>VOFF01000632.1_pt1 | contig 659005 bp, 546 predicted proteins | sample 5384061 | NCBI WGS metagenome assembly VOFF01 (sample SAMN12384725, study PRJNA508395) | human gut metagenome | isolation source: healthy gut E | host: Homo sapiens
TCATTGTGGGAGCCATTATATGTTTCTGGTGGTTCAGATGGCAGCGATGGCGGTTCCGCTATCTCATTTCCGGAGGAATGTTCTGCTACGTCATCTATCTGGTCATCCTCTACTTCGGCATCACGCCCTACTCCACTTACGAAATGCTTTACTTTCCTGTTTTCCTCCGCGGACTGGGGATGATGACTCTTTTCATAGCCTTCGGTGTATATGTAGTAGAAGATTTGGACCCTAAGCTCATGCTGTCTAACGCTTTCTTTCTGATATCCCTTCGCTCTGTACTGGCTCCGGCAATATCCGCTTCGTTTTTCAGTAACCTGCTCTATTACTTACAAATTAAGGGGATGAATACCCTTTCCGAACACATGACGCTCACTAATCCACTGGCTTCCTCCCGCTATGCGCAAGCCATGAACAGTGCCTTGGCGCAGGGACATGGATACGATGAAGCCAGCCAGTTAGCTGCCAATAACTTTTATTCCACGCTTCAGCAACAGAGCCTGCTACTGGGCATCAAGACTGTAATCGGCTATCTACTGATTGCCGCATTGGTTATCGCAGTGGTTTCCGCTTTCATCCCTTTCCATAAGACTCTGAAAGTGGCTGTGGTGAAGACGGGGAGACGATATGGTATAAAGATTATAGTGGCCTCATAAGCATAAATTAAGATTTATATCAAGCCTTTGGCTAAGTTCAATCGAATCAGGGTAAAGGTTTTAAGAGATAATTCGAGACCTTTCTCAAAGATTTAGTATTTTTGGCAGCTGTAATAAACCGTTAAACTATCGAAGCCTGCATATTACTATCGTGGAGAATAGTAATTGCGCTACATACAGAAATTGCTGAGGCAAAAAGTAAATTAACAAAATGCTTCATTATCACGAAAGTAAAGCTATAAAATAATCAATTTGAATACCTGTTATGAGTCGATGTTGATTTTGCAAACAGCAGACTTGGCAGCCTTACGCAACTGTTCTTCGGGAATACCGATGGCAGCTTCCAGCTTACCACCATACTTGTTGATAGTATCAACTTCTTCCTGAGGAACTGAAGAAGAACCGTGAAGAACGATGGGGAATCCCGGGAGTTTCTCCATTACAGCATCCAGAACGGCAAATTCCAGAGGAGGAGGAACCAGACGACCGGTAGCAGGGTCAACGTGGCATTGTTCGGGTTTGAACTTGTATGCACCATGAGAAGTACCGATTGAGATAGCCAGTGAATCGCAACCTGTACGGGTAGCGAAGTCAATAACTTCTTCAGGATTAGTATATGTATGGTGTTCTGCAGAAACTTCATCTTCTACACCGGCCAATACACCGAGTTCGCCTTCTACAGTTACGTCGAACTGATGAGCATAATCAACTACCTTCTTAGTCAGTGCAACGTTTTCTTCGTACGGAAGGTGTGAACCGTCAATCATTACTGAAGAGAAACCAGAGTCGATACAGCTCTTGCAAGTTTCGAATGTATCTCCGTGGTCGAGGTGAAGAACAATTTCAGGATGTTTGCAACCCAATTCCTTAGCGTACTCAACAGCACCCTGAGCCATGTAACGCAACAGCGTAGCGTTGGCATACTGACGGGCACCCTTAGATACCTGAAGAATAACCGGAGACTTTGTTTCAACTGCAGCCTTGATGATAGCCTGCATCTGTTCCATATTGTTGAAGTTGAATGCCGGAATAGCATATCCACCTTTGATAGCCTTAGCAAACATCTCTCTTGTGTTTACCAGTCCTAAATCTTTGTAATTAACCATTTTGTTTAAATTTTATTGTTAGTGAATTAAAATTCTACGCAAAAGTAATCATTATCCTTTAAAGTAAAGAACTTGAGAGGAATAAAATATCCGGCTCATCCTACCAAATCCATTCTATTTTAAAGCTATTGGCTTCATTTAACAGATTATTGTAATCTCTATATTACAAACTCTTTGCATTTATCTCTGCCAGCCATACTTTTGCCATCTATACTTCTATCAACAAAAAAGCCGGAGAACATGTTTGCTCTCCGGCATCTGTTTACACATTATTATGTAATACTAATTTTTCAGATAGATGATGGTCGGCAAATGGTCACTGTAACCGTTCAGCCAAGTCCTGCCCCCATGCGTACGCAAGGGGGAACCTTTGTATTTGCCATCCTGCTGAATCAGATAATCGCGGATGAAAACTTCATTGTGATCATAGCGCAACCCTTTCTTAGCCTTCAGCAACGGTTTCGAAATGACAATCTGGTCAAACAAGTTCCACTTGCCCCGATAGAGCAATGTCCCCACTCCCTTGTCTTCCAGTGTCTCCCACCAGGGATTGTAGAATTCGCCTTTCTTCACCTGCTTCGGATATTTGCGTGCACCCAGCACCTCCATGCTTTCATCCATCGGGTCGTCATTCATATCCCCCATCACGATGAGTTTCAGCTTCTTGTCGCTACGCATCAGAGAGTCCTTCAAGGCCTTTACCTGCCTGGCTGCATGCACACGCACCGGTGACTTTGCCCCACGGGAGGGCCAGTGGTTCACTATCACGCAGACACGCTCTCCCGCCAGTTGTCCGTCCACAATCAGGAAGCCGCGCGTCAAGTGCACCGTATCCCCCTCAAAAGGAGTAGAAAGCACCAACTTTGAGTGGGTAACGCTGAACTGCTTCGGGTCGTACAGCAAGGCACAGTCGATGCCCCGTCTGTCCGGTCCTTCATAATGCACGAACTCATAATTGGAAATGGCCGGCTGCTTCACGAGGTCTTCCAGCACCCGGCTGTTCTCCGCCTCTGCCACACCGATGAATGCCGGACCTTCCGGCACTAAATCACGCGAAAGGGAACCCAACACTTTGGAAAGGTTCTGCAGCTTGGACTCATACTTCTTTGCCGTCCATTGGTAACTGCCGTCGGGCAGGAACTCATAGTCATTCTTACCTGCATCATGAATCGTATCAAACAAGTTCTCAAGATTGTAGAACGCAACACTATACAGTTTCCGTTCCGCATTTTGTGCCCCCAGCGTTGCCACGCACAGCCAGAAAGAGCATAAGACAAGTAGTTTCCTCATAAATTCACAAGATTAAGTCCTGCAAAAATCAGAAATAAAATGCGATAAACCTACTAAATAAAAATAAATCTGAATTTATTTTGTAGAGTCTCCAACTTGCACTATCTTTGCGCTCTGAAAAGAAGACCATTACACTATTTATTACCAAAATAGTAACAGAATATAAATTTTTAAAAGAAAATATCAAAATGAAAAAAGGTATTCATCCTGAAAATTACCGTCCGGTAGTATTTAAAGATATGTCAAATGGTGATGTATTCTTGTCTCGTTCCACTTGCAACACGAAAGAGACTATCGAATTCGAAGGTGAAACTTATCCGCTGGTAAAGCTGGAAATCTCCAGCACCTCTCACCCGTTCTACACTGGTAAGTCTAAGCTGGTTGACACTGCCGGTCGTGTTGATAAGTTCATGAGCCGTTACGGTAACCGTAAGAAATAATCAGTTTCAAGCAAACTGAAAAAAGGGAGTCTTTTGCTGAAAGGTTCCCTTTTGTTTCCGCCTCCCGCTAAGCGATAAATAGGGAATCTCCTATCACAGAATAGGGGAAAAAACAAGAAAGGGGAAAAACACTTTCCTATTTTTGTATCATCGAAACCGAAAACATACCATAATCATGAAACGACTCGCCACCCTATTCATCCTAACAATCCTTGTCACAACGGCAGGGTTTGCCAAACCCAAGCACAAGGACTTAAGCGGAAACATCGCCATCAAAGGAGAATTGACAAAAGAGTACCAGCAATCTCCCGCCGGTACCCCGGTCATTATCCGCCGGGTTGTCAAAATGAACAATCCCGGCGAAAACAGCGACAACATTTACTATGCCGTCGAAGTGAATGGCATACAAGAAACCATTCCTTCGGATGAGATGGGTATCATTGCCATATCCGCTCCGGAAACGGACCGGGAATTCTGGCAGCAAATATACCTGAAGAATCATCTTTACGAATATTTCAACGACCGCGGTTACAAGCACAAACTGCGCCAGGAAATCGACGAAGAATGCCTGGACTATCTCGATAAACTGAACGAGATAGCCTATCAGGACGACTACATAACCTCGTACGTGCAAGGAATATTCTCCAAACTGAATGCCACCACCATTGACAGCAATCGTGGAGAAAGCCTGAACATACGTATCATCCAGTCGCCCGAACCAGATGCCTTCATGCTTCCCAACGGCTCCATGGTTATCAGTACGGGCCTCCTCTGCACTCTTGATTCCGAAGACGAACTGGCCGCCGTCATCGCATGTGAGCTGGGACATTTCGTCCTCGACCATCAGGTAAACAACATTTACCGTGCCGAGCGGCGTGCCAAGCGTGCAGCTTTTTGGGCAGATGTCTTTGCCACTACCGCCAGCGCAGCCCTCGATGTGGCCTACTGGGACGATAATGAAGATGCTTATGCCGTCAGTCTGGTGGCAGATATCGGAGCCATCGCTTCCCTTTTGAGCATTCCGGCAACGGACCGGTTGGGGATGAAATACAAAACTTCCCAGGAAATCTCTTCAGACCGCCTTGCGCGCCAACTTCTGGCATTCAAGGGCTATAATCCCGACGGAATCGCATCGGCCCTCGGTAAAATTATAGGGTATTACAACCTGCACCAACGCAACAAGGACATTCCTCGCTACGGCAGCATCGGCAACCTGCAAAAGCGTATAGAAAAGGCCGGTGAATCCCATAGCCTGAGTGCCCGCCCCTACCTACGGACTACCAGCGATGTCGTTTCTTTCAACGCAAGTATGAACTACGCCAACAAGCGCTATAAGGAAACTGCCCGGCTGATACGCAAGAACATTGACAACAGACTAGCCACGGACAATGACTACATCATCCTGGTAAAAGCGGAAATGGCACTGTCTAATACGGAAGAAGTGAACAACCGCTGCCTCGCCATGCTTGATAAAGCCCAGGAGATGGCAGGAACAAGCCCCAATCTGGACATATATAAACAAAAAATACTATTATTGATGCGCATGAACAAACAAGCCCAAGCCGCTGATATACTGAAAGAATATATCACCTTGCTTTCGGCCTACGAAGGCCAGGGCATAGAAGGAACCGAAAAGGAATGGACCAATAAAGAGATAGGTTGGGCAAACCAAATGCTGGACAGGATAAGCAGAATATAGAGAAAGGAATAACTAAGAATGAAGAATGAAGAATTTGTCATGCGGCATCATTGCGCAGCCAAATTCTTCATTCTCAGTCATTTATTCAAACTACTGTTTGCGGAACGGCGGCTTCACAACCACAGCTTTCAGCTTACGTCCCCGCATGTCAATGCAGATTTCCGTACCGACCTTGCTGTATTCGGGTCTGATATACCCCATTCCGATACCAATCTTACGGGTAGGCGACATAGTTCCGGAGGTAACCACACCGATGGCAATACCGTCTGTACTATACAGCTCGTAACCATGACGGGGGATACCGCGGTCTATCATCTCAAATCCCACCAACTTACGGGTAGTGCCTTCCGCTTTCTGTTTTTCCAGCATCGGGCGATTGGTGAAGTTCTTTCCCTCCACAAACTTGGTAATCCATCCTAAACCCGCTTCAATGGGCGAAGTGGTGTCATCCAAATCATTGCCATACAAACAGAATCCCATTTCCAGACGAAGCGTATCGCGCGCACCCAGACCAACTGGCTTAATGCCGAACTCCGCGCCTGCCTCGAACACGGCATCCCAAATCTTCATGGCAGCCTCCGGATAGAAGTAAAGTTCAAAACCACCCGCGCCGGTATATCCGGTATTGGAGATAATGACATCCTTTTCTCCGGCAAACTCACCGTGGGTAAAAGTATAGTAAGGAAGGTCGGAAAGATTAATGGAAGTCAGCTTCTGCAAAGCCTGAATAGCCTTCGGTCCTTGCACAGCAAGCTGTGCCATGTGCTCGGAAGCATTTTCCAATTCAGCGCCTTCCGTGTTATGAGACACACACCAGTTCCAGTCTTTCTCAATGTTCGACGCATTCACGACAAGCAGGTATTTCTCCGGCTCATAATGATAGACCAGAAGGTCGTCCACAATGCCTCCATTTTCATTTGGGAAGCAGGTATACTGTACTTTCCCCGGTGTGAGGGCAGCTATGTTATTGGAAGTCACTTTCTGCAGAAAGTCCAAAGCATGGGGACCTTTCACCCAAAATTCTCCCATGTGTGAGACGTCGAATACACCGACACCCTGACATACTGTAAGATGCTCGTCAATGATGCCGGAATACTCGATAGGCATATTATATCCCGCAAACTCGTGCATCTTGGCACCCAGCGAGATGTGTTTTTCGGTAAACGGAGTGGTTTTCATGGAACTATTAGAGTTATGAGTTATGAATTATCTATTTGCTTGCTACGAGCTCGGCAATCTTGACGATGACGTTCATGGCTTTCTCCATGTTCTGGATAGGCACGAACTCATAGCGGCCGTGGAAGTTCAAGCCACCGGCAAAGATATTGGGACAAGGCAGGCCCTTGAAAGAGAGCTGGGCGCCGTCCGTACCTCCGCGAATGGCTTTTACACGAGGCTCTACACCTACCGCCTTCATGGCGGCAAAAGCGGTGTCGATGATATGCATCACCGGTTCAATCTGCTCGCGCATATTATAGTATTGGTCGCGAAGTTCCAGAGTAGCGGTACCCGGACCGTATTCTTCATTGATTTTTGCCACAAGACGTTCCATCTCCTTCTTGCGCTCTTCGAAGCGGGTGCGGTCGTGGTCACGGATAATGTAAGAGACTGTTGTCTGCTCCACCTCGCCGGTAATACCTATCAGATGATAGAAACCTTCGTAACCTTCGGTATGCTCCGGAGCCTCGTCAGCCGGAAGCATGGACATGAAACGGTTGGCAACGCGGATAGAGTTAATCATCTTATTCTTGGCATAGCCCGGATGCACATTCCGTCCCTTGAAGCTTATCTTGGCAGAGGCCGCATTGAAGTTCTCGAATTCAAGTTCACCCACTTCTCCGCCATCCATGGTATAGGCCCATTCGCAGCCGAACTGCGCTACATTGAACTTATGGGCACCCAGACCGATTTCCTCATCCGGATTAAAGCCGATACGGATTTTACCGTGCTTGATTTCGGGGTGCTCCTTCAGATATACCACCGCCGATACAATTTCGGCAATACCGGCTTTATCATCGGCACCAAGCAAGGTCTTGCCGTCGGTCACAATCAAATCTTCCCCTTGATGGTCGAGCAGTTCGGGGAACTGGGCAGGAGAAAGAACCACATTCTCTTCGGCGCAAAGAACAATGTCCTTACCGTCATAATTCTGCACGATACGCGGAGAAACATTCTTGCCACTCATATCGGGGCTTGTATCCATGTGGGCAATAAAGCCGATGACGGGCAACGGCTTGTCTGTATTGGCAGGAAGAGTGGCGAACAGATAACCATTTTCGTCCAACGTGATTTCTTCCAGACCCAAAGTTTCCAATTCTTCTTTCAGATACCGGGCAAACACCATTTGCCCCGGAGTACTCGGAGTAATCTCAGTCTCTTCACTGGACTGAGTATCGAAGCTTACGTACTTTAAAAAACGTTCTACTAAAGTCATGATGAATAATGATTAGTGATTAATGGTTAGTGATTAATGGTCAGTGATTAGTAATTGGCGAAAAGCATTATCCGAATGGCATTAATCATTAATCACTAATCATTAACCACTATTTTGTGCTGTAAAGATAAAAAAAGGGGCGTGAACTGCCAAGCAATTCACGCCTCTTTTTTATTTCTTAAGGACAAAATGTCAATCAAAAATGGCTGCTACCATCAAAACAATGCGTACATATCTTACACTTAGGCAATCCGATAGCCTCAACCAGAGTTTCCAACGTATTGAACTTCAAGGATGAAAGTCCGAAACGCTCGCGGATAACGTCCACCATCTTTTCGTATTCGGGTGAGCCGGTAGTGGCATACTTATCGAGATTCTTATTCTCGTCACCCTCCAGTTCCTTGATGACACGACGGGTAATCAGTTCCATGTCGCTTTTGGAAGCCGTGAATCCTACAAACGGGCAGCTATATATCAATGGAGGACAAGCAATCCGGATATGCACCTCCTTGGCACCATACTCATACAGCACCTTCACATTGTCGTGCAACTGGGTCCCCCGGACAATAGAGTCATCACAGAACAGCAGACGCTTACCCTCGAGCATGGCACGATTGGGAATCAGCTTCATCTTTGCCACCAGCGAACGCAATTCCTGCTTGCTGGGAGTAAAACTACGAGGCCAAGTCGGAGTATATTTGGAAATGGCACGATGATAAGGAACTCCTTTACCTTCGGCATACCCAAGCGCCATACCTACACCCGAATCAGGAATACCGCAGGCACAATCCACCTCTGACTTATCTGTCTGTGCCATCTTGAAACCGGAGGCAAAACGCACTTCCTCCACATTCTTACCTTCGTAGCAGGAAGTGGGGAAACCGTAATATACCCATAGGAAGGAACAAATCTGCATTCCCTCATCAGGCTTGCGCATCTGTTCCACACCATCGGCACGCAGGCGAACAATCTCTCCGGGTCCCAAATAACGGTCTATCTCATAACCAAGATTCGGAAAGCTGCTCGACTCACTTGTGGCGGCATACGCTCCGTCTTTCTTGCCAATCACAATCGGAGTACGTCCCCAGCGGTCGCGAGCGGCAATGATGCCGTCTTCCGTCAATAACAGCATGGAGCAGGAACCTTTGATATGCTTATACACATTTTCAATTCCTTCGACAAATGTCTTTCCTTGTATAATAAGGAGGGCGATAAGTTCCGTCTGATTGGTTTTGCCCGAACTGAGTTCGGCGAAGTGCATGTTTTGGGCCAACAGTTTTGTTTCCAGTTCTTGCAGATTTACTATTTTGGCTACCGTTACAATGGCAAAGCGACCGAGGTGGGAGTTAAGGATAAGGGGTTGAGGGTCTGTGTCACTGATGATTCCTATTCCGGAATTTCCTTTGAACTTATCCAGTTCATCCTCAAACTTCGTGCGGAAATAAGTGCTTTCCAGATTGTGAATGGAACGGGTAAACTGCTCCGTTTCTGCATCGTATGTAGCCAACCCACCACGTTTTGTCCCTAAATGTGAATTATAATCTGTGCCGTAAAACAAATCTGCCACACAGCTTGTTGCCTTGGCGACTGTTCCGAAAAAACCTCCCATAAGTTCTGTTTTGTTATTGGTTTCTAAAATTAACGGATGCAAAGGTATGAAGAATTTGCGAAATTCGGGCAGATTTGAAATGAATAAAAAAGGCAATATATTTCTTGCCCACAATAGAAGTTATATTATTGGAAACATATACTTTTGTGATCGAAACCAAACAACTGTATAATGGGAGAAACCGCAAATATTATAATAGCCGATACTCTTCAAGGTCTGGGGACGGACGCATACAGTGGCTATCTTGCACACGCCCTCTGTCTGTCAGGAATCTGCCGATTGAAGTACAATGGAGAGGAGCGCGAGCTACGTGCCGGCGACCTGATGATTGTCCGCAAAGGAAAACTGGTAGAGAAAATTCAACCTTCAGAAGATTTTCGCGTAAAGGTCATCTATATCGCATCGGGCTTTGTGGTGCTGAGTACACCACAGAACAACTACGGCATGAAAGGGCAACTTTCCCTATTTCTCAATCCTATCATGTCCCTGACTACCGAACAGCAAGAGCTATGTCTCCGGGATTTTGAACAAGTGGAATACAGACTCCGGAATACAGACCATCATTTCCATCGCGATATGCTTATCGCCTCCACACAGATGTTGATACTCGACTTCTTCGATTTCCACTCCCATCTATATGGCGAGGACAATATCTCTGTACAAAATGCTTCCATCATGAGCCGTTTCCTCAACATGCTGGAGAACGGAACTTTCCGCGAGCATCGTGAAGTGACCTATTATGCCGACTGCCTATGTGTCACCTCCAAATATCTTTCGGAAGTTTCCAAGAAAGTAAGCGGTTATACAGCAAACTACTGGATAAACCGTTATACCACACTCGACATCTCGCGTTTGCTGCGCGACAAATCACTAACGTTCGTCCGTATTTCCGATATGTTCGGTTTTTCCTCTCCTGCTTATTTTAGCCGTTACGTACAACAACATCTGGGTGTAAATCCGACAAAATACAGAGGTTAATGATTATAGTTTTTGATTGTTTGCCCGTTTCAGATCTATTAGCGAAATATGCTCATTACGATAGCGGGCATTGGGGTTCTTCTCCGTTCCGTCAGGAAAAGAGCCATCTTCCTGCTTTATGAACTGAATAGCCTTCTGCGGACAATTCTGTATGCAGGCAAAACAGAACTCGCAGTCACCGGACGTCTTCACTCCTCTCGACGTCAGCTCATAATTGCCGCGCGGACAAACGTAGGTACAAATGCCACAGTCAATACAAACATCGGTCACGGTAAAGAACTTCTCGCTTTTCATCAGGAAGCCCACCTCGGGGTCGAGTCCACTCCGCTGCATAAAACCTTGGTGCTGTTGCCGTTCCTCCTCCGTCACCGGTTCGTGCCAATGCTGCCGACTGTTGATATCTGCCGTTATCTTCTGCAAGTTCTCGGGGATGTGCTTGTCTATCTTGAGTTGCTCGTTCATGTCGAAGTTGGGTAGCCAGTTATCCACCATGATGATAGTGCTGATATAGTCGAACGCATTGTCGGCTTTACGGGATATACGGTCCCAAATCTCTACCGCATCGCACTTCCTTGCACCATAGGTGAGGACAGCAAACTTGTATTCTGCCTTCAGTTTTGCTTTCCGAATGAACTGCCGTACCATATAGGGAGGCATATGACCGTAGATGGGATAAACGATGCCGATTTCATCTGCCTCAAATTCATACTTCCCCCGTTTCACCATCTGAGGGATACTCAACAATTCTGCGTTCTCTCCAGCCAACTGACGGGCGATGTAAAGACTGTTACCCGTTCCGGTAAAATAAAAGATGATACGCTTACTCCTTTTTGTTTCGCAGGATGCCAACGAGAGTAGGCCGGAAGATGCGATAGCACTGCTCATCACGGCAAATCCCATACGCTTTAAAGCCTCCCGACGACTGATTTTCTTATCCGTATTCATATCTCTGATTTTTAATGATTATGCAATCTGTTATCTGAGTGCAAAAATAAAGGTTTCCCCAAAGAACGGACTTACCAAAAACTCGGGTCTTGATGCTATTTTTACGGTATAAGAATGAGCTTACCCTAACACAAAAAAAAGCCCCGCAAAGATTGGACTTCTGCGGGGCCTCACTAATGCCTAATAAAAACTCTTTCTACCCTAAATTATCTCCACTTCTTCACAGCTTTCTTGTCAGCCGGAGTTGCTTCAATCAAGCTCAATGCAAAACCACCGCTACGCGCTTCCTTCACGGACATTTTGGTCTTGCTGGTTACGATACCCTTCTTTATCTGATAAGAAGTAGGATTCTCCTTGTAATCAGCATCTTTACCGTCGGCATAGAGAGTGGCTACGTATTGCTTGCCCGGTTCAAGGAAGTCGAGCGTAAAGTTGGCTGTACGTGCATTCTCGTCTGTAATACCTCCAACAAACCAGTTACCGGTTCCTTTTGCCTTACGGGCCACGGTAATGTAATCACCCGGTTCTGCTTCAATGTACTTGCTGTCGTCCCAGTCTACTGCCACATCCTTGATGAATTGGAAAGCATCCATGTGCTTTTCGTAGTTCTCAACCAAGTCGGCAGCCATCTGCAACGGGCTGTATAAAGTTACATACAGAGCGAGTTGCTTAGCAAGTGTAGTCTGCACTTGTCCGTGGGGCAAATCGCCCATAAAGTCAAGTTTGGTATCGAAGATACCCGGTGTATAATCCATCGGACCGCCAATCAAGCGGTTGAATGGAAGCAATGTGGTATGGAACGGTTTGCTACCGCCGAATGCCTCATATTCAGTTCCTCGTGCAGATTCGTTGCCAATCAAGTTAGGATAAGTACGGCACAAACCGGTAGGGCGTACAGCTTCGTGCGCATTTACACAAATTTTGTAGTCGGCTGCCTTCTTCACGGCATAGAGGTAGTGGTTGTTCAGCCATTGCCCATAATGATGTTCACCACGGGGAATCATATTACCTACATATCCGCTCTTCACGGCATTGTAGCCATTATCCACCATAAACTGATAGGCCTTGTCCATGTGACGTTCGTAGTTGCGCACCGAACCGGATGTCTCATGATGCATCATCAGCTTCACGCCTTTGCTCTTGGCATATTCATTCAGCATCTTCACGTCGAAATCGGGATAAGGGGTCACAAAATCGAATACATAATCCTTGGATTTGCCAAACCAGTCTTCCCAGCCATTCCAGCCTTCTACCAATACTTGGTCCAGACCGTGCTCGGCTGCGAAGTCGATGTACTTTTTTTACATTTTCGTTAGTGGCACCGTGACGGCCATTGGGCTTCATTTTGGAGTAGTCCACTTCACCCAGTTTGATGGAGGGAAGGTCGTCTGTATATGCCCAGGTGCTCTTACCTGCAATCATTTCCCACCATACACCTACGTATTTCACGGGCTTAATCCAGGAAACGTCCTCGTAAGCACAAGGTTCGTTCAAGTTCAGCGTGATTTTAGAGGCAAGGATGTCACGAGCATCGTCGCTTACGATAACCGTACGCCACGGTGACGTGCAGGGAGCTTGCAGATAACCTTTATCGCCTACTGCATCGGGAGTAAGCCAAGATTCAAAAACAAAATTCTTATCATCCAGATTCAAGTGCATGCAAGAGTAATCCACCAAAGCAGCCTCGTGCAAGTTGATGTACAAACCATCAGCAGTCTTCATCTGCAAAGAAGTCTGAACACCGGTGGGCGAAAACGGGGTTTGCGAAGAGTTAGGCGTAATGGCCCCTTTCATCAGCCCGCGGATTTCAGAAAGTTTGGATTCTGTGTAGTCATATTCCTGCGTATCGTAGTCGCCCGGAATCCAGAAGGCAGTGTGGTCGCCAGTCATGGCAAACTGAGTACGCTCCTCTTTAATCACGAAATAGTTCAGGTTCTTCTGCAAAGGGAATTCATAGCGGAAGCCCATACCATCGTCGAACAAACGGAAGCGGATAATGATGTTCCTATCCTGCGCCTTTTGGTTGAGCGTCACAGCCAGCTCATTGTAGTGGTTACGGATTTGCTTTACTTCACCCCATACCGGTTCCCAAGTCTCGTCGAAAGTGGAAGTCTTTGCATCCTCCATCGTGAAGCCATTCATCAGACCGGGGTCGTTCTTCAGTTCGAGTCCTAATTTGGAAGGGTTAATCACCGGCTTTCCTTTATAAGAAAGTTCGTAAACGGGTTCGCCTTGCGCATTTACCGAAAAATTCAATTGAAGTTGTCCGTTGGGAGAGGTAATACTCTCTGCCATTGCTACACCGCTCACCAACAAAACGAGCAGGAAGCAGGCTAATTTTGTACAGATTGCTTTCATGTTTCTCATGCTATATTTATAAAATTATGTTCCAGATGCAAATATAGGCAGGAAAGAAATACACTCTGACGCAATTAAACTAAAATGATAGATGATTTGTCGGCAAACGTTTGCATGAAAACCAACTTCCCTTGAACAATATCCTGCCTACAAACAAAATAGAAGGAGAAGTATCGCTACGAAAACTTCGCCCTCCATATTTTTACAACTTTAATCGTGCACTGGAATTATCCCAAAGGATTTTCACCTTGGTCCCCGTCATTGCCTCCCGAAGGATTGGAGTTATCCCCTCCACCATTGCTACTTCCATCCGTATAGTCCGTATCGGGAACCACCATCTTGGTGACGCTCATATTGCCCAACATTTGACTAAAAGCTTTCCCCGGAAAAAACAGAATACGTTTACGGACAATGTTACTGGCCGAAACGCCAGCCTCCGTATCAGCACTCTTCCCTACAAAAGAAGGGCGGAACAATCCGAAATCACCTAAACGAACAGTCTTTCCATCGTCTATTTCTTCCGATATGATGTCCACCAGTCCTGCAGCCACTAAGTCCACCGTCTTTCTGTGAATACCAAGAATACGGCTCACTTTGGCACACAACTTATCAAAATCCAATTCACCCGCTCCTACGGATTTAGCTACATACTTTACATTTTTGTCCTTGTCAAAACCAAAGATTCTCTTTGCCACTACATACTGAAGTCCCATAATTTTTAATGTTTTAGAAAGTTAATATAATAATGTAATAAATAGGCCGAAGCCTTTTCCTCTCTTTCAAGAAGTGGAGATCCATCGTGAGGCCTCAACGATAAACTTTCATTCTCTTGAATTCGATGTTGCAAAGTTAGGGTGTGAATGACGGGAATACAAGGAAATGACATCTACAACCAATTTCGTTAAAACTCTAAAAAACAACAAATTAAGAACAACCCTTCTCTACAAGTGAAGAAAGAAAGGCAGGAAGAGAATGAGAAGGAATGGGTACAATCTCTACAGCCAATGAAAATAAATCGCTGATTATCAAGACAAGGTTCTAGAGAGGTCTCTACAATATGGCATTTGAACAGTTAAGACCTCAATTTCAAGAGTGGCTCAAGTTTCACAAGTTATTACCGTATCCAAAAATACAGACAAACCAGTCATCCTTCCAAAGCCCCTTCTACTCGTTTACTAAAATCTCCCGGACATTTTACTAAATCTCCGGCAACGATTTACTAAATCTTCCTCCAAGATTTAGTAAATCGCTTCTGCCCCATCACGAACTATCCGGAACCAAGATTGGCAATCACTCATATCAAATATCAAAATTATATACATCCCGCCAATAACTACTTCCTCCAGTACAGAATCGCTTTATGAAATTTCGGGCTATGATTTACTGAAATTCCTTTGTCTTCACTACCTTTGCAGCCAAAACCAACCCCAGACAACCTATGACTAGACTACTGATAGCTATATTCCTTGGCGGCGGTACCGGCAGCGTACTGCGCTACTGCGTGCAGATGATGCTCCACGAGCGCATAGTCCCCTACTCTTTCCCATGGGCTACATTCACAGTCAATATCCTCGGAAGTTTCCTCATCGGGCTATTCTATACCTTATCCGCCCGTTTCAACCTTTCTACTGAGGTACGGCTGTTGCTGACTACCGGCCTGTGCGGAGGATTCACCACCTTCTCCACTTTCAGCAATGACGGACTGATTCTGATAAAGCAAGGATTCTACGGAATGTTTGCCTTATATACCTTATTAAGTATCACATTAGGAGTCCTGGCAGCCTTCGCCGGCGGCGCCTTCGGACGCTGTATATAACTCCAAACGTCCCTATGAAACCCAGCAAACCTTTTGTCATGCCTCCCGTACGCATCATCCCTCCTACCTTAGAGGGACAAAGTGAAAGTTCCAAATCATTGGGAGAATGGCTGAATACGGAAGAAACTGTCAGAGACCTTCACTTCGGTAAGCGGACAGAGGAACACATGGAGTATTCCTACAAAAGCATCACCAACTGTACTTTCAGTCATATCCAATTCAGCGCCTGCAAACTGAAATCCTGCCATTTCACTGATGTACGTTTTGAACATTGCGACCTTTCCAACATCTCATTTGCCGAAAGTTCTCTGTTCAGAGTGGAATTCATATCCTGCAAACTGGTGGGAACCAATCTGCCGGAAACAATATTGAACCATCTGACAATGAAGGACTGCAATGCCAGATACCTCAATCTTTCCATGAGTAAAATCAATCAAGCCCGCTTCACCTCTTGTGACTTGCGCAACAGCGACGTCAACAACTGCAAACTTGCCTCCATCGCCTTTGAAAACTGTGAGCTGGTAGAATCCGAGTTTTCACACACCCCTCTAAGAGGAATCGACTTGAGCGACTCGCACATAGGAGGTATACGCCTCAACCTGCCCGACATACGGGGAGCCATCGTCAATACTTCCCAAGCCATGGAGTTGACTGCTCTTTTAGGCATTACAATAAAGGATTAAAAACGAAAAACAATTCCTTGTTTTCATTTGTTAGTAAGATAGTTTATAATTAAAATTGACTGAATATGAAAATAGAGAAGATTATCGGACGTGAAATCCTCGATTCAAGAGGTAACCCAACTGTAGAAGTAGACGTAACCTTGGAATCCGGCTTCATAGGCCGTGCATCTGTCCCGTCAGGAGCATCCACGGGAGAACACGAAGCATTGGAACTGCGTGACGGTGACAAAAAACGTTACGGAGGCAAAGGTGTCCTGAAAGCCGTGGACAATATCAATAATATCATTGCTCCCAAGCTCATCGGTATGTCCGCCCTCAACCAGATGGGTATCGACCATGCCATGCTTGCACCTGGACGGAACCAAAACGAAAGCCAATCTGGGTGCCAATGCCATCCTCGGCGTATCTCTTGCTGTAGCCAAGGTCGCGCCGCCGCTTACCTTGACATCCCACTCTACCGATATATCGGTGGTACAAATACCTATGTGATGCCTGTACCGATGATGAACATCATCAACGGCGGTTCGCATAGTGACGCTCCCATTGCTTTCCAGGAATTCATGATACGCCCCGTAGGTGCCACTTCCTTCCGCGAAGGTTTGCGTATGGGTGCCGAAGTGTTCCACGCACTGAAGAAAGTCCTGAAAGACCGTGGCCTCAGCACAGCAGTAGGCGATGAAGGAGGTTTTGCTCCTAATCTGGAGGGTACAGAAGATGCCTTGAACTCCATCATTGCCGCCATCAAGGCTGCCGGATACGAACCGGGCAAAGATGTAATGATTGCCATGGACTGCGCTTCTTCCGAGTTCTACCATGATGGCATCTACGATTATACCAAATTCGAAGATGAAAAAGGCAAGAAACGTACTGCCGACGAACAGATTGACTATCTGGAAGAGTTAATCAACAAGTATCCCATCGACTCTATCGAAGACGGCATGAGCGAGAACGACTGGGACGGCTGGAAAAAACTGACCGACCGTATCGGCAACCGTTGCCAGTTGGTAGGAGACGATTTGTTCGTCACCAATGTGGACTTCCTTGCAATGGGCATCGAAAAAGGCTGTGCCAACTCCATATTGATTAAAGTAAACCAGATCGGCTCGCTGACCGAGACATTGAATGCCATTGAAATGGCTCACCGCCACGGATATACTACCGTAACTTCCCATCGTTCCGGTGAAACGGAAGATGCGACTATCGCAGACATAGCCGTAGCTACCAACAGCGGACAAATCAAGACCGGTTCGCTGAGCCGCTCAGACCGTATGGCAAAAAGTACAACCAACTGCTTCGCATCGAAGAAGAACTGGGAAGCAATGCGGTGTATGGATATAAGAAAGTTATAAGTAATAAGTAATAAGTGATGAGTTATTTGCCGGAAGGCGGGGCTTATAAAAAAAAGCAGAAGGGGCGAACCATCACGGTCTGCCCCTTCTCTTCTTTAACCTTAAAATCAACAATCAATCTACTACCTTAAAGAAAACTTCTTCTCCACTTTGGCTATCCGGTGCCACCCAAAGAGCAAAGTCTCCGGCTTCCACCGTCTTCACCATATCTATATTCCAGAAAGCAAGTTCACTTATCGGAAGTTCAAACGATACATTTTTCTTCTCACCCGGCTTCAATGTGACGCGAGCAAAGCGTTTCAGCTCTTTCACCGGACGGGTCACCGAAGCAAACTTGTCCTGCACGTAAAGCTGGGCTACCTCGGTACCTTCATACTTTCCGGTATTCTCAAGGTCGAAAGTCACAGTCAGCACATCTTCCTTCTTCAGATTGGCTGACGAGAGTTTCACATTATCATATTTGAACGTCGTATACGACAGACCGTAGCCAAAAGGATACAGCGGATCGAAACCTGCATCCATATAGAAAGAAGTACATCCCAACGAAGTCTGCCCCGCTTCCAACGGAATGTCATTCAGCAAAACCTCATTCCGCGTAGCCGGACGTCCGGAACTGTTATGAGCATAATAAACCGGTATCTGTCCTACCATCTTCGGGAAAGTCACCGGAGTCTTGCCACTTGGCACAGCCTTACCCCACAGCAAGTCGGCCAATGCCGGTCCTCCCATGGTTCCGGGATGGAACGAATAAAGTACAGCTGACGAGAGTTCGACTTCCTTTCCTATGGTCAACGGACGCCCTGCCATTACGACAGTAACCACCGGTTTTCCTGTTTTCGCCAAAGCGGCAATCAGTTCGCTTTGCGCACCTTGCAGGTTCAGGTCGGCCAGGCAATGCGCCTCTCCTGAAAGAATAGCCTCTTCGCCTACAAACGCCAAAATAACATCAGCACGTGCAGCGGCAGCAGCGGCTTTGGCAACACCTGCCATATTCTTGTCACGGCTATAAGTCAGACCCGGCTCGTATATCACCTGCACTTTGTCCCCCACCAGTTCCTTGATAGCCTTCAACGGTGTCACGGTTTTTGTCTTGTCACCATCAAATATCCAGGTACCCAATTGGTCATAAGGTGCATTTGCCATCGGACCTACCACAGCAACCGTCTTTACCGAAGATTGCAAAGGCAATGTCTCCTTTTCGTTCTTCAACAAGATGGCCGATTCCACAGCAGCTTGCTTGGCAGCCTCCAGATGAGAAGGAGCATAAAGTTCCTCTATCCGTTTCTCATCCACATAAGGATTATCAAACAGTCCCAACCGGAATTTGATACGCAGAATATTCCGCACGGCATCGTCTATAGCAGACTTCTTGACCTTACCTTCTTTTATCAATTCCGGCAATTCCTTGACAAACGTATAGCTGACCATCTCCATATCCACACCAGCATTCACCGCCTTCATTGCTGCCTCTTTAGAATCGGCAGCAAAGCCATGTGCCATCATTTCGGCTACCGAAGCCCAGTCTGACACTACTATTCCATCAAATCCCCATTCACCACGAAGCACATCTTTCAAAATAAAAGTGTTTCCGGTAGACGGTGCTCCGTCATTGTCATTAAACGAAGTCATGAAAGTGGCTGCCCCTGCCTTGGCCACAGCTTCAAAAGGAGGAAGGTATACATCCCTCAAACGACGCTCCGGAATGAAAGTGGAATTATAATCACGCCCGCCCTCGGCAGCACCATAACCTACAAAATGTTTAGGACATGCGGCTATGGAAGTCGGACTGTTCAGCGAATCTCCCCGAAACCTTCAACCATAGCAATACCCATCACTGAAGTCAAATAAGTATCTTCGCCACATCCTTCGGCCATACGCCCCCAACGGGGATCGCGAGCCACATCTATCATCGGCGCAAATGTCCAGCGGATACCCACGGCAGAAGCCTCCACAGCCGCTACCCGTGCACCATCCTTAGCCACCTGCGGGTTGAAAGATGCCGCTTGTCCCAAGGGAATAGGGAATATGGTCTTGAAACCGTGGATCACATCACGCGCCATCAGCAAGGGGATGCCCAAGCGGGACTCCTCCATTGCCACACGCTGCAAGGCATTGACACGCACCGGATCTACTATTCAGGATAGACCCGACTTCACCTTTCTTTATCAATCCGCTCATATCCTCTATGTTGCCATAAGAAGAAATCTGGTTCATCTGCCCAATTTTTTCCTCCAATGTCATACGGGACAACAGCGCTTCTATTTTCTGCTCGATGACTGCATCATTTTTTATATCCTGCACTTGAGTACAAGATATAAAAGGAAGCAGCAATAAACAAGCAGAGAGCATTTTCATTGTTTTCATCTTTAATCTATTACTTGAAATGGAATATTTGCTGTTGAGACAAAGCCCGTATTATCAAGTACATATACGTACAAACGATATTTTCCGGGAACTTTGATTGCAGTCTCATACACATTCTTGTCTGACATAACCACCTCACCCATTCTTTCCGGACGTGGCTCATAAGAACCTCCAAAACCCAAGACTGTAGCCTCTTTCAGTACTTCCCACACATAAGCCAAAGAATCGTTCTCCTTATCTGTGACGGAAACCTCCGCCTTAAATAAAGTACCTGCTTTGATACGGACATTATCAATGGCACTTTTACCATCGATAGTCATGCCCCGAACTATCGGAGCCGTTTCATCCAATTCCTTGCCGGTCCACACTCTTTGCATGGCCTCCACCATAGGAGTTTTCTCTCCTTTCAATGGCAGTGAATCCACCTTATCCTCTACAAACATACTGAACCAAGTAGGCGTACGTTCTTCTTTTTGTCCCCACAAGAATACAAAAGAGCCCAAGCAACGGGTATTGGCAGAAATATATTGCGTATAACGCTCTTCGTATACCTGCCGTTTTTCTTCACTGGTCTGCTCTATGGGTGCCTTCCACTCGGTTGACGCTGTTTCCCACCAACCGGTCGGTCCCCACTCGGTAATCATAAATGCACCCTTGTAGTCCGACCGGTCAACAACAGCCTGCACCTCTCCCATCGGACCATATACATTGATGCCCACATAATCGAGAGACGGAGCATACTTTGCCACAGAGTCCAATGCCGACGGATTGTAGGAAATCACTGTCGAAACCAGATGACGCTTGTCTATCGACTTAATCAGCTGTGCCAGTTCTTCCACAAAATTCCATGCGGCAGCTATATTAGCATTTCCCAACTCAATTTCATTGCCAATACCCCAAGCCAGCAAACTCGTATCATTCTTGAACGTTTCTGCCAACAAGCGGACTTCTTCGCGCATCTTGTTCTTATATTCATCATCGTAATAGCGTATAGAGTCTTTGGTCATGCCTATTCCCTGCATTACGTACATGTTGTGCTCCGAAGCCAATGCCAGGTTTTTCTTTATCTCCTCCACATTACCTCCCCAGGTTCTGAAGGCATTGGCACCACTCTGGGCGGCAATGTCCAACCGATATGTGCCGCCTACGCCTTTAATATAGGTTTCTCTTCCGTCAATGGAAAGTTTATAACCGTCTGCCGCTTTCTCTATTACAATACCGTCTAGAGAAGAAGGAGAACAGGCAGACAACAAAACTAAACAGAGATAAAAATAAATATTTTTTCTTTTTTCATTATCAATTGTCCTAAAGCATAAGGTATTTATGTTATAAATAAAAAACATTCAGCCTTCATATTTAAATAAAATTTAAATATGAAGGCTCTATTTTTTCTGAAACACGCGTACATAGTCCACCTTCATCGTTACAGGAAGAGCAGACTCATCCACACCGTTCATTCCACCCCAATCACCGCCCCAAGCCAGATTCAGAATGGGATAGAAAGCATAATGGAAAGGCCATTGATTATGACCAGCTCCCAATTGTTGCTTGGTAACAGCCAACTGTACCTTGCCATCCACGTATGTAGTGATGGCATCTTCTGTCCACTCTAAAGCATAGAGATGAAATTCTCCTTCTGCCTGTTCTATAGTCATGGCATGTGTTTTCTGCGTACCTATAGTATGATTATAATCTTGCGTATGGATAGACGAAGAGACTTCGTTGGGTACGACTCCCACTTCCTCCATAATGTCTATTTCACCACACATGGGCCATGGGTTAGTATTCCAGTCATTACCAACTGGCATCATCCAAAAAGCCGGCCACGTCCCCTTGCCTTCAGGCAACATGATACGTGCTTCAAAATAGCCATATTCCCAACCAGTATTCACTTTAGCATACACACGACCAGAGTAAATTTTACCATCGGAGCCTTTGAAACAATTAATATTCAACTTACCGTCCACAAGTTCTGTCACACGCTTTCCGTCAGCAGAACCATTGACGTAATTTTGAAGTTCATTATTTACCCACCCTGCTCCTTGAACCTCGTGTGTCCAATCATTGCCAAGAGATGTGCCCTCATTAAATTCATCATGCCAAACCAACCGATACCCCTCAGGAGTATTGATATCCAGATCTTCAGCCGATTCTTGAATAACTGTTACCGTTACTTTCTCTGCACCAGCCACAACCTCAACTGTACCCGTACGGGAAATCTTTGCATCATTAGCTAAAGTGGTCACAACAATTTCCCCACTATTTTTTTCTGCGCTAATCCAACTATCATTGGATTTCACATTCCATTCGCCAGAAGCAATAACAGATAAGACAAAAGATTCTCCTATAGAATTAGAATACAACTCAGTCTGTGACACTGATAAAGGAGCCGCTTGCGTAAGAGGAATAGATACACGAGTAGCACCAGATTTAACCACCACCGTACCAGTACGAGAAGTAGTACCCGTATGAGCACTGACTATAACTGTCGCTGTGCCTTGGCTAGAAGAAGAACCCATTACATTTACTTTGACCCATGAACTGCAATCATCAGAGGCAAAAGCTGTCCACTCTTTACCAGAACAAACCACATTCACCACATATTGGCTAGCTTGTGCAACAGCCTCTATCTTTTCAGGAGAACATTTAATGGTAACATCCTCGGATTGCGGTTCCTTGTCATCGCTACTGCCACAAGCAATCAACGAAAACAAAAGAATAGATAATAGACAATAGTATTTCATATATATATATATTTTACAACATAAGTAGAGAAAAAGGGAAAGGATGAAACTCCAGCAATTGCCAAGATAACCCACATCCTTCCCCCTTTTTATTATTCACTGCTTTTAGCAGACCAATATTCTATCTAATACTAGCCATCAATCTCTATGAGTCTGGAAAATAATATCTTTAATAGTCACTTTTGTGTCAGCAGGATTTCCACCAAAATCCAAGACTAAAGATATAGCATGCATATCTTTAGGCGTTTTATTTGCAACCCAAAATTTATTATCTTCATTACCCAACAAATCCGTCTGTTCTGCAAAGAAGAAGTTATCATCATGTTTGACATCAGGTTCATCAGTCTGAACCAGTTTTACTGTTACCCCCTTCAAATCAGTACTAGGATTTAGAGTGACACAGAAATCATAGGCAGTTTCTGTATCGGCTGACAAATCTGTAACAAACGAGAACTGGTTCTGCCATTGTGCTTCAGTAGCATCAGGGAAAGTGAGTGTATAAGCATTTCCATCCACCACTAAATCTGGATTAGGTCTAGCACTCCAATCCGGGTTTGCATAGAAGAAAGTATTGGTAAAGGTTGCCCCGTTCCAAAGATTGTCTTCACTATCCACCTTCACCCAAGAAGGTTCAGGCTCTTGTACTTCAGGAATTTCCGTACCGTCATCATTAGCATGGTCTTTCAAGACAAAGCTTTCCAAAGTAATATCCGTATTAGCTTCATTACCACCAAAATCAAGTGCAAACTTCAAATCGGTAATATTCACACCGGGTACGTTACTGAACCATATACACTTAGGCTCATTAGCATCTAAAGCCACACGCTGCATATTGATAAACGTATTGTCATCACCTTTCTGCTGTACTTTAACCGTCACGCCCGGATGTTTGGTAGTAGAAGTGATTATCACCGAAAAATCATAGGTTTTATCCACTGACAAAGCAATTACCTTATCCAATTCCACATGCATCTGAGCTTGCCACTGATCGGTAGTAGCTTCCGGTAAGGAAACAACAAATGCACCATTCTGATAAGTATATTTTGGATCTGCAATCTGCCCCCATCCTGGAGCATAGTAGAAAGATGCCACATTGAAAGTTACTCCCTTAAACATGTTAAATTCACTATCTTCCACAAAACCACCAAAACCGTTCATAATAGTCTTCTCTATTTCAAAGGTTTTGGTTATCGAACCATCACTAATGCCATTTGCGTTCTTTACTTTACATTCTACTGTATATGAACCTTTTTTACGATAATATTTGGAAAAACCATATGAGGCTTGATAAGCGCCGTCAATTATCCAAATAGGAGACACTCCAGGAGCAGAAGTAAATTCAAAGTTTGCATAATTGGTTGTCTGATCTACAGTAACTTTAAAGTTATCAGTATAATCCGATGCTTGTGGGATATTGCCATTGGCTCCCGTAAAATCTTCAGGCGAACATGAAGTCATTGCAAAACCAGCAACCAACACGCCTGCCATATATTTAAATATATTTTTCATATCAATTATTTATTAATGGAGTTATGGTAAACTATTTATAAGCATTCTGAACCAAAGCCGGATCGGAATCCAACTCTCCTTGTGCAATAGGAATGTATTTCTTCTTGGCAGTCCAAGAATTAGTACGGTAACCATATTCATCGGGGACCAGTGCAGTAGTAGCCTTATTGCTGGCTGATGCTCCACTGATTCCTTCAGCACGTACCAAATCAAAATAACGCTTGCCTTCACCTACAAATTCCAAACGACGTTCTGTAAGTACATCGTCAACCGTAACGTTTGCAAGTCCAGCCAAACCGGCACGGGTGCGAACTTCGTTCAACCATGTCTTAGCCTCACCTGTACCACTTCCACCTGTACGAAGAGAAAGTTCTGCAGCATTTAGTAATGTCTCAGCATAACGATAATAACGATAATTGTTATTATAGTTCAAATTCTGGTCACCGGAAGACTGCTTGAAGTTCTTATCATACGGACGATATTTTTGTAACCAAATATGAGTATCTTGATAACGTTTCGTATATTCTACATCTTCGGCAATCACCCAGCAAGTTGCATCACGACGTTTGTCTTGTTCACTAAACATTTGATAAGTTTCAAGACGCATGGGCATAAATCCCCAGCCATCATTACCCTTTGACCAACCATCATCACCTGGGAAAGAGTTAGGAGAAATCAGAGTAGGAAGCACTGTACCACCAACAGCTAACGGACTTCCCCAGCCACGTTCGTTATTAGTTTGCTCATAATTAATTTCCCAGATAGATTCGTCACACCATTCACCTTCCGTTTCCCAGATGTTGGCAAAACTAGGATTCAATCTAAAGCTAGGACTATCAATAAGCTCCTTCATATAACCTAAAGCTTTTGAGAAACGACTTTCATCATTCTGATACATTACCATTTCAGCATATACCATATAAGCCATAGCTTGAGTGACACGTCCCAACTGACCTTCGTCGTCAACTTCTTTACCTTCTTTGATTGTTTTATAATATTTCAAAGGTAACACCTTAGAGTCAATTACAGCTTCAAGTTCTGCGATCAACTCAGCATAAACCTGATCGGCAGTATATTGCGGAGCCGTATAAGGAGGTTCGGAAAGATTCTCCAAATAGAAAGGTACATTACCAAAATAATGCCACAACATATTATAATAGAAAACACGTAGTAAACGGGCTTGCATCTCATAGAGTTTACGATTGGCCTCAGTAACATCAGTACCCCAATCAAGATATTTCAGTAAGTCATTACAACGTTTGATACCAGAATAGTCCACTGTCCAAAGAGAGCCAAGTGTATTATTTTCATTAGCCTCATAATTAAACAACATATGCCAATTCTGCATATCGGTCTTGGTTGCACCACCTACCCAAAAATTATCGCCCATAATTTCACCGTCAATATTCAAGGCATTGTACTGTCCCAATCCCCAATCTGGCCAATGGAGAGGGTCATAGGCGGCAATCAGAGCTTCCTGAATATGCTCATCCGTAGTATAATAATCTTCCAATGGTTCACCTGTCGGATTTTCCACCTCAAGAAAACTGTCACTGCAACCGGTAGTCAACACTGTAGCGGCAGCAAGTAAGCCTATTGCTAATATTTTATTTGTTTTCATATAGTTCTTATTTTTAGATTAGAAAGAAACATTTACACCTACTGTATATGTGCGAGCCTGCGGATAAATACCACGGTCAACACCAAGAGAAGTTGCACCTGAAGAAATTTCAGGATCAAATCCCCAATATTTGGTCCAAGTCACAAGATTTTCAGCTTGCACATACACACGCAGACGTTCAATAGTAAGTTTGCGAGTAAGAGTCTTAGGCAATGTATATCCCAAAGTAATATTCTTAAGACGAAGATATGAACCATCACAAACATAAAGATCAGATACCATCCAGTTCGTTGCATTACCGACAGCCAGACGAGGATACTTATTAGAAGTACCTTCACCAGTCCAACGTCCCAACATCCAAGAAGGATAGTTACCAGAAGCAACATCTGTACGATAAGTGCCATCAAACACATCAGCACCAGCTACACCTTGGAAGAAAATATTAAAATCAAAGCCTTTCCAATCAGCATTAAGATTCAAACCATAAGTCCAATCCGGAGTACCATTACCAATGTTAGTACGGTCATCTGCCGAGATGCTACCATCACCATTTACATCCACAAAACGTGTATCACCAGGAACCGCATCCGGCATAATCATTTTACCATCTTTATTGACATAAGCACGAACTTCATCCATATTCTGGAAAACACCGTCAGTCTTGTAACCATAGAAATAGGGGAAAGGTTGTCCGTTAGAACCGCGTGTACCACCACCAGAGAATCCTTGAATACCATCTAAATCCATATAGCCAGTATCATTTCCCAAATTCTTCAATTCATTTTTAAGATAAGTAGCATTTCCCTTTACTGCAAATTTAGCATCAGCAATATTCCATTTATAGCCAAGTTCAAACTCAAAACCACTATTTTCCATATCACCTACGTTACCAAGAGGTTTAGTTTCACCTACATAACTCGGGATAGGCATCGTAATAATCATGCCATTGGTTTTCTTTATGTAATAGTCAGCACTGAATGTTAAAGCATTATTAAAGAATCCCAAATCAATACCTAAGTCAGTTTGCTCACTCTCTTCCCATTTCAAATCAGGATTTGCCAAACGTTGTGCTTTAGAACCGTTCCATTTGATGGCATCTTTACCCAAAAGGACATTGTTACCCATGGCCGTCAATGAAGTATAACCAAATTCGGCTATGTTATCATTACCATTCTTACCCCAACTGGCACGAACCTTTAAGTTAGACAACCATTCTCGCGTATCAGCCATAAACTCTTCATTTGTCACATTCCATCCCACAGATACTGAAGGGAACGTACCATATTTATTATTAATACCAAAACGACTTGAACCATCACGACGGATTGTAGCCTGAATCATATAGCGTTCATTATAGTTATAACTCAAACGAGCAAACATAGACGACATTCTATGTTCTGTATAAGGACCTCCATAAACGCCATACTGAACTGTAGCACCAGTAATATTACCATCTGCATCCTTTGTATATTCAACATTCCCTGTAGCATAATCAATAGAAGGTTTATTAGGATTCACCAGATTCCAACGGTTACCACCAAGTTGATCTCCCTTATATTTAAGAGCAGACTGTCCTAATACAACACCAAATGTATGTTTGCCGATAGTTTTGTCATAAGTTAATGTGTTTTCAATCTGCCATGTCACATTCTGTGCCTTGAATGAAGATGCATTAGTATGTGTTGCCTTATTATTAGCTGAGAGATAATACTTGCTCTTAGTAGCCCCTTCATTACCCCAAAATCCCATATCAGCACTATAATTGAAGTGATACTTCAAATTATCCCACAATTGAAGATCAATAGAAAACTTTGGAACAAACTTATGCGACCAATTCTTTGTAGGAGTCAATGTCATCATAGCCAGCGGATTATTCATTTCCTGATAAGCTCCTCCATAGCCAGGTACTGTATAAGGATCACCATTTGCATCACGAGGCAAATCAAAATCTTTATAAGTTTCAATCATCTTTTCAGCTGCATCACCAGTCAATGTAGGGGTCAAAATAGGAGACAGATAAAGAGCCGATCCCAAAATTGAACCGAATTCAGAGTTAGTACCAACACCTGTTGAATGCGTACGCATATAAGCCAAATTTACACCTAAATCCAATTTATTAAGGAAACCGCGTTCTTTAGATGCATCAATTAGATTATATTGAGTATTGGAACGAATAGTCAAACGGTCATAATTAGAATGTCCGTGATTACCACCAACAATACCATCTTGTGAATAATACCCCAAAGACAAATAATAATTTACTTTTTCCGATGCACCACTAACTGTCACATCATGATTCACTACCGGAGCATTGTCATAGAAAACAAGATCTTGCCAATCAGTGCCAAATCCTTTGATAGAATTTCCATTAGCATCAATCAAATTATAAGGATCTGCATAAATTGGAGCCTGACCACCATTCACATTGGCTTCATTCTGAAGGATAGCATAGTCTGTCGCACTAGTCACATCACGTCTCTTCCATGCACTCTGCCAGCCATAAGAAAAATTGTAATTAATTTGTGCCTTACCCATCTTACCTTTTTTGGTAGTTACTAGAATAACGCCATTAGCAGCACGCGCACCATAGATAGCACCAGAAGCAGCATCTTTCAACACTTCGATAGACTCGATATCATTAGGATTTACAAAATCAAGACCACCCCCAATAGGCATACCGTCTACAATGTAGAGCGGATCACTATTGTTGATAGTACCAATACCACGTACACGTACACGAGGAGAATCACCCGGCTGACCAGAAGCTGAAGTTACATCCACACCTGCAGCCAAACCTTTCAATGCATTATCCATACGCACCGGAGATTTGTTTTCCAAATCCTCACTACTAACTTTGGCAATAGATGCTGTTACCACACTTTTTTTCTGAACACCATACCCCACCACTACTACTTCGTCCAGCGTTTCTGAATCTTCCTGAAGAACTATTTTCAAGGAATTTTTTCCATTTACCGCTACTTCTTGCGACTTAAAACCAATATAGGTAATAGAAAGTGTTGCGTCGGCAGGAACCGACAATGTAAAATTACCGTCCAAATCAGTAATTCCACCATTGGTAGTTCCTTTAACTACCACATTTACTCCAGGCAACGGTTCATTATCCGAACCGCTTACCACTGTACCTTTTACCTGTATATTTTGGGCATATACAGAAGCCAAGGTAAAGCTTAACAGAAATAAAACTGATAATAACTTTTTCATAAGTTTTACTAAATTAAGATTAACGTTTCTCGGTTTTGTTCTCAATCGAACGATGCAAACATACAGAATAAGGTAATAAAACAAATAAGAAACAATCATTCTTAAATACGTCAAATACAAAACTCAAATACGTTATCAATACGTCATTAACAAATAACTTATTAATAATCAATAGTTAATATATACTTTTAAGTATTACGTCACAACATGTTATAGAACACAAAAGGGAGGAATATTAAATTCCTCCCTTCCATGCACTTCCTTCTTTTAAAGGAAGTTAATATCTAAAGACTACAGTTTATTGCTTAAATAATCCGTCAAACTATCCTCTCTCTCTAAAGCGAACTTCTTACGAAGACGATAACGGATTGTTTCAACTCCACGAACCGAAATGTTCAATAGAGGAGCTATTTCTTTCGTGGAAAGATTCATCTTTAGATAAGCGCACATCATGCGTTCGTTGTGGGAAAGTTCCGGATGCTTGGCATGAAGACGTTTCATAAAATTGTTATGTATCAAGTCAAACCGGTCTTCAATACGCTTCAAGACCTCATCACTCTGTATATTACCGTCTATTTTATTATTGATAAGTATAAGTTGCTGTTTCCCTTCACGAGCCCCCTCACCCTTCAGCAAGGCGGATACTTTAAGTATCTCCGACTTGATTTCAGTCAGCATTTCATTCTTACGGACAAAGTTTATCATCAGATTGGCCATTTTCCTGACTCTTATGTTGCAAATCGTATTCCAATTTTTCTTTCTCCAGCTGCATAATCTGCTTTTCCTGACGAGCCTTCTCCTCTTCGTACTCCCTTTCCATATCGTGCAACTCCTTGTCCTTCTCGACCACCGCCTGCTGTTTCTTCCGCTTCACACGGACATCATCCCAGCGATAGACATACCATAAGGCAAGCAAAGCCAAGATGATATAACAAACGTATGCAACAGCACTGCGATACCACGGTGGAAGTATACGGAAGGCGATTGTATCCGATGATGTCGTACCGTCAGGAAAGACCGCTTTAACTTCAAACGTATATTCCCCTTCCGACAAGCTGCTATACTCCTTGGTGCGTACCGTTGTGAAATCGGACCAGCCTCCCTTATTCAAACGATATTGAAAACGGATATCATCCCCTACCGAAAAAAAAGAAAGGGCATAGTCAAAACGAACGGAATTCATGGAATAAGCTATCACCGGAACCGGCTTCTCTCCTAAAAAGTTTGCGGTATATACCAATGAATCCTTGGGATAAGACAGATACATGTTCCTTATATATAAGGAGTGGCTACGATCTTGACGCTCTCTTACGGCCGGGATACTGAATAAAGCGAAACCTCCTTCATTAGGAACCACCATCAGCGAATCTGAAAGAGGAATAATCGTTTCAAAACCGGGTACCAGTTCAATCAGCGATTGCTGGATGGGATTAATGCTTGTATTCGCCCCCCGCTTATAGGTACCCAGATTGGCAATACAGATTTCGTGAGGGCTCAAACTAATCAACTTATCGTGATACTCCAAGATACGCGAATAGGCCGCGGTGCCATTCAAAAGGTTGTTCATATCCGGACAAGGCTCCATGACATCTTTATGAGGATTATGCTTATAGATTCCCCGGGGAGTGGCAAAATACACCCGGTCTTCTTCATCTTCGCTATATACATATCACGCCCTACCGGGAAACCATCCTTCGCGCTATATTCCTTTATACGGACAGCTTTTGTCAAATCATTATCCAAATCCACACGGGTAACATGATCTGTATTGTACACCCAAATCACCTTATCGCTTTCCTGCTCAAAAAGACGGCAAGAATCGTTCATACCCTCAATCTTGCCAACCACCTGCCATTCTCCATTCTTTTTCCCAACCAAATAAATACCGTTATATACCCCAACATACATAAGGTCCGTACGTCCTGCCACAAGTTGGCAACACCAGGCGCCGGCAATATCCGTCACGCGTTTTACGGAAGTGCCATTGATAAGGAAAATACCACGGTCGTGCAGACAGAAGAGTTCATCACCTATACGGCAAAGGTTCCAGACCTGTCCGCTGGATTGGGGCATCGGACGGATATCCGGCAAATCGCCATTCATCTGTACCGGATAAGAGGTGTAATACAAACCACGATTGGTACCTAAATAAAGATAGCCGCCTTCTACGGCCGCCGTATATCCCGTGCCGTAGGAATAGGGATAGGAATAGAGATTCGTAAAAGGAGAACTCAGACAGACGTAGTCAATGCCGCTATCCAGACCGGCCCAGAGGTTTCCGGTCGTATCGAAGGAGACAGAAAGCACCGTATTGTTACGCAAGCCGTTGTTCTCATTGAAATATTTCAGTTGCATGGTGCTGCAATCCACCAGTACCAATCCTTTATGAATGGTTCCCAAGGCAATCTTATCATCCTTTTTGGCCACGCAAAAGACTTCATTCTCACGCATAAACTCTTCGGCACCGGTGATGAACGGTTCCATCGTACGCCCGTCACAATAGTAAAGTCCGTTGTATGCAGTCACCACCAGAACACCTTTCTTATAAGGTATAATGCCACGAATACGTTTGGAAGCTAACGCATCGGCACCCTGAAGAGGGAAAAAAGTGTTTCCAACCAAAAGCCATACACCTCTGTCCGTACCGATGTAAAGAATACCATTGACCATATTGGAACAATCTATCTTGGCATTCATTTCAATGGCGGTATATTTTCCGTTCAGGTACTTCACCACACACCCGTCCCCTTGGAAATACAAAATATTGTCAGTCTCATGGATGCCCCACACGTTTCCAAGAAAACGAACGGAACTCTCCAAAGTATCGGACATGCAATGATAGGCCAAAGAACCGTCCGCATCCGGTTCATAATAGCCGAACTCATTGATGCCCCCCACATAAATTCTTTTTTGGGTAGCAGAAGCCAGAACGGAACGCACATCGGAAGCATTGTTCAATGGAAATACATTCCAGACATTGCCATCAAATTGCACCATACCGTTCTTGTTGGCGAAATATACCCACTTGTCATCATAGGGTGCTATCTGCCAAGTCTGGGTCCCCTTGCCATAAACACTTTTATCAAAATTGACGATAAAGCTATTCCAGCCGGCAATTGCTTCGACCAAAGGGAGAAAAAGAAAAAGGCAGAAAAAAAAGTAGAATGACAATATGTGTTTGTTCATGTGTATAATGACTATATAGTTAGTTGCACAAAAATAATGCTTATTTTCAAGGTAGCGCACAATAGCCTATCAGTTTTTTCGTCCCCGATTATTATTTTCTTCTCGAATGGCAATCTTTTGCATTACTATACTTTAGATTCCGGTATACTAAGAAGTATTCGTCCGACAGTTGTTGAATTATCGTCCGACAGCTGTCGGACGATAATTCAACAACTGTCGGACGATAAGGTTACACATGTCGGACGAATACTTTTTAGTAAAAGGAATATTTGTCCATCGTAATGCCGGAAAGAATCCGTACCTCCCCTCCAAAGTGTCTGTATAAGGAGCCGTGAAGAGGGATAGAATAGAGAATCTAAAAAAATAAATAAAAAAATCGCCGCAAGCTATTGCAGATTTCAAAATAATGCCTACCTTTGCAACCGCAAAACGAAAACGGGTAAGTCCTATACGGCCAGCTCCCTTCGAATCCTCCAGGGCTTGATCGCAGCAAAGGTAGTTGGTTGTAGCGGCGCGATATAGCAAGCTTACCCACCCGCCTCTTTAGCTCAGTTGGCCAGAGCACGTGATTTGTAATCTCGGGGTCGTTGGTTCGAATCCGACAAGAGGCTCGAAAGAAAAGCAGATGATACGAAAGTGTTACCTGCTTTTTTCTTTTTGCCCCGCAAAGAATCCTCTAATTTATTTAAAATCTACACATCGGCTTGCCCTTGAATCCAACTATATTTGTACCTTTGCACATTATTTCTAAGAAAGATGGCAGAAAATAGAGGTTACATGCAACGATACGCAATGCTGTTCGGTACCTATATGGGAGGTTTCTGGATATTGAAGTTCATACTCTTTCCTGTGGGGCTGTCGGTTCCTTTTTTACTTTTCCTTTTCATGGGACTCACGCTATGCGTACCTTTTATGGGATATTATTATGCACGGATGTATCGTAATCAGGTATGCGGAGGCGGCATCAGCTTCCTGCATGCATGGATATTCACCGTTTTCATGTATATGTTTGCCGCGCTGCTTGCCGCCGTGGCACACTACATCTACTTCAGGTTCATAGACCACGGATATGTGATAAACACGTGCGAAACGATGGTAGACACGCTTGCCCAAAGCAACATGCCGGGAATGGATTCGTACATCGCCACCTATCAGGAAGCTTTGGAGACAGCCCGACTACTCAGCCCTATCGACATTACGCTACAGATGATATCGTCCAATGTATTTGGGGTTCGATACTGGCTTTCCCCACCGCCTTGTTCGTGATGAGACGCAAGAAAGACGACGCTCCGGCAGAGTGACGGAACAGCAAAAAGAATTGTTATTTCAATTGTAAAATAGAAAAATCATACATCAATGGATATTTCAGTTGTCGTACCACTATATAATGAAGAAGAATCACTCCCCGAATTGTTCGCATGGATTGAGCGGGTGATGAATGCCAACGGCTTTTCATACGAAGTGATTTTCGTTAACGACGGAAGTACCGACCGTTCGTGGCAGGTTATCGAGCAATTGCAGGCACAAGCTCCGGACAAGGTACGGGGCATTAAGTTCCGCCGCAACTACGGGAAGTCGCCGGCATTGTTCTGTGGTTTCGAACAAGCACAAGGCGACGTCGTGATAACCATGGACGCCGACCTGCAGGACAGCCCCGACGAAATACCCGAACTCTACCGCATGATTACCCAAGACGGCTATGACCTCGTATCGGGCTGGAAGCAGAAACGTTACGACCCGTTGTCGAAGACCCTCCCCACCAAATTGTTCAATGCCACCGCCCGCAAAGTATCGGGCATCAAAAACCTGCACGACTTTAATTGCGGACTGAAGGCGTATCGCAAAGAGGTGGTCAAGAATATAGAAGTATACGGCGAAATGCACCGCTACATCCCTTACCTGGCCAAGAACGCCGGCTTCAAGAAAATCGGCGAGAAAGTGGTGCACCATCAGGCACGCAAATACGGAAAGACCAAGTTCGGGCTGAACCGTTTTGTAAACGGGTATCTGGACTTGCTTTCCCTTTGGTTCCTTTCCCGGTTCGGCATCAAGCCCATGCACTTTTTCGGATTGCTGGGTTCGCTGATGTTCATCTTCGGCTTCATAGCCGTGGTCATAGTGGGTGTCAGCAAGTTGTACTACATGCACCATGGCATGCCCTACCGCCTTGTGACGGACTCTCCCTACTTCTACCTCTCGTTGACCTCCATGATTATCGGCACACAACTGTTCGTGGCAGGATTCCTCGGAGAGCTGATTTCACGTAATGCCCCGGAACGAAACAAATATCAAATAGAGAAAACCATTTAACGATGAAAAAATTAGTCAGACTTGTCATACTCGGAGCTATCCTTTGCCCGATAATAAGCATAGCTATCTCCTGCTCGGAGGAGGCAGATTGCTCCATGACGGCACGCCCCATGGTGAATTGCATTCTTTATAGAGTAGACCCCGAAACCCAATACGTGGAGAACGACACGCTCGACTCGCTCACCGTCACAGCATACGGCACCGACTCCATCATCATCAACAACCAGAAGAAGGTACACGACATCTCCCTGCCACTGCGCTATACGGAGGATTCCACCAAGCTGATATTCAAGTATAGCCGGACCAAGAGTGACACGATGGTGATACGCCACACCAACACCCCCTATTTCCTATCGATGGATTGCGGCTATCAGATGAAGCAGGCCATCACAAGCGTAACGTGCACCCGCATCTCTCTGGACTCGATATACATCAAAGACAATGAAGCAGGCATCTATGGAAAGGAAAATCTTAAGTTATTCTATTAGTCTGGCACTCTGCCTGCTGATGTTCCTCCCCCTACGGGCGCAGAACGGGAATCCTACCGTCCCCCCCCAGGGAGCACCTCCCAAGAAGGAGAAGAAGGACGCGAAAGAAGAAGTGCACTATCCGTTATACAACGGCATGTCCGTCGGCTTGGACTTGTGGGGAATCGGAAGTTCCGTATTTGGAGGAGATTTCCTGAGTTCCGAAGTGGCCGTGGATGTAAACCTCAAGAACCGCTTCTTCCCTATTGCCGAACTGGGATATGGCTCCACGGACACCTGGAGTGACAAAGGCATACACTACAAAAGCAACGCCCCCTACTTCCGCATAGGAATGGACTATAACACGCTATACAAGAAGCAGCACGGACACATGCTACTCGTAGGCTTGCGTTACGGTGTAAGCAGCTTCAAGTACGATGTAGACGCCTTGGGACTGGACGACCCGATATACGGTGGCATCGTAGGCAATCCGAATCTGGACGACGAGATATGGGGAGGCAGCCTGCCCTATAACCATAAAGGAATGAAAGGCTCCATGCAATGGGCGGAATTTTGTGTCGGTATCCGGGCGCACGTCTGGAAGGCATTGTACATGGGCTGGTCACTACGCTTCAAGTTCAAATTGTCTGCCTCGGCCGATGAATACGGTGACCCGTGGTATGTGCCCGGTTTCGGGAAATATGGCTCCAACACGATGGGAGTAACCTATACGATAACTTATAAACTACCTCTTTAAGCGACTTATGACAGGGTTAGAGATTTGGCTACTGGCCGTAGGACTTGCGATGGATTGTTTCGCCGTTTCTATAGCCAGCGGAATTATATTGAAACGCGCCCGGCTGCGCCCTATGCTGGTGATGGCCATCAGCTTCGGCTTTTTCCAGGCTTTGATGCCTCTGCTGGGATGGATAGGCGCCAGTTTTTTCAGCCACCTGATAGAAAGTATTGACCATTGGATTGCATTCGGTATCCTTGCCTTCCTGGGCGGACGCATGATAATGGAATCCTTCAAGGACGAAGATTGCAAGCACGAGTATGACCCTACCAGCCTGAAGGTGGTGCTCGCTCTGGCCGTGGCAACCAGCATCGATGCATTGGCGGTAGGTGTTTCGTTTGCATTCCTCGGTATCAAGCAATTCTCGGCTATTCTTTCCCCCATCGGCATTATCGGTTTTGTATCATTCGCCTTGTCGATGGTCGGCCTGATGTTCGGCATCCGTTTCGGATGTGGCATAGCCCGCAGACTGCGCGCCGAACTTTGGGGAGGGATTATCCTCGTCATCATCGGTACCAAGATATTGGTAGAGCATCTCTTCTTTTAATTAAAAAGTAAAAACTCAGATAGGATATGGAAAAGAAAGTACAACGGAATTTTTTATGGATTGCCCTACTGGTACTGGGAACCATCTGGATACTTGCCCGCCACAACCAAGTCACTCCTTATCAGACGGATAACGGACTGATATTCGGTACGGTATATAAAGTGACTTATCAATGTGACCAAAATCTGAAGGCGGAGATAGAAGCGGAACTCAAACGTTTCGACGGTTCCTTGTCCCCTTTCAATGACACGGCGACCATTACGCGCATCAACCGCAACGAGGACATTGTGCCCGACACATTCTTTACCAACGTCTTCCGACGTAGCATGGAAATCTCCCGGGAGACCGATGGTGCCTTCGATATCACCGTTGCCCCTCTTGCCAATGCCTGGGGATTTGGGTTCAAGAAGGGTAACTTCCCCGACTCTGCCATGATAGACAGCCTGCTGGAGATGACAGGATACGAAAAAGTAAAATTGTCCGATGAAGGGAAAGTGGTGAAAACAGACTCGCGTATAATGCTCTCGTGCAGCGCTGTGGCAAAAGGATATGCAGTAGATGTCATAGCCCAACTTCTGAAGAAGAAGGGTATCCGCAACTTTATGGTCGATATAGGCGGAGAAGTGGTTGTTCACGGGCAAAACCCTCAAAATGGACCTTGGCGCATCGGTTTGAACAAGCCGATAGACGACTCACTGGCAGTGAACCAGGAACTGCAAGCAGTGCTGCTAGTCACGGATTTAGGCATGGCTACATCGGGCAATTATCGCAACTACTACTATAAAGACGGAAAGAAATATGCGCATACCATCGACCCGCGTACCGGCTATCCGGTACAGCACAGCATCTTGTCAGCCACCGTCATTGCCAAAGATTGCATGAGTGCAGACGCCTATGCCACGGCATTCATGGTGATGGGGCTGGAAGAAGCAGAACGCGTGGCGGATGCACATCCGGATATCGACGCCTGTTTCATTTATACGGATGAAGAAGGAAAGCTTCAAACGTTCTTAACAAAAGGAATGGAGAAGTATATGAAATAATGTGCAAATGCGATTAACCCATCATTTATAAAATACAAAATATACCGCCAGTACCAGACATACAAAAGCGGCAAAATGATTCCAATGCAGCGTTTCCCCCTTGAAAAGAACCGTTGTGAACACCGTAAAGATAATCAAAGTGATTACTTCCTGAATCACTTTGAGTTGCATCAATGAGAACGGGCCTCCATTGCCTAAAAAGCCTATCCGATTGGCCGGAACCTGGCAAGAATACTCTGCCAAAGCTATTACCCAGGAAAACAGCACCACGGCATACAACGGCCAGTTGGAGATGACTTTTGTCTCTTGTAGCTTCAGATGCCCATACCAGGCAAACGTCATGAAAATATTAGATACAATCAATAGCAAAATGGTATAAAATGCTTTCATATAGTGATTAATGATTAGTGATTAATGATTAATGATTGCAGGCAGCAATTCCTCTTGCACATTCGTCATACTCCCCCATAGACTATAGCGTGCCTCAGGATTCATTTCCTCCAATTGTTTCAGAATGCCTTTCATTGCACTACGGCTGGATTGTGACTCATACGGACAATTCTTCACCTGCTTACGATACCCCCTCACTTGCGCCAACTCCATCAAATCCGCCTCATGTACCAGACACATCGGACGGATAATCGTCATATCAAACTTCTTCATTACCAGCCGGGGGGGCATAGAGCTGAACGCTCCCTGATAGGTGATATTCATCAGCAAGGTCTCCAGAATATCATCCATGTGATGGCCTAACGCGATTTTATTGCATCCCTGCTCCTTGGCTACGGTAAATAATGCCTTCCGCCTATTCCAAGAGCAAAGAAAACAAGGAGACTTGCGGGTATCTGTCGTGGCATCAAACTCCGTTTCAAAGAGAACAAAAGGCACTCCCCACGACTCTACGTACTCCCTCAGATAGTCCACATCGCTTTGATAAGGTATATTCTTCATCACTACATGTACGGCGACAACGGAAAAACGGGGTTTATAGACACGGGCACGCCGTGCCAACAATTCCACCAGCGCCAAAGAGTCCTTGCCTCCCGAAAGCCCGATAAGAATCTTATCGCCGTCCTCTATCAGCCCATATTCCACCACACCTTTGCTAAACCGCTTGTCTATGCGGCGCAACATCTTTTCTTCTTCAGTAAATCGTGCCATTGATACGAGTTATGAGTTATAAGTTATGAATTATAGCTCTTCCGGTTGCAAAAGTAAGGCAAAAGAACGATTTAAAGAAGAATTAACAAAATAGAATTACGGAAACCAGCTTTATTCACGATAAATTTGTATTTTTGACCTTCTGAACAATCAGCATGTATCAATATGAATAAAAAATATATCCTTTTCTTTCTATTCGGCCTTTTGAGCATAACAATTTCCGCACAAAGCCTGGCAGAAGCCAAAGCCTTGTACGAGAAGGGAGAATACGAAGAAGCCAAGCCCACTTTCAAGAAACTCGTCAAGACACAACCTGGCAATGGAAATTACAACCTATGGTACGGTGTATGTTGCCTGGAAACCGGCGAACCCGCAGAAGCCTTGAAACACCTGGAAAGCGCCGTCAAGAGACGCGTCCCCAGCGGGCAACTCTATTTGGCCCGGGCATACAATGATTTATATCGGTTCGAAGATGCCATCGAAACTTATGAGACCTACATTTCCGACCTGAGAAAGAGAAAACGCTCCACCGAAGAGGCCGAACAATTATTGGAAAAAAGCAAATCCAACTTGCGCATGCTGAAAGGCGTGGAAGAGGTCTGCTTCATCGACAGCTTTGTGGTAGACAAGGAAAAATTCCTGGATGCATACAAAATCAGCCCCGAATCGGGCAAGCTGTTCATGTACGACACCTACTTCAATGATTCCGGTAAGGAAGGCGGAACGGTATACGAAACGGAGCTGGGCAATAAGCTATATTATAGCGAAATGCAACCGGACAGCACCCTCAGTATCCTTTCGCGCAACAAGTTGCTGGACAAATGGAGTGATGGCAGCTTGTTGCCCGGAAGCATCAACGAGGCCATGAATGCAGACTATCCCTATGTACTTACGGACGGTATCACTATCTACTATGCTTCGGATGGCCCTGGCTCGATGGGAGGATATGATATTTTCGTCACCCGTTACAATACGAATACCGACTCCTATCTGATGCCGGAAAATGTGGGCATGCCGTTCAATTCGCCCTACAACGACTATATGTACGTCATCGACGAATTCAACGACTTGGGATGGTTTGCCTCCGACCGCTACCAGCCGGAAGGCAAAGTGTGCATCTATGTATTCATTCCCAACTCATCCAAGCAAGTGTACAACTACGAAGGGATGGACCCGGACAAGATGATATCATTGGCGCAACTTCACTCTATCAAGGACACATGGACGGACACCGATGCGGTAGAGGCCGCCCAAGAAAGACTTCGGACTGCTGCCAACGCAAAGCCGCAGACCACCAAGAAGCATGATTTCCAATTCATCATTGACGACCACTCCACCTACTACCAGCTGGACGATTTCCGCTCCCCGCAGGCCAAAGCCTCGTATGGCAAATACAATCAGCTGGAGCAGAGCTACAAACAACTGCAGGAGAAACTGGAAGATATGCGTTCGGAATACTCCCGAGCCAACAAGCAGGAAAAGGACAAGATGTCCGCCGCCATCCTCGACCTGGAGCAACGTGTACGGCAATTGTCCACTGAGATGGAGCAAACTGCCATTCAAGTGCGCAACCTGGAAAAACAAGCCACCAAATAAAGACAACTATGGATATACTCATTATCGCCTCATTGATTATAGGAGCAGTAATCTTGTTCTTAGTGGAATTATTCGTAATTCCGGGCATCAGCGTTGCCGGTTTTCTGGCAGGAGGTTGCATCATCTTTGCCAACTACTATGCCTTTGCCTATATGGGCACCACGGCAGGTGTCATTACGCTTATCATATCTGCCCTGGCTTGTATCGGCTCGTTGGTATGGTTCATGCGCTCCAAGACACTCGACAAAATTGCATTGAAAAAAAACATCACCTCCAAAGTAGACCGTAGTGCCGAGGAAAAAGTCAAGGTAGGCGATATAGGCGTAACCACTACCCGCCTGGCTCTTATCGGCTATGCCGAAATCAACGGAGACATCGTGGAAGTAAAGTCATCAGACGGCTTCCTGAACGAAAAGACTCCGATTATCGTAGACCGTATTGCCGACGGAGTCCTCTTAGTGGAACGGCTCAAGCAGTGAAATTTCTGAAATCAACCTATTATTTATAACTAACAATTAATATTTAATCTCATGGATCCAAGCACAATGTATTTAACCGCCTTCCTCATTATAGGAGGCATTATTTTCCTGGTACTTTTCTTCCATTATGTACCGTTCTTCTTGTGGCTGTCTGCCAAAGTATCGGGAGTAAACATCTCGCTGGTACAACTTTTCCTGATGCGCATCCGTAATGTCCCTCCTTATATCATTGTGCCCGGCATGATTGAAGCTCATAAAGCAGGATTGCAAAACATCACGCGCGACGAACTGGAAGCGCACTACCTTGCCGGAGGTCACGTAGAGCGGGTGGTACACGCACTGGTATCCGCCTCTAAAGCCAATATCGAGCTGCCGTTCCAGATGGCAACCGCCATCGACCTTGCCGGCCGTGACGTATTCGAAGCCGTACAGATGTCCGTTAACCCCAAAGTAATTGACACCCCTCCCGTGACAGCTGTTGCCAAAGACGGTATCCAGCTGATTGCCAAGGCCCGTGTAACGGTGCGCGCCAATATCCGCCAATTGGTGGGCGGTGCCGGAGAAGACACGATTCTGGCCCGTGTAGGCGAGGGTATTGTGTCTTCCATCGGTTCGTCAGAGAATCATAAGTCTGTATTGGAGAATCCGGATTCTATCTCCAAACTGGTATTGCGCAAGGGGTTGGATGCCGGAACAGCATTCGAAATTCTGTCCATTGACATTGCTGATATTGACATAGGTAAGAATATCGGTGCCGCCCTGCAGATAGACCAAGCCAATGCCGACAAGAACATTGCTCAAGCCAAGGCAGAGGAACGCCGCGCCATGGCCGTAGCCACAGAGCAGGAAATGAAGGCAAAGGCCCAGGAAGCCCGTGCCAAAGTTATCGAGGCAGAAGCGGAAGTACCCAAGGCCATGGCCGAAGCATTCCGCAACGGCAATCTGGGTATCATGGACTATTACCGGATGAAGAATATAGAAGCCGACACTTCCATGCGCGAAAACATTGCCAAACCGACGACGGGCAATACCAGCCAGCCGTTGAGTAAATAACCCGGAAAGTAACTGACGAAACGCCGGAACCGGTGAACAAGAATCGGTTCCCGGCGTTTCTATTTATAAACAAAAGATTAAAGCCTCAAGCATATGAAGAAATATTTCGCCTCTTCCGAACTGATCATCAATGAAGACGGTTCTGTATTTCATCTTCACGTAAAGCCCGAATGGCTGGCAGACAAAGTCATCTTGGTAGGCGACCCCGGACGGGTGGCACTGGTTGCCTCCCATTTCGAGAACAAGGAATGTGAAGTGGAAAGCCGCGAGTTCAAGACTATCACCGGTACTTACCAGGGGAAACGTATTACGGTGGTTTCCACCGGTATCGGATGTGACAACATCGATATCGTGATGAACGAACTGGATGCCCTGGCAAACATCGATTTCGAGACGCGCGAAGAAAAGCCCCATCTGCGTAGCCTTGAGCTGGTACGTATCGGCACCTGCGGCGGCTTGCAACCCTACACTCCGGTAGGCACATTCGTATGTTCTGAAAAGTCCATTGGTTTCGATGGGCTGCTCAACTTCTATGCCGGACGCAACTCCGTGTGCGACCTGCCCATGGAGCGTGCCTTCCTCAACCATATGGGATGGTCCGGCAACATGTGTGCCCCTGCCCTCTACGTCATTGATGCAAGCACTGAACTGATAGACCGCATCGCACAAAACGACATGGTACGTGGCGTAACGATTGCCGCCGGGGGCTTCTTCGGACCTCAAGGACGCGAGTTACGCGTGCCGCTTGCCGACCCACATCAGAATGAGAAGATTGAAAAATTTGAATACAACGGCTACCGTATTACCAACTTCGAGATGGAAAGTTCTGCCCTGGCAGGCTTGAGCCGTCTGATGGGGCACAAGGCCATGACGGTATGCATGGTCATTGCCAACCGCCTGATAAAAGAAGCTAACACGGGATACAAGAATACGATAGATACTCTTATCAAAACAGTACTCGACCGTATCTAAGTATCCTTCAAGAAATGCTCCTCCCTTTCCTTCAGCCAATCCTAGGAGTAGGGTTTAGTAATGACTTCATCACATCCTGCCTGACGTGCCCGTTGCTGGTCTGTATAGTGTAGCAATGTCCTGCTATACCCACAATGGGCACAGAGGCGGATTAGGCTTTATAAGCATCTATCCATTATCGATTTGCACAAAGTTACGATAAAAGCCCATAAGTTGAATCACCATCTCTCTTTTTTGTAAAGAAACCATTATCTTTGCTGAATAAAAATAAGCCGGATAAAATGAACCAAGATACCATTTGTGCCATAGCCACCGCCAAGGGGGGGAGCCATAGGATGCATCCGTGTCTCCGGACCGGATGCCATAGAGATAACATCCCGCATATTTACCCCTGCCCGGAAGGGGAAGAAGCTGAAGGATGCCAAGCCATACACACTTACCTTCGGTCATATCCATGAAGAAGAAAACATCATAGACGAAGTACTTGTAAGCTTATTCCGTGCCCCCCACTCGTACACGGGCGAGGATAGCACGGAAATCATGTGCCACGGTTCGAGCTATATTCTTCAGAAGGTGTTGCAATTGCTCATCGGCAATGGTTGCCGCCTGGCCGCTCCCGGTGAGTACACGCAACGGGCCTTCTTGGGCGGCAAAATGGACCTAAGCCAGGCCGAAGCCGTGGCCGACCTCATCGCCTCCACCTCTGCCGCCACTCACCGCCTCGCCATGAGCCAAATGCGCGGTGGGTTCAGTAAAGAGCTGGCCTCACTACGCGACCAATTGCTGCACTTCACATCACTCATAGAACTGGAGCTGGACTTCAGCGACCACGAAGAACTGGAATTTGCCGACCGCTCCGAGCTATGTCTCCTAGCAGACGGCATAGAGCAGGTAATTTCCCGTTTAGTACAATCCTTCAGTGTAGGCAATGCCATCAAGAACGGCGTGCCCGTAGCCATCATCGGCGAAACGAACGCTGGTAAATCCACCCTGTTGAATGCACTACTAAACGAGGAACGAGCCATTGTAAGCGACATACACGGGACAACCCGCGATGTGATAGAAGACACAGTCAATCTTGGTGGGATAACTTTCCGATTTATTGATACGGCAGGCATACGCGAAACGAACGACACCATCGAGAACCTAGGAATTGAGCGAACCTTCCAGAAATTGGAGCAGGCGGAAATCGTGCTCTGGATAGTTGATGCCACGAATGCCGTCTCACGGATACCACAACTAACTACCCAGATACTTCCCCGTTGCGAAGGGAAACGGCTCATTCTCGTATTCAACAAGACCGATTTGGTGCAAGATGCCTCAACCATCCCCAACTCCAGTTTCACCGTGGCCGCTACTAATGTGCAATGCATCTCCATCTCTGCCAAAGGACGTACCAACCTCGACAAGCTTCAGCAAATGCTAATCTCTGCCGCTAACCTGCCCACGGTTACCCAAAACGATGTCATTGTCACGAATATACGCCACTACGAGGCTTTGACCCATGCCTTGGAAGCCATCCACCGGGTCCAACAAGGATTAGCAGAAAATCTATCCGGAGATTTTGTTTCACAAGATATCCGCGAATGCATTTTCCATCTAAGCGATATTGCAGGGGAAGTTACGAACGATATGGTACTTGGGAATATTTTCGAACATTTTTGCATCGGCAAGTAAAGCTAATCATATATACCCAGTTATCCCCAAAACGAAAACGATGAGAGATTTTCCTTTATAGATAGCTTAGGATGTTCAGTTCTCCTATCTCCCATTTCAAAACAAAGGCTGTCCATTATCTAATATGTGACAGCCTTTCTATGAAAGTTTTCTTCAGATAAATATCATACTTTTTTCATAAACTCCTTCGGTGTTTTTCCAAAATACTCCTTATACCTGCCTCTGAAGTTTTTCAGATTTCGCATACCCACCATTTCAGCAACCATAGTCACAGAAAATTTTCCGCTTTCCAAAAGTTCCCGTGCCTTCTCCATCCTGATTCTCGAAATCAAATATTTGGGTGCTTCTCCCGTCAACAACTTCCACTTATTATAAAAGGTTGTCCGGCTCATGCACATCCTGGAGGCAATATCATCTACTGTCAAATCCTCTTTATCCATATTCTCCATAATGTAAAGCTTCACTTCATTCAAAAATGCCAGATTGGCATCCTGCTGAGCCCGCTCCATAGGTTTCGTTAAAAAATCTTCTCCAAAAACTTTCTGAAGAAATGTCTTCCGAAGAAAACGGCTATTATTTATCAATATGGATATTTCCACTTTAAGGTCCTCCAGATTAAAGGGCTTACATACAAAGAGATCAGCCTGAGAAGAACAACGCTTTTCCCGCCGTTTCACATCAATGTGCGCCCCCATCAATATCACCGGAATAAAGGAGGTGTCCCTCGACGTCTTCAGTTTAGAAGAAAGTTCCTCACCGCTCATACCTTTCAACATGATATCACAAATCACCAAATCCGGATACTCTTCACATATTACCTCCAATGCTTCCTGACCGTCATCAAAGCTCCTCACTACAAAACATTCCGATAAACGTTTCTCAAGATAATCCTTGAATCCCTTGTCATTATCCGCAAGTATCACTAAAGGTCTATCCATATTTTTCTTCGAGAAACCATGGAAAGCTATTTCCGACTCATTCACCTGAAAAGTGTCCGGAATATTTAAGGATGTATCCCCCCCCGAAACCGCACACGAACATCTTATGGGAAATCGAAGCAGAGCCTCCTTTTCCAAAGTCAGTATTTTCCCGTCACATATATTCATCAACTTGTCAAAAAACACACCGCCCATGCCATACTGCTTGCCATGCAGAGGTCGCAGAATAGGAAGCCGCGACGAGTACCATCTGCAACATTTCAGAAATCGCTTGTTGCCTGTATCCTTAATCCTGATTGCCCAGTAATCTCCCTTCAACGAAACCTGCATCGAGAGATGCGTTTCCGGCAGAGAACACTCGATGGCACTCAATACAAACCGGTCGATAACCGGAGATATCTTTCCCGGATCAAACCAAGCGCTTGCATAGTCAAAATCCGGAACCAAATCCAGCTTCATCTGTAACCCGGCCACATGAGACTGTAAAAAAGACACTTTCTTCCTCATAAATGCGCCGATTTCATGTTCTGCAACTACCAGGCTACCAGAATTGCCAAATAGTCGTTTCAACTCCATCAACGCTATCAAGTGCTGCTCCAGCCCGCCTATATGATGAAGTGCAACAGCCAGTTCCTTCTTTATGTCTTCCGGACAGTCTCCTTCGTAAACTGCCCCTAACGGTGTCTTAATCAAAGAAATGGGATTACGTATGTTTTGAAAGGTATCAATGAAATACTGATTTCCCTCTTTCAGTAAATCTCTTTCTTCACTGATACAGAGTAAATGGAACAAAAGCCAACATAATATACAGATTCCACTAGCCACTATTGGCAGAACAGACCAGGGAACCTTATGATATACGCCGATGGATAGCAGGAAAACGCATAATGACACTACTATTATTATTATCGATAAATGTTTCATACTATTATAAGTTTAAGTAATAATGATTCATACTAATATATACCCGAGTTTTCAGTCAATAGCAGGATAATCCCAAGTATGTCATCAGGAGGCGGTCTAATGGGGGAACGGTAGGTTCCTTGAGTCATCGAATTCACCTTACCAACCCTCGTTTGCTAGAAGAGCCTGCATTTCGTCCACCTGTATTTCATACCCAGCAACTCTCTAAACCATTCATTTCCCATGCCCAACGTATCTTTAAATATCAATACAACATTCCGCTTATCCAAGATAGCTCCAATCAATTATTCTCAAACAAAATAATAGTATAACAAACGGAAAGGCTAAAAAGATGATACCACTTCACACATATTCTTATCATACTCACATATCTTGCGCATGAAACAGAAAGACATTATCTTTGCAGCATGAAACAAGAACTGAAAGAAAACGGAGGATTACCGGCACATATACTCTGGACACTTGCTATCGTAGCTGGCGTGTCCGTAGCCAACTTGTATTACAATCAACCCCTGCTTAATATCATGCGGCATGAATTGGAAGTTTCTGAATTCAAAACGAACCTCATTGCCATGATTACACAAATCGGATATGCGCTGGGATTATTGTTCATCGTCCCATTAGGAGACCTCTATCGACGCAAGAATATCATCCTAACGAATTTCTTCCTACTCATATTTTCCCTTCTAGCCATTGCCATGGCACCGAACATCTACATCATCTGGGCAGCATCACTCATTACCGGCATCTGCTCCATGATACCCCAAATATTTGTACCGATTGCCTCGCAATTCTCACGCCCCGAAAACAAGGGACGGAATGTAGGTGTCGTCATCTCAGGATTACTGACTGGAATACTTGCATCACGTGTTGTCAGCGGATTTGTGGGTGAAGTGCTTGGCTGGCGTGAAATGTACTTCATCGCCGCTGGAATGATGTTACTATGCGCTATCGTTGTATTAAAGGTACTACCGGACATACAACCGACTTTCCAAGGCAAATATTCCGGGCTGATGAAGTCTCTTTTCTCATTAGTAAGAGAATACCCCTCTCTACGAATCTACTCGATACGTGCAGGACTGGCCTTTGGCTCATTCCTTGCCATGTGGTCCTGCCTTGCATTCAAAATGGGAGAAGCCCCGTTCCATGCATCCAGCGATGTCATCGGCATACTAGGGCTCTGCGGCATTGCCGGAGCCTTAACCGCATCTTTTGTAGGAAAATATGTAAAAAAGGTAGGCATACGCAATTTCAACTTTATCGGTTGCGGAATGATTCTGCTTGCATGGGCCTCGCTCTTTTTCTGCGGAAACAACTATGCAGGTATCATTACCGGTGTCATTCTTATAGACATAGGCATGCAATGTATCCAACTCAGCAACCAGACCAGTATTTTCGACATCTACCCGTCTGCCTCCAATCGGGTAAATACGATTTTCATGACCACTTACTTCATCGGCGGCTCTTTGGGTACCTTCCTTGCAGGAAGCAGTTGGCAGACTTGGGGATGGAGTGGCGTGGTCGGCACCGGCGTTATTTTAACAATAATATCGTTGTCCATCACCCTTTACAGCAAGAAATAACAAGGATACTATCATTTTTCCAAGCAAACGCAAAGATTTGATAATTTTTATTTGTCATGCAAAGGATAAGGAAGATATTGAACAGAATTGTTATACCTTTGTCGCATCAAACTATAAACGACAGATTGATAATAGATTCGTCAACCAAGCATAGTCAAAAACAACCCTATGAATTCAGCAAAGAAAATACCCTCTCCACTCGTTTCTCTATTTCCCATCGCTTTTCTCGTAGGAATGCTGTTCGCCACCATCCATACTTTCGGAAGTGACGCCTTGAGTGGAGGAAGCCAGATTTCCCTGCTTGCCACCACTGGTATGTGTGTCTTTATCGGCATGACTTTCTACCGCATCCCTTGGAAAGATTATGAACTTGCCATCACCAACAACATTTCAGGTGTTGCCACAGCTATCATTATTCTATTGATTATCGGTGCTTTGAGCGGCACATGGATGATAAGTGGGGTGGTACCTACCCTTATATATTATGGTATGCAGATTATCCATCCGAATTTTTTCCTTGCTTCTACCTGCATTATTTGTGCATTGGTATCAGTAATGACGGGAAGTTCATGGACCACTATCGCCACCATCGGTATCGCCCTTTTGGGCATAGGTAAGGCACAAGGTTTTGAAGAGGGATGGATAGCCGGTGCCATCATTTCGGGAGCCTATTTCGGAGACAAAATTTCACCGTTATCGGATACCACGGTCCTTGCCTCATCCGTAACGGAAACACCGTTATTCAGCCATATCCGCTATATGATGATCACCACCGTCCCCTCTCTCCTCATCACCCTTGTCATCTTTACAGTAATGGGACTCACACACGAAACGAACAATACACAACAGATCGCGGAATTTACGGCAGCATTGGACGCCAAATTCAACATTACTCCCTGGTTACTGGCTGTTCCCGTGATTACGGGAATACTGATTGCCCGGAGAGTGCCTTCCGTCATCACACTCTTTCTCTCCACTCTGCTGGCAGGGATATTCGCCTTCATCTTCCAACCGGGACTACTGAATGAGATAGCGAAAGGTGGGAATATGTTCAAAGGGATAATGATGACATTCTATGGCAGTACCAGTCTACAAACTGACAGTGACATGTTGACAGAACTGATTGCCACACGAGGTATGGCAGGAATGATGAATACCATCTGGCTCATCATCTGCGCCATGTGTTTCGGTGGAGCCATGACGGCAAGCGGCATGCTAGGAAGCATCACTTCCCTATTCGTCCGCTTCATGAAGAATACAGCCAGCATGGTAGCATCCACCGTATGTTCCGGATTGTTCCTGAACCTTGCCACGGCAGACCAGTACATCAGCATTATCCTCACCGGAAACATGTTCAGCAACGTTTACGCAAAGAAAGGCTACGAAAGCCGGCTACTTAGCCGTACCACGGAGGATGCCGTTACCGTCACCTCCCCGCTTATCCCATGGAACACCTGCGGCATGACGCAAGCCACCATTTTGAGTGTACCCACACTGACCTACCTTCCCTATTGCTTCTTCAACCTTATCAGTCCGGTAATGAGTATCTTTATTGCTGCTATCGGATATAAAATAATTAAAAAACCGGTGAACAATCCTGGATAGGCATTGTTCTTGCAATAAACTTATAACGAACAATTTATTTAAACCTAAACAAAAAAAGATTCGATTATGAAAAAGTTTATTGCATTAGCAGCAGTAGTATTGGTAAGCATGGCAACAACGACCATGTATGCACAAGAGAGTAGAGCTGAAAAGCGCGCAGACCGTAAAGCCCAAAGAGACGCAGAACGTGCACGCCTGAAAGCTGAAGAACAAGCACAGGATGCCATTTCGTACGATGACGCAATGGCGGCCTTGAAAGCTCACCAGTTCGTAATGGAGGCAGACCAAGTGATGTTCCGCAACGGACAGACCGCATTTGTCAACTCCAACACCAACTTCGTATTGGTCAACCAAGGACGTGGCACCGTGCAGGTAGCCTTCAACACCGTATACCCAGGTCCTAACGGCATTGGCGGTGTAACAGTAGACGGAACCGTATCGGACATCCAAATGACTACCGACAAACGGGGCAACGTGAATTGTAACTTCAGCATCCAGGGTATCGGCATTTCCGCCCAGATATTCCTTACGCTGACCGATGGCGGGAACAACGCAACCGTAACCATCAGCCCGAACTTCAACTCCAACACCATGACTTTGAGCGGGAACCTGGTTCCGCTGGAACAATCCAACATATTCAAGGGACGTTCCTGGTAAAACCCTTATATAAATATATATATTCCCACTCCGCCACAAATCACACTAAAAAGTGTACATTTGTAGCGGAGTTTTTTATATACCAATGTCATGAGAGAATTTATCATTGCAGACAATCAAGATATCACCAAAGCAGGCATGATGTTCCTATTGGGCAGACAGAAAGACACCTCCCTGCTGCTGGAAGCCGACAACAAGGCAGAACTGATACAGCAACTACGCCTGCATCCCACCGCCGTTGTCATTCTGGACTATACCCTTTTTGATTTTTCGGGAGCCGAAGAGCTAATGGTACTTCACGAACGCTTCAAGGAAGCCGATTGGCTACTCTTTTCCGACGAATTGAGCCTACCGTTCCTGCGCCAGGTATTGTTCAGCAGCATGGCATTCGGCGTAGCGCTGAAGGATAATTCCAAAGAAGAGATACTGACCGCACTACAATGCGCCTCACGCAAGGAGCGATTCATCTGTAATCACGTCAGTAACCTGCTGCTCGCAGGCAACGGTTCCTCCTCCCCCACTCATCCTACCATCAAAGATGATTTACTGACTACTGCCGAACGGAGCATCCTAAAAGAGATAGCCCTGGGGAAAACAACCAAAGAAATAGCTGCCGAACGAAACCTCAGCTTCCATACGGTAAACAGCCACCGGAAGAATATCTTCCGGAAACTGGGTGTAAACAATGCGCACGAAGCCACCAAATATGCCATGAAGGCAGGCATCGTAGACTTGGTGGAATATTATATATAAATCTCCCCGCTCCCGACACACAGCCGGGCATCAGCATCATACACCACTCCGAACTGGCCCGGAGCAATGCCTTGCAGCTTTTCTTCCGAAACAATGCGGTAACCCTCCGCCTCCTTTTGCAACCTGCCTTTGACAAACTCCGGCGTATGGCGTATCTTGAAAGTCACCTCCACCTCTTCCTGCGCTCCCTTCCAGGGATTATCCGTAATGAAATGAAAATCGTACATACGGAATTCATAGCCGTATTGCAATGCCGTATCACATCCGCGGGACACGTAAATCACATTCTCCTCCACATCCTTGCGGACAACAAACCACGGTCCTCCACCCAACCCCAATCCTTTACGCTGGCCGATGGTATGAAACCAATAGCCCCGATGCTTGCCCAACTTTCTACCCGTTTCCAACTCCACAATATCCCCTTCCCTTTCGCCAAGGAAACGGCGCACAAAATCATTATAATCAATCTTTCCCAGAAAGCAGATGCCCTGACTGTCACGACGTCTGGCGCTGGGCAATCCGGCACGCAGGGCTATGTCACGAACCTCATTCTTCATCAGTCTGCCCAATGGAAACATCAGTTTGGAAACTTGCAGATAATCTATCTGTGCCAGAAAGTCGGTCTGGTCTTTCACGGAATCGGCAGCGGTACCGAGCCATGTCTTTCCATCCCTCAACACCGTAGTGGCGTAGTGCCCGGTTGCCGTGATATCGAAATCCTTCCCCACACGTTGCTCAAAGCACCCGAACTTTATCAGCTTGTTGCACATCACATCCGGATTGGGAGTCAAGCCACGTCTTATTTTATCAATGGCATAAGCCGCCACCTGGTCCCAATACTCCCGGTGCAGGTCCACTACTTCCAACGATAATCCATAACGCCGGGCAATGGCAGAAGCCATCTCCATATCCTCTTCCGCAGAGCAGTCCATATAATCGGCATCGTCCCTCCCTATTTTGATATAAAATAGAGAAGGACGGTAACCTTGTTCGCAAAGGAGATGTACCACCACGGAGCTGTCTACACCTCCCGACAATAATACAGCAATATTCATTCTATCGTATACTGTTATTCTTTTAAATTCTGTCAAATGCCTGGGACAAGTCGTCCAGCAAATCATCGATATGTTCTGTCCCGATGGAGAGGCGGACCGTGCCCGGTTTGATGCCTTGTTCTTCCAATTCCCGTGCACTCAATTGGGAATGGGTAGTGGTGGCAGGATGGATAACCAGGGATTTCACATCAGCCACATTGGCAAGCAACGAGAATATCTGTAAACTGTCAATAAACGTCTGCGCTTCCTTCACACCGCCCCGCACCTCAAACGTAAAGATAGAACCGCCTCCATTCGGAAAGTATTTCCCGTAAAGCGCGTGGTCAGGATACTCGGGCAGGGACGGGTGGTTCACGGCAACCACTTTGGGATGCTTCTTCAAGAATTCAACCACTTTCAAGGCATTCTCCACATGACGTTCCACGCGAAGCGACAACGTCTCCAATCCTTGCAACAGAATGAAAGCATTGAAAGGACTGATTGTGGCACCGGTATCACGCAACAATACGGCACGGATACGGATGGCATAGGCAGCAGGACCGGCAGCGTCGACGAAACGTACTCCATGATAACTCGGGTCCGGTTCCGTCAGTTGGGGAAACTTCCCCGAGGCCACCCAGTCGAACTTGCCGCTATCTACAATAACACCACCCAAGGACGTACCATGCCCTCCGATGAACTTCGTTGCCGAATGGACTACAATATCTGCCCCATGCTCTATGGGACGAATCAAGTAAGGAGTACCGAAGGTGTTATCTATAATCAGAGGAATCCGGTGACGGTGTGCTATTTCAGCAACGGCATCAATGTCAATGATGTTGCAATTCGGATTTCCCAGCGTTTCAATGAATACTGCCTTGGTATTCTCCTGAATCGCTTTCTCGAAATTGTCCAGATTGCCCGGGTCCACAAAAGTAGTGGTAACCCCGTAGGCAGGCAATGTGTGGGCCAGCAGATTATACGTTCCGCCGTAGATGGTCTTAGCTGCCACGATATGGTCGCCTGCACGGGTGATATTCTCAAAGGCATAAGTGATGGCTGCCGCACCCGAGGCTACGGCCAATCCGGCAACACCGCCTTCCAGAGCCGCCACACGTTTCTCGAACACATCCTGGGTGGAATTCGTCAACCGCCCGTAAATATTCCCCGGGTCCTGCAAGCCAAAGCGGGCTGCCGCATGGGCCGAATTACGAAATACATACGAAGTTGTCTGATAGATAGGTACGGCGCGGGCATCAGTTGCCGGGTCGGGTTGTTCTTGTCCAACGTGAAGTTGTAGAGTCTCAAAGTGCAATTTCTTTGTTTCCATTGTCGTTTGTATTTTAGGTGAATAAACCGTTTCTCATTCGGATGTTGCAAAGATAGAGCGATAAGCCGGGGCAGACAATGACACAGATTAGGGAATTTTATACCACAATTGTGGTAGATAAGCAAGCAATTTTCTATCTTTAGATAAGATAGACTGCATTTCGGCAAAACTTTTTCATGCAAGCATGAAAGTTCTGCACTCAATTTGCACTATCTTTGCCCCCATGAAAGCAAGAAATATACTGATACTCATATTGGGAACCCTGATTCTTCCCATTTATCTGACTTCCTGCGGGGTGGACCGCTGGAAAGAGTATGCCGGACAGACCCAGACAGACCGCTGGATTGACGATACCATGCGTGTGTGGTACTATTGGGTAGACGCTATCCCCCATACCAACGACTTGAACTATTTTCAAGCCCCTTTCACTTTCTTTGCCTCGCTCAAATCCGAAGAAGACAAATTCTCCACCATCGACAGTCTGGTCAGCATCACCACTACCCGCAGCATCCCCTATACGGATTACAGCTACGGATTCCAGTTCACTACCAACCAGATAGAAGTAGAAGGAGAAGAGAATGCCATTGTTGCACAGATTCTTTACGTTGCCGACGGAAGCCCGGCCTCGGAAATCGGGCTAAAACGGGGTGACTGGATTATGAAGATGGACGGGAACTTTATTACTGAACAGAATTATAAGAAACTGTATGGAAGTAGTGCCATGGAACTTACAGTAGGTTATTACGACGTGGAGAAAAATGCCATCGTTGCTTACGACAAACCCAGACAGATAGCATCGGCGCGTCCCGTCAACGACAACCCGGTGCACTATAAGAATGTATATACATCAGGCAGCAAGAAAATAGGTTATCTGGTCTACAACCACTTCAGTTCCGGCCCCACGGACAACAGTAATGAATATGACAACGACCTGCGCAGCGCATTCCAATATTTCGCATCACAGCAAGTCAACGAATTCATCCTTGACTTGCGCTACAACAACGGTGGATTACTGAGTTGCGCAGAATTGCTGTGTACCATGCTTGCACCTTCCTCCGCCTTGGGACAAGAGTTGGGGTACCTGGAATTCAACAACCGCTTCAATCCGCAGATAGTACCGTTCACCCTGAATTCCGGACTCATCGGAAACGGAGCAAACCTAAACCTGAATACTCTCTACGTACTTACCAGCAGCCAGACTGCCTCCGCCTCCGAAATGGTGATTAACTGCCTCGACCCGTATATGGATGTTGTCATAATCGGCGGTACTACCGTAGGCAAGAATGTAGGTTCCAGGAATTTCTCCAGCCCCGAACTGATGATAACGATGAATCCCATCGTCTGCAAGATATACAATTCGGAAGGGAAATCTGATTATGAATCCGGATTCCAACCGGCCTACTCGGGATATGTAGTGAATGAGATGAGCGACATGTCACGTTTCCTGCCCTTTGGAGATACCAACGAAGCCTTATTGAGCACTGCACTCGGCGCCATCGACGGAAGCATACAACCGCCCGCACAAGAAGATACCCGTTCTTTAAGAGTGACCACTCTCGCAAACTCCATTGAACGTCGGGCAAGCCATGCCGTACGCATCAAATAAAAAGACAAATAGGATGAAACTAAACAGAAGAGTTACAATCATCACCCGATTTTCGGGAATCATGTTCAGCCTGCTGTTGCTCGGCGGACTGGCAGCTTGCAGCGATGATAACAATGGCAGTGATACGCCAGAACCGGAGCCGTCAACCTACCCCACCACTCCTTTCTCCAAAATCGAACTCAAAGAAGTGATAGAGAGCGATGCGCAACCGGTTACTGCCACCCACACCTACCTTTACAACAGTGCAGGCAGGCTGACCAGCTACACCGGCAAACAGAGCTTTACAGCAGGAGACGAACTCTTCGAGATAGAGAATACCACTACTGTCGAATACAAGGACCATCAAGCCGTGATAACCGACGAAGCAGGTACAGTATCAACCTACACGCTGAATGACAAAGGTTATGCCACCACTTGTACCAGTCAGGATATGGCAGGAAATACCCGTACTTACACCTTCTCCTACCTCATCAACACCGAAGACAAATACTATCTGGAAAACATCACAGAAAAGCTGGACGACGGAAAAGAATACTCATTCATTACAATAGACTACAGCAACTTCCGGGCATTGCGCATACAGCAAAAGGTTGACACTTTTGAGCACAACAGTACGGCTACCACACCATCAGACAATGAAATTGCAAATATCTCCGAAATACCAAGCCTATTCATTACGGACATGTATCCGCTTTCCATGCATGCGGTTGCCATATACGGGAAGATATTGGGAGAACCTGCAAACTATCTGATTACCCAACTCATCCCGGACAGCAACGGAGAAAGTGAAGAGACCACCACCTATACTTATACGTTAGATAACCGGGGTATCGTCACTTCCTGCCATGCAGTCGTCAGGCATATAAGGAACGGCTACGAGCAGGACTACACACGCACCGTGAACTATACCATCGAATAATAAGTTACTTACTTCTTAAAGAACTTGTCGAAGAAAAGGACGTGATAGTCTATGGAGTTGTTCCAATACGTTCCGGTATGTCCACCGGGACGGGTGATGAAGTCATGGTCTATCTTCCTTGCCAGCAGCCGGTTGTGCAAGTCCTTGTTCACTTCAAGAAAGAAATCGGCCTCACCGCAGTCGATGATTAGCGCCAAGTCTCCATTTACAATCTTATCCAGCTGGTTGACCACCGTATGCGCATCCCAAGATGCCTTGTTGGCAGCAAACTCTCCCAACTGCTTGTTCATTTCCCAATTCTGGGGGAACGGCCGTATATCCACTCCTCCACTCATACTGCCCGCTGCACCGAACACATCCTTATGGCGGATAGCACTCCACAAAGCACCGTGGCCGCCCATACTCAATCCACTGATGGCACGCGCCTTTCTATCGGGAATGGTAGCATAGTTCCCGTCTGTATACTTCACCAATTCCGAGGTGACAAAAGTCTCATAACGGTAGGCAGGATTCTCCGGACTGTCCCAATACCAACTGTTCTTGCCGTCCGGACATACAAATATGATTCCTTTCTCATCTGCCATCTGCGGCAATTCCGGCTTCAGCTGCACCCAGCTCCGCGCATTGCCGCCATAACCGTGCAACAGATAAACCACCGGACAAGCCTGCTTGCCGATAGCCTTATCAGGCAATACATACACAACTTTTACATCCTTATTCATGGCTGCACTTCTTACCAACACCGTGTCTACACGTGCCGCCTGCAACATCACGGCAGACAGACACCACAAAAGCCCCAAGGCAATAATTCTTTTTTTCATCTATTTATTGTTTATTTTTTCTAACGGATGGCAATATTAACAATAAATACTGAAAAATCATTATCTTTGCCTCACAAACTATTCAAAATCCACTATGGAGTTTATTATCATTCTACTTTTACTTATTCTGAACGGCATTTTTGCCATGTATGAAATCGCTTTAGTCTCCTCAAGTAAAGCACGCCTTGAAACTCTTGTCGGAAAAGGGAACAAAAGAGCCAAAGGAGTATTGAAACAACTGGAAGAACCCGAAAAATTCCTCTCCACCATCCAAATCGGTATTACTCTTATCGGTATCGTATCCGGTGCCTATGGTGGTGCCACCATCGCTGATGACGTAGAACCGCTGTTCGCCCTCATTCCGGGAGTAGCCGCCTATGCCAAGACTCTCGCCATGATTACCGTAGTAGCCATCATCACCTATCTGTCGCTCATCATAGGCGAACTGGTGCCCAAGTCCATCGCCTTGAACAACCCGGAACGATGGGCCACCATGCTCAGCCCCTTCATGATTGTGCTGACCAAGATTTCCTATCCGTTTGTATGCCTGCTGAGCGCTTCCACCAAACTGATGAACAAACTCATCGGACTGAACAGCGGCGAAGAACGCCAAATGACACAAGACGAACTGAAGATGATTCTGCACCAAAGCTCGGAACAAGGCGTCATCGACAAAGACGAAACGGAAATGTTGCGTGACGTGTTCCGCTTCTCGGACAAAAGAGCGAATGACCTGATGACCTATCGCCGCGACATCGTCGTGCTCCATCCCACAGACACACCGGAAGAGGTGCTGCGTATCATCCACGAAGAACACTTCAGCAAATATCTCCTGGTGGAGCGGGGAAAGGACGAGATTATCGGTGTGGTTTCCGTAAAGGACATCATCTTGATGATGGGCGGCGAACAACCCTTCAACTTACGTAGTATTGCACGCCCTGCTTTGTTTATTCCGGAAAGTTTGTATGCAAAGAAAGTTTTAGAGCTGTTTAAGAAGAACAAAAACAAGTTCGGAGTTGTTGTAGACGAGTATGGAAATACAGAAGGTATCATCACCCTGCACGATTTGACGGAAAGTATCTTCGGAGACATCCTCGAAGAGAATGAAACGGAAGAAGAGGAAATCGTTGTTCGTCAAGACGGTTCCATGCTGGTGGAAGCTTCCATGAATCTGGATGACTTTATGGAGGCGATGGGCATTATGAACTATGATGACCTGAAAGAAGAAGACTTCACCACCTTGAGCGGTCTTGCCATGTTCTTGATAGGACGGGTGCCGAAAGCCGGAGACTTGTTCAGCTACAAAAACCTGGACTTCGAAGTGGTGGATATGGACCGCGGACGGGTGGACAAGCTGCTCGTCATCAAGAAAGAAGAAGATGAATAACAAACGCTATTGCGTCTTTATAATTAACTTAAACCATTAAAGCAATGAAAAAAGTAATGATGATTGCAGCCCTTGCCGCTGCATTGGTATCCTGCCAATCAAAAGGAACTCAGAACAATGACGCCGTCGCCATGGACGAAAGTGTAATGGCTGTTACCGGCAATGACTCGTCTGCCGTAGCCGTATACGAAGGAATCCTTCCCGCCGCCGACGGTCCGGGCATCCAGTATGTATTGAGCGTAGACAGTGTAGGTCCCGACGGAGAAAGCGGCTACACGCTGGTAACAACTTATCTGGATGCCGAAGGCCCCGGAAAGAACAAGAGCTTTACTTCCAAAGGAAAGAAAGAAGTTATCCAGAAAGACGTCGACAACAAGAAGAAAACAGCCATCAAGCTGACCCCGAACGACGGGGACACTCCGGTGTACTTCGTAGTAGTGAACGACACAACCCTGCGCCTTGTCAACGACAGCCTGCAGGAAGCAGTGAGTGACTTGAATTATGACATCATCCAGGTGAAATAGTCCATCCATACTTATAAGAAAGAACGGTACAGCCGGAATTACTGAATTCAGTGGTTCCGGCTGCTGTTTTTTCAATGAGGGGGCATTTCAAACAAGAGAACAGAAGGCTATATCAAAAAGTTAGTGCTATCTTTGTCGCTTCATCAAAGTATATATAAACATGAAACATTCTTCCGAGAAACCTTTAGCACCTGCCAACTACTCACGCTGTTTCAACAACCAATGCCCGAAAGCCGACAACTGCCTGCATCGCTTAGCCGCCCTTCGCGATACCCCCGAGTACCCGTCCATCCGCATCATCAATCCACTGTGTATTCCAGAGGATAGCAGCCAATGCGCCTATTTTCAATCGACACAAAAGATACATGTCGCATGGGGAATCAGCCACTTGCTCGATGAAGTTCCCTACAAGAATCTCCAACCTCTGAAAAGCCAGTTGATAGCCCATTTCGGCCGCGGAAAATACTACCGCTTCTACCGGGAAGAATCTTACCTTTCCCCCGAAGACCAGAACTATATCCGCAGAACTTTCCACCAATACAACATTCCGGGAGAACCGGCTTTCGACTCTTACAGCGAGGAATACAAATGGTAGAAAGGTAATCTTCAGCCCCCTTTTCATGTCATTTTATCACTGAAAATATAGATAACACTTTAGTTCACAACGGTGAACACTTTGTTACAACAGTAAGAAACAAAGTGTTCACATACTATGAAACAAACTGTTCGCACTCAATAAAACAAACTGTTTTCTTTAACGGAACAAACTGTTTCCTACTAATGAAACAAACTGTTCTCCATATTGAAACAAACCGTTCTCCTTAGGGAAACAGACGGATTCCCTTTTGAAGCCCTACAAGGGGAATAATTATCGCCTGCGAAAATATAGGAGGAAATACAGCGACATAGTGCGATACCTATTCTCTGCAAAACGGGTGAACGTGTTCGGGAGGATATTGCAGCAACACGGGATGAGGTAAAGGAAAGAGAGGGGGAGATGGTATATTGTGTGGTAAAAGTGGAGAGGTAGAAAAGACGGAAAGGATTACAGTTGAAATAAATTCTTTTTCTTAACTTTGTGAAATAGAAACATCGAATATGACGATGAAGAAAATAAAAAGATGAAAACAGCACTATCTATAAATCAACCGTTCAAGGATTGGGTAAACCACCTAAAACAAGACATTCGTAGTGCACAGATTAAAGCGGCTGTACGCGTGAACAGCGAACTGCTTCACCTTTACTGGCAACTGGGGGCAGAAATTATAGAACGGCAGAAAGAAATGACTTGGGGAAGCGGATTTCTCGAAGAGTTGAGTCGTGAGCTGATGGCAGAATTTCCTGATATGAAAGGGTTCTCATATAGAAACATACGCAGTATAAAGCAGTGGTATCTATTTTATAATGAGCCATATACAATTTGGCAACAAGTTGTTTCCAAATTAGGTGAAGAGAAATTTTTCTCCATCCCTTGGGGGCATCATCTCTATATCATCTCCCAATGCAAGGAAGTGGATAAGGCTCTATTCTATCTGAATGAAACTGTAGAAAACGGCTGGAGTCGTGCCGTTTTGCTCAACTTTCTTGATACCAATCTCTATGAGCGGCAAGGCAAAGCGGTAAACAATTTCAGTCGTCTGCTACCAAAACCGCAAAGTGACCTAGCTCTACAGACACTCAAAGACCCCTATAACTTCGATTTCCTGACCATTACCAAAGATTTTCAAGAATTAGAGTTAGAAAAGGTTTTGACACAGAATATCACTCGTTTTCTGCTTGAATTGGGTAAAGGATTTGCATTCGTAGGACGTCAAATGCCTTTGGAAGTAGGCGATGAAACAATCTATCCCGACTTGCTTTTTTACCACTTGGAACTGCGTTGTTATTGCGTAATCGAGCTAAAAGTGCAGAAGTTCAAACCTGAATTTATAGGTCAACTCGGTACTTATATCAGTGCCGTAAACCATCTAAAATGTAAACCTGGCGATACCCCCACCATCGGCTTGCTTATCTGCAAGACAAAAAACCAAGTAATGGCGCAATATGCACTGGAATCAACAAATCAGCCTATCGGCATATCAGAGTATGAGCTGTCTAAGCTGATTCCCGAAGATATTAAAAGTCAACTGCCTTCGATTGAGGAAATAGAGGAACAAGTAAAGAGAATTCAAGGAAAAAAGAAGGAAGAGAGATGAAGGTTATCTTGTATCAATATAGTGAACTTATTCGGAGAAAAGATAAGTCTATTGGTGAAGCATGTGAATATACCACATGACTCAATAGAGTAAAAAAAAAATCAAAAACAACTGAATATGTTAGACAACAATAAAATACAGTACATTGGAAAGATTGAGAACTCTAATAATGTAGTTATTATCAATGGAAATCTAACAATTGATGGGCAAATCTCTAAAGACCTCCAGACCTCTTGCCTCGAAATCCTACGGACAGACTTTGATAAATACACTACCACAGCCATAGAACAAGCTAAACAAGAAATTGAAGAGTGTATAAAAAGTATTCTTGAAAAGCTAGCAAAAGAACAACAAAAACACCTGACTGAAAGGTTCCAGTCTTTATCTATGCAAGCCTTTTTACATGATACCCTAATTGAATATATTTCCACAGAAGATAAAAGAGCAAAAGAGTTTATTATAGACGTTTTAATTGACAGACTAAATTTTCAAAACATATCAACAGAAAAAGCCATATTAAACGAAGCGATAAAACTTATACCTAACCTAAATGCATCAACATCTGCTTTGATTACCTTCATGATGCTTAGACAGCAGATGGTCAATCCTTCTATTTCATTTATGCTGGAACTGTTTTTCAAACAACTCTCCCCCATTGTTGACATAGCTTACAATATTAAGACCATTGATATCGAGTATATAATTCAAAGAAATGCTACCATGAATATTTCTGGTTTTTATCCGATAGATACTTTTGAGAATCATTTACTGAAACAATATGATTTATTCTTCAGGCAAAAAATAGACAGACGTTTTTTAGAGGACTTCAAATCAATTCATCCCGAAATTATGAATGCAGTAAACGATATGGGAAGTTGTATGTTTTGTACGTCTCACGAAGAAGACACACTTTCTTTTACAGAGGTAAACAGTGATCTTTTCTATAAAAAATTAAAAGTTAGAGAACAAGAATATCTTATTCCTTTGATTGAAGAGTTTAAAAAGGAAATGCCACCGTTTACAGCCACAGAAGTCAGAAACTATTTTTGTAATTTAAATAAGAACTGGGAGCAAGTATTCAATCTACTAAATAGTTCTACATTAACAAGATTAAGTTTAAGTATCTTAGGATTATATATTGGAACAAAAATCATAGGGAAACTCACTCATTCATCACCGTTATCCATATCTAACTTTAATAAATACATACAAATATGAGCAATCCAGTAGAATTCATACAAAATAATAAAGAGTGGTTAGTTCCCATCATTATAGCCATTTTGACAGCTCTAATTACAGAAATATGTAACTTATTTCGTAAAAGTGGGAAAAGCCACAAACAAAAAGTAGGAAAAATCAGTAAAAGCCATCATATAACTCTCATTAATGGAGAGGTGAATCACCACATTGAAAAAAATAATATGACAAAAGGAAAGAAAACATAATGCTACCCCTATAGCCTTTTCAATACTTTCTCTACCTTTGTAACATTAAACCAAATAAAGTCAAAATGACATGAAGAAACAGATTGCTATACTGACCACCTCCCTGCTCATATTGAACGGATGCGGTTACGTACCCGCCATCGGACAATACCTAAAACAGAACGGACTGGCAGTAGTCATCGGGTACGAAGTGACACACGCCGTAGTTAAACAATAAAACCGGAAACATATATGGCCGATAATTATCTTGAAAATCAGTACGAGCAATACCAGGCACGCAAAGCAGCTTGGGAGAAAGCGAAATCCGGCAAGGTACAAACGCTACATAAGCCGACACTTCCCCTCAAAAAAGGCGGAAAGAAAGTTTTCGTGACCGGAGGTGCCGGGGAGGGATTGGCAAAGCCATTGTAGAAGCCTTCTGCAAGCTTAATTACCAAGTAGCCTTTTGTGACAAGAATGAACTGGAAGGACAACAAACCGCCCAAGCCACCGGAGCACAATTCCACCCCGTCGACCTAAACAGCAAAGAAGCATTGGAACTTTGCCTGCAAAATATTTTCAAGGAATGGGGGGATATTGACATCATTATAAACAATGCCGGCATCAGTGAATTCTCTCCCATCACAGAAACGAGTGTGGAGACGTTCGATAAAATATTGTCTGTGAATTTACGTCCGGTATTCATTACTTCACATGCGTTGGCAGTACACCGCAAAAGTCAAAACAGCACGAATACCTACGGAAGAATCATTAATCTCTGTTCTACCCGCTATCTGATGAGTGAACCGGGCAGTGAAGGATATGCAGCTTCCAAAGGAGGTATCTATTCATTGACGCATGCGTTGGCTTTATCGCTTGCAGAGTGGCACATCACGGTCAACTCCATCTCTCCGGGCTGGATTCAGACACACGATTATGAACAATTACGGGCAGAAGACCATTCACAACATCCCTCCGGACGGGTTGGCAAACCGGAAGATATTGCCCGTATGTGCCTATTCCTATGTCAAGACGAAAACGACTTCATCAATGGCGAAAACATCACCATTGACGGAGGCATGACCAAGATGATTTATCGGGAATAGCCCTTTTATAAAACAATCTGCCCAACATAATAATTATAGGATATGAACATGAAAAAGTCTTTTATAGGAATCCTGGCAGCAACCATCATCCTCAGCGGATGCGGCACAAGCCAGATGGCTGTAGGCGACCCTAACGCAGTGCTCGCAGGAGCTGCCATCGGAAGTAATGTAGGCGGTGCCATCGGCGGCTTGATAGGAGACAGCAACGGAGGCTGGCGAGGAGGATACCGGGGTTCCGCCATCGGCACCATCATAGGAACCATTGCGGGAGCTGCCATTGCCAATGCAGCCACAGCCCCCAAAAAGCAGGAGGAGTACAGCTACCGGATAGAAAGGACACAGCCCTATCCCCCGCAATCCGGAAGACAGCCGCAAGCATCGGCCATCGACCACTTGAGGATACGGAATATACGTTTCATTGACGACAGCCGCAACCACGTCATCAATTCGGGCGAAAACTGTAAAGTGATTTTTGAAATCATGAACGAAGGAAACAAAACAGCCTACAACGTAGTGCCGGTGGTGGCGGAAACCACGGGCATGAAGCGCATTTACATATCACCGTCGGTCATGATAGAGCAAATAACTCCGCACAACGGTGTGAAATACACCGCCAACATCAGTGCCGGAGAACGGATAAAGACGGGTAACGTCACCATACGCATAGCCATAGCCGACGAGTATGGGGACGAATATGACTGGCAGGAGTTTTCGTTGCCCACACAACGGTAGAACAATGTCTTAACAGTAGTTTTTAAAAAGAAATGGAACAACAGCAATCTTCTTTCAAAGAAAAAGAACGCATAGAATTACGGGAACCCCGACGCTTCAAAGTCACCATCTACAATGATGACTTCACCACCATGGAGTTTGTGGTAAAAGTACTCACCACCGTCTTTTACAAATCATCGGCAGAAGCGGAAACACTGATGCTGCAGGTGCACAAGAGCAACTCCGCGGTAGTGGGCATCTACTCATACGACATCGCCCACTCCAAAGTACAGAAAGCCACCCGCATGGCACGCAATGAAGGTTTCCCCCTCCGGCTCACCGTCACCCCGGAGGAAGAAGAATAAGAAGAAAGAAACAATATGGATATAAAAAATACGATATTCGTAAACCAAGCATTCGCTTCCGCACAAAGAAAGGCCGAGTCTTACCGGCACGAGTTCATCATGCCCGAACATCTGCTGAGCGCCATTATAGAGCAGGAACCCTTTATCCACACCCTGCAAGATACCTTCTACAATTATGTGGAGCTCAGCATCTCGCTGGAAAACTATCTGACGGAAGAAGTGGACACTGTCCCCGACAATGTGGAATACGAGTTGGGACTTTCCGTCCAGCTCAGCTCACTCCTGCAACATGCCTATACGGTGACAGAGTATTCCAGCGCCGAAGAGCTGGATGTTCCTCATCTGATACAAGGCTTGCTGCAACTGGAAGATTCCTGGGCATGCCATTTCCTGAAGGAAGCAGTCGGCGGCGACCTGCCCGAATTCCTCAGCCTGCTCATCACCCACTACGAAGAAGCGGAGCTGGCAGAAGAAGCAGGCGGTACGCCATCTCCCGATGAACAAGAGAAAACAGAACCGTGGCGTAACTACGTGACCTGCCTCAACGACCATCTGGCAGGCCACAACCCGCTTATCGGCAGGGAGATGGAGTTGGAGCGAACCATACAAGTGCTCTGCCGCAAAGAAAAGAACAACCCGTTGCATGTGGGCGAACCCGGTGTAGGCAAAACAGCCCTTGCCTATGGGCTTGCCGCCCGTATCGAAGCGGGCAACGTCCCCGAACGGCTTGCCGGCTTCCGCATTTATGAGCTGGACTTGGGCAGTCTACTGGCAGGCACACAATATCGCGGCGATTTCGAGAAGCGGCTGAAAAGTATCATGGAAGGCATCGGCCGTGAGGGAAACGCCATCGTCTACATCGACGAGATACACAACCTGATAGGCGCCGGACGCACGGGCGAAGGCTCTATGGATGCCTCCAACATGCTGAAACCCTATCTGGAAACCGGGGCAATACGTTTCATCGGCTCTACCACCTACGACGAGTACAACCGCTACTTCGCACGCAGCAAGGGACTGGTACGCCGCTTCCAGCAGATAGACATACTGGAACCGAGCATTGAAGAAGCCATACATATCGTAGAAGGCCTGAAAGAGAAATACGAAACCTACCACGGCGTCACCTACGAGCCCGACGTCATCCCCTACGCCGTAAAGGCAAGCGCCCGCTACATCAGCGACCGTTTCCTGCCCGACAAAGCCATCGACCTGGTGGACGAAGCAGGAGCTTACCGGGAAATACATCCCACAGACTCCGGAGAACAGACCGTGGACAAGGCACTGATAACCGACATACTGGCACGTACCTGCAAAGTCAATGCCCTCGCCATGAAAGAGGACGACACCACCGCCTTGGAAAGCCTGCACGAACGCATCAGCTCCCGCATCTACGGGCAGGAAGAAGCCGTCCGTCAGGTGGTGGAAGCTGTGCAAATGTCCAAAGCCGGACTGCTGGACGAAAACAAACCGCTGGCAAGCCTGCTCTTTGTAGGCCCCACCGGAGTAGGAAAGACCGAAGTTGCCAAAGTGCTCGCCGCCGAGCTGGGCATCGCCCTGCAACGTTTTGACATGAGCGAATATATCGAAAAGCATACCGTAGCCAAACTGATTGGCTCGCCTGCCGGCTACGTGGGTTACGAGGACGGCGGCCTGCTGACCGACGCCATACGCAAGACCCCAAACTGCGTGCTACTGCTCGATGAGATAGAAAAAGCCCATCCCGACGTATTCAACATCCTGCTGCAAGTAATGGATTATGCCGTACTGACTGACAACAAAGGACGGAAAGCCGACTGCCGACACGTGGTCCTCATCATGACCTCCAATGCCGGAGCACAATATGCCCGCCAAGCGTCCATCGGCTTCAACAGTCAGGTCACCGCCGGAGAAGCCATGCTGAAACAAGTCAAGAAAACCTTTAAGCCCGAATTCATCAACCGCCTCTCTGCCACGGTGGTCTTCCATGACATGGACCGCCCGATGGCATCACTTATCCTCGACAAGAAACTCGGAGAACTAGGCAGCAAGCTGTCTTCCCGCCAGGTGGAAATGGTATTGAGCCAGGAAGCACACGAATGGCTGCTCCAACGGGGTTTTATCCCCGAATACGGCGCCCGGGAGATGGACCGCGTGATAGCCGCCCACTTGAAACCCTTGCTGATGCGCGAAATTCTGTTCGGTACATTGAAGGCAGGAGGAAAAGTCCGCGTGCAAGTGGAAAACGGAGCATTGAAACTACAACCCGCAACCGAATAACGATATGGTCTTTCAACTGACGGATAAACTTGCTTTCCCCGACCCTCACTACGGCGACCCCGACGGGTTGCTCGCTGTGGGCGGTGACCTCTCTATCGACCGCCTCATCCTGGCGTACTCCAACGGTATATTCCCCTGGTACGCATTTCGGGAAGAACTGATACAATGGTGGTGCCCGATGGACCGTTTTGTCATCTTTCCGGACGAAATCCATATCTCCCACTCCATGCGTACGCTCATCAACAAAGGAAAGTACGAAATCACCTTCAACGAAGCTTTCCAAGACATCATACAAACCTGCGGAGAATTGCGGATAGAACAAGAAGGCGCCTGGCTCGGAACGAAGATGATGGAAGCCTATACGCACCTGCACGAACAAGGATTCGCCGCCAGCGTGGAAGTATGGGAAGAAGAGCAATTGGTAGGTGGGCTGTACGGAGTGACCCTGGGACGTTGTTTCTTTGGAGAGAGCATGTTCTCACTCGTTCCCAGCGCCTCGAAGCTGGCCCTCATCCATCTGGCCCAATTCTTCAGGGAACATGGAGGCGTCATGATAGATTGCCAGTTCGAAACCCCTCACCTCAAAACAATGGGAGGCAGGCACATCAGTTACGACGAATATATGACATACATCGAACAAGACTGCCGCTTCTAAAAGTAAAAAGGAATAACGAGGGGCTCAGAACTATCCGCGCCTAAATATAGCATAATGAAAGTACTCATATACTTTTGACACTCTCCCATTCTATTTGAAGGCCGGAGCAGGAAGATGCATACCTGCCATCGTCAATTGGTTGTCCTTGGCATATTGGAGGAAATACTTGCGTGCTTTCACGGCAGCTTCCTTATCCATATCATAGGAAGCGCAGTATTCCGGATGCTCCAACTGAAGGGCCGCACCATGGATGAGGTCACCAATCACCAGTAACTTGCCACTCTGGAAAACCGTATGACCGGGAGTATGACCGACTGCCTCCATGGCAACCACATTACCCGGCAAGGTATCGCCAAACTCAAACAGATGCAGCCGTTCCTTATAGGCATCCATCGTCTTTACGACCTGCGCCTTCCTTTCGGCAGGCATTGCCATCCAGGCATCATATTCCACTTTTGATGCGTACACTTCGGCATTCGGGAAGACTACACTGTCTCCCTTCATCATTCCACCGATATGGTCGCCATGGAAATGGGTAAGATACAGATATCCAATATCTGCCGGAGAGATACCCAAAGATTGTAATCCGGGCAACAGACGACTGCCGGGAGCTCCCATTCCCGTATCAAAAAGGATACGGATACCATTCGTATCTACCAGGAAGGTGCTCATGGAAGAAGGAATACCGCCTTGAAGCGACAAACTTTCCATCAATTCATCGCTTGCATCCGGGAAAATCGTTCTCGGCATCAAATGCTCACCAGCATTATCCTGAATCCAAGTGGCCTGCACTCCCTCCAGTTGCAAGGTCTTTACGCCACTGCATGTTACACCGACACTATCCATACTTACATCTTCATTTGTTTGTTTCTTTGTCCTGCTGCCGCAACCCGCCATCAGCAATGCTGCTGACACAACAACCAGGCACGTCCATGTCTTGTTTTTCATCGGTACAGAGTTTTTTATCCATAAATATTGAAGTTCGCACAAATATAGGCAAATAAAATCATTCGGCACACGGATGCCTGAACCAAAAACGGCTGCCGACTCCCAATTCCGACTCAGTACCGATAGTCCCGCCAAGATGCTCAATGATACTTTTACAGATGGACAAGCCTAAACCCGTGCCCTTCGCAAAGGTATTAAGCTTTACAAAGCGGTCGAACACAGTAGCCACGGCATCCGGAGCAATACCCATACCGGTGTCCGTCACAGAAAACTCTATCTGACCGGTACCTTCCACCGGATGATATTCCAAAAGGATCTGCCCTTCACTGGTGAACTTCAAAGCGTTGTTTATAAAATTGGTGACCACCTGCATCAGACGTTTCTTGTCGGTATAGATACGGTAATCGGGCAAGTCGGGAGCCAACAGAACCGGTACAGCCTTGTCTTCCTTTATATCATAGTTGCGCATCACGTCCTTACAGAAGTCACTGACATCCACATACCCCATATTATAATCAAGTGTTCCCGCTTCTATCTTTGCCAAATCCAGAATGTCGGATATCAGTTGCAAGAGCAGTTCCGTATTCTCCTGCATGATGGCAAGGTATTCCTGGCGTTCTTCCCTATCGTCCAGTTCGGCAATGATGCTTGCAAAACCGACAATGGAATTGAGCGGAGTACGGATTTCATGACTCATATTGGCCAGGAAAGCAGACTTCAAGCGGTCCAGATGTTCTGCCTTATCCTTGGCGACCCGCAATTCCTCCTCTATCTTTTTCTGATGATCGATATCCACACTGGTAATGACATGCGCCATCTGCCCGTCCACCCAAGCAAAGGCTGCACTGAACACGCGAAACCAACACTTGTCAAATGGCCGTTGATAATCCCACGAATAGACTTTGGTGGGGTGTCCGTTTTCATCTATCAAATGCCTCTTTGGGCAGAACTCACACTCCCCCGTCTTGTCCGAGTAGAGGGCCTCCCAGCATTTTTTCCCCCAGAAATGCTCGATACCGCCATATGGTTCCACCATAGACCTATTGGCATACAACATATCGTGGGAATCGAAAGAGTTGACGTAAATATCAACGCCCATATTATTCATGATACTGCCTAATGTATTGCTGGCCCTCACTTCCCTTTCCTTATATTCCCTGACCGCAATTTCCTTAGAGAACGAGCCCAGCAAGAGATGAATGATTTGCAACTCCTCTTCCGTGAGATAGGTCTCTTCCTCCCTGCCTGCAAAACCTATGAATCCGATGATTTTACCCCCAGTATCTTCAAAATGCCTGATTAACAAAGAATCCTCACCGTAGAAATCAAGAATGTCAATATCGTCCCATGAAGCATCCGCATTTCTGTTTCCATAGAAAGGTTTATCCCGAGCTTTCATAGCATCGACATGCTCCTTTTTTCAACTCTCCCATATCGAAACGGGGTTTCATAGTCCCACCTTCATTTCCAATCGTTTCTTTCAATAAGAAATAACGGAATCCGTCAGTCTGATAGATAAACCCTTTCGTAAAGTCATAGTAGTTGCAGAAATCGGTCAACGATTCAATAACTTTCCTTTCATTGGGTTCATTGCTATTCAACCGTTCTAAAAAATGAAGCAAGAATATGTTTAAGTTCTCTTTGTTTTTGCCCATATAATCTTTTGAAAAACTTTAAGGCGCTAATATACAACTTTTTAAAGAGAAATAAGTTTCTTTATATATCCAGGAAGTTTAAAAAACAACCATTCCCCAATAAAACAAAAAAGGCAATAACTTAATTTATTTTACAAGTATCACTAAGGCAAAAGCTCTTCATCCGTATTCATACGACAGCATAACATCTAAAGTATACAAAAAGAAGTCTATGGAAGAAGAAAATATCCGAGACAGATTAATAGTCATTTTTTAAGGATAACAGAGTTGCCAATTTATCAAAAACAAAGTTAATTCACACATATATACATATTTGTATAAACGGAGAATAAGTAAAACTTTCCCAAAGATGTTTTTTTCTTCATAAGCGATACAACCTATATACAACGAAATAAAGATTTGCAGTACAAACGGTCTGTTATGAGAGAAATATAGTATCTTTGCAACATCATGTTGCACCGTTTTACTACTTCCATAACCGACATTCCGCTTCCGGAAAGGTTCACCTATCCTTTCTGCTATACTCCGCACCCATTATGTATATTGGCAGCCAAAGAAGTACAAAGCTATCTTACCCGACAAACTGCATGGAAGGACGAACTGCGCCAAGGCAAAATGTTCGGGGTACTGATTGTACAAACCGAGCATGGAGAAACCGGATATTTAGCTGCATTCTCAGGCATATTGGCCGGAAAGAACCTACATCCCTTTTTTGTTCCTCCCGTATATGACTTGCTACAGCCACAAGGCTTTTTCAAGATAGAAGAAGAGAACATCTCTTCCATCAACCGCAACATCCGGCAACTGGAAAATGACAAAGCATATGCCGCCTTATCAGCAGAGCTTGCCCGGACCATTCAGTCAGCAGAAAACATACTGGCAACAGCCAAAGCACAGTTGAAAGAAGCCAAAACAGCCAGAGAACAGCGCAGAAAAGAAAAAGAACTCAATGCGCAGGAAGAAGCCGAACTGATACGGGAAAGCCAGTTCCAAAAGGCAGAATATAAACGCCTGGAACGTTCATGGAAAGCAAGGATTACCACACTGCAAACGCAGACAGAAGACTGGGAAAGACGGATTTCAGCATTGAAGTCTGAACGTAAAACCCGCTCTGCAGCATTGCAGCAAAAGCTATTCGAACAGTTCGGGATGCTGAATTACCGGGGAGAAGTCAAGAATCTCTGTGAGATATTCGGGCAGACCGTGCACAAGACACCTCCTGCCGGTGCGGGTGAATGTGCGGCCCCCAAACTGCTGCAACAAGCTTATCTGCACGGATGGAAACCTATTGCCATGGCCGAATTCTGGTGGGGTGATTCCCCCAAGACAGAGATACGCCATCACGGCCACTATTATCCGGCTTGCAAAGGAAAGTGCGAACCTATACTGCAACACATGCTGCAAGGTCTACAAGTAGAGGAAAACCCCATGTTGAAAAGAATGCAGGTACCCTCCAAGAATCTGGAGATTGTTTATGAGGACCCATGGCTTTCGGTCATCAACAAACCGGCAGGAATGCTGTCTGTTCCCGGCAAGGAAGATGCAGTCTCCGTCTATAGCCTGATGCGTGAGCAATATCCCGAAGCTGACGGTCCCCTGACGGTGCATCGTCTCGACATGGCCACTTCCGGTTTAATGCTCATTGCCAAGACCAAGCGTGTACACCAGAACCTGCAGGCCCAGTTCAAGAACCGCCTGGTCAGGAAACGTTATGTCGCATTGCTCGAGGGTATTGTCCCAAAGGACAAAGGTACGGTCGACCTCCCGCTTTGCCTGAATCCACTTGACCGCCCACGGCAAATGGTACACACCGAACACGGAAAGCCCGCCATCACCGATTATCAAGTTCTGGAACGTCTGGACGGGAAACGGACCCGTATCGTTTTCTATCCGCGCACGGGAAGAACCCATCAGCTACGTATACATGCAGCACACCCGCTTGGCTTGCACTGCCCCATCATCGGTGATGAACTTTACGGGGAGAAAGCAGACCGGCTTTATCTGCATGCCGAATACTTAGAATTTACCCACCCTATAACGGGAGAAACCGTAAGGATTACCAAAGAAGCCGAATTCTGACTGTCTACTGATTAATAACCAGCAAAGTAATGCAATAAATGATGATACTCCGACCTACCCCACAAGATTATGACGAACTGTTGACCGTCTGGGAAGCCTCTGTCCGCAGCACACACCACTTCCTGGCAGAAAAGGATATACAGTTTTACAAACCGCTGATAAGAGAGCAGTACTTTCTTGCCGTAGAGCTTTACATCATCCGCAACGAAAAAGAAGAAATTGCCGCCTTTATGGGACTGAGCGATGAACTCATCGAGATGTTGTTTGTCCGTCCTGACCAACAAGGTAAGGGATACGGAAAACGGCTCATGGAGTACGCCGTCCACCAAAAACACATCCACAAAGTGGATGTAAACGAGCAGAACGGACAAGCTTGCCGATTTTACCAACATATGGGATTCCAAGTGGCCGGCTGGGACGAAACCGACCCGACGGGAAAGCCTTTCCCTATTCTGCACCTGCAATTACCAACCCCACCACAGATTACTCAGATTGAACACAGATTATAATTTAGCAAACTTATGAAGATACATCACATCGCCATCTGGACCTTCCGACTGGAAGAGATGAAAGAGTTCTACACACGTTACTTCAACGGGAGCAGCAATGAAAAGTACATCAACCCCAAAAAAGGATTCGAATCTTATTTCCTTCACTTCGATGAAGGAACGGATTTGGAACTGATGAGCCGTACGGACATACAGAATACCCCTATTGAGGAAAACAGACTGGGACTGACCCACTTTGCCTTTGCCTTCGACAGCCAGGAAGCTGTCCTCCGACAGACAGAACGGCTACATACAGCGGGATATACCATCGCAGGAGAGCCCCGTACCTCCGGCGACGGATATTTTGAAAGTGTCGTCCTCGACCCGGACGGTAACCGTATAGAATGTGTATTCAGGGCATAGTCTCTCAATCAGAGGAGACAAAGCTTCTCAACAGTTTTATCTCCTCTGCCCAAAGCGATTCATCGGGCGTCTCCAAAATAATAGGTATACCGTCAAAACGCACATCTTGCATAAAGCGCCGGAAGAAATCCATACCTATCAGCCCCTTGCCGATGCTGTCGTGACGGTCTACTCTGGAGCCGAGTGCTTTCTTGGAGTCATTCAGGTGTATACCACGCAGATAGCCGAAACCTACCGCTGTGTCAAACTCCTCAAACACCTTGTCATACTCATTCACTATATCATAGCCTGCTGTATACGTGTGGCAGGTATCAAGGCAAACTCCAACGCGAGACTTGTCATCCACCCGGTCAATGATATGTCCCAGCTGCCAGAACTCGTTTCCCACATTGCTACCCTGCCCGGCTGTGTTCTCTATGACAGCCACCACATCGTGCGTCTTGCCCAATATAAGATTAATGGATTCAGCGACCTTGTCCAGACACTCTTCCACGGAAATCTTATTCAAATGGCTGCCCGGATGAAAATTCAGTAACTTCAGCCCTAATTGTTCGCAGCGCTGCATCTCATCCAGAAAAGCGGCACGGCTTTTCTGTAACCCTTCTTCTTCGGGATGCCCTAAATTTATCAGATAACTGTCGTGAGGCAGGATATAGCGGGAATCGAAGCCAAGCTTCCCGCAATTTTCCTTAAACACCCTGATACTCTCCTCCGTCAGCGGCCTTGCCACCCACTGACGCTGGTTCTTGGTAAACAAGGCAAAAGCATTTGCCCCTATCTCACTGGCATTGACGGGAGCCGCTTCCACTCCCCCACTGGCCGATACATGTGCACCTATAAATTTCATAATCTTATTGTATTTGCTCTTTCATGAATTCCCACTGGCATTTTTTCATGTCCACACACCCATTCTTTCTGAACGTCACGCCCTCTGCCTCCAGCAAAGCCCGCTGTTCCGCCCAGCACGGTGCCAGCCTGCCCTGGCTGTTCACTACCCGATGGCAGGGCAAACACATGCCGTCGGGCACATCGTGCATAGCATGTCCCACCATGCGCGAACATTGAGGTCTTCCGACAAGATAGGCTATCTGTCCGTACGTCACCACCCGCCCCGGAGGGATTGCGGCCACTACATTATAAACCTCCTGCTGAAAAGTGTCTTTGTCCATAAAAGTCTGGTTTGGGAAGGCAAAGATATGATAAATTCAGCAGGTATGCGAACAGACGTTACAAGAAAGTGGCTGCGCCGAGCGGATTGTATGTATAGGTGACATTACGGGCACGGATGATTTCGCCCGTCGGGGTAAACAATATCTGATATTTCGTCTGGAGATTTGCCATCCCTACCTCTACCGCCACGATGGACTGCCATTTGGGAAACTGTACCCAAGTGACATTCTGCACCATCCCTCCGGAATATTCACTGGCGGCAAAAGCATTGTAAACGGCAGGGGGCACTTCGTCCATTGTCTCCCAGTCCGTCTGTTGCATTACCCATTGCGCCTGCCCGTCAAACCAGACTTTCGTATCAAAACCGTTCATCAGGAAATCTGCCACATAATAAGATTCATCATGTGACCAGGCAACATCATCTACCGTAGGATACATTTTCTTCAGTGCAGCCTGTACATCAGCAGGTGCCCAATCGGCAGAAGCCGAGACTGATACCATCAGCATCAAAACCAGAAAAGAGAATTTCAACTTACTCATAACTTCATCAGATTATCATGTTATGAGAAGAACGGCGTATGGCAGATTTTGTTCACCGGCAACTCTCAACCATTCAACAGTTAAAAAGAGATATCCATTGTAATTCAATAGAAAATGACTAACTTCACACCAGAAATTCAGAAATATGATAAGAATACATCCCATATCCGGCAACAAAAAGCAATATCTTGACCTGCTGCTGCTTGCCGACGAACAAGAGTCCATGATTGACCGTTATCTGGAACGGGGAGAGATGTTCATCCTATCCGATAATGATACAGTCAAAGCGTCTTGTGTAATCACCTGCGAGGATAAAGGAATCTACGAAATAAAGAGCATAGCTGTCTATCCGGAATACCAGCGCCAGGGATATGGAAGACAACTGATAGCATTCGTTCTTGAACATTATAAAGACCGGTGCCATACTATGCTTGTCGGCACTGGAGACAGTCCGCTAACCATCCCCTTCTATGAAAGCTGCGGATTTGCATACTCACACCGGGTACCCGATTTCTTTATCGATAATTACGACCACCCCATATTTGAAGGAGGCAAGCAACTGAAAGACATGATTTATCTGAAAAGGACGCTTCAACCAAAATAATATTCTATATTTGCATATCACTTAACTCCACACATTATGGAAGCTAAACTTTGCCAAAGCTGCGGAATGCCCTTGTCATCTGCAGAAGTACTCGGAACCAATGCCGACGGTAGCCTCAACGAGGAATATTGCACCTATTGCTACCAGCACGGCAATTTTGCACAAGACTGCACTATGGACGAAATGATAGAACATTGTGCACAGTTCACCGACGAATTCAACAAGGATTCCGGAATGAATTTCACTAAAGAGGAAGCCATTGCCGGTATGAAAGAATTCTTCCCGACCTTGAAACGCTGGCAGTCCAAACAATAAACATGCCATCCCGTATCGAGCAGGAAAAACAGACAGTAGAACGGATGGTCCGCCTCTACTGCCGGAAAAAGGAAGGTAACAAGCAATTGTGTCCCCGATGCGAGGAATTGCTGGGATATGCCCGCATTCGTCTTTCACGCTGTCCTTTCGGTGAGAATAAATCCACCTGCAGGCAATGCAGCATTCACTGCTACAAGCCCGAAATGAAAGAACGGATGCGTGAAGTCATGCGGTATGCCGGACCACGGATGCTGTTGTACCATCCCGTGGCGGCACTCCGCCATTTGTGGCAGGAGTATGTCCATCAGTATTTCACCAAACGTTTCGGAGTCCCGCGCCAGGAACAGCACAAACAATAAACCGTATCCTGGTCGTATCCCTCCAACGAGGAGGTGCCGTCCTTAGGTACAATCTCACCTTTGTCAGAGATGTAGACCGGCAGGCGCTCACCTTGTCCGTTCATCACAAAAAATGCCCCCACCTTGCATTGGGGGCATACCATCTTACGCATAATCAATTGAAATAATACAAAAATATAGCCACCCCTTCCAATGCCTTCTTCTTTTCACCTTGTATTTCGATGGCAAACTTTATTTCTGCCTTTGCTACGCCGCGCAGATTCGACAGAGATTGTAAATGGGCAACCAGTCGGATGCTCTGTCCGGACAATACCGCCTGACCGAACTTCATCTTGTCCATACCATAATTAATCATCATCTTCAGGTTGTTCACTTCAATAATCTGGTTCCACAGATATGGCAACATGGACAAGGTGAGATACCCATGTGCAATAGTGCTCTTAAAAGGGCTTTCCACTTTGGCGCGTTCCGTATCGACGTGTATCCACTGATGGTCCAATGTCGCATCAGCAAACAGATTGATACGCTCCTGAGGGAGCTCTACATATTCCGAAACACCGATTTGCTGGCCTACCAGCTTTTCAAAATCCTCGTACGAGTTGATAATCACTTTTTCCATTACTCTCTATTTTATTGATAAATTATAAATTCACACGCTTTATCCACATATCCGCCATTCGTTTATGCCCTGCAGGAGTGGGGTGGATACCGTCCCAAATCCAATAGGTGTCTTGAGAAGCCGGAGCAGTGCCGAGAATTTCATCGAACATCGCATTATAAGGAAGAAATACCGTCTGATAGTCCTTCGCTATCCTCTCTACGATGGCGGCACAGCGACGCACCAGACTATCACGTTCTGCAAAGTCCTCACTCTTACGCATATTGCCGACATTGGCAACAAAAGGAGTGCCCAGCACTATCTTCAATTCCGGATTGGCCTGCAAAGAACGGTCAAGCAAGGAACGGTAACACTTCTCCCATCCTTCAAAATCAAAAGGCTCTTTTTTGTCACCCTGTAGATAGTAATGTACATCGTTTGTCCCCACCAAGACGGAAAGCACATCCGGTTTCATTCCAATGACATCCTCTTCCCAGCGTTTCTCCAAATCCCGGAGAGTGTTTCCACTGATGCCACGGTTAAAAAAAGCATATTCCTTTTCCGGAAAATCTCCTTGATAATGACTTGCACACAAATACATATAGCCGCTACCGTAAATATGGTTCATATCCCAAAGGCTTCGCTCCGCAGTCGGTTTGGGCATCCCGCAGGCATTTCCCAGTTACCGTCCGTGATAGAATCTCCGATAAACAAGACACGCGGGCCGCTTGCATGGAGTAAGAGTGATATGCAGAAAAAAACTATTACAAAGAGTCCAATACGCTTCATGGCATTTTTCTTGTTAGAATGTAAAAATTGCAACAAATATACGTCTTATTCCGGCAAGTACAAAAACTCGGGTACCTTTTTCCCATTTCCCAAAAACACATATAACCCTTATTTTTATTTCCGTTCATCACAGATTAATTTGGAAATAATGTATCTTTGTCAATATCTTAATTGTTGTGACAGAACAAAAACATCACTATTAAAGATTCCGGTATGAATTCTAAATTTGATTATGACTTACTGTCAGCAATGATGACCAATGCCAATATGGGATGGTGGGAAGCTGATTTAAAGACCGAAAGCTACATTTGCTCCGAATATATCTCCCGGTTGCTGGGACTGGATGAGGATGGAACCATCAGCTTTAAAGATTTCAACAAACGTATCCTGAAAGAGGAACAACGGCATACTACCACACATTCCTTCGACAATATCCGGCAGACACAAGAGACTGTATATCTGCTCAACACAGTAGAGGATCCAACGTGGATAAGAAGCAAGATATGCCTGCAGAGAACCGATGAAAACGGTAATGTCAAAGTCTACGGCATTGCCGAAACACAAGACGGTCCCGACATGTCATCGGCATCCCAAGCCTTACAAGAGCGTAACCGTCTCCTCCATAATATTTATAAATATCTTCCGGTAGGAATTGAGCTCTATAACCGAGAGGGAATATTGATAGATATGAATGACAAAGAGCAGGAAATGTTCCATCTCAAACAGAAAGAAGATCTACTTGGAATTAATATTTTCGAGAATCCGATTTTCCCGGAAGAGATGAAAAGCAAGTTAAGAAAACATGAAAATGCAGACTTCACTTTCCGGTATGACTTCTCTAAAATAGACAATTACTACAAGACACAGAAGAAGACGGGCACCATAGACCTTGTAACCAAAGTCACAAGCCTTTACGACGATAATCACAACCTGACCAACTATCTGCTAATCAACGCAGACAAAACGGAAACGACCGTCGCTTACAACAAAATACAAGAGTTCGAGAGCCACTTTGAGCTTATAGATGACTATGCCAAAGTGGGATATGCCAATTATGACCTTCTTAATGAGCAAGGCTATGCCCAACGCAGCTGGTACAAGAACTTGGGTGAGAAAACAGAAACACCGTTGTCCGAAATCATCGGAACCTACAATCATCTCCACCCAGACGACCGTACTATCATGCTTGACTTCCTACAGAACGTAAAGAGAGGACTGGCACACAAGCTCAGCCGGGAAGTACGTGTTCTTAAAGAAGACGGTTCTTTCATGTGGACCCACGTCAACATCATTGTAGAACGCTACATGCCTGAACAGAACATCATAGAGATTATCTGCATCAATTACGACATCACCCAATTAAAGAAGACGGAGGCAATGCTGATACAAGCCAAGGAAAAGGCCGAAGAGGCAGACCGGCTGAAATCCGCTTTCCTTGCCAATATGAGCCATGAAATCCGCACGCCGCTAAATGCGATTATCGGTTTCTCCAGCCTGCTGCACTACGTGGAAAACGAGCAGGAAAGGGAACAGTACATCTCTTTGATAAACCACAACAACCAACTGTTGCTCAAACTAATCAACGACGTTCTGGACCTTTCCAAGATAGAGGCCGGACACATAGAGCTCCATTCCGAATGGTTCAATCCGGCAGAACTCATCGAGGAAAGTATTACCGAGTACGAACGGAACGTTCCGGCAGGAGTGAAACTCTTTGCCAGGTATCCGGCAGCCCCCGGCCAGATAGAGCACGACCCGATGCGCATCAAACAGATACTGAACAACTTCATATCGAATGCACTGAAAAACACCGTGCAGGGACATATCGAAGTGTACTACGAAACGGACACAGACGGAATAAGAATCAGTGTTTCCGATACTGGATGCGGTATTCCCCCCCGACAAACTGGGAATGATATTCGAACGGTTTGAAAAGGTGGACTCTTTTGCCCAAGGTGCCGGATTAGGACTCTCCATCTGCAAATCCATCGTTGAGAAAATGAATGGAGTGATTACCGTAGATTCGACAATGGGAGTGGGAAGCACATTCACCGTGGAACTGCCCTGCCGGACAAGACCATCCTGACAACAAACGAAAAACAATGATTTATGACCGCACAGAAAGAATTTACCCTAACCCCTCGCCGGCGTGGCTTTCACCTGGTGACAGAGGAGATTATACGCAACCTTCCACCGCTTCCGTCTGCCGGAATCCTGCATCTGTTCATCAAGCATACAAGCGCAGGCCTCACCATCAACGAGAATGCAGACCCTGACGTACAGACAGATATGGAAGCCATCTTCAACCGCCTCGTAAAAGAACGGGAACCTTATTACCAACATACATGCGAAGGCGATGACGATATGCCCGCCCATGCCAAGGCAACCCTCAGCGGAACCAGCCTCACCATCCCCATCACCAATGGGCGTCTGAACATAGGTATCTGGCAAGGCATCTATCTCTGCGAGTTCCGCAACCGGGGCGGAGGAAGAAGAATTGTAGCAACCGTCATCGGATAATCCCCTATCATCATGCAGAAAGCCATCATCATCGGTGCCACTTCAGGCATCGGACAAGAAGTAGCCAGGATACTTGTACAACAAGGCTGGCATATAGGTATTGCCGGCAGAAGAGAGGAAGCATTGCATGCCCTACAAGCCACCGCACCCGACCGGATAATCACGGAACAGCTGGACGTTACGGAAGAGACAGCGACTCTACACCTCCATAACCTGATAAAAAAGCTGGGAGGCATAGACCTGTTTTTCCTCAGTTCCGGCGTGGGACATCAAAACCGGGACTTACAACCGGACATCGAACTGAACACGGCACGTACCAATGTAGAGGGATTTACCCGCATGGTGACTGCCGCCTTCAACTATTTCAAGGAAAAAGGCTCCGGACATATTGCTGTCATCAGTTCCATTGCAGGCACTAAAGGACTGGGCGTTGCACCGGCCTACTCTGCCACCAAACGCTTCCAGAATACCTATATCGAAGCGCTGGCACAACTTGCCCGGATGCAGCATCTTGATATACACTTCACCGACATCCGTCCGGGATTTGTTGCCACCGATTTATTGAAAAGCGGGAAATACCCGATGCTGATGAAAGCAGACCGTGTAGCACAGCACATAATCAAGGCTTTAAGAGAAAAGAGACGGGTAGTTGTCATTGACGGACGCTACCGGGTACTGGTATTTTTTTGGCGTATGATTCCACGATGGCTATGGGAAAGGTTGCCTATAACGAATTGATTTCGTATCTTCACGTCTCCAAACAGAAATAGACATACAGACATGAAGAAAAATTCAAAATATATCGTGCTTACCGCTGCCATTGCACTGTGCGCAGGTTCCAGCCTCCCCTTCCTCGCAGGCAGCAGTACGCTGAATCCCGAACGCGATTCCGTGAAATCCGAAGTTCCCTACTGCGTGACCTCCCCCAGCGTACCGGACAAGATCACTTTTGCCGGACAAGCTATTGACCTGCTTCGCTACGACCACCGCGAACGTATGGACCGCGAACTGATGTCCTTCACCTACATGCACTCCACCACCATGCTCATGGTGAAGCGTGCCAACCGCTACTTCCCCGTCATAGAGCCTATACTAAAAGCCAACGGCCTTCCCGATGACTTCAAGTACCTCGCTGTGATAGAAAGCAACCTGAACCCGCTTGCCAAATCGCCTGCGGGTGCCGCCGGCCTATGGCAGTTCATGCCTGCCACCGGACGCGAATTCGGACTGGAGGTGAACAGCAACATCGACGAACGATACCATATCGAGAAAGAGACCAAAGCAGCCTGCAAGTACCTGAAAGATGCTTATCAGAAATACGGGAACTGGCTGTGCGTAGCCGCCGCCTACAATGCCGGGCAAGGACGCATCTCCACACAGCTGCAGAAGCAAATGGTGGACCAGGCTGTCGACTTATGGCTGGTAGAAGAGACTTCGCGCTACATGTTCCGCCTGCTGGCAGCCAAAGCAGTCATCAGCAATCCACAGCAGTACGGCTTTCTGTTGAAACGGGAACATCTTTATCCGCCCATCCCCTACACGGAAGTGACCGTCACAACGGGCATCGGCAACCTGGCACAGTTTGCCAAAGATAAAGGCATCACCTATGCCCAACTGAAAGATGCCAATCCGTGGCTGCGGGATACCTCGCTGATGAATAAAAGCGGACGTACATACATACTAAAAATACCGACACAAGCCGGAATGCATTACAACCCCAAGAAAACAGTGCCCCACAATAAGAATTGGGTCATCAATTAATAAAAAAGAAAGAGAGGATACGATGATGATGTTAAACTTTGATTTTGTGCTCAGGTTGCTGGTAGCCGGAATATTGGGTGCCATTATCGGACTGGACCGGGAATACCGTGCCAAAGAAGCAGGCTACCGCACCCATTTCCTGGTATCATTGGGAAGCGCGCTCATCATGATTGTATCCCAATATGGTTTTCAGGAAATCATCAAGGAAAGCAGTGTGACGCTGGACCCCAGCCGTGTTGCCGCACAAGTAGTCAGCGGTATCGGATTCATCGGTGCGGGTACCATCATTTTCCAGAAACAGATAGTCAGGGGACTGACAACAGCCGCAGGAATATGGGCTACTGCAGGCATCGGATTGGCAGTAGGTGCAGGAATGTACACCATCAGCATTGCCGCCACCCTGCTGACTCTGGCAGGGCTCGAACTGTTGAGCCTTATTTTCAAAAGCATTGGCATGAAAAGTTCCGTGATAACCTTTTCCACTTCCAGCAAAGAGATACTGCCGCAAGTGTCCCGGCGATTCAACTCCAAAGACTATCTGGTGGTGTCCTACAACCTGGACCGGCAAGTGCAGGGAGAGTACACCAACTATCAAGTGACCATGGTCATCAAATCCAAGAAAAGCTATGATGAGGGATATTTGCTGCAACTGATGCAGGAATTTCCCGAAGTGACAGTGGAGAAAATCGAATAAAGGGAATCACTGCTGTTTTTCCGTCAGATATTTCCAATAGCGCACGGGCATGTCCTGCTTGTGCTTCCGGGGATTGAGGCGTTCCTTGATGCAGATTGCCTTGAAATAGGTTTTCCAGAGAGACTGGAAAAGCTGTTCGTCTCCGTCCATCAGACTTTCGTCGAGCATGCCGGTGACAAGATGTCCTTCGCGACTGTCCTCACCAAAAGTCACCTGGCGCACCTCCTTCAAGTCGTAATAGTACCCATAGGCTCGCCTGATGTCATAAATCAACCAACGCTGGTCGGCAAAACGGTCCTTGAAATGCCCCGTCACCAAAGGAAGGGCATTCTTTTCGGGCTCGATGGCAGCAAAGAAAGTACCGTCCGCAGCCTTCTGGAAGCGGACAAACTGAAGCAGGCGTATACGCTCCCAATCCACCCGCTTCCACATACGGGAGAACTCTAGCACATCAGGGTCGGCAAAGTTCGTTTCAATGGAGCGAGGAGCATCTATCGCCTTGCGGATATAGCGGAACAGCAGCATGGGAGTTTCCGGTTCCTCTGCCAGCCAGCATTGGGCGAGGCAGGCAAGTGCCGCAGACGACAGCTTCTTCTGCAATCCGCGCCAGACGCGACCGGACTTCTCCTCATCGGTTATCACTGTAAATATTTCATCGTAGAACAATGGTAGAGGCTCTCCCTCCAACAACAGTGCATCGGGGAAAATGCGGCGGGAATAGGCTTCAAAAACAGAAGTCAGCAATCCCTCAAAAGTCTTATCGTATAAAAAGATATTCATTCGCCAAAATCAAGCATCAACTGCCTCTCATCCACTTTTTTCTTGTTCGGTTTGGGCAACAGCAGACTGCGTACCCCTTGCGGAGTCAGCTCATTGATCGTGCGCATCGGCAACTCGCAGCAGGTAATGAAATACTGCGCCTTCTTCATCACCACCCCTATCTTCTTCAACTGGTAGAAACCTATCTTGGAGAAACGTCGGGAAGCCACTATCAGCCGTGCCGACTTCACGCCGATGCCCGGCACGCGGAGCAACATCTCATAATCCACCTTGTTCACATCGATTGGAAACTGCTCGGGATGGCGCAAAGCCCAGGACAGCTTGGGGTCAACCTCCAAATCAAGGTCTGGGTAGGCATCATCCACTATTTCCTCCACCTTGAACTGATAGAAGCGCATCAGCCAGTCGGCTTGGTAAAGGCGGTTTTCGCGCACCAAAGGGGGCTGTTTCAATGCCGGCAGGCGCTTATCGTAGGTATTGACGGAAATATAGCCCGAATAGTAGACACGCCGCATCGTAGGTCCCTTATAGAGGGCCGACGAAAGATACAGAATATCCTTGTCCGTCTCGGCGGTAGCGCCTACTATCATCTGTGTGCTTTGTCCTGCAGGAGCGAAACGAGGAGCGTGGCGGTGTTTCTTGCGTTCTTCCGAACTTTCAAGGACTCCCTGCTGGATGTAGCGCATAGGCGCATATACACTCTTATGGTCTTTCTCCGGGGCAAGCAGTTTCAGGTTCTCCTCCTTCGGTATCTCGACATTGACGCTGAGACGGTCGGCATAAAGTCCTGCCTCATTCACCAGTTCGCGGCTGGCACCGGGAATGCTCTTCAGATGGATATATCCGTTGAAACGATGGATAGTGCGGAGGTCCTTGGCAACGCGCACCAGGCGTTCCATCGTGTAATCGGGATTACGCACCACCCCACTGCTCAGGAAAAGCCCTTCGATATAGTTGCGGCGATAGAACTCCATGGTGAGGTCTACAAGCTCGGCCACCGACAGCGTGGCACGCGGCAGGTCGTTGCTGCGGCGGTTGATGCAGTAGGCGCAGTCGTAGATGCAATAATTGGTAAGCATCACTTTGAGCAGGGAGATACAACGGCCGTCCTCGGCAAAACTATGGCAGATGCCCCAGCCACCCACAGTGTTCCCCAGCATGCCTGCCTTGCCGGAGCGCACCGTACCACTGGAGGAGCAAGAGACGTCATACTTTGCCGACTCTGCCAGTATCTTCAGTTTATTGAGAACGTTTTCATCCATAATACCTGCGTCAAAAGTAGCAATAATACTTTTCAAAAACAAAAAAGACCGCCAGTAGTGGCAGTCTTTCGCAGCATCAAATATGCTTTTTTTCTTACTTCTTAGAAGCTTCTAAAGATGCTTTGCGGAATTCCTTCATAGCTTTTTCGATTTCCAAAGAAGCCTTACGAGCGCGAGTTCCTGCTGCCTTGTTACCGTTTTCCAACTGAGCGTTTGCATCTTTTGAGAAGTCTGCATACAATGCAGCTACTTTTTCAACTAATTCTTTCATAATCCTTTTTAAATTACTTCGTTAATAATGTCTGGCAAAAATACATTCTTTCTTGAAATAAATGCAGAAAAACGATATTTTTTTTGAAATATTCGGTAAAATCGCCGCAAAAAGGGGCTCTTACGCATTTTTTATCTACTTTTGCAAGCATGAAAACGCTTACTGACACCGAATATATACACGCTCTCATAGCCGAAGGAGAGCACCAACAGCAGGATTTCAAGTTCGAAATATCCGACGCCCGCAAGATAGCCAAAACCCTTTCAGCCTTTGCCAATACAGACGGTGGAAAACTGCTTATCGGAGTGAAAGATAACGGGAAAATTGCCGGTGTCCGTTCGGACGAAGAACAATATATGATAGAAGCGGCTGCCGGACTTTATTGCAGCCCCGAAGTGAACTATACCATGCAGACCTATCAGGTGGAAGGCCGTAGTGTGCTGGTGGTACAAATCGAGGAAAGTGACCGGAAGCCGGTATATGCCAAGGACGAAACGGGAAAATATCTTGCCTATCTCCGTATCAAGGATGAAAACATCCTTGCCACTCCCGTCCATCTACGTGTCTGGCAACAAAGCGAAAGTCCGAAAGGAGAACTGATAGAATATACCGAACGGGAACAGCTGCTGCTCAATCTGCTGGAAGAGAACGACCGCCTGTCATTGAACCGTTACTGCCGCCTGGCGCATCTTTCCCGACGCGCCGCCGAACATCTGCTGGCAAAGTTTGTTCGTTATGACATAGTGGAACCGGTGTTTGAAGGACACAAATTTCACTTCAAGCTGAAATAGGCAAGGAGATTCCGTCAGGTTTGTCCAGATTTGTCCATGGTACAAATCGCAGCACACGAGTTTATACCACGTTGATTATCACCGACTTGCAAGAAATCTATCTCAGTTAACGACAGAGGTAGCCTAAAGTAACGACAGAGACCACCTTAGATAACGACAGAGGGTAGCACTTGTTTTGTGTGAGTTTTTTACTACAAATAGATAACTGTACATATACATTATGGGAATAATAAATCTGATAAACGACCTGCTCTGGACCTACATCCTCGTTGCCCTGCTGTTGGGATGCGCCGTATGGTTTACGCTGAGAACCCGCTTTGTACAGTTCCGGATGATAAAGGAAATGGTACGTCTGCTGGGCGACTCGGGCGGGAAAGGCGATGCCAAGGAAAAGCATATCTCATCGTTCCAGGCATTTGCCATCTCCATTGCCAGCCGTGTAGGTACGGGCAATCTTGCAGGGGTTGCCACCGCCATTGCAGTAGGCGGTCCGGGCGCTGTATTCTGGATGTGGGTGATTGCCCTCCTGGGTGCTTCCAGCTCGTTTGTAGAATCTACACTGGCCCAATTGTATAAGATAAAGGGCAAAGACTCCTTTATCGGCGGCCCGGCCTACTATATGCGTAAGGGACTGAAACAGCCGTGGATGGGGGCACTGTTTGCCGTACTTATCACCATTACCTTCGGATTTGCATTCAACTCGGTACAGAGCAATACACTGTGTGCCGCTTTCGAAGGCGCTTTCGGGTTCGACCATGCCGTTGTGGGAGGGATCATCACCGCACTCACGCTGACAATCATCTTTGGAGGCGTACAGCGCATAGCCAAAGTCAGCAGCATCATCGTCCCCATCATGGCGTTGGGATACATTGCACTGGCACTTATCATCGTTCTGTTGAACATCAAAGAGCTGCCGGGAGTCCTGGCACTCATTGTCGGCCACGCCTTCGGATGGGAGCAGGCTTTGGGAGGGGGTGTCGGCATGGCGCTGATGCAGGGCATCAAACGCGGGCTGTTCAGCAACGAGGCCGGTATGGGGTCCGCCCCCAATGTGGCGGCAACCGCACACGTCAGCCACCCCGTGAAGCAAGGCTTGATTCAGACGCTGGGAGTATTTACCGATACGCTGATTATATGTACCTGCACCGCTTTCATCATTCTGTTCAGCGGTGCTCCACTGGATGGTTCCACAAACGGCGTACAGCTTACCCAGCATGCACTGACCAACGAGATAGGACCTTCGGGAGCCATCTTCGTTGCGGTAGCCTTGTTCTTCTTCGCATTCAGCAGCATTCTGGGAAATTATTATTACGGAGAAGCCAATGTGCGCTACCTTACCCACCGTAAATGGGTGCTCAACATCTACCGTATACTGGTGGGCGGCATGGTCATGTTCGGTGCTGTTGCCACCTTCGACCTGGCATGGAGCCTTGCCGACGTCACTATGGGACTCATGGTGCTCTGCAATCTTATCGCCATCAGCCTGCTCGGAAAATACGCTTTCAGGCTGCTTGAAGACTACCGCGCACAGAAAAGCGCCGGTATCAAAGACCCCGTTTTCACCAAGAACCGCCTGAAAGAGGTAGAAAAAGACATAGAGTGCTGGTGATAACCAACTTATTTCGTACTTTTGCAGCCGGAACCGCCGGATGACCTGCGGTCTTGTAATTTGTAATCAGTAATTCGTAATTTGATATGAGTTTATTTGCCAAACTATTCAACAAGAATACCGGAGAAGTATCTTCGAAGAATGTGGAAGACTTCGTGTCACTGACACGCGTCTACTTCCAGTCTGTAATAGCCGCCAACCTGGGCATCACCAATATCCGCTTTGTGCCGGATGTAGCCAACTTCAAGCGTCTGTTCAAAATCCCCACGCAGGGAGGCCGCCTGGGACAAGCGGAAAAGGCCGCTTCGCGCAAGATGCTGATGCAGGACTACGGCATCAGTGAAAACTTCTTCAAGGAAATTGATACTTCCGTCAAGAAGCACTGCCGTACGCAGAACGACGTACAAGGTTATCTCTTTATGTATCAAGGATTCTCCAATGACTTGATGATGCTGATGGGAAACCTGATGCAGTGGAAATTCCGCATGCCTTCCATCTTCAAGGGAGCACTGCGCAGCATGACCGAAAAAACCGTACACGACGTCTGTACAAAAACCGTATGGAAAAAGGACGATGTACACAAGACGGCAGCGGCAGTACGCCAGTACAAAGAGCGTCTGGGATATTCGGAACAATGGATGACCGAGTACGTTTACAACGTAGTGATGCTGGCCAAAAAGGAACCGAAACAGAAAGCCAACGAAGAAAAATAAAAGAAAAAGAATTCTAAAGAACTTTAGAAACAAGAAGGCGGGAAAGAAATTTCCCGCTTTTTTTTGTTATTTTTAGCAAATGAAATCATTTTCCCCTCACGGAACACAAGGACGCACCCCGCGTCAACCATCATAAATATTAACTTCAAAAAAACAACCGCTTATGAAACAAAAGAAAATGCTTGCACTCACTCTATCACAACTGGAACAACTTTATCGGCACGAACTCCCTGAATTGGTCAGCATCGCCGTTCAAAGCGACGATGCGGAAGCCTTCAAGGCCAACCTGACGGAGTACATTGCCGGACATCCGGAAGTGGACAGCGAGGCCGGTAAGCAAATTCGACTCTTGATTGAATTTGACGGGCAGGAAGTACACGAGCTCTCCATCGGAGAACAGCTGCCCATAGCAACTTTATCAATGCTGCATTCCTTCCTCACGGGACAATGGGAAGAGGAAACGGAAACGGACCTGTTCATCGACTTGTTCCAGCAGTTCAAACGCCTCCACCAGCCAGCCCCCACCCTGCCCTCCGCACAGAAAATCAAAACCCTGACCGAACGCTGGCCCAGCGGACTGGATGAAGACGTGCAGCATATCCGTGCAAAGAACAAGGAACGCATCCTGCATGCACTGGTGCAGAAGATTGAGCACCGCAAGAACCCGGCTTCCCGCTTCCATTTCGAAGAGGGACTCAGCTACGAGGAGAAGTTCAACCTCGTCAGCGAATGGTGGAATGACTTCCGTTTCCATCTTGCCATGGCCGTCAAAAGCCCTACGGAGCTAAACCGTCTTCTCGGCAACTCCCTTTCTGCCGAAACCATGTACCTGCTCTCAAAAGCCCGCAAGAAGGGAATGCCTTTCTTCGCCACCCCCTATTATCTGTCACTGCTGAACTGCACCGGCAGCGGATACGACGACGAGGCCCTGCGCAGCTATATACTCTATTCACCCCAACTGGTGGAAACCTACGGACAGATACGTGCCTGGGAACGGGAGGATATCGTAGAACCAGGTAAACCCAATGCCGCCGGCTGGCTGCTGCCCGACGGGCATAACATCCACCGCCGTTATCCGGAAGTGGCCATCCTCATCCCCGACACCATGGGACGCGCCTGCGGAGGACTCTGCGCATCTTGTCAGCGTATGTACGACTTTCAAAGCAAACGGCTCAATTTTGAGTTTGACACCCTGCGTCCCAAGGAAACATGGGAAAAGAAGCTGCGTCGGCTGATGGCCTATTTTGAGGAAGACACGCAACTGCGGGACATTCTCATCACCGGCGGTGACGCACTGATGAGCCAAAACAAGACGCTGGGCAATATTCTGGACGCCGTCTACCGCATGGCAGTCCGCAAGCGGAAAGCCAATCAGGAACGGCCCGAAGGAGAAAAGTATGCAGAGCTGCAACGTGTACGCCTCGGCTCACGCCTCCCCGCCTACCTGCCCATGCGCATCAATGACGGGCTGGTGGAGATTCTAAGGGAATTCAAGGAAAAGGCGTCTACCATCGGCATCCGCCAGTTCATTATCCAGACACATTTCCAAACCCCGCTCGAAGTCACTCCGGAAGCTGCCGAAGGAATACGCAAACTGCTGGCGGCAGGCTGGCTCATTGACAACCAACTGGTATACAACGTAGCTGCATCCCGCCGGGGGCATACCACCCGCCTGCGCCAAGTGCTCAATCAGTTGGGAGTGGTTTGCTACTACACCTTCTCCGTGAAAGGTTTTGAAGAAAACAATGCCGTGTTTACCCCCAACAGCCGTTCCGTACAAGAGCAATGGGAAGAAAAGCGCTTCGGAAAGCTGACCAAGGAAGATGCCCATAATCTGTCCGTACTGCTTGGAACCGTCCATGACCCGGCAGCCTGCATCCGGCGTTTCCTGAAAACGCACCACCTGCCTTTCCTCGCCACCGACCGCAATGTGCTCAACCTGCCCGCCATCGGCAAGAGCATGACCTTCAACATGGTAGGCATCACTTCCGAAGGCAAGCGCATCCTGCGTTTCGACCATGACAGCACCCGGCGCCACAGCCCTATAATAGACCGGCTGGGACAAATATATATCGTAGAGAACAAGTCCATAGCCTCCTACCTCCGCCAACTGCAGGCCATGGGAGAAGACGCCGAAGAATATGCCACCATCTGGAACTATACGGAAGGCAAGACAGAATCCCGGTTCAGCCTCTACGAATATCCTGATTTCCCCTTCCAAATCACCGACAGAATGAGCAATCAGGACATTGCAGGATAGCATATCCAAGATATATTCCGTACTTTTGCAGGCAGAACAATGAAATTGGAAAGTATGGAAATAGAACAACACCCTTTAGAACCCTTCCTTCCCGGTAACGCCCGTCTGCTGATGCTGGGAAGCTTTCCTCCGCAGAAAAAGCGGTGGTCCATGGAGTTTTACTACCCCAACTGGAACAATGACATGTGGAGGATTACCGGGTTCCTTTTCTTCAATGACAAGGATTATTTTGTAGACAAGACGAAGAAGGCTTTCTGCAAAGAACGCCTCATCAGTTTCCTGCAGGAAAAGGGTATTGCCTTGTTCGACACAGCCTCTGCCATACGGCGCCTGCAGGACAACGCCTCGGATAAGTTTCTGGAAGTGGTGCAACCCACGGACGTCCCTGCCCTGCTACACCGGATACCGCAATGCAAGGCTATCGTTACCACCGGCGAGAAGGCTACGGACACGCTGTGCACGCAGTTCTCCATCGACAAGCCCAAAGTAGGCGACTTCACGGAGTTTCTTTTCGAAAACCATCCGATGCGCCTCTACCGGATGCCTTCTTCCTCAAGAGCCTACCCGCTGGCACTGGAAAAAAAAGCAGCAGCGTATCGCATTATGTATCAGGACTTACAGATGTTGTAAGCAACTTTCTTTATAAAATAAGTACGTCTGTTACTTGCATATTTGAAAGTTTGCATTACCTTTGCAGCCGCAAACACGGGAGTAGCTCAGTTGGTAGAGCACCGGTCTCCAAAACCGGGTGTCGGGAGTTCGAGCCTCTCCTCCCGTGCATGAACGAATAATGGCTGTAAGCATTGCTTACAGCCATTATTCGTTTTATAAATGCCTACCGGATATCTATCAGCTTATGTGTCTGCAAACTAAGTCTCCACTTAGGATGCTTCATCACGCAATCCACCGTTTCGGCCGTATTGCTGCAAGAGCAAGGCTGAAGAAAGAAATGCCCGGCGGGCAACTGCTCATAAACAGTAATATCCTGCCCTTCATACACCACCTTCACTTCATTCATACGCGTAATTTCCAGCTTTACCCCCTGCTTGGGAGAGCAGGTCACCCAATCTATATTATCCGGCAGCGGACGGGTACCGTTTGTTTCAATGCAGACATACTTTCCCGCCTGGTGCAGACAATCCACAAATTCACGGTCAATCCAAAGGGAGGGTTCTCCACCGGTCAGTATCACGGTAGCGGCAGGGTATCTACTAACTTCTGTTACGATATCTTCATCGGACATCAGTATGCCGTCCTCATGCTGCGTATCACAAAAGAGGCACTTCAGGTTGCAACCGGAAAAACGGATAAAGACAGCCGGGGTACCCGTATGGTATCCTTCTCCCTGCAAACTGTAGAATATCTCATTAATCTTCCTCATAGACGGCAATGTTTGATTCCGACTCCTGCACCTCTACCTTGAAGCAAGTGGGTATCTGGTCGCATATCCAACGGGCTATGTTCTCGGCTGTGGGATTGAAGGACAGCACTTCATTAAGATTATGGTGGTCCAGCTGTTCCTTTACCACCTGCTTGATGTGACTGAAGTCTACTACCATTCCGTCCGCATTCAGCTCTTTGGAACGGCAATAGACAGTGATAATCCAGTTGTGACCGTGCAGATTCTCACACTTACTGCGATAAGAAAGTTTCAGGCTATGGGCAGCCGACACTTCCATACGTTTGATGACTGTGTACATATTGTTAATACGCTAATTAATATAATAAGTTGCCGCATCTAATGTCACCTCGATGCGACGGCAAAATTACAAAAAACTTAAGATTTATCCATTCACTTCCCTAACTTATTCGTACACACAAAGAGAATTGGCAACCTTACGCTCTGCGCTGCCACTCGGGGTATTGGCTATTCCCTTATCCGGCAACTCCCCACTCCACAGCGTAGAAGAACCGCCACCGTCCAGATTCAACGCATCCTCCCCACCCAATACACGAATCATATGGGCAAGCTCGGGTATATTGATGCCTTCCGCTTTTCCCTTCCGACGTCCGTCAACGACAATAAGCAGGATTTTTCCTTCTCTTGTCAGCGCCACAGCACTGCGGGGATGCTTGGTATCTACAAAATTCCGATTAGTCCCGGACAAGTCGCACACTTGCCCGTCCTTCAGCATCAAAGGACCGGAAGCCAGCACAGTGCCTTTTTTCAAAGTACATGCCTTTTCTTCCTGCTTGCTCCAGGGAATCAGTTCCAGCCTGCCTTTCTTTATGAGTACAGCTCCATTGGACACTGTTGCCAGAACCCCGGTAGAGGTAGTATCTATCACCACCCCGTCCTTACGCAGATAGCAGACGGAATTTCCGGCTTTCATATCAAAATAGGAGCCATTGATGGCCGCCACCGCACCTGCATGCCGGGCGGCTATACTGGTCTCCTCCTTGGGATTGTGGACGAGCACATCGAAACGGTAGCGCTTCGGGGATATTTCAAAAATAGACACTTCCTGAGGAACTCCATACAAAGAACTGAATACTGCCTTTTTATAAAGCATCCCTTTCTGCAGGGGCTCAGTCTGCCAATCGGCAGAAACGATGGCAAGAGAGTCGGCAGCAGTCTGCGCCATTGCTGCAAACATGCCGCAACAGAGAAACACTGCCAGGAATATTTTCTTTTTCATATAGATGGGATTGGTTTAAATTAATTCATAGCTACAGATTTGAATCGGCATGTCGAGATTATGCAACACCTTTTCAAGCTGTATACCTTCACGGTTGTCGTACTCGTATCCGAAAGTAGCACGGATACCTTGCAGAATGAACTGCGTGGCACGGTCCAGGGCAATGGGCAAACTGTCGCCTTGCAACAGTGCCCCGGTGATAACACTGGTAAACGTATCCCCTGTTCCGGGATAATGGGCCGGCAGGTAAGGACACGTAACCTTCCAGTAGCGGTTACCGTTCCGGTTATAGGCATACACGGACGTCTTATGCTTATCATCCCGTACGGGCACACTGGTAATAATCACCACTTCGGGACCACAATCGGAAAGCTGGCGAAGGTATGACTTCAATTCCTCATCCGTATTCATCTCCTTATAAGGAATACCCAGCAGATAGAACAGCTCCGTCAAATTGGGAGTAACGACATCGGCCTTGGTGATGAGATGTTTCATTTCATCAATCATGGACTCGTGGAAGTTCGCATAAAGCCGTCCGTTATCGCCCAACACCGGGTCTACCACAACCAGACCGTCCGGTCGGCGGAAGTCATCAATAAAGTCAGAAACAATATGTATCTGCCGCGGAGAACCCAGATAGCCGGTATAAAAGGCATCAAACTGTACTTCCAGCTTCTTCCACTCGGAAATAATCTTCGGCATTTCATCCGTCAGGTCCAGAAAAGAGAATTCCGGATACTGGGTATGGCTCGACAATACGGCTGTAGGCAACGGACACACCTGGAAACCCATAGACGAAAGAATGGGAATGACCACCGTCAGAGACACCCGTCCGACTCCCGACAAGTCGTGGACGGCAACAACCTTCTTTACTTTATTCGCATACATATTATCTATATTATTATTTTTCCTACATTTGCCGCATGAAAACCGTCTGCATCATTTTGGGAACAGTTTCTTTGACACTCGGCATCATCGGCATCTTCCTGCCGTTGCTGCCCACTACGCCTTTCCTGCTGCTCACGGCAGCACTCTATTTCAGAGGCTCACCCAGACTGTACCAATGGTTGCTGAACCACAAATGCCTCGGTCCCTACATCCGCAGCTTCCGCGAGAACAAAGCCATCCCTCTACGTGCCAAAATCATCTCCCTACTGCTGATGTGGGGAACAATGGTTTACTGCATCTTCTTCCTGATTCCACTAACAGAAATAAAGATAGCATTGTTCCTTGTCGCTGTGGGGGTGACTTGGCATATACTGTCATTCAAGACGTTGAAATGATGTGCTAAACTCCTCCTAACTTCTCGAAGAATTCTCCCAACCCCTTCCGGGCATCGGCAAGCTTGTTTTCCCAATGTTTCACGGAGTTCTGTCCGATAATGTCCGTCACGTACTTCACCGAAATGAAAGGAACATTCTTGGCACGACATACCAAAGCCTGGGCATAGGCTTCCATATCCACAACATCACCGGACACATCCGAGAGTTCTGTCAGGAAAGTATCCCCCGTATTGCATACACCACCTGCCGGCCAGTGCAAACAATATCCTTTTTGGGACAACAAATCCGTTGAATCAATCTCATGCTCCATACCAAGCTCCACCAGCTTCTGCATATCACGGTCCACAAAATGACGGCATACGAAAATATCTCCTACCTGATGACAGATAGTCCCTGCCGTACCTACATTGACCACCAAGTCCGGTTGCGCATGGTTTATCGCTTCAGAAAGATAAAAAGCCGATTTCACCTTTCCCACGCCGGTACGGAGATAGCCAATCTGCACCTCTTCCTCCCCTATCAGTCCGGGAAATTTCAATTCAGTAAATTCGCCTTGTACGGCATAAGTAACCAAGATTCTCATATCAATTCATTGTTTTTAATCAGACACTGCCATTTTCCATCAATCCCATCAAATTCTCAGGAAAATCATAATTTTCCCACCAGATAAGATTTCAACGCCTCTATATATTCTTCAAAGGCATCCACTCCCTGCGGAGTAATCCTACAAAGTGTACAAGGCATTTTTCCTTTAAAAGTTTTTGTTATCTCCACATAACCCGCCTTGCTGAGCTTATCCAACTGCACACTGAGGTTTCCTGCCGTAGCTTTCGTTTGTTGACGGATATAGACAAAATCCGCTTCCTCGACACTGATGAGCAACGACATCACCGCAAGCCGCAGTTCACTGTGAAGCAAAGGGTTCAGTTCTTTAAACATATCAAATTTTATTCTTCCGTTTACTTTTCAACAATGCATAGAGAGATATTCCTACCAAAAGAAGGTGATACAATCCCAAATAAAACCCTGCATCGGTTGCAAAATTGCCCATGTTATAACAGCCAATGATAAACCCCACCAACGCCGTTACCCGCAGCAAAGTTAAATCAATATTTTCTTTACTCAATAGAAGCAGGACCAGAAAAACCGGAGTCATCGGACAAAATGCCATCGCCGAGCCTCCGGCAAACAGATGTATCGGGCTGAAATCGGGTTCTGCGCCACGCATCATGTCCATAGGCCACCATAGGCAAAAGAGTGCCACGGGTATCAGCCATGCTGTCCTTCGGTTCAGATTGCCGAAGGTCATGCTGCTCCCCCGCCAGGCTTCCCTCATCCAAAGCAGGGCAACCAAGAGCATCATCACCACATTGACCGTCACCATGCTGGAAACCAGATTTATCTGTTACTGCCACATTCTGTACAATGGCATACAGCACATAGCAACCTCCCACATAAAACATAAACCAGCGCGACATCGTCACGCGCCAAAGCACAAGCAGCATCAGCATGACAAGGGAAACAATCTGAAAAGTCCACGCATAAGGATACATCCCTTGTATAAGTGCATGGCTCAAGGTATAAATTATCAGATCACCGATGTTCTCCCACCGAAATCCTTTAGTAGCAATCGGCAATAGAATAAATTGCAAAACAATTATACACACAATAAACTTTCGGGAAAGCAGGAATTTGTCTAAAGCACTGTTTCGTGTCATCATACTTCACCCCACTCTCCGTTTCGATTTTCTTTCCGCGCCTTATAATTCAGTATATGCCCGGGAATAATCAGCGAAAATACCAGTACACCGACAAACCAAAGCAGGGATGAGAGGAAAGGCACTTCTCCCCAAGTATACAACAAATTCTTCAGCCCCCATAAAAAGCCAAACAGCGGGAAGATAAAAAACGTAGTATAGCGAATGATGCAGCCCGTAATGATGCTGCCCAACGAGAAGAAGATGGCACACAAAGGCAGAATAGTTTCGTAACGTCCGGCATCCGTTGCCGCCAGCACCCCCATCATACATACCATCCCGAACACCCCCACACCCGCTCCAGTATCTTGTCAAGATAAAACTTCACAGGTTTTTGCCGCTTACGCAATAAGAGGAACATCAACAGATACCCCACAACCGGAATCCCCCAGAATCCCCACATCCAGACAGGATTACCCGTAAACGTGACACCTGCCCATACGGCCAAAGTCACCAACACACCTACATATCCCCACACTAAAAAACTATTTCCGCTACCCGTATCCAGGTTGCGACGCGTATTGCGTATCATTCGAGCGATAAGTTCCAAACTCTCTTTCTCGTTCAATTCTTTATCTTTCATAATTATACCATATGATTACTTCTTCATTCCCTTTCGGACATCCACCAACGGCACAACCACCGTCTCCGTATTTTCTTTTACCTCCCAATCGACAATGGCACAATACTCCATCGGTACTCCGTCCTCTCTGTCGAGCTGGTAATTACCGTTTTCATCGTGATAGACGTAAATCTTGCACTTGCCCGCAGGCACATCCTTCAGCTCCAGCACGACATCGCTCACAGCGGCATCCACCATATTATATTGCCCCTTGTCGGTAGCCGCCATCAGCTTCCCCTTGGCAGAAGGAACATTCGTCACTTTCAGCGTCAGAACACTCTGCGCGGACACACCCACTACAAACATACTAAAAAGAACGATTACCATACCTTTATAACCCATTGTTTTCATAATCACACTTCATTTTAAAGTTACACACATATTAATAAAAACACTTTTTAGGTTCGAACTCCAATGCAAATATAATTAGTTTATTTTATAAACCAAACTATTATATAAATTATTTTATTTATTTCTTTGCATCCTCCTTTACTGTAGGTTATTCCAATCATTCCCAAGCAGTAGTTCCGAAAACAGCAAAAAGTAATTCCTGCCTTACTAACTATTAATCGTCCGATAACCGTTTTATTATCGTCCGACATATGTCTAATTATCGTCCGACAGTTGTTGGACGATAATTCAACAACTGTCGGACGATTAATAGTTAGCAACAGAAATACTAAGCGTTTGAAAAGAAAGGAAGAGAATCCTTGCAGAAAACCAATAGTCCCACACCTATCCACATATCCTATCTTTTGATAAACAGTCCGCCCCTTTTCAATCCCCCGAAACCAAGCTTTCATAGGCCATTTCGGTTATTTCGGCACTTCTACAACACATTTTCTCCGAAAAGTTTTTGTAATCTCCAAGTAAATCGTATTTTTGTGTACAATTTTGGTGTAGTGATGACAGACGAAGAAAAGAAGCTATTAAGTACCTTTGAAGCCAGACTGCGGCATTTAATCTATCTGCACGATGAATTAAAACGCGAAAATGCTGAGCTAAAGCAACTTCTTGAAGCCAAAGAGGAGGAATACGGGAAGGTACAAGCTGAATACCGGGAACTGGAACTTAACTACACGAACCTAAAAACAGCTACGACAATCAGCCTTAACGGCAGCGACGTGAAAGAGACGAAACTGCGATTGTCCAAATTAGTGCGTGAAGTCGATAAATGCATCGCTTTGTTGAATGAATAAAGAGAAGAGGATGTATGAACGATAAGATAAAGATAAACCTGCAGATGGCAGGAGCCTCCTACCCTCTCACAATCAACCGTGAGGACGAGGAAATGGTAAGAGAAGCCGCCAAGCAGGTAGATATCAGGCTCAATGCGTATCGGGAGCATTATCTGAATGTATCTCTAGAGAGAATTATAGCCATGGTGGCCTATCAGTTCGCTTTAGAAAACCTTCAGTTGAAGGATCGTAATGATACTGAACCCTATACCACCAAAATAAAGGAACTGACAGAGGTATTGGAGACCTATTTCAAGGAACAATAAGCTGCAATCCCTCCGTCGGGTCGGTAAAAGAGAGAAATTCGCGCACTGTACAAAAGTTTGCCCTTCATCAAAGCAAGCTTTTATGCAGTGCTTTTTTATTTATACACTAAAAACAAATTAATAAAATGACAGTAGTTACAATAGTATTATCCATTGCCTGCTTCATTGTCGGAGGGTTTGCCTCGTACTTGTTCTTCAAGCACGGGCTGAAAAACAAATACGACGGTATCCTGAGAGATGCGGAAGCGGAAGCGGAAGTGATTAAGAAAAATAAGTTGCTGGAAGTAAAGGAAAAATTCCTGAACAAGAAGGCGGACTTGGAAAAAGAAGTGGCCCAACGTAACCAAAAGATACAGCAGGCAGAAAACAAGCTGAAACAACGTGAATTGGTACTGAACCAACGCCAGGAAGAAATCCAGCGCAAGAAGATGGAAGCAGAAGCCGTGAAAGAAAATCTGGAAGCCCAACTGTCCATCGTAGACAAGAAGAAAGAAGAACTGGAGCACATGCAGCGCCAGGAAATAGAAAAGCTGGAAGCCATTTCCGGACTTTCTGCCGAAGAAGCCAAAGAGCGCATGGTAGAATCCCTAAAGGAAGAAGCCAAAACGCAGGCCCAGTCCTACATTAACGACATCATGGACGACGCCAAGCTGACGGCAAGCAAAGAGGCCAAGCGCATCGTGATACAGAGCATCCAGCGCGTGGCTACGGAAACAGCCATTGAAAACTCGGTAACTGTATTCCACATCGAATCAGATGAAATCAAGGGACGTATCATCGGTCGCGAAGGCCGCAACATCCGCGCCCTGGAAGCTGCCACCGGTGTGGAAATTGTGGTAGACGATACTCCGGAAGCTATCGTATTGTCAGCTTTCGACCCGGTTCGCCGTGAGATTGCACGCCTGGCATTGCACCAGTTGGTGACAGACGGACGTATCCACCCGGCACGCATCGAAGAGGTAGTTGCCAAAGTACGCAAGCAGGTAGAAGAGGAAATCATCGAAACCGGTAAACGTACTACTATCGACCTGGGCATCCACGGTCTGCATCCGGAACTTATCCGCATTATCGGTAAGATGAAATACCGTTCTTCATACGGCCAGAACCTTTTGCAGCATGCACGCGAGACAGCCAATCTTTGCGCTGTGATGGCATCAGAGCTGGGACTCAACCCGAAGAAAGCAAAACGTGCCGGACTGCTGCATGATATAGGTAAGGTACCCGATGAGGAACCGGAATTGCCGCATGCACTCTATGGTATGAAGCTGGCAGAAAAGTTCAAGGAAAAGCCAGACATCTGCAACGCCATCGGTGCCCACCACGACGAAGTGGAAATGACCAGCCTGCTGGCCCCAATCGTACAAGTATGCGATGCCATTTCAGGAGCACGCCCGGGAGCACGCCGCGAAATTGTAGAAGCATACATCAAGCGCCTGAACGACCTTGAGCAACTGGCCATGTCCTATCCGGGAGTGACAAAGACATATGCCATCCAGGCAGGCCGTGAGTTGCGTGTCATTGTCGGTGCAGACAAGATTGACGACAAGCAGACGGAGAACCTTTCCGGTGAAATCGCCAAGAAGATTCAGGACGAAATGACTTATCCGGGTCAGGTGAAGATTACCGTTATCCGTGAGACACGTGCGGTGAGCTACGCAAAGTAACATCAGAAAAGAAAATAAATGCAGAAAAGGGTGAATTCGTATTCACCCTTTTCTTATTTTTGCACCACAACCATAACTTTACAAAATGAAAGATTATCAGTTTGAAGTTTGTGCCAACTCCGTAGAGAGTTGTATTGCCGCACAAGCCGGCGGAGCAGACCGGGTGGAACTATGCGCAGGCATCCCCGAGGGAGGGACAACCCCCTCATACGGCGATATCCTCATCGCACGGGAAGTATTGCAGCAGACCAAATTGCATATCATTGTCCGTCCCCGTGGAGGAGACTTCCTTTACTCCTCCACCGAACAGCGCATCATGCTGAAAGACATAGAGAATGCCCGCCGCCTAGGCGCTGACGGAGTCGTGTTCGGTTGCCTGACGGCAGAAGGAGATGTAGACATTCCATTGATGGAGCAGCTTATGAAAGCCTCACAAGGGATGTCCGTCACCTTCCACCGTGCTTTCGATGTATGCAGAAATCCACAAAAAGCAATAGAAGATATTATCGCATTAGGATGCAACCGCATCCTAACTTCCGGACAGCAATCTACAGCAGAGCAAGGCATTCCCCTTTTGAAAGAGCTCCAACAACAAGCATCAGGCCGAATCATTCTATTGGCAGGCTGTGGGGTGAATGAAGCCAACATAGCCCACATTGCCCGAGAAACCGGCATCCGCGAATTTCATTTCTCCGCCAGGGAAAATATCGAGAGCTCCATGCTCTATCATAATTCCGCCGTCTCTATGGGAGGAACGGTACATATTGATGAATATACACACACCGTCACTACTGCGGAGCGGGTAAAGCGTACAATCGGAGCATTATTAAAAGCCTCTCCCCTAGCCCCTCCCCCGTAGGGAGGGGGACAGAGATAGTCCTACAAAATACAAACACTTCAAAACTCCCCTCCCTACGGGGGAGGGGTCGGGGGAGAGGCCTATAAAAAAAGGATGTACTTTTCAGCACATCCTTTTTTATATCATAGGATAAATATTATTTCTTCACCGGAGAAGAGTATCTTGCATTCAGACCATCCAGAATCTCACGGGTGATGTTGTAGACACTGTCTGCATAGAGCAGGTTGTCAAAACCCGTATTGCTGATAATCATGCTGTAACCTTTTGTCTTATTGTACTCCTTCAGGAAAGCATTGATAGAATCACGCAGTTGCAGGCTGTTCTTTCATTCTCACTCATCAGCTCAGACTGCAGCTTGTTGCTCAGGTTCTGCAAATCCTGCTCCAACTTTGCAATGCGGTTGTATTCCTGCTGTGCTCTCTCCTGAGAAAGATAAGCGTTGTTCTGATACTTTGTCTTGGAATTCCTGCTTCTGCTTCTCCAGTTCGCTGGCTTTCTGGTTCAATGTCAGACGGACATTCTCGCCCTTCTTCACCATAGCCTCATTCAAGTCTATGCAATAGTTGTATTTTGCCAAAAGCGTATCTATTTCAACATAAGCAATTTTCATTTCCGATAATCCGCCGGCTTGTGCAGGAGCGCTTGTCGTCTGTTTATCAGTATTGCCGGCACATTGAGCAAATAAAACGATCAGTGCGAGAGCTGCCAGACCGTTCATGAGGTAGTTTAATCTCTTCATAATTGATAAATATTGTTTTTTAAAATTAGTTCATACTATCGTTTAAGGCTTTTTCCAGTTCATCAATGGAAAAACGGGACTTGCGTTGCGCTTCCCTATCCTGCGACTGCACGCAACCGATACCTCTATCGCGCATTGCCTTATTGCCACTGACATGCCCGTTAGGGAATCTCCCGCCTTTCACAAAAAAGACCTTCACACCCAATAAAACAATGCAAATAGCAACTATTAACAGAGTTATCAATATTGTATCAAGCATTTCCATTAATTTTGTTACATGAAAATAGTGTTTTTACTATTTTTGTGGGTGCAAATATAGGGCTTTGGTTGGACTAACTCGCCTTTTTTACTCTAAAAAAAGAGAAAGGGGAATAAAATAGTCAATCAATTTAACCATATTTAGCAATAAGTGGTTAATTTAATGGAGAATTGATATTTGACAATTGATAATGAAGGCTGCATAAACACATGTAAGGCAGCCGCTAATTCAGATAATTATGGAAAAAAAAGACTTGAAACCGGCTGGTGTATTTCACTATTTTGAGGAAATCTGCCAAGTGCCGCGCCCTTCGAAGAAGGAAGAGAAAATCATTGCTTACTTAAAAGCATTCGGAGAAAAACATAAGTTGGAAACGAAGGTGGACGAAGCCGGAAACGTTCTGATAAAGAAACCCGCTACTCCGGGTATGGAAAACCGCAAGACTGTCGTACTTCAATCGCACATCGACATGGTATGTGAAAAGAACAACGACGTGAAGCACGACTTCCTGACCGACCCTATCGAAACCGAAATTGACGGTGAATGGCTGAAAGCCAAAGGTACTACCTTAGGAGCCGACAACGGCATCGGTGTAGCCACCGAACTGGCTATCCTTGCCGACGACAGCATTGAGCACGGCCCTATCGAATGCCTATTCACCGTGGACGAGGAGACCGGACTGACCGGTGCCTTTGCATTGAAAGAAGGCTTCATGAACGGAGACATTCTGCTGAACCTCGATTCCGAGGATGAAGGCGAGCTCTTCATCGGCTGTGCAGGAGGTATAGATTCCGTTGCCGAATTCACCTACCGGGAAGTGGACGTACCGGCAGGATATTTCTGCTGCAAAGTGCAGGTAAAGGGGCTGAAAGGCGGACACTCCGGCGGCGACATACACCTGGGGCGCGGCAATGCCAACAAACTGCTGAACCGCTTCCTGAGCCAGGCATCCCAGAAGTACGACATGTACCTTTGCGAAATAGACGGTGGTAACCTGCGCAACGCCATTGCCCGCGAAGCACACGCGGTAATTGCCATACCCGATGCCGACAAGCATGCCCTGCGCACAGACTTGAATGTCTTTGCCGCCGAAGTGGAGGCAGAATATGCCGTCGTTGACCCGGACCTCCAATTCGTACTCGAATCGGAAGCAGCCCGTCCCAAAGCCATTGACAAAGATACCGCCAAGCGCTTGCTGCAAACCATCTATGCCGCACCTCACGGTGTGTATGCCATGAGCCAAGACATTCCGGGGCTGGTGGAAACCTCCACCAATCTGGCCTCCGTAAAGATGAAATCCGGCCATATCATCCGCATCGAGACCAGCCAGCGCAGCTCTACCGCCTCCTCCAAACAAGACATTGCCAATATGGTGCGTACTGTATTCGAAATGGGTGGAGCAGCCGTATCCTTCGGCGACGGGTATCCGGGCTGGAAGCCCAACCCGCATTCAGAAATCCTGAAAGTGGCTGTTGAGTCCTACAAACGTTTGTTCGGTGTAGATGCCAAGGTAAAAGCTATCCATGCAGGTCTGGAATGCGGACTGTTCCTTGACAAATACCCGGCACTGGACATGATTTCCTTCGGACCTACCCTGCAGGGTGTGCACTCTCCCGACGAACGGATGCTGATTCCTACCGTACAGAAGTTCTGGGACCATCTGCTGGATATACTGAAGCACATTCCGGTGAAATAAATATCCCGCGTTCCTTAAAGGGGAACGGGAATCGTTTGTATGAACGTTATCCATAAGATAGGAGTTATACTCTTCCTTCTCTGCCCGTACATCAGTCTGTACGGGCAAGAAGGAAAAGATACCCTCACGTTTCGGATAGTAAGCTACAATGTAGAAAACCTATTCGACTCCCGACATGACACACTAAAGAATGACTACGAGTTCCTGCCGGATGCCACCCGGCATTGGAATTACTCTAAATACAGAAAGAAACTGGATAATATAGCCCGCGTCATCATCGCCACCGGAGGATGGACGCCGTCCGCCCTTGTTGCCTTGTGTGAGGTGGAGAATGACAGTGTGATGCGCGACCTTACCCGCTACTCTGCCTTGCGCGAAGCAGACTACCGGTATGTGATGACACAATCTCCCGACGAACGCGGCATCGACGTAGCGCTGTTGTATCAACGTAATCTTTTCAAACTGCTTTCCTATCAGAGCCTCCCCGTAGACAAGCCCCGGAAGAATAGCCGTCCCACACGGGACATTCTTCACGTCAGCGGATTGTTGCTGAACCGGGATACGCTTGATGTACTGGTAGCTCACTTCCCATCCCGTTCGGGAGGGGCAAGAGAGTCTGAACCTTACCGGCTACTGGCTGCCCGAAAGGTGAAGCATGCCATAGACAGCCTATACACGATACGCCGACATCCGCAAATTGTCCTTTTAGGGGATTTCAACGATTATCCGGAGAATAAATCGGTAAAGGAGGTGTTGGAGGCAGCAGCACCGTCAACATTGCAAGACTCTCTACATCCACAAAAACTTTACCATCTACTGGCAAGAAAAACCAAGACACGCAAGCACTTCGGCAGCTACAAGTATCAAGGAGAATGGGGACTGCTGGACCACATCATCGTATCGGGTACGCTGCTGCAAGAACACGCACCGCTATATACAGAGGAAGCGAAGGCAGACGTATTCTGCCTGCCCTTCCTACTGACAAGAGACAAGAAATACGGAGGGCAGCAACCCTTCCGCACCTACTACGGGATGAAGTATCAAGGAGGATACAGCGACCACTTGCCTGTATATGCGGAGTTCCGGTTGATATATTAGTCGGAATACTGATACAGTTTCAAGTCAAACTTCTGTACCATCACCAGCAAGTGGTCGAAGATGTCGGACTGAATGCGCTCGTACTCTTTCCATACCTTGTTGCGAGAGAAGAAATATACCTGGATGGGTACCCCATACGTCGTGGGTTCCTTCTGGCTGATAATCAAGTCCATCTCCTGGTTCACCACCGGCAGGCTGCACAAATAGCGTTCGATGTAGATACGATAGAGCTGCGCATTGGTTGGCACCTCTCCTTCTGCAGGCTGATAGTCGGCCATCAAGGGGACTTCCTTGCGGATATTATCCAGCATTTCCGGAGTGCAGAACTTCAAGGTAGTCATATCCAGAAAGATATTCTTGTTTACCCGTCGCCCGCCACTTTCCTGCATGCCGCGCCAGTTCTGGAAGGAGTTGTTCACCAGGGTATACGGCGGTACGGTCGAGATGGTTTCGTCCCAGTTGCGTATCTTGACCGTGTTCAGCGTAATCTCCTCTACAACTCCATTGGCAACGCCACCCGGCAGTGCTATCCAGTCCCCTATCCGCAACATGTCGTTGGCAGAGAGCTGCACGCCGGCCACAAACCCCAGAATGCTGTCCTTAAATACCAGCATCAGTACAGCTGCAGATGCGCCCAGACCGGCAAACAAGGTCATAGGAGACTTGCCTATCAGCACTGAAACCACTATGATACCTCCGATAAAAAACAGCAGCACTTGCAATACCTGCACGAAGCCTTTCAGCGGACGGTTCTTCTGCTTGTCCTTCATGTTATAAACATCGAGCAGTACCAGCAACAAGCCGTTAATAGTAAGCAAAGCACCGCCACAATGATATAGACAGCACACACCTTTTGTGAGAACTCAAGCATCTCCTTTCCACGCACAAAGGCCATGGGCAGCAGGTAGTAGATGAGGATTCCCGGCAGAATATGTATCAAATGGTGTATCACCCTGCGTTTCATCAGCAACGTATTCCACTGATGGGGAGAGCGTCGGGTATAATGCTTCATACCGCCAACGAAGATTGCCTGGCACAAATAGTCCAGCCCTATCGAAAGCCCCACCATCAGCAGTGCAATAATCGTCTCGTCAAACATATCGGCAAACTTCGGGTCTATCCCCCAACCTATCAAGATTTTATTCATCCATCCTCCTAAACTCATCATAAGCTCTCTTTTTTTTGAAATGTCTTGTTTGTATAACAATCCAAAGATAAAGATGTTTTCAGAGAACGGCAAGCATATACCCTTTTTTCATCAACGACTCAATCCTCACGCTCGGGTCGTTTTTTAGCGACCGCCGCAGATAGGACATCTGTACATTCAAGGCAAGGGAGTTGGCATACGAGGCAGTGCCCCACACAGCATCCAGCAACGTATCGCGACTGACAGTCTTATTCACATTCAGCGCAAGCAAGCGAAGGATATCGGCTTGACGGGAAGTAATCAGCACCTTACTATTTCCCGTACGAATCTCGTTCGTACTGTAATTGAATACGGAATGGCCGAAAGCATACATCTCATCCTCTGCCACGCCGGACAACTGCGAAGTGAAACGCTCGCGGATACGCGCCGTAAGCTCTTCCGGATAGAAAGGTTTGGCAAGATAATCGTTCGCCTTCAGTTGGAATCCTTGCAGGCGGTCAGCCTTGTCGCTGCGGTCGGAAAGAAAAAAGATGAGGACATGCTTGTCCGCCTCCCGGATTCGTTTTGCCACTTCAAAGCCATTGAGCCCGGGCATATTGATGTCAAGCAAGACAAGGTCCGGTTTGACAAGAGGAAACTGGTCGAGGGCGATAAGACCATTTCCGGCATAGGTCACTTCATAACCCTCTTTCTCCAGGAAGCGTTTCAGAAGCATGGAATACTTCAGGTCATCGTCAGCAAAAAGAATTTTCAGTGGTTTCATGAGTTGCTATTTATATTCTCGATATCCATCTGTGCAGATTATTGTGGAATGGTTATTTCCACCGTCGTCCCCCTCCCAATCTGACTGGTCAGAAAGACGGTTCCCCTATGAGCCTCAACCAACAACTTGACATAACTCAACCCCAAACCGATGCCCGGCAAGGAACGGTCAGGCAAGTTGCTGCTACGGTAAAACTTATCGAATACCCGTCCCTGCTCGGAAACAGGGATACCAATGCCGTCATCGGAAACTTTCAATGTGAGCTCGTGGCCATGCAGGCGGCATTCTACCCGGATACTGACGGAGCTTCCCGAATATTTCACAGCATTTTCCATCAGATTACTGATGATATTTGCCATGTGCACGGGGTCGGCCGTAACCAGCAGGTTGTCCGTGAAATGTGTCTCGAAAGACACTTGTTTTCCCTCAGGAGCATGCTGCAGGCGTATCAACTTCTCCACAACCGGTTTCAAATCGAAAGTACTGAGGGAAAGTTGTGTCTGCTCATCGTCAGCACGGGTCATGTCGCGCAGCTTCCGGAGGTAGGCGGAAAGGTTGTCCAGCTCGGAAACAGAATCACGCACCACTTCATCCATGGCCTGCTCGTCGGTACGCATTGTTTTGTCATTGAGAAAAGAGACGCACATCTTCAAGGCCTGCACGGGACGTTTCAACTCGTGTATCATGGTGTTGACAAAGCTTTTCCGCAACTCGTCCACACGGTGCTGCTTCAAAATGGTCTTTATCTGGAACAGCAGACAGACAGACAGCCAGCAGAAGAATCAATACCAAGCTGCCCAGAAGTTGCCAGCCCATACGGAGCAAAAGAGTATGCGGCATCACCTGCACATCCACTTGTACCAACTCCCGCTTCAGCGGATTGTAAGGATAAACCAGACGGATGACCGGATGCAAATCACTCCCCAGCCGTTCTACGGTTTCCACCCATTGATAGAGGCTGTCGCGCGGCGTGACTAGTCCGGTAGTGAAAGACATGCCGTCCAGTTTAGTCGCCAGCACCGAATCGAAGCGCTGCAACGTAAAAGGGACATCTATCTGCAACTGATAAGCAACTATCGCCTCGCTGAAGCTCATGTTGAAAAGCAGCTTGTCTTCGCCATGTATCACAATCTTGTCCTTATAGACAATACTATCCTTCATTGCCGTGGATAGAACGGATTTATCTGCCATGGCCCCCACCACAAACGTACGCGTATAGCGCTCTTTGAGCTTGTTGGTCAATGAATCCCTATCCGTATGCATGTCCACATTGGTGTTGAAAAAGGATATATTAGGCTTGTTGAACACTTTCTTCGGCTGTTCACGCCGGATAGAGTCGTTCACTGCCACGGCATCCATGACAAGGCGGTGTATCTCTTCTTCATATTCCTCATTCTTATACTGATACTGGTTCCACAACCAATATCCCTGCCCTGCTACAAGCAGCAGCATGGAGATCAGTGACAATGCCCATACTATTCTGATTCGTTTTTCCATCTCAGAGTCTGTTCTTCTTTTATACTATACAAAGGTAAGGGTTTCCTCCAATCAGAGGTACGCGCGAGGCGGTTATTCTCATTTGAGTAACATTTCAGTAATAACTTTCTCACTCCGGAAAGACAAATTCTGCATAGATTTGCGACGACAGGACACATGACACGTCCTCGAAACAGTAATTTCTAACAACGAAAAAGTATGAAAAAGCAGATTCTACTCACCGCCATGCTGTTGATAACCGCCGCAACCGCCTGCGCACAGTTCAACATCAAAATCGGCTCCGGCAAGACGTTCAGAAAAGATACCATAGACCAGGCTGTACTCATGGTGCAGTATGAAGTGGACGGCTGTACGGACACACTGTCGGAAGAGCGTTTCCAGGAAACCATGATGTTGGAAATCGGCAAGAAATGCTCCAAGTTCTACAGTTACACAAAGTATGTGGGCGACTCGGTATTTGCTGCCGACATTGCCAATAACGCCTCGCAAGAAACGATGATTGAACACGCCAAACAGTTCAGAAAAAGCAAGCTGAACGAACAGACCTACAAGAGATACCCCGTAGGCAAAGTGACCACACTGGATGAAATTGCCGGAGACATCAACAGACTCCGGTGCGAGGAACCGGAAGAGCGTCCACAGTGGACGCTGCAGACAGACACGGCAACCATCCTCTCGTATCTCTGCCAAAAAGCAGAATGCGTGTTTAAGGGACGCAGATGGATTGTCTGGTACAGTCCGGAGATTTCCTCCAGCGAAGGGCCGTGGAAGCTGTTCGGACTGCCCGGACTGATACTGAAAGCAGAAGACAACAGGGGGCATTATCTCTTTACCTGCACCGGTATGGAGCAATGCCATTCCTACCGACCTATCCTCTTCAACGGAAAAGATTATGAACCCGTAAACCGCAAGGCGTACAACAAAATCCACGAAAGATATTATGCCGACCCGGTAGGATTCATTATGGGCAACACGCCCAACGTACGTATCACCATACGCGACGACCAGGGCAATGAAGCCAGGAAGCCGAAGAATATAGCCCACAATCCGCTGGAACTTGACTGATTCATCCCATCGAACTCCAATGGATATACACTTCAAGAAACTCTTGCTGCCAATCCTTGCCTTGTTTGCAATGACAGCGCATGCACAGTCTCTCAGTGGCTTGGTAACGGACGAAGAAACCGGACAACCGCTGGAAGCCGTAATGATTAGTGTGCTGCGAAACGGCACCATGATAGATTACGCCCTGACCGATGCCCGGGGGAGATATTCCCTGCCATGGAAATACAACGGCAGCCTGCAAGTCAGCGTATCACTGCTGGGCTATAGACGGGAAATACGCAACATATCGGCAGCAGGAACACTCCATATTCGTCTGCATCCCGAAGCCATTGCACTGAAAGAAGTCCAAATACGTCCCGGCCGCATTCATGGCAGGAAAGATACCGTAAGGTATAATCTGGCAGAGTTTGCCTCTTCCAAGGACGTACACATCAAGGATGTTCTGAAAAAACTCCCCGGTGTGGATATTGACGACAACGGGCAGGTGAAATATAAAGGTAAAGCCATCGACCACTATTTTGTGGAGGGTATGGACGTGACGGGTGGACGCTACAGCCAAATCAACAACAACCTCAGTGCCAAAGCCGTAAAATCGGCAGAAATTATGGAGAACTACCAATCGGTCAAGGCATTGAAAGGAAAACTCAGTTCGGATGAAATAGCCCTGAACTTGAAACTCGACCCACAGGCACGCGACCAATGGATTGTCAACGGTACCCTGGGTGCAGGCTGGAGTGATGGAACACAAGAAACGACCGGAACGGCACAAACGAAGAGGGACAAAGGAACGCTTCTTTGGGAAAACGCCGCCAATGCCCTCCAACTGGGTAAAGGCAAGCAAAGCATCTACGGCTACAAGAGCAACAACAACGGTACCGACCTTAGCCGTGAGCAACATATACTGACAAACAACACATCCCAACAGATTCCCCTGCACGGCTTTCTGGTACAACCGGGCATCAGCGCTCCCCTCGACAAGCAACGGCTGCTCTTCAACGAAACCCATACACTGAACGCCAACCGCATGTATAAATGGAACGACGAACGTTCCCTGCGCCTGCAAGCCGGATATACCCATAACCGGATTACCCAGCAACGGGGCAACTCGCAAGTCTACTACCAGCCCGATGACACCATACGCATGGATGAAGCCTACCACTACTGCCTGCAGAACGATGCCGCCCATATGGAAATGCACTATGAGGATAACAAGACCATCCACTATCTGTCGAACCGCTTCCTGGCAGAAAGTGAAACGAACCGCGGCACCTCCCACGAGTTGCAGCAAACGATGCGCACCTCCCAGTTTACGGCAAAGAATTTCTTCAGCCTTATCCGCAATGGAGAGAAAAGCACATGGAAGTTCAATTCTGCCACACAGTATGCCTATCTGCCCTCCTCCTTGTCACTACACGACGGGGAAGACAAATTCATCCAGCACAGCCTTTACAGCGACAATAAGGCCAGCCACCTAAGAAAACACAACGGTTTCACCCGGCAATACACCGCCGGTATAAAGGGCGAATGGGCATCGGTAAAGTACCATTCCACCCGAATGGAAACATTTGGCGCATCCAGTTTTTCTCCCTACCTCTCCTCCTACTTCCAATTGGAGCAAGGCAAGTGGCAGGGAAGTCTGTCACTCCCTCTCAGCTATAAGCGCTACTTCTCGCAACAGCGTTCTTTTCTCTTTTTCAATCCGTCACTCTATCTGCGCTATCAGCCGGACTACCATTGGAAAATTTCCCTCTACGGCAGTTTACACCGCTCAGCAGGAGATGTCACAGACCTCTGCCCTTTTACCTATCGGACAGACTACCGTACCTGGAAAAACACTGACGGCCTCTTCCCCGTCAGTATACGCCAACAATACAACCTTTATGGAGAATACAAGAATACCGTGCAGGAATTTTTCGCCACCGCCACTTTGTCCTACCGACATGTACACTACAACACCTTGAATGAACAGAGTATCTCTGAAAACCGCATTGTCCACACCCTTCGCCTACATTCCAACAGTACACAAAGTTGGTTCCTGCTCAGCACTCTCTCCAAGGGATTTTTCGACTGGAATCTGAAAACCTCACTTGACTTACAACTGAGCCGCAATACCGGCTGGCAGTTGACACAGGTTTCAGATACAGACGCCCTCACTCCACAAACGGAAACAGCCGGAAACGGCCCGCCTCAAAAATACCGTTATGACTATCTTAAGATGGAACCCAAACTGATATGGTCGCCCGCCGAAGCTTTCGAAGCCGAATATCATGCCACAATCAGCTATGGCAGCAGTAAAATAGGGAACGACACGCACCTTGCTCCTCTACTGGACTTCGTACAGCGTATGCACCTCACATTCAGCATCGGACACGTCGACCTCTGCCTTTCCGGAGAACATTACCGGAACGATTTAAACAGCGATACGCATCTCAACACACTGTTTGTAGACGCATCACTCATTTATAAGACAAGGAAATGGAGAGTGGAAGCCAGCCTCAGCAATCTGTTCAACAAGAAAGAGTATGCCTATACTACCTACTCGGTCACACAAAGCTATACTTCACGGTTGAATATCCGTCCACGGGAGGTTATGGTGACTGCTGGTTATCAGTTCTAAAAACTGTCATCTACAACAATATCCGTATTCCGGCATAAACCTGCATCCCCGCTATCGTCAGCAACCCTACCCATATAGGAGCATAGACATGAGTGACATGCTCGGCACGCTTATATCCGCTAACCTTCACAAACAAGCGGTAAATCAGCCAGGCACCAATCAGCCCCACAATAGTCCCTGCTAGCAAATCACCCGGATAATGCACACCGAGATATACGCGCGAATAGCACGTCAGCAACGCCCAGGCCATAATGAAAAGAGTAAGCCACCGCTTGCGGAATAGAAAGAACAGGAAAAACGCCAATCCGAAGGTATTGGCGGCATGACACGAAGGAAAGCCATAACGCCCTCCACGATGATTGTTGACGATATGCACCATCTCCGAAATGGGATTATTCAGATTGGAAGGACGCATACGCTCCACATAGGGACGTATCCAAGTGGCACATGCCTGGTCGGCAAAAGTAATGGTGAGCGCAAGGCCTATCATGCAACAGTGTGACCTTCCAATGAAAATTGCGCAACATCACATACCAGATGGCAGCATACATGGGAATCCAAACCCACTTACCGCTATAAGCGCTCATAAAATAATCGAAATACATGTTGTGCATCCGATTGATGGAAAAAAATATGTTTGTGTCTACATCTATTGCCCCTTGCAAGGCGTCCATAAGTGCTGTCATACGTTATCTTTTGGCTATATCATCATATAATTTTTGCAAATAGGCTTTGCCCAACGGCAGGTTCTTCCCTTTTGCTGTGCCCTCATCCACTACCACAGTACCCGCCTGGCAATTGAATATCACTTGATTGTCCGCTGTCACCATACCGAAAGCATCGGGTACGGTAAAGAACGCGAAATGAGGGGAAGCGGGATTAAGCATATCTTTACTGAAAACAAACTCATCATGGGGCAGCGCCAATTGAGCCAGCAACGTGGCTGCAATATCATGTTGCGAGCCATAGACGTCAATGCGCCTCGGCTCTCGGACAGCACCGCCCACCATCAACAGAGGTATCCGGTAGCGTTCTACCGACAAATTGTCGATATGTTCGGGATAAGCTCCCAAGTGGTCTGGAACAAACACAATCACCGTATTCTTCCACTGGGGAAGCTCACGGAACTGTCTTACAAAATCGCCTGCACAACTATCCGTATAGGCAAAGGCGTTCAGCCGGTCATTCTCCAGACGACGGAAAGGTACTTCAAAAGGCTCGTGGCTGCTGGAGGTCTGCAAGACACGGAAATGAGGAGTTTTCTCTTCGGCAGTTCCTTCGGCAGCTTCGGCTTTCAAGTCTTCCAGCAGACGGTTGAATACGAGATGGTCGTGCGCCCCCCACTTACTTAAACGTTCCGTTACGGGAAAATCCTGGTCGGAAACAATGTCTTCAAAGCCTGATGACATCAGGTAGGAACGCATATTGGTAAAGTCGGCATCACCGCCATAATAATACTTGGTACCATAACCCGCCTTCCGCAAGCTGCCTGCAATGGCAGGAATGGACTGCGTTTTACGGGGATACTTCATAATACTAGTAGTGGGCTGGGCAGGATAGCCACTCAAGATAGCCACCAGCCCACGGTCCGTACGGAAACTGTTGGCGTAGAAGTTCGTAAAGAGCACCCCTTCCTTACTCAAGCTATCCAGATGGACGGCAATATTCGGCTCACCTCCCAAAGCTGTCATCAACCTGGAGGAAAAACTCTCAAGAATCACAAAGAGTACATCGGGACGCTGAGTATTGAATAAAGTATGCAGTGAATCGGCAGGTTGCAGCACAGAATCTGTCTCTTCCGTTTGACCACCGGCACCTGCGGGTTCAAGCATGTCTTTAAAAAGCCGGTCGGCCTCCGCAGCTTCCATAAAACGGTACTGCTTGCTGAAGTCCTTCTGCTTGGCAAGAGATTCCATCAGACTGAATGCAGGGTTGATAGCTGCATGGTTCAGACGCTGCTCGGCACTGAAATAGACTTTCCCCACATTCATGGTAGATACTGTAAAGCCTCCACGGATAGGAATAAACAGTAACCCCGTCATCAGCAACAATATACCTGACACCTTCAGGCGACGATAAGGCAGTTTCATCCGCAGCAACAGCTTCTTCTGCAGCAAGATGCCGTAGAAAACAGCATACAGCACGACAGCATAAACAGCCATTGCCACAATTCCCCCCAGCACCATCCAAATGCTGACACTGGCCACTGCGTCTTTAGGGGAGGAAAAGAAATAGAATAACGGAGTAGCATCCAAACGGAACCCCCAATACTCGTATAATCCTAAATCGACAGTAAAAATTATGGAGATAAGTACTGAAATGAAGAGGAAATAGCCGCACCAGATGCGATGAAGGGATTTAGAAAGTGTCCATACAGAGGTTATGAAAAGAAAACCGGGAATAGCTGTCAGATAACCAGCCAGAGATAGGTCTAAAGGTAACCCATGCCAAATGACACTGAACCAGTCCGCACACGAGGCATCCGGATACAGCGATTTGTAAAACAGCATAAATAGTGGTTTCTGCAACACAAAAATGCAGACAAACAAGCAGTATGTCTTAATAAATCCTATGAGCCTATCTTTCATCGGTGCCTTATTGTATATCTAAATATAAGGTGCAAAAATAAATCTTTTTATTCTATTTCTCACCAATATTAGTCAATAATTACATTGAAAGATAGGCTTATAGGATATTTTAAGTTTATCCGTTCACGCGTTTGTAATCTTCAAGGAACTTCTTCAGACCGGAATCGGTCAGCGGATGATTAAGTAAACCCTTAATGGCCGAAAGCGGACAAGTAGCCACATCAGCACCCACCTCTATACACTGCATGATATGTGCCGTATGACGGATAGAGGCGGCAAGTACCTGGGTGGTATATCCATAATAACGGTACATCTCTACAATCTTCGCAACCAATGCAATGCCATCCTCACAGATGTCATCGAGACGCCCCACAAACGGAGAAACATACGTTGCACCTGCCTTGGCTGCAAGCAATGCCTGACCGACAGAAAATACCAGAGTACAATTTGTACGGATACCTTTGCCCGAGAAGTATTTAACGGCCTTGATACCTTCTGCAATGCAAGGCACCTTCACTACGATATGCGGATTCAAGGCTGCCAATTCTTCACCCTCTTTAATCATGCCTTCATAGTCGGTAGCTATCACCTCGGCACTCACATCGCCTTGCACAATATTACAGATGTCCACATAGTGCTTACGCTGGTTCTCCACTCCTTTGATACCTTCTTTTGCCATAAGCGAAGGATTAGTGGTAACTCCGTCGAGTACGCCCAAGTCATAGGCCTCCCGAATCTGTTCTAAATTTGCCGTATCAATAAAAAACTTCATGATATAAATGTTTAGATGGTTGATATTACAAATATAACGATTTACACCATAAATGGTTCCTGCTAGTCCTTTATTATCTTTGCTTGACTAATTATTATCTGGTCAGCGGTTTCGCTTCAGGAATAAACGGTTAGTAATTGTTTGCGGCAATTCATTCTCATAGTGGGTTACCATAATCATCGTTTTATCCCGACGATGGCAGAATGCCTCTATAATCTTCTTGACCCGACGGCGGTTGTATGTATCGAGTCCATGAAGCGGTTCATCCAATATCAGCAGTTCCGGGTCCTTGACAAAAGCACGTGCCAATAATGCCAGACGCTGTTCCCCGCTGGAGAGTTGCAGAAAAGGACTGTCTTTCAAGGCGGCAATACCGAAAATCTCCATCCACCACTCACATACCGACATCTGTTCGGCATGAGGACGTTTATACAATCCGATGCTGTCGTGCAGACCGGAAGCGACAATCTCTATGGCAGGCAGATTCTTCAGATAAGCACGATGCATTTCCGGACTGACATAACCGATGTGTTTCTTGATTTCCCAAATACTCTCCCCCGTTCCGCGCTTCCGTCCGAAAAGACTGATATCGCAGGCGTATGACTGCGGATTATCCGCACAAACCAAACTAAGCAAGGTAGACTTGCCGGCACCGTTCTCGCCACTCAGCGCCCACTTCTCACCACGCATCACTGTCCAATCCAGCTCCTTCAGAATGGTACGGTCATCGTAACGGATGCTAACCCCGTTCAATTTCACCACTTCGTCCGAAGTGAAATTCGCATGTTCGTAGGGCAAATCGAGAATACGCCGCTGCAATTCCTCCAACGCTCCGGCCTCTTCCTGAATACGCATCTGATTGCCCGCACAGAATGCCTGCACATACTCCTCACGTTCCATCTTTTCGCCCACCTTCATGTCCTCTACCGGCACAACATGTGTAATAAATGAAGGTATGTCATCCAACATGGAAAGCACAAGGACAATCTGCAACTCGCCCAGCCGGGTAAGCCGCTCCAGCAAATTAAAAAGCAGTTCACGGGTAGGCGCATCCAGCCCTATGAAAGGATTGTCCATGATAAGAATTCGGGGAACAGTCAGTAAAGCTTTAGTCAACTGAAACCTGCGCAGCTCCCCACTGCTGAGAAGAATGATTTTCTTGTCAAGCATCGGCTCTATGCTGAAAAGTTCAAATAGCTGCCGCCTCAAGATATCGTCTTTTACCTCTCCCAGCACTTCGCGTACTAGCGGAGCATCCTCCTGGTCGTGGGCATTCCAACGCTGTTGATAGTAATAATTGGCATCGGCAGAACCGTAAGTATCACGGAAAGCAATGTATTTGATATTGTCATAGGCAGTTTTCGTGAGGGAGGGAGAGAAATCATAGGTAAGCTCACCATCACGCAAAGGATACTTTTCCGTCAGCATATCCACCAGGAGGCTCTTTCCGGCTCCGTTCGGTCCTACAATGGCAATGTGTTCTCCTGCCAGGAAATCAAGGGTGACAGGCTCTGTCAAACGAACAAGCGGGTTGCGTACTACGCCCCCCGCTATGTGTATTGTATGTTGTTGCATCATCCAATCATCATTTATACATAATCAGTGCCGATTGGGCCGGAACAACAACTTCGGGGCCGTACAGTGTGCCCAAACCTTGTTCATTGATAAAGCCATCCTTGCAGACCACTGTATATTTACCTTCGGGTACGGTAAGTTTGGCAGGCTCCTTACGGGCATTCAAGACTAGTATAATATCTCCCCATGCATCACCGTTGGCATTTTCTTTCAGACGGTAAACCACCACATTGCTGCCGTCAACCGGTAGAAATTCCAAATGCTTACGCACCAAATCCGCATCACCCATACGGAAAGCCGGATGCTTCTTACGAAGCTGTATCAACCCTTTATAATAAGCAAATACATCTGCATGCTCCGCCTTTCGTCTCCAATCAATCGCATTGATGGAATCGGGACTCTCAAAACTATTGTGTACTCCCTTCTTGTCACGCATCACTTCCTCACCGGCATAAATAAACGGTACACCTTGGGAAGTGAATACGGCTGTTTGCGCCAGTTTGTCAAGCTTTGCCAATTCTACGGGAGTAATACCCGGGATACTTGCTTTCAGCCTATCCACCAAGCACATATCATCATGGCAGGAAACATAGCTGATCATCTGTGTAGGTTGTTCCGCCCACGGATCCTTACTATAATTCACAGAGTCATTATTTACTTGCGGATGCCTGATGGCTCCTACAATACCAAACTTTATGCTCTCCTCTCCTCCCGGCAATCCGGCAAGGAAAGCACCTTGATGATTATCATTGAACGGACCGCGCAAAGCATCACGCATTTCGTCAGAGAAAGCAGCAACACCCGGCATCTTATAAGTATTGGCTTTCATTGCCAGAGAATCTTCCGCCATCTGTGGAGCCGATGCCGCCCATCCTTCACCATATATAAATATAGTCGGATCTACAGACGTTGCTGCCTTACGGATTTCGTTCATTGTCTCGATGTCATGAATACCCATCAGGTCAAAACGGAATCCGTCAATGTGATATTCATTAATCCAATGTAATACAGACTCTATCATGTATTTACGCATCATCGGACGGTTGCTGGCAGTTTCATTGCCACAAGCCGAACCGTCTGCATACGTTCCGTCCGGTCGCTGACGGTAAAAGTATCCCGGCACTGTACGTTCAAAATTACTGTCGGATGTATTGAAAGTATGGTTATACACCACATCCAGAACAACACGGATACCTGCTTTGTGCAAAGCCTGCACCATCTGCTTGAATTCCCGGATACGAACATCCGGTTTGTAGGGGTCGGTAGAATAAGAGCCATCAGGCACATTGTAATTCTGCGGATCATATCCCCAATTATACTTGTTCTCGTCCAGCTTTGTCTCATCAACGGAGGCATAGTCATAAGACGGAAGGAGATGTACATGTGTCACCCCCAATTCTTTCAGATGGTCAATGCCGGTTGCCAGCTTGTCGGGACTTACCGTTCCTTGTTCTGTCAGTGCCAGGAACTTTCCTTTATGCTCAATGCCCGACGACGGATCGATGGACATATCACGATGGTGCATTTCATAAAGAATCACATCGGCAGGAGAGGCCAATGCCGGACGTTTATCATCTACCCATCCTTCGGGGTCCGTGGATTTCATGTCGATGATGGCGGCACGTTTTCCATTCACCCCTACAGCTTTGGCATTGATACCCGGAGTGTCCCCCAGCCACTTATCATTGATTTTCACATTGAATGTGTAGAATTTACCCATCAAGTCCTTTTCAACTTTAGTTTTCCAAGTTCCTTCTTCAGAGGGTTCCATTGAAATAGTTTCATAGGCATGCCCTCCGTCTCCTGCTTCGAACAACATCAGGCGAACTTCATCTGCCGTAGGTGCCCACAATGTGAATTGCGTGGCAGCAGGTGTATATTCCATCTCTGTCAGACTACCCGAACGGACAGGGTAAAGTTCGTACGAAGCATACTCCGTCTTCGCGGGAGTGCAGCTTACAACCGTCGTTGCAGCCACTCCAATGATAGCAAGTTCATTCAATTTCATGATATTATTTTTAGATTCTACATTTCAATTCTTATCACTTCTTCACCTTATCCGGATTTTTGGCAATAAAGTCTTTCCAGCCATGATAGCCTTTCTCCACCGTGGGACGCCCCATCTGCAGAAAGTGACAATAGGCAGCAGCAAGCCCGTCCGTTGCATCCATAAAAGTAGGCATATCCTCTTTAGGAAAATGCAGCATACGCTGCAACATGTCTGCCACCTGTTCCTTGGATGCTTGTCCGTTTCCGGTGATGGCCATCTTTATTTTTAAAGGAGCATATTCCGTAATGGGAATATCCCTGCTCAAAGCAGCTGCCATTGCTACGCCTTGCGCACGCCCCAACTTCAACATGGACTGTACATTCTTTCCGAAGAAAGGGGCCTCAATAGCGAGCTCGTCAGGCAAATAACTCTCTATGATACTCAGTACCCGTTCATGAATATGGCGTAACTTCAGATAGTGATCTCCAAATTTGCGGAGGTCGATAATTCCCATGGCTATCATTTCCGGCTTGACACCTGCCACACGCAATACTCCATACCCCATAATAGTGGTACCAGGGTCTATACCCAATATAATTTTCTCTTTGACCGGTTGTATCACACTATTACCTCCATCAATGTAGGAAAGCCAATCACTTTATCTTTAAAGATATTCAGTAATTCCTCGTTCAGTTTCACTCCTTGCTCTTGATGCCAACGATGCAGTTTGGCAGAGTTTTCCACCTCAAACTGAACAGAATAGCAGATGCTTCCTTCTTCAATATGACTCAAGATACGGGCTATACGTGGAGCATACAATGTTCCGTTCTTTTCTACCTCGGGAAGATAGTGTTCCTGCATCCATATCAGGAAGTTTTTGTCTTCTCCTTCCTCTACATGATAAGTGGTATTATATATCAGCATAACTTATTTTTTCAAATTCTTTCGCAAACATAGCAATTATTTCAGAATAATGCATTATATTTGCACCATCAAAAACGAAAGCAAGCCTGCAAACGTTGGCAACGGGGCGTTAGCTCATCTGGCTAGAGCGCGACACTGGCAGTGTCGAGGTGATGAGTTCGAGTCTCATACGCTCCACGAAAATTAAAACGGTTAGATTAGTCTAATCGTTTTTTTTGTACGCATTAACGAGCTATAAATTTACATATAGTCCATTTTCATTCGACAACTCATGAAAGAAGCTTTTACACGCAAGTCATTACTTATTTTAGGACGTGGCATAGGGCAAGTCATGTTCCAAAACAATGCATTGTCCGGATTATTGATGTTGATTGGAATCTTTTTGAATTCATGGCAAATGGGCCTATTGGCTGTAAGTGGCAACATAATAAGTACGTTGACAGCCCGTATCTCAGGATATGACTGTGATGATATAAAAAATGGATTATATGGTTTTAACGGTACACTGGTAGGAATAGCCGTAGGGGTCTTTATGCTTCTGACTGTAAGTTCCTTGATGCTGATGGCTATTGCCTCGTGTGCATCTACCTACATTGCACGGTTTTTCAACATGCAACGCGTGTTGCCCGGATTCACTACCCCTTTTATCCTTTCTGTATGGATGCTGCTGGGATTGTGCAGTTGGCTGATGCCTGACATGCTACTCGTCTCTGATACAGAAACACCCGCTTCTTCCTCCATAAATTACTTACAATGTTTCAGTATGGGCATAGGCCAGGTGATGTTTCAAGGAAACATGATGACCGGACTATTTTCCTTGCAGGCATTCTCGTGAATTCCCGGAATGCAGCAGTATATACCATATTGGGAGCACTTCTCCCCCTCCTCCTAGCCACATTATTGGGAGTGGATTCCGAAGCTTTGAATATGGGTCTGATGGGATATAATGGCGTATTGTGTACCCTTGCTTTAGGAGGTAAAAGCTGGATGAGCTGTATATGGGCTGCATGTTCCGTTTTACTCTCTGTTGTATTGCAAATTGTGGGAATGAATTGGGGAATTATTACATTGACCGCACCTTTCGTTCTCTCCGTATGGCTGACAATGGGAATAAAAAATCTCTATCTCTTTTTCAAATTAGGCAGAAAGCAAGCCACCAACCCCAGTAAAGGCATAAAGGCACATACATTATAAACAGCCTCTATACCATACTTATCTGCCATACCTCCCAATACAGCCGAAGCGATACCGGCAATTCCAAAAGCGAAACCAAAAAACAACCCGGAAATCAAACCCAGCTTATTGGGTAGCAATTCCTGGGCGTACAGCAATATGGCAGGAAAAGCGGAAGAAAGCATCAGACCGACACAGAAGCTCAGCACTACTGTCCATGCAAGCCCTACGTGAGGCATCATCATACTGAATGGAGCCGTTCCAAGAATGGAAGCCCAGATAACATACTTACGTCCTATCCTATCACCTACGGGACCTCCCACCAATGTTCCGATGGCAGTGGCTACCAGGAAGACAAACAAGAAAAGCTGTGAAGCCTGAACAGTAACACCAAATTTATGGATCAGATAGAATGTATAGTAGCTCGTCAAACTTGCCATATAGATATATTTGGAGAAGATAAGTATCAGCAGAATACTTATGGCAAACACCGTCATTCTTGAAGAAAGGGGACGCTCTATCTTTCCTGCCACAAGCATCGGGCGTTTCTTGATATGATTCAAGTAGGAACGGAACCAACGACATATAGGAATCATCACCACGATGGCAATCAAGGCAAAAACCGTGAACAAGGCAATGTGATGCCTCCCGTAAGGAGCTACCAGCAAAGCCACCAGTAACGGTCCAAGCGAGCCACCCAAATTCCCGCCCACCTGAAATAGAGACTGCGCCAGTCCGCGTTTTCCGCCGGAAGCCAGAAAAGTAATACGTGACGCCTCCGGATGGAGTACAGACGAACCGATACCCACAATGAATACCGAAGCCAGCAACCAATACAGATTAGTAGCAAAAGCCAGATTCATGATACCGACCAAAGTAAAGCCCATACCTATCGGCAATGACCAGGCAATGGGGCGCTTATCAAAGAACAATCCCATTAGAGGCTGAAACACGGACGCCGACATCTGATACACTAACGTAATCAGACCAATCTGGGCAAAACTCAAGGATAAATCCTCCTTGAACAAAGGGTATACTGCCGAAATAACCGATTGCAGCATATCGTTCAAACAATGCGAAATACTCAATGCTATAAGAATAGGAAAAGCAATTCTACGGATAGGAGGTCTCTGATTCTGTATCATCTTATACTGTCTATTACAAAAAACGGTGCAAAGGTACGTAAAAAATACATATCCAATCCACATAAAGACAAAACTCCCCGATTCTCGTCAATACAGAATCGGGGAGTTTTATCTTTATCAGTTCAGCAATCCCGGATTGGCTTCTATGGCTTCTTTCGGAATGGCCAATGTATAGCGGGCATCATTCTCTTCGAGTACATAACGCGTACCATCAAGCACTTTCTCCAAACGCGGACGGGTGGAACGACGAAGGTCAAACCAGCGATGTCCTTCAAAAGCAAGTTCACGGGCACGTTCATCTAATATTTCCTGTACCAACGCTTCCTTATCCATGGCATTGACAACAACGGATTTCGCTTCGTAGGCCTCCGGTGCATAACGTTTCCGCATCAGTTCCAGCAGGCGGGTACGTGCCTGAGACAGTTCTCCAAGTCGGGCAGCAGCCTCAGCAGCCGTCAGATATATTTCACCCACACGGAAAGTACACAAGTAGTTATTGCTTCCCGCCTTCTTATTCTTCCGGAAACCTTTTTCATCCGTTTCAGCAAAATATTTGTCCAGCCGAAGGTCGTTCTCAACATAAAGGGAGAGAAAAACCGGAGTAGCCAGAGCAGCCCCATTGATTGTACTGCTCAGAGGCGTCTCCAGTGGAGTAATATTTTCCACGGAATTATAACTGTTAGGAAGAGTTGCAGAGGCATCATTCAAATCTACCAATACAGACTTCACGGCAAGCACTGCCTCAGCAGCATCCCAAGCCGCCTGCCACTCGCCCTTATAAAGGGATACGCGTGATTGAAACGCCTCTACCGAAGCCGCATTGAAACGATATGAATATCTCTGTTCCCATTCTGCCTTCGTGACCAGTTTGCGTGCCTCGTCAATATCTGCTTGGATGGAAGTATAAACTTCTTCCACCGTATTGCGTTTCAGGACTTTCTCTAAATCCGTATCCAATTTCAGCGGTACCGATTTGGTATCCAAAGCTCCCTCCTTAGTATAGGGCTGTCCATAAAGATTTACCAATAAGAAATGTACATAAGCACGGAGCATATACGCTTCTCCTACAAGCTGATTTATCTCTTCCTCAGTGCCTTCCTTAATATCACTTCTGCTCTCAATAACGTGATTGGCAATAAAAAGCACATTGTAATACTTGGCCCATTCAAACGATGAGGTATAGGCATTGGGAGCAAGGTCGTTCCAGCGCTCTATATCCATATAATAATTTTGGTCATATTCATTATCCCGAACCTGCATCTCGTCGGAACGGAAACAAGCCATTCCCCGGTCACTGAATTTACTCACGTCCTTATAAGAACGGGCAAGCAACGCTCTATACTCAGCCAAAGAATTGGGAATGACACTACCAGTAGGCTGTATATCCAGATAGTTGTCGCATGCCGCAAGCAGAAGCATGCAGGCCATTATCATCAGACTTATTGTTTTCTTCATTTTCTTTCTGCTTTTGAAGTTAGAAATTCAAGTTCAAACTGAATGTAACCGACTTGGGTACGGGAGTTGCATAAGGATTGTACATCGACTCCGGATCCATGTAGTTATTATATCCCGAACCAAACACGAAGAGATTGCGTCCTTCAATAGATACCGTTGCCGAGTTCATTCCCAAACGCTTTGTCAGGAGCTCAGGGATACGGTAACCCAGACGCAGATTCTGCAAACGTACGTAGTTCAGCTTCTTCACCCAGATATCCAAATCTCTCCAGATGGTTTTAGAATCATACCAGGAGTACTCTTCCGGGTTGGAAGCACTCAGCATAAATGCCGGAAGCTCCGCATTCGGGTTTTCCGGAGTCCAGCGGTTCAGCACATCCGCATTATAGTTCTTGCCATAATCCGGATTGATGATGTCATAAGAGGGTTGCGTACGTACGTACCCGCCAAACGTCAAAGAGAAATTGACATTCAGCTCCCAGTTTTTATAGCTGAAGGTATTAATCAAACCTCCCGTATAAGGAGCATCGCTACTCCCGATATACGAATAAAAGGTTCTCTCTTCGGCTGCAGTTACATCGGAAGAGGCAATACCTATCCCCCACTCGTCCTTCAGGCGGTAAAGCTCCTTCAAGGTCACTTTCTCTCCCTCCGGATTATAGAACATCATATTACCGGTTTCCTTATTCACTCCCGCAGTCTTCAGTGCGAAAATTGCCCCTACGGGATAGCCTTCACGTCCCGGAGTGGTCTGCTGCTCCGGTATGTTTTCCTGCAATACCTTATTACCGTTATAGGCAAAATTGAAATTTGTGTACCAGGAGAAGTTCTTTGTCGTTATGTTACGGGTAGACAAGCTGATTTCCACACCTTTGTTCTCCATACTTGCCCAGTTGACGTTCATCGAAGTAAAGCCCGTCTCCAGAGGAAGCATGCGCAAAGCTATCAAATCGGTACCCTTACGGTAATAATAGTCCACGCTCAGATTGATAGCCTGGTTCAATACAGAAAAATCAAAGCCGGCATTGACAGACTGCGTCTTTTCCCAACGCAACTTCTTGTTGGGAGCGGAATTAATGATAATTACATCTTCCGATACTCCGGGCAAAATACTCTCCGACCGATATGTACCCAGCAGGAACGGAGAAGTATTCTTGTCAATATTTCCCTGCAGACCGTAAGATGCACGGAACACCAGGTTATCCACCCACTTGGCCTGCTGCATAAACGGTTCTTGCGACAGACGCCACAAGGCACTGACAGAATAAAGAGGAAGATAGCGGTACTTCTTATCCACACCGAAAAGATCGGAACCGTCAAAACGGATACTTCCTCCCACCGTGTAGCGATTCAATAAAGAGTAAGAGGCCGTAGAGTAGAAAGATACATAAGCATTCTCCTTATACGTCGTCTGATGGAGCGGGAAAGACGTGGCGTAACTTTCGTTGGGGAAAATCACCGGTTTGGTCGTCAACGTCTTGCGGTCGAAGCCATACCCTGCCGAAAACAAGGTTTCATACCAGGTCTTGCGCAGCTCGGTACCCGCCATCACTTCCAGTTCATGAATATCATTGAAACTGTCGCGATATTCTCCCATCGCCTTCCAAGTAATCTGTGAATTGGAGTTTTCATAAGACTTCTGCATACCTCCTTCGGGCAGGAAGTGTTTGGTTTCTCCGCCCTGGGAGTATTCGCTCAACTTATAGTAATAGCGCATGGCATAGCTTTCCCAGTCCGCTATTTCTTCTCTGGAAGTCTTTTCCAACTGATAGCCAAACTGGGAAGTCAGCTTCCACTTGTCATTGAACCGTAGCTCCGCATCAAATATAGATGAAAAAGAATTCACCACGCTTTCATTAGACGTGTTCTGCCGTTCTTCAAAGATGTTGAATCCTAAATCCTTATCAGTGTTGTTCTGAATATCGTAGTCGTAATTATAGTTGCCATTCTTGTCATAAAGTTCAAAATACGGATTAGCCTTGCGTGAATAGAACACGGGATTCGACATACCGTATGCATCTGTCAAGTAATTGGTATTTTTGCGACGGTTGGCAAACATGGAGGCACCCACTTTCAGTATACTGTTCACCTTATAGGAAGTCTTTCCTACCAAGTTGAAACGGTCCATACCCACACCGTCCACATTTCCATCCTCTTTATAATAGCCGAAAGAGGTATAATACGTAACCCTTTCCGTACCGCCGGAAAGGCTCAAGTTATATTCCTGGCTGAAAGCATCGCGGAAAAGGATATCTCCCCAGTTTGTATTAACACTCTTCAAACGGTTGATGGCAGCTTGTGTATCACTGCTCAAGGCATCCCATCCTCCATTCTGGAAAGCAGACAACTCATTGTAATTGGAAAGAATATTATATACGCCTCCTTTATGATTGTCCGGAGAATAGTTATTACGGATCATATCCATTTCCAATCCGACTTTCTCCGCTGAGTTCAGCAAGTTCAACCGGTCAAGGCTCAATGTAGGAGTATAGGTAAACCGGGACGAGAAATTGATAACCGGTTTACCGACCTTACCCTTCTTTGTTGTAATCACAATGACGCCATTGGCTGCCCTCGCACCATAGATGGCAGTGGCTGCCGCATCCTTCAGAATGGTGATATTCTCAATATCAGCCGGATTCAAGCCTGCAATGGAAGATTGCTTCATGTTGGTTATGTCATTCAGCTCATCCGGTTCGGGAACATCCGTTCCCTCCAAAGGAATGCCGTCCAGCACCCACAAAGGGTCTTGTGTACCATTCAATGAAGCGGTACCGCGAATGCGTATCTTTGCCGGAGCACCCGGAGCACCGGAAGTCGGGCTGACAGAAAGTCCGGCAATTTGTCCGGCAAGTGCCTGGTCGATACTTTTTACTGCACCGATGGTCTCGTCCGATATATCCAGTTTGGATACCGCTGCCGTCAGCTTGCGGCGCTCCACTGTCTGGTAACCCGTCACAACAACGGCATCGAGCATTTGGGAAGATGCATGAAGTGTTATTTCATAATGTTCCTTTCCCGGAACAAGCTTCACTTCCAATACGTCATATCCCACGTAGCTACAAAAGAAACGGGTTATCCCCGTAGGTATAGCGATAGAGAACTGACCATCCACATCAGTGATGACCCCCATTGTAGTCTGAGCACTCCCCGCCTTTTTCAAGTCTTCCGCAGTCACATAAACGGAAGCACCGATAAGCGGTAGGTTATCCTCTGAAGATATTACTACGCCCTGGACTTTTTTCTCTGCAGCAAAAGCAGATGACAAAGCTCCTACAAAGCATAGCAAAACGATTAATACACGTTTTTTCATGCGTTACATATAAAATTAATTAATACTCTATTGAAAAGAAAAATCACTTTACTCCTAATGCAGTATTGATACGCAAAATCAAATCCTTATAATGATATTTAGTGGCTATATCCGATGCACCCAGACGATTTTGGAGCAATTCTTTGATGCGAAGCAACTCACCACGCTTCACGGAGATGACATCAGATACGCGGTTTATCTGCGAACCGTAGAAGTTCAGTTCGCGGTGTGCACCCATACGGTCGGCATCCAAAGTCTTACCGGCATGCTCGTCACAGCTGCAAAGGGCAGTCTGATGGTCCAGCAAGAAGTGGTTGTCCATCAGTTTTTTGTTTATTTTCACTCCTTCGCTTTCGGCAGCTGCCGTAATCAGTGCATCTACGAAGTTCTTCTGCAAAGCACGTGTCATGACGTCCGGCAAGGCACCGCGTTCCGTAGTGGCAAAGATGTTGCGATGCAGGCCATCCATCAGCTCTACCACCGTGAAAGCCTTTTTGCCGTTCACCGATTCGTTCTCCAACATACGCATCAGGCGGTTGTTGCCCAGCAAATCCCAAAGGATATAGGATTGGGCATTCTTCAACACTTGTGTCGGTGCATTCTCCACTACGCCCAGTGGAGTGTTGCGCAGCAAGTAAGTGTACTCTCCCACTTCCGTGTCGAACAGCCATTTGGGATAGGTCAGCACTTCGTCCAGCAGAAACTTCAGGGCGGCTTGCTGCTTTTCTTTTTCTACGAAAGTATAGGTTTTCTGTCCGTCGCCCACAACGGTGTTTTCTATATAGATACCACCGATGTTTGCCAATACATGATAGAGGTAATTGTTCCATTGGTTGATAACCGCATAGTATAGGCGGGAAGCTTCTTCATAAGTCTGTCCTTTCTCGCCAGTAGTAGTCCATTGGATGATTTGAGGAACAATACGCTTCAAGTTCTCAATACCCAGCAGAGATGAGCGGACAGCATCATCGCCCAAATCTTCATTCTGCGCACGCGGGTCTACGGCATCACGTACATCCTGCGCCTCACTATATTTATATAAACGGTCTGTATGACGGCTCAGGAAGTCGGCAAGCAAGTCCTTCTCTGCCTCTGGGGTTTCTTTACCATACCAACGATAGCCGTATTCTATGGCAAACATATCATACGGACCGATATGAGGAGAAAGCTCCGTAACACCGTCACCCGGCTGTGCCACATAGTTGAAACGTGCATAGTCCATGATAGAGGAGGAAGTGGTATTCATACGATCCGTAAATGTTTTGGAACGCAGGGAATCTGTCGGAAAAGTCCAGGAAGCAATCATATTGTGGCGCAAGCCCAACGAGTGCCCCACCTCGTGGCATGCCACAAAACGCATGGCATCACCCATCAGTTCATCCGGCAGCCTTACTCCTCTTGCTTCGGGACGTACGACACCGGTTTGCACTGTAATCCATTCCTGGAGCATGCCCAGCACATTATGCCACCACATGATGTCCGCTTCCAATATCTCGCCCGAACGGGGGTCGAGGATAGAGGGGCCCATGGCATTGGCTTTGGTGGAGGCGGCGTAGGTCAGCACGGAGTAGTTCACGTCATCCTTATCCACATTCATGCTGTCCGTCAGTTCCTTGGCTATGATAGCATTCTTGAATCCGGCACGTTCAAAAGCAGCCTGCCAATCCTCGATTCCCTGCTTGATATATTTCCGCCAACGACGGGGAGTGGAGTTCTCGATGTAGAACACAATCGGTTTGGCCGGTTCCACCAATTCACCGCGAAGGTAACGCTCCCGGTCTTCCGGTTTCGGTTCCAGACGCCAGCGGGTGATGAACGGTTTCTTGTCTACACGCTGCTGACCGTCACTGTAATTTAATAACGGATTAGTAAAATAACCTACACGCGGACTATCCAGACGTCCCATCATCGGTTTCTCCGGCAACAGCAACAGAGAGGAACTGACTTCGACCGTAACAAACACAGTCGTTGTTCCCTCAGTCACCTTAGTTGTCAGCTCGGAAGTAGCTACCACATTGTTCTCAAAAGCTTTGATAGATAAAATGCGGGAGAGATTCTTGATGGCCGAAGTTCCCAGGTTGATATTCGTAAAGACATTATTGATACTCGTCTCCGTACCATCATAAATATCGTTGACCTTGACCACTATCATGGTAGAGTCATTATTGAATGCCTCTATCTTGAAGCCGGCTATCAGCGGAGAAATATAATTATCCAGTACGGACTGCCGTATGGCATCCTCGTCCGGTGCCAACGGAAGAGGACGGCTCTGACGTACCAACAGCTTGTTGGCAGCCTTGTCCAATTCAAAACGCACCATCTGATTTTCGTAATTCGTACCACGGTTCACACCCGCCTCATTCAGTTCGGAAGGCACACGTTGTAATTTATTTACTACCAGCATATCACGTCCCAACAGCCTTGCCGGCACTTCAAAGTAATAATCGCTCTTCTTCTGGTAAACATTGAACATTCCCTTGCGGGCAATAGCATCGGAACCAGTCAATTTTTCGTAGTCGCTCTTGGATTGAACGCTGTCCTTGGTTTCACTCTTCTTTTTCTTACGGAACCATCCCATAGCTTCGGGAGAAGCAAAATCAGATGTACCGGCATGCAACAATACGGCAGGCTCACACATGAGTACTCCCGCAACTGCCACGACTGGCAGGATTGTCTTCAATTTCATCAATTCAAACTCTAACTTTAATGCAACAATTACTCCGTTAACTCTCTCTCTTTGACGTATGTTAATAAATACCAACCGCCAGTTTGTTCTACCTCCATAGAACAGTAAACGGGGCGCAAAGATACGAAAAGTATATTTTAAAAGTCACTAAACAACGCTCATTTATGTTTTTTCCATAAACAATATGAAGACTTTTACATATATATCATTTTTTCTCCCATCCTCTATCATTTCTTCTTCACATAAAATTTTGTACCACTGATACCAAATTATCTTCCCCAAGTGGAGGCAAAACAATGATAATATTGTATCTTTGCACCGTTTTTAACTTAGAAAATAAATAAGATAACAACGATATGATAGCTAAAATCAATCAGCTTCTGCAGGAAGTAGAGGCGCTGAAAGCCGCTAACGCCGAGGAATTAGAGGCACTCCGCATCAAGTACCTCAGTAAAAAAGGAGCCATCAATGACTTGATGGCAGATTTCCGCAATGTAGCCGCCGAACAGAAAAAAGAGGTGGGTATGCGCTTGAACGAACTGAAAAACAAAGCACAAGAAAAGATTGCCGCTTTGAAAGAACAGTTCGAAAGCCAAGATACCGGCTGTGACGATATTGACTTGACCCGTTCAGCCTACCCGATAGAATTAGGAACCCGCCATCCGCTCTCCATCGTGAGAAACGAAATCATCGATATATTTGCCCGTATGGGATTCAATATCGCCGATGGACCGGAAATGGAAGACGACTGGCACGTATTCTCCTCCATGAATTTTGCCGAAGACCATCCGGCACGCGACATGCAGGATACATTCTTCATCGAAAATGATACAGAAAACGTATCGCACAGCATCATTCTTCGCACACACACATCCAGCGTGCAAAGCCGTGTTATGGAGACTACACAGCCTCCTATCCGCGTGCTTTGTCCGGGACGTGTATACCGTAATGAAGCCATCAGCTACCGTGCACACGCATTCTTCCATCAGGTAGAAGCCTTATACGTAGACCGCAATGTGTCTTTCACTGACTTGAAGCAGGCCTTATTGCTCTTTGCTCAAGAGATGTTCGGCAGTGACACCAAGATTCGTCTGCGTCCTTCCTACTTCCCCTTCACCGAGCCGAGTGCCGAAATGGACATCAGCTGTAACATCTGCGGCGGCAAGGGTTGTCCTTTCTGCAAACATACGGGTTGGGTAGAAATTCTGGGATGCGGTATGGTAGATCCGAATGTATTGGAGCTGAACGGAATAGACAGTAAAGTGTATAGCGGGTATGCCCTGGGTATGGGTATAGAACGCATCACCAACTTGAAATACCAGGTGAAAGACCTTCGTATGTTCTCTGAAAATGACACACGCTTCCTGAAAGAATTCGAGAGCGCTTACTAAATATAGTGAATAACGGCTAGTGATTAGTGATTAATAAGTTGCGCATTTTCAGCATATCATTAATCACTCATCGCTAACCACTCATCGCTAACCACTATTTTTCGCTATGGCAAAAGACAAACTTGTAACTTCCGGCTATTGCCTTATCCTGGCTGCCAATTTCCTTTTGTATTTTGCCTTTTATCTGATACTACCGGTTCTTCCATTCTACCTGACTGAGGTATTCCATACCGGAAATGCAGCAGTAGGTGTCATCTTGTCATGCTACACCATTGCCTCGCTCTGCATACGCCCGTTTTCGGGATACCTGCTCGACACGCTAGCCCGCAAGCCTCTTTATCTGGTGGCATACTTCATCTTTATCACCATTTTCGCAGGTTACATGTTAGCGGGAGTCCTATCTTTATTCATCATGTTGCGGGTTGTCCACGGCCTTGCATTTGGAATGGTGACCGTAGCGGGAAATACAATTGTGATTGACATTACCCCTTCGTCCCGTCGCGGCGAAGCCGTAGGATATTATGGACTGATGAACAATACAGCCATGAGCTTCGGCCCGATGATTGGTCTTTTCATGCATGACATATATTCCTTTGAAACGATTTTTGCCTGCTCGCTCATATCAGGAACTATCGGTTTTGTTGCCGCATGCCTCGTCAAGACCCCACCCAAACAACCAGTCAAACGAGAACCTATCTCATTGGACCGCTTTGTGCTGCTGAAAGGTATCCCGGCAGGAATCGCACTGCTATTGCTCTCCATACCATATGGCATGACAAGCACTTATGTAGCCATGTATGCCAAAGAAATAGGAATTACCTTGAATTCCGGATTGTTTTTTACTTTTATGGCCGTCGGCATGGCAGTGTCCCGTATGTTCTCCGGCAAACAAGTGGATAAAGGACGTATCACCCAAGTCATAACTTTAGGACTATATCTGGTATGTAGCTGTTTCTTCATATTGTCCGCTTGCGGACTACTGATGAAGACCGTCCCGGAACTGACAAACATATTGTTTTTTATGGTTGCCCTCCTATTGGGAGTAGGCTTCGGGACGATGTTCCCCGCCTTCAATACGCTGTTCGTAAACCTGGCCCCCAACAACCAGCGCGGAACAGCCACCTCTACCTACCTGACTTCATGGGATGTAGGCATTGGTATAGGTCTGACAGCAGGAGGTTATATCGCACAGATTACCTCATTCGATATGGCATATTTTTTCGGAGCCTGCCTCACGGTTATCTCCATCTTCTATTTCAATCTGAAAGTATCTCCTCACTATCATAAAAACAAATTAAGATGAGAAAGAAAGAGCGTTATGAAAAAATCCTTGCTTGGTTTAGGGAGAACGTTCCCGTAGCCGAAACAGAGTTGCATTATGACAATCCGTTCGAGCTGTTGATAGCAGTTATTCTCTCTGCACAATGTACGGACAAACGCGTCAATATGATTACCCCCGCCCTTTACCGGGACTTCCCTACTCCCGAAGCACTCGCCGCTACTACTCCCGACGTGGTATACGAGTATATCCGCAGCGTCTCCTATCCCAACAACAAAGCTAAACATCTTGTAGGCATGGCACAGATGTTGGTGAAAGAATTCAACAGTGAGGTACCCGATACCCTTGAAGAACTGGTAAAACTGCCCGGCGTAGGCCGCAAAACAGCCAATGTCATCCAATCCGTTGTTTTCAATAAAGCGGCTATGGCAGTAGACACACACGTGTTCCGCGTCAGCCATCGCCTGGGTCTCGTATCAGATAAATGTACAACTCCGTTCAGTGTCGAAAAAGAATTGGTAAAACATATACCGGAAACAGACATCCCCATAGCTCACCACTGGCTTATCCTGCACGGTCGCTATGTATGCCAGGCACGTACTCCACAATGTGATACCTGCGGTTTGCAATTAATGTGCAAATATTACTGCCAGAAATATAAAGTTAGCAAAGAGAGCGGCAAAGACAAAGAATAAACAACGGTTTCATAGCAAAAAAGAAATAAATGCTAACTTTGCGCTCACTAAAAAGAAATTAGTAACACTTTTAAATAAAATAGAGTATTATGACAATTGATCAATTTAACTTTGCCGGAAAAAAGGCATTCGTTCGTGTGGACTTCAACGTACCCTTGGACGAAAACTTCAACATTACAGATGATACCCGTATGCGTGCCGCTCTTCCTACATTGAAGAAGATTTTGGCCGATGGCGGTAGTGTAATTATCGGTTCTCACCTCGGTCGTCCGAAAGGCCCGGCTGACAAGTTCTCCTTGAAGCACATTCTGAAGCATCTCGAAGAGTTGTTGGGTGTTGAGGTGCAATTTGCTAACGACTGTATGGGCGAAGAAGCTGCCGTAAAGGCTGCTGCTCTGCAACCGGGTGAAGTGTTGTTGCTCGAGAACCTCCGTTTCTACGCTGAAGAGGAAGGCAAACCCCGCGGTTTGGCTGAAGATGCTACAGACGAAGAAAAGAAGGCTGCCAAAGCTGCTGTTAAGGAAAGCCAGAAAGAATTCACCAAGAAATTGGCTTCTTATGCAGATTGCTATGTAAACGACGCTTTCGGTACCGCTCACCGTGCACACGCTTCTACTGCATTGATCGCTAAATATTTCGACAAGGACAACAAAATGTTCGGTTACCTGATGGAAAAAGAAGTAAAGGCTGTTGATAAAGTTTTGAACGATATCCAACGTCCGTTTACTGCCATCATGGGTGGTTCCAAAGTTTCTTCCAAGATTGAAATCATTGAAAACCTGCTGAACAAGGTAGACAACCTGATTATTGCCGGCGGTATGACTTATACTTTCACCAAAGCCATGGGCGGCAAAATCGGTATTTCTATCTGCGAAGATGACAAACTGGATTTGGCTCTTGACCTGGTGAAGAAAGCAAAAGAAAAAGGCGTAAACCTTGTTTTGGCTGTTGATGCCAAGATTGCCGATTCTTTCTCCAACGATGCCAACACCAAGTTCTGCCCGGTTGACGAAATTCCTGATGGCTGGGAAGGTCTTGATATCGGTCCTGAGACTGAAAAGATCTTTGCAGATGTCATCAAGAACTCCAAGACTATCCTTTGGAACGGTCCGACGGGTGTATTCGAATTCGAGAACTTCACTCACGGTTCACGCGCTGTAGGCGAAGCTATCGTAGAAGCTACCAAGAACGGTGCTTTCTCACTCGTAGGTGGCGGTGACTCTGTAGCTTGTGTCAACAAGTTCGGCTTGGCAAGCGGCGTGTCTTACGTATCTACCGGTGGCGGTGCATTGCTTGAAGCAATCGAAGGAAAAATCCTTCCGGGTATCGCTGCTATCAACGAATAAAACAAGCAAAATAACACCCAAAGGCAGCTCTTTGAAAAAAGGGTTGCCTTTTTTTACTACTATCCTTATCCCTATAATGAGACGAATTCTACTATCCTGCATCCTTTTATCAGCCACATGCATCCTGAAAGCACAAGATGCTTGTCTGAATGATGTAGTCAACACTTTAAAAGACCGCATTTCACTCTCCGGCTATGCCCAAGTGGGATATACATACGATGATGCGGGCGAAGGTACCAGCAATACTTTCGATATAAAGAGAGTTATCTTTATGGCGCGCGGTAAAATCACCGATAAATGGTCGGCTTACTTCATGTACAGCTTTGCCAATACCGGAAAAATTCTGGAAGCCTACACGGAATACCGCTTTCTCCCTCAACTCACAGCACGTATCGGACAGTTCAAAACCATGTATACCATTGAGAACCCGATGTCTCCCTGCTTTGTCGAATTAATAAACTGTTATTCTCAAGCCGTCAATTACCTGGCCGGTATCAATGGCAGTGATCCGTTGTATGGCTCTGCAAGCGGTCGTGATATGGGATTGTTAATTTATGGAGACTTGTTCGACTCTTTGATGACTTATAACCTTGCCATCATGAACGGACAAGGCATCAACCTAAAAGATAAAAACAATCAGAAAGATATTGTAGGCAGCCTTATGGTACATCCATTGAAATGGTTGTCCGTCGGCGGTTCCTTTGTTAAAGGGAAAGGATGCGCCGTAGCCGTTTCTTCCATTAATCCAGACATAGCCATAGGAGAGAATTACACCCGAAACCGCTGGTCGGCAGGTGCCACCATCAAAACAAAATCCGTAGATGTACGTACAGAATACTTGGCCGGAAAAGACGGACACGTTAAAAGTGACGGTTACTATGCAACCGTATCTGCCCATGTGCTTCCCAAATTTGACGTAATAGCCTCTTATGACTATTTCAACAAAAATAAAACTATTTCCGATAAACAGACCAATTATGTAGCAGGTGTACAGTATTGGTTCTATCCCAAATGCCGTCTGCAAGCCCAGTATACATACTGTAACCGCCATAAAGGAGAAAACTCAAACCTGCTTCAAGCACAGTTGCAAGTTCGTTTCTGAGCTGGGGAAATGGAAATTTATGAACTTTTTGGCATCCTTTTGTAGTTTTATAAGATACATACCCAAAAAGAGACTGATTTATGAACGAACAAGCCATACAAGAACAATATCAGCATATCGTTACTCTACTCAAGCAGCAACGGCTGAAGGAAGCACAATCCCAACTGGAAGCCTTTCTTTGGAACAGCGGTGACTGGACACTCCGCAACCGCTTGGAACAAGCTCAGACATCCTATCAGTACATGCTGCAATACATGCGCCAGGGAATCGACGATCCTGAACGACAGAAACTATATCGCCAGATTCTGACCGAAACTTGGGAAGTCGCTGACCAGGCACGTCTGTCTCTCCTTGACGGAGTTTCCACGCACTATTACCATTCCCTGCGCAATAACCGGGAACGCCTCCCCAAAGAATACAATATTGCCGCACTGCAGAAGGTATTGGAATCTTTCCCTGATGACCTGGCCGTTTGTCAGCTGATGCCGGATAACCAAGGCATGGACGCCGTACTACAACGGCACGAACAAACCGCCCAGGTTCTTCCTTTCCACATGGAGTAACAGTGACTGGTCTGCAGAAGACGAACAGCAAGCCAAAGGATTACTGGAATCAGAAATGCTTCCCGTCAATGATTTGTGCCTGTTCACCAGTGCCGTCATGCTCAGTCTGATGGAATGCTTCGATACCCGCAAATTCTCATGGTTGCTAGACGCCGTAACGCATGCAAATACGCAAGTAAACCAACGGGCTTTGGTAGGTATCGCTTTCGCACTTCTTTTTCATCCCACCCGTCTGTCGCTTTATCCCGAATTGACAGCCCGCCTTTCCCTGCTCAACGAAGACGGCAGTTTCGGCAAGCAACTGAACCGTATTTACATCGAGCTGCTCCGTAGCCAGGAAACGGAAAAGATAGACAAGAAGATGCGTGAAGAAATCATTCCGGAGATGATGAGGAATGTGAACATCATGCGCAACATGAAGTTCGGTTTTGAAGAGAACCCTGAGGAAAACGATCTTAATCCGGATTGGGAGAAAGCTTTTGAAAGTTCCGGACTGGGAGACAAGATACGGGAGATGAACGAATTACAGCTGGAAGGCGCTGACGTCTATATGAGTACGTTTGCACAACTCAAGACTTATCCGTTCTTTAAGGAACCGTACAACTGGTTCTATCCGTTCGACATGCATCACTCCAGCATCATCAAGGAATTCGGATTCAAGCCTACCGGAGACAATGCCATCCTCTCCCTTATCCTCCAATCCGGTTTCTTCTGCAATAGTGACAAGTATTCCCTTTGCTTTACAATGGCACATATACCACAGTCACAGCGTACGATGATGCTCAGCCAGATGACTTCCCAGGATTTGGATGCACTCATGGACGAAAGCAAATCTTCCGCTTTACGGCAGTATGCCGAACGACCGGATGTCATCAGCAACCAGTATGTCCACGACTTATACCGTTTCTTCAAGTTAAGCCAGCGCAGACACGAGTTCCGTGACATCTTCAAGGAAGAGATTGCCCTGCACCGTATCCCGGTACTCAAAGATATTCTGTGCAAACCCGAGCTGCTGATTACCATCGCCGATTTCCACTTCCGCAAAGAACACCCGGCAGAAGCATTGGAGCTTTATAAGGAATTGATAGCCTTGAACCATGCAAATGCAGACATTTTCAAAAGGCTGGCTATTGCCTGCAAAAGGAAAAGAGGTATAAGGAAGCGATAGACGCCTACCTGAAAGCCGATGTACTAAAGCCCGACCATGTCTGGACAATCCGCCATCTCGCTACGTGCTACAGGCAGATAAGGGACTTTGCCTCTGCACTGGAATACTACAAGAAAGTGGAGGCAATCCAGCCGGAAAACCATAATATCCTTTTCTACGCCGGAAGCTGCCTTGCCGAACTGGAAAGATATGAAGAGGCTCTGCAATATTTCTTCAAGCTTGATTTCATCGAAAGCAATTGTATCAAAGCATGGCGTGCTATAGGCTGGTGTTCGTTTGTCAACGGCAAGTATGAGCAAGCAATGAAGTATTACGAAAAGATACTCGCCTCCAAACCACTCGCAGCAGACTATCTCAATGCCGGACATGTTGCTTGGAGAACGGGCAAAATAGAAAAAGCTGCAGAACTTTACAGTAAAGCAGCTTTGGAATATGGCGGGCAGGAGATTTTTAGAGAAATGTTCGGTAAAGACAAAGAAACACTTGTCAGACAAGGAATCAGTGAAAAAGATATCCCTCTAATGATGGATCTGGTTTAGACCTCCAACAACTCCCTGTACAGCCTCTGTACGGGGAGCCCCATTATATTATAGTAACTCCCGGATATGTTTTCCACCCCGATGAATCCAATCCACTCTTGTACACCATAAGCTCCGGCTTTATCCATGGGGTGGTATTTGTCCACATAATAGGCAATTTCCTCTTCGTTCAGTTTGGCAAAACGCACTTCTGTTGCCGCCGCAAAACTGCGTTGCCACTCAGTGGTAGTGATGCATACACCGGTAAACACTTCATGGGTACGTCCGGACATGTCGCGCAACATCTGCATAGCTTCTTCCCTATTCTTGGGTTTTCCGAGAACTTGTCCATCCAGCCAGACAATGGTATCTGCTGTAATCATCAATTCGTCCGGATGCATCATATCACGGTAGGCATCTGCCTTTTCCCTGGATATGTAGAGAGGAATATCCGCTCCCCGCAACGTTTCGGGATAAGACTCGTCCACATCGGGCAAAGTTCTTACTTCATATTCCACTCCCAAACCAGCCAGCAATTCTTTCCTTCGCGGAGAGTTAGAGGCAAGAATCACCTTATATTTCTTCAGATTATCCAACATCAGCCTACTATATTACAAAAAGCGAGCCGCCTCACTTTAATTATTAATTTTTAATTATTAATTTGCCTGCCATCCTACCAACCAAAAGCTTTTTTCATCTGCCATCCAAAGCCCTTGCACTTTCAATACCTGTTCCACAATGTCGCGACCACAGCCATAACCGCCTTCTGCATACGAAATATAGCGAGCCACAGCCTTTACCTCAGGCACAGCATCCTTAGGACAACACGGCAAACCACACTCACGCATCACCTCCAAGTCGGGAATATCATCACCTACATACAATATTTCCTCGTCCTTCAAGCCATGACGGTCACGGAAGTCATGGTAATCATGGATTTTAACAGAAGAACCCATATAGATATTTCCATCCTCAAAACCTAAAGAGGTAAAACGCTTGCGGACTGCTTCTGTACGTCCACCCGTAATTATACCCAGCAACACACCTTGCTTAGCAGCCAAATGCAGGGAATAACCATCCTTTATGTTGACCGTACGCAGAGGTTCACCCTCCGAACTCATAGGGATAACATTGGCACTCAGCACACCGTCCACATCAAAAACAAGGGCTTTTATCTTCAAATCATAGTTTATGGTACTCATTGCACTTTTTTCTTGTTCATTATAATATACCTATATACAGCAAAACATTAGTTCAAAAGAGGCAAGCATCGGCATCCGGTTATCTTATTGCCAACCGATGTATATTCTCGCTAATCTCCCGATATAGTTCCAGCATTTGCGGCTCATCGGCAAGCATCCGCAGATGCTCGTCAATGACATTCTCATCATAGCGCACAGCCGGTCCTGTCTGTGCGGCAAGCGGTTCCAGCTCATGCACCTTGCGGGCCGTCTCGTCTATCAAGGGGAGCATTGCCTCGAACGGCAACCCGTACTTTTTCAGCAGTTCAGCAGCCAACACATACATGTGATTGGTAAAATTGCACGTAAACACAGCCGCCAGATGCAAACTTTTGCGCTGCTCAGAACTTGCTTCATACACTTTTTCCGATAGGGCGGAAGCAATGTCCTTCAGAAGCTGCACATCCTCTTCCGAGTTGCTTTCCACAAAACACGGTATCTGTCCAAAATCCACTTCACGCTGCTTACTGAAAGTCTGCATCGGATAAAGCACTCCATAACGCACTACATGCCCCTGCCAAATATTCATAGGAATACTGCCGGCTGTATGCACCCATAAAGCATTCTCCTTTCCAGAAACAATCTGGGGTAATAATTCTACAAAAGCCGCGTCCTTCAGCGAAACGATATAAAGCTGTGCCTCCTTCGTAACCGCCTGCAGCTCCGTGGTATATGCAGCTTCCACCGTCTGTGCCAATTCCTGCGCCGATTCTTTTGTACGGCTGTAGACCTGCACAATACGAAACCCTTTCCGATAAAGAGCCTTTGCCAGATTAGTAGCCAGATTTCCGGCACCGATAAAGGCAATGGACGTATCTTCTATACTTCTTCCTGCCATACGCTTATCTTGTTGCCAACCAATACAGAATAGTCCCTAATACCAGCAACGCCAACGGCAGCAGATAAGCGGACATCGTACCGAGTAAGGCAGTTATCAACCCGAAGTTCAATATCAGCCACAAACCTATCAATACCAATCCCACTGACTTGTCATGCTTGAACAGCAAAAAAATCACTGCGGTATACAATAGAAGATTATCCTTATTCATCACCCACGGCAAGCCGATTGCAGAAAAATGCACCAATTTGTCCACCAAGTAAAGAATGCCGAATACAATCAGTGTGATGGCAGTGGCCTTATATGTATCACGGTTATTGTTTGCTTTTGCTGCACTCACTGTTACTTTCCTCCGTACTTATTGATATGTATCTTTTCCCACTGCAGATTGTCTTCGTTGAAAGGCTTGCGCTCCATCCCCTTATGGCCGATAGCAATAACACTAAGCACCTGCAACTGTAAAGGAATATCCAACACCTCGTGCACATACTCGCCGGAAGGCATACCGGAAGCCGTAAAACGTTCGCGCACCTGCACCCAGCAGCTTCCCAGCCCCATATCTTCGGCCTGAAGTTGCAGGTAGATGGAAGCAATGGAGGCATCTTCTATCCACACGTCGCTTGCCAGCGGGTCGGCAACAACCACTACTGCCAGTGCCGCATCGGCAATAAACTGCGATGCCTGCTCCTTGCAATAGGACAATTCCTTCAATTTATCCTTCTCGTCCACCACTATGAACTGCCATGCATTGCTGCGTTTCGACGTGGGTGCCATCAGGGCTGCTTTCATCAAAGTAACGACTTGTTCTTGTGTCAATTCTTCTTCTGTAAACTTCCGCATGCTGCGGCGTGCTTTTATCAATTCACTGAAACTTTCCATAATGATTTTATGTGCTAATATGCTAATGTGCACATCGACACATTAACAATAATTTTTGCAAAGATACGAGATTATTTTTTAAATTTGCAGACCATGCCTTTGAAACTCACTACATATTACCGTGGGAGCAAGGTTCCTGACCTGCCAGGCACCAACACCTTCCATTCCACAGAGTTGTTCCGAATCTACGAGGCAACTCCGGGGTATACCCCCATACTCATTGTGGCATCCGAAGATGACAAGCCCGTTGCGAAACTGCTTGCCGCCATACGTAAAAGTGTCCGCATGTTTCCACCCGGCATCATCAAAAGATGTGAGGTGTACGGTACGGGAGAATATTTCAATAACGAGGCAGACAAAGAGATTATCTTCAGTGACATGCTGCAAAGGCTTACCAATGAAGCATTGCGCGATTCTTTTCTCATCGAGTTCCGCAACCTGGAAAATGCCATGTTCGGATACAAATCTTTCCGGGACAACCAATACATCGCCATCAATTGGCTGCGGGTGCGCAACTCGCTGCACAGCGTCGAAAAGGTGGAAGAGCGTTTCAGCCCGTCACGTATCCGGCAAATAAAGAAAGGGCTCAAAAACGGCGCCCAAGTGCGGGAAGCACGTACCAAAGAGGAGATTCTCTGTTTTGCCCAGATGTTGCGCCACGTATATTCTTCCAAGATACGGCGCCACTTCCCCAGCATCAAGTTCTTTCAGCATCTCGAAAACCAGTTGACAAAAGGGCAGCAAAGCAAAATCTTCATCGTCACTTATAAGGAGAAGATTATCGGTGGCAGCGCATGCATTTATTCAGATGATAGCGCCTATCTATGGTTCTCTGGTGGCATGCGCAAGACTTATGCCCTGCAATATCCGGGGATTCTTGCCGTATGGAAAGCACTGGATGATGCCAAACAACGCGGATACCGCCACTTAGAGTTCATGGACGTGGGACTTCCCTTCCGCAGGCATGGCTACCGTGAGTTCGTTCTCCGCTTCGGGAGGAAAACAAAGCAGCACCCGACGCTGGTTCCGTTTCCGTTGGAACTGGCTGAATCGGGTGCTGATAAAGATGTATGAATGATTCTTACCGAAATCAGAAATTAGTGTAGACCACATATCCATGAGCTGGTACATTAACCTGTTTATTTACGGTTTCACTTTTTCCTGTAAAGTAATTGGTCCAGTTACCAGGAGTGGCAGGGAAAACAATATCAGTAGCGGTATGTGTAAAGTTACCCACCACCACCAGTTGCTTACCCGTTATACTTTTTACCAATAATGTACGACCGTTGTCCCAATCAGAAGTTTCCACCTTCCATGTCAAAGTTGCATTTGCATCAAACAACTCCGGATGAGCATTGCGCAGCTTCATCAAACCTGCATAAACATCGTGCAACCCTTTACGATCGGCGTTATCTAAATATTCCCAATGCAAAGGCTTCCTACCGGTACGGCCATTCTCTTCAATAGAGATGTCATATCCCATCTCTCCGAACTGCCAAACCATCTTAGGACCAGGAACGGTAAGGAAGAAAGTTGTATTTAGTGCCAACTGATTCATACGGGCATCAAGGTCGGTTTTCAGCACACCATCACCCCATTGCGACTGTTTGTAAGCTGTGCGTTCTTCATCATGGCTTTCCATAAAACCTACCCATGCAGTGTTTTTCTCATAAAGGCTACTAAAAGAACTATTTTCAGCATACCCCATAGCCGACTGACAATAGGCATTATTCAAGTTACGCCATAAGTGCATACCATCAGCTGCCAGTTCATTTTCTTCCTTTGAATCACAGAAATGCTCCAAGATAACATAAGAGTCCTTTTTCACTTCCTTGATGGCCGCATTATAATCCTTTAGGACGGCAATGCGACCCGCATCGTAATTGGATGCTGTACTTTCAGTGCAAGAGGTTTGTGTGAACCCTTTCGTCAAATCAAAACGAAAGCCATCCACCTTATATTCCTTCAACAAGAATTGCAGATTACGCTTCACAAACTTACGCACCAATGGGCTTTCATGATTGAAATCATGGAACACGCTATAAGGATGAGGTGCTTCCACATTGAAGTAGGGATTATTCTTTGCAGTCTTATCACCATCCCAATAGAGTTTAGCCAGCGGATTATTTCCTGTAGCATGATTATAAACCACATCCAGAATAACTGCCATACCAGCCTCATGACAAGCATCAATGAACTGCTTATACATTGTTTTTGTCCCATAAGCTTTATCCATCGCAAAGAAAAAACAAGGATTATACCCCCAACTGTCATTGCCGTCAAACTCCTGCACCGGCATCAACTCAATAGCGTTGACACCCATCTCTTTCAAGTAAGAAAGCTTTCCCATCGCACCGTTAATGTTACTCGTAGCCGTAAAGTCGCGCAAGTGCAATTCATATATCACTAATTGCTCAGGATTTGCTATTTTAAAATCATTATACTTCCAGTTATAACTATCTTTCTGTATCTTGAAGGTCGAAACGATTCCTACCCCTCCCTCAGGATAAACCAGGTTTTCATTATAGGTAGAAGCTGAAATATCTTTATCATTATCAGGATCCAGTATTTTTTCAGTATAAGCATCCGCCAAATGAATTACTTCACCTTCCTTTGTACCCACATAGTATTGGAAAGCATACTCTTTACCAGCATCTAACCCCGCCAACGTAATCCACCAACATCCGGAAGCATCATCACGATACATCTGCGACTTTTCGTCATTACTTAAGGTCCAATTGTTAAAGTCACCCACAACATGTGCAAAATCCTTATGATTTCCATTCACGTCTTTATCATAAAGTACCAGTGTCACTGTAGAATTATCCATTATGTTGATACCTTCGACCATACCAGCCGGTACAGCGGCAGTTTTAATCTCACCGGGTACAAATCCTTCATATTTTGTATCAGTTACCGCTATAAAGGAATCAGTATCTATTCCTTTTTTACTACCATCCGCACTACGAATCACTATTCCAAGTTGGTTCACCGGTGTCTTTCCACTCCCAAACCACTCCCGGATATTCGGACTCAATGTAATACTCCAAATATTAGCCTCAGATAAAGTCATCTTACATTTATCTTTGTTTTCTGCCCACTCTGCAGGCACGAATTGCCAACGACCTTCACTGACAACACCAATATGTACATACACATCTCCTTTATACTCATAGAGGGCAGACTTTGTATCCGCTTTAAACGTAATGACAAGAGACTGATCAGCATCTGGTACCACCGGTGTATAACTCAGACCAGCAGGAATTGCAATTGCATTGGCAGCTTGAGTGACGGATATTTCTTCCCTTTTTGAACCAGATATAATATTCAATTGTGCTGTACGCGCTATTCCAGTTTCATTTTTAGCAACAGAAACCATAATCGTAGCTTTTCCTGACAAGCCTTTTGCCGGATTGATACTGCACCAGCCAATATCCTCACCACTCAGCTCAGCAGTCCATTGATATCCGGCCTCAAAACTGACACTTTGTGAAGAAGCAGCTTCAGCAAAGCTAAAACCTTGTTCAAAAATAGCTTCACTACCGGAGGCAGGAGTCAAATATTCCTGAAACTCCTCTTTGTTGTCACTACATGCCGTGAATGCCAGCAGCACGCTGAAGCATATCAAATGCCATAAAACAAGATTCTCACGTTGAACGATAATTTTCATAATATGAAGTATTTAAAGTTATCACTTCACAAATATAACCGGAAAAGAAAGGGCAAATCAATTAACGTAAGAAAAACGAGAACAATATCACGAAAACGTTTGCATATCAAACAGAAAGAGGAGACCTTACACAATATAATAGTATAGGGTCTCCTCTTTTATTAAAATCCAGCCGTCAGAATCTAATTATTCTATACTCTAATGCATTCAGTTTAATTTCATTCATCAATTCCCAGAGGTTTATTTTCGTAAATATCAGTAGCTACATGATGCTTCCAACCCTCCGGTAAGATAACAGAAACATCTCTATTACGCACATTAACCAATATCATAAAAGCATCTTTACCATCACTTTTCTGATACATCAAGACGTCTGAAGCAGGATACCCAGTTAATATTCCTTTCCGAAGTGCAGGATATTTATTATACAATCCCATTAAACACCCATATTCTTGATAAATATCCGAACATTCGGACCAATCCACGGATGTATATGCAAAAAAATTAATAGGAGCCTCATGTCCAATTTCTTGTGAACTATAAATCAATGCTCCACCATGCAAAAAAACTGTTCCAACGAAAGCAGCCATAGCCGCCCTTTCACTTCCTAACTCCACAATTGGCGACATTTTAGAAGCCTCATCATGATTGGTAATAAAACGTAATTTCATTTTTCCTGCCGGAATTGAGTCATACTCGCTCCAATCCACCTCCAACAAGCGTGCCGCACTACTATCATTAACGAAAACATCCCGCATTGCCTCCATCAAATCCCAAGCATAGTTCATATCAAATCCTGCATCAAAATGATCTTTGCGCTTACCTTCTGCCAACATTAACAATTTCCGATTTGGAATAGCCCTCAGAGAATCAACAGCTTGCTTCCAGAAAGTATATGGAACATAATCAGCAGCATCACAGCGAAAACCATCTACACCAACTTCTTGTATCCAATATTTCATAGCATCAATCATTGCAAGGCACATATCTGCATTATCGTAGTTCAAATCTGCCACATCATTCCATCCCGTTCCTGCAGGAGAAATTATATTTCCGATACTATCCTGAGTATACCACTCTTTATGTTCTTTAATCCAAGCATGGTCCCAAGATGTATGATTAGCAACCCAATCTAAAATTACACTTATTCCTTTTTCATGGCATAATTCCACTAAACGCTTAAATTCTTCTACTGTTCCAAATTCAGGATTTATTCTTTTATAATCTTTGATACAATAAGGAGAATTCACCGTATTTACCTCACCAATCTCATAGATTGGCATAAACCAAACAACATTAACACCCAAAAACTGAATAGAATCAAGATGTTTTGATATGACATTAAATGCATTCTTCAGAGCAAAAACACGTGGATTGATTTCGTACATCACAACGTCTTCTACAGCAGGTAATACTTGCTTTTGTTCAGTAACTATCTCGCGTTTTCCGGCACAAGCATACACTGTCAATAATACAAGTATAGTATAAAATAAATTCCTCATCTATTTACAATTCATTGGTCTGACAAATAAAAAAGGATTAAAGGTTCCCCCCTTAATCCTTTTTCTATAAATAAGAGAGCCTTAATTGGCTGTCATTGTAGCATTCTTAGCTTCTGGATCCAATACAATCGTGTATGTTCCAGCTGAAACTTTAATATTTCCACCATCCTGCGTCAGCGCACCTAAACTACCACCAAAGTTTATAGTCCAAGCTGCATCCCATCTGAATTTCATTTCACCATCACCTAATGTAACAGTCACCGACCACTTTTGCGTTTCAGCATCATAATCCATTAAAGTGCCTTTATCCCATCCACCAGGAGTAGCATCACCAATAATCTCCCAACCTGTCTTATCCAAAGTAGCAACCATCTTCTTAGTATCGGCACCTACTCGATAATAACCGGCAGCCTCAATCTTAACATTACCGCCATCACCGATAACAAACGTAGTTGATGTCTTAGCCTCATTCCAAGTAATATCTCCAACAACACCAATCCACGTACCAGAATCATAGAACTTGAATTCTGTATCGGCAGGGAAATAGTGAGTGCCAGTATATTTGAAATCACGAGCTGCAGATTCTACCTTATAGCAATCATCAGCTTCCGGCTTCCAACCATCACCACTCTGATAGCTACCAGGCAATGTCATTGCAGAGCTAGAAAGCTCAATCGTTGTTTCTTCCATACTATAAGTATATTTTCCTGCATTAGTCAAATTTAAAGTAATAATATAGGGACTTGCCTTTACCACTTTGAAATTTTGACCTCCAGCGACCAAGTTACCGGCCAACTCAGAAAGTTTACCTTCTTCTGCTCCATAATTGAATCCCCAGTCATTATTGGCTCTAAATTTGAATTCCTTATCGAGCAACGGAGTAACCACTGTCCAAAGACGAGTAGTGGTATCGTATTCCATCTGGGTATCTTTGTCCCAACCACTAGACGTAGCATCTCCAATTACTCCCCAAACCAGCCCTTTCTCTGATTGGGTTACCTTACCTTCTGCATCTAAAGTAATTTCAATGAAACCTTTACCATCAGCAGTAACTTGCTGATCTTTAGCCAATACTTTCGTAAGGTCTGCACCATCAATGATTGCATAAGAAGCAGCACCATCAAAATTGGCATAACCACTATAAATGCCATCACCGTCAGGGTCACCTATCAAATAGGCAGTAGTGTAGTCCCAATCAGGATAGCCAACAGCTACATAAGCATACTTCCATGTAATATTATCTACATTAGGGTCATAAGGTGTAGCCTTAAAAGTTATTGAGTTACTAGCTGCATCAGTATAAGCATCATATGCCTCAGAAACCAAAGAAACAGTAAAATCATACGTTTGCCCCGGATATGCTCCTACCTTAGCCAATAAAGAATTCATTTCACTATTTGTAAATGCCAGTTTTGCATCCCCTGTTTCTCCTATTACAATACTCTTATTGGTAGAAGTATTTGTTAGAGTTACAACATAATTAACTACTGCAGAAACTCCATAATCTGCCTTATCCCAAGCTATTTCCGGAAATTGCGCATCCTTATTGTCTTTAGTAATAGTAATGTCTGTTTGGGAAAGCGCATGCAATGCAGCAGCAGTCTTCAATTCCAATATGGGGGTAGCATCCTCCTCACAAGACATCAATGCGAAGATTCCAGCCAAAAGTAAATAAATATATTTTGTCTTCATATCATTCATGTTTAATCATTAATATTAGTATCCTTCATTCTGTACCAGGTTCTGATTAGAACCAACATCGTCTGAAGGCAAGGGGAACACTTGATAAAAGCTTTCAACAGATTTTCCTGCCGCAACTCCACCCTTCCATGGCCAAACATAATCAGCAGAAGTATATTTACCGAAGCGAATCAAATCAGTACGTCTTTGAGCTTCGTAGAATAGCTCACGTGCGCGTTCATCCATCATAAAGTCCAAAGTAAAATCACTATCGGAAATAGGTGCGGACGCCTTGTCTGAATATGCACGTTTACGCAAATCATTTACATATCCCAAAGCCTCTGTTTTTGTTGCTCCTTGTCCGCCACGAAGAACAGCTTCTGCTAAATTCAAATAGATTTCACCTAAACGGAATAATGGATAATCTGTCCAAGCTTCCGCAGATGCAGGTTTACTTCCATCTTTATTCACATTATAAAACTTGGTAACGGGAATGCCATTATTGACAAAATCAGCCTCATTTGTGATCTCAATATTTGTGGTAGCTTCTGTACGCAACATTGCTTTACGAGTATCCTTATCACTGCTATCCTCTTTTTCAAAGATATTATATAAAGACGACTTAGCTCTAACACCTTGCCAACCTCCCTTTGCATTCGTTTCTTCTTGAAAATCAGCAGAACCCCAGCATAACAAAGCTGTCATACCTCCCCAGGTCATTGTATCTTCACCTTCATATCTCAATGGGAAAATCATCTCTTTGGATTGGTCATTATCAGCTTTGAACATATCGCCATAAACCGGTTCCAATTGGTAACCTGCTGAAATAATCTTTTTAGAATAAGTCACACATTCAGTATATTTATTTACACCTACATACGTGTCTGCATTCAAATACAAGCGAGACAATGCAGCCCACAGAGCAGCTTTATTAGCATGTCCATAATTATCATTAAATCCAACTACAGGATCAAGCATATCACTTTCACATGCCAACATTTCACTTTCAATGTATTCAAATAATTGATCTTTCATAATTTGTTGTGGACGAACGCTACCAATAGGGCTGTTTTCATCTACAAACGGAACATTACGATACAAATCCAAAGCATACAGATACATCAAAGCACGCATAAAACGAGCTTCTGCACGGAAAGTTTTAATAGAAGCCTTTACTTGCTCTGAACAACCTCGTGAGGCAAGTTTATCATCAGTTGTTTCACGTAAAAACGCATTTGACAAGTTAATCTGATAATACAAACGATAATATGATCCTTTGATCCATGGACTTGAAGCAGCCCAAGAAATATGATTGAAGTCTGGAATACCAGGATCATTCCAGCAACAATGAGCGATATCAGAAGCCAATTCCTGCATATTCCACAATACGCGAATAAATGAAGCCTGAGAACCACCGTCAATGCCGGCAACATCCTGGTCTGAGTCTCCACCTGCATTACCACCTATTACCAAACCTGCATATATTTTAGCCAAACTTTGTTCATAAGCTCCTATCTCCTTTCCAAAAACGACATCCGAAACCAATTCATCCTTATCCAATGGAACCGTATCCAGATCGTTCACACAAGAGGTAACCCCTAACATCGTACTCAAAAGGGCTGCCGACAATATATATTTATATTTTAATATTTTCATAACTTCATTGATTAAAAATTAAGATTCAAGCCTAACATAAATACACGAGGGCGAGGATAGATATTATTATCAACTCCACTACCGCTAATTTCAGGATCCAAACCATCATATTTGGTAATAACAAACGGATTCTGTACCGTGACATAAACACGTGCACTTTGTTTATCATTGAACAGCTTGTTAAAAGTGTATCCTAATGAAATATTGTCCATCCGTACAAAAGAAGCATTCTGAACATAGTAACTAGAACGATATTGCCCTGTCTTGAAATTTGTTTTCCATGCAGAAGTCAAACGATTTTTCAAGAAACCAGTTTGGTCATACATTTGTGAACCATCCCAAGCCTCACGATTGGATTGTACATTGTTATAAGCATAGTTTCCAATACTTGCACGCAAAGCAAATGACAAATCCCAATTCTTATAAGACAATTGAGAAGTTAATCCCATAAATACGTCAGGAGCAGACTTTTTGTAAGCGACCAAATCTTCTTCGTCTATTTTATTATCCCCATTTTGATCAACATAAGCACCTTCTATCGGATTTCCAGCCTTATCATAAAGTTGTTCCCATACATAGAATGAATTATAAGGATGATCAACAGCATTTATCATGATATTATAACCGGTTGCTCCATCAATACCAGTATGAATCACACCTTTATAAGCCGGGTCATCATTAAATGTCAATTTGGTAATTTCATTTTTATTATAAGAGATGTTATAACTCAATGTCCAGTCCCAATCTTTTGTCGTGATAGGATGAGCCGTCAAAGTAAGTTCAATACCTTTATTCTCCAATGTACCTACATTCGTCAACAACTGGTTACTAAAGTTTGTACCGGCAGGAGCTGTAACCGTATTCAGCAAATCATCAGTTTTACGATAATACAAATCAAGAGTACCTGTCAATTTGTTGTTCAATACACCGAAATCCAATCCAATATTGTAAGTTGTAGTTTCTTCCCATTTCAAGTTTTCATCATAAGCTTGAGGAGCAATCAATGAATACTTGTTATTACCAAAATAATAATTTGCTCCAGCTTTGGAATACATATAGCGAGCCATATAAGGATAGTCACCATTATTCAGGTTTTGCTGACCAGTAATACCATAGCCCAAACGCAACTTCAAATCAGAAAGCCAATCCACTCCCTTCAAGAAATTCTCTTCTTTCATCTTCCATGCCAAAGCAACTGAAGGAAATAATCCCCAACGATTGTCTTTATTGAAACGTGAAGAACCATCATTACGCAAGGTAAATGTCACCAAATAACGATTCAATAATGTATAATTCAAACGCCCAAAGAAAGAAACAAGATAGTTTTCAGTTGAATAATCTTCCATATCCTTATAGAATTCCTTACCAGTTTCTTCAGCTTTTACTGTAGAATAAGGATATTTGGTCCATGTAGAATTATAGAAATGCTGCCAAGAATAACCGCCCATAACATCGACATGATGTGCACCAAACTCTTTAGCATAATTCAAATAGAAATCCAGCAATGTATTCCGCTTCAATTGATAATAGCTGCTATTTTCCCCAAACCCAGTTTTATAGTTACCTTGGCACCAAGTCATAGGAGCATTATCTTCTATAATAACATCACCTTCACTCTTAGACACGTCGTAACCTAAATTCAAGTTTGCTCTCAATTCGGGCAGGAAATGAAACTTATAGTCAATTTGTGCATTACCAATACTTCTATAAACAGTTGATTCGTCATGCTTTGAATCTAAAATAGAAACGGGATTAGCCAAACCAATATCAACCGGTGTAGGATTATTGCCACTTTTCATATACATAAAGTAGCCGTTACCATAGGGATTTCCATCCATGTAAATAGGCTGTGTCGGATCATATTGCGTCGCCATACCTATCGCACCAGTATCTGCAAAACGGTTTGTATTATAAATGCCTTTCACATTCAACTGAATATTCAATTTCTTATCAAAGAAATTAGGATTCAAGCTAATAGCACCAGTCAAACGCTCCATATTAGAAGTCTTCAATATACCATTTTCATTGGTATAAGAAACTGATACACGATAGGGCATGTGTGGTATAGCACCAGAAACATTAACATTGTGGTCTGTACTGAAAGAGGTTTTGAATATTTCATCCTGCCAATCAGTATTTGCCTGACCTAATGCTTTAAACTGAGCACTTGATTCACCGAATTTAGAAGTCACAAATTCTCTAAATTCATTTGCAGACATTACATCTACTTTATTGGGTCTTGTATTAATAGAGAATGTACCGCTATAACCAACTTGTACACGTCCAGACTTTCCTTTTTTAGTATTAATAATAATAACACCGTTAGATGCACGAGAACCATAAATGGCTGTTGCAGAAGCATCTTTCAAAATAGTAAAAGTCTCAATATCATTGGGATGGACAGTAGCCAAAGGATTTGACATACCATTAATACCACCGTCATCTACAGGCACACCGTCAATAACAATCAACGGATTATTGGATGCAGACATAGAAGAACCGCCACGCACACGAATTGTAGCACCAGCTCCCGGAGCACCACCGTCAGTAATCACACTTACACCGGCAGCTTTACCAACCAACATATCAGTAGCAGATGTAACAGCACCTTTTACCATTTTATCTGCACTAATAGCCGTAACAGACCCAGTCAAATCATTCTTTTTGGCTGTACCGTAACCAATTACGACCACCTCGCCCAACAATTCCGCATCATCTTGTAATGTAATAATTACTGAAGGAGCAGCAGCTACTTCTTGCGTCTTGTATCCGATAAAAGACACGACCAACGTAGCTCCCTGAGGAACTGTCAATGTAAAATTACCATCAAGGTCAGTGATTGTACCATTCGTGGAATTTCCTTTTTCCACTACATTTGCGCCTATCACTCCTCCCAAAGCATCTTTTACATGCCCTTTCACGGTGATGTTCTGTGCATAAGCGCCTACAGACAAGAATAACCCTAACATTAGGGTAAGAATCGTTTGACAGATTCTAAGATTAACTTGCTTCATGCATTTAATAAATTAAAGTTAACAATATTAATTACCTATATATATTATTCGAAAAATAATTTTCGTACTTTCGCTTTCTAACGTCTTTCAAGTACCCAAAGCATGACGCAACAAAAATATGCTTTATTACCTTAGTAAAGTATAAAGAGAGTGTAAAATGTGGGAAACGAACAGTGCAAACGATTGCATGCGGTTGCACAAGATAGAAAAATCACTTGATATATCATAATACAGCGCTTCTCTCCACTCTACATGTGGCATTCTTGCACATAACATATATGTTTATTCTGCTGAAGTACAGAGATTTTCACCGCCTAACGACCGTTAGGCGATTTGTTGATGGCCGTTGGCAGATCGCTTTACGGCCGTCAACAAATCGCTTTACGACCGTTAAGTACTACACAACATCAAGACAAAACAAAAGAAACACAAAGCTTTTACTGAAGAAATGCCATGCATGTATAAACCAAGCAACATACTTTCAGGATATGAATAACGTGTCTGCACAATATTAATATGCCATTAACACGATATTAACAAAATGGCCGACATGATATTAACTTGTTACATTACAACAAGTTAACATCATGTCGGCCCTAAAAAACAGAGGTGGAAGCAAAATTTGCTTCCACCTTTTTCTGTTGCTTCCACCGCACCTCAAACACCGATGAACAAAGGGTTACAGAGCAGGTGTGGTAGAGTGGAAGCAAATAGTGTTATTTATTTCTCTGAAGTATAAAGTACCAGCTTTCCGGACTTCAATCCTTTAGCCCTTGCCTCAAACACAATCTCACCGGCTTGCTCGCCACTCTGCACAATAGCCGTCAGCTGACCGCTGAAAGCCGGCATCTTGGGCAGATGGAACAAATCAAGGCTGGTAGCATCTCCATTGGCAGCAGCGCGATATTTTCCGGCACCCTTCACCGAGAAGTTTACCATGCGGCTGTCTGCCGGACAAAGGTTACCGTCCTTATCCACGACACGGACTGTGATATATGCCAGGTCCTTACCATCGGCAGACAAGTGGGTGCGGTCGGCAACCAGCTCCAGATGATGGGGCTTGCCAGCGGTACGAATCACCTTTTCTTCTGCAGGATTGCCGGAAGCATCATAAGCCACCACTTTCACTTCGCCCGGTTCATAAGGAACATCCATCCACATCAAGCGATAGCGACGCTGCAAAGCAAGGGAGTCCTGGCCTTCCAAAGCACGGCTTTCATCAGCAGTAAGTTTCCGTTGTTTGCCATAACTCTTTCCGTTGACGAACAGTTCGGCACTGGGATAGCTGGTGTAAACAAAAACCGGAGTATTCTCCCCTTCCCTGCCCGGCCACGTCCAGTGCGGAAGGACATGCAAGGTATTTGCCTGCTTGTTCCATAGGCTGCGGTACAGATAGAAACGGTCTTTGGGGAGGCTTGCCAAGTCTATGATACCGAAAACGGAGCTGTGGCTGGGCCAGGAATCCGTACTATAAGGAGAAGGCTCACCCAAATAATCAAAGCCCGTCCAGACGAACTGTCCGATTGTCCAGTCATAATCATCAGCCAAAGCAAAATCCTCATCGGGAAGATTCGACCAGGAACAACACTCCACATCATAACCGGAGCACTGATGGTCATCATACATCACACTGGCACCCTTCTGTACGGGAAATTTATAGACACCACGAGAACTTACAGTGGAAGCCGTCTCCGAACCGAGCACAATATTCTGTGGAAGAGTCTCATAAGACTCCACATAACGGTGAGCCCGATAATTAAGACCGGGTACATCAATCATTGCCGCAAACCCGTTGACAAGCACGCAAGTTACCTGGTCCATACCGCAAGTAACGGGGCGTGTAGGGTCTTCGCGATGGCAAATATCCTGCAGGAAAGAAGCCACTTTGTAGCCCTCGGGACTACATTGGGTAGGAACCTCATTTCCTATACTCCACATTACCACACAAGGATTGTTCCGATAATGATGCAGCATGTTTACCATATCCTTTTCTGCCCATTCGTTGAAATAGCGGTGATAACCATTCTCACATTTGGCAATATCCCATTCATCGAAAGGTTCCAACATCATCATAAAGCCCATCTCGTCACAGAGTTCCACCAATTCGGGTGTAGGCATATTGTGGGAGGTACGGACTGCATCACATCCCATATCCTTCAATAATGTCAACTGACGGCGAAGAGCAGCCACATTGACAGCCGCACCCAACGGGCCCAAATCGTGGTGATTGCATACCCCCTGGAATTTACGGTGCTTACCATTCAGGAAGAATCCCTTATCAGCTATAATCTCAATGCTGCGGATACCAAAACGCGTGGTATATTCGTCAGTCTGTTTGCCATCTACATAAATCTTAGATACTGCCTTATATAAATAAGGTGTCTCAGGGGACCACAGAGACGGAGCATTTATCAGAAAATTCTGCTCAAATGGCTGTCCGTGATTAATTTTCCGGCTATTATCCTTACGGGCTACTATCTTACCGTCCGGCGCAATAATATCAGTAGAAATACGAACATCCGCATCACCGGCATTCCGTATTGTAGTACGCAGACGCACGGAAGCGTATTCAGCAGAAACATGCGGTGTGGTGAGCTGTGTACCCCAAACCGGAACATGAACACGTTCCGTAGTAACCAGGCGGACATTGCGATACAATCCCGCCCCCGGATACCAACGGGAGGACTGGGGTCTGTTTTCCAGACGGACAGCCAGCACATTGTTTTTACCGTCGGCATTCAGCAAACCGGTAACATCGCAATGAAAAGAGTTATACCCGAAAGGCCAGAAACAAGCTTCTTTCCCATTGACATAGACCCGAGCCTCACTCATAGCACCATCGAAAACCAGAGTGACCTGCTTGTCTGCAGAAGCATCAAAAGCCGTACGATACCAACCGACACCCACATAAGGCAACCCTCCGGTACGCCCGGTCTTTACAGAAGCTTGTTTTTCAAGGTCTTGCGTAACCGCTACCTCCTGCAAATCGTTGTTGCGGTCGAACGGACCAAAGATGGCCCAATCATGAGGAATGGTCACTGTTTCCCACTTACTGTCGTCGAAATTTGTTTGTGTTGCTTCGGGAACATCTCCCTTGGTGAACTTCCAGTTCTTTTCCAACAATGCTTCTGTACGCTGCGCCATTGCCGCCAAGGCAAAAAAAGCGCAGCAGGAAAAGATAAGTATTGTCTTTCTCATTCTTCTTTAAAAGATTTTGTTAATATAATTATTTAAAAGCATCCATTATCACAGTGGGGCGGCCGTCTTCAGTGAATGCCCCCAGCCGATATTGGTTCGGCCTGCATTCCGGTTCCCAGTAGAACACGCCCTTGCAGCGTCCGTCAGTATTCTCTTTGCACTCTTTCAGGACACGGGCCAGTTGGCGTTTCCCTTCTGCCAGTACGGAAGCACTTGCCAGATTCCCTTTGTCGTCGGCACACTCCATACCGGTTTCCACCACCATCACATCACAGTTATACTTCGCACTTACCGCTTTGATATTTTTGATGCAGTCCGTAATAACGGCATCAGCCGCTGTATATTCCGGCTTGGCATCGCGCGACCAGTAAGGATAGAGTGACATACCTATCATATCCCACTTGCCTCCGTTCTTCTTCAGTTCGTCGAAAAACCAGTTGAACAAACCATTGTCCCATCCGTTGTCCAGGTGAACAATGACGATGGCATCGGGGCAGACCGACTTCACGGCATCATATCCGGTAGTGATAAATGCGCCGAGATTGGCCCAATTCATGGGATATACCACCTCGGAAGAAGCGTTTGCCGGAGCATCTTTCAAGTCGGATTCCTTCACGTCATAGGATGCGCCGCTCAAAGCCTTGTCTTTATCCCACAGCATGCCCGGACGGATTTCATTGCCCACTTGCACCCATTTGGGAGTGACACCGACCGCCTTCAGTTCCCGAAGCACACTCACCGTATGGTCGCTGAGAGCTTTCTTCAAGTCCGCCAGATTCTTACCAACCCATGCGGCAGGTTTATTCTGCTGGGCGGGGTCTGCCCACCAGTCACTGTAGTGGAAATCTATCATCACATCCATATTCAGCGCTTTGGCTCTTTGGGCCTTCACCACCACGTCGGCAGTATTGCACCAGTTGTCGCTCGGGTCTACCCATACACGGATGCGGATGGCATTGAGTCCCAGCTCCTTCATCAAAGCCGTGCATTCACGCTTCTCGCCTTTAGCATTGTAGAAGTCGTATCCTTTGGATTCATATTCGGTGCACCAGCCTATGTCGGCACCTTTAGCAAAGTCCGTAGTAAGAGGCTCTTCCTTATCGGGAAGTCCACCTGCGTTGGGGTCTCTGTCTCATTATTGCTGCTGCATGCAAATACAGCAAAGGCAATACAAAAAAAGAAAGTCAAAAACTTCATGTGTTTCATGGCGTTATCTTAATTATTTCCGCAAATATAATAATTTAGCACATTTACTAAGGGATGAGGTTCCCAATAATTTGAAATCAACGGTCAATCGGCTGTACAAACCGTCTGAGCTCTTCCATTGCCGGAAGCACCTTTCCCGTATGGTTATCAAAGAGTCCACGGTTCAACCATCCCTCCGTCACAGTATTGCCACTGGCATTCTCCTCGGGAAACCACCAGAACAGCCCGGTTACATTGGCATGACGGCGCAGTTCAGCTACCAGCTCACGAGTGAAGATACGTTGCCCTTCTGCACTGACCGGATAAAACTCGGAATATTCGTCCGCACTTTTTGCCCATCTGTCATTCTCGTGCGAATAATAAGCTGCAGTCTCCACTATCATCACCTCCTTATTCGGGAAGTGGACTGCCAAAGAATCGAGCGTAGCGGCAAGTACCCCCACCGCCTTGTGCCACATAGGATAATAACTGAGTCCGATAATATCATAATCAAGCTGCTGCAGACGATTGTAGTAGGTCTTGGTTTTATTCCATTCGCCGGCTTTCTCGGTATGGATAATTATCTTTGCTTTGGGACAGACTTCACGGCAAGCCCTGGCGCCACTTTCCAAAAGTCTCACTAACAAATCCCAGTTATCACTTCCCAACGGATCGACTTTGGCAGCAGGCCACATCATCCCATTCGTTATCTCATTTCCTACTTGTATCAAATCGGGACATGCACCGGCTTCCACCATAGACCGAAGGGTGTTTTTAGTGTATCGGTACACACTGTCAGGCAATGAGGCCGTTTCGGCATCCAGCCAACAGTCCGGCATGAACTGTTTCCCCGGGTCAGCCCATGTATCGGAATAATGAAAGTCGAGCATGAACTGATAACCCATATCCTTTATCCGTTGTCCGAATTTGGTTACGTAATCCAAATCCTGGCATACTCCTTCTCCCTTATGCTCCGCGGAGGCTTTGGAAGGCTCAACGAAAAGCCGTACACGAACAGCATTCCAACCTTGTTCCTTGAAAAAGTCAAGGGGAGCAACCGGCTCTCCAACTGCATTTCTATATACAGTTCCTGCCGCCTCGTAAGAGGGGAGCAAAGAAATATCTCCCCCCAAAAGACGCTGCTGGGCATGCCCCAACAAAACTTGGAAAGCCAGCAGAATTCCTGAAAACAATACTTTTTTCTTCATATCGAATCTTACCTTATTATTTCATTAATTATTTGCTGAAGAAATGATAATAACCGTCAATGTCATTCAGGATAGCTACGTATTTGCCGGCAACTACCGGAATATTGGCACCTCCGTTCACTCCGAATCCATATGGGAAAGTGGAAGCTCCCCAGTTGGGGGTCCATCCAGCATATAAGAATTTTGCCGTGGTATCTCCACTTGTCGCATCCAACTCATACTTCCAGACATGATTGACCACACCTTCAACCGTATTTACGGGAATCATCTTCGTATCAGTACCCCAACCGTTGAAGTCACCGGAAATCAATAATCCATCATAAACATTTTTCGGTTCATCAGTGGCAACGATGGAGAGAGTGTTCTCTTTCGTGTTCAAGGAAATCTTATAATATCCACTGGCAGGAACATAAAAATCACTTCCCTCACCATCGGCATCCTTGAGACGCGGTTTGTTGAAGTCACCTCCATCAGCTCCCCACTGGTCATCCCACTCACCGGGCACCCTTACAATCTTGAAACCTTTGTCGGACGGGAAGTAACCGGTATAGGTCAATTCTCCCTTACCCGTAACATCATCATACTTGGCACCTTCCACCGGTGACAATGGAATGACTCCCGTACCTACTTCGCTTCCCCAAGAACCATCACCGATACAGCTTCCAATCAAGTACCACAGTTCCGGAGCAGCTGATACCAAAGCTACATAATAGGGAGCAACAGAAAGTTCTATGACATTTGAATAGCACTCGTAACCGGCATTCAGCCTTGCCCTCATTCTCACGTACAAGGATATCCCTTCAGCAGGCAGTTGGCTCGGGTCAGTATAATTGCCCAATTTCATGATAGCTTTGTTCACCAAATCAGCCGCCGCACCAAACTCACAAACTGTGACAGAGCCGTCCATTTCGATATATGTAGCGTCATCCGCTTCTGCAGAAGTGGCGTCATTCCAGGTACCGGAGACAGAAATCTGCGCATAATACTTGACGGGAGCCGTATAACCATAGTCTGGTTGTTCATAGGTCAACCTGATGGAGTCTGTGTTAGCCAAGTCATATACACTGCCTCCCAAGGCAGGCATATTCAGTTCGAAAGTACTGGGTTGCTGTACTGTCGGATTGGAGTCTCTATCATCTGTACATGCAGTGAACATCGCCAATCCCGCCAACAACAAAGTGAATAAATATCTTTTCATATTCTGTTCTTTTTTTGATTAATAACCCGGATTCTGAATTAAGTTGGAATTGTTCGCCAAATCGTTTTCAGGAAGCGCAAAAATCGCTCTGATATTGCTGAATTGCGCACCTTCATAAGTGCCTCCCATCCATTCCCATTTATAGGATGCCTGACCGGCATATTTATTGAACCGTATCAAATCCATGCGGCGGCGGCCTTCAAACCAGAATTCTCTCGCCCACTCATCACAAATATCATCCAACGTATATAGATTCTTCTGGGCAGCATTGGCACGGGAACGAAGTTCATTGATTTTCTCCTTTGCATCCGTATTAGACCCGTTCAAACGGGTAGAAGCTTCTGCATAAATCAAATAAGCCTCAGCAACACGGAAAAAAGGAAGGTCCGCATTTACATAATCGACCACCTGATTGGATTGTCCATCCGAACGGACATTACGAAACTTCACACATGCAAAACCTGCAGTCGCATCCGTTTCGTCTTTAATGGAAGCGGAAAAGCCGTCACCATAGAAAAGAGCACGGTCATCATTGGCCGGAGCTGTCATTTCCGCAACCGTCTTTCCCGTAGGAGGAGTTGCCGTATAGAACTTGTCAAGCAATTGCTTGCGGACCCGGGCGCACTTTCCCCAGCTGCAATTCGTGCCGGAAGGAATCGTAACATCCATTGTTGAATTATAAGTGGCAAGAACCAGAAAATTCATCCCACCATAGCTTTTTGTAGTAACCCCGTCAAAGAGTATCGGAAAAATGTTTTCATACTGTGCCCCATTCGTATTGTTGTCTGCCAGGAAAAGCATCTGATAGGCGGAATAAACCTCACCAGTCACCGGATTGGTAGCTCCCTCCGTACACAGATGATAATACCCGTTGTTTATCACCTTTTCTGCGTAATCCATGGCATTCTGCCACTGGGCAGTACCGGTATAAACCTCAGCATTCAAGTAGAGACGGGCCAGCAAATTCCATGCAGCTACCTTGTCTACACGCCCATAAGTATTCTGTCCCGGTTCTGCCATATCAGCCTCACACTCTTTCAGTTCTTTCTCAATATAATCGAAATACTGGGTACGTGTATAGCGTTCTGCCAATTCAGAAGAGACTTCTTCCGTAAATGCTGCGTTACCATACAAGTCCATGATGTAATAATACTGTAAAGCACGGATAAAACGGACTTCCGCACGTTGCATGGAAGACGTCCCGCCATCATCCGGAATCTGCTCCAAGAAAAAGTTACACAACGTGACAGTAAAATAAAGACGATAATATAGTCCGATAGAGAATGCGGCACTCGCTCCATAAGAATTGTGGAGCATTTCATCCATACCGGTATCTGTGAGCCATATCCAGTGTGCCTCATCCGTAGTGAGCTCATTCAGGTTCCATGCCATGCGGAAAAACTCTGAACGTCCTTCGTCCATGTCGTCAATATCCGCATTACCGCTCGGGCCGGTCTGTCCGGTCAAACAGAAACTTGCATATATCTTGTTAAAAAGAGCATTTTGATCCAAAGTCATGGTTTGCTGCGGATTGATAGGCTTTACATCCAAATCTCCCACACAAGACGAAAACCCTATCATAAGTGTAAAGGCAGCAACCGGAATTAATGATTTCATATTGTTGAATTTCATACTATTCTTAGTTTTAAAGGATTAAAAATTAAGGCTGAGTCCGAAAATTCCCACCAGAGGACGAGGATAGATACTGCCATCATATCCACCGTTGATTTCAGGATCCAGACCTTTGTACTTGGTTATCGTAAACACATTCTGGGCCGTGAGATAAGCACGCCCGCTGATTTTCTGCCCGAACAATTTGTCGAAAGAATAGCCCAGCGTAATGTTGTCACACTTCAAGAAAGAGGCATTCTGGATGAAATAATCAGAAAGGGCATCCAAGGCATCCACTTTCTTCCAGTTCTTGGCCAGTGACATTTGAGGCACATTGTGCCATGCATTGCCCGAATAAATACCGGTAACCGACAAATCAGAACGGCTACATTCAACAGCATTATAAGCATAATTACCCAGACTGGCACGCAGCGAGAAACTAAAATCCCAATTTTTATAAATCAATTTCGAGGAAAGTCCCATCAATACGTCCGGGTCTGATTTCTTATAGAAATAACGGTCGTTGTCATTGATGATGCCATTATTGTCACGGTCTACGAATTCGCCCTCTATCGGCTGGCCTTTCTCATCATAGACTTGCTGATAGGTGTAGAAGGCAGAGACAGCTTCGCCTACGGAATATCCCTTGATTCCATTGGAACCACTATCACCAACGGCAATTCCTCCATGACGAATGATGTATTTGTCACCTGTACTCTTCACCAGCTCGTCTATTTCATTAGTGTTGTGTGTCAGATTGAATCCCAACTCCCAACGCCAATCCTTCTGCTGAATGGCTCTCCATGTCACTGCAAATTCAAAACCCTTATTATGCAGTGAACCGATATTGCTCGTCACCTTATTCTTGAAATTGGAACCGGCAGCTACATAAACATCATTAATCAAATCCTTCGTCTTGCGATAGTAATAATCAAAATTGGCAGTGATTCTGTTGTCCAGGAATCCCAAATCAACCCCAATGTTATAAGTAGTGGTCTTTTCCCAGGTCAAGTCATTATTATAGGCATCCGGACGGTAAGTGATGCCATTACCCAGAACCGGATAATATGCTCCTTCCGAATTGGGGGTATATGAAGCAAAATAGGTATAATCGCCAATGCCTTCCTGCTGTCCGGTGATACCATAACCTGCACGAAACTTGAAATCGGAAACAGCATCCACATCTTTCAAGAAACCCTCCTCTTTCACCTTCCATGCCAATGCAACGGACGGGAACAATCCCCAACGGTTCTTTTTGGAGAAACGGGAAGAGCCATCATCACGCAAGGTGAAGGTCAGCAAATAACGGTCGAGTAAAGAGTAGTTCATACGGCCAAAGAAAGAAACCAGATAGTTCTCCGTCTTGTAGAGTGTATTTTCTGACGGATTATAGATTTCACCGGCATGTTCAAGGTTCGTATCAGGGTAAGTTCCATAATAATAGTAATCTGTCTCTTTGTGGAAATGCTGCCATTCATAACCGGCCATGATATCAAAATGGTGCGCTTTCCCGAAGTCCTTCATGTACTGTGCATACATGTTCAATGACAAATTGTATGTATCTTGTGTATTCCAACCGACACGTCCATAATAATAATTGTCAAGGTCAAAACGGTTGTAATTCTTGTTGGACTTGCCGCTTGCCACATCCATACCACCATTAACATGCAAATGCAAATCCTCGAAACCATGAATCTTATAATCCAGTTCAATGTTCCCCATCAGCACTTTTGACTTTCCTTTATCCGAACGGTTATTCAGCATCCCGACGGGATTGGCCGTAGCCAAAGTATTGATGTTGTATCCCCATTCAGAATCTTTCCAGTCTACTGCTTCGGGCCATTCCCAATATCCACCAAAGTTTTTATCATAAAATTCCGTCCCGCCATAAACCGGCTTGGTAGGGTCCATTGAAGTGGCAGCTCCAATGGCATCGGTATTGGCATAGCTTGTCACAGAATACATGCCCTTTGCGTTGAAGTTAACCTTCAAATGCTCATCAAAAAGAGAAGGGGAAAGATTCACACTGGCCGTATAACGCTCAAAACTTGATGTTTTCAGGATACCTTGCTGATTGGTGTAGCCCAGGGAAACACGATAAGGCATATTTTTCAATCCACCGGAAACAGTGATATTATGGTCGGTACTGACTGCCGTACGATAAATCTCGTCCTGCCAGTCGGTATCGGCAAAAAGATGCTCGCCCTGAGCATTCGTATATCCTAATGCCTGATATTCCGCACTCGCCAGAAACTCTTCATCAGAATAACCATATGTGTTCTGTACAAGTTTCATGAACTCTTTGGCATTCAGTACATCCAGTTTGTCCGTAACCATGCTGACGGACACATTACCATTATAAGAAATACGGGGTTTAGAGTTACTCTGTCCTTTCTTAGTAGTAATCAGGATAACGCCATTGGAGGCACGAGAACCATAAATAGCTGTAGCCGAAGCATCTTTCAACACAGTAAAACTCTCTATATCAGCCGGATTTACCAAAGCCAATGGATTGGACATTCCTTGCACTCCATAATTATCCATGGCAAGTCCGTCAATTACAATCAACGGGTCATTACTGGCATTCAATGAAGAACCGCCACGGATACGAATAGTGGCACTGCCACCCGGCTCACCACCATTGTTGACAACACTGACACCGGCAATCTTGCCTTGCATCATGTCTTGGGCAGATGTCGTCAGCCCCTTGTTCATTTCATCCGGTTTAATTGCCGTTACAGACCCGGTCAAATCATTTTTCCTAGCCACACCGTAACCGATGACCACAACCTCATCCAACAATTCACTGTCTTCCTGCAGGGTCACGACTACACTGGAAGCTGCAACCACCTCCTGAGTCTTATAACCGATAAAAGAAACTACCAAAGTAGAACCTTTGGGTACATTCAGTGAAAAATTACCGTCAAGATCGGTGATAGTCCCGTTTGTGGTATTTCCTTTTTCTACTACACTTGCACCTATCACTCCACCCAGGGCATCTTTAACATGCCCTTTCACAGTGATGCTTTGTGCATAAGTGCCTACTGACAAGAATAGCCCTAGGATTAAGGGCAGAATCATCCGATAGATTCTAAGATTAACTTGCTTCATGCATTCAATAAATTAAAGTTAACAATATCAATTATCTACCCGTTGGCGGAATTAATTTAAGTTGATAAATATGAGTAAAAAGTTGTACATGTCGCTGATTTTTAGTAACTTAGTGGTGATTAAAACATTAAGTTCAAACCATCGTATGTACAACCTTTATGCAAAATTCGTCAAAATACTTGAGATATGCAAGCAATTCTCTGAAAATCTCGTCAATGATTCGGGTAATGTTCCACGTCGTGGTCCTGTTCCCAAGTTTTCGGATTTGGAAGTGGTGGCGCTATCCCTGACGGCAGAGACCGAGAGCATTGATAGTGAGAAGTGGTTGTTCGACTATAAATTGCAAGAATACAAGGACAGCATTCCCAATCTCATATCAAGGAGACAGTTCAATGACCGCAGGAAGAAAACGTCAGGCCTGTGTGAGGAACTGCGCAAGCGGATTGCCATGGAAATGGATGGCGGAGAGGAACAATTCTTTGTTGACTCCAAGCCGATAGAGGTCTGTAGGGTTGCAAGAGGAAAACGTTGCAAGATGGGGCGTGCCGGCAATTTCTCGCAAGCTCCCGACTGCGGCTTCTGTGCTTCGCAGAACACGTATTATTTTGGTTATAAGTTACACGCTCTCTGTGGGTTAAGTGGAGTTATCCATTCCTATGATCTGTCAAAGGCAAGTGTGGCTGACCTCCATTATATGAAGGATGTAAAACATACTTATCACGACTGTAGCATCTATGGTGACAAAGGGTATATTGGAGCTGACGTACAGCTTTACTTGTTCGAAACCGCACACATAAGACTGGAGTGTCCGTATCGGCTCAACCAAAAGGATTGGAAACCGACATTCATTCCGTTTGCAAAGGCAAGAAAGAGGATTGAGACAATATTCTCACAACTTACAGACCAGTTCTTGGTCATCAGGAACTACGCGAAAATAACGAATGGTTTGTTTGCCAGAATCATTGGCAAAATTAGTGCACTTACCATTCTGCAATACGTAAACTTCATTAACGACAAGCCCATTGGCAGAATTAAGTATGCACTAAATTAATTCCGCCAACAGGTAATTATCTGTATATTTGTACGTAAGAAAGTATCTGTAACCAGGAGTCTATTCTTCCGCTATCAAATTCAAGTCTTGCCTTTCACCGGCAAATTTAGAGCAACATCATTTTCCCCGAAAGCAGATATCGGACATAAGAGGATAAAAAAAGGACAAACCCTCACCAGATATATTCTGATGAGGGTTTGTCCTTGTAAAAGCGGCATTATTCTGCCGCGTATTGTTTAGGGGGAAGTCCGAACTCTGCCTGAAAACATTTAGAAAATAAGAGTGATTGGAAAAGCCTACCATATACATTACCTCTGCCACTGTAAACTTTTTCTGCTGCAACAACATGGCTGCTTTTTTCATGCGGATGGACTTGATATATTCCACAGGGGTCATTCCCGTCAGCTGTTTCAGTTTGCGGTACATCTGCTTGTTGTTGGTCGCCGCCCAGTCACAAAGAGTATTCACATTCAGCTCGGAATCCGAAATATGCTCTTCTATCAAGCGGGTGACATTTGCCAGAAATTTCTCGTCATACGAAACGGCCTCTATCGCTTCCGGAGTAGCAAGTACCTCCATACGCGCCTTGGCCTCATGAGTCTGCTTGCTGGAGAGTAACTGCTCTACCCGCAAGAGCAGGATATCCGGCTCGAAAGGTTTGGCTATGAAGGTATCAACGTGTAACTGTATACTCTCAAGTTCTGTCTCCTTATCACTCTTAGCCGTCAGCAGAATGATCGGGATGGTGGATGTAGGGATATGTTTTTTCAAACGCCGTACCATCTCTAACCCATCCATTACAGGCATCATTACATCCGAAACAATCAAATCGGGCAGCAATTCCATGGCAAGCTCCAATCCGGATTTGCCATTTTCTGCCACACGACAGCGATATTTGGCATGCAGAATCTGGTAAATGAATTCCGCCACTTCCGCATTATCATCTACAATCAATACAAGAGGAGCATCCGGTGAAAGAATATCCGGTGATGAATCAGGTACCCCTACCGGAGCTGTCTGCTCTTGATTCACAACCGGCAAAGTCAGGGTTACCGTAGTACCAACATTCTCCTCTGACATCAGCCGAACATTGCCACCATGCAATTCCGTATAGGTTTTCACCAAATAAAGTCCGATTCCAGTTCCCTCATTTTTTCCCGCAGTCTTGGATGATTGGAAGAAACGCTGGAAAATATACGGTTGGTCCTGAACTGGTATTCCGGTACCGGTATCTGCCACAGAAATATACACCTCCCTCCCACCTTCGGGAGCATCCAAAGAAAGAGTAACGGTTCCGCCTTCCGGCGTATATTTTACAGCATTGGAAAGCAGATTATCCAAAACAGACTCCAACTTGATGGCATCCATCTGAATGTATAGTTGTTCCCGATTCGTCCGAAATTCACAAGCGAGCTGTTTTTCCTTCATTTTTCCTTCTGTATAGAGTGCAAGCAAATCACGTGCAAAAGAGACCAGTTCTATCTGTGATAAAACCAATAAAGTCCTATTGCCGCTATCCACCCGGTTCAAGTCCAGCCCTTGATGAATCAATGAATTCAGTTTCATGGCATTGCGCTGAACCAATTCGAGCTGCTTCTTCTCCTGCTGATTCCTAATTTCCGGCAACATCCTGCTGATAGGGGCAATAATCATACTTAAAGGTGTCTTGAGGTCATGGGAAAGATTGGTAAAGAATTCCAGTTTGGCACGCGACTGTTCCAAAATCTTCTCCTTTTCCAAATGTTCCAGCTTCAAGCGGTTTTTCACACGGAAAAAGTGAATGGTCCAAACAATCAAAGCGCAGCATAACAGCATATAAAATGCCTTCGCCCACGAAGTATAGTACCATGGTGGAAGGATATGGACATCCAGACTATATATTTGTTCAAAGGGTTTGCCATAGGAATCCAGCTTACTTGCCATTAACCGATAGTTTCCATAATCCAGATTATTATAAATGATGCGGTTGGTATTGGGAGCCAGAAGAGTCCACTCACGCTCTACCCCTTCCAGACGATATACAATCCTGCTTTTCTCCTCCAGCGAGTAAGGCAAATCCGACAGTTCAAAAGCAAGATTATTCTGGTTGTACTCCAAGTTTATCTGTTCCATAAGACGGATGCTCCGGCAGTTTTTCTCCGAACCGGGCAAATAAAGCCGGTTATTCACATAAAGGGCTGTCAGCAATAACGGGCGTTCCGGATGTTCCGCCAGCAATGCATCCGGGGAGGAAATGGCAAAGCCATCCGCTGTGCCCAAGTATAGTTCACCCTCTTTCCTATCAAAGAACAAGCTGGTAAAACGTTTGTCGGCAATACTCAGGCGTCGCACTTCCAATGTCCGCTGGTCTGCCACCCAAAATCCGTCAGTAGTGGATATCCATATCTTTCCTTCAGCCTCTATCATGGAAAGCACTTCATAATGATTGAAAGCATCGAACGGCAAAACCTTTACCCTATTATCCGAAGGCTCCACACGCATTACTCCACCGGGAAAGCCAATCCAAATACAACCATCCTCGGTACACAAGACAAAATTGGGCCTTTGCCCCTCCTTGAACTCTCCTGAAGCAATATGGGTAATATTATTGGTAGAAGAATTTATTTTCTCAACACTGTTGGCACTACTGAGCAGGGCCAGTGCATTTCCTTCACTGTCGGGAACCATCTGGTTGATGAACATACCCGACAAACCATTGTGTATGGAATAGGTTCCTTCGGCTACATATGGGTGTGTAGAGGCATGCAGCAGTTTATGTTTGTCTACGACAAAAATACCGCCCAAACAAGTAGCTACCCATAACTTTCCATTCTTGTCTTCGAAAAGACCATATGCCCAGTTAGTATTGTAGCGACGGGTACTGTCTACTATACTATAAGGTATAAACTGGCGGCTTTCCTCATCATAGCGGCTGATGCTCCCGTCTGTTGCCACCCAAAGGTATCCGTCCCGGTCTTCATACAACTGTCGTACCCGGTTATGGGTCAAAGGAAAATTCTTATCTCCCATCTTGTACCAGGTAACATCCCTGCCCTTTCCCGGCACCCGGCCTTCCGGCCTTTCCTCCTCAGAAAACGTGAAACGGATAAGTCCATTTGTTCCCCCAAACCAAAAATTACCATGCACATCACGCAACATGGAATAAAACTGGTTTCCTTCCCCCGTCCCGGTAATCCGCGATATGGGAACATAGCGTAATGTCTCTTTACAACGTGCCATGGATATGCCATAGTCCGTCCCCAGCCAGATATTCCGTTCACAATCCGCATAAACAGTCCATACAATGTTGTTGGACAGTGACTGGAGGTTCCGCGAATCATGCACGATATGCAGTAAAGGTGAATCTTCTCCGTATATGTACAGTCCATTGTCTGTCCCCACCAACAATTGCCCATATCCATCCAAAGCCATTGATTTGACAGAATTGTCATGAAAAGCATCAATTCTCTGTATTTGCCCGTCGGCAGGAGTATATTTGAAAAGACATCCTTCCGTACCTATCCAAATACATTTCCTCACCGCATCTTCCAACAAAGAGTTTACAAACAGATTACTTTTATTCCTGCTAGCAGGTAGTTCTATCATTTCAAAACGTCCGGTAACGGATGTATAGCGGCAACAGCCATTATAGGTACCAATGTAAAGCTGATGGTCTGAAGAATGGATAAGAGAGTAAATTGTCTGATGAGGGATACCTTCTTTTACGGAAGAAATCTCACGGGTCTGTGGATGATACGTATACAGCCCGTTCAGTGTGCCCAACCACAGCAACCCATCGTACATCACCAGTGTACGGATGTCCGTCGGAAAATCAATTCCCGGTTCCTCATAAGTATCTGTCCGGTAATTGTATATCAATAACCCGTTGTCTGCTCCCAGATAAAGATAGGTACTGTCTACTACTTCTCCGCAATAAATACGCGTATTGCTACGTTCGCCAAAAATGAAATGCGGTTGGGTGGAATAGCCGTCATAGCTGAACAGACCTTTATCCGAACCTATCCATATCAGTCCTTGTGTATCTTGCAGAAAACAGCTGATGACAGATGCCTCTGTCCCTAAACTGATATTCTGAAACAACCGGTAATCGGGCTTCTGTGCCCACATATGGCAAGGAAGGACAGTCTGTAAAAGTATAAAAACAAAAAGAATATATTTGTACATACTCAAGGTTATATTCATTAAAGGTCCGGACAAAGATAAGAAACCGCAATCGTTTGCACAAACTTACAACCCGATAAACCTCAACGAATAAGCACAATTTACCATATTACGTTATTTTTGCAATCGGATTAGGGAAGTTTACCTTATCTTTGTCCTCAAAACTATACCATGAATAAACCGCAGATTACCATCAAGGATATTGCCCGGGCGCTGAATGTCTCCCCTTCCACCGTGTCAAGAGCGCTGAAAGACAATCCGGACATCAGCAAGGAAACTCGTGACCTTGTCCATGCCTATGCGCGCGAACATAACTACAAGCCCAATGTACTGGCCGTAAATCTCCGCGCAAGCCGCAGCAATACCATCGGCGTCATTGTCCCCCAACTGGTACACCACTTCTTTTCCTGCGTATTGAGCGGAATTGAGAAAGCGGCGGCAAATGCCGGATATAATATCATAGTGGCGCAGAGCAGCGAATCGTACGAGCAGGAAGTGAAGATTGTGCATTCTTTCCTTGCCGCCCGTGTCTGCGGAGTCATCGCTTCACTTGCCAAGGACACTTCCCAATACGACCATTACCAGGAGCTACTGAACAACGATATTCCCATCGTCTTTTACGATCGTATCTGCACGGGGCTGAAAACCGAGCGAGTGGTGGTGGACGATTATGCCGGCTCCTTTGCCGCCGTGGAATACATGATACAGACCGGATGCAAGCGTATCCTTTTCTATGGTGCGGCTCCCCACCTGGAGATTACCAAGAATCGCCGAAACGGCTACCTGGATGCCATGAAGAAGTATAAAATTCCGGTGGACGACAGCATGATTCTGTTGTGCGACACCCGTGAACGCGCCATCTCCATCACTCCCGACCTGCTGGAAAGCGAAAACCGCCCTGACGGTTTCTTTGCCATCAACGACGAGACAGCTTCGGGCATACTGTATGCCTGCAAACTGGTCGGCGTAAAAGTTCCCGATGAAGTATCCATCTGCGGATTCACCGACGGAGCCATTGCCCAAAGCACCGACCCGAAGCTGACTACCGTGGAGCAGCATGGCGAGGAAGTAGGTAAAAAGCGCTTTCAGCATTCTGACCGGAAAGCTGGAGGGAGAAGAGAAAAGCAACAACAAGATAGTACGTACCAATCTGGTGATAAGAGGAACTACGAAATAATAAAACATATTAAACCATCATGAAAGTAAAACCCGATTTAAGTTTCTGGAAGCTGTGGAACATCAGCTTTGGTTTTTTCGGCGTACAGATTGCATATGCTTTGCAGAGTGCAAACATCAGCCGTATCTTTTCCACTTTGGGTGCAGACCCGCATAATTTGAGTTATTTCTGGATATTACCTCCGTTGGCAGGTATCATTGTACAACCCATCGTGGGAGCCGCCAGTGACAAGACCTGGACACGCTTCGGGCGGCGCATCCCTTATCTGTTTATAGGTTCGTTGGTGGCCGTACTCGTCATGTGCCTGCTACCCAATGCCGGAAGCTTCGGCATGGCAGTAAGTACAGCCATGATTTTCGGACTGGTATCGCTGATGTTCCTCGACACCTCCATCAATATGGCCATGCAACCCTTCAAAATGATGGTGGGTGACATGGTGAATGAGAAACAAAAAGGACTCGCCTACTCCATCCAGAGTTTTCTCTGCAATGCAGGCAGCCTGGTGGGATATCTCTTCCCGTTCATCTTTGCATGGATTGGCATCAGCAATACAGCTCCCCAAGGAGTAATCCCTGACTCGGTGATTTACTCATTCTACATCGGAGCGGCCATCCTTATCTTCTGCGTCATCTACACTTCGGTCAAAGTAAAAGAGATGCCGCCTGCCGAATATGCAGAGTATCACGGCATCACCGAAGAAGAGGAACATGAAAAGACCAACATGCTGAAGCTGCTCATCAAGGCTCCGAAAGCATTCTGGACTATCGGACTGGTACAGTTCTTCTGCTGGTTTGCTTTTATGTTCATGTGGACCTATACCAACGGCAGCATCGCTGCCAATGCTTTTGACGCTCCTACAGTAGAGCACCTGGTAGATGGTGTCACCAAAGTGGTACTCGACACCAAGAGCCTGCAATATCAGAATGCCGCCGACTGGGTAGGCGTACTGTTTGCCGTACAAGCCATCGGCTCTGTGCTTTGGGCCATCTGCATACCGATGTTCAAGGACCGTCGCCGGGTCTACTCACTCAGCCTTGTTCTGGGAGGTATAGGTTTCATTTCCACCTATTTTATGCATAATCCGTATATGTTGTTCATTTCCTTCCTGCTGATAGGTTGTGCATGGGCTGCCATGCTGGCACTGCCGTTCACCATCTTGACCAATGCACTGAGCGGAGGACATATGGGTACCTACTTAGGTCTTTTCAATGGTACCATCTGTATTCCGCAGATTATTGCGGCAGCTTTGGGCGGCAGTATTCTGTCCTTGTTTACTCCAAAAGGAGTACTGCCCCCCGAAATCAATATGCTTGTATTGGCAGGAGTGATGCTGATAATAGGTGCTTTCTGTGTATATTTAATTAAAGAGACTAAGGGAGAGAAATAGAATCAAGCTCCTACTTCTGCACACAGATGACACAGATAAGGCAGATGAATACGGATTATTAGACAAACTTATCCGTGTTCATCTGCCTTATCTGTGTCATCAGTGTGCTATATTATCTTTTTTAATCCCCTCCCTTCCCCTTTCACTATTTTTGTCCTCACTTTTCTCTTTTATTTCCGCATATTGCGTATCTTTACGGCGATAACTACAGAAAACACGTCGCCATGAAAAAATACCTCAAGACCGATGAATGGAACATCATCGAAGACCAATTCCACCCCGACCGTCAACGGATGTCGGAAAGTATATTCAGCCTCGGAAACGGACGTTTCGGGCAACGAGGGTATTTTGAGGAGCCTTACAGCAGTGACAGTTACCGTGGTTCATTTGTGGCCGGCATCACTTTCCTGGACAAAACCCGCGTAGGATGGTGGAAGAACGGATTTCCACCATATTACACCCGTATACCCAAGGCTGCCGACTGGAGCCGCATCAACCTGCGCCTCATCGATGAGGAACTCGATTTGGCAGGCTGGGATGTCGATAGCTTCAACCGCCGCCTGGATATGAAGGAAGGTATCTCCTACCGGGACATGGAGGTGACGTCTCCTCGCGGAAACCAGCTCCGCATCCATGTAGAGCATATCACAAATATGGCAAGACCCAACCTCTGTCTCATCAAGTACAGCGTGTCTTCCATCAACTATACCGGCAGAATCTCACTCGTGCCCATCCTTGACGGGAATATAGTAGACGATGCCGATCTGCCAAACCTGAAAATATGGAACATACTGCGTTCCGGTTCTACCAGCAGCTGTGCCTATCTCTGGACACAGACCCGCCGGGAAGATGCACAAGTGTGCTACGCCATGACTTACCAATTCTTCAAAAACAACAAGGAAACCACTGCCAACCCCATACGGATAGAAAAGGAAAAGCAGACCGGTTTCAGCGTAGGTGCCGACGTGAAACCCGGAGACAACGTGACACTCATCAAATACACCGCCATCGCTTCTTCTCTCTACCACGAACGGAGTGAATTGGTGGAACACTCCGTGGCCGAGGCACGCGAAGCCAAGAGCATAGGCTGGAATACGCTGGTAGAAGAGCATCGAAGGGCCTGGCAGGAAATCTGGGACGAAACGGATGTCGTCATCGAAGGGGACCCGGAAGCGCAACAAGGTATCCGGTACAACATATTCCAGCTGTATCAGACTTACCGGGGAGATGATCCGCGCCTAAACATCGGCCCCAAAGGATTCACCGGAGAAAAATATGGCGGAAATACTTATTGGAACACGGAACTGTGTTGTGTACCGTTTTTTCTGCTCTCCACTCCCAAAGAGATTGCAAAGAACTTGCTGGCATATCGGTACAACCAGCTTCCCAAAGCCATCGAAAACGCCCGTAAACTGGGTTTCAAGGACGGTGCAGCGTTGTTTCCGCAGGTAACCAACAATGGAGAGGAATGCCACAGTGAATGGGAAATAACCTTCGAGGAAATCCACCGTAACAATATCATTGTCTATGCCATCGTTCAGCATGCAGCGCTGACGGGCAATATGGACTATATCGCTAAATATGGCCTGGAAGTAATGATTGCCGTCAGCCGTTTCTGGAGCCAACGGGTATCCTTCTCCCAACCCAAACAGAAATATGTCATACTGGGGGTTACCGGCCCGGATGAATACGAAAACAATGTGGACAACAACTGGTACACTAACTATTCCTGTATACAGTGCCTCAAGATGACCCTCCGTTTTCTGGAAATGGTGGCACAGCAATATCCGGATGAATATGCCCACATACGCCGCATCACCAATCTCGACCAAGTGAAGGAAAGTGCCCGGTGGAGAGACATCATCGAACACATGTATCTGCCGGAAGACAAGGAACGGGGTATTTTTATCCAAAATGACGGCTATATGGATAAAGTACTGGAAAGTACAGATAACATTCCTGCCGAAGAACGCCCCATCAACCAACATTGGTCATGGGACCGCATTCTGCGCTCTTGCTACATCAAGCAGAGCGACGTGTTGCTCGGACTTTACCTCTATTATTTCTATTTCGACACGGAAACCGTCCGCCGCAATTTCGAGTTCTATGAGCCGATGACCGTACACGAATCCTCCCTTTCTCCCCACATCCATTCCATCCTGGCTGCACGCATCGGCAAAGTGGAAAAAGCTTACCAGCTTTTCCTGCATGCCACGCGGCTTGACCTGGACGACTACAACAACGAAGCGGACCAAGGTCTGCACATAACCAGTATGCCCGGCAGCTGGCTGGCCATTGTACGCGGATTTGCAGGTATGCAGGTGCTGAAGGAGACGTTGTGTTTCTCCCCTGTCATACCGCAAAAATGGGACAGCTATTCATTCAAGGTGAATTATCTGAAAAACACACTTCACATACGGGTAGGAAAAGAAATCGAAATCTCGCTTACAGCAGGCAGCAAAGTGGACATACAAGTCTACGGACACCCATATACGCTGGAACGGGGGACGGAATTGAAAATTAATATGCCAATGTGCCAATGACCTGCGGCGTGATAGCGCAGCATAAACATTGCGCAGCCAATTAGCACATTGGCACATTAAATCATCATTTATCCTATAACCGGGAGAACATTTGGTTGTTTTCCCGGTTTTATGTTTTTATATATACCTGAACGAATAACTATATACTTGTTTACCAATGAAAAAAATGTTTCTATTTTCGCCCTGGTCATGGCGTTGCTCATCACGTCGTGCGGGCAAAAACAAAAGGGTAGCAATACCCTTATCCGACCGGTGAAGACTGCGCAAGTCAGTTCACAGTCGGTTATCCGCAAAGACTTCTCCGGAATAGTGGAAGCCGTGGAATATGTGAGACTTGCCTTCCGCGTCAGCGGACAAATCATCAGCCTCCCGGTTGTAGAGGGACAGCGGGTAAAAAAGGGGCAACTGATTGCCGCCATCGACCCACGCGACATCTCCCTGCAATATGCAGCCGACAAGGCTGCCTACGAAACAGCTGCCGCACAAGTGGAACGTAACAAACGGCTGCTTGGCCGCCAGGCTATCTCCGTGCAGGAATACGAAATCAGCGTAGCCAACTATCAGAAAGCAAAATCCACTTACGAGTTGTCCGGCAACAATATGCGGGATACGCGGCTGACAGCCCCTTTCGAGGGTTCCATCGAAAAACGGCTGGTAGAGAACTATCAGCGTGTCAATGCAGGAGAAGGGGTTGTACAGCTGGTAAATACACAGAAGCTACGAATCAAGTTCACCGTACCGGATGATTATCTCTATCTGCTCCGTGCCAAGGACGTAAAGTTCAAGGTGGTGTTCGACAGTTACCCTGCAGAGGCTTTCGATGCCAGACTGGAAGAGTATCTTGACATCTCCACAGCAGGGACGGGTATTCCGGTGACAATAACAATTGACGACCCGCACTTTGACCGTACACGTTATGACGTAAAACCGGGATTCACATGCAAAATAAAGCTGGCATCGGATGTCGCTCCCTTTCTGGAAGAAAAGCTGATGAATGTACCGTTAAGCGCCGTATTTGGCGACAGTGAAAACCGGAAAACGTATGTATGGGTGGTGGAAGGTAATAAAGTCAGTCGCCGCGAAGTGACCGTTTATTCTCCAACGGGAGAGGCAAACCTGCTTATTTCTAAAGGGTTGGAACCGGGAGAAACCGTTGTGACGGCCGGAGTATACCAGCTGACAGAAGGAGAAGCAATAAAGGTACTAATGTGATTAATCACATTGGCACATTACATTCCCCATTTATCTAAAAAATATTCATTATGAATCTAGCCCAATATTCATTAGACAACACGAAGATAGTCTACTTCTTTCTGGCTGTGCTGCTTATCGGCGGCATACTGTCATTCGGCAGGTTGGGAAAGAAGGAAGACGCACCTTTCGTCATCAAGTCGGCAGTCATCATGACACGCTACCCGGGAGCGGAGCCGGCAGAAGTGGAACGGCTCGTCACCGAACCCATCTCCCGAGAAATACAGTCGATGAGCGGCGTCTACAAGATAAAGTCAGAGTCTATGTACGGACTCTCCAAGATAACCTTCGAACTGCAACCGTCACTCTCTGCCGCATCCATTCCGCAGAAGTGGGACGAACTGCGGCGTAAAGTGCTCAATATACAGCCCCAACTGCCCGCAGGCTCTTCTGTACCGACCGTCTCGGATGATTTTGGAGACGTTTTCGGCATCTATTACGGCCTGGTGGGTGACGACGGTTTCTCTTATGAAGAAATGAGAAACTGGGCGGAACGAATCAAGACACAAGTCATCACGGCAGACGGTGTGATGAAGGTAGCCCTTTTCGGTACACAGACAGAGGTCATCCATATATTCATCTCCGTAAACAAGCTGGCAGGAATGGGTATCGACCCCAAGCAGCTGGCCAGCCTGCTACAATCGCAGAACCAGATTATCAATACGGGTGAAATCAGCGCCGGAGAACAACAGTTACGCATTGTGGCCAACGGTACCTACACGACTGTCGATGATATCCACAACCAGGTTATCACTACCTCCGGCGGACAAGTCAAGCTGGGTGACATCGCCATCATTGAAAAGGGATACATGGAACCTCCCGGCAATATCATGCACGTCAACGGAAAGCGCGCCATCGGTATCGGCATCTCCACCGACCCGACAAAGGATGTGGTAAAAACCGGTGAACTGGTAGACCGGAGGCTTGCCGAACTCATGCCCCTCATCCCCGTGGGGCTGGAACTGGAAAGTCTGTATCCCGAAAACGTGATTGCCAAAGAAGCCAACAACGGGTTCATCATCAATCTGATAGAATCCATCCTGATTGTGATTGTAATCATCATGCTGGTGATGGGCATGCGTGCAGGAGTACTGATTGGCTCTTCCCTTATATTCTCTATCGGAGGCACACTGCTCATTATGTCGTTTCTTGGCGTAGGTCTGAACCGGACCTCCCTCGCCGGATTCATCATAGCCATGGGAATGCTGGTGGACAATGCCATCGTGGTGACAGATAATGCCCAAATTGCCATTGCCCGCGGCATCGACCGCCGAAAAGCGCTGATAGACGGTGCCACCGGTCCCCAATGGGGATTGCTGGGAGCAACGTTCATTGCCATCTGTTCGTTTCTGCCACTGTATCTGGCTCCCTCTTCCGTAGCCGAAATCGTGAAACCGCTATTCGTAGTGTTGGCCATTTCCCTGGGATTAAGTTGGGTGCTGGCGTTGACACAAACCACTACATTCGGCAACTTCATACTGAAAGCAAAGGCTAAAGATGGTGATAAAGACCCATACGACAAGCCTTTCTACCATAAATTCGCCTCCATCCTCGGCACACTGATACGCAAGAAGGCGTTGACCCTTGGAAGCATTACAGCACTGTTCATCCTCTCCCTCATCGTCATGGGGCTGATGCCCCAGAACTTCTTCCCTTCTCTGGACAAGCCCTACTTTCGGGCAGATGTATTCTATCCGGACGGGTACAGCATCCGCGAAGTAGAAACCGAAATGAAAAAGGTGGAAGCGCATCTGATGCAGCAGCCGGAAGTGAAACGGGTATCCGTCACATTCGGCAGCACACCGTTGCGTTACTATCTGGCCTCCACTTCCGTCGGTCCCAAACCTAACTTCGCCAATATCCTGGTGGAAGTAACGGACAGCAAATATACCAAGAAGCAGGAAGAGAACCTTGATGCCTACATGAAGGCCAACTATCCCAATGCCATCACCCGTACCATGTTGTTCAAACTCTCTCCTGCTGTAGATGCCGCCATTGAAATCGGGTTCATCGGCAATAACACGGATACGCTGGTCATGTTGACCAACAAGGCTCTGGACATCATGCACCGTGACGGCGAACTTATCAACGTGCGCAACTCCTGGGGCAATAAGATACCGGTATGGCATCCCGTTTACAGTCAGGAGCGTGCACAACCGTTGGGTATCTCCCGTCAAAGCATGGCACAGAGTATCCAGATCGGTACGAACGGCATGACACTTGGGGAATACAGGGAAGGAGACCAGGTACTTCCCGTTCTGTTGAAGGATAAAACTATCGACTCTTTCCGCATCAACGACTTGCGTACACTCCCCGTATTCGGCACTGCACGCGAAACAACCACTCTGGAACAAGTCGTCAGCCGGTTCGACTTCCAGTACAAGTTCTCCAATGTGAAAGACTACAACCGGCAGATGGTGATGATGGCGCAGGCCGACCCACGCCGCGGTGTGAATGCCATTGCCGCCTTCAACCGTATATGGAAGCAAGTGCAAGAAGAGATTGATGTGCCCGAAGGTTACACCATGAAATACTTCGGAGAGCAGGAAAGCCAGGCAGAAAGCAATGCCGCACTGGCAGCTAACCTGCCGCTGACATTCTTCCTTATGTTCGTCACCTTGCTGTTTCTGTTCCGCAGCTACCGGAAGCCGATTGTTATCCTGCTGATGCTGCCGCTTATCTTTATAGGTATTGTACTGGGACTGGTGGTATTGGGGAAATCATTCGACTTCTTCTCCATCCTCGGCTTGCTGGGGCTGATTGGAATGAATATCAAGAATGCCATCGTGCTGGTGGACCAGATTGATACGGAAACCGCTGCCGGAAAAGCACCGCGTGAAGCCGTTATCAGTGCAACGACCACCCGTATTGTCCCGGTGGCCATGGCATCGGGTACCACTATCCTGGGAATGTTGCCGTTATTGTTCGACGCCATGTTCGGCGGCATGGCGGCAACCATCATGGGTGGTTTGCTGGTAGCCTCGGCATTGACACTATTCGTGCTGCCGGTGGCTTATTGCGCCATTCATAAAATCAAGTGAGAGAACATTCAACAATTTACAGTTTACCAATTGAATGATGAAAACAAATATACTTATTCTATCATTACTGTGCTCAGGACTGAATGCCGGGGCACAACAAGCATATCTGAGCCGCGAAGAATACCGCGACAAGGTAGAAGCATACAGCCAGATTCTGAAACAACAGCATCTGAAAACATTCGCCAGTACCGAGGCACGCAAGATTGCCTCCACCGGTTTCCTGCCCCAGATTGACATCACTGCCGAGGGTACCGCCAATCTCAATCATCTGGACCAATGGAACAGTCCGAAAGGAGACTACCACCCTTATACCTATCAGGCACTTGCCACCTTGACGCAGCCGCTTTATACCGGAGGTTCCCTAATAGCCCAAAAGAAAGTGGCGCAAGCCGAAGAGGCACTGGACCAACTTACCACAGAGCTGACCCTCGACCAGATACACTATCAAAGTGACGCCGTCTATTGGAATGCCTCTGCCGCCCGTGCCGGTCTGAAAGCCGCGGCTACCTTTCAGGATATTGTACAACAGCAGTACGACATCATCCAAGACCGCTTTGATGACGGTGCCATCAGCCGCACAGACTTGCTGATGATTTCCACCCGGCGTAAGGAGGCCGAATTGCAGTACATCAAGGCACGCCAAAACCATACCCTTGCCCTGCAAAAACTGAATATCCTTATGGGCTCGGAACCGGACGCTCCCATAGACAGCATAGCCGAAATAGATATACCGACTGCCCCCATCATCCCTCTGGGCCTGGATGATGTGCTGCCCCGCCGGGCAGAATATGCCAGTACCTCCGTGAACATCGCCCGCAGTGAAGCGCAACGGCATGCCGCCCTCAGCCGCTACAACCCACAAGTCAGCATGTTCCTCGCTACCGGTTGGGATACGGGAATTGCCTATATGGGGCAGGATGTACCTCATACTCCCGTCGCAGGGGTCAATGTCAGCATCCCCATCTTCCGTTGGGGAGCCCGCTTCAAGACAAACCGCCAACAGAAAGCCTATATCGGCATACAGAAGCTGCAACAAAGCTATGTAACGGACAATATTCTGGAAGAGCTCTCCGCAGCCACCACAAAACTGACGGAAACTGAACAGCAAGTCAAGACGGCCCGGGAGAATATGATACTCGCCGAAGAGAATCTGGGCCTTGTCACCTTCTCTTATAATGAAGGAAAAGCCAGCATGGCAGATGTGTTGTCCGCACAACTCTCGTGGACGCAGGCACACACCAACCTGATTGATGCGTATCTGGCGGAGAAGATGGCGATGGCTGAATATTGGAAGGTGGTTAGTGAATGAAATGCCCCTCAAAGAAAAACATACAAAAAACTCCGGCATAGCTTTACAAAGCCATACCGGAGTTTCTTTATATTTTTCCTACTGACCGTTTATCCCAGGAATGAAATCAGCACACCCGCCGCAACAGCCGAGCCGATTACGCCGGAGATATTACTGGACATACAGTAATTCAGTACATGGTTCTTAGGGTCATACTTCGTTGCAATATCATTGCAGACACGGCTTGCCATTGGCACGGCACTCAGCCCGGTAGCACCAATCAACGGATTAATCTCTTTTTGCTGAACAAGTTGAACAGCTTCACAAAAAAGATACCACCGGTAATGGACAATGCAAATGCAAGGAATCCACCTATTACGATACCAATGGTCGTCCAGTTCAAGAAGGCCTCACTGGTCATGGTGGCACCCACGCTCAGTCCAAGGAAAATAGTAGCAGCATTCATAATACTGTTGGCTGCCGCATCAAACAGACGGCTTGTATCGGCACCGATTTCCTTAATCAGATTACCGAACATCAGCATACCAATCAAAGGCACTGCCGTGGGCACAAACAAGGCAACAATCGTAGTCACTGCAATCGGGAAGATAATCTTCAACACACGCAAGTTCTTTATTTCAGTCTTTGAAGGATAAAGCTTCTCTTGCTCCTTCATATTAATCATCAGTTCCTTCTTGGTGCAGAACAGTTTCACTACCATCGGAATGATAACAGGCACCAACGCCATGTACGAATAGGCTGCAATGGCAATAGGACCCAGCAAATGAGGAGCCAGCTTAATGGTAGTAAAGATAGCCGTAGGTCCATCGGCACCACCGATAATACCCAATGCGCCTGCTTCTTTCGGAGTAAAGCCCATCAACACTGCACAAAGCAATACGGTAAAGATACCCAACTGGGCAGCCGCACCGAATATGGAGAGACGCAAGTTACGGAGCATCGGACCGAAGTCTGTCAGCGCACCCACACCCATAAAGATAACAGGCGGCAGAAAGCCGGTCTTAATCAGCATATAATAAATGAAGTTCATCAGTCCGAGGTCGTGCGCAATCTCGTGCAACGGCATCTCCCAAATATTCTTCATCACCCCGCCTACCATGACCATTCCGTTTTCATCTGCCTGAATCACACCCATATCACCACCGGGAAAGTTGGCAATGAGCACACCGAAAGCGATGGGTACCAACAACAATGGTTCATAGTGTTTCTTGATACCTAAATAAAGCAGGATGAAAGCGATGGCATACATCACGAGGAACGACGGATCAGCAATGATGTTGCTGAAGGCCGTCATATCATAGAGTTTTGCAAATATATCTTCCATTATCCTATCTTCATTAATACATCATCTTCAGAAACAGAGTCACCCGGATTGACACAGATGGCAACAACCGTTCCATCAAAGTCTGCGCGGATGGCATTGTATGTCTTCATAGCTTCGATATAGCAGAGGAGGTCGCCACTCTTCACCTTGTCACCCACTTTCAACGGGGTTTCCTGTGCATTTTTTGTCAAGAAGAACTTGCCTTCGAGCGGAGCCGGAACGTCCTGACCTTCTCCTACGGGAGGAGCAGTCACTTTCTCGGTAGCCGAAGCGGGCAGGTCGATGTCGCCATAGGCCACTGTCACGCGGTAAGCCTGGCCGTCCACCTGCACGGTGAGCGTCTTGGGTTTGGCATCGTCCAGCGGAGACTTGTCACGTTCGGCACGGCGTTTCTCTACGTCTTCCAGGAAGTCTTGTTTTGCCTTGCCACTCTTGTAAGCCTCGTATTGAGCCGGGTGCATGGCGTACTCGAAGAGCTCTTCATCGTCCTCGCCCAATTCCCATTTGTTCTCCTTCATCAGCTTGCGGTACTTGTCCAAAGCATCGGGATAGTTGTCCTGCGGATTGCCGGTGAAGAACTTGCGTCCTTCGCGCTCCGCTTTCTCGATAAGTTCAGGAGCCAATTCACCCGGCAACTTACCGGCTTTGCCCAGCAGCATATCCCAAATATCATCGGCAATCATACCCCAGCGTTCCTTGCCCTTCTCCATAGCAATGACGTTCATCATAGAGAGGTTCTTGACGTACTGGCTGAACGGAGTCACCAACGGGGGATAACCTACGCGCGGCCAGACGTATGCCACTTCGTTGAACAACTTGATGAGCAATTCGTCCTGCTTCATGAAGGGCAGGTTGCGTTTTGCCTTGTATTTGTTGATGGATTCCAGATTGGACTCCAAATCCGCCATCAGACTGCCCATCATGCCGCCCGGCAGTCCGGGACCAATCAGCAGGGAGTTCATCAAGCGGTTGCGCGGGCTGATGTACAAGCCAAGGAAGTCGTCCATAAACTCCTGGATGAGTGCGCGTACCTTCATATATGCCTCCATATTGACTTCGGGCACCTGGAAGCCTGCATCCTTCAGCATGGCCTGCACACTGAGCAAGTCGGCATGTCCCGTACCCCAGGAAAGCGGCTCCATGCCTACGTCGATATAGTCGCAACCCGCTTCGCACACTTCAAGAATACTTGCCATATTGAAACCGGGACCCGCATGACTATGATACTGGATAGGAATATCGGGATGCGCCGCCTTGATATTGGCCACAATCTTGCCCAAAGAAACCGGACGTCCGATACCTGCCATATCCTTGATGCAGATTTCGTCGGCACCTGCCTTGATAAGCTTCAGTGCCATCTCCGTGTAGTATTCTACGGTATGGATGGGTGAATGGGTGATGCAGAGCGAGCATTGGGAAATCATTCCGGCATCGTGTGCATAGCCAATAGAAGGGATGATATTGCGGGTATCGTTCAGACCGCAGAAGGTACGCGTGATGTCCGTACCCTGCGCTTTCTTTACCTTATAGAACAGCTTGCGCACATCGGCGGGCACGGGACTCATGCGGAGGCCATTCAGGGCACGGTCCAACATGTGAGTCTGGATACCGGCTTCGTGGAACGGCTTCGTCCATTCGCGCACGGCTTTATTCGGATTCTCCCCAAACAGCAGATTTACTTGTTCAAAACCTCCGCCATTGGTTTCCACGCGCGCAAAACAACCCATCTCAATGATAGCGGGAGCTACTTTCACCAGCTGGTCAACACGGGGTACATATTTTCCGGCACTCTGCCACATGTCCCTGAATACCAAGCTGAACTTAATTTCCTTTTTCATACTAAATTATTCGGTGTGTTTTTATATAAGATTATTATTTCAGATTTTTTCTACCTTAGCAACTTTACCCTTACCTTGTGTCACTACTGTTACGGCTGCACTGATAGCTGCCAGAATATTACCGGGGACAGGTGCAGGACCATTTGCTGCAGCTTTGGCCGGTACCACTTCTTCGGGTGCATATTTGTTCACAAGTGCAATGAGACATTTTCCTAAGTAGATAACAATCAGCAGGATAGCAAAGACTGTTGCCATACCTACCACCATTAGCAGAAGTGCTATGTTCAAGTTTTCCATATTATAAATTATTAGTTATTCCGTAGGATTTAAAAAAAATCGTTCGAAATTAGCGATTATCCGTTAAAGAAAGGTGGTAAAAAATAATAAAAGATGCTAAAACGTCACTTCCCGCACTACCGGAGAGGTGGTACGGGAAGTGTATAATACCCCATTTATGTCAAGAAAAGAGGCAATTGGCGGGATGGGAAAAATCAGCCCAGCGGGTTCTCTCCCTGATCGCCGTCGTTGCCGCCCTGGTTGCTGCCACCTTGATTGCCACTGTCAGAAGAAGGAAGCTTGCCCCACTCTTCCCAAACAATCTTCGTATTCACCATGCTGCGGGTAAATCACCTGACGGCCACTATTACGCTCCACTTCGGGCAAAAAACGGACACGTACTCCGTTAATCAGCGAAGCGCTTACCTCCGCAGCCGTCGACACTCCTCTTTTAGTAGAGGTGGCAGTATAGTAGAAGGTGCCGACACCGTTTATCTTCACAGTACGTCCCTGCCCCATGAAATTGCTCAATACACGCCCCAAGTTCTCCATCACCGCATACGTGTCACCACGGGTCACGGTAGAAAGAACAGACAGCTCGTCTGCCACTTCACGGGTAGTAACCGCCTTGCCCCAGGTTACTGATTGAGGATACCACAAATCGTTTACTTTTTTCTGAACTCTTTTAAAAAATGCCATAATCGTAATGTTTTAAATGATTAATTAATAATGTATATCCGGTTTCTCTTGTCTCACCCGAGAAGCAGAAGTTTTCATCGTGAGGCCTCAACGATTCAGCCGTCTGCTTTTCTCAAATTCGATGTTGCAAAGTTAGGGTGGGAAACAAGGGAAAACAAGAAAATGGCATCTACAACCAATTTACATAAATCACTAAAATACAAACAATTACAAAAACAACATCTCTACAAGAAGAAGGGGAAATAAAGCTGAAATAAGAAGAATAAGGTGATAATCTCTACAAGCTATACACGCAAACTTCTGATAATGAAGGCACCTATATCTTCCGGTCTCTACAAGATAGTTACTATAAGCTATTCTTTGCAATATGACATCATTTAGAGTTTATGCCAGTGAAAAGAAAGAATGCACACATAGAGAGAATGTGCCTCTCTACGTGTTTGGCTGATTTTACTTTGTTACTGCATTATACAAATCCTGGTAGGTTTTCACCACACTATACGCCACATCGCCAGTGCTGATAGCTGCAAAATGGCGACGGGCGCACTCTATCTTGGCATCCTCGGCACGGCGAAGTTGTGATACTTCGATGTCGTTGCCTTTGGTTTCTGCCACGAAATAGACGTGCTTCACGGAATCTTCTCGAAAAGCTACAGCCCAGTCGGGATTATATTTGCCCATCGGAGTGTTGATGTAGAATCCACCGGGCAGTTTGCTATATACCACCACATCATCCTCAGCTTCCAGCGACTCGGCAAAACTCTTTTCGATACCTTCACTATCTACCACTACAAGATCGTAAAGCGACTTGGTACTTTCGATAGCATTCTTGCCAAGTGTACCACGCAGCGTAGCTTCCTCAAAGATGCCAGTACCAAAAGTTCCAGCACATTTCTCATACTGAATGTGTTGGATGAGCGAGATAGCCTTACAATCGTTGATGATGCGACCGGCTTTGATGATGAACTCTTCTGGATTCAGCTTGAACTGATGGAAAGTCGCATGATTAACGCCTTTCAGCATTTCTACAATGGTGCGGCGAGTTAGACCGGTGGATTGCACGAGTTCACCTACCAAGTCGTAAGTTACTTCTGCTCCAATAACTTCCGTTACCCGAATGGTTTTCACTGTAGCGGCACTCATGGCTGCTCCGGCTTCCAATTCTTCGCGGTCACGGATGCTTTCCATGCCGCCACTCTCCACTACAATACGGATTTCTGTCACATTCAGGTGCTTGTCGAGTGCATCAATGGCACTCTTGATGAGTTTTGGCGTTTCAAAACTCACGTTATAGTAGGTACGTGTATTAATGCGCCGCCACAACTCTTGCCACTCTTTTTTGTTGAAGTTGTCTTTAACTAAGTGAGCCTCCGTTTTATTACGTCCATTGGCTGGTTTGAAGGCATCGGGATTGAACACTTTATCCAACTGTTTGATGATAAACGAATGTAGATTTTCCACCTCACCAAACTGGAGCGAATCGGCTTTCTTTTCGTCAAAGTACTTTTGCGTGAGCTTGCCCTTCTTGATGTAACCTTGGACTATCAGTTCTTCGTGGATTTCCACGGCTTGTTCGGTCGTAATCTTTATGCTGTGTCCATCTTGTGTCTGTGCCAGTTGGTCGGCAAACAGTGTGGCTGTCACCACTACCGGACGGCTGGCACAGGCTTCTGCCATATCGGTTTGCAGCTTCTTGGCAAAGTCGTCATAGCTCTCGCTGGCAATAACGGTCAGGATATTGGTGTCGAACACATGGTCACCCAATACGTCGGCATCTTGACGTTCGCCCTTATCGTTGACGCATAGGCGCATACCACGACCCACCTCCTGACGTTTCTTGATTTCGTTGGAGGTGTCTTTCAACGTACAAATCTGGAACACATTAGGATTGTCCCAACCTTCCTTCAAGGCCGAGTGAGAGAAGATGAAGCGAATGGGGCAACTTTGGCTAAGTAAGCGCTCCTTATCCTTCATGATAAGGTCGAAACCACGTTCTTCGTTTTCGCCTTCCTTATTCTTCGATTCCACGTTCTTCCCTTTTTTATCGATAGAGAAGTAACCATCGTGAATGTTTTCGGGCGCATTCTTCGGATTGGAAAGGAAGCGAGTGTAGGCGGTATCCTTAAAGGTAAACATAAGCTCTTGCAAGGCACGTTGGTATTCCTCTTCAAACATCCGTGCAAATTTGCCCTTCTCTGCCGTGTCCTTACCGTAGATGCGGTAACTATCCACATGATCGATAAAGAAGAGCGAAAGCACCTTGATGCCGCGAGTAAAAAGTTGGCGTTCACGTTCCAAATGAGTCTTGATGGTTTCACGTATCTGGTGGCGACGGAGAATATCCTCATTCACACTGCCCACCACCTCACCGGGATGAAGCGTCAGTCCGTTGAGGAAATGCACGGTATTGGTCAATCCGTCTATACATTCCACTTTAAAGTTATTGGCATACTCCTGCAAACCGCCACTTTGCTCTTTGAGATCGAATCCTTCGCCGACCAAACGAATGGTCTGGCGTGTGCCATTGGCAGTCTTGACATCGAAGCCCAATCGAGCTTGTGGATTGCCTTTGCTAATGACGATCTCATCCAGATAGACATAGCTATTGGTAGCTGTAGAACCCACTTGATGCACACTGCGTACCTCTATTTTCTTCACCAGCTTCTTGTTGTAAGCGTCGATGGCATCGAGGCGATATACTTGGTTGAATATTTCACGGTGCGTGGCACTATAAAGTAAGGTAAAGAGCGGGTTAAACAGTTTGATACCTTTTCGTGTAGCATTACTTTTATCCGTTCCCAACACGCTTTGCGGCTCGTCAATAATTAGGATGGGATTCGTTTTTGCCAAGATGTCAATAGGCTTTCGCGAACCGAACTCATCACGGCGTGAGAAGATGATACGGGCTGCGGAATCACCTGCGCGACCTTCCTTGTTTTTATCCTCGTTAAGCGAAGCATTGAAAGCCTGCGTATTGATAATCATTGCATGAATGCCGTTATCCGAAGCAAAGGCATCAATCTTAGCGAGCTGCTTCGAGTTGTAGATGAAGTATTGCATGCGTTTACCATATTCTCCAGCAAAGTGCTCTGCCATACTCTCAAAACTCTTGAACACGCCTTCGCGGATGGCAATACTAGGCACTACAATCACAAATTTCGACCAGCCATAGCGGGCGTTCAGCTCATACATGGTCTTGATGTAGGTATAGGTCTTACCCGTACCTGTTTCCATCTCGATGGTAAAGGTACGTCCGTCTCCCTCCAGATGCTCCACGGGATTCAATCCTTCTGCCATCTGTATGCCACGCACATTCTCGCAAATGCTTTCATTGTCAAGTACAAGGGGAAAATTGCCGAAACCGTCGAAGTTGAGCGCACCAAACTTGTTCAAGAAGGTGCGGCTACCATCGTGTTTGGGTTGCCCCTGAAACACATCGCTCACGCATTTGGCGGCTTCCGCTTGAAAGCGTTGATGTTTATATCTTATTTTCACTTTTTGCCTCCTTTCTTACTTTTGTCACTAATCGCCCTGATAGCGTTCAAATAATCTTGCTCCACATCGCTGAGTGTGCGTTGTTTATATTTACGATACTCAGTAGCGGCATGATCCATCGCTTCTTGATGGGATACTAGGCCTCCATCCAGTAGGAGTTGTTCTCCAGTTGAGGTGAGTATGCGATCCAGATAGTTTGCCCAATCGTTCATGGTCATGGGTTGCTCTTTCTCGGCTTGGCTTTCTGCGAAATCAAGTAAAGCGATAATCATGTCAAGATTATAGAAGGTTGTCATGTATGACTTACCATCTGTGGCAGTTGTTCGGAATTTCCGAACAACTGAGTCCTCTTGTAGTTCGCCTTCTTCGAAAATGTGCTTAATATATTCACTTACATTCGATTTACTCGTCTGATACAACTCGCACATCTGCGCTTGAGTAAGCCATAAAGTATCTTCCTCAAGTTTCACATCTATCTTTGTCAGACCGTCATTGTCTGTATAAATTAGTATTTTGTTGTTCTCTTCCATGGACACATCAAATTACTCTGATATTATTAAACGCATCATTATCCGACCAATCCAAGAATTGCTTGAACTGCTCATAAATATTGATTTTCTGAGCATCTTCCTTGAAGCAGGCATCACGGAAAAGTACACGCAAGGGACTCTTGTCGGCCATCGCAGTTACTACCTTATCGGTAATGCCCTCGGAAAAGCAAGCCACAAGTTCGCCTTCGTTGACAGTGTAGATGGTACAACCGTCCATGGTTTCTGTCTGCAAGGGCAAGTCCAAGCGAACACCCCATGCCAACATCGAACCATAGAGTAGGTCGAGGTCAGTACGATCGCGCTTGATATTATAGGCAAAGAGGTCAAGCTGGTCTTGCTTGTATTCCTTGGGTGAAAGTGATACTTTCTCGTAGTTGCTTTCGTCAAGGCGGTAGACACGGAAACCGGTGTCGAGGTTTTGGGTAGTAAGCGGGGAATCTGCTTTTATTTTTGCACCGGAACGACGGATGCGTTCTTTGGCTATCTCAGGGATAGTGGCGTAGCCTGCCTTACGTGCTTCGCTATCTTCTGGCGTTTCTTCGGGAAGCTGAACGCAGATATATCTTCTGTTACCTCCGTCTTCGGCGTTGAGTTGCATTACAGCATGGGCAGTGGTGGCAGAGCCTGAGAAGAAATCGAGAATAAGTGCATCTTTATCAAAATGAGTCATCATCTTGAGCATCCTTATCAAGAGATTTATACTTTTGGGATTGTCGAATGCTTTGCAGCCCATTAATTTCTGAAGATATGAAGTTGCGGAAGAAGTTAAGAAATCTGTATCCCACCAAGTCGTAACTTTTTTTCTTGATTGTCGAGCCTGTTCTTCGTAATACTTCTTCTGGAGATTGTTCTCTGTGACAATAAGCAGTCCATTATCATACAGTTTCTGCATGGTCTCTTTTGAATATCTCCAATATCCTTCAACGCCCATAAATTCGTAAAAAGGATTACCTTTCTTTGCTCCACCAGGACCATCTACAGGTGCCAATTTATATTTTCCCTTATCGTCTTCTCGATCAAATCCGTCTAATACAGGGTCTTCTCCTATATTCTTTTGTTGAGCAAACACCTCATTTATTTCTTTGGCATAAAACGCAATGTGATTGTGATTTTCAGATATTATTCTATCATTAGAAACAGAGGCTCTATGCTTATGGCAAATATCAGCAATGAAATTATGCTCGCCAAAGACTTCATCACATATTTTGATGAGATTTGCATTCTCATCATCACCTATCGAAATAAAGATAACTCCATCCTCCGTGAGCAGAGAACGAGCCACCAGCAGACGACTATAAATCATACTACACCAATCCGAATGAAACTTACCATTCGTATCGGTATTCTTCCTGAAGCGATAGCCCAACTCGTCCACATTGCCGGCTTTGAAATCCTCTTCGGCAGCAGTGAGAGCAAAGTCGTCGTGATACACAAAGTCATTGCCAGTATTATAGGGTGGGTCGATATAAATCATCTTCACCTTACCCACATATGAGCGTTGCAAGAGTTTGAGCACTTCCAGGTTATCACCTTCGATATAGATATTCTTCGTATTGTCCCAATCCACGGAATCTTCCACCACCGGGCGTAATGTCTTATCGGTTGGTTTGGCAGCCTCCGCACGAGCGGCATTCTTACCTACCCATGTAAACTGATACATCTCGCCATCGCCGTCTGTGACATGGTCGCCAAGCAACCGGCGAAGCACCTCGAAGTTTACCTTTCGGGAGATTTCACCAGTCTTGTCATCACGTACTTCGGTAAATGCCGAAGGTGCTATCTGATAGAGCGCATCAAGATTGAGTTGCGTTCCGTCTGCAGAGTTCAAATCCAAATGTTTTAATATGTCAGTCATATATCTTGTTTCTTAATTGTTTTCTAATGTTTTAAGTTTCTCTTTCTTTGATTTGTCCTTGATGAAAGTAGGAGATGTGAAAATGAAACGCAATTGTTCCACTTGCTCCAATTCTTCTTTCAATGCTTCGTAGGCATAGATGGAGAATAAAGCCGCAGCAATAGACACAAAAGTACCTTTGGATAACCGTCCTTTGATGTCATCCACTACACGCTCGTTTATATTGTTTATTAATTTGGAATGTTCCATCCTCGTTTTATTAGACCTTAGTTCCGCGGCACTTTACAAAACAATTATTTAAAGTACTGAGTAATAAAATATTGCCCAGTACTTTGCCATGTCAGAAGATTCACTTAAATTAGTGTTGCAAAAAAGCACAAGAAATCTTCAACAAGCATGACAAAAATAAGCATAAAATCCGGTAAACTCACTTCTTTTGGAGGGATATTTTTAATTATGGAGCAATTTGATTCTATGCTCTCATCCGTAATCAATTCAACACAGCAGTCCGATAGAGAGCGAACTATTGAAATAACAAGGAATAACAATATTTTTTAAGTCACCAATCAGTTTCTTATTTCATTTTGTAACAACATTTCAAATCCCAAAAACATCCGTTTCAAGCCATCAAACCGTCACAGTCCATCCCCTCCCAGAACACCTTCTGAAGTGGGGGTAATTCAGTATACGACTAAATAGGATTCAATATACGACTGAATGGCATTCAGTATAAGACTGAATAGGGTTCAGTATAAGACCGAGGTTATATTAGTAGCAAAACAGAATTGAGAACAGAGGAAATCACCGACTTTTTGTCCTAATAAATCAACACAAATTGGCTATATTCCTAAAATAATCATATAAAAATATCGGCATTACTTCCGAGATTATTCTCTATGGTTTCTTCCATAGGAAACTGTTGCTTGTTTATGCAAAAAGAACCATTCTTCCGTTCAAAAACCAAATTATCGTCCACCCGAAGCGATTCGGACACTAATATACCACCGGCATTTTTAGAATAGACATAGACAACTATCCCGTTCTCAAACCTAAATGTATATTCGAACCCGACTACTCCCTCTTTCTTTCCGGCATAAATAAAATTCACATAATAATCTATCTTCTTCCATTTGGGCGACAAATGGTTCTCAATATCGAATAAGGCCAAACTGAAGTTTGTTTTACCCGATTCGTTCGGTCCATATACAATACCATTTTTTATGATACCGTCTTTGATAGCGTTTTTATGAACTCATAATTAGCCGGACTTGACAAATCCCACTTGAAGATACGGAAAAGGATTTCCGTAAAGAAATTACGTGCCTAATTTATCTTAATGCCACCTAATAGTTTCATACCCTTGTCACTGTTGTCTTGCAATCCGAAATTTCAGACATGGCACACTACTGTATCCAGCGTCTCTCCATCAGCAAACAGTCCACCATCTGCCTGCATCATCCGTTTCTTCAGGCGGAACTTCTGCTGGGACACGGAAGCGGGAGACACGGCAATGAGCGTGGCAATCTGTGCATTGCTGAAGTGCAGGCGGATAAGCATGCAGAGCTGGCTGTCGGCAGGCGTAAGTTGGGGAAAGCGCAAGACAAGGCGTTTGGAAGCACCCTTGTATACTCTGTCAGTAAGCTTCTGCAAGTAGTCCCACTGGCTGTCCGCAAGGAATTTGGGCTGGATGCGCAACTGCTTCACCACTTCGTCTGCATCTATCATGGCGGAAGCAAGCGCCTGCACCTGCCCGTCGAGCATCCGGACACGCTCGCCCTCTTTCCTCAACAGTTCCAGTTCGCGGGGCACGGGGTTGTCTTCATACTCCTTGAGACGGGCGCGGAGTGACTCGTTTTCCTTATCCAGACGGCTGCCATGTTCCATGAGGTTCATCAGCGAGCTATGCACTTCTTCGCGCTCTTCGTCGGTCAGCGACATCTCCTTCAGGCACTCTTCCAGTTCCTCACGTTCGCGTTCGTTGTTGCGCAGGCGCTGTTCGTTTTCACTCAGGGTGACTAGATAGTTACGGTGACTACGTTCTTTCTTGAAACGGATAAGGCTGAACAGCATAGCACCGGAAATGCTGAACATAATCACAGAAAACACTCCCCAGAAAAAACGTTCGTAACCACTGACCGGCTTCAGCCGCACATGCCTGCCATCAGAAAGCTCCTTTATCTGATTATACTCACGGTGCAAACCGGAAATCAGGCGGACGGCCCGGGCACTGTCGACAGCACCGCATTGCACCAACGAGTCAGCATGAGAAAGGGACTGTTCGTAGTTCATCAAAGTTCTACCGGCAGGTTTCGAGCAGGCTGTCAGCCCTAAAAGGAAGGTCAGCAGGAGAAAAAGGGAGGTATGTTTCATCTTGAAATTTTGTGTTTATAATGAGTAAGGTGTAAAATCGGTAAGGAACGAGCTTACTTCAACAGTTTTCATAATCAATGCATATTAATCGTTACAGAAACAAAGGTAACACTTTCTTCCCACAATAAATAAAGAGGTACAAAGTTTTTCATTACTTTGTACCTCCTCTTTTTCTTCGACTTGCATCATTTATAGCCGTGAGTCAGCAAAAATCGTATAGCTTAGAACTCGCTCGTAAAGTGGAACTTGATATGCTTGAAGTCCATCTGCGCCATCTGCAACACATATCCGCTGTCGGCCAGGAACACATCCCTACCCTCGCGGTCTTTCGCCATATACTGGTATTTGCGCTTCTTGAAGGCTTCCAGTTCAGCCGCATCATCGCTCTCAATCCAGCAGGCTTTATACAGACTGAGCGGCTCCCAACGGCACTTCGCACTGTATTCGTTCTCCAGACGATACTGGATGACCTCGAACTGCAACTGCCCCACCGTACCGATAATCTTACGCCCGTTAAACTGGTTGACGAACAACTGAGCCACACCTTCGTCCATCAACTGGTCGATACCCTTGGCAAGCTGTTTCTGCTTCATCGGGTCGGCATTCTCAATGTACTTGAACATCTCCGGAGAGAAACTCGGAAGCCCCTTGAAGTGAAGCGCCTCGCCTTCGGTCAGCGTATCGCCAATCTTGAACGTACCGTTATCCGGCAGGCCGATAATATCTCCCGCCCAAGCCTCATCGACAGTTGTCTTGCGCTGCGCCATGAACTGCGTAGGCGACGAGAAACGCATCGTCTTGCCATGACGTACATGCAAGTACGGGGCATTGCGTACAAACTTCCCGGAGCAGATTTTGCAGAAAGCGATACATGAACGGTGATTCGGGTCGATATTGGCGGTTATCTTGAAGATGAATCCGGTAAATTTAGGTTCTTCCGGCTCCACCTCACGTTCTTCCGCCTTCACGGAACGGGGACTGGGAGCAATCTCCACAAAGCAATCCAGCAGTTCCTGCACACCGAAATTATTCAGTGCCGAACCGAAGAATACGGGAGCAAGCTCCCCTTTCAAATATTCCTCCTTATCAAATTCGGGGTAAACACCGTCTATCAGTTCCAATTCTCCGCGCAGCTTGTCGGCCAGCTGGGCACCAATCCGGTTGTCCAGCTCCTCGGTATGGATGTCCACTTCCACCTTCTCCGTCACTACCTGCTTGCTGGGCTGGTAGAGGTTGAGGTTATGCTCGTAGATATTGTAGACACCCTTGAAACGGACACCGCTCTCGATAGGCCACGTCAAGGGACGCACGTGGATGTGCAGTTCCTCCTCCAGCTCGTCCAGCAGGTCGAACGGGTCTTTGGCTTCACGGTCCATCTTGTTGATGAAGATAATCACCGGCGTATTACGCATACGGCAGACCTCCATCAGCTTGCGTGTCTGCGTTTCCACACCTTTCGCACCGTCCACCACGATGATAACACTGTCCACAGCCGTCAGCGTGCGGTAGGTATCTTCAGCAAAGTCCTGGTGACCCGGAGTATCAAGGATGTTGACCTTGTAGTCATGGTAGTCGAACTCCATTACAGAAGTGGTAACGGAAATACCACGCTGTTTTTCAATATCCATCCAGTCCGACGTTGCCGTCTTCTTTATCTTATTGCTCTTTACGGCACCCGCCACCTGGATTTGTCCACCAAAAAGCAACAGCTTCTCGGTCAATGATGTCTTACCGGCATCCGGATGCGCAATAATCGCAAACGTTCTCCGTCTCTCTATTTCGTTGTTATTGGCCATATATCAATTAGTCAGTAATAATCACTCTTCCAAATTCTTCATGCAGACGGCAAGGCTCGCCTCCCAATGGGGTATATCGATGCCGAATGTCTTCTTTATCTTTGTCTTGTCCAACACGGAATAATGCGGACGCGGCGCCTTGGCAGGAAACTCATCCGTATGCAGCGGATTTACTTTGCAGGTCTTTATGCCGGCCAGGCGATGGATAGCCAAAGTGAAATCATACCACGAGCACACACCCTCGTTGCTGAAATGATAGATACCGGGAACAATCCCCCGGTTGACAGCCGCAAAAATGGCACGTGCCAAATCATTGGCATATGTCGGTGTGCCTATCTGGTCGAAGACAACCCCCAGCGTCTCTCGCTCACGTCCCAGACGAAGCATCGTCTTCACAAAATTATTCCCGTAAATGGAATAGAGCCATGCTGTACGGATAATCATGGCACGGCTGCAATACTTCATCACCGCCTGCTCACCTGCCAGTTTAGTAGAGCCATATACCGAATTGGGGCAAGTGTCCGCCTCTTCCGTATAGGGAGTGTGTCCGGTTCCGTCGAAAACATAATCGGTGGACACTTGTATCAAGGCAGCACCGCAAGCTTCGGCAGCAGCAGCCAGATAGCCAGGAGCGACATGATTCAGCTTGTCGCAAAGTTCCTGATTGTCCTCTGCCTTGTCCACCGCCGTATAAGCAGCGCAATTCACAATCACATCTATCCGGTTACCCTTCACAAACCTGTGCACAGCTTGTTCGTCGCAAATGTCCAATTCCTGCACGTCAGTGAAAAAATAAGCATGTTGTCCGTTTTCTTTCGACAACACTCGCATTTCATTGCCAAGTTGACCGTTGGCACCGGTTATCAGAATATTCATTTAATAAAGTTACACTTATATATAGAATGTTACGATGAACAATATTTTCCTTCATAATTATCAATCATCCACTATCAATTATCCATCAACTCCAGTTCTCCCCGCTTCTCCTTGTCATAATAGTTGGCAAGCAACGAGATGAAACCACTGATGGCCTCCATAGCCTTTGCCGTGCCCTGACTGATTTCCTTCTTCTGCAAGCGCAACAGCAGCACTCCATAAAGCGCCTCGAAACAAGTGTCTACCTCAGACTCCTCTTTCCGGCCGTTCTTCTGACGCAGTTCCACGATAAAAGGCAGTGCCTTGAAATAAGCCGCATTATAGAACGGATATTTCGTAGAAGCCAGCAATTCGCCATGCAGCTCCGTCAGATTCAGAATGACATTACGGTTGATTTGCAGATGCCCTTTTTCCATTACGCCTTCCGCACGCATCATACCTGCCAGATTTCCATACCATTCTTCCAGCGCAGGCCGTTCCTCCTCCGGATAGCGCAAAATGATGTTCTGGCGTATCCGGTCTATGTCACAGCCGTTGGCACGGAGCAAATCCTCCACCTGCCACATATATATAAGGTATTCGGCTATATTCTTCTCTTTCAGTTGTTGCGCAATCTTCACGATAAAATGTATGAATTATGATTTTTCACCTTCCCACTTTCACCTTTCCACTCAATACAGTGATTCACCCATCAGCGTAAACACCAGTCCCAGCACAGACACCACAATGACAATGCTCCCGATAATACGGTTCAGTATCCAGATACCTCGCAGGTTGAATTGTGTACGGACCTTATTGACAAAAAAGGTTATGCCAAACCACCAAGCCAAAGCACCCAATGCGATGGCCAGGTATCCGGTAACGGCCTCGAACACCAGCACACCCTCACTTACAAAAGCAAAGCGAGCAAAAAGACCTACAAAAAGGAAAATAATCAGTGGATTGGAAAGTGTGACGGCAAATGCCGTTATGAAGTTATGGAAATAGGAACCCTTATTGGTGGATACCGGCCGGATGGACTGTACCGGATTGCTGCGGAACGTATAAATGCCAAATGCCAACAGAAGAATGCTTCCGAAAAGCTGCAGGTAAAAGATGTTCTTGTTGACATAATCAAAAACGAAACTCATCCCGTAGCCCGTCAGCAAAGCATATGCAATATCGCTTAGCGAAGCTCCTATCCCCGTTACGAAACCATACCACCGTCCTTTATTCAAAGTACGCTGAATACACAATACTCCTACAGGACCCAATGGCGCGGACACAATGACGCCGATAATGAACCCCTTCCACAATATGTCAAATATGGTCTCTATCTGAATCATGGCTGCAAATATCGGACTTTTTTATGAGACGAACGAATAGTGTTAACGTTTTTTCGACGGAAAAGGATTTTAAGAAGTAAAGATTATCCATTTTACATATTATTCCGTATATTTACCTCCGAACTTAACAATACCCCCTTATGAAACGAATAAAAAAAACTCTAACACTCGTTTCCATGGCCGTCTTACTACTGACGGCATGCGAATCCCCCAAGGAACTCGGTGTGGTTCCATATCCGCAGTATGCCCAAACAACGTCAAAAACAGTAGAACTGCCATCTACGGTAACCTTCTCGACCAATCTGGCGAAATCCGACATGAATGACCTGCTGGCCTATCTGCCGGACTTTGCCATCCCCATGAAGCTTGTCGACAAGAACCCTTTTGTAACGATAGAAATAACGGACGCAACGGATAATCCAATCGCTGCCGAAGGCTACAACCTGACAGTCAGCAAACAAGGTGTAAACATTCAGGCCTCCTCCGCTGCAGGTGCCTTCTATGGACTGCAAACCCTGGCACAACTTGCCCGTAACGGGAAGGAACTGCCAGTCACGACCATCAAGGACGAACCCAGATTCCCCTATCGTGGGCTGCACCTGGATGTTTCAAGACACTTCTTTAACACGGACTATGTCAAGAAGCAAATAGACCTGGTAGCCACCTACAAAATCAACCGCCTGCATTGGCATCTGACCGACGGTGCCGGATGGCGGCTGGAGATTCCGGGCTACCCTCGCCTGACGGAATTCGCAGCCTGGAGAAAAGCCGCCAATCTGCAGGATTGGGGGAAATACGACCACCGCTTCTGCGAAAAGGATGAAGAAGGAGCCTATGGAGGCTACTATACAGAAGCAGATGTACGCGAAGTTTTAGAATACGCCCGCTTGAGGCATGTCACCGTTATCCCCGAAATAGAAATGCCGGGACACTCGGGAGAAGTACTGGCAGCCTATCCACAGCTGTCCTGTACCGGCAAGCCTTATACATCCGGTGAAGTCTGTATCGGAAACGAAGAGACCTTCAAGTTCTTCGAAGATGTGCTGGATGAAGTGATACGGCTGTTCCCTTCCCGGTATATCCATATTGGAGGTGATGAAGCCAGCAGACGCCACTGGAAGGCATGCCCCAAATGCCAGAAGCGCATGAAGGAAGAAGGGCTCAAAGATGAAAGTGAGCTGCAAAGCTATATGATAGCCCGCATAGAGAAGTACCTCAACGACAAAGGGCGTGAAATCATCGGCTGGACGAGATACTGGATGGAGGCCTGGCCCCCAACGCAACCGTCATGTCGTGGCGGGGTACGGAGGGTGGCATTGCCGCCGCCCGCATGGGGCATTACGCCATCATGACACCGGAGAGCCACTGCTATCTGGACCACTACCAGGATGACCCTGAGACACAGCCGCTGGCGTTTGGCGCCTGCATCCCCATCGGACAGACCTACTCCTACGACCCGGCTCCCGATTCATTGGGAAGTGATATCTGCAAATACATATTAGGCGTGCAAGGCAATGTATGGGCTGAATATCTGCCCACTTACGAACATGCCGAATATATGATATACCCACGCATCATCGCTCTGGCAGAAGTAGGCTGGACTCCCATGGAGAACAAGCATCCGGAGAGTTTCAAGAGACGTATCAACAACGAAATACGATACATCCGGACGAAAGGGTACAACCCGTTCACCTTGTCGGAACAAGTGCAGACCAGCCAGACCGTTGACTATGCCAAGAAAAAAATCATGCTGTCCCTCACCTCCGAAAAACATCCGATTGACATCCGCTACACAACGGACGGCTCCGAACCGACTGTATCTTCCAAGTTATACAAGAAACCGTTTGCCGTAAAAGACTCCATATTGCTGACCGCACGCCTTTTCGACGGAGAAAAGCCTATCGGAAAAAGCCTTCACCTGCGTACCGACTACCATAAGGGCATAGGCAAAAAGATAACCTATGCACCGGGCGGCAGATACTATCAGCATAAAGAAGTATACAAAGGCGGCGGTGACGCCGGTCTCCTCGACGGACTTCGCGGCGGCAAAAGCTACATGGACGGACGATGGCAGGGCTTCTGCCCCAATGATTTGGATGCCATTATCGACCTGGGCGAAGTGACCGCCATACATCGGGTCATGGCCAACTTCATGCAAATCCGTACCCCACAAGTATTTCTCCCTGCCAAAGTGGAAGTATGGGCATCTGTTGACGGCAAGAACTTCACCCTGCTGGGCAGTGATATCTGCAGCGAGGAAGAGGCCGGAAAGGACGTGATATTCCGTGATTTCGGCTGGATTGGCACCCCCACTGAGGCACGATATGTACGCTTCCATGCCATACAAGGGAAGAAGCAATTCTTATTTACGGATGAAATCGTCATACAATAACACACATCCGGTTTTTATGAAACAGAACAAAAAACGCATACGAGTAAAATTGCATGCGTTTTTTGTTTTCCTTTTTTTCTCCTCCCCACCGATTTTACGTATCTTTGCCCCCAAGAAGAGATGAAGATACTCAAAGAAGTAACTTCAATCGTAAAATCGTAAATCGTAAAATCGTAAATATAACTATGATTCCTTTTTTTCAGAACCCCATCCAAGAGCGTGATTGCCGTAGAATGTAATCATGAACTCCCCCAGGCAGACAGCGACAAACTCTGCTGGCTTTTTGGAGAAGCCACCCCCGAAAGTGAAGACAACCTGAAAGGACATTTCGTCGGCCCGCGCCGTGAGATGATTACTCCTTGGAGTACAAACGCCGTAGAAATCACCCAGAATATGGGGCTGGACGGCATCATACGCATCGAAGAGTACTTCCCCGTAAAAGATGAGAACGCAGACCACGACCCGATGCTGCAACGTATGTACAAGGGGCTGGACCAGAATGTATTTACAACCAACCGGCAGCCGGAACCGATTGTACACATCGAAGACCTGGAGGCATACAATGAAAAGGAAGGTCTGGCACTTTCCAAAGAGGAAATGGATTACCTCAAGAAGGTAGAGAAAGACCTCGGGCGCCCTCTGACAGACTCCGAAGTATTCGGCTTCGCGCAAATCAACTCCGAGCACTGCCGTCACAAAATCTTCGGCGGAACATTCATCATCGATGGAGTGGAACAGGAATCTTCACTCTTCCAAATGATAAAGAAGACCACACAAGAGAATCCCAACAAGATTATCTCTGCCTACAAAGACAATGTGGCCTTTGCCGAAGGTCCGGTTATCGAACAGTTTGCTCCGGCAGACCACTCCAAGCCCGACTATTTCCAAGTAAAAGACATCAAGAGTGTCATCTCCCTGAAAGCGGAAACACATAACTTTCCCACAACAGTAGAACCGTTCAACGGTGCGTCTACCGGTACGGGCGGTGAGATTCGCGACCGTATGGGCGGCGGTAAGGGCTCTTGGCCGATTGCCGGAACAGCCGTTTACATGACCTCCTACCCCCGTACGGAAGAAGGACGTCCCTGGGAAGAGATTCTGCCGGTACGCAAATGGCTGTATCAAACTCCCGAACAAATACTAATCAAAGCCTCCAATGGTGCCAGTGATTTCGGGAACAAATTCGGCCAACCGCTAATCTGCGGTTCCGTGCTCACTTTCGAACATAAGGAAAAAGATGAAGTCTATGGTTACGACAAAGTGATTATGCTTGCCGGAGGCGTAGGCTACGGTACCCAGCGTGACTGTTTGAAAGGTACACCGGAAGCCGGCAACAAAGTGGTTGTCATCGGTGGAGACAATTATCGCATCGGTTTGGGCGGCGGCTCCGTATCTTCCGTAGATACCGGACGCTACAGCAGTGGCATCGAGCTGAATGCTGTACAACGCGCCAACGCCGAAATGCAGAAACGCGCCTACAACGTGGTACGCGCACTTTGTGAGGAAGAGACCAATCCGGTGGTTTCCATCCACGACCACGGCTCTGCCGGACATGTAAACTGTCTGTCCGAATTGGTAGAGGAATGCGGCGGTTTAATTGACATGAGCAAGTTGCCCATCGGTGACACGACTCTGTCTGCCAAGGAAATCATTGCCAACGAAAGCCAGGAACGCATGGGCTTGCTGATTCAGGAAGAGGCCATCGAACATGTACGCAAGGTAGCCGAACGTGAGCGTGCCCCGATGTACGTAGTCGGTGAAACGACCGGCGACCATCGCTTTGCCTTCCAGCAAGCTGACGGTGTACGTCCGTTCGACCTCGCCGTAGAACAGATGTTCGGCTCTTCCCCCAAGACCTATATGGTGGACAAGACCGTGGAACGTCACTACGAAATGCCCCAATACGAAGTTTCCCAACTACACGAATACCTCACCAATGTGCTCCAACTGGAAGCTGTGGCTTGTAAAGACTGGTTAACAAACAAGGTGGACCGTTCTGTAACAGGCAAAATTGCTCGCCAACAGTGCCAGGGTGAATTGCAGTTGCCTCTGAGCGATTGTGGTGTGGTAGCTTTAGACTATCGCGGCGAAAAGGGTATCGCAACCTCTCTGGGCCATGCTCCCCAGGCGGCACTTGCCGACCCGGCAGCCGGCTCCGTTCTTTCCGTCAGCGAAGCATTGACCAACTTGGTTTGGGCACCGCTTGCCGAAGGTCTGGACAGCGTTTCCCTTTCTGCCAACTGGATGTGGCCTTGCCGTTCGCAAGAAGGTGAAGATGCCCGTCTGTACACGGCAGTAAAGGCCTTGAGTGACTTCTGCTGTTCCCTGCAAATCAATGTACCGACCGGTAAAGACTCTCTTTCCATGACACAGAAATACCCCGACGGCAGCAAAGTAATTTCTCCGGGCACGGTAATTGTTTCTGCCGGTGGAGAAGTTTCCGACGTCAAGAAAGTCGTATCTCCGGTGCTGGTTAACAATGAAAAGACTACCATTTATCATATAGACTTCAGTTTCGACAACCTGAAACTCGGCGGTTCCGCCTTTGCTCAGACCCTGGGCAAGGTAGGTGACGAAGTTCCCAGCGTGCAGGATGCCGAATACTTCCGCGATGCTTTCCTTGCCGTGCAGGAACTGGTCAACAAGGGACTGATTCTTGCCGGACATGATATTTCCGCCGGTGGTCTTATCACTACACTGCTTGAAATGTGCTTTGCCAATGTGGAAGGCGGTATGGAAATCAACCTGGATAAAATCAAGGAGCAAGACCTTATCAAGATTCTGTTTGCAGAGAACCCGGGTATCGTTATCCAGGTGAGCGACAAGCACAAGGAAGCTGTAAAGCAAATACTGGAAGATGCAGGCGTAGGTTACGTGAAGCTCGGCAAACCGACAGACGAACGCCATATTCTTGTATCAAAAGGCGATGCTACTTATCAGTTTGGCATCGACTATATGCGTGATGTATGGTACTCTACTTCTTATCTCCTTGACCGTAAGCAGTCCATGAACGGCTGCGCCAAGAAGCGTTTCGAAAACTACAAGATGCAACCGGTGGAATTCGCCTTCATGCCGGACTTCAAAGGCAAGTTCTCACAATACGGCATCGACCCGGACCGCCGCACACCTTCCGGTATCCGCGCCGCCATCATCCGTGAAAAAGGAACCAACGGCGAACGCGAAATGGCCTACTCACTCTATCTGGCAGGCTTCGATGTGAAGGATGTTACAATGACCGACCTTATCAGCGGCCGCGAGACGCTGGAAGATGTAAACATGATTGTTTACTGCGGTGGTTTCTCCAACTCCGACGTTCTTGGTTCTGCTAAGGGTTGGGCAGGTGCTTTCCTCTTCAATCCGAAAGCAAAAGAAGCGCTCGACAAATATTATGCACGCGAGGATACGCTTTCACTGGGTGTCTGCAACGGCTGCCAGCTCATGATGGAACTTAATCTTATCAATCCCGAGCACAAGAAAAACGGCAAGATGCTTCATAACGACTCACACAAGTTTGAATCCAGATTCCTCGGTGTTACTGTCCCCACCAACCGCAGCGTAATGCTCGGCTCACTGAGTGGAAGCAAACTGGGTATCTGGGTAGCTCACGGTGAAGGAAAATTCTCCTTGCCATACGACGAGGACAAATACAACGTCGTGCTGAAATACTCATACGACGAATACCCTTCCAACCCCAACGGCTCAGATTATTCCATAGCCGGATTGGCAAGTGCCGACGGACGTCATCTGGCCATGATGCCCCACTTGGAACGTGCCATCTTCCCCTGGCAGAACGGTTGCTACCCCGCAGACCGCGTAAACAGCGACCAAATCACTCCTTGGGTAGAAGCATTTGTCAATGCACGCAAGTGGGTGGAAGCCAATAAAAAATGAACTGAACTTCCTTTTTTATAGAAATGTAACAAGCGCGGGTTATGAATAATCCCGCGCTTGTTACATTTCTATTCTTCGCTTCTTTTTTTGCTTTTCTCAAACAAAAGCATTATTTTTGTGTTTATTTTCAACTCTCCCTCAGTACAACATTCAAAAAAACCGCTCGACAATTATGAAAAAGTACTTCTTTTTCTGCATACTACTATTATTGCCAATTATAGGCATTGCACAAACATACAAATACATCGGTGTGGAAGACGGTTTGAGCAACAGACGGGTATATGCTATTCAAAAGGGACCCAAAGGTTACATGTGGTTTCTTACCCACGACGGCATCGACCGATACAACGGAAAAGAATTCAAGCCGTACAAACTGATGGATGGAGATGAGGAAGTGAATTCCATGATGAACCTGAACTGGCTCTATGTGGATTCCAAAGGAACCATATGGGAAATTGGCAAGAAAGGACGCGTGTTCCGCTATGATACAAAACACGACCGTTTTGTCCTGGTATACAAGCTACCCGAAAGCGAAGTGAAAGGACGTCCAACCCCTATCAGTTACGGTTTTGTGGATGCCAACAGCGTAATATGGCTTTGCAATGAAGATGCCCTATATCTGTACGACAGCAATACCCAGAAGGTGACATTCATTCAAAACGAAATAGGAGAACGAATTACTGATATCGCACAGATTGATTCGACCCACTTCTTCATCGGGACCGACATCGGCATACATTATGCTGAGCTGGCCAACAACACCCTCACCCTCAGTCCCTGCAACCAATTGGACACCTTGAAGATACAAATCAACGAACTATACTATCATAAACCGTCTCACAAGGTTTTTATCGGTACTTTCCAACGGGGAATATTTACCTATGACCTGAATGAGCACAAAGTCATGCATATCCCATCCGGACTGATGGACGTTAGTATTAACTGTATCCGTGCCTACAATAACAATGAAATCCTCATAGCTACAGACGGGGCCGGTGTCTACAAAATGAATACCGATACCTATGAATCTATACCATACATTGTTGCTGACTATAACCGGTACAACTCAATGAACGGAAATACTATCAATGACATTTACATCGACAGCGAACAACGCATCTGGATGGCTAATTATCCCATTGGTATAACTGTACGCAACAACCGATATGCCGATTATCAATGGATAAAACACTCTATCGGCAATAAACAGTCACTCATCAATGACCAGGTAAATGCCATCATTGAAGACCATGACGGCGATTTATGGTTTGCCACCAATAACGGCATCAGCCTTTATTATAGCAAGACGAAACAATGGCATTCTTTTCTCAGCAGTTTCGACACCGCAAGCCATAGTAAAAACCATATCTTCATCTCATTGTGCGAAGTGGAGCCCGGCATCATCTGGGCCGGAGGGTATAGTTCCGGCATCTACCAGATCAACAAGAAACTACTGTCCACAGAGTTCTTTACTCCGTCTTTATTCAGTAATCTGAATATCCGGCCGGACAAGTATATCCGTTCCATTATGAAAGATTCTTCAGGAAACATCTGGTCCGGAGGGTATTATAACTTAAAAGAAATAGATTATTCCAGAAAAAATATACGCCACTTCCCGGGCTTGAATGGTATCACTGCCATCATAGAGAAAGACTCCACACATATGTGGATAGGCACTTCCACCGGCTTGTACCTGTTGGAAAAAGCAACCGGTAAGTATACCTATATCCAGATGCCGGTAGAATCCTACTACATCTACTCCCTATGCCAAGCTTCCGACGGAATGCTGTATATCGGTACCAACAATGCCGGTTTACTGGTATATGATACGACCAAAAACACATTCAGACATTATCATAGAGACAACTGCGCCTTGATTTCCAATAATATCTATACACTATTGTCTGATGGTAAAGGAAATATCTTTCTGAGTACAGAACACGGTCTGTCCACCTTCTATCCTGTCGAAGAGACATTCCATAACTGGACCAAAGAACAAGGACTGAAGTCTGACCATTTCAACGCAGCCTCAGGCACCTTGAGGAAAAACGGCAATTTCATTTTCGGCAGTACGGATGGAGCCATAGAGTTCGACAAGGACATGATCCTGCCTCGCGACTATAAGTTCAAAATGGTATTCAGTGACCTGCGGGTATTCTATCAGACCGTTTATCCCAAGGATGAAGGTTCTCCACTTATTCTGGATATTGACGAGACAAAAACCTTGCGTTTGAAGTACAACCAGAACATCTTCTCATTGCAGGTCTCAGACATCAACTATGACTATCCTTCCCTAATTCTGTACTCCTGGAAACTGGAAGGCTTCTATGAGGGTTGGAGCCGTCCGGGAGAGGAAAACGTCATCCGTTTTACCAACCTGAGTCCGGGCAACTATACCCTCCGCGTACGTGCCATCTCCAACGAAGACCGTCGTATTGTCCTGGAGGAACGCAGTATGGACATCATTATCGAGCAACCCCTCTGGCTCAGTTTCTGGGCGCTGATACTCTATGCAGTAATTATCATATCCATTGCAAGCATCACTCTGCGAATAATAGTCTTGAGAAAACAGCGGAAAGAATCCGATGAGAAAATACGCTTCTTCGTCAATACGGCGCATGATATACGTACTCCACTGACGCTCATCAAAGCACCCTTGGAAGAAATCACCGAACGCGAGCAACTGACTTCCAGCGGACAGAGCAACATCAATACAGCCCTGCGAAACGTAAATGCCTTGTTGCGCCTGACCACCAACCTTATTAATTTCGAACGCGCAGACACCTATTCCGGAAGTCTATACGTATCCGAATACGAACTGAGCACATATATGGAAGAGACGATCGATGCTTTCCGTTCATACGCAAACATAAAACACATCAACCTAACCTACGAAAGCAGCTTCCGTTATCTGAACGTATGGTTAGATAAGGACAAGATGGATTCCATTTTGAAAAATATCATATCCAACGCACTGAAATATACACCGGACGGCGGCAATGTACATGTCTTTACTTCCGAGACAGAAGATACCTGGAGTATTGAGGTGAAAGATACCGGTATCGGAATTCCGGCTTCAGAACAGAAAAAGCTGTTCAAGATGCATTTCCGTGGCAGTAATGCTATCAATTCCAAAGTTACCGGCAGCGGCATCGGACTACTTCTGGTAGGGAAACTTGTACGCTTACATAAAGGAAAGCTCAACTTCAGCAGCATGGAAGGGAAAGGCTCTTGCATCAAAATCACGTTCCCCAAAGGGAACAAGCATTTCCGCAAAGCAATCCAACGCCCTCAACCCAAAAACGAACGGATTGTTTATTCGGCTTCCGGAGTGCCTATCAATGCCTCTACTACATCATCCCCTGCTTCCAGTGGAATCTACGACAAGACGCAACAACAGTCACAAAACAACAGTAACCACCAGAAAATTCTTATTGTAGAGGACAATGACGAATTAAGGGAATATCTGCGCAGAACATTGTCTGAACAATACAACATACAAGTATGCTCCAATGGAAAAGAAGCACTGACCATTGTCAAGGAGTATATGCCCAACCTCGTCATTTCAGACATTATGATGCCGGAAATGAGAGGAGACGAATTGTGTCATATCCTGAAGAACGACATCGAGACATCACATATCCCCATCATCCTGCTCACAGCACTGAATACCGACAAGAATATCATCGAGGGACTGCAAAGCGGAGCGGATGAATATATTGTGAAACCCTTCAATATCGGTATATTGCGGGCAAACATTGCCAACCTGCTGACTAACCGGGCACTGTTGCGCCACAAATATGCCAGCCTGGACCTGAACGACGAGAAGAACAATACGGATTGCATCAACTGCTCCAACGACTTGGACTGGAAATTCATTGCAACCGTCAAAAAGAGCGTCGAAGACAATATGGACAACCCAAGCTTCAACGTCGACGTGCTCTGCAACCTGCTGAATATGAGTAGGACCAGCTTCTACAATAAGATAAAGGCACTGACCGACCAAGCTCCGGCTGACTACATCCGGCTGATTCGACTGAAACATGCTGCCCAACTTCTGAAAGAACAAAAGCATACCATCACCGAGATTTCAGAACTGACCGGTTTCAGTGATGCGAAATATTTCCGTGAAGTATTCAAGAAACATTTCAATATGAGCCCAAGCCAGTATGCCAAGAGAGGGAAAGAAGGGAAAGATGATAAAGAAATAAAGTAAATTACAACATTTTGAATATGAATATATATCTTGAAGCATTCTCCATTTTCTTTAAGATAGGAGCCTTTACCATCGGCGGCGGTTATGCTATGGTACCGCTGATAGAAAACGAAATCGTAACCAAACGAAGCTGGATAGCCAAAGAAGATTTCATTGACCTGCTTGCTATATCACAGTCCGCTCCGGGCATCCTTGCCGTCAATATATCCATTTTTATAGGGTACCGGCTACGGGGAATACGAGGGAGCATAATCACTGCATTGGGAACCATACTTCCTTCGTTTCTCATCATCCTCGCCATAGCGTTGTTTTTCCACAACTTCAAGGACAACACCATTGTGGAACGTATATTCAAAGGTATTCGCCCGGCAGTGGTTGCATTGATTGCCGCCCCTACATTCAGCATGGCTAAATCGGCCCGGATAAACCGATACAACATATGGATACCGGTGGTTTCAGCACTGCTCATCTGGCTGTTGGGCTTCTCTCCCATCTGGATTATCATTGCTGCAGGAGTGGGAGGATACTTCTTCGGACGTTTTCAACATTCCAGAAATGAAGAATCAAAGAATTAAAATTAAAGATGCAGGACAAGCACACTAACCACTAACCATTAATCACTCTGATTATGATTTTCTTACAGTTATTCTATACATTCTTTAAAATCGGCCTTTTCGGCTTTGGCGGCGGATATGCCATGCTGTCCATGATACAAGGCGAAGTAGTCACCCGTTATGGCTGGCTTTCCCCTCAAGAGTTTACTGATATCGTGGCAATCAGCCAGATGACACCCGGTCCGATAGGTATCAATTCGGCAACCTATGTAGGTTTTACTGCCACTGGTAGTGTATGGGGATCTATTGTCGCCACTTTTGCCGTAGTGCTCCCCTCTTTCCTACTGATGCTGACCATCAGCAAGTTCTTTTTGAAATATCAGAAACATCCTTCGGTAGAAGCGGTATTCAGTGGGCTTCGCCCGGCAGTGGTCGGTCTGCTGGCCTCAGCCGCGCTGGTATTGATGAATTCGGAAAACTTCAGTTCTCCCAAAGAAGACATATATTCCTTCGTCATCAGCTGCCTCATCTTCCTCGTGGCATTTATAGGTACAAAGAAATATAAACTGAACCCGATAGGAATGATTGTAGCTTGTGGAATAGCAGGATTGATACTTTATTAGGGATTAAGGATTAGGGATTAATGATTAATCCCTAATCCTTAATTTTCTTTTTAAAGTTTAATCTTCTTTCCAACGGATTTCGATTCATTATGCAGACGGTCCAAGGCTGTCACCACATAACGGTACTTTGTCTTTCCGTCTTCATAAGGAAGTTTATAGAAATTATCGCGCGTGATGGCTACAATATGGGAAGGATCGTCTATATTCACTTTCTCTTTGGCATCAAAACGATAGACTACATACTGGACAGCACGATTCATCTCCTCTTTGTACTTGGGTGCTGTCCAGAAAAGAATATATCCGTCTTCCGTCCATACCGGTTTCATCTTACGCACCTTTCCTGGAGCTTCGTTATCCATAAAATCGAAAACGGGAGGCAATGCCGGATATTTATGATATTCGGCAATCAAGGCATCACGATACTTGCCCGCATTCTCAATCACCGCACTGGCGGGCCACTGGCAACTGCCGCCGATGGTTTGATAAGCCCGCTGCAAAGCCATCTTACGGGGAAGCTGATTGATTGACGGATTCTTTGGGTCGGCATTCTGCACAGTGTTCATTACGGACTGACCGATAAACAAAGGACGGTTTTCCGTATTCTTGGCCCACCATTTCACCAGTGTCTCATAGTCGGCAACCGGATGTCCTATATGCCAATAAATCTGCGGAATATTATAGTCTATCCAACCTTCACGGGCCCACAGCAGTACATCCGCATAAAGGTCATCGTAGTTTTGCAACCCTTTGGTCTTACTGCCAAGCGGGTCACTGCTTTCATTCCGGTAAATGCCAAACGGAGAAACCCCGAACTTCACCCACGGCTTAATTTCACGAATTGTTTCATGCAGTTTCTTAATCAGCACATTCACGTTGCTGCGGCGCCAGTCGGCCTTGTTGCTGAAACCACCGCCAAAACGTGCAAAACTTGCATCATCGGGGAAATCCTTTCCCTTAATGGGATAAGGATAAAAGTAATCGTCCATATGAATGGCATCCACATCATAGCGGGAAACGATGTCGCTCACCACCATGCAGATGTGCCGGCGGCTCTCAGGCAGTGCCGGGTCAAAATACAACTGGTCGCCATAAGTGACAAACCATTCCGGATGGATATTGTACACATGATTGGGAGCCAACTCACTCTTCAAGGTCGTCTTCGTGCGATACGGATTAATCCATGCATGAAACTCCATACCACGCTTATGGCATTCATCAATCATAAACTGCATAGGGTCCCAATAGGGTTCGGGCGCTTTACCCTGCACTCCGGTAAGGAAACGACTCCACGGTTCCAGTCTGGAAGCATACAGAGCATCCGCTTCGGGACGTACCTGGAAAATTATGGCATTGATTCCCGCCTTCTGCAAGGAATTCAACTGCCCGATCAGATTCTGCTTCAGCTTTTCGGTCGGCATTCCACGGAACTGTCCGTTTACTGACTGTATCCATGCTGCACGAAATTCACGTTTAGGATAGGCAGACCCGGTCTGCACTTGCGCAAATACTCCTCCCACCATTAGCAGCAAGAAGAATACACATAAAAGGGATTTTACTCTCATTCTCTAATTACAGCTTTTTAATACTTAAAATAGTTTATAATTAAGGTTTGTCCTTCATCGGCCATTCCACAATAAAGCGGCATCCTCCGCAATAGGTGTCATCCAGATAAATCCGGCCTCCCACCAACTCCATTATCTCATTGGCTATGGCAAGCCCCAACCCGGACCCTTTGGAAAACGTGTCCACTTTATAGAAACGTTCGAAAATACGGTCCGACTCGTCCGGCCTAATACCTATACCGGTATCCTCTATCACGAAGCGCAATACATGCCGGGACTTATCTTCCTCGCAGGAAACGCGTATATGACCTTCTTCCGTAAACTTCACCGCATTATCCAACAAAGACACCAGCACCATTTTCAGCCATTGCCGGGCTGCATAAAAGGCCGCAATACCGGAAGCAGGCACATATTCCAGTTCAACTCCCGGCTTCAGTTCCGGGCGGAAGCCATCAATACATTCCTTGCAACACGCATCCACTTCTATCTCCTCCCGCGGCATCTCCCACACTCGCGAATCCATATCCGCAATATTGAGTATGTTCTCCATCAGACTCAACAGATATGTATTGTTGCCCTCCACTTGTTCAACATACTCGCGTTTCTCCACATCATCCAGTTTCTCTTGAGCCAGCAAGGTAGAAAAGCCGACGATGGAATTCAACGGAGTACGGATTTCATGGGTGATATGCTGTATAAAGGAACTTTTGACCTGGCTCATTTTTTCCACCGCCCTGCGTGCAGCTTCCAACTTGCGGTTCATGGAGAGGGTGCGGATATACAGATAAGTAATGAGCAGCAAAAGCAACAATACCAGTCCGCCAACGGCCAAGGCTATCATCAGTCGTTCCTTGTTCAATCTGGCACTCAGCTCCAGCTTCTCCATCTTCAACCGGTCCACCTCAAACTGTGCCGTATATTTGCTTAGCTTGTCATCCATTTCTGCCGTACGCACGGAGTCACTCACGGCGGCATATCTGGCATAACTGCGGCAAGCCGCACGATAATCGCCCAACTGTTCCTGCAGTTCTCCTTTCATATAATGGTTATAAGGATAGCAAAGCCCCAGTGAATGCTGATAATCCATGAGTGAATCCACGTAAGCAATGTTACCTTTCAAATCACCGAGGATACGGCAACACATTATCTTATAGCCAAACCATGCTTCGGGCGTCGAGCTCTCCGGATGTTGACGGTAGAAGCGGTCGGTCTCCTCAATATAAGACTCAGTAGCCTTTCTACCTTCATTGGCCAATAAGCCTATAACCCTGAATTCACAGAAACGCAGGTGCAGGGAAGGGTCTATGCTGACTTGTTTACGGTCCAGTTTGTCCTCCAGTTGCGACAATTTACTCAGATACTCGCCGGCTTCTGCATACTCACTGCGTGAAAGATAAGTCTGGATAATATTAAGCAACACCACGTATGCGTCACGATAATAGCTGCCTTCCTCGAAAAGTTTCAGTGCATTGTTGTAATTCTCTATACACAGTTTTACGTTGTTTCCAAAGACCCGATGGTTATACCCGATGCACATTTCGCCACATGCCAATCCGTATTTGTCCCGGGCTTGCTCGGCATCCTGATGGAGCCTGACGGTTTCAGCCATCGCCTCCTCCTGCATACCTTTCTCCGTCATACGCTGAATGTACTGCCGCCACGCCATATACCGGTCTCGTATCCGTTGGTATTTCCGGCACCAGTCCATATATTCATAGGTTGCGGCTTTCAATTGGTCAATGTCCCCCAACTGATAATAATGAGAAATCAAGTTGTTATGGGCATCACTAATCTGTACCGTATCGTTCAGTTCGCGGGCAAGTTTTATCCACCGGGCATTGATGGAAGGCAATCGGTCTTGTCCCAACACTTTCTGCGCACTATCTGCCAGAGCTTTCATCTCTCCATAAGGGTCTTCGGCATGCAGGATTGAGGGGCATAAACCTAACACCAGCACAACAAGAAGCCATTTTATATTACGCTTTACCATGTTCGGACATTAAAAGGAGTCGGATGCGAATTTAGTGCTTTTATTTAATGTAAATTAGCAGTCATCCTAAAGTATAACAAATCTTAACCTTGCCTATCTGATACGATTTTTCCAGCAGGTTCGTTTTATTCTACCCCGGTTTGCATTATCTTTGCAAATCCTAAATCACATAAGTGACTTTTATATGGCAGAAAATACATCGATTATCATAAAGGGAGCCCGTGTCAATAACCTCAAGAACATTGACGTAGAGATTCCCCGTAACAAACTCGTAGTCATCACCGGACTGTCCGGTTCCGGAAAATCCTCACTTGCTTTCGATACATTATATGCCGAGGGGCAGCGCCGCTACGTGGAGAGCTTGAGCAGTTACGCCCGCCAGTTTTTGGGACGCATGAGCAAGCCCGAATGCGATTTCATCAAAGGGATTCCACCTGCCATTGCCATTGAGCAGAAAGTAAGCAGCCGTAACCCACGGTCCACCGTGGGTACCTCCACTGAAATATACGAATATCTGCGGTTGCTCTACGCACGTGTCGGTAAGACCTTCAGCCCGGTCAGCGGACAGGAAGTGAAGAAACATTCGGCAGAAGACATCGTGAAGTGCATGCTGGAATATCCGGAAGGAACCAAGTATACCGTGCTCGCCCCGATATTGCTGCGCGAAGACCGCACGCTGCAACAACAACTGGAGATAGACATGAAGCAAGGTTTCACCCGTCTGGAAGTGAACGGTGAAATGATGCGCATCGACGAATACAAGCCGAAAGCCGGAGACACAGTTTTTCTGTTGATTGACCGTATGACAGCCTCTTCAGAAAAGGATTCCGTCAGCCGCCTCACCGACTCGGCCGAAACAGCCATGTATGAAGGAGACGGTGCCTGCCTGCTGCGTTTCTACCAGCCCGACGGGAGCACCTGCCTCTACCGGTTCAGCACCAAGTTCGAGGCAGACGGCATCATCTTCGAAGAACCGAACGACCAGATGTTCTCCTTCAACTCTCCCATCGGTGCATGCCCCGTATGCGAGGGATTCGGGAAAGTCATCGGCATCGACGAGCATCTCGTGATACCCGACCGCTCCTTGTCCGTCTATGATGGAGCCGTTGTATGCTGGCGGGGCGAAAAGATGGGCGAATGGAGGGATATGGTGATACACGGAGCCGAGAAAGCCGGCTTCCCCATCTTCACTCCCTATTATGAACTGACCGACGAGCAACGCCGGATGCTGTGGGAAGGGACACCCTACTTTGAGGGCATCAACGCCTTCTTCAAGATGGTGCAGGAAAATCAGTACAAGATACAATACCGTGTGATGCTGGCACGCTACCGCGGAAAGACGCTCTGCCCCAAATGCCACGGCACCCGCCTGAAGCCCGAAGCAAACTACGTACGCGTGGGAGGACGCAACATCTCCGAACTGGTAGATTTGCCCATCACTGAGTTGAAGCTCTTCTTCGACAACCTGCAGCTAGACCCACATGACGCCGACATAGCCCGCCGCATCCTGACAGAAATCAACAGCCGCATCCAATTCCTATTGGATGTCGGTTTGGGATACCTCACGCTGAACCGCCTCAGCAACTCGCTCTCCGGCGGTGAAAGCCAGCGAATCAACCTCGCCACCTCACTGGGTAGCAGCTTAGTGGGCAGCCTGTATATTCTTGACGAACCGAGCATCGGCCTGCATAGCCGCGATACGGACAAACTGATACACGTGCTCCGCCAGCTGCAACAGTTGGGCAATACGGTAGTGGTAGTGGAACACGACGAAGAGATTATCCGCGCTGCCGACTATATCATCGACATCGGTCCCCGGGCAGGCCGCTTGGGAGGAGAGGTGGTCTATCAGGGAGACATGAAAGACCTTCAGAAAAACAGTGACAGTTATACCGTGCGCTATCTGCTGGGGGAAGAGACAATCCCACTGCCGGAACACCGTCGCCCGTGGAACAACTATATAGAAATAAAGGGCGCCCGCGAAAACAACCTGAAGGGTGTAGAGGCACGGTTCCCGCTGAATGTAATGACCGTAGTCACCGGTGTCAGCGGTTCGGGCAAGAGTACGCTGGTACGCGACATCTTCTACCGCGCCTTGAAACGGGAGTTGGATGAATGCAACGAACGTCCGGGCGAGTTCACTTCCATTGGAGGAGACTTGCAGAACCTGCGCAATGTAGAGTTTGTTGACCAGAATCCTATCGGGAAGTCATCGAGAAGTAACCCCGTGACCTACATCAAGGCCTACGATGAAATCCGTAAACTATGGGCGGACCAACCGCTTGCCAAGCAGATGGGATACAGTGCCGGATACTTCAGCTTCAACAGCGAAGGCGGCCGTTGCGAGGAATGCAAGGGTGAAGGCACCATCACGGTGGAGATGCAATTCATGGCAGACCTTGTACTGGAATGCGAATCCTGCCACGGCAAACGCTTCAAGGCGGACACGCTGGAAGTGAAGTTCCACGACATGAATATCTACGACGTATTGGAGATGACCGTAAACCAAGCCATCGAATTCTTTACGCAACACGGACAGAAAAAGATTGTGAAGAAGCTGCAACCCTTGCAGGATGTAGGTTTGGGATATATCAAACTGGGGCAAGCCTCCTCCACCCTCTCCGGTGGAGAGAACCAGCGCGTGAAACTCGCCTTCTACCTCAGCCAGGAGAAAGCAGACCCGACCATGTTCATCTTCGATGAACCGACCACCGGACTACACTTCCATGACATCAAGAAACTGCTCGAAGCCTTCGATGCCCTGATACGCCGCGGGCACAGCATTGTCATCATCGAACATAATCTGGATGTGGTGAAGTGTGCGGACCATGTGATAGACCTGGGGCCCGAAGGAGGGGACAAAGGAGGAAACATCGTAGCTACCGGTACACCGGAGGAAGTGGCGAAGTGTGCGGCAAGTTATACGGGACAATTCTTGCAAGAGAAATTACACCCCTCGCTTCCTTAAATAGAACACAGAGGCACGGAGACACAGAGATATTAAATTCAAGGAAAAAGAATAAAACTCTATGCCTCCGTGTCTTGTGCTTAATCTTACCGGTGCTACTACTCCAATTTAAAAGTAACCGGAAAAGTAAATTCCACCTTCACGGCTTTACCCTGCTGCATCCCCGGTTTCCATTGTGGCATCAATTCTACAATCCGTAATGCTTCCTCATCCAAGGCAGGATACCTGCTGCGCATAATAACGGGGTCCGTCACACGACCATTCTCGTCAATCACCACGCTGACAGCAACTCTTCCTTGAATGCCATTCTTACGGACTTCTTCCGGATAACGGATATTCTTTTGAATAAAATCCATTAAGGCTTTCATACCTCCCGGAAACTCGGGCATCACTTCCACTACTTTATAGACCGGTTCCTCCATTGGCTCTTCCGTTATCAATTGTGGGCTTCCGCCCTTCCCTGCATCCGAAATATAAGGGGGAAGAGATGTCTTTTCCGCCGTTCTCCATTCTTCCTCATTGTCCGTCAATCTGAACTCAGCCATCATCAAGACAGGTTTCCTCCTGATGGTTATCTCATAAAAGTAACGGTAGCGTCCCGGCTTGTTGGGATGCACATCCGGATAAAGAGAGGCTTTCATAACCCTTTCCTCCCCATCCCGCAGCACATAGGCGATGTCCCAAAAGGCAGCGTTTATCGGCAATTCCCGCCAGGTACCTTTTTCGTCTTCGAACGTCAGGTAGTAATGCTCGCCGCAGGTCAAATCTCCGCCGCTGTGATTGCTGAGGATGAATGTCGCATGAGGCGCTTTCGTTGAAAAGACTGGATATTCGGGACGGATATGGATGCCACGAATATGATTCCTGCCTACTCTCTCGTTGATGACGGGGACTTCTACACCATGAAAACAGAAAACGGGGGAGTCCATTATCTCCTCCCGGAACTCTTTCCGTTTTTCAGGAGTATTCACAATCAAATCTATATCTATGCAATGCATCCCCACCCCATATCCGGTCACATTCCTCCGGATGTGTGTGTAGGTTGTGTTTTCCAACCGCTTTCTCAGTTCGTCGTGAATGGCAAGCAATTGTTTTTGCAAGCAGTCACCGTCATCCACGAGCCCTATCTTGAGGCTATCGCTCACTGATTTTTCCTGCAACCGTCGGTCTAACCCTACCGTATCTACAGAATCTTCAGGCATTTCTACGCGTTCCGTCTTATTCATCTTGCAGGATGAAAGGCAACAAAGCAATAGGAGAAAACAAACTCTGTTCATAGCATTTTGTATTTCAAGTCCATAGCATCAAATATACTCATTTTCGCAATCATAATCAAAAATAGAACCCCTAATCTCATAAGACTATATTAGGAATACATGTAATAACGGTATGAGAATAGAAAAGATTACGGCTAAGACACTGCATCGCCACTGCAAAGTCACTGCATTCCTTTTGCAGTGCTGCTGCACGCCCATTGCAGTACGACTGCAACCGTATTGCAGAGCTACTGCAAGCCTCATGCAGTGACACTGCAAAAAGCGTGCAGAACTTTGCAGTAGGAAAGAACTGATAACTAAGATAATAGCGCCAATGAAAGAAGTATGCAGTACAATTGAAATGGAAACGAAATGGGCGTGACAGATAAGTGTAACGATTCTTATCTATCACGCCTATCTATCACGCGGTAAGGTATTTGTAATCAATAGAATATACCCCTCCGCGTGATAGCATGACAGATGTTTTGCAAAAACAAACTCTGTGGTAGTAGCAAAATGAGATTAGAAATAGAATCCGAAACCTACTTTCAGACCAAATTTAGAACGGTCGTCGTTAATGTTCCAATAAGCAGCAGGCTCAATGGTTACCGTACGCGTCAGGAAGAACGCATAACCGGCTTCCAGACCGAAAGAGAACTTGGTATCATCCAAATCGTGTCCCCAATCCCAACGGTCCACATTGACATCGGCACCCAGATACACGCCAATCTTGTCGAAATAATAACGTCCGCCTACACCCAGCGTATAGACATCGAGGTCAGATCCTCCGGTATTCCAAGCAGCTCCGGCATGCACCAGCAAGGCGATGTTGTCGAGTAGAAAAGCACCTCCCTTGGCTTCAAGGCCAAAACTTGTCTTGTCGGTTCCCGTGTCATGAGAAAATTCCAAACCGGTGATGGACGGGTTCAAAATCCACTTACCTTTTCAAACTGTGCCTGAGCTGCCACTGTGACAACAAGCAAGCAAACGAATAATGCCAGTTTTTTCATCTTGTTCTGTTTTTTGAGTGAATAATCAATGTTGTTTATTGTCTTCTTCGAATCGCTTGCGTTGCAGCGCCTCCTTCTTGCGAAGCACCAGCCACAGCACAAATACAATGAGGTACGAAGCAGCTACGGTGACATACTTCTCAGTATCGCTGATTTCCGTATTGCGGGGAAGGAAATAAGCGGCAGTAGCAGAAACGTAAATAAGCAGGGCCAACGTGAGCCCGGTAGATTTCTTGATTTTCTTCATTACCAAAGTTTTTTAGTCGTCTTAAAATACCAAATATTAAACCAAATAGCAGCCAGCACAACAGCTATCAAGGCTATGCCCAGCGCATAATTCGGACCGAGCCCGAAACCTTCGGGAGCAATGCAGATGTAAGTGGTACACACAGCCGTCATGAATAATGCCGGGAAATAGGTGACGTAATAATAACGTCCTTTCTTCTCGCGTACCAGATAGACCGTAATGGCCCACAACGTAAAGACGGACAGAGTCTGATTGGCCCAGGCAAAATAACGCCAAATCATATCAAATCCATCCTTGTCCCGCAGGCTGTAAAGCAACAAGCTAATGGCTACCAGGAACATCGGGATGCATATATATAAACGGCGACGCATGGATTTTTGTTCCATTCCCAAGAAATCCGCCACAATGAGGCGCGCTGAACGGAAAGCCGTGTCGCCACTGGTAATAGGCGCGGCAATAACACCCAGAATGGCCAATACGCCACCTACGGCACCCAGCCAGTCTTTTGTAATGGCGTCTACAATGATAGAGGCATTCGTCTCCCCCATCCCGTTCTCGTGGAAGAAATAAGTGGCGGCGGCAGCCCATATCAGGGCTACAATGCCTTCGGTTATCATTGCCCCATAGAAAACGGGGCGTCCGTGGCGCTCGCTTGTCATGCAACGTGCCATCAGCGGACTCTGCGTGGCATGGAAGCCACTGATGGCACCGCAGGCAATGCTGACGAACATGATGGGGAAGATGGGCAATGCAACCGCATCGGGATGCGTGTTCTGCAATCCGTCCCATATCTCCGGCAATGCAGGATGGTTGACGTAAAGCATTACCAGAATACCGACCGCCATGAACAGCAGGGCAACGGCGAACAGCGGGTATATCTTACCGATAATCTTATCTACCGGCAGCAAAGTGGCAAAGATATAATAAGCGAAAACAACAATAATCCAGAAGGTGGTATCCAAGCTGTCGGGGGTCAGCTTGGCAAGCAGTCCGGCCGGCCCTGCCACAAAGACAGCTCCCACCAATATCATCAGGATGACGGTAAAGCCGCGCATCACCTGCTTGGTGGTCAGCCCCAGATAGCGTCCGATGATTTCCGGCAGGCTTTCCCCGTCATGCCGCAAGGAGAGCATACCGGCAAGATAGTCGTGCACTGCACCGGCAAAGATACTGCCAAGTACAATCCACAGATAGGATGCCGTACCGAACTTGGCTCCCATGATGGCACCGAAGATAGGTCCCAACCCGGCAATATTGAGAAACTGTATCATAAAGATTTTCCAAGTAGGCAGTGGAATGTAATCCACACCATCGGCTTTGGTAAGGGCGGGTGTTTTGCGGTCATCGGGACCAAAGACGCGTTCTATGAAGCGTCCGTAGATAAAATAGCCGGCTATCAACGCCAGCAGGCAAAGCGTAAATGTAATCATGGCGTGTTAATATCTTTAATGTATGCAAATGTAACAGTTTCCAAGTAAACAGCACAAAATAATCGGGTGTTTTGCTTATCTTCGCCGAGAAATATGACAGAAATAAAGAAGAAAAGAGAAAAATGAAACGAATTATTTCCATTTTACTATATATGGCCGTCTTGCTGCCACTGGCTGCGCAACCGCCCAAGCATGAAGTGCGTGCCGCCTGGATAACTGCCGTCTATGGCCTGGACTGGCCGCAGACACGCGCCACTTCGCCCGAAGGCATCCGCAAGCAACAGGCCGAACTGATTGAAATATTGGACAGACTGAAAGCCGCCAATTTCAACACAGTACTGTTCCAGACCCGTACACGGGGAGATGTCCTCTACAAATCAGCCATCGAGCCCTACAACTCCATACTGACCGGAAAGGTGGGCGGCGACCCCGGCTACGATCCGCTGGCTTTTGCCATAGCCGAATGCCACAAGCGCGGTATGGAGTGCCATGCCTGGATGGTGACCATCCCTCTGGGCAACCGCAAGCATGTAGCCGCCCTCGGTAAAGAGTCCGTCACCAAAAAGAAACGCGCCATCTGCGTACCCTACAAACGCGAATACTTCCTGAATCCCGGACATCCGCAAACCAAAGAGTACCTGATGAGTCTTGTCCGCGAAGTGGTGGAACGCTACGATGTAGACGGGATACACTTCGACTACCTGCGCTATCCGGAAAACGCCCCCCGTTTTCCCGACAGCTACGACTACCGCAAATACAGCAAAGGACGCAGCCTTGCCCAATGGCGCAGAGACAACCTGACGGAAATAGTACGCTATATATATAAAGGTGTAAAAGCCATGAAACCCTGGGTAAAGGTCAGCACCTGCCCGGTAGGAAAATACAAAGACACTTCCCGCTACCCCTCCCGTGGCTGGAATGCCTTCCACACCGTCTATCAAGACGTGCAGGGTTGGCTGGGCGAGGGCATCCAGGACCAGATTTATCCGATGCTCTATTTCCGTGGCAATCATTTCTATCCCTTTGCCCTCGACTGGCAGGAACAAAGTAACGGACGCCAAATCATTCCCGGTCTGGGCATCTACTTCCTCGACCCCAGCGAAGGGAACTGGACGCTGGACGAGATTGAACGGCAGATGCACTTTATCCGCGCCCACGGTCTGGCGGGCGAGGCACACTACCGCGTGAAGTATCTGATGGACAATACGCAAGGGCTTTATGATGCGCTGGAAGAAGACTTCTATACCGCCCCGGCCCTGCAACCCGCCATGCCGTGGATAGACAATGTAGCTCCTACACCTCCCTCCGGACTCACGGTGGAAACACCGGAAAACGGCTATTGGAAACTAAGCTGGCAACCCGCCACGGACAATGACAAGCGGAATGCTCCGATGTATGTAATCTACGGTTCGGACACCTATCCCGTAGATACCTCCAATCCGGAGAATATCCTGGCACAACGAGTACAAGGCACGGAATATACCTATGCCCCCATCCGCCCGTGGACTGCCCGAAAATATTTTGCCGTGACAGCCATAGACCGTTGCGGAAACGAAAGCGAAGCTATTCAGCAGCAGTGACACAGACAAAAGCCCGGTAACGGCTCTTCGGAGTGACCGGTACCAGAGGCAGATAGCCGGAAACAACCCTGCCGTCCTTCACCACCAGCGGATAGCTTTGCATATCCTGCTCATGCCGCTCCATCAAAGCTTCATGGGTCGGAAAACAATCAATGGAGAAACGTCCCTCCCCACCGGGGACAATGAAATGATCACTAAGCACATGGGAAACGATTCCCATATTCATCCGTAGATTTATTTCGACATGGGGGTTGATGGCATACGGATGCCCTTCCTTCTGACGGCAGACCATCATGTCCACACCCAAGAAACCCATATAAGATGTAGCATAACTCGTTTCCAATGCTTTCTGCATCATATTGCGTATGCGTACAAATGCTTCAAAGGGTACATATTGCTGAATCCATTCCTCCACTTGCTCATCCGAAGTAAGGATATTACCACGATATGCCCCTTTGTCATCCGTAACAAAACGGGAATAGCCGACAAAAAGAAGCTTTCCCCGACCATCCGAATAAAATTCCATGGCAAAGTCTTCCACCTTATCAAATATAGGCTCCATCACAAAACCTCTATTTTCTTTCAGCGCCCTACTACACCAATCGGAAACATTTTTCGTAAAGCCATGACGGCACCAACACAATCCCTTTCCACTTCCCGACCAAAGTGATTTGAACACACATCCCTCCTTGTAACGATCAACAATATCCGGAGAGATATCCGTCATTCTACCATCAGCCTCCACCAAGCAACAACCGTCACCACAAGTATAATCTATTTTATTGAAATAGAAAAGTGCGCGAAAAGCCAAAGCGTTACTACGGACAGCCTTCATACGATATTTATCCAAAGCATCCGGCGTAGGAAGATTTTTTTCCAGAACACCGCCTTTCAACATCCGTTTACGGATAGCGGGGTTCCATCCCCAAGGCATTACCCGCACATCAGCATAATCGGGCAGCTCCGGCTCTGTCACCAAATGCACATCCAGCCGGAACAACTGTTGCATCTGTTTCAGATAATCTGCATTATAGGCGGAAGAGGCCAGTACCCCACTACCCGGCTGGGCATACCAAATCGGCAACAAAGCCAAGTCTTCAGCCATACGGCGGATGGTAGCGGGCGCCATATAATTTTCTTCATTATTTCCCAATGCCATATCTGCATCAGGATTGAACACATAAAGTTTCATCTTTCAAATGTTAACCAATTACTCACGTTTTGTATGAGAGTGCAAAGTTATATAATATTTTGCCATCTCTACTTTGCAAATCTATAAAAAAGCCGTATATTTGTCGCCCGATAAACCGAATTTAAAGCATGGAAGCATTTTACCGTACACACGCTTATCTCGTAGAGCATACCAATGCCCCCGTACGCCGCGACCTAATGGACGAAATAGACTGGAATGACCGTCTTATCGGTATCAAAGGCACAAGAGGCGTAGGTAAGACTACTTTCTTGCTGCAATATGCCAAAGAGAAATTCGGCACAGACCGCTCCTGCCTCTTCATCAACATGAACAACTTTTACTTCTCCGGACATGGCATCGTGGAGTTCGCCGCCGAATTCCAGCGCCGCGGAGGAAAAGTGCTGTTGATAGACCAAGTATTCAAGTACCCGGAATGGAGCAAGGAACTGCGTATGTGCTACGACCGCTTCCCCAACCTGAAAATCGTGTTCACCGGCTCGTCCGTGATGCGTCTGAAAGAGGAGAATATGGAGTTGCGCGACATCGTGAAGAGCTACAACCTGCGCGGCTTCTCCTTCCGCGAATACCTGAACCTGCAGACGGGCATGAAGTTCCACGCCTATCCGTTGGAAGAAATCCTGAGCAACCACGAACAGATAGCCAAAGGCATCCTCTCCAAAGTACGTCCATTGGACTACATGCAGGACTATATGCACCACGGCTTCTACCCTTTCTTCCTCGAAAAGCGTAACTTCTCGGAGAATCTGCTCAAGACAATGAACATGATGGTGGAAGTAGACATCCTGCTCATCAAACAAATTGAGCTGAAATACCTTTCGAAGATAAAGAAATTACTATATTTGTTGGCCGTGGACGGGCCGAAAGCGCCGAATGTCAGCCAACTGGCAAACGACATACAGACCTCCCGTGCCACCGTGATGAATTACATCAAGTATCTGGCAGACGCACGACTCATCAATATGGTCTATCCGAAGGGAGAAGAATTCCCCAAGAAGCCGTCGAAGATAATGATGCACAATTCAAATCTGATGTATTCCATCTATCCCGTCAAGGTGGAAGAGCAAGACGTACTGGACACTTTCTTTGCCAACACAATGTGGAAGGACCACAAGGTGAACAAGGGCGACAAGAACATCTCGTTCATGGTAGATGAGGTGATGCCTTTCAAGATTTGTCCGGAAGGAACAAAGATAAAGAATAATCCGGGAGTTACTTATGTACTGCATAAGGCAGAAATAGGCCGAGGCAACCAAATACTCTCTGGTTATTCGGTTTCTTGTATTAAGAGAGAGATTTTTTTACTTAAATAAATAATTCAATTTAGTTATGACTAAACAGAAGAAATTCATTACTTGTGATGGTAACCAGGCTGCTGCACATATCTCGTATATGTTCTCCGAAGTAGCTGCCATCTACCCCATCACCCCCTCTTCTACCGATGGCTGAATACGTAGACGAATGGGCTGCCGCAGGTCGCAAGAACATCTTCGGCGAAACAGTATTGGTACAGGAAATGCAGTCAGAAGGTGGTGCTGCAGGTGCCGTCCACGGCTCTCTGCAAGCCGGTGCGCTGACTACTACTTACACAGCTTCACAAGGTCTGTTGCTGATGATCCCGAACATGTACAAGATTGCCGGTGAATTCCTGCCTTGTGTATTCCACGTATCAGCACGTACATTGGCAAGCCATGCACTGTGTATCTTCGGTGACCACCAGGACGTTATGTCTGCACGCCAGACTGGTTTTGCCATGTTGGCCGAAGGTTCTGTACAAGAAGTTATGGACTTGGCAGGTGTTGCCCACCTAGCCACCATCAAGGCCCGTGTTCCGTTTATGAACTTCTTCGACGGCTTCCGTACTTCTCACGAAATCCAGAAGATTGAGATGCTGGAGAACGAAGACCTCGCTCCGCTTATCGACCAGGAAGCTTTGGCTGAATTCCGCGCACGTGCATTGAACCCGATGAACCCGGTTGCCCGTGGTATGGCCGAAAATCCTGACCACTTCTTCCAACACCGTGAATCTTGCAACAACTACTATGAAGCAGTTCCGGCTATCGTTGAGGAATACATGAACGAGATTTCCAAAATCACAGGCCGCAAGTACGGTTTGTTCGATTACTACGGTGCAGAAGATGCAGAACGCGTTATCATCGCCATGGGTTCTGTAACGGAAGCTGCCCGCGAAGCTATCGACCACCTCGTTGCCAATGGCGAAAAGGTTGGTTTGGTTGCCGTTCACTTGTATCGTCCGTTCTCTGCCAAGCACTTCCTTGCCGCCGTTCCCAAGACTGCCAAGAAGATTGCCGTACTGGACCGTACGAAAGAACCGGGTGCTAACGGCGAACCGTTGTACCTCGACGTAAAAGACTGCTTCTACGGTGCAGAGAATGCTCCGGTTATCGTAGGCGGCCGTTATGGTTTGGGTTCCAAGGATACTACTCCTGCTCAAATCCTCGCCGTTTACAAGAATCTGGCTATGCCGATGCCGAAGAACCACTTCACTATCGGTATCGTGGACGACGTTACCTTCACTTCTCTGCCCCAGGAAGAAGAAATCGCATTGGGCGGCGAAGGTATGTTCGAAGCCAAATTTTACGGTTTGGGCGCTGACGGTACAGTAGGTGCCAACAAGAACTCCGTAAAGATTATCGGTGACAACACCGACAAGCACTGCCAGGCCTATTTCTCTTACGACTCCAAGAAATCAGGCGGTTTCACTTGCTCGCACCTGCGTTTCGGTGACACTCCTATCCGCTCTACATACCTGGTAAATACGCCTAACTTCGTGGCTTGCCACGTTCAGGCTTACCTGCACATGTACGACGTAACCCGCGGCTTGCGTAAGAACGGCTCTTTCTTGCTGAACACCATCTGGGAAGGCGAAGAGCTGGCCAAGAACCTGCCTAACAAGGTGAAGAAGTACTTTGCACAAAACAATATCACTGTTTACTATATCAATGCAACCCAGATTGCACAAGAAATCGGTTTGGGCAACCGTACCAACACCATCCTGCAATCCGCATTCTTCCGTATCACCGGCGTTATTCCGGTTGACCTGGCTGTAGAGCAGATGAAGAAGTTCATCGTTAAGTCTTACGGCAAGAAGGGTGAAGATGTTGTCAACAAGAACTATGCAGCTGTTGACCGTGGCGGCGAATACAAGCAGCTGACCGTTGACCCGGCTTGGGCCAATCTGGCAGACGACGCCAAGGCTGAAAACAACGACCCTGCATTCATCAACGAAGTGGTTCGTCCTATCAACGCACAAGACGGTGACTTATTGCCGGTATCCGCATTCAAGGGTATCGAAGACGGTACTTGGGAACAAGGTACTGCCAAATATGAGAAACGTGGTGTAGCTGCATTCGTTCCCGAATGGAACGCTGAGAACTGTATCCAGTGTAACAAGTGTGCATACGTTTGTCCTCACGCTTCCATCCGTCCGTTCGTACTCGATGCTGAAGAGCAGAAGGGTGCCAACTTCACTCAACTGAAGGCTGTAGGTAAAGCATTCGACGGTATGACATTCCGTATTCAGGTAGACGTTCTCGACTGTCTGGGTTGTGGCAACTGTGCCGATGTCTGTCCGGGTAACCCGAAGAAGGGTGGCAAGGCTCTGACTATGAAGCACCTCGAAAGCCAATTGCCGGAAGCTGCCAACTGGACTTACTGTGCTGAAAACGTGAAGAGCAAACAACACTTGGTTGACATCAAGGCCAACGTGAAGAACTCTCAGTTCGCCACTCCGTTGTTCGAGTTCTCAGGCGCTTGCTCCGGTTGTGGTGAAACTCCGTATGTGAAGCTGATTTCCCAGTTGTTCGGTGACCGCGAAATGGTAGCCAACGCAACAGGATGTTCTTCCATCTACTCCGGTTCAGTACCTTCTACTCCTTATACCAAGAACGAAAAAGGTCACGGTCCTGCTTGGGCAAACTCATTGTTCGAGGACTTCTGCGAATTCGGTCTGGGTATGGAGCTTGCCAACGAAAAGATGCGCGCACGTATCGTGAAGGCTATGGAAGATGCCATCGCAGCAGAAGGAACTCCGGCTGAATACAAAGAAGTATTCCAGGCTTGGATTGAAAACATGTACGATGCAGACAAGAGCAAGGAACTGGCTGAAAAGATTATTCCGATGGTAGAAGCTGCCAAAGACAAGTGCGACAGCTGCAAGACTATCGCCAGTCTGTCTCAATACCTGGTAAAACGCAGCCAGTGGATTATCGGTGGCGACGGTGCTTCTTACGACATCGGTTACGGTGGTCTCGACCATGTAATCGCAAGCGGTAAGGATGTCAACATCCTCGTACTGGATACTGAGGTTTACTCCAACACAGGCGGTCAGTCTTCCAAGGCTACTCCGGTAGGCGCTATCGCCAAGTTTGCCGCTGCCGGTAAGCGTGTACGCAAGAAAGACCTCGGTCTGATGGCTACTACTTACGGTTACGTATACGTTGCCCAAATCGCTATGGGTGCCGACCAGGCTCAGACTTTAAAGGCTATCCGTGAAGCAGAAGCATATCCCGGTCCGTCACTCATCATCGCTTACGCTCCGTGTATCAACCACGGTCTGAAGGCAGGTATGGGCAAGAGCCAGGCAGAGGAAGAAAAGGCCGTTAAGTGCGGTTACTGGCACTTGTGGCGTTACAACCCGGCTCTGGAGGCTGAAGGCAAGAATCCGTTCACGCTGGATAGCAAGGAACCGGATTGGAGCGGATTCCAAGACTTCCTGAAGGGTGAAGTTCGTTACGCATCCGTAATGAAGCAATATCCGCAGGAGGCCGACGAGCTGTTCAAGGCTGCTGAAGAAAACGCTAAATGGCGTTACAATAGCTACAAGCGTCTTTCCAAAGAAAATTGGGGCGCTGAAGTTACAGAGTAATTCCGATTACTAAATAAAGAATAGAGGCTGCTCCTGAATAAGGCGTAGTCTCTATTTGTTTTTAATTAACAATACTAAATATCACAGGTTATGATTGGATTTATCATTTGGATTATCGGTGTGGTTCTGTGTGTCAAAGCCGTACTTGAAATCATGAAGTGGCCGGTAGACGGCGTGAAGAAACTATTAGTTGCAATTATCATCCTGCTCACAAGCTGGATTGGAATCTGTGTTTACTACTTCTGGGGAAGGGAAAACCTGCCTCAAATACTGAAATAAGTTCCAGTATCATTTACAGAAGTAAACAGACGTGTATTAAGAACAAGGGGGATAGACAACAGCTATCCCCTTCTTTTCAGAAACTCGGTAGGACTCTCCCCAAACTGTTCCTTATAGCATTTCGTGAAATAGGAAGGTGACGAAAAGCCCACTTCATAGGCAATCTCCGCTACCGTCATGTCAGAGGAGGCAAGCAGTGAGGCAGCCTTTTTCAACCTCATCTGGCGCAGCAGCTCATTCGGCGAATAGTTGGTCAGCGATTTCAGCTTACGGTAAAGCTGCACACGGCTCATACCCATATTCCGTCCCAAATCCTCCACATTGAGTTCCGCATCTTTCATCCTCTCCTCGACAAGCGATTTGAAGCGGGAGACGAAACCCTTATCCAAATCACTGATGGCTTCCTTCTCGATAGTCTGGTTATCTCCGAAGAACTGCCTCAACTGACGGCGGTTTGCAATAAGATTACGGACACGAGACAAGAGCAACTGCGAATTGAATGGTTTGGAAATATAAGAATCGGCACCGCCATCATAGCCCTGGATACGCTGTTCGTCCAGCGAGCAGGCCGTCAGCAGAATCACCGGGATATGGCATGTCTGCAACTCCCCCTTCAAGCGGCGGCAACATTCCACACCATCCATACCGGGCATCATTACATCGGAGATAATCACATCCGGCACATACTTCATGGCCAGCCGGATACCCTCTGTCCCGTCCGCAGCATCCAATACACGGAACTCGTTCGACAGAAGTGACTTCACATAGTTGCGAATATCCGCATTATCGTCAATTACCAGCACAGTAGGACAATCAGCCTCAACCACCTCTTCGCATGCCTTCACTTCCGTATCTATCAGGGTGGACGACACGTCCTTCTCTTCGGCAGGCAACGTCACTATGGTGGGATGGTACTGCGAAACATCCTGCTGCGGGAAAGTAACGATGAAAGTAGTGCCTTTCTCGTCACTGCGTGCCGTAATGTTACCGCCATGCATCTCTACAAAGGCACGTACCAGCGCCAGTCCGATACCGGTACCGGCTTGATGCCCGTCCACTTGATAGAAGCGCTCGAAGATGGCTTCCACATCGGTCGAAGAAATGTAGCTGCCGGAATTGAAGACGGACAGACTGTAGTTCTGTTCCGACTTTAACAACCGTACGGTGATTTTCCCGTTCTCCGGCGTATACTTCACGGCATTGGAGAAGAGATTGAAGTAAATGCGCTCCATCTTCTCCGCATCCGCCATCATCCGGAAGTCCGTATCGGGAGATGCCTCAAAGCTGAAAGCAATATGTTTCTTCAGCAACGCCATGCGGAAAGAGTCGTTCCAGCCCCGGAAGCTGTCGAGCAAATCAAAAGGTTCGAGATGGAGCTCCATGCGCCCGTTCTCCACCTTCCGGAAATCAAGTATCTGGTTGACCAGGCGAAGCAGGATATGCACATTCTTTTTCATCAGCTCGAGGAGCTGGCGCGGCTGTCCGTCGAGGGTGCGGTTGGCAAGAAGCTGCTCTATGGGATCGGCTATCAGCGTCAGCGGAGTACGGAAATCGTGTGAAATATTCGTGAAGAACACCAGCTTGGCGTGCGTAGCCTCCTCCAGTTCATGGGAAAGCTGTTCTAACTGCGACTTCTGTACTTCCAACAGTTCCTTCTGCTGTATCAACTGGGTTTTCTGTTCCTCCAGTTTCTTTTTCTGCATGGACAGTTCACGGTTCAACCGGTTCTTGGCACGCAAGGAGAGGTAGACAGCCACCAACAAACCGACCAGCAACAATAGGGCGGACAGACTGCCGTACAAGACAACCTGCTGCGTGGCATAACTGGCTAAATACTGGTTTATCTTTCCGTTCAGGGTTTCTATCTTTCCATCCAGGGTGCCGATGTGGGCGGTCTGCATCTTCATGATGAGAGCATTGTCGCGGTCGACGACGGAAGTGCCCAGGATAGTTTCACGGGGGAAATCACGCTTGTTCAGGATATCCATGGCAATCTGCATCACGCGGTCGCCACCGGTAGGATATATAAACGTGGCATCCAGTTCGCCGGCAAGCACTTTCTCCACTCCATAGTCTTTGCCGGACAGGGCGTCTATGCCGATGAACCGCATATCCTTTTCCCGCCCCTCTCGGGCAGCGGCAGCATAGGCTCCGGCCGCCATACGGTCATTCTGCGCATACACCAGGTCGATATGCGGAAAGCGGCTCAGCAGAGTATCCATTTTCTCTCCGGCCTTGAGTTGCAACCAGGCACCGTCTTCAACGGCCAGCAACCGGATACCGGGATAAGCGGATATAGCCTTCACAAATCCTTGATGACGGTCTACGGCAGGTGTGGAGCCCACCAAACCTGAGATTTCCACCACATCTCCCTGCCCATGCAGCACATTGGCCACATACTCTCCCACAGCTTTCCCTATCTCGTAGTTGTCTGCACCGACGTAGGCCGTGTATTTGTCCGAAAGGATTTTACGGTCCACTACAATCACCGGAATGCCCCGGTTGTATGCCTCCTGGAAAATCCAGTGTAAGCTGCCCCCTAAAACCAAGCGATTCTGCCCCCTTAAAACATTCAACAATGCCCCCTTAAAAAGTCTTGACCGATGGGGTTATTATTATTTTAGTTTATTTCCCTCTGTATGCAGCCATTTTACGGACACTTTCTCCTGTCAGCTCAATCCGGTGCGCCGTATGTATAATACGATCCATAATGGCATCTGCTACTGTAGGGTCTCCGATTGCATCATACCAATTGTCCGTTGGCAGTTGCGAGGTGATGATGATGGACTTGCGCCCATGTCGGTCCTCTATTATATCGAGCAGGATGGGTCGTTCCTTGGCATCAAGGTTCACAAGGAAGAGGTCATCCAATATGAGCAGCGTGCTCCGTTCGATTCTCTTGAGTTCCGATTCCAGTGTGCCTTTTACTTTTGCCACCTTAAGCGTACCCATAAGTTTCGGAGCATTCGCATAATATGTCCGTATGCCCTTCTTGCAGGCTTCATACCCCATTGCTGTGGCAAGGAAGCTCTTCCCGGTACCGGATGACCCTGTGATGAAGAGGTTCTGTCCCTTGCGGATGAACTCCAGCGATGCAAGCCGCTCCATCTGATTGCGGTCAAGGCCACGCGGGATTGCATAGTCTATCTGCTCGAGGCAGGCCTTGTAGCGGAACGCCGCCCCGCGTATAAGGCGTTGGATGGCTGCATTGGCACGGTAGTCCCATTCCCTGGCAAGTAACATGTGCAGGAAAGAGTCGATTGTCATTGTTTCTGCCATAGTGGAGGTTAGGCTTTCAGTGAAGGCGGCGGCCATGCCGTGCAGCTTCATACGGTTCATCAGTTCGATTGTCAACGTGTTGCGGTCTTTTTCGACAGCTATCGGTGCGGTAAGATTATTTGTTTCCATTGTTGTCTCTATTTAAATGTTTTAATTGTGCGAAGTAGGCTGCTCCGCGGATGTTTTTGTGGATAGATGTTACGGGGACCTCATCGTCGATGTCGTCTTTTGACAGGAAGTCTGCATCATCCCCGCGTTCAAGGATCCGCCTTATCTCCTGATATCCGTATAGGCGCAGTTGCGTGGCGCATGCGCTTGCCGCCACCAACCGTTCCAGCCCGAAGGTCTTCTCCAACGCCATGATGCCTCTGCATGAACGGAACGCCGCGGGAGGATACTTCTTGAGTTCCGCCACCTTGCGCAGATACAGCCGCAGGACGTTATCTGTCTGGCCGGCCCGTTCGTAAATCTGTTCCAGATCCTTTTCATAACTTCCATGACGTCCGGGCAGTCCGTGGGCATCCTTGGTCGTATAGGAGTATGGCGTGTCATCGCGCTGGTGTGTGGTCACCAGACGCAGGCCATGATATATTTCCAGCGTGTCCGCATCATAGACAATCTCGACACGTTTGCCTATATACTCTTTCGGTACGCTGTAATGGTGAAGCCTGAAGGTGACATAGCCGTTACGCATTACTGTTGCGGAGCGTCGCTCTTTCATCTGATGGCGTATGGCGGGAAGCGGGCGGAGGCAGTCGGACTCAATCTGCTCGAACTGTTCCCGTCTGGACTGGGGACGCCCGCTCATCCTGCGTCCGTTGAAGGCCGAGAGCGATTCGGATATGGCCGCATTCAGAGACTCCAGCGAGTGGAATACAAGACCCTCGATGTCAGCGTAGACGGATCGGTAAAGTAGCTTCACGGCATTCTCCACCAAGGCCTTGTCCTTTGGATGACGTACCCGTGTGGGGTATACGGTACATCCGTAGTGTTCGGCAAATGCCGCAAACTCCTCGTTGATTACCGGCTCGTTACGGTCGCTGCGGGTTACCGCCGATTTGAGGTTGTCTGGTACGATCGCCATCGGAACCCCGCCGTAAAAATGAAGCGCGTTCTCACACGCCTTAATCAAGTCCTGTCTTGACTGGGACCAGACCGCCTCACAATAGGTATAGTGGCTGCACGGAAGTATGGCCACGAACACTTCAACGCTGCGACATTCACCGCTTTCACTGTCAACGACTTCCAGTTTGTCACCGGCGAAGTCGATATACATCTGGTCTCCGGCATAATGCTCGACATGGCCTACGACATGTGTCACCATACGGTAACGCATGAGATAGTTGCCGAAACTGGCATGTCTGTATCCGTCAGGATGGGTCTCGCGGTACTCTTCGTACAGGGTTTTCACTGTTACGCCTCGGCGGCTAAGCCGGGCAGCATACTCAGGAAGGAGTGCCTCAAGCTCAAGCTGGCGTTGTGACGGTTCCCTGTTACGGCCAACACCTTCAGAGAACATTTCCTGGATGCGAGCGGAAGGCATGGCGGCCAACTCCTTTATCGGTATACCACACTCTTGAAACAGGCGCACATATCTGCGCACCGTGTTGCGGGAAAGCTCAAAGCTCCTGCTTATCTGCTTTATCCCCATCCCCAATGCGTAACATTGGAGGATGTTTGCTATCTTTGTTGTCATAGTAGAAATGATTTTATCCCACCGGTCAAGACGGGAATCAAATCTACGAAAAATCCCCTGCCGGGCATTGCCAAGCAGGGGTATTTTTATATTGGAATCAAGGGGGTAGGATTATTTTAGCACAAGGGGGCAGAATCGCTTGGTTTTAGGGGGCAGCTTACACTGGATTTTCCAGCAGCCAGCTGCTCCACGTTTAGGATACGTTTTCCGTCTATGAAAACGGTCGGCTGCTCGATATCGGAGTCCCATGTCATTTGCACCTGCTGGATACCGATTTTCTTCAATCTTTTCACCTCCAGCTGCGGAGTGTGATAAGGACGGCCAATCCACCGGCGGATAGATAGCTCCGCATTATGGGAGTTGATAAGCTCCACGTTGTACGCCCATTTGCCCGGATCCTCACGAAACGTGTGGATCTTGGTTCCTTTAATCACTTTCTCAGGAAAGCCGGTGAGCTGGCCTCCTTTAAGATGGCCTGCCGGGAACCGGCTTGCGAGTGGTAAAACAATTTGTTTCATATACTTTTTGAATTACGTTCAAACGCCGTTCAACCGGCATTTGAACAGGGTTCTATACTATTTCGCTGCCGCCACTTTTTTCTCCCGGTGAATGGCATCTTTCACGCATCGCAAATCAAACTCCGATTTCTCCGTCACATCGATCACCTTTGCGATCTGTCTCTTGTCCGTCAGGCCGTTAGCTTGACAAATGGCAAACACATCATTGCAGGAGGTTGGCTCCAGCTCAAAGAACTTACGCCCGATACGGGAATAAATCTCGTTATACCCTTTCCGGTTATGGTTCAAACCGCAATCGATACGGTGCTGGATGTAATCAGTGGATAAGAAAGTAATCCCGCATTTGCCCTCCAGCCGGTTATACAGGTTGATAAAGTAGTGGAACACGTTATCGTTCAACTTGTCACCCTCATCGAACACCAAAAGCGGATTTTCCATCTGTATGATGCTCTCGATGGCCAAGTCCAATATTTCACGGATACGCATCCCGCAAGTCTTAAAACCGAGCTTACGGGCGATCTCCCGAACAAAATCACCTTTCCGCATATCCTCGTCACAAAGGATGACGAACACCTCATGATTCTTTTGGGCGTACATGGTGGCTGTCGTTGTTTTGCCGCATCCCGCACCGCCCACGATCCAGCGGACTTTTTTAAACTCCTGCGCATCGCTCAGGGCATACCATATTTCCTGAAAGGAGTTCGTTTCCACGAGCTGCCAACCGGTAGCTGCGGCTGCCGGAGTAATCTGAGCGATGATATTACGGAACATATCATCGCTGATATTCTCGTACTTGCCGTTAATCACGGCACTCAGTGTACCGGCAGACACGCCGTTCAAACTCGCCGCAGCCTTTTTTTGGCTGGAATACTTCGCTGCATATACCCGGAGAGCCTCACGGATAGTGTCTTTCTCTTGCTGTGTCATTGTACTGTTCATTTTATTTTGAATTATAATTTTCCTGCTACTTTCTTTTCATTCAGGCGGATGTCTCCATTCAGCTGGTCAAACGTGATGTTGCTTATCAGTTTTGTCACCTTACCGGCGGAGAGCTGCTCCGGATCCTGACTGTACCGGCGGACACGGCGTTCAATCTCACGCTCCGTTTCTTTCTTTACACCTTTCAGTTTCGGACGTTTGAGTCCCTGTTGTTCCATGCTCACGCCGTGCGCCTGCTCGATGATCCGGGCTCCCACCTGACGCTCGATGCGATCCTCCGTGTTCGCCTCGATATTCCGGCGGATAAAGGACATTTCACCCTCGGTCTGTTCCTGAATATTCCGGTGGATAACGATATAAGGCTCCGCCGTCCGCACGAATCTCAGCTCTCCGGCCTTATCTTTCTTGTAGAGCCGTACAGAGGTATGGTCATAAGGATCATACATGGTGTAGAACTTTTGCCCCCTGTTGCTTCTGAGGAATTCGTGATCGGGAACACCCGGAGCCTCGTAAACCTCGTATGTGAACTCACGTTTCTTGATGGTTATTTTCAAGCCGTTGTCGGTATAAGTGGACGGCTTGTCCGTCATCACCCAAAACATCTCGATCATGTCGAGAACACCCACCGCCGGGGTATCAGGGTTCACGCTATTTTTGTACATTTCCATACGGCTCGATCCGGTAGCAAAATGTCTGCTTTCGTTCCATTCTTTCCGGGCGGCAGCGTATGCTGCTTTCAGTTCGGCCAAAGTGTAAAGTTTATCCTTGTTCGCCTCGATACGCTCTAAATTCGGGCGGCTCGTGTCTTTTTTGGTGGTGATATTTTGACCGGTGAACCTCCAATCCTTGTGCAGAACCTCGGCCTGAAAACGTCCGAAAACGCTCTCTATCGTTTTGGATTGCCCGCTGTATGGAGCCGTGGTTCTATGAACATGGCCGACAATCTTATCAAAGAAATGGCTGTTCTGCAGTTTCTTGTGGCCTCCCTGATTATCATGCACCAGCTCGTAAGGCTTATGACCTGATACCTGAATGGCCATGCGGTAGGCGTTATATTGCGCCTCGTAGTCCTCGCTGTCTGAAATGTGGTATCCCAAAAATACCTCCGAATAAGCATCGATGACCTCGTAAACCTGAGTGGTACGAACCACCAGCTTACCGTCTTTGTCGTAATCCTTGTAATACAAATTGATTTTCGTACCGTCACCATACCACAAGGAGTCACGCATCGAGGGAAGCTCGGTCTTATTCTTGCGGCTGTAACGCTGGTGGGCTTTCAGCTCCCCGTGAACAGCATCGTACCACAACGGTTCGATGTCAGGACGATTCAGGAACCCACGGAGACTCTGAATGCTCCGGAGCTGTTTCCAGCCTTTCTCGCCTGCAATCCGGTTGAATTCCACGAATATTTGAGCATCTGTATAAACGGGAACGCTGCTACGCTTTAACGCTATAATCATGTTACCGGCTTCCTCGGTTATTTTCAGGGTGTTATCATTTCCCATTTTCTTGCTGATCAGGCAGGAATACCCCTCTTTCTTGTATTGGTTTATCTTGTCTTTCAGCCGGGCGGCGTTTTCAGGCAGCGTGTGGCCATAAGAATCACGGAGGCAGTCTGCCGTTCCGATAATCGTTTCCCATACTTTCTTTGTACTTCCACCCAAAGCCTTGCGATAGCCCTCCCGGTCATTCAGGATGGATACCAACTCGTTCAGTACCGAGGCGTTTATGGTGTATTCCTCTTTTTTCCTTTCGGTAAGGCTCACCATCTCGCCGGCCTTTTCATATCGATAATCCTCAAAGAATGTTCGGGCGGCATCATCTATTTTAAGCCTGTCTTTCATGCACTTCTCCTTGATTAGCTCCACCGGATCACCATACTTTTGCTCAAAGCGAATCCGGTAACGTTCAGGTAGGGAGGAATAGACATATAAGGCAATGTTTCCTTCACCGCCTCCACGAGAAATAACATCAACACGTTTCCTGTATTGCAAGGACTTCAATGTTCCGGGTTTTATTACCGGATCATTTCCTGATGTTAATTCATCGTAAGTTACACATACTGTTTTTCCAAAATACTCCATACCCTTTTAACTTTGTCCCCGGAGGCGGAATCGAACCACCTCAAAAGACCGTCCGGGATTTTTCTTACCTTTGCGAAATCAAATCATTAGCATTATGGGAACATCATTTTGTATCACTTTTTACATTGATCAGGAGATTGCCCAGCCTGACAGCGTTCGCAAAGCCTTTGCAAATCATCTAAGGAAATTGAACCTGAGATACAGAAGTAAGCCTTATTATCCCGAATCCGGATGGTCAACCCCTGCGTTTGGAGTTCCGGTGGAGTTGAGTTTCTATACGTCAATTCCAAAAGGCCGGCCAAGCGGAAGTAAGGCTCTTCATCAAGTTCTAAAAAACGCCGTGAACGAGATTGAGAGGGAGCATAAGGAGGTTGTAAAGACAGCCATAGAGAGGGCGTGTCATCCATCTCGTTGACGATTTCGGGGCATCTTGCGGAGTACAAGGTTCTTTCCGCATCAAGCAAATCCTCAAACGATTTTCTGATAGTGTCATCTTCTTTAACGTGAAATACTCTTTTCATGGTTAATCCTCCTTTATATTTAATGGTACTTTTTTAATCAGGCGGGCGGCATTGGCAAAATTCAAGATCACCACGGCAATCGCCCAAACCGGGCTGTCATCAGTTATACATAAAAAACAAAAGCTCAGGCAGAAATACCACACGTAAACCTTTTGCCTCGCAGTCAAAGAGAAATACTCTTTGAATTCATCTCCAAAGAGGAGTAAAAACTTCTTTTTCATGCCGTTTCCTTTTGATCACCGATTTCAACGCCTCCACGTTCAAGGGCTACTTTACGGATAAGCCTCGCCTTGCTGCTGTTACTGCGATAAACCAAAGCCTCCCAAACGGCTTTGCTCGTGACTTTAAAATCCTTTGAGATTTTCTTAATCTCACCACGATCTACTACTATTCGCTTTCTCATATCACATTGTTTTAAAAGTTATTCATTGTCATATCAGCCGTTTTCACTACCTTTACAACCGGTAATATTAGTACGGTGATGCAAATATATAGGATAATTATCACAATATAAAGCAAAATCGTGATTATTTTCACAGAAAAAATAAAATTATGATTGAACGAATTAGCCAATTTATACAAAATCAAGGGATTAGTGTTAGATCTTTTGAACAGTCAATATCTGCGAGCGATGGCATGATTAGGCGAGCCATAAATAATAAAACAGATATTCAAAGCAAATGGCTTTCCGTTATTGCGGATAATTATCCTCACCTCAATTTAGAATGGCTAATAACAGGGCGAGGCTCTATGCTAAAAGAAACCTCACAGCCACTATCACTCCCGACCATCAATTATGAATATAAGGGAGCACCTTATTATAATGTAGATTTCATTGGCGGTTTCGATCTCGTTTTAAATGATCAAACAATTAATCCGGATTACTATATAAATTTTGAGCCTTACAATAAACCCGGTGTTGTGTGGTGTAATATTACAGGTCATTCTATGGAACCCGAATTAAGCAACGGAGACTATATCGCCCTCAAAGAAATGACCGATCCCGTCCAATATCTCCCCTATGGAGAAATATATGCCATCGTGACAGAAAGCTATCGGACTGTTAAACGAATAGGAAAAGCAGACCAAAAAGATTTTATTCGCTTAATCCCCACCAATAAAAGCCCGGAATACAGCGCACAAGACATTCCTATTTCCATGATACAGAAAGTATATGCAGTATTAGGAAGTATGCACAGATTGTTCTAAATAAAAGGGACACACGCACGTTTTCAACACAAACAAAACAGAAATTACCAGATACCTTTTTATAAATCAGCATATTACTCTATCATATATGCTGATTTACATTATTCTTTATATGGTATTTTCCCCCCTTGAATAATACATAAAGCCACAAAAACGGGTAGTAAAATGGTAACTTGTATAATTCAACCCATTTTAATTTTACTTAAATTGCATACCCAAACGCATACCCAATCAATACATTTCGTTTTTTTCTTGACAAATCTGCATACCCAAACGCATATCCTACTGCATATCCAATCCCCAAAAACGAAATACTCCCGCTAAAATCGCCACTCTCCTTCCCCATCCTATTTTCGCTATTTTGAGCACTAAATTTCAACTATCCAAAAGTGGGAAGCCAATCCTATCTATAAAGCACAAAAGGGCTGCAAAACGCCTAAATAAAGCATTTCGCAGCCCATGTACCGCATCTCTCCTACCCTACTCTACTCCGTTTATCACATCTCCATTACCATGTAAAGTTGACGGGCGTTCAAACCGTTCAAAGTAAAGTCCCAAGTAAAGCCAAAGTAAAGCAGAGTAAACTTTTCGTTTTTGCTTTTCCTCTCCCCTACCAACAGGTAACTATCTAATTATCAAAATCATTATCATTCTTCCGCACAACTCTATTTATCGCATTTCGTTTTACCCCCCTTACGGCAATTCCGGCATGGCACCGCTCTGGGTACATACATAGGCAGAGACTTCCACCGCCAGTTTATGGGCATCGGGCACCTGCTTCCCGCTGAGAATGGCAGCGGTGAAGGCTGCCGTGAACGAGTCACCGGCTCCAACGGTGTCCGCCACCGGTACCTTGGGCGTCTCCTGGAAGGAAACCACTCCCGGAGTGAACACATAGCTGCCGTTCGTTCCACAAGTCAAGATAAGCATTTTCAGGTTATATTTAGCCAGCAGAATCCAGCATTTGTCCTGCAAGTCGATGCCCGGGTAGCCGAAAATACGGCTGATGGTCACCAGCTCCTCATCGTTTATCTTGAGGATGTTGCAGCGGCGCATGGATTCGCAGAGTATCTCTTTGGTATAGAACCCTTGGCGGAGATTGATGTCGAATATCTTCAGTTGCCCCTCCGCATCGGGCATCGTGTCGAGAAAACGGTTGATGGTGATGCGGCTTGTTTCACTGCGTTGCGCCAAAGAGCCGAAACATACGGCACGCGTGTTCAGTGCCAGACGCTTCAGTTCGTCGGTAAAGGGAATGTTGTCCCAGGCCACGCCTTCTTTTATCTCATAGCACGGCACGCCCACGGCATCGAGCGTCACCTGCACCGTTCCCGTGGGGTAAGGCACGCGCTCAATCTGCGTGCGCAGCCCCTTCCGGGCGAACACATCCAGAATCTCGTCCCCATCCGCATCGGCACCTACGGCACTGACCACACGGCTGTCGAAACCAAACTGCGATGCATGGTAAGCAAAGTTTGCCGGAGCACCGCCTATCTTCTTTCCTTCGGGGAGGCAGTCCCACAGAGCCTCGCCCATACCTACTATTATCTTATTCATAATATTATATTGTTTAATGAATGATATATTTTATTCACGGCAAACTCAATGTCCTACCCACTGCAAACCTAATAAAAAAGTTCCTAACTATAGAATGAAAAGTTGCCAATTATCTATTAAAAAGTCTCTAAGAACTAAGGATTATCTCTATCCCAAGGCTTGGGATAGACATCCGCAACCTTGGGACAGATATCCGCAGCCTTGGGATATGTGTCCGCAGCCTGCGAACAAAGATTACCGCTTCATACGCAGCATATAGAAGAACAAGTACACTACCCCTACCGTCATCACAGCCACGGCACCGCTTTGTCCTACAGCATCACTTGCCAAGCCCATTGCTATCGGAAATACCGTACCGCCGAAGAGCCCCATAATCATCAAACCGGAAACCTCGTTCTTCTTTTGTGGCATAGCAAGCAACGCCTGAGAGAAGATAACCGGAAAGATGTTCGAATTGCCGAAACCGATAAGGGCAATGCAAATGTATATCATTGTCTTTTCATGGAAAACGAACAACCCTACCATCGCAGCCAACATACATAACACGCTGATGCCGAAGAAGGTTCGGGGAGCCATCTTCTGAAGAATGAAGGCGCCGAGAAAGCAACCCGCCGTGCGGAAAATGAAGTAAAGGCTGGTGGCAAAGCCGGCATCGGCCAGCGTCATGCCCAGACGCTCCATCAGGATTTTGGGCGCTGTGGTATTCGTACCTACATCAATGCCCACATGGCACATGATGCCCAGGAAGCAGAGAAAGATAAACGGCTTGCCCAGCAGGGCGAGGCACTCCCCGAAGGTGGAAGGGCGTCCCTCTTCCTTTTCCTCGCGGATGGAAGTACCGCTCAGCCAGAGAATGGCAATCACCGCAATAACCATATAGACCGGGAACAGCACCCTCCAGCCCATGCCCAGAGAATGGCCTGCGTAGCTCCCCACATGGCGATGTATGGAGCCAGAAACGAAGCAATGGCTTTTACAAACTGTCCGAAGGTGAGCGTACTTGCCAGCCGCTCGCCGCTTACGATATTGGAAAGCAGCGGGTTGAGCGACGTTTGCATCAGCGCATTGCCGATGCCCAGCAATGAGAACGAGAGCAGCATCAGCACGTAGCCGTCTCCGAAAACCGGGAGAAGCAAAGAGGCAAACGTGATGACAAGGCTGAGAAGCACCGTCTTCTTGCGTCCGATGCGGTTCATCAGCATACCCGTAGGTACGGAGAAGATGAGGAACCAGAAGAACACCAGAGACGGGAATATGTTGGCTTGCGAGTCGGTCAGGTTCAAGTCGGCCTTCACGTAGTTGGAGGCGATGCCCACCAAATCCACAAAGCCCATGGCGAAGAAGCAAAGCATGACCGGAAAGAGCTTTGCCAAGGAAGAATTCTTAGTATTTTCCATGCTGAAGATTATTATCTGTTATTTTAATCCGAGTTTGTACACAGTAAACGAGGTGACATTGCAGCTTCCACCTTTAGCATAGAAACTGATGCGGTTGTAAGGTTCCGACGGGAATACAAGATTTGTCATGGCAAAACGTCCGTCGTTGCCAAACGCTTCAATGCTCGACTTGTCTACGAACAAGCGGAGTTTCATTTCATTGCCACCCTCGACAGGAGCCACGGTCACTGCAGGGAAGTCCTTGCTGAACGACACCTCACCACTCTCGGTACGGTCCATGGTGAACGTCTTTTCCGCCAGGTTATAGTACATCTCCACCTCCTCGCCTTTCGAGTTAAAGAGCTGGAATCCTATCACATCCGCATCCTTGTTCTTGATGGTCATTTCGATTTCATACGTTCCGGAATTGTCATTCAGCAGTTTGTCCAGATTATACGTGCGGTCTACCTTGAAAGCACGCTTCTTGCTGCCTTTATCCCTCAGTTTCAGCAATTCGGGAGACGGGGTTACCTTTACATAGGTTTCACCCTCCGAGGTATAGAGCGAAAGGTCGCGCGGCACGGAGTTGGCACTACGGTATTGGCGGGTGGGCACATCGTTGGCATATTGCCAGTTGCTCATCCATGCCAATGCAATGGCACGTCCTGCAGGAGCATTGCTCCAAGTGACAGTTGCATAATGGTCTTTTCCCCAGTCCATCCATTTCGTCACTGCGGGAGACTCGTTCACGAATCTCTTTCCGTCAAATGTCCCCACGAAATATTGTGTGGCAGAGCCACCGAACGGTCCACCCGGATTGAGGTTACAGACGAGTACCCACTTCTTCAGTTCCGTACCTTCAACCGGCAGTTCAAGCAGGTCGGGACACTCCCAGACTCCGCCGTGAGCACCTTGTCCTTCACCGAATTTGCTCTCCAGCGTCCAGCTCTTCAGGTCGGCAGAAGAGTATATCTCCATTTCCTGCCCTACGGCAAGAACCATGATCCATTTCTTGGTATCTTCGTGCCAGATGACTTTAGGGTCACGGAAGTCGCGCTGCGTGGAAGTCAGGATGGGATTTCGCGCATACTTCTTGAAGGTCTTTCCGTTGTCAAGGCTATAGGCCATGCTCTGCACTTGGCGGTCGCTTGCCGATGTATAGAAAGCAATGACGGCACCGGCACCGAACCCGGCCGTATTATCCTTGTCGACAACACAAGAGCCACTGAAAATTGTTCCCAGCGCATCGGGCGAAATAGCATCTCCGTGATGTTCCCAAGTGACGAGGTCCGTACTGGTGGCATGTCCCCAATGCATGTTCCCCCACATGGAGCCGTAGGGATTATGCTGGTAGAACAAATGGTAGACCCCGTCTTTGTAGAACATTCCGTTAGGATCATTCATCCAACCGTAAGCCGGGCTGAAATGATACACCGGACGGTACTTCTCCCGGTTCGAAACATCGAATTCATCCGACAGTTTCATTTCTTCCCAGCATAAGGCCGAATCCGGAATAAGCTGGAAGTTGAAAGAGAGATGTTTATTATCGAAGCCGGTCAAATCGACCGGAACAAAATAGTCAACCTTATTGACTGCCAATCGCACGTTCATACTGCGTACAACATCATTGTCCGCTATCATATACAATTTTGCCTCCGGAGAAGCCTCTTCCACCGGCAGCAGCAAAAACTTCTTCTGCTCGTCAATTTGGACGATACTCTGTCCGTCACCCAGATGTTTAATCACGAAAGGAGGATTTATGGCCTGGCATGTGAAGACAGCCACGGTAGTTCCTAATATAAATACGGTAAGCGTCCTTCTGATTGTCCGCCAAAAGTCTTTTAAATGAATCATGTTTCTGTTGGTATTAAATTAATTATGTTTTTCTAGCATGCAAAGATACGCCACCAAGCAGCAGGAGACTATCTTTTTTGTTTCAAAGCATACTACAAATGTTACATTCCATCCTTAAAAAGGTATCTGTATGTCACTGGGGAACATACATAGAATTCAATTCATGAATTGTCAACTGTTTCAACTTTGTTTGTCCGCCTTCAACTGATATGGTGACAGAAGGAGTGTTTTTTTCAATCAGATGATAGAAAGCAGCAGACAGTGCTCCTTGATTGACGAAGATTTCTACAGAAGCAATATCCGACAATATATCCAATTCAATTCTTCCTTCATTGGGCTTTAGCACCATCTGCTTCAAGGTTTCCCCATTCTCTTTCTCAACAGTGAGTATCTGTTTGACAGAATCGTAAATCAAATTCAAACCATTAATATCAAAAGCCAATATCTGCGCATCAACACTATCTACAGCAAAACCCGTTTTCAGATAGAAGGCAGGAGTATTCAACTTTGTCGTGAAACAATTCTTTTCTTCAACTACCAGACTCTTCCAGATGTACTTTCTCCCATATAATAAAGCGAGTTCATTTACCGGCATACTTTTTAAGACATATCCTTTATCAACCCGATGTAATGTTAATTCACGCGGAAAGGACATTTGTTGATTGAAAGGCATATCCGGGAAATTACTTCCGTTCATCCATGCTATTTGTATTCTTCGGTCATCTGGTGCATTACTATATGTTTGAACCGCATAATAGTTTGTACCACTATCCATTTTTACAGGTTTCGTCTCAGTCCGAAAACGATATCCATCAAAACTCCCAACCAAATAGGTACTGTTCGCCCCGGTAAAGACCCATTTCCGGACAGTAGGTTCATTGGTTACGGACATTTCAAAAAAGTCGGGACACTCATCCGCCCCCTCTAATTTAAAACGGTCCGTTTCAGTCCAATCCATCAAATTGGGAGATGAAAAGATAGCATACTCCTGCTTATCCAAGTACAATACCATAATCCATCTGCCAGTCGGCGTATGCCACGTCACCTTAGGATCACGATTGTACCTGACCAACGTGGGAAGTACCGGATTACCGGAAAAAGTAACCCAATTACGCCCCTTATCCAAACTATATCCTATACTTTGTGAATGTTGCAAATGCCGGGTGTGATACCCGAATCCACCTGCCGAAGTATAAACAGCAACCAATACTGTATCTCCATTTTGTTGACACCCCAGCGTATTCTTTTTATCAACAACTACCGAACCGGAAAAAATAGGTCCCAACGAGTCCGGATGTAATACATCCCCCAACTCAGTCCAATGTGCCAAATCCCGGCTCACAGCATGCCCCCATGTCATATTACCCCAAATACAGCCATAGGGATTATGCTGATAAAACAGATGCCACTCCCCTTCATGCCAAACCAGACCATTCGGATCATTCAGCCATCCCCGGCGAGAAGTAAAATGTACTTTAGGACGTAACGGTTCTTTATAAAACAAGTTCTCTTCCTTAGGAGTTTCAGAACAAAAGCATTGATTCAAAGCTTGCTCTACATTAGGACTCTTACTCGCCTCTATCCGTAATTCTTGCCCAATCCAATCCTTGACCTCCAATGTAACCCAATAATCAGGTTCATCGCCGCCAAGCTCCACTTCCATATTACGTACCATTTTATCACCAATCCATATATCCATCTGTTCTATAACCGCTCCCATCTTTACCGGAATATTCAAATAACGGTGAGTTACCAACATTCTTTTCGCAAAAATTTCTTTTTCCAATTTGGTATCAGACTGGTAGAAACAGTCGGCATTGATAAATCCCCAGCCCTCTTTTGATTGGTCCACTAAAACAATCCGGGCATTTTTTCCCATATATTCAGCAACATCCCAAGACTCATATTCCATGACACGTCTATTATACCCCGTACTTCTTTTCACCTCCTTTCCATCAATCCAAAGGGCTACATACTCCCGCTGATAATCAACACCCCCACCTATCAGAAAATTAACATATCTGCGTTCTATCCTGAAAAGAGGTGACTTCAATACACCGGTACCGGCATCTCCATTGACAAAGCTAGAAGCCATCCGATTTCCTTCAAACCTATTATCCCCCCATATTGACAAACGTTCCATAGAAACTGGTGAATTGCCAAAAGCATTTCCTTCCAATATCCAGTTTCCAAAAGTATCTCCTTCAAAATTATCTATCAGTAAATCATCCGGACGTAGTGCCATGTGAATATTTTGTGCCTGCATACTACAAACAGTAGCCAGTAGTAAAAGTATCAGTATCCTCTCTTTCATAATATCATTGTTTTTTCATAAGTTGTATAGCATCTAATCCAAACAAATTCTTCTCCTCAACAGCTTTTGGGTTAGCTCCTGACAAAGATATTTTCAAAGTCAATGCTCCACGCACCGGACTATAGCATCCTAAAGAAATAGGGTCAGAAAGAGTAACTTTTGTATCATATCCATCCCACTTTATATGTGTATCTTGTCCATTTACGGAAAAAGAAACTATGCCATAATCAGGAGCTTTCGTGGCATACACCACCAGTTGATAAGGACAGTCTTCCAATTGATTGAACTCAAACTCTACAGAATCACCCGGTTTTCCACCAATACACAAGAGTTGGGTTCCTCCACTCCATTGCCCGTCAACGAAACCAAGCATACTCTGCTTGTCAAAATGAATGGATGGAGAAGAGGCTATTGGAGTTGTTTCCTCAAATTCTATGCTATTTTCTCTTCGATATTTAGATAAATCGCCGGGAACGGGTAGCAAGTCTTGGGCTGCTTCCTCAAGTCCTGAAGTATCAACAGCTTTCGCTCCCATATCTCCATACCAGTAAACGGTAGTTGCATAATCTACAGTTCCCCTTACCCAACTCAACAATTCAATGTCGAAACGCAATAATGAAGAAAACGGTATACCGTCCAAATTCCTTGTACGGAAGAATGTATTATAACCGTGAGAACTCGCCTGGTCGGCACGGGGTGCGCCACCAAAAGGCGTTTGGAATATTACGACCGGAGCCCACGAACTATTGTAGTAATCTTCTGTTCCGGTACCGAAATGCGATGGAAAAACATCATCATCTACCCATATCTTTTCATCCCCTTCTCCGTACCAGGCACGCGAATGGTTATACAGAGTCAGGACATCCCCTTTGTATATGCCTCGTCCGGTCAATGTGGCAAAGTTCCACTCCCGGCAATTTGCATCATCATCCGGACGCTCATAAACCGGAAGTCCGGTCTGCTGGCGCCAGGAAGCATGGAAATAGAGGGAACGCCCTCCCCATGGCAAAGGTGCCGTTCCCACTTCCATACTCACGTCTGCAGTGTGTGCGGAGATATTTTGTAACAATAGTCTGCCTTCTGTCTTGTAGGGCATCAGCCAGCGGCTCACCACCTTGCCTTGTCCGTCTGCAGACAAGAACCAGCTATCAACAGCCGGAGCACCCATACCCCCTCCCGAATAATCCGAAAGAGGAACCCAAACCGTAGACCGGCCGTCAAAATCAGCCTTAAATATAAGATTGCGCATCAGTTGGGCATAAGCCGTAGAATCTGCATTCGCGAGCTGGAAACTGATTTCATAAACCGCATTTTCCCCTTGCGGCAGGTCAATCCACAAAGAATCGCCCGGCTGGAGCACCTGCCGCTTCTTGTCCACCTGCAAACCGGAACGGGATGCAGGATGCAGCAAGGCATCATCTACCTCTGAAATCTTTTTACCGACGCGGGCTACGGATGCCGCAGAGAAGGTTTCCACAGAAGTTCCTTCGGGATACTTGCGATAATTGATGTGATAGTATTTGGGAGTAGGCGCAATGCCCGGTTCGTCTTCAAATGTAATTTTACAACTCCGGGCAAAAGGGATGGGCAGGAAAAGAGTATTGCCGCCTTTCCCGTCCGGAGTATAGCTGGTGTGGGGTTGAAGCAGTCCCCTACCCAACCTGGGTATTCCGAAACGCATCAAATCATAGGCAGGAACTATCCATCCGGGAGTACTTTCGCCATCAAAATAAAATCTCCAAGTCCCACGCTTGTCAACTGTGGTTATCCAGATACGGGTAATAGCTCCAGGGCCCTTTTCATCGAACATCACACGTTCCACTCTCCCATCAACCGTATCCGTACAGACAATGCCATAGCCATCATTGTTGGCAAACCATCCCGGCGAATCGGGAGACACGGAGGAGCGGTCATAACTGCTGACTTGCAGGCAACGATATGGCACCAGCGGATAACGTGCGGATTCTTCTACAGATATCATTTCATCCAGCAAAGAGTCCAAAGTCACTTGTGCCGTATCCTTCACACAAGAGGCCATCAAAGGCAAAAGCAGCAATGCAAACAATAAATTCCTCATCTCCATATTGATTTAAGCATCCAGGCATCCAACTCCATCTTCGTCCCCTTCTTCTGCGCAAAAAGTTCGATACCGGTTTGAGCCTCGCCCGGATAGGTTAATAATGTGAATACATCCTTCCCGTCATTGGCAAAGATTTCAATACTCGATTTGTCTACAAATATATGCAAACGTATCTTATTATCTACCGGTTCCACCCTGGCATATGCCATACGGCTGAATTTAGGAATCTGCACATCGGAGCAATGGGTGCGGTCAATCACCAGATTATGTGAATCCGTATCATAGCTGACCACCACTTTGCGCCCTTCACCCACACACAAATTCAAGCCAAAGGTGTTGGATACGTCAGTAGAAAACGAAGCATCGAGTTCGTAGACATTCTCATCGGGAACAAAGCCGGGTAACCTCTGTGTTCCCACCGATAAAGCACGTTTCACCGATGCAGGCTTATGGCGAAGTGTTTGCAACTGTTCCACCGGTTTCTGCACCAGCCTCACGCCTTCCTTGTATGTCTTCAGTTCCAGATTACGGGGAATGGACCAGAAGCCCTTCCCATACTTCGATGGAGCTACCGGTGCATAGTCCCAGGTTGCAACCCAGCCCATCGAAATTTTGGAATCCAACGTTCCGTCAAAATCCTGAAATGTGCGGGATGCATAAAAGTCCAGCCCTTTGTCCACATATAGAGGCTCTGCAGGATGGTTCTCCATCAGCTTAAAAGAAGTGCCGTCGAAGTCTCCTATAAAATATTGTTCTTGCGCCCAGTTTACAGATACGACCATCACCCACCTTTTCTTGTCAGAATCCCCGTCAACCGGCAACTGGAATAAATCCGGGCACTCCCAAGACTTTTCACTGTCACCGGCAGGGCCAAAATCACTGGTCCAAGTCCAGCTCTTCAAATCAGGAGAGGTATAAAACTTTATTTTCTTCTCCAGGGCCTTGGCTACAACCATCACCCATTTTTGGGTCGGCTCGTGCCAGAAGACGGTAGGGTCCCTGAATTCCGTACTCCAAAGGTCCAGAACCGGGTTACCTTCATAATAATGAAATGTCTTTCCGTCATGACTGAAAGAGATGCCCTGCGCCTGTTTCTTGGAGTCCTTCTCAAAAACGGTGTAAGCCGCCACATAAGCCCCCTTGCCGAAGCCGGCCGTGTTGTTCTTGTCTATGACCGCAGAACCGGTGAAGTAACTGATATTGTCATCCGTTCCGGTCATGGCATAAGGGGTTATCTGTTGGTAATGTACCAAATCTGTAGATTCGACTTTGCCCCACCAGTACATATGATATTTACCCTGATAGTACATGAATCCCGAGGGATCACCAATCCATCCCTTCTCCGGACTGAAATGATACTGAGGACGATACGGCTCTTTGTATAAACTGTCTGAATTCATTTGTGCACCGGCAGACAATGTTCCTGCCAATAAAAGTGCACCCAATATAGCTGGTATCTTCATTTTCTGTATTTTCATTAAAAGTTCATCTTTACCTTTACATCTTTCAGTTTCCAAACTTCGGCAGCAACTTCCGTTGTTTTTCCATCAGAGAATAGCTCCAATAGCGTACTATTTTCTTTCAAAGGGAAGATTCTTGTAGTGAACGCATCTTCGTTATTAATAAATCCTTCCACTACAGAACCGTCAATAAACAAACGAATCTCCACCGGTTTAGCAGTATCCAACCGATAATGATCCTTACGAATCTTCAAAGGAATGTGTGCACGCAAGGAAGAATGCGTCTGGTCCACAATAAGTTCCTCCTTCTCCACATCATAATAAATCAGGCTATATTCGCTATTATCCGGATTCTTACACAATGTAAATCCAAACCGTTTTGCGTCACCGGGATAAAAAGTCGCCTTGACTTCAAGCTGATGTTCCCTTCTGCTCACAATGCACGGTTTCGCAGCAGTCAATGCCTGTCTGGAATAAACCGTCGGTTGTTCACGCAATTGTTTCATCACGGGATGGGGTGTTTGGCATAGTTTCCCATCTTTCAGCTGCCATCTTCTGGGCATACTGTAGAGATGTGCCCATCCTTGTTCATAAGTGGCCTCCCCTCCTATTTCATCGGGTATAATGGCAATGGCAGCAACATCCCCTTCCGGAGTCTCAACAACAGAGGGGGACAGCAAGCGATTGATGACCTCCAGATTTTTTGAGGGACTGGGTTGTCCGGTATAAACTTTTCATTCTTGAAATCTCCTATCCAATACTGGCAACGCGCAGGTATGCCTTTATGAGGAACCCTATTCACCAAAAAAAGAACATATTTGCCGCCCATCTTCTTAAAGACCGGCATTTCCCAGAAAATACCGGAGTCATCCACTTCCGGATTGCCCTCAAACAGCAAATGTACAAAATCCCATCTCTTCAAGTCCGCCGATTTATAAAGCAGCAAAGCCCCGTGGGGTGTATCGGTCTGCTCAATGCCGAAACCGATAATCATATACCAGACATCACCCTCTTTCCAAACATACTGGTCACGCATGTCCGTACGGGTATATCCGGCAGGCTTCTCGGCAATAACCGGATTACCCGCATATTTCTCCCATTCTATCAACGCAGTATCTTTTGGAAAAGCAATACCCACTCCCATCTTGTCTCCACCGGCTGTGTATATCAGCTGGGGGATACCGTCATCATTGATAACAGCATGCCCGGACCATATTCCATTCTTGTCATAAGCAGCATCAGGAGTCAAAGCCGGCTTTTCCTCCGTCCAATGAAGCATATCGGGACTGCTGAAATGTCCCCAATTTATCTGTCCCAGGAAGATTGCAGAAGCATTCTTCTGATTGAATATATGATATTTACCTTTATAAAGAAGTAAACCATGCGTCTCATTCGTCCAGTTGGCAGCCGGCAACAGATGATAGCGAGGACGGTTGAAGTCCTTCGCAAAACGGGTTTCCGGAATAGCCAAAACCGGAGTCTTCTTCAATCCTAAGGCAATCTCGTCTCTCCATGCAGACGAATCATCGGAAAAGGGAGTGAGGCTTATCCCGTCAATCAACCCGTTTATAGCCGTAACATCGTACATCCAAACCTTCTTTTCCCTGAAATCCTTACCTACCCGAAACATCATTTCACCATCCTGCAAGTTCCGGGGCCATACCTCTGCACTCATCCTCTGTCCATTCAGGCAAACCGATTCATTACTCAAATCAAGGACCACATGCAGCCACTTGAAACGGTCGACTTTTGTCTTTAATGAACAGTAAGAGTATGAGCCATTCTGCCCCATTCCCAACAGCAGCTCACCATAACGGTCTACACATACCGCTACAGATGTTCCTGCCATGTCTCTGATTCCCATAAAGGCAGCAGTATCCGTCGGATAAGATTCCAGAGCAAACCATCCGGACAACGACGAAACATCTCCTTCCGTGGTTGTATCCATCCAAGTGGAATACCCGTCTGTACGAAGGGCTTTACCTTCGACTCCGGTAACAAATTCTGGTATTTCCTTTATAGTGTACAAATTCAACAATGACTTACCGTCACAGGAAAGTAAGGGGTCCTGCCCGTCAAACGACCATGTTTTTTGAGCAAAAGCTGCATTCAAAGAAAGCAATAGACAGCCTAATATAGAATAGGCAAAGTTTTTCATAATAAAAGATTGTTTAAAGGAAAAGAGGGAAACAAACGTTTCCCCTCCCTTACGTTTTTATTTCAAAATATAATTAGTTGAACGGAGCATAACCGGGATTCTGTACATACTTGCCTCCAGAAAATCCGTATTGATTGTTCGGAACCGGATAATACTCATCCTTTCCACCCGTAAAGTGCGCATTGGCATAATAAATGCGATTGTCCGACTCCGCGGTAATGTACTTGTTCATGGTTGTTTCCACTATGCCCCAACGGACTAGGTCGAAGAAACGTTCACCTTCCAAAGCCTTCTCCAGACGTGTTTCCCAACGGAGGGCCTGACGGGCATAATCCTGATTCCAGACATCAGCAGGATAAGGATTGACAAGGTAGTTGGCCGCATATTTGGAATGGTCGTTGAAATCCTTTACATAGGCGCTGTTCCGGGCACGATTGCGTATCTGATTAATCAAATCACGGGCAGTTTCGAGTCCATTGCCTTCATTGAGTTCAATAAGAGCCTCAGCTTTCCAAAGAAGAATATCCGCGTAACGTATAATCTGCCAGTTCAACTGTGAAGCCCCCCAAGGCCAGCCATTAAACATATCACTACTTTCCGGAGAAACCCAGAAGCGCTTCGCGCAATTATAGCCATAAGTATCCTTATCACGCACCCATCCCTCACACGGCTTGTCCGGATAAGTTTTCCAAGTTATAGTAGGACGGCCCACAACAAAATCGAGACGCGGGTCTACATTGGGAGTCGTGTTTTGTAAAGTATAAACCCCATTGTTCAATACCGCCCAACTATAATCAGACTTTGACTGATAATTAAAATCGGGCAGACCGTTTGCATCTGTCTGGTAAGCATTTATCAGATCTTGACTGGGCAGGAAGAAACCGTCACCTCCGTAAGGGCTGCCTCCACCCGGAGAATTCAACAGATTGCTCCAGTTGATGCGGCCGGCACTTTCGGTACCGTCATTCATGGAATATTGAATGGCAAAAACAGATTCTTTACCGTTTTCATTAGTTACTAAATCCAATCCCTGGAAATCGTCAAGCAAACCGTAACGGTTGCTGGCAGTCACTTGGTCGCAAAGCGAAACGACTTCCCTCAGCAGCTCTTTATTGATGGAAGTTACGGCATGCGTAATCTCATCTTGCTGATACGCCTGGTACAGCTTGATTTTAGCCGCATAGGCCAGTGCTATGTATTTATGAATACGCCCTACCTCCGGCTGTGATGCAGGAAGCTGTTCGGCGGCATCAAGCATCTCCTTGGCCAGCATACTCAGAATCTCGTCACGGGTAAACTCATTGTTCGGAATATCCGGATATTGGGAAATCTCAACGTTCTCATCAAAATAAGGTATCTTGTTGAAAAGGCGGCTTAATTCAAAATAATAATGGGCACGAAGCACTTTCATCTCCGCAATGCGGGATACACGTCCGTTTACCTGCTCATCTGTTGCAGCATTCAGTACGCGCAATGCAGAGTTACAACGCTGTACACTGCAATATAGATGATACCACTTGCTGTCCAAGAATCCATTGGTTGCATCCATATCAAATGTCTCCATACGGTGCACTTCATTAAGGTCACCGACACCACCACCGCCTTTATAGGCATTATCCGAACGCACCTCACCATAAGTCCAATTGGAAGTAGGATGACACCATACACTCCAACTCTGTCCCTCGGGACCACCCAAAGCTGCATACGCGGCATTCACTAAAAGGTCGGCACCTTCTGTAGAAGTCATAATATCTTCGTTCAAGCTACCCTGGGGCTTCAAATCCAGGAAACGGTCTTCATTACAGCTTGCAGTCATCAGCGCTACTGCGCCAAGCATATATAAATGTTTCAATTTCATAATAGTATAGTTTTAAAGTTTAGAAACCAAATGATAATCCCAAAGAGAACGTACGGGGCAACGGATAAGGATAGCCCAGACCTTCAGGGTCGGCACCCGTATAACCGGTAATCGTAAACAAATTCTGAGCCTGGAAATAAATGCGCGCATGACGCATCTTCATCTTGTCGAGAGCTGCTTTAGGAAGCGTATAACCCAATGTCAGGCTTTTCAGCTTGATATACGAACCATTTTCAATATAGAACTCAGAAACTTCGTGCTCATTGTTGCTGTTAAGGGTGGTTAAAGCAGGTACACTGCTATTGTAAACACCCGTCTTTTCAAAGTTCTCGTAGGCATGCATGGCATCGAGCAGGCGGGTAGAATGATTACCGGTCCAGCATTGGAACAAATCCGTATAATATTTGGAGTTGTTATAGGCATCACGAATCATACCGTTGAAGAACATGCTGAGGTCAAAGCCTTTCCAAGATGCCCCAAGATTCAGACCTGCAATCACTTTCGGATTGTCAGACCCCAACCATACACGGTCGTTCGTATCAATCGTACCGTTACCATCAGCATCCACGTATTTAATACGTCCTACTCCGGGAGCGCCAAACTGTACATTATATTTGGATTTATACTCATCCACCTCCTGCTGGGTACGGAACACTCCATCTGTCTTGAAGCCCATCCATGAACCGAACGGTTGACCAACCAAGGTCTTGTCAACACCATTACCGCCACCATAAGTATAGTAAATTTCTTCCGACAGCTCTGTCACTTCATTCTTGTAATATGAAAGGTTAAATGCTACATTATACTGGAAATCCTTCACCTTATCATTCCAGGTCAGTGCCATCTCGAAACCTTTATTGTTCATCGTACCACCATTATACCAGCAGTAACCACCCTCGCCAATGACAGCAATATACGGTTTCTCTACAAGCATATCACTTGTCTTCTTATCAAAATAATCGAGAGAAGCACTCAGACGTCCGTTCAGGAAAGCGGCGTCCACACCGATATTGAGCTGTCTTGTACTCTCCCACTTCAAATCGGGATTGGTAGACCTCACTTTGTAACCACCGGGAGCCAAAGTCGTTCCATCACCGTTCATGTTGTAGCTTGCATCCTTCAGACTAATCAAGTATTTAGTATAGGGGGCCTCATTATCAATAATATCGTTACCATTGATACCCCATGAAGCACGTAGTTTCAAATCTGCCAACCAATTCTTGGTCGCTTCCATAAACTTCTCACTTGAAATGCGCCAGCCTGCCGACACTGAAGGGAAGTAATCCACATTATTACCCTTTGCCAAGCGGGAAGAAGCATCACGGCGTACCGTAACAGAAGCCAGATACCGTCCTTCATAATCATAATTCACTTTACCAAAGTAAGACACCATGCCATAATTGGAAGCACCGGCACCTACATTCTTACCGGCAGTCACACCGTCGAGATAAATATAATCTTCATCTTCTACAGCCAGTCCCGTACCATAACCGAACATGGATTCCGAATGGTTCTTCTTGGCTTCTGTACCAAGAAGTGCAGTCAGATTGTTCTTTCCAAAAGCTTTGCTATAAGTCACGGTATTGGTCCATACCCAATCCAGTCTTTTGTTGGATGATTGAGTCAGCTTATTGACCTCATCGCGTGCCCATGCCGGCTCAAAAGTTTTGTTGGTTTCATCATAATAATTCATACCGAAATTGGTTTTCAGCACCAGGTTCTTAATCGGTTCAATTTCAAGGAATGCATTACCAAAGATACGCCAGTAATCATGTTTGTTCTGTTTTTCATTCTCCAACAAACGTGCCATATTGGGGGCATCACCCAAAACATCATTGATGGCATCGTTATAATTGCCATTCTCATCATAAACCGTCTTGGCAGGATGCTGTTTGATGGCATTCTCATCTACACCGGCCGGACTGAGGGTCTGTGTCCAACGATTGATAGCAACGTTCTCGCCGATGCGCAAGCGATTGTCAAGATAATGATAGTTAGAACTGATGCGGGTATTGATACGCTGGAAATTCGTATTCTCTACCAGACCGTCATGGTCGAGATAGTTCAACGCTAACGAGAAGGCACCATTGTCAGAGCCCTTTGAAAGTGTCGCACTGTAATTCTGCATCAAGGCAGTGCGATAAACCACATCGCGCCAATCCGTATCAACGGCATGTACTTTAGCTCCATTCAGGCCGATATAGTCTTGAAGTTGGGGAGTTGCACCATTACCATATATTTCGCTGCTTGGCGTAGCTCCATTATTGGCATACTTATAAGCCGACCAATAAACCTGGCCCCACTCATCTGCATTCAACATATCAAAGCCACATTGATAGGTCTGCAAAGTCAACGACATATCAAAATCCACACGGGTCTCCCCTTTCTTGGCACGTTTGGTAGTAATGATAATCACACCATTGGCAGCCTGTGCACCATAAATAGAAGCGGAAGCGGCATCCTTCAATACCTGAATGGATTCTACATCATTGGAAGAAAGGATAGACGAGATGTTCTCACGGGTCATCACACCGTCAATGACATAAAGCGGGGAATTGGCATCATTTCGGAAAGATGACTTACCACGGACCAATGTAGAAGTATTTCCACCGCCCGGTGTGCCGTCAGTCGTAATGTTCATACCGGCAACACGTCCCTGCAAGCTCGACAACACATTTCCCGTAGGAATATCTGCTACATCCTTCATCTTGACCACAGCCACCGAACCGGTCAAACTGGCCTTCTTCTCGGACATATAGCCGGTCACCACTACTTCATCAATCAACTGGGAATCTTCCGTCAACTCAATGCGTAAAGTGGGCTGTGCCTTTACTGTAACGGTTTTATATCCTATATAGGATACGGACAATGTGGCACCGGAAGTTACAGACAGCGTGAAATTTCCATCAATATCCGTAATTGTTCCATTGCTGTTGGAACCTACTTCCATGACAGAAGCACCGATAATGGATTCACCACTCGATTTTTCAACGACAGTACCTTTTACCTGAACTTGCTGGGCAAAGGAAAGAATGCCCACAAAAAGAAGCACAATTAGTGTGCAAAGCCTGAGACTAATGCTTTTCAACATATCTATTAATTTAAAGTTAATAATAAACCAATTCTGCAATTGAGTTTTGTGTCAGCAAAATTAAGCGAAACCAGGATTTGCACCTATAACAAATGTTACGAAAGGTGGTATTTTTGATACATCCCCTTTCTAAAGGTATTCTACGCGTGTTTTTTGCTAAATAAACTTTAGCTTTAGCAGCAAATTAATAGAAAAGAATGAAAACAATATGGGAGCAGATGCTAATTGCACCAGCTCTCATAGTATACTCTCTCAGAATCAAAAACGAAAAGCAAACTGTTCCGCACACCGGTATCCTTCTTCATAAAGCTCCGTCAGCTTCTTGATGTCACGCTCGATGCGGTCTACCACTACCGGCTTTTGTGGACGGATCACAACGATTTCCCCGGCGGCTTCCATCCGTTCCACCTGCTCCAACTGTTGATTATAGACAATGCTGCGGCGGTTGATGGCTTCACGCAATAGCGGATATTTCTTATATATAAAAGGTGGAACCTTCGTTCCCTGAATTTCCTTACGGTACCCATGATTGCGCGTCAACACCACCACATTATTGGTAAATCCATCCTGACGGGCACGCATCAAAGGGATACTGTCCACAATACCTCCATCCAGCATCGGGATGTTGTCCACGTAGGTAATGGGACAGACAAACGGCAGACTGCTCGAAGCACGCACAATATCAATGACGCGCTCTTTACTCCGCTTCTCCTCAAAATAGTTCGCTTCGCCCGTCTCGCAGTTGGTAGTTACCATCACATAGCGTTCGGGACAATGAAAGTATGCCTCGTAGTCGTAGGGAAGTATGTGTTCCGGAAACTCCTGGAACAACAAGTCGAAATCCATGATATTCCGCTTCTTCAACAGATACTTCAATCCGATGTAATTGTATTTTTCCAGCAAGTCGATATTGCTGTACTTGGCACGCCCGCGCTGACCGGACATATAAGAAAGTCCGTTGCAGGCTCCGGCACTGACGCCGATGGTATAGGGAAAGCGAATGCCACGATCCATAAAGCTGTCGAGCACACCGCAAGTGAAGACGCCGCGCATACCGCCGCCCTCCAAAACAAGACCGCTATGGTCGTCGATACGTATTATTTTCTCCATAAGTGTCAGAATTAACGCTCCAAAGATAGCTTTTGTTTACGATATTCTATCTATATTTGCAGTTGCAACTATAAATCTATAACATTTTAATTATGATGAAGAAATCAATACTGATGGCTGCATTGGGTTTATTAAGTTTAAACACAATAGCACAAGACACTCCGAAAGAGGAAGGTTTCATTTTTACAACCGTAAAAGAAAATCCTATCACTTCTGTTAAGAACCAAAACCGTGCCGGTACATGCTGGTGCTATTCCGGACTGGCATTCATCGAATCCGAACTGCTCCGCATGGGCAAAGGCGAATACGACTTTTCTGAAATGTTTATCGTACACAACACCTATCTGGACCGTGCCGACAAGGCAGTGCGTACACATGGTGACGTTTCGTTCTCACAAGGCGGTTCGTTCTACGATGTAATTTATGGTATGAAAACTTTCGGTCTGGTGCCCGAAGAGGAAATGCGTCCGGGCGTTATGTATGGCGACACGCTGAGCAACCACACCGAATTGACAGCCGTATCTGATGCCGTAGTGGCAGCCATTGCCAAGGGAAGACACCGTAGCCTGCAAGCAGACAAGGAAAATAACCCGCTTTGGAAGAAGGCCATCACTGCCATCCACGACATCTATCTGGGCGAACGTCCCGAGAAGTTCACCTACAAAGGCAAGGAATATACTCCGAAGTCTTTCTATGAATCTACCGGACTGAATGCAGATGACTATATCTCACTGACTTCCTATACCCACCATCCCTTCTACCAGCCGTTCGTCCTGGAAATACAAGACAACTGGCGTTGGGCTTCTTCCTACAACTTGCCTATCGACGAGTTGATGGAAGTGTTTGACAACGCTATCAATAAGGGTTACACCATTGCATGGGGTAGTGACGTAAGCGAACAAGGCTTCACACGCGACGGTATAGCCGTAATGCCCGATGCAGAAAAGGTGCAAGAACTGAGCGGTTCGGACATGGCACACTGGCTGAAAATGAAACCCGAAGAAAAGAAACTGAACAGCAAGCCTCAACCGCAGAAGTGGTGCACACAAGAAGAGCGCCAGCTGGCATACGACAACTGGGAAACTACTGACGACCACGGTATGCTGATTTACGGTATAGCCAAAGACCAGGAAGGCAACGAATACTATATGGTAAAGAACTCTTGGGGTGAAGCCGGAAAGTACAAAGGACTGTGGTATGCTTCCAAAGCTTTCGTGCGCTATAAAACAATGAACATCATTGTGCACAAGGATGCACTGCCTAAGGATATTGCCAAGAAACTGGGTATTAAATAAATAAAAGAAGGAGATGCAGTTTGATGCATCTCCTTTTTCAATTCTTACCAAATCCTACAGATATCTTCCACAATCTGCGGAACCGTCAACCGGTTCTTCTTCAACTGCTCCTCCACATCGTAACGGTCGATAAACTCTTTCTTCACACCATAGTTCAGTACCTTCATATCCGACGGACCGTAATAACGGGCAATCTTCTCGCCAAAGCCACCGTCCAGCACTCCGTCCTCAAGAGTAATGACCAGTGTATGGTCGCGCTTCAGGTCATCGAGCAAAGCCTCGTCCACACCCGTGATGTAGCGAGGATTGACAAGCGTGGCATCCACTCCTTTCTCTTCCTTCAACCGGGCAGCCACGGCTTCGCCCAACTGATAGAAAGAGCCCAGTCCCAATATGGCGACCTTCTCTCCACGATGGGACACCTCATAACGGTTCAGCGTCTTGCCGTAATCCTTCTCCGGTTCTACATTCCTGCGGACAACCCCATTGGCCGGCACGCGAATGGCAACCGGATGTTCCGTTTGACGGATGCCCCACTCCAGCATTGCCATATACTCCTCACGACAAGTAGGTGCCAGATAAACCATATTCGGAATATTACCGATGACCGGAATATCAAAAAGACAAAGATGGGTAACATCATTCATACTCGATAAGCTTCCCCAGAAGACAAGAATCAGTGCAGGATTATTGTTGATGCAAAGATCCTGGGACAACTGGTCGTAGGCGCGCTGGATAAAGGTGCTGTAGACCCCGAATACCGGTTTTCCACCTCCGGCAGCAATGGCAGAAGCCATGGCAACAGCCTGCTCTTCGGCAATGCCCATATCGATGAACTGCCGCCCTGCCTCCTTGCGGCGCTCCGGTGTAAAGCCAAATACCGTAGGTGTACCTGCGGTGATGCCCACCACAGTCGGGTCTTTCTTCATCTCCTGCAACAAATAACCGGCGGTAAGGTCGGCATAGTCTTCACCCTCTCCAGACTCACCGGTCAGATTGCCGGTTTCAAGGTCGAACGGAACACTGTAATGGAAACGTTCTTTTTGCTCTTCTGCCAATTTGTATCCCTTACCTTTCAAGGTATTGATATGTACCACAACCGGATGCTTCTTGTCCTTCACTTCACGGAAAGCCTCTATCAATTGCTCCACGTCATTGCCATCCTTCACATAGAGATAATCATATCCCATTGCCTTAAAATAGTTGCAGGGAGCCTGCCCCTCCGTTTCGCGTAACTGTTGCAGATTGCGGTATAGCCCGCCATGATTCTCGGCAATGGACATCTGGTTATCGTTGACAATGACGATGAAGTTCGTGCCCAGTTCGGCACCTACATTCAATCCTTCGAAGGCTTCACCTCCACTCAACGAGCCATCGCCGATGACGGCAATCACATTACCCGCCTCCCCCTTCAGGTCACGCGCCTTGGCAAGTCCGCTTGCCAGACTGACGGAGGTAGAGGTATGCCCAATGACGAAGAAGTCGTGCTCGCTTTCCGACGGTTCGGAATATCCGGAGACTTCGTCATACTCGTCCGCATTCATAAACGCTGCCCGGCGGCCTGTCAATATCTTATGGGTATAACTTTGGTGAGACACGTCATAGACTATCTTGTCCGTTGGTGAATCGAACACGTAATGCAGGGCTATGGTGGCTTCTACCATTCCCAGGTTGGGACCTACGTGTCCTCCGTGGGAGCTTAACTTGTTTAACAACACCTGGCGGATTTCTCCACCCAATCCGTTCATTTCGCTGACTGATAACTTTTTCACGTCAGCAGGGGAATTTACTTTTTCAATATACATATTCTATAATAACATTTAAGTAGCAATGCTTGTTTATCCGATGCTGCCCGTTATGCAGACCTCATCCAGACGCTGCAAAAGTACAGAGGAAACGGGAACGGAAAGGTAGATAAATTACCGGTTTTATTACCTTTTTTACAGATATAGAGCCAACTGATATTTGCGCAAAATCCCTCAACTTGTGCATTTTTCACCCCATTTTCTTGTCAAACCCAACTCTTTCCGTAAATTTGCAGGCTAATAATGAGTTAACCGGCCAATTTCAGTAGCAGGATTCTACTACTCCTATTCCCGGTACTGACATACAAAGAAATACTAATACTAATAATTAATAGCATGAGTTTGAAAATTGTTGTATTGGCAAAACAAGTTCCCGACACGCGCAATGTTGGGAAAGATGCCATGAAAGCCGACGGAACCATCAACCGCGCGGCACTCCCTGCCATCTTCAACCCCGAGGACCTGAACGCTCTTGAACAGGCTCTCCGACTGAAAGATGAACATCCGGGCTCCACCGTTACCATCCTGACCATGGGACCGGGACGTGCAGCCGAAGTTATTCGTGAAGGACTTTACCGTGGTGCCGACAACGGCTATCTGCTGACCGACCGCGCCTTTGCAGGTGCCGATACGCTTGCCACTTCGTATGCCCTTGCCACAGCCATCAAGAAGATAGGCGACTATGACGTCATCATTGGCGGACGCCAGGCCATCGACGGTGATACCGCCCAAGTAGGCCCGCAGGTTGCCGAAAAGCTGGGGCTGACGCAAGTGACCTACGCAGAAGAGATTCTGAACGTGGATAAAGCCGCCAAGAAGATTACCGTGAAACGTCATATTGACGGTGGTGTGGAAACCGTTGAGGCTCCCCTGCCCATAGTCATCACCGTAAACGGAAGTGCCGCTCCCTGCCGCCCGCGCAATGCCAAACTGGTGCAGAAGTACAAACGCGCCCTCGGTGCCCAGGAAAAAGCTGCCATCACCAAGGAAGGCGCTGAGCTTGCCTACGCCGGCCTCTACGAGAAATATCCCTATCTGAACATCACGGAATGGAGTGTTGCCGACGTGAACGGCGACCTTGCACAATGCGGTCTGAGCGGTTCGCCTACCAAGGTGAAGACCATTCAGAACATCTCATTCCAGGCCAAAGAAAGCAAAACGCTGACGGGCAGCGACAAGGATGTGGAAGATTTGATTGTTGAACTGTTAGCTAACCATACGATAGGATAAGATTATGAATAATGTATTTGTATATTTAGAGATAGAAGGCACAACAGTTGCCGACGTCAGTCTCGAACTCTTGACCAAAGGTCGTAAATTAGCCAATCAGTTGGGCTGTCAACTGGAGGCAGTTGCTGCCGGCAACAATCTGGCAGGCATTGAAAAACAAGTATTGCCCTTCGGAGTAGACAAACTCCACGTATTCGACGCTCCGGGCTTGTTCCCCTATACTTCCCTTCCCCACTCCTCTGTCCTCATCAATTTGTTCAAAGAAGAAAAGCCGCAAATCTGCCTGATGGGCGCCACCGTTATCGGTCGCGACCTCGGCCCGCGCGTTTCTTCCGCTTTGACCAGCGGACTGACTGCCGACTGTACCTCACTGGAAATCGGCAACCACGAAGACAAGAAGGAAGGCAAGGTTTACGAGAACCTGCTGTATCAAATCCGTCCCGCATTCGGCGGTAACATCGTTGCCACGATTGTGAATCCCGAGCACCGTCCGCAGATGGCAACCGTTCGCGAAGGCGTGATGAAGAAAGAGATACTGGACGCTGACTATAAGGGCGAAGTCATCAACCACGACGTTGCCAAGTACGTGCCCGAGACGGATTATGTGGTAAAAGTCATCGACCGCCACGTAGAAAAGGCAAAACACAACCTGAAAGGCGCTCCCATCGTGATTGCCGGCGGCTACGGCATGGGAAGCAAGGAAGGTTTTGACATGTTGTTCGAGCTTGCCAAAGAACTCCATGCTGAGGTAGGCGCCAGCCGTGCTGCCGTCGATGCCGGTTATGCCGACCATGACCGCCAGATTGGCCAGACCGGTGTCACTGTCCGCCCCAAACTGTATATTGCTTGCGGCATCAGCGGACAAATCCAGCACATTGCCGGTATGCAGGAAAGTGGTATTATCATCTCCATCAACAATGACGAGAACGCTCCCATCAATACGATTGCCGACTATGTCATCAACGGTACGGTGGAAGAGGTTATCCCGAAGATGATAAAATATTATAAATCACACAGTAAATAACAATAAAGGTAATCATGAAAGGGCTGATTCTTATATTTGTTCTTCTTTCAGGTATATCTTCCGCTATCGCTCAAGAAAAGCTCTGGTTGGACAAGAATTACCAATGGACGGACGACTCCATCCAGGCAGTCAAGTATGCTCTTGTTTCCAAGATAAACAAGAAATGCATCAAGGTGGAAGAGTATGCTTTGGAAGGACAAAAGAAGGATGTCTGGCATTTCTCCGAATACAAAAGCAATCCCCGCAAAAGGATAAGGGAAGGCCTGCATACATCATTCTATGCAAATGGCAAGGACAGCCTGACAGAAGTATATAGAGACAACCGCCTGGAGGGGCAGACCATGGTGTATTATCCCGACGGTGCCATACATCTGGCCCGGAGCTACAGCGATGGTAAACTTGACGGAACACTCCTGCAGTACTATCCCGACGGGAAACTCCGTAGAGAGGAACACTATTCAGAGAATCAGTGTACCGGTGGAAAGATGTTCGACGAGCACGGAACTGAAATGGAACATCAGCCGTATTTCGTGTTTCCATCCTTCCCCGGCGGAATAGAGAACCTTATGAAACTGGTGGCCAATGTTACCAAATATCCGGAAGACGCCTGGAAACAAAAGGCGGAAGGAAGGGTAATCCTGCGATTCGTTGTAGACGAAGAAGGCAAGATGACCCATCCCAAAATTCTCCAGTCCGTGCGCTATGACATCGACAAAGAAGCCATACGCGCTTTCGAGGCCATTGCCGACGTCTACCGCTGGTCGCCCGGCTATCAGGACGGAGAGGCCAAGCGAGTGAAATTCACCATGCCCCTATACTTCAGAATACCTAAATAACCAAGAAATTATGGCAAATTTTTATACCGAAGTTCCCGAATTGAAGTATCATCTGAACAACTCGATGATGGAACGTATCTGCGAACTGAAAGAACGCGGTTACCAAGACAAAGACAAGTATGACTATGCCCCGCAGGACTATGCGGATGCTATGGACTCTTTTGACAAGGTACTTGAAATCACCGGAGAGATTACCGGAGAGATTATCGCTCCCAATGCCGAGGGCGTGGACGAAGAAGGTCCCCACTGTGCCAACGGCCGTGTGGAATATGCCAGCGGCACCAAGCAGAACCTCGACGCCATGGTAAAAGCCGGATTGAACGGTATGACCATGCCGCGCCGTTTCGGTGGCTTGAACTTCCCGATTACTCCGTACACCATGTGTGCGGAAATCGTTGCCGCCGCCGATGCCGGTTTCGGTAACATCTGGTCACTGCAAGACTGTATCGAAACGCTCTACGAATTCGGTAACGAAGACCAGCACAGCCGTTTTATACCGCGTGTCTGCGCCGGAGAGACCATGTCTATGGACCTGACAGAACCGGATGCCGGTTCCGACTTGCAGAGCGTAATGCTGAAAGCGACCTATGACGAGGCCAACAACTGCTGGCGCCTGAACGGCGTGAAGCGTTTTATTACTAACGGTGACGCCAATCTCCACCTCGTACTGGCACGTTCAGAAGAGGGTACCAAAGACGGACGTGGCTTGTCCATGTTCATCTACGATAAGAATGAAGGCGGTGTAGACGTGCGCCGCATCGAGAACAAGCTGGGTATCCACGGTTCTCCCACCTGCGAGCTGGTTTACAAGAATGCAAAGGCAGAACTTTGCGGCGACCGCAAGCTTGGTTTGATTAAATACGTTATGGCTTTGATGAACGGTGCCCGTCTGGGTATTGCCGCACAGTCGGTAGGCCTTTCACAAGCTGCCTACAACGAAGGTCTGGCTTATGCCAAAGACCGCAAGCAGTTCGGCAAGGCTATCATCGAATTCCCGGCTGTATATGACATGCTGGCTATTATGAAAGCCAAGTTGGATGCAGGACGCTCCTTGCTGTACCAGACTTCCCGCTACGTTGACATCTACAAAGCGCTGGACGACATTGCTCGCGAACGCAAACTGACTCCGGAAGAACGCCAGGAACAAAAGAAGTATGCCAAACTTGCCGACGCCTTCACTCCGCTGGCAAAAGGTATGAACTCTGAATATGCCAATCAGAATGCTTACGACAGCATCCAGATTCACGGCGGTTCGGGCTTCATGCTGGAGTATGCTTGCCAACGTATCTATCGTGATGCACGTATCACTTCTATCTACGAAGGTACTACTCAGTTGCAGACCGTAGCTGCTATCCGCTATGTAACAAACGGCTCATACTCTGCCACCTTGCGCGACTACGAGCAAGTGCCGTGCAGCGAAGAAATGCAACCGTTGATGGACCGCATCAAAGAGATGACCAACAAGTTCGAAGCCTGCACCAATGCGGTGAAAGAGGCACAGAATCAGGAATTGCTGGACTTCGTGGCACGTCGCCTCTATGAGATGGCTGCGGTATGTATCATGTCGCACCTCATCATTCAGGACGCGACAAAGGCTCCCGAACTGTTCGGCAAGTCGGCTCTGGTGTATGTGAACTACGCAGAAGCTGAAGTGGAAAAACACTTTAACTTCATCCGTAAGTTCAAGGCAGAAGAGCTGGAAAGCTACCGCAAATAAACGCATTGCTTGGACAAGGCAAATATAGCGGGCACCGGAGTTTAGCTACTCCGGTGCCCGCTTGTTTTTTCTGAAATACTTCCTCCTGCTTGCCCCTTCTTAAAAGGACAAAAGTTCTCAAAGAGACGAAAGGAAAATTAATACTCTCCGTGCAGCCTCAGCCTGCCGCGCAGCGAGTGTATCTCCCGCTGCATCTCTTCCATCCTTGCCAGCAGATGGTGGATGGCATCAATCCCTTCCATATTGATGGAAAGGTCGTAGTACATACGGCTGTACCGTTCCACATCCGGCAACTCGGAGAAAGGCAGATAACGCTCTCCACCTTCCTGCTCCACATCTATCAGTCCACTTTCGCACAGCATATCAATAAAAGTGGGCTCTATATGACACTTGTCACAATATTCGCTGATGACAATCCATTCGTTCTGCATAATCCGTTCTCCTTTTTAGTTCATACTCTGAATTTTACGGAACATCTCTTTCTGCTGTTCCGTCAGGTTTGTCGGCAACTTCACGGAATAAGTCACGATGAGATCGCCAAACTGTCCCTCCTTCTTATATACGGGGAAGCCCTTACCCTTCAGACGTACCTTAGTCCCGTTCTGAGTTTCGGGTTTCACCTTCAGCTTCACCTGACCATCCAAAGTATCCACCAACTGGTCGCCACCCAGCAGGGCTGTATAAAGGTCGACGGTCACATCCACATACAAATCATCTCCCAAACGCTTGAATACCGAGTCGTCCGGAATCACAAACGTGATGTATAAGTCACCTGCAGGACCTCCGTTGATGCCCTCGCCACCATAGCCTTTCAGTTTGATGACCTGTCCGTTGGCCACACCGGCCGGAATGGTAATACGCACTTGCTTGCCATTCACCGTCAATATCTGTTTATGGGTCTTCGCAGCCTCACGAAGCGAGAGGTTCAAATCCGCATGATAATCCTGCCCGCGGAAACCGGCATTGGCACCGCCTCCTCCGCGCGTACGATGACCGAACATCTGTTCGAAGAAGTCTGAGAAACCACCGGCATTACTGCCCGAAAATTCCTGGCCGTCGGAAGAATACCAATACGTACCGCCTCCGTCCGTACCAAATCCCGCACCGGAACCTCCAAAACCGGCACTGCCAAATCCTCCGAAGCGGCTTGCTGCTGTGCCCGCTTCTGCGCTTCAAACTCGTCGGCATGTTTCCAGTGTTCACCATATTCATCATATTTCTTTCCTTTTCTCAGGATCACTAAGCACCTCATTGGCCTCGTTGATAGCCTGAAACTTATCCTTGGCCGTAGCATCGTTCGGATTCAAGTCAGGATGGTACTTGCGCGCCAGCTTGCGGAACGCTCTCTTGATGTCATCCTGAGATGCCTTTTGTCCACTCCAAGGACCTGATAGTAATCAATATAAGCCATAGTCTATTAGTTTTATTGTCTAAATACCATAAAACAAATAACACGCCAATTTGTTTTACGCATTATTAAAATAGGTAAACGAAAATTAAAAAGCATCATCAAGCATAATAATTACGTGATAAACAAACATTTAGTTTCAACCAAACACTTATTTCACGTCTATAAAATACCAAAATAGTGTAAACGACACCTAATATCGTCTAATTATTCATCCTAAATCTTCCTAAAATTGACAGAAAATGCTTTATTTGTAATAAGGAAAATTTGTTTTATATATAATCCCCAACCTTAGATTAAAAACCCCCATTATGAAAAGTAATTATTGGCTCCTAACGGTAATATTCGCTCTCGTAGCCCTGCCGGGCAAAGCAGGCGAATGGATCAGAATCAACCAACTCGGCTATTTGCCGCAATCCGTCAAAGTCGCTGTATTCATGAGCGAGGAAGGAACAAACGTAGAAAATTATTCATTGATTGACGCTTTCACCGGAAAGGTGGTGCGTACCTTCAACACAACCAAGGCCACCGGCAAGATGGGAGGCATAAAGAGTACCTACCGGTTGAACTTCAGTGATTTCACAGAACCGGGCACGTATTATCTGAAAGCAGGCAAAGCGGTCTCCCCCCGTTTCCCCATCAATGCACAAGTCTACAACGGTACCGCAGACTACCTGCTGCACTACATGCGGCAGCAACGCTGCGGCTATAATCCGTTCCTGAAAGACAGCTGCCACGTGCACGACGGCTACATCGTCTATCATCCCACCAAAACCGGACAACATATAGACGTCCGCGGAGGCTGGCACGATGCTACGGACTATCTGCAATACACCACCACCTCCGCCAATGCCATCTACCAGATGATGTTTGCCTATCAGGAAAATCCGGAATCATTCGGTGACGCCTATGATGCAGCCGGACATCCGGGAGCCAACGGCATTCCCGACATCGTGGACGAAATCAAGTGGGGACTGGACTGGCTGAACCGGATGAATCCTGCTCCAGGCGAGCTGTACAACCAGATAGCCGACGACCGTGACCATGCCGGAATGCGCCTACCTAACAAAGACCTGGTGGATTACGGCTACGGACCGGGTAAAGGACGCCCCGTTTACTTTTGCAGTGGCGAACCGCAAGTACGTGGAGAGTTCAAGAATGCAACGACCGGAGTGGCAAGCACTGCCGGCAAGTTTGCCTCCTGCTTCGCTTTAGGCGCCAAGATACTGAAAGACTACTATCCTGAATTTGCAGCAGAAATCGAAGCCAAGGCCGATGCCGCCTATCAGGAAGGCGTAAAGAAACCGGGAGCATGCCAGACTGCCTCTGTCTTGTCTCCCTACATTTACGAAGAGGACAACTGGGTGGACGATATGGAACTGGGAGCCATGGAACTGTACAAAGCCACCGGCGACAACAAATACCTGGCCCAAGCCCTTGAATACGGACGTCGCGAACCGGTGACTCCGTGGATGGGTGCCGACAGCGCCCGCCATTACCAATGGTATCCGTTCATGAACATGGGACACTACCATCTTGCCAAAGTGGACAACAGCCGCATCAGCAAAGAGTTCATCCGCAACATGCGCACCGGCATTGAGCGCACATACGAGAAAGCAGTCGAAAGTCCTTTCCTGCACGGTATTCCCTACATCTGGTGTTCCAACAACCTGACTACTGCCATGTTGACACAATGCCGTCTCTACCGCGAGACAACCGACGATGAGACTTATGCCGAAATGGAAGCCGCCCTCCGCGACTGGCTGTTCGGCTGTAATCCGTGGGGAACAAGCATGATTGTGGAACTTCCGCTTTACGGAGACTATCCCTCGCAACCCCACTCCTCACTGCTGAATGCAGGCGTGGGCAATACTACCGGCGGACTGGTGGACGGTCCTGTCTATCGTACCATCTTCGAAAGCCTGCGCGGTGTCAATATGACGGGAATTCCCGGAACTCCCGGACAAGACTACGAACGCTTCCAGCCAGACCTGATGGTATATCACGACGCCATCCACGACTATTCCACCAATGAGCCTACCATGGACGGAACCGCCTGCCTCACGTACTACCTCTCTGCCATGCAGAAGGATGGAATGAAGCAAGCCGGTATCCCAAATGACAAGAATGTATATGTGGACGGAGGCATTATCCGCACCGATCCCTCAAAAAAGCAAATCACCCTCGTATTCACTGCCGCCGACAAAGCAGACGGTGCCGATGCCATCATCAGCACCTTGAAGAAGCATGGCATCAAAGGTGGCTTCTTCTTTACCGGAGAGTTCTATGAACTCTATCCCGATGTAGTGAAACGCCTGCTCGACGAAGGGCATTTTGTAGGCAGCCACAGTTACGGACATCTGTTGTACATGCCTTGGGAAGACCGTGATTCTCTGCTGGTCACCCGCGAAGAGTTTGAGAACGATATGATGAAAAGCTACGAGACCCTCCACAAGGCAAGTATCGAATACAAAGACGCTCCCGTCTATATTCCCCCTTACGAATACTATAACAAGGAAATATCCGCCTGGGCAAAGAATATGGGTATTCAAGTCATCAACTATACCCCTGGTACCATGAGCAATGCCGACTACACCACTCCGGACATGGGACAGAAGTACCGGAGCAGCAAATTCATCTACGACAAGATTATGGAGGTGGAAAAGAAAGAAGGTCTGAACGGACACCTAATGCTGATACACTTCGGAACGGACGACCGCCGCACAGACAAGTTCTATAATGGCTATCTGGACAAGATGATTAAGACACTGAAACGAAAAGGCTACACTTTTGTACCGGTCCGCGAGGCTGTCGGTATATAAGCATACTCTAACAAAGATTTATTGAAAAGGTTAGTTAAAAAGGTTATCGTGCAAAGGTATTTAAGGTAAATATTCAATCGGTTTGTTTTCAGTAAACCTTCCCCTACCCCCAAGAGGGGAAAGTTTCGAAGTAAGCTCCCAGCCTGTGAAGGTTAGGAGCTTTTATATATTTCAGAGAAGCCTTTTTACCGATTGCAGCAATTGCTCGATATCTTCTTCCGTAGTATCAAAAGAGGTTACAAAACGGATTTCGTGGATGGCCTCATCCCAGAAGTAGAAGAAATAGTCCTTCAACAGCTCGTCAATCACCGGACGGGGCATCGTAAGGAAAAGTTGGTTACTTTCCACCTTCTGCGTAAAATGCACACCTGGCAATTCCTTCAATCCGTCGTAAAGAATCTTTGCCATACGATTGGCATGCGCGGCATTTTTCAACCAAAGGCTGTCCGTCAGGTAGGCAGTGAACTGGCAGGACAGATAGCGGAGCTTGGATGCGAGCTGTGCCGACTGCTTGCGCACAAAATAAGCTTCCTTCTTCAAAGCTGGGTTAAAGACAACCACGCTTTCTCCCAACATCAGTCCATTTTTCGTACCACCGAAGCTGAGGATATCTATCCCGCAATCCACTGTCAGTTCCCTAAAGCCAAGATTCAAGGCTGCACAAGCATTTGCCAGACGGGCTCCGTCCATATGGACATACATGCCATGCCGATGGGCCAAATCCGTCAAAGCCCGCAACTCGTCCGGCTTATAGACAGTGCCCAGCTCCGAACATTGCGAAATATAGATGGCTCCGGGCTGCGAATGATGCTGTTCGCCGAAATGGCACAAATAAGGACGGACTAAATCGGGCGTCAGCTTGCCGTCAGGGGTAGCTATAGGACGAATCTGACAACCTGTCATACGGGCAGGCGCACCGCACTCATCGACATAGATATGTGCAGTCTCTGCACAAATAATGGAATTATAAGGGCGGGTACACAGCTGCAAAACCACCGCATTACTGCCCGTACCGTTGAATACGAACAACGGTTCGCAATCCGGCGTAAACGCTTCCCTTATTTTACGGACAGCCTCCTCTGTCCAAGGATCATCCCCATAACCAATAGCATGGTCACGGTTGGCCCGGTTCAGTGCCTCCATTACCAACGGATGTACGCCTGAATTATTGTCTGAAGCAAAACTTCTCATAGTCTTTCTGTTTTTGTTCATTGAAAAGAATGTGCAAAGAAAAGAATATTCTGCAACATGAAGAAACCAAGGAGCACAGATTTCATCCCCCGGTGGAAAATGCTTCCGCACTGAGAAATCTGTGCTCCTCAATCAATCCATTCAATCGGTTTCCTTTATCCGATATAAACATTTACCCCTAGTGAAACATAAAGTTCATCTTCTTCCTGATGAATTTCAATCTTGTCCTCACGGGCAAGCCACCCCAATGCGGCTCCCAACTCCTTGTCCTTCAGTCCGGACTTCCTCTTTAAAGAACCGTAGCTCCATCTGGTATAATCGCTAAGCAACTGCCAAACTTTCCCAGCATTTAGTCCAATTTCGCTTTTGTTCATTTTCTCTTCAATTAAAAAGGTTAATAGTTCTTGTTGATTAGGTTATCTTTACGAAGGGTAAAGATATGATTTTTTATTTTACTAACAACAAAAACGAACAAAAGATATGAAAACTAATCATTTTTGTAACACTTTTGTAATATTACACGCTTTTTATTAATAATCAAGAAGGTAAATAGAACAAAAAAACCGCAGTATCTATCAAAAAGACACTGCGGTTCTCCTATTTGATTAAGCAATCAAGGGAAAACGATCTTACATCATTCCGCCCATGCCTCCCATTCCGGGAGCACCCATCGGCATTTCAGGCTTATCTTCTTTCTTCTCTACAATTACACATTCGGTAGTCAGGAACATACCTGCAATAGAAGCGGCATTTTCAAGAGCCACACGAGTAACCTTGGCAGGATCTACCACACCGGCTGCATGCAGGTTCTCATAAACATCGGTACGTGCATTGTAACCGAAGTCTGCCTTGCCTTCGCGTACTTTCTGTACAACAACAGCACCTTCTTTACCAGCGTTGGCAACAATCTGGCGCAACGGTTCTTCGATAGCACGTTTGATGATGTCGATACCGGTAGTTTCATCGACATTGTCACCCTTCAAGCCTTCCAAGCATCCAATGCACGAATATAAGCCACACCACCACCTGCAACGATACCTTCTTCGATAGCGGCACGAGTAGCGCGGAGAGCATCGTCTACACGGTCTTTCTTTTCCTTCATTTCAACCTCAGAAGCAGCACCTACGTAGAGAACAGCTACACCGCCTGACAACTTGGCAAGACGTTCCTGCAATTTCTCCTTGTCATAGTCGGACTTGGTAGAAGCAATCTGAGCCTTGATTTGTTCGCAACGCTCCTTGATATTTTCTTTTGCACCGGCACCGTTCACGATAGTCGTATTGTCCTTAGAAACAGTTACCTTGTCGGCAGTACCCAACATTTCGATAGTAGCCTGTTCCAGTTTCAAGCCTTTTTCTTCGCTGATTACAACACCGCCTGTCAATACGGCAATGTCTTCCAGCATTTCCTTGCGACGGTCGCCGAAGCCCGGAGCCTTCACTGCACATATCTTCAACTGAGAACGCAGACGGTTTACAACCAATGTAGTCAGAGCCTCGCTATCCACATCTTCTGCAATTACCAACAGAGGACGGCCAGTCTGTACAGCCGGTTCGAGGATAGGCAGAAAATCTTTCAGGTTGGAAATCTTCTTATCGTAAATCAGGATGTACGGTTTCTCCATTTCGCATTCCATCTTTTCAGTGTTGGTAACGAAATAAGCAGAAAGATAACCGCGGTCGAACTGCATACCTTCTACTACACCGATAGTGGTATCCGTACCCTTAGCCTCTTCGATAGTGATAACACCGTCTTTGGAAACCTTACGCATAGCGTCTGCAATCAGCTTACCGATAACCGGGTCGTTGTTGGCAGAAACGGAAGCAACTTGCTCAATCTTGTCATAATTGTCACCCACTGTTTCCGCCTGGCCTTTGATAGAATCAACCACTTTGGCAACAGCCTTGTCGATACCGCGTTTGATATCCATCGGGCTTGCACCGGCAGTTACGTTCTTCAAGCCTTCGGCTACGATAGCCTGAGCCAATACGGTAGCGGTAGTTGTACCGTCACCAGCATCGTCACCTGTCTTGGAAGCAACTTCCTTACCAGCTGTGCGCCAGTATTCTGATATGCGTCTGCCAACTCTACTTCTTTAGCTACCGTTACACCGTCTTTTGTGATGTGGGGAGCGCCGAATTTCTTTTCGATGATTACGTTACGTCCTTTCGGGCCGAGCGTTACTTTTACTGCATTTGCCAGTGTATCGATACCTTTCTTCAGTTGGTCGCGGGCATCGATATTGAATAATATTTCTTTTGCCATAACTATATTTACATTTTAACGATTTACAATTTACAAATTAACCTAAAACAGCGAGCACATCGCTTTGACGCATGATGAGGTACTTGGTTCCTTCCACTTCCAGTTCCGTACCGGCATACTTGCCATACAGTACCGTATCACCAACCTTCAACACCATTTCTTCGTCCTTAGTTCCGTTGCCTACTGCGATAACTTCACCTTTCAAAGGTTTCTCTTTTGCCGTATCAGGAATAATAATACCGCCGATTGTCTTTTCTTCTGCAGGTGCAGGGAGTATCAGCACTCTGTCTGCTAATGGTTTAATGTTCATAGTCTCTTTTGTTTTATATGTTATACAATTTATTATAATGGTAATGTTGCTTTATACAAGCGATAAAGAACTTACGAAAACCGTGCCAAACGAACAAGCTGATTGTTTGGCAGACAAAGGCTGACAAAATGGCAAAGTATACAACAATATTTGCTATCTTTGCAGCCTCAAAAATGATTTGACTTATGAACGCAATATGGATAGTCCTCCCCATTCTTACCTTATTGATGTTTGAACTGGGACTGACATTACAAACCGAAGACTTTAAACTGTTCCGCAAACGCCCCCGCCCCATTATTGCCGGGCTGGCAGGCCAAATCATCCTACTGCCGATGCTGGCATTTGCTTTAGGACATGTCTTCCAGCTCGAACCTCTGTTCTTTATCGGCATCATACTCATAGCCTGCTCGCCAGGCGGCAGCTCATCCAACATCTTCTCCATGATAGCCAAAGGAGACGTAGCATTGTCCGTGTCACTGACGGCATGTAGCAGCATTATTACGCTGTTCACTATCCCCGTGATTATGGAATTCGCCACACACTTTGTAGACAGCAATCTGGACATAGATATCCATCTCCCCGTAGGCAGCCTTATCATGCAGAACCTGGTTCTGATGTTTCTTCCCATTGTAGCCGGCATATTCACGAAGCGCTACCGTCCGCAAATGGCAGAAAGGATTCATAAGATATTGTCCAAGACAGCCTTTCCCGCACTTATCCTGCTGGCAACCATCTTCTTCATACAGCACCATGCTACCATCACCGGCCAATTCGGCAAACTGGGCCTCTGCATCTCCATTCTTATCCTGCTGGCTATGGGAGGCGGCGTAGTGCTATCGAAGTCCATGCGCCTCAACCGGAAAGAACAACGTACACTCATTATAGAAATCGGTATGCAGAATGCCGCACAAGCAATTGCTGTTGCCAGTAGTCCGTTTGTATTCAACAATGACATTATTGCAATACCTGCCATTATCTACGCACTGGTAATGAATGTTATTCTGCTGATTTATGTGGGAGTGGTGAAGCGGCAAAGATAATCTTCCAACCGGTATCTCCCCTTCTTCTGTGTCGCTTTTCCATACTGTATCACTTTCCGGGGGCAAAAATGCAAACAAGCCATACAATGAATGCACTGCTTTCCCCACACCGGATGCCCATCCACCAACCGGATATTACCTACCGGACAAGATTTGCCGCATATTCCGCAAGAGATACAGCCTTCATCTACATGGAAACTCCTTGTACCAATGACAAAACGGACAAACAAAGGATTCACGACATACGTTTTCAGCCAGGCAGCACTGCCCTCATGCACATTCCAGACCCTCTTCCGTGCAATGACATCTTCGGCAATCGAAGCAATGGCATGCCGTGCATTCTCTATCTTCTTACGGCAAAGCGCCTCATCGTCCAAGTCGAACATCGGTACGTAGGTATTGGGCATTGCAACAGACCAAGCTGCATCCAACGGAAAATGTTCCGCCAAGCGGTTCATTCCCTTTCCCATATCGTCCCCGCATGTACACACGGCATAACGGTAACAGCAGTCCGGCAACCGGAGCTGCGACAAAAAATCAATCAAGACACGGGGTGCATACCATGAGTGTACCGGAAAAACAATACCCAGTCTGTCAGCTGTCGACAGCCCTGCGGGTATCGAGCCTTGCTTAAGGCAATCAACAATGCTGACGGCAGTATCATGCATAGCCTCTGCAAGCAATTCTGCAATCCAGCGTGAGTTTCCGGTTGCTGTAAAATAAAGTATCATCGGCAATATGTTTTGCCGACAAAGGTAGTGATTTGACTTGAATTCCTTCTATTCCAGCAGCTCTTCTATGGAATAATTTCCCAGAATGCTTTTGTAGAATGTACCAATGAACTGCCCATATAGAGCAGGAACAATGCCGCTATGACAATCATCAGGAAACTGACGAGGGCATTGTGTTTTTCTTGCTTAAGCTCAACAGAAACCATAAGAACCTCCTTTTTTGTCAGTACAAAGATAAATGCAGGATGTTTCATTTCTCCTACGCCACTATTAAATACCTATATTCGTGCCATAAATATACAAAAAAAGGAGCAACTTTGTGCTCCTTTTTAAATGTATTTCAGTTTTTATTATTTCAGTTCGCTAACCAGCTCTTGGGGAGTGACCATTTTCTGCTCTCCGGTCTCCATGTTTTTCAATGTCACCTTACCTTCATTCATTTCATTCTCACCCACCAGAGCCACAAACGGGATGGCTTTGGAGTTCGCATACCCCATCTGTTTCTTCATCTTGCTTGCATCGGGGAAAATCTCGGCACGGATGCCTGCCGCACGCACTTCAGTCAATACATTCATTGAGAATGCGGCCTCTTTCTCACCAAAGTTGATAAACAGAAGCTGCGTACCGTTCACCGCTTCCTTCGGATAGAGTTCAAGCTGGTTCAGCACATCGAATATGCGGTCTGCACCAAACGAGATACCGACACCACTGACACCGGACATGCCGAATACACCCGTCAAGTTGTCATAGCGTCCTCCACCGGTAATACTGCCGATTTGCACATCCAGCGCCTTTACTTCGAAGATGGCACCGGTATAGTAATTCAAGCCACGGGCCAATGTCAAATCCAGCTCGATTTCGTTCTTCAAGCCAAGGTTCTTTAAGGTGGAAAGGATAAATTCACTTTCCTCCACGCCCTTCAGTCCGGTCTCGCTGGCAGAAAGCACCTGCTTCAGTGTAGCGAGTTTCTCTTCGTTACTACCGCTCAACAAAATGATAGGCTGCAATTTGGCAACAGCCTCATCACTGATGCCCTTCTCTTTCAGTTCGGCATTGACATTGTCCAGCCCTATCTTGTCCAGCTTGTCAATGGCCACAGTAATATCAACAATCTTGTCAGACTCACCGATAATCTCGGCAATGCCGCTCAATATCTTGCGGTTGTTAATCTTGATACAAACACGGATGCCGAAGCGGGTAAATACCGTATCGACAATCTGCATCAGCTCCACCTCATTCAGCAAGGAATCGCTGCCTACCACATCGGCATCGCACTGATAGAACTCACGATAGCGTCCTTTCTGCGGACGGTCGGCACGCCACACGGGCTGTATCTGATAACGCTTGAAAGGAAATGTTATTTCATCCCTGTGCATCACGACATAACGGGCAAAAGGTACGGTAAGGTCATAGCGCAGACCTTTCTCACAAAACTTGCTTGCGAGCTTCGCGGCATTACGGCTCAACAGTTCCTCGTCCGTCAGACCGGAAAAGTAATCACCCGAATTCTGTATCTTAAACAACAGTTTATCGCCTTCCTCACCATACTTCCCCATTAAGGTAGAAAGCATTTCCATGGAAGGAGTCTCTATCTGCTGGAAACCATAAAGATGATAAACATCACGAATCGTATTGAATATATAGTTACGCTTCGCCATTTCTACGGGCGAGAAGTCGCGGGTTCCTTTCGGAATACTTGGTTTTGCTGCCATAATCAGTTCAATTATTTTAAAAATCGGACGACAAAGTTACAGTATTTTATTGATTAAGAAAAGAGAATGTTTACCTTTGTATCATTACCGTCGCATAAAAACGACCAAAACAAACTTCAAACTTACACATTTATGAAAGAGAGACTGATTTTATTCTGCATGTTGTTGCTATGCGGCATCGGCATTAGCCGGGCACAATCCGACAACGCCAAAGACTTCGACCAAAAAGAAGAAGCCATCGCACAAAAGCTGCAACAAGCCGTCAATGAGAAAAACTATAAAGAAGCCGAAAAGAACGGTAAGGCTTTGATAACTCTGTTCAAAGAACAAGACGAGAACACTCAGAAAAAGTACAGCTGGCTCATACAGTCTTATTACTACAATTTAGCCTGCTTCCAATCCTTGTTAAAGAAAAAAGGTGAAGCCATCAAAAATTTAGAACTTGGCCTACGACAATGGATTTCAAGATTACAACCACATGATGAATGATACCGACTTAGACAACCTGCGCAGCGATAAACGGTTCAAGGCAGTGCTTGCCAAAGTGAAGAAAGTGGGTGACTACCTCGACATACTTCAAAAAGCACCGGGATACACCCACAATGAGCGCCCTGATACACTCCCCCGCTTCGAATACATCAATCCCAACAACAAGTATTTAGTAGAGGTACGCCAATACTTCAAGTTGGACAGTGTGGCAGGCGCAGGCGACGAATTATCAAAAATAAAGAACATACTGACTTATATACACAACACCATAAAACATGACGGAAACCATGAAAGTCCGGCAGGCAGCAACATCATCAAATGGGCAGAAGCTTGTAAAGGCGGTGTGCGAGGTCTGCATTGCGGAGGTCTTGCCCATGTACTGAAGGATTGTTATCTGTCCATGGGATTTAAGGCACGCCACATCAGCGGATTACCTCAAAAATACATCGGCGAATGCCATTCCATTAACGTAATTTATTCCAATACCTTGGATAAATGGATATGGGTAGACCCCACCAACAATGCCTGGGTGATGGATGAAAACGGCATCATGCTAAGCGTACAAGAAGTGCGCGAACGCCTGCGAGACGGTCGTCCGGTGACCCTAAATGAAGAAGCCAACTGGAACAACCAGCAGAAGATTACCAAAGAATATTATTTAGACAGCTATATGGCCAAGAATCTCTATAGCATAAAAGCAGACGATGTACTGCTTTGCCCCTCAGACCCTAATGCAGAAAACTTCTTCCAAGCCAAGTACGTGGTCAATGACGATACCTGGTTCTGGCAGTCGCCCTATCAGGAATAAAAAAACAGATGATGCATCCGGCAAAGACACATCATCTATTTAAAGCAAACAGACCATCTGTTTCGGGTGAACAGATGGTCTGTTTTTTATGTCTGCATCATGCGTTTAATCTCTGCGTCCCAGGAATATCATGATATAATAAATCAGCGTAGCAAGCGAACCGAGAGCAGCCACTACATACGTATAGGCAGCCGAACGGAGTGCATCTTCCGCTTGCGCATGATTATATGAATTCGTAATGCCGGAATTGCTAAGCCATACCAGCGCACGCTTACTTGCATTGATTTCCACCGGCAAGGTGATGAAGCTGAACAAAGTTGTCAATGCAAACAGTATAATGCCCGCCAGCAACAGTTGCGGGAAGGAGTTCAGCATCAAGATACCAGCCAGCAGCAACCACGTCATCCACTGTGAGGCAAAAGAAACTACCGGTACCAGTTTGCTGCGCATTGTCAACGGAGCATATGCGCGTGCATGCTGCACGGCGTGACCACATTCGTGGGCTGCAACGGCAGCAGCCATGATGCTGTTACTGCTATAAACACTCTCACTCAGGTTTACTGTCTTATTGGCAGGATTATAATGGTCGGTCAGATGTCCGGGAGTATGCGTCACAGTCACATCGTAGATGCCATTGTCGTGCAGCATCTTCAAAGCCACGTCTGCTCCCGTCATTCCGTTGCCGGTAGGGATTTTAGAGTACTTCTTGAACTTGTTCTGAAGATTCATCTGTACCAGCCAGCTGACGACGGCAATACCGATAAAAATAATCCATATCATTCCTGTTCCCATAATTTTCTTTCTTTAAATTGTGAATAAATCAGTCGTTTCTTATTGTATAACAAATAGTCTGCCAAAAATAAAAGGAAACGGTGAGCAATGCCAGCGTTTCCTTTATCTTTTAGGAAGAATTAAAGATTTCTGATTTATAATTTATTTTTCAATCTCCACCTCTATCACTTTATCGATATCCGTCGGAACCTCCGGCAAATAGAGCATCACCCCTCCTTCACACTTACGGAACTTCACTGGAAGACGGTCGGCATACCCCACTGCCTTCCTCACTTTCTTGCCTTCCAACGGCAGGAAGAGAGCCTTATCCTGCAATTCGAGAATATGCACGTATAATTTATTTTCTCTTTGTGTAGTGACTCCCCAAGGATGCGGAGCAATGCAGCCGCCACGGGTTCCGTAGATGGTTTCACCGTATACCTTCATCCATTCCCCTACTTCTGCCAGACGCTCCAATGCAACAGCAGGCAGCTCACCGTCCGGCTGAGGACCGATATTCATCAGCAGATTGGCATCTTTACCCGCAGCCTTCACCAGGTAATGTATCAGCGTTTTGGTAGATTTATAATCCTGGTCCGTAATCTTATATCCCCACATTCCATTCATCGTCTCACAGGTTTCAAGGGGCAAGGCGCTGATATCCTGCCCGGAAAGGCCGGCACGGTTCTCTCCCGGCAGGTCGCGCTCGAATATCTGGATGTCCTCGCCGGCAAACGGTGCTTGATGATGGTTGTTCCCAACCAAGCAAGCCGGTTGCAGGCGGTGTATCATGGCATATTGCCCGGGCAGTTGCCAGTCAAAATCCGGATTCTGGTCCTGGTCCCACCAGCCATCAAACCAGATGGCACCTATTTTTCCATAATTGGTGAGCAACTCGGTCAGCTGGTTGTTCATGAATTTATAGTAGCTGTTCCAGTCACCCTTCGGATTCGGCCGTCCCGTTCCACGTCCGGTACGTCCCCACGGAGCATCTTCGCGATACCAGTCGATGTGCGAATAGTAGAGATGCAGACGGATACCCTGCTTGTGGCACTCATCCGCCAATTCCTTCAGAATATCCCGCTTGAAAGGGGTGGCATCCACAATATTGTAATCGGAAAAGCGTGTGTGGAACATAGAAAAGCCATCGTGATGCCGGGATGTAAAGCAGATATACTTTGCCCCGGACGCCTTAATGGCTGACACCCATCTGGCAGCATCGAATTTGGCAGGATAGAAACCTCCCGCCAGTTTGGCATACTCCTTATAATTAAGGTTCTTGTTCGTCATGGTCCATTCTCCGGTAGCCAGCATACTGTATATCCCCCAATGCAGGAAGATACCGAAGCGATTGTCCCGAAACTCCTGACGGGATTTCAGGTTCTCCTCCGTCGGCTGGTAAGTCTGCGACTGTGCGGAGCACACAAGAAGAAACAACAGTAAAAAAGACAAAAGACGTGTTTTCATGGCAATAAATAAAAAAGACACGGATTATCCGGACACCCACGGTTCTTCAGATGAAGCCGCGAAATCCGTGTAATCCGTGTCTAAGGTTATCTGTTTGTTTTATTATTCCTCTGTATACCGTTCGATGGTCTGCTCACGGTCCGGTCCCAGGGAAACAATCTTGATGGGCACACCAAGCTGTTCTTCCAGGAATGACAAATATGCATTGAATTCTTCCGGGAACTCATCTTCACTCTGCATCTTGGTCATATCCGTCTGCCAACCGGGTAGCTCTACATAAACCGGTTCAATAGTCTCATTGATATCGAACGGGAAGTAATCAATCTCTTCCCCATCCATCTTGTAAGCTACACAAGCCTTAATGGTTTCAAAAGAATCGAGCACATCGCTCTTCATCATAATCAGTTTGGTAACCCCGTCTACCATAATGGCATATTTCAATGCCACCAGGTCAATCCAGCCACAACGGCGCTTACGTCCTGTCACAGAACCGAACTCATGACCTAGCGTGCAAATCTGGTCACCGGTCTTGTCGAACAATTCCGTCGGGAACGGACCGGCACCTACGCGCGTACAATAGGCTTTGAAAATCCCATATACCTCACCAATCTTGTTGGGAGCAATGCCCAGACCGGTACAAGCACCTGCACAAACCGTATTGGAAGACGTTACAAACGGATAAGAACCGAAATCAATGTCCAGCATTGTCCCCTGCGCACCTTCGCACAATACAGACTTGCCGGCAGCCAGCAGATTGTTCATCTCGTGTTCGCTATCCACCAACTGGAATTGTTTCAAGTATTCGATACCTTCGAACCATGCCTTCTCCATTTCGGTAATGTCATACTCATAGTTCAAGCCTTTCAAGATTTGCTCATGACGGGCCTTGGCCGCTGCATACTTCTTGTCAAAGTCATGCAGAATGTCGCCTACACGCACACCGTTACGGCTGATTTTATCCGTGTAAGTCGGTCCGATGCCTTTTCCGGTCGTTCCTACCTTTGCATCGCCTTTGGCTGCTTCGTATGCAGCATCCAGTATGCGGTGAGTCGGCAGAATGAGGTGTGCTTTCTTGGAAATGTGCAAGCGTTCCTTCAAGTTATGGCCGGACGCTTCCAATGATTCGGCTTCCGCTTTGAAGAGAGCCGGGTCAAGCACCACTCCGTTACCGATGATATTCACCTTGTCTCCCTGGAATATTCCAGACGGAATGGAACGGAGCACATACTTCTGCCCTTCAAACTCGAGTGTATGTCCGGCATTCGGTCCGCCCTGGAAACGAGCTACGACATCGTATCTCGGAGTTAACACATCAACGACTTTGCCTTTGCCTTCGTCGCCCCATTGTAATCCTAATAATACGTCTACTTTCATTTTTCTTTTTTATGGTTATTATTCTTTTTCTTCCGTTTATTGGCCCGGTCACACTTGCTGCACAACCCATACATATATAAGGAATAGTGCGTAAGATTAAAACGGCTCAGTTTGGTATTCTCAATGGCATGTTGCAACTCCTCGTTCTGAAACTCGGTCACCTTTCCGCACTGGGTGCATATCTGGTGATGGTGCGTATCGCGATTATAACATTTTTCGTATTGGGAAGAGTTGCCGAACTGATGCTTGATGACCAGACGAGCATTTATAAGCAAAATGATGGTATTGTAAAGCGTTGCACGGCTGACGCGGAAGTTCTCCTGGTCGGCCATCAGTGAATAGAGCGTGTCGATATCAAAATGACCGTCTATGGAGTAAATGGTGTCAAGTATAGCATAACGTTCGGGAGTCTTCCGATGCCCGTTCGCATTCAGATATTCAGTGAATATCTGCCTAACTGTATCTTTCACATTCTGACTTTCCATTTGACGGCGCAGTTTTACAGCCAACAAAGTTAATCCTTTTTTGTGGAAAGCAAACGAGAAAGAGATAAAAATTGCGATAAGGGAAATATTCCCTTACCGCATCAGTCTCTATAACCATAGAACTAATCTAACAAACCTCCTCTTTTACAAGATTGTATAGTAATTGTTCTACATCAGAAGAAGAATTGTCCATACCCTCCACTCTGCGGCAAACTTGAAGAATTTTCCTCATTTTGCTGCATAAAGCGGCGGATGGCAGTCATGGCTGCATTGCGCACATGATAGGAGCCCGACAAAAAAAGCCGTTATTGCCTGGTCGAGGAACTCATTTTCAACCCGTTCGTTCATATCCCCTTTCTTCATCAATAGACGGGCTATGGTGAGGAAGCCGCAAACCTGCGTGTATTCGTCCTCGCTTGCAATCCAATGGAAGGACTTGGCAGGCGCATAAGGAAGATGTTGGAATAAATTCATGCTGGTAAGTTCTGCAATCTCGATATTACGGATATCTTCCACCCAGATATCGGCTATCTCGGGCAGGAAACTCTCTACCGGCTGTAAAAGTCCCGCCAATATTTTGCACTCTCTGATATCTTCTTTCCACAAAGCCTGAGCCAGGGAGTGGTCCTTCTCGTAACCGGCAGCAATACCCTTGATACGGGGCAGCTCCACGCCAAAGTTCAGCTTATATACCAGCCCTTTCTCACGCATACTTTGGGACACAGCCCCGTTCATTGAGAGACGGAGCTGTGTCTTTATATCTTTCAGCCGCTGATGCAGCTGCTCTTTAGTATCTATCATAGTTCATCATTTATTGACAGAAGACAATGTAGAATAGTCTTTGCTATAACGCAACATCTGTTCCGCATAACCTTCATCATAAGTCACTGTCACATCTGTTATAGTACCGTCGGCATCCGTCACCGCTTCATATTTGGGATTAACGAAACCCTTATACGGCGCAAGATTCAGCTTCTTGTAGCGTTCCAGCACTTCGGCATGCAAAGCGGGATCGACTTTTACGGCATAGGCTTCCACTAAATCATGGGCGCCGGCATAGTCCCCGGTGGACTTGATACGCTGTATCTCGGCAAGCAACCGGCCAAACAAGTCACGCACTTTCTCATAATTGTTTATCACGACGTACGTCTTCCCATCCTTCTTTACCAATTCCACAACCTTCTCCGCCGCACCTTTCTCGTACACCCAGCGGGCTATGAGCTGACGGTTGCGCATATGGGCTTCTTCTACATTGTTACCCGGTTCGATACGTACAAGCTGTGTCATCAAACCATTCATCAGATAGGTGTAGTATTGAGCCTTATAAGCATCCGCACTTGGAGTAAGCCCCAGTTCCACCAGCTTCGGGTCGGCCACGTAGTAGAGTCCGAACAAGTCGGCGCGCGCTTCTTCGATAGTAGAACCATATGCCTTCAACGCATCCGGGTCCACACCCGGGAGCAATTTACCGGAACCATGTCCCAAACATTCATGCAGGTCAGTATGCAGTTCATCTGTCACATCTGCGTACTTATCAATCAGTTGAAGCTCTGCATCACTGTACACAAACTCCTCATTGAACCCGTTGCCATGAGCTGCCTTATTATAAGCATCTGTAATGTTACCGATTGTAACGGATTTCGAACCATGATGGCTACGTATCCAGTTGGCATTGGGCAGGTTGATGCCGATAGCAGTTGCAGGATACAAGTCACCGGCCAGAATAGCCGCCGTGATTACCTTGGCAGACACCCCTTTCACTTTCTCCTTCTTGAATTGTCCGTCTACCGGCGAATGGTCCTCAAACCACTGTGCATTGCCGCTTATCAACTCTGTACGCTGGGTAGCTTCCAAATCTTTAAAATTCACCAGAGATTCCCAGCTTGCCTTCATGCCGAGCGGGTCACCATAACTTTCGGTAAAACCGTTCACAAAGTCAATGCGTGAGTTCAAATCCTTCACCCACAAAATGGCATATTCATCGAATGTCTTCAAATCGCCGGTTTCATAGAATTCCATCAGTTTGGCTATCACCGCCTTCTGCTCGGGAGTCTCGGCAACTCCTTCTGCCTTCTTCAGCCAGTAGACAATCTTTTCAAGTGCCTGTCCATACAAGCCCCCCACTTTCCATACTTTCTCCTGAATCTTGCCATCCTCTTTCACCAAACGGCTATTCAAACCATAGGAAACGGGAGTTTCATCCTGCGGATTCTTCAAGGCATTATAGAAATCTTCGGCCTCCTGCTGCGTCACGCCATCGTAATAATTGCATGCGGAAGTCAAAACCAAATCTTCACCGGCAGCTTGGTTCACCCGTTTGGGCATCACCGTGGGGTCGAAAATAACGGGGAACACTTCCTCGCACAGTTGTTCCACAGTCTGTCCTTCGGCAAGCGGCAACGTAGCTGCATCCACACTCTGTACAGCCTGCCTGAAGAATTCGGGAGTAAATCCCGGAACGAACTTTTCGCTGCCATAGTGATGATGAATGCCGTTAGAGAACCATACCCGCTTGAGGTACACTTCCATAGCCTTGAAATCAGGAGTATTCTTATCTCCCTTATAGCCGGTATAGACAGCTTCCAGCATCCGGCGAATCGTCAGGTTATACTTGCCATTCTGGTCGAAAAGAATGTCTCTGCCCTGCAAAGCCGCTTCCGTCAAATAATAAACCAATTCTTTTTGTTTGAGGGACAAATCCTCAAAACCTGGTACGCGGTAACGTAAAATCTGTAAATCTGCAAATTGTTCCACTGTATAGTCAATTTTTTCTGCCTCAGCAGTTGTTTTCGGATTTCCGCCACAAGCCGTCAATAGAGAAAGGGCAGTCACCATAGAAATTAGTTGTTTCTTCATGTGTCGGGAGTATATAGATTGGTATTAAAAAAGAAGAAAAGGAAGTATCCCGAAACAATTGTTCCGGAATATTTCCTTTTTATTCATTCAGTCATACAGAATTATTTCTTCTTAGCTTCTTTTTCTGCGTGTCTTTTACGATATCCATTAGGAGTCTCACCTACATTTTTATAGAAAGCAGCATAAAAAGACTGACGGTTTGCAAAGCCGACCATCGTACTGATCTCCTCTACATTCTTGTCAGCATATCTTTTGTCTGTCAACAAATGCTGCGCTTCTTTTACTCTATATTCATTCAGCAGGCAAGAATAGTTCATGCCGAAGCGTGAATTCACCACTGCAGACAAATAGCGAGTATTGGTCTGCAATTCTTTCGCCAAATCCTTAGCGGAATAATCAGCATCTCTGTACTTCTTTTGTACAACAACGATATTCAATATCTTGTCATACAACTCATCTGCCAATTCCGGCCTTATCAAAGAACGGTAGGCAGCATCCTTTTCTTTCTTTTCGCGCAGGTTGTAAGGACGTTTCTTCGTTCCTTTTTCCTGGGCATTGTTTTCTAAATCACTCATTGAATTAACTGGTTAGGGTTGTTTAAAATCGGAAAAGCCAAAGGGTTAGCCCCTTAGACTTTACAAAAGTCAGACATTTTTTTTTAATACACAACTTTTCCCGTATATATTTTTGATAAATAAACAACGAAAAAGGTTGAAAAGTAGGTCAATTCAGCCATTAATAAGAAACTTTAACCTTTTGCAGAAACTCATATGATACAAAATCTTGATGACTTTCCATTTGTAGTATATGCAATAATTAGTGTACCTTTGCCGGAAGAAATCCATACTGCCAGATTATGCTACAAACGCTCAAGACATATTTCGGTTACGACAGTTTCCGCCCCTTACAAGAAGACATCATACGCCATCTGATGGACCGTAAAGACGCATTGGTACTGATGCCTACGGGAGGTGGAAAGTCCATCTGCTACCAACTTCCCGCCCTATTGAGTGAAGGCACGGCGGTAGTGGTTTCTCCGCTCATTTCCTTGATGAAGGACCAAGTGGAAACGCTCTGTGCAAACGGTATCGCGGCCGGTGCACTGAACAGCAATAATGATGAAACAGAGAATGCTTCCCTACGACGTGCATGCATGGAAGGCAAGCTGAAACTGCTATATATTTCTCCTGAAAAATTATTGGTGGAAGCCAACTATCTGTTAAGGGATATGCATATTTCCCTTTTCGCCATTGATGAAGCTCACTGCATCTCACAATGGGGACACGATTTCCGTCCGGAATATACACAGATGGGCATCCTTCACCAACTGTTTCCCCAGGTTCCCATCATTGCACTTACTGCCACAGCCGATAAAATAACCCGTGAAGATATTATTAAACAGCTACACCTCAACCAACCGAGAATTTTCATTTCATCTTTCGACCGTCCCAACCTGAGTCTCACCGTAAAGAGGTTACCAGCAGAAGGAAAAAAGCAAAGCCATCCTCGACTTCATCGCCCGCCATCCGGGAGAGAGCGGCATCATTTATTGCATGAGCCGCAGCAAGGCTGAAACAGTGGCACAAATGCTTCAAAAACAAGGGATAAAGTCGGCGGTCTATCATGCAGGACTGTCGCCGGCACGAAGAGATGAAGCACAAGACGACTTCATCAATGACCGCGTGCAAGTGGTATGCGCCACCATTGCCTTTGGAATGGGAATTGACAAAAGCAATGTGCGCTGGGTAATTCATTACAATTTGCCCAAAAGCATTGAAAGTTTCTATCAGGAAATAGGACGTGCCGGACGAGACGGAATGCCCAGTGACACCCTTTTGTTCTATTCACTGGCCGACCTCATTCTGCTCACTAAATTCGCAACAGACAGCGGGCAACAAAGCATCAACCTGGAAAAGCTGCAACGTATGCAGCAATATGCGGAAGCAGATATCTGCCGCCGTCGCATTCTGTTAAGTTATTTCGGTGAAAATACGACCTGCGACTGTGGAAACTGTGATGTATGCAAAAATCCCCCCGAACGTTTCGATGGTACAATAATCGTACAAAAGGCACTTAGTGCAATCGCGCGTTCCGAGCAACAGATAGGAACCGGTATTTTAGTGGACATCCTCCGAGGAAACATGAGTTCTGAAGTTACAGAAAGAGGATACCATCGCCTTAAGACCTTTGGAGCCGGGCGTGAAGTCCCTCCCAGAGATTGGCATGACTACCTGCTGCAAATGTTACAGCTCGGCTATTTCGAAATAGCCTACAATGAAAACAACCACCTGAAAATCACTCAAAGCGGAACAGATGTCTTGTTTGGCAGAGCACGCGCCCTGCTTGTCACCATCCGCCGCGAGGAAGCTGTACAAGCTACAAGAGGCCGTAAACGCAAGGCTACAGTTCCAACCAAAGAATTGCCATTGGGATTGCCCAATACAGAAAGTGGGGAACTTTTCGAAGCTCTCCGCACTCTCCGCAAACGCCTTGCCGACCAGGAAGCACTTCCTGCCTATATCGTACTGTCCGACAAAGTGCTCCACCTACTCAGCGCCTCCCGCCCCACTACCATAGAAGAATTTGGTAATATCAGCGGTATCGGTGAATATAAAAAGAAGAAATACGGAAAAGAGTTTGTGGAACTGATACGGAAATACAGTTGAATATTATTTACACTGTAACAGTAAATCCCTGAGGTCACCTTGCGGCACGCCAAGTGAAATGGCCTTTTCGAAGTCACGTTTTGCCAACTCCTTTTTCTTTTGAGAAAGGTAAATTTGCCCCCGTATCAAGTAGGCTTCTGTCTGCGAAGCATCCAGCTTGATGGCTTCTTCCAAGTCCATCATGGCCAGGTCCACATGTTTCATATCCTGCTCTACACCCGCACGTGCTACGTAAAGTACGGCATATTGCTGGGTAGTCAGCCGGGTAGCTTCTCCTCCTTTTTCTGCAATCATGGCATTCAATATCGAAAGCGCCGCTTCATATTTGCCCTCCTTCTGCTCCAGTGTAGCCAACCCCAGACGGCCATTGTAACTCTGGGGGGCAAGTTTCAGCAGACGTTCATAATCAGACTTTGCAAAATTATAGTTGCGCTGCCGCATATAGATATAGGCACGCATCAGCAAGGCTTCCTGATTATCGCTCTCTATATCCAGCACCAAAGAATAGTCTATCCGGGCCAAGTCATCCTTCCCCAACTCAAGGTAAAGAGCGGCACGATTCATCAGGGCAGGTATGGCACGCGGAGCAATGTTCAATGCCAGAGTATACGAGTCAAGGGCCTGCTCATACCGGTGCTGCCGACGTTGTATCGTACCCAAGTTGGAGAACAGCAAAGCGTTATGAGGATTGGCGGGCTCCATTTTCAAAGCTTGTTCAATGTATTTTTCGGCCAATGACAAGCTGTCTTGCTCCGTGGCTGCAACCGCACGTTCGCTCAGTTCCTGATAGGTTTGTGAAAAGGCAGGGAACATCGTGGCTCCACACAAGAAGAAAGAAAAAATAAGTTTCTTCATATAATAGTTCAGTATTTATTCCAAAGGATAGGTATCGAAAGCGAACAGTTCTGTTGACAAATAGCGTTCCCCCGTATCGGGCAGTAGGGCAACAATCATTTTATCCGCAAATTCAGGGCGTTCGGCCAGCAACCGTGCCGCATATACCGCCGCACCGGATGAGATGCCAGCCAGCAAGCCTTCCGTAGAAGCCAGCTCTCGTCCTCCACGAATGGCCTCGTCATCGGGCACCGGAATAATCTCGTCTACTACAGAAGCATCATAAATGGAAGGAATAAAATTGGCCCCAATCCCCTGGATGCGGTGCGGTGCATCTTCCCCTCCTTCCAGAACCGGAGAGGAGGCCGGTTCTACAGCCACAACATAGACATCCGGATTATGTTTCTTCAAGGCACGCGCCACTCCACAGACCGTACCGCCCGTGCCCACACCGGCAACAAAAACAGTCACTTTACCATCCGTGTCCGTCCAGATTTCTTCCCCCGTAGTATGTTCATGAGCCTTGGCATTGGAGGGATTCTCAAACTGCTGCAGAATAACCGCACCAGGTATCGCATCCCGCAATTCTTTCGCTTTGGCAATGGAGCCGGCCATACCTGCCAGTCCGTCGGTCAGTACAATCTCCGCACCCAAGGCTTTCAACAGATTACGGCGTTCCACACTCATGGTCTCCGGCATGGTCAATATCAAATGATATCCCTTGATGGTTGCCACCATCGCCAGTCCCACGCCGGTATTGCCACTGGTAGGTTCAATAATCGTGGCTCCGGGTTTCAAAGCCCCACGTGCCTCGGCATCCTCAATCATGGCAAATGCCACACGGTCCTTCACGCTTCCCGCCGGATTAAAAGATTCCAGCTTAGCCACAATATTTCTTTTCAATCCGTATTTACGGCTGTATTCAGCCAATTCCATCAAAGGAGTATGCCCAATCAACTCCGTCAGGTTCTTTGCAATTTTCGCCATAATCTCACTGTCTAATACATTCTTCCCGTACACACTTATGTAACATGGATATGCTGACAAAGATATGGAAATTCCAAGAAATAAACCGTGCGGGAAAGGAAAGATTATACTGCCATCTATCAAAGCTTAACACGAATAAAGAGGATGAAAGGATATGAAACGATTGAAGAAGGCAGGATGAGGAGGAAGAACCATATCTGACAATCAGCGACTTCCCACTGCAAAGATGGTGCATGCTTTTTGCAGTAGTACTGCAAACGAGCTGCAGCGTTACTGCAAATAGGTTTGCAGTGGTACTGCAACTGCTTTGCAGTGCAACTGTAACAGCTTTGCAGTGACACTGCAAAAGGTTTGCAGAACTTTGCAGTGAGAAGTTACTGATGAACAGAACGGTAATGAGACACTGTTATCAAGACTTCTTAAGATAGTCTACAATCCACGCGCCCACTTCCTTGGTACCGTATTTGTCGCCACCTTCTACTTGAATCTCCGGTGTACGTACATTCGCATCGAGTGAAGCATCAACTGCCTTACGAATCACCCCCCCCTCCTCTTTCAGGTCGAAGTATTCGAAAAGCATGGCTACAGACAAAATTTGCGCCAGCGGATTGGCTATATTCAAGCCTTTCGCCTGCGGCCAGGAACCATGGATAGGTTCGAATACCGGCGTGCTCTCTCCCGTAGAAGCAGAAGGCAGCAATCCCATAGAGCCACTGATGCAGGAACCCTCGTCCGTCAAAATATCACCAAACGTATTTTCCGTAACCATTACGTCAAAGAATTTCGGCTCTTGAATCATCTTCATGGCGGCGTTGTCCACAAACATATAGTCGGTTGTCACCTCGGGGTACTGCGGTGCCATCTCCTGGGCAATCTGTCTCCAAAGACGGGAAGAGGCAAGCACATTGGCTTTATCCACCACCGTAAGATGTTTACTGCGTTTCATGGCATATTCAAATCCGACTTTCAGGATACGCTCAATCTCAGGACGGGTATACATGTTCGTATCATACGCCTTGTCATTGTCCTGGTATTTCTCACCGAAGTACATGCCACCGGTCAGTTCGCGGATACAAAGGAAATCGGCACCATCCACCAGTTCCGCACGAAGGGGAGACTTATGGAGCAGACATTTGAAGGTCTGCACGGGACGGATGTTGGCAAACAGTCCCAGTTTCTTGCGCATAGCCAGCAAGCCCTGCTCGGGACGCACTTTGGCAGTAGGGTCATTGTCGAATTTCGGGTCACCTACGGCAGAGAACAATACAGCATCCGCATTTTTACAAGCCTCATAAGTGGCTTCAGGAAACGGGTCACCCACCTTGTCTATCGCGTCTGCACCGCAGATGGCATATTCATAGTTCACTTTATGTCCGAACTTCTCACACACGGCAGTCATCACATCCACGCCTACGGTAGAGATTTCGGGGCCGATACCGTCACCGGCCAACACTGCAATTTTAAAATCCATTGTTTTCTTTATTATTTAAAAGTTCATCTATCTTCTTTTTGTTTGCAAGATTCTTGCGGCGATACCGGTCACCCCACACAAAACCAGCTGTCAATATAAGGGTATTGATGGCTGACATAAGATACTCGTCCGCATCCAACTCGCCGCTCCACCAACGCAGAAAGAGGTTGAAAGCAAAAAGCAAGCCTGCATACAACGCATAGCATACATAAGGACGCCTCTCAAAAAACGATTTCTTTTTCTCCATGAGATCCATTTTTTATGATTCGTATTCGTCTTCTATGATATTCAGCATCTTCACCGTCGCCTTGATGGCCGCTTCCGTCTGGTCTGCGTCCAATCCGCGTGTACGGAATATCGTATCTTCAAAACTCCAGGTAATAACCGTCTGCACAAAGGCATCGGTACGCCCGCCGGGAGGAATGGTCACGGCATAGTTCGTCAGCATCGGGAACTTACGACCCAGTGTCACTTTATATATCTTGCGCAAAGCGCGCACAAAAGCATCATACTGGCCATCTCCACTGGAACTTTCCTCATATTCCTTTCCGTTGATTTCTATCTTCAACGTAGCCATCGGCTTCAATCCATACGCCAGATTCACAATATAGCTCTTAAGGCTGACGCGTTCTTCTGCCATTCCGTGCTTCAGTACGTCCGAAACGATATAGGGCAGGTCTTCTTGCGTCACCAGCTCTTTCTTGTCGCCCAACTCAATGATGCGTTCGGTCACTTTGCGCATGGCATCTTCATCCAGTTGTAACCCCAAGTCCTCCAGATTCTTCCGGATATTGGCTTTACCGCTGTTCTTGCCCAGGGCATACTCTCGCTTGCGACCAAAGCGTTCGGGCAGGAGGTCGTTGCAGTAGAGGTTACTTTTATTGTCACCGTCGGCATGGACGCCTGCCACTTGGGTAAATACATTCTCGCCAACAATCGGTTTATTGGCGGGAATGACGATGCCCGAGTAGACTCCACCACACGGCTTACGTCGTTCAGGCGGCTTTCGTCAATGTTGGTAATGGCATTGAAGTGGTCTTTCAGGATAGCCTGCACACTGGCAAGCGGAGCATTGCCGGCGCGTTCGCCCAGGCCGTTAATGGTAGTATGCAGTCCCTTGCAACCGCTAAGTACGGCGGCAAGCACATTGCTCACCGCAAGGTCGTAATCATTGTGCGCATGGAAGTCGAAATGCGCGTGCGGATAGCGTTTCACCATTTTCCGCATGAATTCAATGACCTGCAACGGGTTCAATACGCCCAACGTGTCAGGCAACATATAGCGGCGGATATTGGTCTGCTCCAAGGCGTCCATCAGACGGAACACATATTCGGGCGAATCTTTCATGCCGTTGCTCCAGTCTTCCAGGTAGACGTTCACCTCCATATCCTGCACGTTTGCGTAGTCCACTACTGCCAGAATATCTTCGATATGTTCTTCGGGCAACTTCTTCAACTGGCAGGAGCAATGCTTCAGCGAGCCTTTGCACAGCAGATTGATGACGCGGCAACCGGTCGCATGTATCCAGTCCACCGACGTGTGGCCATCTACAAAGCCAAGCACTTCTACTCTTGGCAACAGATTACGGCGTGCCGCCCAGTCACAAATCATTTTTACGGCATCAAACTCTCCTTCGGATACCCGCGCAGAAGCCACCTCCACCCGGTCCACCTTCAATTCTCCAGTAACAAACGGGCTATCATCAGCTTCTCATGGGGCACGAAAGACACTCCGCTGGTCTGTTCGCCATCGCGGAGTGTGGTGTCCATGATTTCTATCTTCGGATGATTATGCTTCATGTTTCTTCTCCCAAGCTTCTATTTTATCTTTATTCTCTACCAGAAAATCTATGTCATCCAAGCCATTCATCAGGCAATGTTTCTTGTAGGCATTGATTTCAAAATGCTCGCTCTTGCCCGTGGCCTTGTTGGTGATGGTCTGTTCGGGCAGGTTCACTTCCACTTCCATCTTCGGATTGGCAGAGATAGAGTCGAACAACTCTTTCAGGAACGGCTCACTTACCACCACCGGAAGCACAAAGTTGTTCAGTTCATTGTTCTTGTGTATATCGGCAAAGAAACTCGATACCACCACGCGGAAACCGTAACCGGCAATGGCCCATGCAGCATGCTCACGGCTGGAACCGGAACCGAAGTTCTTTCCCGCCACCAGAATCTGTCCACCGTAAGTGGGATTGTTCAAAACAAAGTCCTTGTTCAGAGAACCGTCCGGATGATAGCGCCAATCGCGGAATAAATTATCTCCGAAGAACTTTTCCTCACGGGTAGTAGCTTTCAGAAAACGTGCAGGGATTATCTGGTCTGTATCCACATTCTCTAATGGAAGAGGCACACAAAGTGTACTGGTTATTATATCAAATTTTGTCTTCATCTTTGTATTTACGATTTACAATTTACGATTGAAAATACTCTTGATTTACCTTTGTTGAACGATGTTTGATTTACGAAGTAATTTTAATCGTAAATCGTCCAATCGTACATCAAATCAGCGTTCTCGGGTCAGTAATTACTCCAGTCACTCACTGCCGCTGCTGCAGCTACAAGCGGGCTGGCAAGCAGTGTTCGGGAACCCGGTCCCTGGCGTCCTTCAAAATTACGGTTACTGGTAGACACTGCATACTTTCCGGCAGGCACCTTATCGTCGTTCATTGCCAGGCAAGCAGAACAACCCGGTTGGCGAATGGCAAAACCGGCCTCTTCCAAAATCTTGTCCAGTCCCTCTTCGCGAATCTGTGCATCTACCATCCAGGAGCCCGGAACCAGCCATGCCACTACATTCTCGGCTTTCCGACGGCCTTTCACAATGGAGGCAAATGCACGGAAATCCTCAATGCGTCCATTGGTGCAGGCACCCAAAAACACATAGTCAACCTTCTTACCCAGCAAAGGTTCTCCCGGTTGGAAACCCATATAGCTCATAGACTTCATGAAAGAGGTCCGGGCAGCTTCTCCCATGCCTTCGGTAGTAGGAATATGTTGTGTGATACCCATACCCATGCCCGGATTGGTACCGTATGTAATCATCGGTTCAATATCTTCGGCAGCAAAACGAACTTCCTTGTCGAACACTGCATCCTCATCACTCTTCAATGTTTTCCAATAGGCCAATGCCTTGTCCCATGCCTCACCCTTCGGAGCATATTCGCGTCCCTTAATGTACTCGAAAGTCGTTTCGTCCGGAGCAACCATACCGCCGCGCGCACCCATTTCTATACTCAGATTGCACAGCGTAAGACGTCCTTCCATGGTCAGACTGCGCACAGCTTCTCCGGCATATTCCACGAAATATCCCGTAGCGCCGCTGGTCGTCATCTTCGACATCATATACAATGCTACATCTTTTGCCGTCACTCCCTTGCCAAGTTTGCCGTCGACAGTGATGCGCATTGTCTTAGGACGGGTCTGAAGGATACATTGCGAGGCCATTACCATTTCCACCTCACTCGTACCGATACCGAAAGCCACTGCTCCCATCGCCCCGTGGGTGGAAGTATGCGAGTCACCGCATACAATCGTCATGCCCGGCAAGGTCAGCCCCCGTTCCGGACCCACCACATGGATAATGCCGTTCTTCTTGTCCATCATACCGAAATGGGCCAATCCAAACTCTTCCGCATTCTTGGCCAGTGTATCCACCTGCGTCTTTGAAACCGGGTCTTCGATAGGTTTATCCTGGTCGTGCGTCGGCGTATTATGGTCGGGCATGCAGAATATCTTTCCGGACGGAAACACTTGATTCCACGTTCGCGCAATCCTGAAAAGGCTTGCGGGCTGGTTACTTCATGACAATAAAGCCGGTCAATATAAAGCTGTGTGGGACCGTCTTCCACTTTCTGTACCACATGGGCATCCCAGATTTTATCAAATAATGTATTCATCTCTTTATGTACAATTTAGCTATTTACAATTTACGAATTAAAATCACATCTTGAACTTATTGATACAGTCGATATACGCTTCCACTGATGCAGCTATAATATCCGTATTGGCACCGAAGCCATAGTAGATATGGTTGTCATATTCCACCTGCATGTGCACCTTACCCATATCATCACTACCCTTGCTGATGGCCTGGATGGTAAACTCCTTCAACGTCATGTGGCGGTCAATAATCTTCTTCAAAGCCTTGATAGCAGCATCTACCGGACCGTTTCCACTGGCGGCGGCTTCAAACTTCTCGCCAGAGATGTTCAATCCCAAGCTGGCAACCGAACGAACCCCCACCCCACTGGTCACCTGAAGATATTCCAGTTTGATACGGTGGTTCTGCGTACGGTTTGCCCCTGCCAATACCAGCATATCATCGTCGTTAATATCTTTCTTCTTATCGGCAAGTTTCAAGAACTCTTCATACACTTTGTCCAACTTCTCCTGATCCAGTTGTACTCCCAATATCGACAAACGATTCTTCAAGGCTGCACGTCCGCTACGGGCTGTCAATACGATAGAATTATCATCAATACCCACATCATGCGGGTCAATAATTTCGTAAGTCTGCACATTCTTCAACACACCATCCTGATGAATACCCGACGAATGTGCAAAAGCATTGCGACCTACAATAGCCTTGTTAGGCTGCACCGGCATGTTCATCAGACTGGATACCATACGGCTGGTAGGATAAATCTTCTGTGTATTGATGTTGGTCTCGATTTCTATGTCCTTGTGACATTTGATAATCATAGCCACTTCCTCAAGCGAAGTATTTCCGGCACGTTCGCCGATACCGTTGATAGTAACTTCCACCTGGCGGGCGCCGTTCAGCACACCTGCCATTGTATTGGCAGTAGCCATCCCCAGGTCGTTGTGGCAATGAGTAGAAATAATGGCATTATGAATACCGTTGACATGCTCCATCAGATATCTTATCTTCGCGCCATACTCATCAGGCAAGCAATACCCCGTTGTATCGGGAATATTCACCACAGTCGCACCTGCTTTGATAACAGCTTCTACCACCCGTGCCAAATATTCATTATCCGTTCGGCCTGCATCTTCGGCATAGAACTCTACATCATCCACATACTTACGTGCATACTTTACGGCAGCCACTGCACGCTCTATTATTTCCTCGCGGTTGGAATTGAATTTATATCTGATGTGCGAGTCGGAAGTACCGATACCAGTATGAATACGTTTATGCTTGGCAAATTGCAGAGCTTCCGCCGCCACGTCAATATCTTTCTGTACGGCACGTGTCAAGGCGCAAATCGTAGGCCACGTCACAGCTTTGGAAATCTCAATCACCGAGTTAAAGTCACCCGGACTCGAAATGGGGAATCCCGCTTCAATCACATCCACGCCCAGCGCTTCCAGTTGCCTTGCCACCTGAATCTTTTCCACTGTATTCAACTGGCATCCCGGAACCTGCTCGCCATCGCGGAGCGTTGTGTCGAAAATAAATAATTTATCACTCATTGCTTTATTGTATTTATAAATTTATGTTCCATAAAAAAAGCCTTTCACACAGGGAAGTGAGAAAGGCTTCGTATATCGTTATATCTTACATATATTTATGCACAGCACTCACTTCCACTAAACTTTGCCAGTAGAATAATAATACCACACAGTAGAATATATGTAAAGTTCTGAATCATCTTCTTTTTTGTTTTGACGTTGCAAAGGTAGATATTATTTCGTACCACACAAACAAATTCGTTACTTTTTTCCGATAAAAAATATCATTTTATAAGTTTGTATTCATTTATCGCTGAAATATATCACAAAAAAAGGCGTACCTCAAGGTACGCCTTTCCTTATTCTTCAGTTCAATACAAGTTCTGAATTACTTCTTTTCACAAGGTTTGTCACACTTGGCACCATCACATGCAGCCTTAGGACACGCTACTGAATCAGCAGCCTGGCAACATGCCTTTGCAGAGTCACATACTTGTTCTGTTTTTGCAGCACAGCAAGAATCTGCCTCAGTTGCATTAGAATCTGCAGCCTTTTTGTTGCCACAAGATGTCACTGCGAAAGAAAACGCTACCGCAACGGCAGCCAATAAAACTTTAGTCTTCATACTTTCAATTTGCTTTAAACGTTGATATAAAATTAGTTCGGCGCAAATATAAGAAAAGTTTATGAGACCGCCAAAAACGAACAAAGCCTCCGTATCCTTATCAGACACGGAGGCTTCTTCTGAAAACGGCGACTACCTACTCTCCCACTGTTACGCAGTACCATCCACTGTTACGCAGTACCATCGGCGTGATCAGGCTTAACTTCTCTGTTCGGAATGGGAAGAGGTGGAACCCCGGTGCTGTAGTCACCTGAATAAGGCAGACATGATGAGAAAAAAGTAAAGTGTCCATATATTGCTGAACGTATATACCTCCATACACGGAAGGCAAAAAGTGGACGGGCAATTAGTAATGCTCGGCTACATCGCTGCCTGTACACCTGCATCCTATCAACGTTGTAGTCTACAACGACCCTGAGAAATCTAATCTTGTGGCTGGCTTCGTACTTAGATGCTTTCAGCACTTATCCAATCCCGACTTAGATACCCAGCAATGCACCTGGCGGCACAACTGGTAAACCAGAGGTCAGTCCAACACGGTCCTCTCGTACTAGTGTCAGAGCCACGCAAATTTCATGCGCCCACGATAGATAGAGACCGAACTGTCTCACGACGTTCTGAACCCAGCTCGCGTGCCACTTTAATGGGCGAACAGCCCAACCCTTGGGACCTTCTCCAGCCCCAGGATGTGACGAGCCGACATCGAGGTGCCAAACCCCTCCGTCGATATGAGCTCTTGGGAGGGATCAGCCTGTTATCCCCGGAGTACCTTTTATCCTTTGAGCGATGTCCTTTCCATACAGAAACACCGGATCACTATGCTCTAGTTTCCTACCTGATCGACTTGTAAGTCTCCCAGTCAAGCGCCCTTATGCCATTACACTCTGCCGACGGTTACCAATCGTCGTGAGGGCACCTTTAGAAGCCTCCGTTACACTTTTGGAGGCGACCACCCCAGTCAAACTACCCACCAAACAGTGTCCCCGCAACAACGGGTTAGAACTCAAATAATCAAAGGGCCGTATTTCAACAGCGGCTCCACGGACACTGGCGTGCCCGCTTCGAAGCCTCCGGCCTATCCTACACATCAATTACCCAAATTCAATGTTAAGCTATAGTAAAGGTTCACGGGGTCTTTTCGTCCCATCGCGGGTAATCGGCATCTTCACCGATACTACAATTTCACTGAGCTCACGGTTGAGACAGTGTCCAGATCATTACACCATTCGTGCAGGTCGGAACTTACCCGACAAGGAATTTCGCTACCTTAGGACCGTTATAGTTACGGCCGCCGTTTTTACTGGGGCTTCAATTCAATGCTTCTCTTGCGATGACATCTCCTCTTAACCTTCCAGCACCGGGCAGGTGTCAGGCTGTATACTTCATCTTTCAATTTTGCACAGCCCTGTGTTTTTGTTAAACAGTTGCCTGGACCTATTCTCTGCGCCTCGCCGTAAAGCGAGGACCCTTTATCCCGAAGTTACAGGGTCAATTTGCCTAGTTCCTTAACCGTGAATCACTCAAGCGCCTTAGTATATTCAACCCGACTACGTGTGTCCGTTTGCGGTACGGGTACCTGCAGGATTAAGTTTAGCGGATTTTCTTGGAAGTATGATTACACGCACTATTGGATTGTTCTAAGAACGCTCCATACTATCAGGTTCGACTCTCGTTGCGGATTTGCCTGCAACGATCAACATCTACACCCTTCAACGGACTATTCCGTCAGTCCGCGGCGCTGTCACGACTCCGTCTCCACGTCACTCCCACAGGTAGTACCGGAATATTAACCGGTTCTGCCATCGGCCTCGCCGTTCGGCTGAGCCTTAGGACCCGACTTACCCTGATCCGATTAGCGTTGATCAGGAAACCTTAGTCTTTCGGCGAGGGGGTTTCCCACCCCCTTTATCGTTACTTATACCTACATTTGCTTTTCCACACGCTCCAGCAAAGCTCGCGCTTCACCTTCGACGCCGAGTGGAATGCTCCCCTACCGATGATTTCTCATCCCAAAGCTTCGGTAGAATACTTATGCCCGATTATTATCCACGCCAAACTCCTCGACTAGTGAGCTGTTACGCACTCTTTAAATGAATGGCTGCTTCCAAGCCAACATCCTAGCTGTCTTAGCAATCTGACTTCGTTAGTTCAACTTAGTATTTATTTCGGGACCTTAGCTGATGGTCCGGATTGTTCTCCTTTAGGACATGGACCTTAGCACCCATGCCCTCACTCCTGACATAGAACTGACACGCATTCGGAGTTTGTCAAGACTTGATAGGCGGTGAAGCCCTCGCATCTTATCAGTCGCTCTACCTCATGCCAGTATAAGTCAAGGCTGCACCTAAATGCATTTCGGGAGTACGAGCTATCTCCAAGTTTGATTAGCCTTTCACCCCCACCCTCAGGTCATCCAGAAGCTTTTCAACGCTTATTGGTTCGGTCCTCCAGATGGTGTTACCCATCCTTCAACCTGCCCAAGGGTAGATCACTTGGTTTCGCGTCTACTCCTTCCGACTATACGCCCTGTTCAGACTCGCTTTCGCTTCGGCTGCAGATCTGAAATCCTTAACCTCGCCGGAAAAAGTAACTCGTAGGTTCATTATGCAAAAGGCACGCCGTCACACCAGAAGGTGCTCCGACCGCTTGTAGGCACATGGTTTCAGGAACTATTTCACTCTTCTGTTCGAAGTGCTTTTCACCTTTCCTTCACAGTACTGGTTCACTATCGGTCTCTCGGGAGTATTTAGCCTTACCGGATGGTCCCGGCAGATTCACGCAGAATTCCTCGTGCTCCGCGCTACTCAGGATACCACTAGGCTTCGCTTGGCTTCGCATACGCAGCTGTCATGCTCTATGGCTGTACTTTCCAGAACATTCTGCTCACCAACTTTCTTGCCACGGCGTGGTCCTACAACCCCACCCATGCCGTAACATGGATGGTTTGGGCTATTCCCCGTTCGCTCGCCACTACTGGGGGAATCATTGTTTGTTTTCTTTCCCTGCAGGTACTAAGATGTTTCAGTTCCCTGCGTTAGCCTCCTGCAATGCAGGATGATACTTCTTCAAAGTACCGGGTTGTCCCATTCGGAAATCCGCGGATCAAAGGTCATTTGCACCTACCCGCAGCTTATCGCAGCTTATCACGTCCTTCATCGCCTCCGAGAGCCAAGGCATCCGCCATGTGCCCTTACTTACTTTTTTTGTCTTACCGATCACGTATGGTCGATATATACTTTCAGCTTTTAACTTTACTTTTTTTTTGGTCACATCATGTCAAAGAACGGTGTTTCAATTATAAAACAATAATCAAAACGGAGTGGAGAATAACGGATTCGAACCGTTGACCCCCTGCGTGCAAAGCAGGTGCTCTAGCCAGCTGAGCTAATCCCCCTTCTTATAAGTGGAAAACGGAAAGTGGAAAGTGGAGAATCCGGAGAGTTCCCGATTTTCAGTTTTCAATTTTCAGTTTTCAACTTTGAAGTAGTCCCAGGCAGAGTTGAACTGCCGACCTCTACATTATCAGTGTAGCGCTCTAACCAACTGAGCTATAGGACTGTCAGTCAAACCCTCGCCTTACGGCTCGGCTTCTACTTTTCTCGTATATTTTAATAAACAAGTACGCGCAGTACAAGAGGTTCTTATGGAAGCATCACTTCAAGAACCAACGATCGAGTCGAGACGTCACTCCAGAAAGGAGGTGTTCCAGCCGCACCTTCCGGTACGGCTACCTTGTTACGACTTAGCCCCAATTACCGGTTTTACCCTAGGGCGCTCCTTGCGGTTACGCACTTCAGGTACCCCCGGCTTTCATGGCTTGACGGGCGGTGTGTACAAGGCCCGGGAACGTATTCACCGCGCCGTGGCTGATGCGCGATTACTAGCGAATCCAGCTTCATGGAGTCGGGTTGCAGACTCAATCCGAACTGAGAGAGGCTTTCGGGATTAGCATCACGTCGCCGTGTAGCTGCCTTCTGTACCCCCCATTGTAACACGTGTGTAGCCCCGGACGTAAGGGCCGTGCTGATTTGACGTCATCCCCACCTTCCTCACATCTTACGACGGCAGTCTCGACAGAGTCCCCAGCATAACCTGATGGTAACTATCGATAAGGGTTGCGCTCGTTATGGCACTTAAGCCGACACCTCACGGCACGAGCTGACGACAACCATGCAGCACCTTCACAACTGCCTTGCGGCTGACATGTCTCCACATCATTCAGTTGCAATTCAAGCCCGGGTAAGGTTCCTCGCGTATCATCGAATTAAACCACATGTTCCTCCGCTTGTGCGGGCCCCCCGTCAATTCCTTTGAGTTTCACCGTTGCCGGCGTACTCCCCAGGTGGAATACTTAACGCTTTCGCTTGGCCGCTTACTGTATATCGCAAACAGCGAGTATTCATCGTTTACTGTGTGGACTACCAGGGTATCTAATCCTGTTTGATACCCACACTTTCGAGCATCAGCGTCAGTTACAGTCCAGCAGGCTGCCTTCGCAATCGGAGTTCTTCGTGATATCTAAGCATTTCACCGCTACACCACGAATTCCGCCTGCCTCTACTGTACTCAAGACACCCAGTATCAACTGCAATTTTACGGTTGAGCCGCAAACTTTCACAACTGACTTAAGCGTCCGCCTACGCTCCCTTTAAACCCAATAAATCCGGATAACGCTCGGATCCTCCGTATTACCGCGGCTGCTGGCACGGAGTTAGCCGATCCTTATTCATACGGTACATACAAAAAGGCACACGTGCCTCACTTTATTCCCGTATAAAAGAAGTTTACAACCCATAGGGCAGTCATCCTTCACGCTACTTGGCTGGTTCAGACTCTCGTCCATTGACCAATATTCCTCACTGCTGCCTCCCGTAGGAGTTTGGACCGTGTCTCAGTTCCAATGTGGGGGACCTTCCTCTCAGAACCCCTATCCATCGAAGGCTTGGTGGGCCGTTACCCCGCCAACAACCTAATGGAACGCATCCCCATCGATGACCGAAATTCTTTAATAATTCTACCATGCGGAAGAATTATGCCATCGGGTATTAATCTTTCTTTCGAAAGGCTATCCCCGAGTCATCGGCAGGTTGGATACGTGTTACTCACCCGTGCGCCGGTCGCCATCAAACTTAGCAAGCTAAGTTCATGCTGCCCCTCGACTTGCATGTGTTAAGCCTGTAGCTAGCGTTCATCCTGAGCCAGGATCAAACTCTTCATAGTAAAAAAAAATATCTTGACTGCGCAAATTAAAAATTAAAGTGCGACAGCTTAATTATCTGTTCAGGACGCTCGAATTCAAAAGTTTATCTTTACCTATCTATATAGAATAAGTATTGACGGTTCTTTTGTTTTACCCAGGTACGACGCGCCTTAATCATTAGTTTCCAATTATTAATTTGCGAAGCACCTGCTCTTGTACTACTTGTATTGTTTATGTAAATCTGTTCAAAGATCGCTCGTTTCACGATTGCTGTTCTTTTCAGAAAGCGGATGCAAAGGTAAGAACTTTAGGCATATCTTCCAAATATTTTCGGAAGTTTTTTTTATTTTTTCTTTTTTCTCTTTCCTCGTCGTCTCTCTTGTCGAAAGGGAGGCAGAAAGAGAAAGGAAGAAACCAGGCACCGTTTCTTTAAAGAAGAATGTCAACTCGCGCTGCTTTCGTTTTCAAAAGCGGGTGCAAAGGTAAGGACTTTAAAGCATAACTTCCAAATGTTTCGGAAGTTTTTTTTCACTTTTCTTTTCCAAGGCCGAAGTTCCGAAAGAAACCTATGGCAAAGAAGAGAAAAATGGAAGCTTACCGCTCCGTTTTACTGTCAGAATGTCAAAACATCGCCGCCTTCGTTCCCGAAAGCGGATGCAAAAGTAGCGCTTTTACGGACATCTGCAAAATATATACAAGCTTTTTTTTGAGGGTTTACGTGAACTTTTTCATAACTAGCTGATTGATAGATATGTTTTAAAGCATGTTTTTTAAAGGGAAAGAAAGGCAGGAAGGAAGGGGACACATTATATATATACGCGCGCGCATCGGAATATAATAAGTTCACCCCTTGACATAGACCACAGAACGGCCGACACCACGCTTGAGGAGCCCAAAGAGAACTGACAATAAACCTGCGAAAGGCTACATCCGGAAAGCCCGGATACTAAACGGGAACTACTGAACAACTTTTCTCACTACAGATATGTTTCTTTCTTACCACACCCGCGTTTCTTTCTTTCCACAGCTGTGGTAAGAAAAGAACATTGCTGTGGAAAGACTAGTTTTTAGAGAAACAGACTCAGAAAGTAAAGAGATAGCAATTATATCTGGCATTTTAGAAACTAACTATCCATAAAGAACGAAATGAAATACTCCAAAGATAAAAGAAAAGAGAATGAAATCTCCCACAATACTGTGACAAACCGAAAAACTCAGCGACAGATAGGGTAAATATCAACCTAATTATTTATCTTTGTTAGCTTTTAAAAGTTAGCATACTAAAAACAATAAAGTGCAATGAAAGATTTTCTGAAGTTTACGTTTGCCACCATTACCGGTATCATCGTATCAGTCGTTGTTTTAGTTTTCATCAGTATTCTGGTGGTTTTCAGTATGGTATCATCTTCGGAGTCGGAAACGCAAGTACGCAAAAACTCCATTATGATGCTGGATTTGAATGGTGCACTGGCTGAACGCAGCCAAGATAATCCGTTCGATGCCCTTATGGGAGACAATTATAAGACTTATGGCCTGGATGATGTACTCTCCTCTATCAAAAAAGCAAAAGAGAATGACGACATTAAAGGTATCTATATAGAAGCGACTTCGCTGGGTGCAGGATTTGCTTCACGCGAAGAAATACGCAATGCATTGAAGGATTTCAAGGAATCGGGAAAATTCATCGTGGCTTATGGTGACAGCTATTCTCAAGGTCTTTATTATCTGTCAAGTATAGCCGACAAGGTGTTGCTGAACCCGCAAGGTATGGTCGAGTGGAGGGGCTTGGCCGCTACCCCCATGTTCTTCAAAGATTTGCTGGCCAAAATCGGAGTAGAAATGCAGATATTCAAAGTAGGTACCTACAAATCGGCTGTAGAGCCTTTCATCTCTACCGAAATGAGCCCTGCCAACCGTGAACAAATTGACGCTTACCTGACCTCCATCTGGGGACAAGTGACCAATGATGTTGCAGAATCACGCAAAATATCTGTAGACTCACTGAACGCCATTGCCGACCGCATGTTGATGTTCTATCCCGCAGAAGAAAGTGTGCAATGCGGACTGGTCGATACATTAATATATAAGAATGATGTGCGCAACTACCTGAAAGCGATGGTAGGCATCGACAAAGACGACCGCATGCCCGTACTTGGTTTACAGGACATGATTAACGTAAAGAAGAATGTTCCCAAAGACAAAAGTGGAAATGTGATTGCCGTATACTATGCTTATGGAGAGATTGACGGTGGTTCATCTTCTGCCTCCAGCGAAGAAGGCATCGACTCTAAAAAGGTGATTAAAGACCTGCGCAAGCTGAAAGATGACGAAGATGTAAAAGCTGTAGTATTACGCGTAAACTCACCGGGCGGAAGCGCCTATGGTTCAGAACAGATATGGTATGCCGTCAGCGAATTGAAGAAAGAGAAACCAGTCATTGTTTCCATGGGTGACTATGCAGCTTCAGGAGGTTACTACATTTCTTGTAATGCAGACACCATCGTGGCCGAGCCTACCACACTGACGGGTTCTATCGGCATCTTCGGTATGTTCCCCAACGCAAAGGGGCTGACTGATAAAATCGGGGTAAATTTTGATGTAGTGAAAACCAATAAATACGCAGACTTCGGCATGCTGACACGCCCGATGAATGACGGAGAAAAAGGGCTGATGCAAATGTATGTGAACAACGGATATGACCTCTTCCTCACCCGCTGCTCCGATGGCCGAGGCATCAGCAAGGAAGACCTGGATAAAATTGCCCAAGGCCGTGTATGGACCGGAAGCAAGGCCAAGGAACTAGGACTAGTCGACGAATTGGGTGGTTTGGACAAAGCTTTGGACATTGCCATTGCAAAGGCCGGAGTAGATGCCTATACCGTGATGAGCTATCCGAAAAAGGAAAGTTTCTTTGAAAGTCTGATGAACACCAATCCGGGTAACTACATCAAAGCACGTATGCTGAAAGGCACAATGGGCGAGATATACCAGCAGTTCAGCGTCCTGGAGAATTTTGACAAATGTGACCGTATACAAGCACGTGTACCCTTTGAACTGAATATTCAATAAATGGAGGAAAACTTTATCAAGATATATCATTGGCTATATCCCCTATCATGGCTTTATGGGATAGGGGTATGCTTGCGAAATAAACTCTTTGACTGGGGCTGGCTCCGGTCAAAGAGTTTTGACGTTCCAGTAATATGCGTGGGCAATCTTGCTGTGGGCGGAACTGGCAAGACGCCACATACCGAATATCTGATAAAGCTATTACAAAAAAACGGAGTAAATGTAGCCACCCTCAGTCGGGGTTACAAGCGTAAAAGCCGAGGCTATGTATTGGCCGATGACAAGAGCAATGTACGCCAAATAGGTGACGAGCCGTATCAAATTAAAAATAAATTCCCCAATGCACGGGTAGCGGTAGACGAAAACCGTTGCCACGGCATTGAGCAACTGCTGAAACTGGAAAATCCCACTGTAGAAGCCATCATCCTGGACGATGCCTTCCAACATCGCCATGTAAAAGCTGGGCTGAACATTCTACTAACTGATTTTCACCGGTTACTGTGCGATGATGCCTTGCTCCCTGCCGGAAGACTCCGCGAACCTTCAAGCGGTAAAAACCGGGCACAGATGGTCATCGTCACCAAATGTCCGGATGATATCAAGCCGATAGACTTCAACATCATAGCTAAACGGCTCCACCTCTATCCATACCAACAACTGTATTTCTCCAGATTCCGCTATGGAATGTTGACACCGCTATTTCCCGAGAAAACGAACAGCCGGAAAGTGCTCTCCTCCCTCACCAGAGACGAGCAAGTACTGCTGGTGACAGGCATCGCCTCCCCCGCCCCCTTACAGAAAGAAGTGGAATCTTACACGCCACACGTCAAATTGCTGTCATTTGATGACCATCATGACTTTACTCCCAAGGATTTATTGCAAATAAAGGAACAATTCCTGCACCTGGAAGAGTGGAAAAGACTGATAATCACCACGGAGAAAGATGCGGCAAGGCTGAAACTCCATCCCGCACTGGACGAAACACTAAAGCCGTACATCTACGTGCTGCCGATAGAAATAGAAATTTTACAAAATCAACAATATATATTTAACCAAAACATTATTGGCTATGTTAGAGCGCATTCAAGAAACAGCAGCCTTTCTGAAGGGAAAGATGCACACCCAGCCTGAGACAGCAATCATCCTCGGTACCGGCCTCGGCAGTCTTGCCGGTGAAATCACTGAAAAGTATGAGATAAGGTACGAAGAAATCCCCAACTTCCCCGTCTCTACCGTAGAGGGACACAGCGGAAAACTTATCTTCGGCAAACTGGGCCATAAAGACATCATGGCGATGCAGGGACGTTTCCATTTTTACGAGGGCTATTCCATGAAGGAAGTAACCTTCCCGGTACGTGTAATGCGCGAACTGGGTATCAAGACCTTGTTCGTTTCCAATGCCAGTGGCGGCACAAATCCGGATTTTGCGATCGGCGACCTGATGATTATCACCGACCATATAAACTACTTCCCCGAACATCCATTGCGTGGCAAAAACATACCTTACGGCCCTCGTTTCCCGGATATGAGCGAGGCCTATGACAAAGAGCTGATTCGTAAGGCCGACGCCATTGCAGCAGAAAAGGGCATCAAGGTTCAGCACGGTGTCTATATCGGTACGCAAGGTCCCACATTCGAAACACCTGCGGAATACAAGATGTTCCATATTCTGGGTGCCGATGCAGTGGGCATGTCCACCGTGCCGGAAGTCATCGTGGCAAATCATTGCGGAATCAAAGTGTTCGGCGTATCTGTCATTACAGACTTGGGGGTAGAAGGTAAAATCGTAGAAGTTTCTCACGAAGAAGTGCAGAAAGCTGCAGACGAGGCACAACCGAGAATGACAGAGATTATGCGTGAATTGATTAATAGAGCATAAGAAAGCATGAGAACAGAAATAGCTACCCTCGGTGAATTCGGCCTCATCCGTCACCTCACCGAAGGCATTGAACTAAAGAATGAGTCGAGCCGATATGGTGTCGGAGATGATGCCGCCGTCCTCTCCTACCCGGCCGAAAAGGAAGTGCTCGTTACCACCGACTTGCTAATGGAAGGCGTCCACTTCGACCTTGTGTATGTACCGCTCAAGCATTTGGGGTATAAATCGGCCGTAGTCAATTTCTCCGATATCTATGCCATGAACGGCACACCGAAGCAGATTACCGTTTCCTTGGGTATATCCAAGCGTTTCAGTATAGAAGACATGGAGGAACTCTATGCCGGCATCCGTTTGGCTTGCGAAGAATATGATGTTGACATCGTGGGAGGAGACACCTCCGCTTCCTATACTGGGCTTACCATCAGCATCACCTGCATAGGCGAGGGTGAGAAAGGAAAAGTGGTCTACCGCAATGGTGCCCGCGAAACCGACCTGATTTGCGTCAGCGGCGACTTGGGTGCCGCCTACATGGGACTACAGCTTTTGGAACGCGAAAAGGCGGTGCTCAAAGGAGGTGACAAAGACTTGCAACCGGACTTCTCGGGGAAGGAGTATCTTCTGGAACGTCAACTGAAGCCCGAAGCACGCCGTGACATCATTCAGAAACTGGCAGAAGAAGGTATACAACCCACCTCCATGATGGATATATCGGACGGACTTTCTTCGGAATTACTGCATATTTGTACCCAAAGCAAAGTGGGTTGCCGAGTTTACGAAGAACATATTCCTATCGACTATCAGACGGCTGTAATGGCAGAAGAATTCAATATGAACCTGAGCACTTGTGCACTGAACGGAGGCGAGGATTATGAGTTATTGTTCACCGTCCCCATTGCCGACCATGAAAAGGTTGCCGAAATGGAAGGCGTCAAGCTGATTGGCCATATCACCAAACCGGAATTAGGCTGCGCCCTAATTACCCGTGACGGTCAAGAGTTTGAACTCAAAGCACAAGGATGGAATCCTTTGAAGGAAGAAGAAGCGGAAAAAGCATAACTATAAAACTTTTTCAGTATTTTTTCTCAAATCATAAACGCTGATAATTAGCCATATAGCCAATTATCAGCGTTTTTTATTATGAAAGCTATTGCATAGTCCAAAAGTTTCACTACCTTTGCAACCGCAAAAGAGATAAACATGGTGCCATAGCTCAGTTGGTAGAGCAAAGGACTGAAAATCCTTGTGTCCCCGGTTCGATTCCTGGTGGCACCACTCAAATAAATACTCCCATTGAAATGATAATATTTCAATGGGAGTATTTATTTACACCCACTCCCCCTATCCCCAGCAACATGCTTTAAGATAGACTTTACTATTATCCCATGAAAAGGTCTGATAATAAAGAAATATGCCCTTCCCAGCCAATTATTGTACTTCACAACAGTAGTAATCCGAAGTTCTTGTTTTCCTTCGTGATATTCCCCGCACCACATGGACACATGGAAATCAAGATGCTTATCCGGCATTCCGAGAATTTCTTCATGCAGATTTTTATCCAAGACCATATCTGTAAATCTAGTTGCTGTATCCAGTCCTAATGGCTTTACAATCGCATTCCTAAAATTCATGAGCCAACCAATCCACTTAGGAAATCGGCTGAAGGCAAGATTGCGAAAATCTTCCGGTGTCAAAGCCTGCCCAGTGACCATCACTTTAGAAAAAGAATCTATATAATCTACAGGAAAATAATTCTTTATTAAGCTGTCTGCCGGTATATCTTTCATCTTATCACATATTGAATTTATTACTCGTTTGCTTTTCATTCACGACGTCCCCAATGACACGGCCTACAAAGGTAGCCACTTAATCCAACCCTACAACATATTCTTAGAAATAATATTATCCCGTAAAAGATAAAGCTCAAAAGAAAATTATCAGTTATCTTTGTTCCATGACTACCAACAAGACAACTCCCAAAGAATTATGGGCAAGACAGCAGATTAGCGGTCCCGATGTGGACTATGATTTATGGAACAAGAAAAGAATATCCGTGCAAGCGTTCTCACAAATGAGCCAGAGCTGTATTTTTACAGTTGACGTATTTAAAGAGAGATACGATTTTGCATCCGACAGTTTTGCCCATCTTTTCGGATACAATCCCACTTGGATAAAGACAATCAGGCAACAAGGCGATTTACTGGAAGAGAGAATACACCCTGATGACAGAATGCAACTCACGGAATGCCAAATCGAGCATGGACAGTTCATCTACTCACTCCCACCGGAAGAAAGAAATGATTACCGGCAAATATTTCAATTCCGTATGTTGAATGCACGGCAACAGTATATCAATGTAAGCAGCCGGCAACAAGTCATAGAAACAGACCGGAATGGTAAAGCCTGGATAATTATGGGAGTAATGGATATACTTCCCGACCAGACCCCTATCGAAAGAATCAAACGGACGGTGGTGAACAGAAAAACGGGAGAGATGCTTCCAACATGCACTGTTTCTCCCGACAAACAATTATCCAACCGGGAGAAAGAAATATTACGACTCATCCGACAAGGTTTTCTAAGCAAGGAAATCGCTTACCAGCTGGGAGTGAGCATCTATACTGTGAACAATCACCGGAAAAACATCCTAAGCAAGTTAAATGCCAACAATATAATGGAAGCCATCCATATAGTAGAAAATCTTGGTATCTACCTCTAAGATTACGGAAGCCAACCGAGACCATCCGCCAACTGATTTGTTTTGCGCCACTCTTCAAGCTCCTTATAAGTGCCGACACCTCCCGTAAAGACAGCATGATAAATCTCTATACCTGGAATCGTTACACCATCCGGCACATCGAATTTGATTTGCAATATCGTTTTCCTAATTTCAGGAGTAAGGCGCTCCGCAATAGCGGCAGTCACCTTTTCTACAACACCATCATACCTGGAACCTTTCCGGATGTGAATCATATCAAACTTCCAAGTATTCTGTTCTCTATCCTTATATAAAGCATGCCACTCCATGCACTCTTCCTCCGTATGGATAAGGTTCCTATATTGTATTTCCTGCAAAGGCAACCGTTCCGCAAGTTCCCGGATGACCGAAAAGCTCTCTCCTACATCCAACCTATCGGTATAAATATGGATATCTATATCCCTACTTTTCGCCAACAGCCCGGTACGGAGTGAGCCCACCAAACGAACGGTTGCTCCAATGCGCTCCCATGCTTCAATAATACAGGTATCTTCCAATACTTTCCATGCAGATTGCTGATTCTGCCTTGCAAGCTCATGAATGTCCATTTACCTCCACTTTTTTGAATGTGCAAAGATATAAAACTTCCCAGTATATAGCTATAAATAGCCATTTCCCTTCCCGATACAATACACTAATTTTGCACACTGTCTTATCTTTTAGCAACAACTAATTATGGCATTCAATCAAACAGAGAAACAAGAGAAAGAATATTTAAAGCAAATAATCAGTTTTCTGAAAAAGGTTATCGGTAATACCGACGCATCCGTGAAAGACCACGTCGACACCTTGGCAGAATACAAAGACTATATCTGGTCCAACAAAGACATCGACCCGCATGAGATACGCTCCATGCGCGAAAGCATCCTAAACCATTTTGCCTTGGGGGGAAAGTGTAATCAACAAGCATAAGCGGCTCACCAAGATACTTGCCATTCCTTACTTCGGACGAATTGATTTTTTGGAAAAGAAAGAAAACAGCAAAGTGATGCCTATCTATATAGGTATCCATACCTTCTATGACCCGGAAAGTCGAGCTACCCTTATCCATGACTGGCGAGCACCCGTTTCGAGCATGTTCTATGACCATGAATTAGGAGAAGCAGGCTATCGGTCTCCATCGGGAGAGATTAAAGGAGTAATTTCCCTAAAACGCCAATACAGAATTCGGGGCGGCAAAATGGAATTTATGATTGAAAGTGCCCTGACCGTCCATGACGACATTCTGCAAAAAGAGTTAAGTTCCAATGCAGATGACAAGATGAAAAATATCGTTGCCACCATCCAACGGGAACAGAACCAGATTATCCGCAACGAAGATATCCGCACGCTTATTATTCAAGGAGTGGCCGGCTCTGGAAAAACATCCATAGCCCTGCACCGCATAGCCTACCTGCTCTATACCTTCAGAGACAGCATCTCATCAAAAGATATTCTGATTATCTCCCCCAACAAAGTGTTTTCCGATTATATCTCCAACGTCCTCCCCGAACTTGGGGAAGAAACCGTGCCCGAAACCAGTATGGAACAAATACTCTCCGGAGTGTTGGAACACAAATATAAGTACCAAACATACTTCGGGCTAGTGAATGAACTGTTAGAAAAGCCATCCTCAAGCCTCATCGACAGAATAGCCTATAAAGCCTCTTTCGGCTTCATTTCAGAGCTTGACAAGTTTATCCTCCACATAGAGAACACCTACTTCAAGGCAGCAGACGTGAAGCTGACCAAATACATCACCATACCTGCCCCGTTTATTGAAGAACAGTACCTACGTTTCAACCGTTATCCCATACGCCGACGATTTGATGCTATGGCTGATTATATGCTGGATATGTTGAAAATACAATACACCTTTACGGTAACCACCACCGGCAGAAACCTTTTGAAAAAAGAAATCAGACTAATGTTTGCAGGCAATAACGACATTCAAGTCTACAAAGATTTCTTTAAATGGACAAATAATCCCGGAATGTTCAAAATGCGAAAGGGACATACACTCGAATACTCAGACTTGGCACCGCTGGCATACCTACACTTGGCATTGGAGGGAAACGGGAACCAGCCATTCAGAGTCAAACATCTGTTGATAGATGAGATGCAGGACTATTCGCCCATACAGTACAAGGTAATACAGAAACTCTTTCCATGCCGGAAAACCGTGTTGGGCGATGCAGGACAGTCCGTGAATCCTTATGGTTCATCCACAGCAGAAACTATCCAAAAGTCACTTACTGCAAGTGAAATCATGAAATTGTGTAAGAGTTATCGTTCCACCTTCGAGATTACGGATTTTGCGCAAAAGATTCATCCTAACGCAGAGCTGGAACCGGTTGCCCGGCATGGAGAAAAGCCACAAATCCTGCAGTTCGGCAGTGCCGTAGAAGAACTGTCCGGCATTATGGGGCTAATCTCCACTTACCGGAAATCCGGATATAAGTCTCTTGGCATCATATGCAAGACGGAGCAGCAAGCCAGGAAGATGGCAGACATGCTGAAATCATATGCCAATGATATCAGCTTCCTATCAAGTCAAAGCTCCGCATTTGTGCAAGGCATCGTCATCACCTCTGCCCACATGGCAAAAGGGCTCGAGTTTGACGAAGTCATTATTCCACAGACGGATGAGAGAAATTACCGTTCGGAGATTGACAAGAGTATGCTTTATGTAGCTGTAACCAGAGCTATGCACCGCCTAACCTTGACATTTCACGAGGCAAGACCGGCAACTCACTGATGATGGATTATTAAGGAAATCTATCCCAACAGCCTTGTACAAGATGCGGCAAGTAACAGCGTATCTCATCAATCGACCAATCCCACCATTGCAGCCGCAATAATTTCTTCACCACATCCTCATCAAAACGTTTCCTGATTTCTTTGGCAGGAGTTCCCCCTACAATTGTATAAGGGGGAACATCTTTAGTCACAACAGCACGTGCACCAATAATCGCCCCATCTCCTATATGAACACCAGCCATTATCACCGCTTCATAACCAATCCAAACATCATTACCTATTATAATATCTCCTTTGTCATCCCATGCATCCGTTATGTCCGATTTCTTCAATCCCCACTCTTCGTAAAATAAAGGAAATGTATAAGTAGACAGAGATTTCAACGTATGATTGGCACAGTTGAACAGAAATTTCGTACCGCAAGCAATGGAACAGAATTTACCAATAACCAGCCTCTCCTGATGGATGGGGTAATGATACAGCACATTGTTTTTCTCGAACAACAAAGGGTCAGCTACAAAATCATTATAAATAGTATAGTCACCAACCTCTATTCGAGGATCCTTTACAACAGCATTAAGATATACGGTTTGCTTATCTCCCGTACGCGGATATATTTTAGTCATCATAATTCGATATGTTTCTAATATTGTTTACTTCTTAAATAGAAAACCGATTGCAGTGCCAGCAAAATCACAAAAAGGTATTCTGCCGTTAAGTAAATAGCCAAGGATGCATGAGTGCAAGCGCTTAACCAATAAAGATACCCCAGATACACGACAGTGGTAGTCACTTGGAAAAGAAAAGTAATCCGGGTTTTACCGGTCCCTCCAACTGCGTTGAGATATACATAGCCTGGCAAGGCAAAGGTATAATTCAGCAACGTCACAACAAAAGGGATGAAAGCCTGCTCTGTTAACAGTTCGTTATCTGTATAGATTCCTATTATCAAGCGATTATAACATACAGCTACCCCTATCAGTGGAAATCCAGCAGAATAGCCCAACCTCAGTATCTTACGGCAGATAATGAAAACAGCCCTCCTTTCTCCAGCCCCAATCGCATTACTGACCAGCGAACCCGTAGTGACCGCAAAAGAATTGACTATTACAAAAGACAGCAGATACACTTCGCGTAATATTGGAAATGGCTAATTCCGTTTTACCCAAATGTTCCACCGCCACAAAAAAACAAGAACCACGGAGCCACGCTGATAAAGGCATGAAGCATGCTCCATACCGACAAGCTCAGCACATCCACCAACAGCTTTCCGTCATATACCGGTTTCAATCCATATTTCCCTTTATCTATTTTCAGCCATACATAGAAAAGAAGCATCACCAAAGAACCCATCTCTGCCAGAGAAGAAGCAATGGCAGCTCCCGATATTCCCAGTCCTCCAACAATTATCAGAATATAATTCAAAGGAATATTAATCACTACTGCAACGGCAGCAGCCCACGATAATGCCCGAGTGCATGTTATTCCCACAAGAAAAGAACGGATAACCAAAAACGGAAACGAAAACAGCAAACCGAAACTGCGCCAGTCCAGATATTGAATTACAGCCCGATAAATCTCCGGCGAGGAAATCAACCTTCCCAATATGAAAGGAGAACTTGCCTGCATCAGCAGACAAAGCAAAATGGCCAATCCCGATAAAAAGAAGAAACCTTGAAAGAATATCTTCCCAGCCTTACCATAGTCACATTCTCCATTCCTTCGGGCAATCATCACCTGCAATCCGATACTAAACCCAAACCCAAGCATGTAGACCGCCAAATAATAAATCCCCGCAATGGCAGATGCTCCCAATTCCACCTCGCCAACGTGACCTAAGAAAACAGCATCGGTTATATTTATCAGCTGCTCCATCAAAATGCTCATCATTACCGGAAAGTTGATAAGCCATATCTGTTTATATGTATAATGCATTGCTCAACAATAAAATAGCACAAAACAACACACTGTACAAGTACAGCATGCCATCCTGCAAATTCATGAATAAAAGGATACACAATCTCTGTGGCAAACGGGTCATCGTTTGCCAGATAGCTGAATAGCTTTATCAAGCAGGGCTATTCGTTGAGCGTAGCTATATACAGAGCTTCATAAGAGGTGAATATGTTTGTTCATTCAATATATAGTGTAAAAATATAGAAAAAAGTGCCAAAGTTCAGTTTAGGGCATAAAAAAAGGAGTACCGCTGTACTCCAACCTTTGTTAACCTTAAATCTAATACTATGAAAAACACATTGCAAATGTACGGACTTTTGGGACATTGACAAACTTTCCAAGAAAAAAAGCATGTTTCATAACACATTTTAATAAGATTAATGCTCGTTTTCACGTCCTTTTTCACTTTTTCTGCTTCAAAGTAGAAAAGAAGGTATAGCATCACGTAAAAAAATGAGCAAGTTCTTTCCATTATACTCCCAGTTTGCATTATCTTTGCACTAACACGAAGATAAGCTGCACCTCAGCATAAAAAATGAACGAGTTCATTTTATTCTGCATTCGGTTTGCACTATCTTTGTAGTGAGATTAACAAGAACTTATATATGCCAGACTATGATTTAATCGCCATATTAGGGCCTACCGCTTCAGGAAAGACTCCATTTGCAGCCGCCTTGGCCGCCGAACTCCATACGGAAATCATCAGTGCCGATTCACGGCAAATCTACCGGGGGATGGACCTAGGCACCGGCAAAGACCTTGCTGACTATACCGTCGACGGGAAACAGATTCCCCATCACCTCATCGACATAGCCGCCCCGGGCTATAAGTACAATGTTTTCGAGTATCAGCGTGATTTCTTGAATGCTTACGAGACTATTAAACAAAAAGGTTGCCTGCCCGTTGTATGTGGAGGAACCGGAATGTATCTCGAATCAGTACTGAAAGGCTACCGTCTGCTGCCCGTACCCGAGAATCCCGAGTTGCGCACCCGTCTGGCAGACAAATCGCTGGAAGAACTGACCGACATACTGAAAGGTTACAAAAGCCTGCACAATACCACGGACGTGGACACAGCCAAACGTGCCATACGAGCCATCGAAATCGAAGAGTATTATGCCCATACCCCAGTAGACGAACGTTCCTTCCCCCAGATGAACAGTCTCATCATAGGTGTGGACATCGACCGGGAATTGCGTCGGGAGAAAATCACCCGCCGCCTGCACCAGCGCCTGGAAGAAGGAATGATAGACGAAGTGCGACGTCTGATAGAGCAAGGCATCCAACCGGATGACCTCATCTATTACGGACTGGAATACAAGTATCTGACACTTTATGTCATCGGCAAGTTGACCTATGAAGAGATGTTCACGCAACTGGAAACAGCCATCCACCAGTTTGCCAAACGCCAGATGACCTGGTTCCGCGGTATGGAACGGCGTGGATTTACCATCCATTGGATGAATGCCCGGTGGCCGATGGAAGAAAAGATAGCTTTTGTAAAGAAGAAGTTGGAAGGATGATGAAATGATAAAGTGACCGGGTGATTTAAATCGTAAATAGTAAATAGTCAAATTGTAAATAGAATCATGAGTGCAGAACCCGAAAAGTTGGGAGTGATATACAACCCCAAAGCCGGAACACGGAAAGTGCAGAAACGGTGGAAAGAAATCAAAGAATACATAGACAGCAAAGGTGTGCCTTACGACTATGTGCAGTCCGAAGGGTTCGGTTCGGTAGAGCGTCTGGCAGGCATCCTCGCCAACAACGGCTACCGCACCATTGTTGTAGTAGGCGGTGACGGCGCACTGAATGACGTCATTAACGGCATCATGCTTTCCAATGCACCAGACAAGGAGAATATAGCCATCGGCATCATCCCCAATGGTATAGGAAATGACTTTGCCGACTATTGGGAAATGAGTTCGGATTACAAGAAAGCGGTGGATTGCATCATCAACAACCGCCGCCGGAAAATAGACGTGGGTACCTGCTATTATTACGACGGTGAAAAGCATCTGACACGCTACTTTCTCAATGCCATCAACATAGGCCTGGGAGCCCGTATCGTGAAAATCACCGACCAGTGCAAGCGTTTCTGGGGAGTGAAGTTCCTCTCTTACTTCATGGCACTGCTATCCATTATCTTCGAACGGAAGCTGTACCGCATGCATCTCAAGATAAACGGCGAGCATATACGCGGACGCATCATGACTGTCTGCATAGGCAGTGCGTGGGGATACGGACAAGCGCCTAGTGCAGTGCCCTATAACGGCTGGCTGGATGTTTCCGTCATTTACCGTCCCGAATTGCTGCAACTATGGTCGGGATTGTGGATGCTTATCCAAGGGCGGATTCTGAACCATAAGGTAGTGATGCCCTACCGTACGCAAAAAGTAAAAGTGCTGCGTGCGCAAAATGCCTCTGTCGATTTGGACGGACGTATTCTCGACCGTCATTTTCCACTGGACATCAGCGTACTGCATGAAGCAATAACATTGATTATACCCAATTGAAAATACTTAATCAGTAACAACCTATGATTGAATTAAAGAATAATCCTGCCGGAAACTTCTTCCTACTGGCAGGTCCATGTGTCATCGAAGGAGAAGAAATGGCAATGCGCATTGCCGAACGTATCGTGACCATCACAGAAAAACTGCAAATCCCATACGTATTCAAAGGGTCGTACCGTAAAGCCAACCGTTCGCGTCTGGATTCCTTTATGGGTATCGGTGACGAAAAGGCGCTGAAGATACTGCAAAAGGTACACGACACTTTCGGAGTACCTACCGTGACCGACATTCATGCCGCCGAAGAAGCCACCATGGCTGCCGAATATGTGGATATTCTGCAAATTCCCGCCTTCCTCTGCCGGCAGACAGACCTGCTTGTAGCCGCCGCCAAAACCGGAAAAACCATCAACATCAAGAAAGGGCAGTTCCTCTCTCCGCTTGCCATGCGCTTTGCGGCTGATAAAGTAGTGGAAGCAGGCAATAGGAACGTCATGCTGACGGAACGCGGAACTACTTTCGGTTATCAGGATTTAGTCATCGACTATCGCGGCATCCCCGAAATGCAGACCTTCGGTTTCCCCGTCATCCTGGATGTAACCCACTCCTTGCAACAGCCCAACCAGACCAGTGGCGTCACGGGAGGTATGCCGCAACTTATCGAGACCGTAGCCAAAGCCGGTGTTGCCGTAGGTGTAGACGGACTGTTCATCGAAACCCACGAAAATCCCGCCGTAGCCAAGAGTGACGGCGCCAACATGCTGAAACTCGACCTGCTGGAAGACCTGCTGACCAAATTGGTCCGCATCCGGGAAGCAGTCAGATAAATTCCATTTATCCGGAATGGAATCCGAAAAAAACAACAGAAGTTGTGATTTATCCAAGGGCTGTCCGACAGATAGTTCAAGAACAATTTAAATTCATAATAATATGAAACATCTATTACGTGGTTTATGGATTGTAGCGTTAATTCTTTGCTGCAATTTTCAGCAGGTATTTGCACAGCAAATGCCGCCTATCCCGGTCGACAAAAATGTCCGTATCGGAAAGTTGGACAACGGATTGACCTATTATATCCGCAAGAACAGCCAGCCTGCAAACCGGGCCGACTTTTACATTGCCCAAAAGGTAGGCTCCATTCAGGAAGAAGCCGACCAGCGCGGCCTTGCCCACTTCCTGGAACACATGTGTTTCAATGGAACGACCCACTTCCCCGGTGATGCACTGAAGCAATACCTGGAGCGTATCGGGGTGAAATTCGGTGAGAACTTGAACGCCTATACTTCCGTAGACGAAACCGTATACAACATTTCCAATGTGCCGGTCACTACTCCGGGAGCCATCGACTCCTGCCTGCTGATTCTGCACGACTGGAGTAACGATTTGACCCTGGACCCGAAGGAAATAGACAAGGAACGCGGAGTCATCAACGAAGAATGGCGCACCCGTATGAGCGCCATACAACGCTTCCAGGAGAAGATGCTTCCAGTCATGTTCGAAGGAACGAAGTATGCCACTTGTTTCCCTATCGGAACGATGGAGGTCGTTATGAACTTCAAACCGCAAACTTTGAGAGACTACTATGAAAAGTGGTACCGTCCGGACCTTCAGGGTATTGTGGTAGTTGGCGATATAGATGTGGACGCCATCGAAGCCCAAATCAAGAAAATGTTTTCTGATATTCCCGCCCAGCCCAATGCTGCCAAACGCGAGTACTATCCGGTAAACGACAACAAGGAGCCTATTGTATTGGTTTATCAGGACAAGGAACAGTCCAATGTACAAGCCCTCATCTTCAACAAGCACGAAGCCACTCCTGACGAGCAGAAAGGCGACATGGGCTATCTGGTACAGAATTATGCAACCACGCTCATCAACAATATGCTGAATGCGCGTCTGAACGAATTGGTACAGACCGCCAATCCTCCTTATATATATGCCGCCACTTATGACGATGATTTCTTTGTTGCCAAAACCAAAGATGCCTTCACCGGTGTCGTTGTCTGCAAGGAAGATGCCATAGAAAATGGAATAGCCACTCTCCTGCGCGAAACAGAACGCGCCCGCCAATTCGGCTTTACGGAAACGGAATACAACCGTGCCCGTGCCGAATATCTGCGCCAACTGGAATCTGCTTATAACGAGCGTGACAAACGCAAGAATGAAGAGTACGTGGATGAATATGTCCGTCATTTCCTCGATAACGAACCGATTCCGGGCATCGAAAACGAATACGCCATCATCAATCAGATAGCTCCCGCCATTCCGGTTGCCGCACTGAACCAGATGATGCAAGCCCTCGTGACAGACAGTAACCAGGTAGTCGCAATTCTCGGTCCGGATAAGGAAGGATTGAAAATGCCGACAGAAGATGCAATCAAGAAGATTCTGAAAGATATTAAAGCTGAAAAACTGACTGCCTACGTAGACAAGGTGTCGGATGAACCTTTGATGGCCGAAGCCCCGAAAGGCGGAAAGATTGTATCCGAGCAGACAGATGATACATTCGGCACTACAACGCTGACACTCTCCAACGGAGTCAAGGTCATTATCAAGAAGACAGATTTCAAGGCAGACGAAATCCGCATGAAGGGAGTCAGCCTAGGCGGTAGTTCCCTGTTCCCCGACTCGGAAATCATCAACATCAACGGACTGGATGCAGTGAGTGTCGGTGGTCTGGGTAATTTCAGTGCCGTAGACCTGGAAAAAGTTCTGGCCGGCAAGAAAGCTTCCGTCAGCTATGGTATCGGTGACAAGACAGAAACCGTCAATGGCAGCTGTTCACCGAAAGACTTCGAAACAATGATGCAGCTCACTTACTTGACGTTCACCGCTCCACGCCGTGACGACGATGCCTTCGCATCCTACAAGAACCGCAACAAAGCTGCTTTGCAGAATATGGAAATGAATCCCCAGGTGGCGTTCAGTGACTCTGTCTCGGCCGGTATTTACATGCACCATCCCAGAAGAGCCAGAATAAAGGCGGACATGATTGACAAGATGGATTATGACAAGATTCTGTCCATGTATCAAGACCGCTACAAAGATGCCAGCGATTTTACCTTTATCTTTGTAGGAAATGTGAATGTGGAGGAAATGAAACCACTCATCGCCGAGTACCTGGGTTCACTGCCTGCCATCAACCGCAAGGAAACATTCAAGGACAATAAAGTCGACATGCGCCAGGGAGTTTATAAGAATGAGTTCGTAAGGAAGCAGGAAACTGCTAAAGCGTCGAATTTTGTCCTGCTGAACGGTGACTGCAAGTACGACCTGAAAAATAACATCCTGCTGGATATGACCAGCCAGATTCTTGACTTGGTTTATACAGCCAAGGTACGTGAAGACGAAGGTGGCACTTACGGTGTATATGTAGGCGGCCAGTTAAGCAAATATCCGAAAGAAAAGGCCCTTCTGCAAATTATATTCGAAACCGCTCCGGCAAAAAGAGAAAAGTTGATGCAGATTATCTTTACAGAACTCGACAACATCGCCAAAGCAGGTCCGTCGGAAGGAGACTTGAATAAAGTGAAGGAGTTCATGCTGAAGAAACATGCCGAAGACTTGAAGGAGAACAGCTACTGGCTGGGAAGCATTGACGAATACCTGTTCACCGGTATGAATCCGATAAAGGATTACGAACAGATTGTCAACAGCATCACCGTGAAGGACATCCAAAAGTTCACCGACGACTTGTTCAAGCAGAAGAATGAGATTGAGGTATCAATGATCAGTCCTGAAACTCCTGACAAAGAATAAGAGAGCCATACACACAGAAGGCTGCGTTGTTCGATGAGGCAGCGCAGCTTTTTTTATACAAACTCTATATATACAAATACTATGAGTCTTTTCTTAGATTTGCGCAAGCACGGAAAACTGGCGGAAAAACGAAATCCGATGTACGAAAAAAGTAAATTTGGAAAATTCTGGATGTACTTCATGTTCGTCTTCTGGGCCGGTTACCTGATATTCTTCGGTACGACCTTTGCATTCGCCTTTGACGGTGGTGCCACAGAAGCCTATCACGTAATGAATTCCGGATTGATATTTGTCCTTGTGCTGGATTTCCTGATACGCCTGCCTTTCCAAAAAACACCCACCCAGGAAGTGAAGCCCTACCTGCTGCTTCCCATCAAACGGAATCGTCTTATAGACTTCCTGCTGATCCGTTCCGGACTGGATGGCTTCAATCTGTTCTGGCTGTTTCTGTTTGTTCCGTTTTCCATCATCACCGTCACCAAATTCTATGGAATCAGTGGTGTGCTGACCTATTGCATTGGCATCTGGCTGCTGATGGTATTCAATAACTACTGGTTCTTGTTGTGCCGCACACTGATGGGTGAGCGCATCTGGTGGCTGGCATTACCGGTAGTAGTATATGGTGGCATTGCCGCCGCACTATTCATTCCGGACAACAGTCCGCTTTTCGACTGTTTTGTCAATCTGGGAGAAGGGTTCATCACCGGTAATATACTGTCATTCATCGGTGTACTGGCTGCCATCGCCCTCATGTGGTTCATCAACCGCACCCTGATGCAGAAACTCATCTACAATGAACTGAACAAAGTGGAAGATACACGGATAAAACATGTATCCGAATACAAATTCCTCGACCGCTACGGCGAAATAGGCGAATACATGAGACTGGAACTCAAGTTATTGCTACGCAACAAGATTTGTAAGCGTTCGCTCTATTCCATCACCGGTGTAGTGATAATGTTCAGTAGTATCATTAGCTTTTCCGATGTGTATGACGGAGGTCTGAGAGATTTCTTCGTCCTTTATAATTACATTATCTTCGGCATCATGTTCCTCAGCACACTGATGGGTTACGAAGGCAATTACATTGACGGACTGATGAGCCGCAAGGAATCTATCTACTCGCTGCTGCGTGCCAAATACATACTGTACAGCATTGCATTGCTCATTCCTACGATTCTGATGATTCCCGGTATGGTTACCGGGAAGGTATCCGTACTCGGTTGCATTGCATGGCTGATATTCATTCCGGGAGCCGTATACTGCTGTCTGTTCCAACTGGCAGTCTACAACAACAAGACTACCGACCTGAATTCAAAGATGACCAGCCGGCAGAATATAGGCACCGGTCTGCAGAATCTGATTTCAGGAGGTGCTTTCGGCATACCTTTACTGCTGCTTTTTGCACTGAATGCCATCTTTGGCAAAGAGGTCACCCCCTGGATACTTATCGGCATCGGCGTGGCATTCATCGCCACTTCCAAATTCTGGCTGATGAATGTATATCACCGACTCATGAAACGCCGCTACAAGAATATGGAAGGCTTCAGGGACAGTAGACAGAAATAGAAATCATTAAACATCAATCACTAACATGATACGCATCAACAATTTACAAAAGAATTTCGGCACAAAAAAAGCCGTAGATATAGAGAACTACACCATCGGGCAAGGCGATATGCTGGGACTGGTAGGCAACAACGGTGCAGGCAAGACCACCCTCTTCCGGCTTATTCTTGACTTACTGCAGGCAGACCGGGGCAATGTAACCATCAATGACATTGACGTCAGCAAAAGCGAGGACTGGAAGAACTTCACGGGAGCCTTTATAGACGACGGTTTCCTGATAGACTACCTCACCCCCGAAGAATACTTCTACTTCATCGGTAAGATGTACGGTCTGAAGAAAGAGGAGGTAGACGAACGCCTGCTTCCCTTCGAACGCTTCATGAACGGCGAAGTGATGGGGCAGAAAAAATTCATACGCAACTATTCTGCCGGAAACAAGCAGAAAATCGGCATCATCTCCGCTATGCTACATCACCCGCAACTGTTGATTCTGGATGAACCGTTCAACTTCCTTGACCCCAGTTCACAGTCTGTAATCAAACACTTGCTGAAAAGATACAATGAAGAGCACGGAGCCACCGTCATCATTTCCAGCCATAACCTGAATCACACAGTAGACGTTTGTCCACGTATTGCATTGTTAGAAAACGGTGTTATTATCCGCGATATACGAAATGAGAACAACTCTGCCGAGCAGGAATTGGAAGCTTACTTCAACGTCGGTGTGGAGGAAGAAGCCGTGGTAGAAGAAACGGTAGTAGAAGCAGCCGTAGAAGAAATAACGGAAAAAGAAGATAAAACGGTAGAAGAAAAAAATTCGGAAGCATGAAAAAATATCTTTCTTATATAGTAGCTCTTACCATCATATTGATAGGCTTAAGTTCTTGCCATACTTCCGCGCCACGCCTGGACTACAAAGCCCTGGCGCAAGCATCCGTCCGTTTGGGAGTGGATATTGAACTGCAGGACAACCACAAGCTGTACATCCATGCCTCCGAATGGATAGGCACCCCCTATCGCGCAGGTGGCGACAGCAAACGTGGAACGGACTGCTCCGGACTGGTATCGCAACTGTATAAGAAAGTTTACCACACCCGTCTGTCGAGAAGCACAGACGGGCAACTGAAAGAGAGCAGTAAAATCTCCCGCCGCAACTTGCGTGAGGGAGATTTGGTGTTCTTCACCAGCCGTGCTTCCCGCAAAAAAGTGGCACACGTAGGCATCTACCTCAAGGACGGCAAGTTTATACATGCCAGCACCAGCCAGGGAGTCATAGTCAGCAACCTCCGGGAAAAATATTACACCCAACACTGGCTCTGCGGAGGAAGAATAAAATAATACTAATTTTTCCCTTCTTGTGATTTCTTTACTCTGTCCCGACTGATAGTCCAGAAACTATTAAAAGAAGAAAACAATGAAGAAACTTTTAGGCATCCTCTTATTCATCAGCATTGCGCTGAGCGCCAATGCACAACTTTTATGGAAAGTATCCGGTAAAGGATTAGAGAAACCATCCTATATTTTCGGTACTTATCACCTCTCTCCACTCAGTATAAAGGACAGCATTGCCGCCATGCCGCAGGCCATGAGCGAAACCGCCCAAGTCTACGGGGAAGTTGTGATGAGCGAAATGGCGACTCCCGCCTTCATGCAAAGCATGCAACAGCAGATGATGATGCCCAAAGACACCACGCTGCAAAGCCTCTTTACTCCCGAACAATACGAAGAAGTAGGCAAAGCCATCAAGGAAAACATGATGGTGGACATTGCCATGCTGGCACAACTGAAACCGGCTGCCATCAACCAGCAGCTTGTCGTCCTGCTCTACATGAAACACACTCCGGGCTTCAACCCGCAAGAACAGCTTGACACTTACTTCCAGCAGCAGGCCGCACAGCAAGGCAAGAAAATTGGCGGTCTGGAAACAGCCCAGTCACAAATAGACATTCTGTTCAACAGCCAGACGCTGCAACGCCAGGCAAGCCTCCTCTACTGCGCCATCAGCGACATTGAGAAAGGTATCGACCAAAGCAAACGCCTGATTACCGCTTATGAAAAGCAAGACCTGGACGCCATGTTGCAACTGATGGAAGAGCGCGACGGCAATTCATGCGACCCGCTGCCCGGTGAGATGGAAGCCATGCTGGATAACCGCAACAAGGCATGGGTTGAAAAGATGCCTGCCATCATGACGGAAGCCCCCACCCTTTTCGTAGTCGGTGCCGGACACCTGCCCGGAGACAATGGAGTGTTGAACCTTCTGAAACAACAAGGATATACCATAGAAGCCATGAAATAAATCCTCTAACAATTCTCTCTAACAACAACTTTTAATGGCAGACTATACAAAGCGTGACGGTCAAATACCATCACGCTTTGTTTGCATATACACTTTATTCTCCTCATCATATCGTACATCCACGAATATACTACTTTTGCACCAAAGTCTTGGCAGTTATAGTGATAACGGCCATTTTTGACTTGATTCGATAAGAACGCAAGAAGCGAAAGTTATTATCCCTGCCTATTCGGAATCTGGAAAATTCAATAAACGTCATGGGATGATAGCAACAGTTTCTTCACGTCTATGTTATTATATACTTAGGCGTGGGGACTGTTGTCTATTTATGACGTGGGCATTTTTCAGAGCCTCGAATGCAGATAGGCAATAACAGTCCTCGCGCTTTATATAATAACCTTCGTCAACGGGGACAGACGAAATGAAAGATACCGCGTATGCATCTTACATTATTTGGAGAAATACAGTTATTTCTGTTGATTGCCGCTACATCTGCAAGCTTTCTATACTGGATAAATTATAAATACAAAAGTCTGAACAGGCAGATTATCCGGGCAATAATAGACATTCCGGTATATCTGCTGAACAGACAAGGTTTTGTCGTAAAACTGCTCAATACACCTACCGAAAAGGCGAACAGACTTCCGTTCCAAAACCTGGGAACTCTCAACATCAAAGATTTGGTGACAGACGCCGATGAATGCCGGAAATACATGACGTCGCTGTTACGCGTACTGAATACCCGCACTTCGGACAGCCTGACCCTAAAGATAAGAATAGAAAGTGGTGAGAAACTATATATCGCAGTGCGCATGGTCTACCTCAACAGAAATAATGTCATGGCCTTCATACGCGACATTACGGAAGATGAAGTCCAACGCCGGGAAAACGAAAAATACCGTTTCTTCCTTGAAAGTATTCTGGAGAACCTTCCCATCGCCACGACAGTAAAAGACAAAAACGATGAAGGACGCTACCTGATATGGAACAAAAAAGCGGCAGAGATGATGGAAGTCCCCGCTGAGGATATTGTGGGACACTATGAAGAGGAGTTCAAACCCCTAATGCAAGATAATTTCATCCAAGAGACAGACAAAGAAGTTGAAGAGTCGGAAACTCCCCAGTCCTACATCAAACACTTTGTCAATCCCAAAGGCAGAGAGTATATTCTGTCGTTTCACAAAACGCTGGTGTCCTACAACAAAGGGAAAGAGAGGTGGATTGTCAGTTCTGCACTGGACATCACCGAACTGCTGGCAGCCAAAGAGAAAGCAGAAGAAGCCAACCGCCTGAAATCGGCTTTTCTTGCCAATATGAGCCACGAGATACGCACTCCGCTAAACGCCATTGTCGGCTTCTCCTCCATACTTTCCGATGCAATACAAGACGAAGATACAAAGGAATACATACATATCATCGAAGAAAACACCCAGCTGCTGCTGCAACTGATTAACGATATTCTCGACCTGTCACGCATCGAAGCTGGCATTCTCGAATTCACAGAAGGAGATATGGATGTAAACAAGACGCTTGATGAAATGCAGACGATGGCAAAACTGAAACTTCCGTCCGAAGTCAGTATACGTCTCCTGCCCGGTGCGGATTACTGTATTATTCACACAGTCCCCAAACGGGTAAGACAAGTACTGAACAATTATCTGTCAAACGCCCTCAAGCATACGGAAGAAGGTTTCATCGACATTGGTTATCACCTGCCGCAAGAAGACAGGATTCGCTTCTTTGTCCGTGATACCGGTTGCGGCATTCCTCCTGAAAAGCAAAAGGATGTATTCGAACGCTTTGTCAAGCTAAACAGTTTTAAACAAGGCACGGGTCTCGGACTCTCCATCTGCACCATGATTGCCGAGAAAATGAACGGAAAAGTGGGCGTCAGCTCTATTCCGGGGAAAGGTTCCGAATTCTGGTTCGAAATACCCTATCAACCTACCGGAAGCCAACCTGCATAAAAAAGCCCGCCACTGACATGAACTCTGTCAACGACGGGCAACCTAAACCATCACCGATGCTATCCTGACTCACAATACCTATCGAAGCCTAAATCGCAGTTTTCCACTCTGCACCAGTTCTTCATGAGTGATACGATATCGGGACAGTTTTTTTCCTCCTAGTTCCATTTCACGGATATAAAGCGACTCTGCCGACGGGCGTTCCGTCTCTATCACCAGTTGGTCGCGTCCCCAATACTTAGGGTCGAGCTTTATGGTCACCTTATCAAATACCGGAGTAGACAGCGTATAAGCCGGTTCTCCGGGACAATCCGGATAAAAGCCCATCATATTGAAGATAGCCCAAGCAGACATCGTTCCGGTATCATCATTGCCGGGAATTCCGTCGGGGGCATTCTTGAAATACTTCTGCAAAAGGCGGTGCAGCTCTTTCTGCGTGCGCCACTCCTCACCCTTGAAATAAGAAAAAAGATGGGCGTATGCAATGTCCGGTTCGTTGGCAGGGTCGTACAGTCCTTCGTCGAACACACGCTGAAGCTTGTCTACGAACGGCTTCTTTCCACCCATGAGCCGGGCAAGCCCTTTCACATCGTGGGGAACATAGAAAGTATAGTTCCAGGCACAACCTTCGTGAAATCCAGGGTTCGGCTCAAAGTTCTCTCCCTGCCTCGGGTCGAAAGGAGCATAGAATTCACCGTTAGGCAGGATAGGACGGAAAGTACCGTACTCCTTACAGTAATAATGCTTGTAGCCCAGCGAACGTTCGTGGAACAGACGGGCATCCTCCTTCTTGCCAAGCGCAGCGGCTATGCGCGACAAGGCATTGTCGGCAATATAGTATTCCAGGGCATGCGAAACGGAATTGTCATACTGCTCCCGCAGGGGCACATATCCCAATGACACGTAGTCGTCATTGTCCGGTCGGAGCAGATTCTCCGCTCCCGGCAGGGTGGCTCCCTTGCGCATGGCTTCGTAGGCCAGTTCTATATCAAAGTCGCGCAGACCTTTCAGCCAGGTGTCGACGATGACGGGAATGGAAGGGTCGCCTTCCATGGTCAGCGTCTCACGTCCGTAGAGTTCCCATTTGGGAAGCCAGCCGTGTTCGCGGTACATGTCGAGCATGGAGCGCACCATCTGCAATTGCCGTTCGGGATATACCAGCGTAAGAAGCTGGTGCACATTGCGGTAAGTGTCCCACAAAGAAAAGACGGTATAACGGTCGCCTTGGGTAGTCAAAATCTTATCACTCTCCATAGCGGGATATTCCCCGTTCACATCTTGCAGGATATTGGGATGTATCAGCGTATGATAGAGTGCCGTATAAAAAACGGTTTTCTGCTCTTCCGTACCTCCTTCCACAAGGATGCGCGAGAGGTCATCGTTCCAGCGGCGACGGGCTTCTTCCAGCACTTGACCGAAGTTCTTTCCCTGCTGCTCGGTATCCAGATTGAGGCGGGCATTCTCCATGCTCACAAAAGAGACTCCCATCTGTACTTCCACCTGCTCGCCTTCTTCGGTATCGAATGTAAGATAGGCGCCGATATCATCTCCCGCCAGTTCCTTCTGGTAGCGGGTGTAAAGTTTGTAGCGTCCGTTATCGGGGTCCCATTCGGCCTCTACACCGGTCATGGGGCGCTGCTTCTTCCAGTAGCCCGAAGCGGCGGGCTGCTTGTTGACACGCATCACAAAGTAGATGGGAAAAACGGCTTGTGGGTTGTAGCAGAAAGTACCCAGCAGCTTCATACCTTCAAACTCGCATTTACCCGTCTGGCGCAGAAAAGCTCCCGATTCATTGGTCAGGCCTTCGCCCAGGTTCAGCAGCACATGGCTCTGCCCGGCAGGAAAGGTGAAACGCGCCACACCCGTGCGAGGAGTTGCCGTCACTTCCGTCTTCACATTGTAGCGGGTCAAGAAGTTGCTGTAATATCCGGGGGATGCCTGCTCGTCCTTATAGCGGCTTCCATATTCCTTATAATCTACGGACAGCTCTCCCGTAGTGGGCATCAGCAGCAGAGAACCCAATTCCGGACAGCCCACACCGCTCAAATTGACATGCGAGTATCCGGTAAAGAAACAATTGTGATACTCATAGGGAGTAGACCACCAGCGGGCATCTTTATCGTATTTGTTGTCCTCCGACCCCATCACGTTGAAGGGCACTACGGACATCATTCCATTGGGACAGACGGCTCCCGGATTCGTGGTACCGAAGTTAGTGGTACCGACAAAAAGATTCACATAGTCCGCAGGATGCTTCTCCGCAGCCATAGATGCCGTGAGCATTCCAAAGGAGATGATACAGAAAGTAATCAGTCGTTTCATAATATAGTAAGGATTTGTTCTTTATTAGTTAGTGAGCACGCTACCCATGCCGGTGTCATTGCATGCACTCTGCAAAGTTATTGCAAACGGTCTGCAGTGACACTGCAAACTACTTTGCAGTAGCACTGCAACAGTTTTGCAGTGACGCTGCATCAGCTTTGCAGTGGCGCTGCAACGGCTTTGCAGTAGCACTGCAAAAAGCATGCAGTATCTTTGCAGTGATATTACACTAAGTATAAGGCAGTTACGGCAGGCGCTTTTCAGCAATACCGAGCGCCTGCCAACTGCTTGGTACTTACAAAATACTTGTGCGCTTCGTGAACTCCAGAATCTCGCGGATATACCCAAAGGCAAGCCCCACTACCGTATCGGCTGCACCGTAGTATACAGCTACACGTTCTCCATCTTGCAACGCTGCGCAAGGGAACACCACGTTGGGAACATCACCTTGCAACTCATAAGGAGCAGCAGGCGCAAGCAGATACTCACGGGTGCGGTAGAGCAACTTGGCAGGATTGTCCTTATCCAGAATAGCTGCTCCCATGGAGTAACGGAAACCGTTACAAGTGGTTATCACGCCATGATAGAACATCAGCCAACCCTCGTCCGTGAGGAACGGTACCGAACCTGCCCCTATCTTGGTACACTGCCAGGCACTTTCGGGGAAAGGCGTAGGAGCCATCACATGGCGGTGTTCGCCCCAGAATTTCATGTCAGGGCTGAAGCTAATGTAGATGTCGCCAAAAGGAGTATGTCCGCTATCGCTGGGACGGCTCAAGAGCGCATATTTGCCATCGAACTTCTGAGGCAACAACACACCGTTGCGGTTGAAAGGCAAGAAAGCATTCTCGCACTGGAAGAACTCCTTGAAATCGAAAGTATAGCCGATGCCGATGGTGGGGCCGTAGTAGCCGTTGCACCACGTAATCCAGTAGCGGTCCTCAATCCATGTCACGCGCGGATCGTATTTATATTCGGACTCTATCATGTCCGTATTCCCGGCCTTGAACTTGATTGGCTCATGCTCTATTTCCCAGTGGATGCCGTCCTTGCTGAAACCGGCAAAGATATTCATCTGCACCGCCCGGTTGTCACAACGGAACACACCGGCATAACCATCCTTAAACGGAACCACCGCACTGTTGAAAATGCTGTTCGACGACGGAATATGGTAGCGGTCTATTACGGGATTCTCTGAATAACGCCACATTACATCTTTACAGCCTGCCGGCCGTTCTTCCCAAGGCATTGTGATTTTGTTGCTCATAATTGCTCTATATTATTAATTGGTTATTGTTGTTTCTTCTCATCGGCATACGTAAATGGTATGAAGTACGTAATGAGGAACGCCGGAATGGTGGCAAACAGCGTGAAGGTAAAGAACGCCTCGTACCCCAACCAGTCGCTGACAAAACCGCTGATTGTGCCCGGCAACATCACACCCAGATTCATGATGCCCGAAGCAAAGGCATAATGTGCCATCTGGTGCTTTCCCGGCGCCACCTGCTGCATCATGAACAAAGTCAGTCCCACAAAACCAAAACCATAACCGAAGTACTCGAGCACGATGGCACTACCTATCAGCAACCCGCTTTCCGGCTGGTACATGGCAAGCAGGGTATACGCCACAAAAGGCAGATTGAAGATGCAGCACAGAGAGAACAGCGTCCGCCGCAATCCCCGGTGCGAAATGTAATAGCCTGCCAACAGTGACCCCAGCACAAAGGCTGCCGCCCCATAAGTGCCGTAGTACAAACCTATCTGCTGCTCATTCAGTCCCAAGCCACCTGCCGAACGCTCCGCCTTCAAGAAAAGAGGGACAATCTTCATGACAAAACCCTCGGCAAGGCGATAAAGGATAATGAACGCTATATAGTACCAGATGTGCTTCTTCAAGAAGAAATCCTTGATTACCGCCACCAACTGCTCCCACGTCTCTCTTGCCGACTTGGCGCCGGATGCGGCCGCACCGCCCGATGGCAGCATGCGCATGTGGTAGAAGCCAAGCAGCAGCATCACCGCCGCCAATATCAGCATCACCGTCATCCATGCATGCCGGGTAGCCTCGTGGCAGACTGCCTCTGTGGCACCCTCCACCCCACCGAAACCTACCAGCAAGGCACCTGCCAGCCAGACCAGCCCGCCGGACGCCACAATCTTCGCTATATTGTAGAAGGCTCCCTGCCAACCGATATACTTGGCCTGGTCCTGCTTGTTCAGTTCCGACATGTAGACACCATCCGTAGCCACATCGTGCGTGGCTCCGCTGAAAGCAATCACTGCCAGCAGCGCAATGCATATCGCAAAAAAGAACGGTAACTGCAACGCCAAAGCCACCAGAGCAAAACCTGCTCCGGTAACCATCTGCGTCAGTACCACGAAAAACTTCTTCGTCTTGAACATTTCAAGGAACGGACTCCAAAGGAACTTCAGCGTCCAGGGCATCATGATGAGCGACGTCCACAGAGCAATCTGCGCGTCACCGATACCCATCCCCTTGAACATCAGCACAGAAACCATGTTCAGCACCACGAACGGCAATCCCATGGCGAAATATACGGTGGGGACCCACGATATAGGATTATGATTTTTTCGGCTCATCCCTTCTGTATATTATCTGTGTCACTTCAACGGTTCACTGCCCATAGTCAGCTCCAGCGTACCGCCGTCCACTATATCCTGATGCGTGAAGAATGGAGTCTCCAACTTATTGCCGTTCAGCACAATGCTCCGCACATACTTGTTGTCGCGGCTGTTGTTGTGGGCTATCACCTTGAACGACTTGCCGTCTTTCAGATGAACGGTCGCCTCGTTGAACAGCGGGCGTCCGATGGAATATACCGGCTTGCCGGGGCATACTTGATAGAAGCCCATCGCATTCAGAATGTACCATGCAGACATCTGTCCGCAGTCTTCATTGCCCGAAAGTCCGTCGGGGTTGTTGAAGTAAAGCGTATGCAGCACCTCATCCACAATCTCCTGCGTACGCCAGGGCTGGCCTACGTAGTTGTAGAGATGGGCAATGTGATGGCTTGGCTCATTGCCGTGGGCATACTGGCCTATCAGACCGGAAATATCCACCGAGGTCGATTCACCTTCCAGCTTGGAATCGGCCGTGAACAGAGAATCCAACTTGCCGATGAAGGCGTCGCGTCCTCCCATCAGTTCCACCAGTCCATCCACATCGTGGGGAACGAACCAAGTCCACTGCCATGCCGTACCTTCGCAATAGTCATCATTACGGTGATTGGAAGCGCGGGGGTTGAAAGGCGTACGCCAGTTGCCCTCACTGTCCAGTCCGCGCATGAAGCGGGTACTCGGATCGAAATAAACTTTATATCCCTCGGCAAAAGCCGCATACTTATCGCGGTTGGCTTCGTCGTCCAAAGCACCTGCCAGTACGGAGATACACCAGTCATCGTAAGCATATTCCAAAGCTTTAGCCACAGATTCATTGTCTTTATCGCAAGGCACGTAGCCAATCTTGTTCTTCCAGTACTTGGCCTGCGGCATCAGATGCGGCACAACCAAAGGATGGGTGATAATACCCGTCGTATCGTATTCTGCCGTACGGAGGCAAGCCTTGTAAGCCTCCTGCACGTCGAAGTTACGGTATCCCTTTACATAAGAATCCGCTATGAGGGAGGCTGCATGATAACCAATCATGGTACCCGTATAGTTTCCGGCCAGTTCCCACATAGGCAGGACGCCGCCCTCGCGGGACTTCTGGATGAGCGAACGGATGAAAGCCTCGTTCAGTTCAGGATCAATAATCGTCATCAGCGGATGATAGGCACGGAAAGTGTCCCATAAAGAGAAAATGGTGTAGATAGGCTCGTCCACCCTGCCTTGATGGGGCTTCAAGTCCATACCAAAGTAACGTCCGTCAGCATCGGTAAACAAGTTGGGCTGCATACCCGTGTGGTAAAGTGCCGTGTAGAACATGGTACGCTGGTCGTTGTCCTTCGTATCGATGTCAATCTTGGAAAGATAAGTGTTCCACTGCTGGCGGGCAGCACGGCGCACACCGTCAAAATCCCATCCGGAGATTTCGGCTTCCACATTCTTGCGGGCACCGTCCATATCCACGGCAGACACACCTACCTTTACCAATACCTCCTCATTGGGCTCCGTCTGGAATTGCAGTAAAGCTTTAGCTGTAGGCAGAAGCGGACCGCCTTCGTCCAATGCCATGGAGTCCGTGACCAGCGTATAGGTGAATGGTTTGGAGAACTTGGCATAGAAGTTGATATACTGGTCGAAAGCCCAATATACAGTCTTCTTGCGTCCACGGATTTCAGTATCGCTGATTACTTCCAGCTCCATCTGTTCATTCTTCTGGCGCTGGATACTGTAATCCAGGTCGAGGATAAAACCTGCATCTTCCGCTTTCGGGAAGGTATAGCGATGAATCGCCGCACGTTTGGTAGAGGTCAGTTCGGCTTTCACCCCGTAGCGGTCCAAAAATACGGAATAATATCCCGGTTCGGCTGTTTCATTCTCGTGGGAAAAGGCAGAGGCGTACGCCATCTGCTGGCTCTTCGAGCCCATGGAGTGGTAATCCTGCCGACCTACAGTGGGCATCAGCAGCACATCCCCGTAATCGGCACAACCCGTACCGCTGACGTGGGTATGTGAAAATCCGTTGATAGTAGTATCTGCATAGTAATATCCGGAGCAGGCATCCCACTCGTAGATACGCGTGTCGGGGCTGGGCTGAATCATCCCGTTGGGAACTACCGCTCCGGGATAGGTATGCCCATGTCCACCCGTACCGATGAACGGATTGACGTAAGACGCATAGTCCGGTGCCGTCTGGGTACAGCTGCAAACCGCCCCCAGCAGAAAAAGTCCGCCCAACAGTATGGAACTAGATTTCATGTTTTTCTTCATATTGTTTATTGTATAAGTAGGTGTATAGCTTCATAATAGAATCTTGTTATATGAGAATGCTTGAGGAGGGCCGCCCTATTACTTTGAGCAAAGCCCTCCTTTGTTTCATGTATGAAAAGGTTCAAGCATCCGTTTTCCGAAACCTCAGTTTACGGAAAACACGGCATCAGCGTACCTTCTTCATCGTATAGTTCTCACTCACGAAGTAAGGAACATCGGGGAAGATGTCGGTCTCAATCTCACCGCCTACATACTTATAGGGATTGATAGCCCATCTGTTGCCTAAGCCATAGATATGCATATCACCGTTAGGAGCAATAGCACCATCCATATAGTAATCATCATAGTTAGGATATGCTTTCCACTGGAAATTCTTGCTGTAAGTACCGAAATGCATCTTGTAGGTAGCAGGGTCTTCAGCATCGCCCTCATGAATGGTTTGCGGATAGATGAGCAGTGCACCGTTATAGTAATCGCAATGCATCGGATACTTACCGGTGATTTCGGGGAAAGTACCCCAGTTGTAAACCACATATCCGGTACCTTCTTCATCCTTCTCTATAATTACATTCTTCTCAAACTCCTGACTGCCTTTCCAATCCCACCAGCGAGGATTACCTTCTTCATCCACATAGGTAAAGAGGGAATTGCTGGAAGTTACCTTCCACTCGCCGACCAAATCTTCATAACCCAACATTTTGCCCTGATAAGCTTCACCGGTACGGCTCCAGTACTTGCCACTCCATTCCACTCCATCATCAAAGAGCACCTCACTTATTTCCGAAAGCAACACGTAATACTGATACATCAGTGGTTTGGGGTTGTAGAACATCTGAATGCCATAACCTTCATCTTTCACTTTCTGGAATTTGCTCTTGTCAAATCCACTCCAGCCTCCGTTCAGCTCATCATTAATCTTCCAGGGTAACGGAGCATACTTGGATTTGGGCAGGTTCTCAAAATGAGACTCTTCACGGCCAAAGGCTCCATTAGGATTCTGATTCTGGTAATAACCGTAGGTCATATAATCCACAATATCACCTACTTTCACACCTTCTACCTCGCCGTCGGGAGAGTCGAGAGAACCATATTCATACACACCAATCAACTTTTTGCCAAACACTTGGCGGCATTCGTAAACCAAGCGCGCGAAGTTGGCACGTGAACGTTTTTCGAAGCCGGGACTGGGATTGGAGTTATTATAACTGGTGTACTCATCATCAAAGTCAATGCCATCCAAACCATAAATATCCAAGTAGGCTTTCAGTTCCTTAGCAAAGTCTTTGGCAGCAGCTTCCGAAAGGTTGCCCATACCTGCCTCGTCATGGTTACCAAGAATAGTCATCACCACCTTAATGCCTTTAGCCTGCAAAGGACGGATGAACTTATCCGCATTTCTCAGCAAGAAAGAAACCTGGTCATTGCAGAAAACATGAACGCGACCAGTCTTGCTATCCACATTGATGTTAGCTGCAAAAATGCTGACAACATCAAAGAAAGGCTTTCCGTCGCTCTTCATAGTATATTCACCCATATTCAAGATGTTCTCGTCATTTACTTCCACAAAGCAATGTGTAAGTATATCACCCTTACTGATACTCTCAGGAATAGCAGCCAAAGGCTTTACCAAGTAAATATATTCCTGATTGTTTGTAGAAACTTCCACACCGTTATTGGCAGATGCAGAAACGGCAACAGCATAAGTCTGTCCGATTGTGCCTCCGGCATTGATATTCAGTTCCACAGAAGCCGACTTCTGTTCGCCCGCCTTGATAGTGGCAGTTCCACCGTTCGCCAGGCTCAGCTTATCGGCGGGATACATTTTATAGCTTGTTCCATTCTTCTTATTGTAAGCCTCCAAAACGTCTTCGTCCACTTTGAAGGTCACCGTAACATCCTGCTCTGCAGCTTTGCTCAGTTCAAAATAGAGATGTCCGGTAGCAACCTTGTCGCCAAAAACAGAAATCGGAGTAAGTTCACGTGCACCGGCGGCAGACTTTACATAGCCATACACGCCATCCACAGTATCCAGCTTGTCACTGTTGCCGGTGTTGATGACAACATCATCTTCACAACCGGTGAAGCATATTCCTGCACATGCAAAAGCCATTGCCAGCAAGCCTGATTTTACATGATTCATATATTTCATAATCAATATCTTTTTATTTGAATTAAGGTATAACTAAATTATTTAGCGGGCAGTTCCACAGCAGTCCAAGTCAATGATTCCACTGCAGTAGCATTGTTCTCATTTCCGCTATAATCGTGAATGGCAGTACCGGCGCCCTCATCGAACTTCCAGTAAGAAACCAGTCCGTCAGCATCCGGCTCTACCTGGTAGAAGTGGTCCTTTGCATTGATTTCTGCTGATGTCAACACCTTGTTCCAGATACGCACCTCTGAGATATTACCTTCCAACCAACGGTCACGATTGTATGAATGGCCAATCCAGAATCCGTTACCTTCATCGGTCATGGTCTGGCCCCAGTTCACGACTCCGCAGTCCAAAGTAGTCTCCAGCATATTCTTACCATTGATGTAGATTATAACTGTTTTTGCATCCGCATCGTAGGTCACAGCGATATGTGTCCATTCGTTTGTCGGAATAACCAGACTCTCATCGGTCACATTGCCGCTACTTGTAGCCACCTGCAACTGGTTTTGAGGAATTCCGGCATCACCGATGCGGAGCAGGAACTTACCTTCGATACCCATAATGGAAGTCAGCATCTTGTCAAACTTGCTTACACGAATCAACGCTTCTGCCGTCAGCTTATTCATATTATTGGCTACATCTGGATTGGTCCAAGTTACGTAAACCAGATTCTTGGTAATATCAGGAACCGTATTAATCAATGCGGCACCCTTCAGCACGTAGTACATGGTACCGGAGCTCTTCAAGACTCCGATGCTTGCCTGGTCTACCGTAACCGGCAATACATATACCTTCTCACGGTCCAGCTCCGTCAAGTTCTTGAAGCTGACAGTGATGTCGTCTGAAATGACAGCACCGGCCAAAATGGTAGCCTGCGGAGTTTCTACCGTATAATAGTTTTCCGGCAGAGCCTCGGCTGTGTCATAATAGGTAGCGTTATAAGTAGCTACCAGTGAAGGGTCCGCCTTCAAGGCAATAGTTATATCCTGCGATTCAGGACGGGCCATTGAAATCCGGAATGAACCTTCCGTATCGGAAACAGTGTTTTTCAACAACACAGTACTGGTCATCGCCGAGCCGTTGATATACACCTGATTATCGAAATTCTCAACGTCATTATCATTACAAGCAGCAAATACACCTGCCAATAATGCCATCGATACTAAATATATACTTTTCAGTTTCATGATATTCTTTTATTTTTTAGGAGCAGGATTCATAATATTGATAGCTTCTCTCACGTATTGATAGGTATTGGTAGCATTGTAATAATCATTCTGCATGTTCTCAATAGCCAGACCAGCTTTTGTAAACTCTGCAGACGGTTCTGTCACCCAATAAGCAGCTTCCGACAGAGCTCTCAAAGCATTGTAATATCCGGTAGTCTTATCTGTTGTATCCAGAGAGACGGTAGATGCCGATACAATGAAGCGGTCAGCCGGAACACCGTCTGCCATCAAGGCCTGAAGCGCTTCTATCCCCAGTTGGGCAACATCCGTGACATCATTTGTAATCAAGATGATATGGTCACAAGAAGAGAGCACAGACTGGCCTATCAGGTTGGCAGGATACCCCTGGAACACCAGTTGCTTACCTGAATTGGCACTCTTCCAGTTGGATATCACACCGAAGAAAGTATCCTGATTTGCCTTTGCTTCAGCCTTGTCGGCTTCGGACATGTAGATAGGATTGCTACCACGATACTCGGCTACAATACCGTCGAAAGGTGCTTCAAGAGCTATCAGTCTGTTCAGCTCAGCCGACAGATAAGCCGAGAATGCAGATGTTTCTGTTCCTTCTTTCACCTTGTCGGTATGTTCCTTCAAGATATTGTCATAGCTGATGGAATAGAATACTTTCGTTCCCTTCTCATGTACATTTGCAATATCTTCCAATTCGAATTCCGCCAAATCGGGAGTAGTTGCGATAATTACGTCCAGGCTGTCGGGAACATCCGACATGTGCTGCCCGCGGCTGAAAGGAACTTTCTCACTATTATCAAACCAGCCGTATACAATCTTATGGTCAGAATTCTTGTATTCCTGCAAGTTCTTCAGATACTTGGCATACAGTTCGGGAGACTGTTCGTCGATTCCGGGTTCTTTCAGTTTAATACTCTCTGAATCCGTCCAGTCGGAGCAGGCAGACAATGCCAATACGGAAAAAGCTGCCAGCGCGATTCCTTTGAATGATTTCTTATATAATTTCATAATTATTCAGCATTTATTGTTATTATTTGCGTGCCCACCATACGTCAGTAGCCATGTTGTCCGGTCCACCCAGATAGCTGTTTACTGCCTCTTGCACGTTTTCAGTATTACTTGTATATTCTTCAGAAGGATAAGGCATACGGCGTGCACCTTTCTCGCTATCAACAATTCCACCACTCAAGTTACCTTCACTGGTTGCAGGCAACAGTTTGGGATAGCCTGTACGGCGATAGTCAGCCCAAGCTTCGTTACCTAACGGCCAATTCGCAATCCACTTCTGGGTAATGATACGTTCCTGTTTTTCTTCCTTGGATGCCCCTTCATTCCACTTGACAGTAATGGCTGAAAGGTTCTTTTCATAAGTATTAAGACCGGCGGGATCTTTGTAAAGAGCAGGTACACTGCTTTCATCAGCCAGATAGCTGTCTACACCGGTAGCTCCCCACTGTTCGAAAGAGAGACGGACACCTTGTTCATAAAAATCAGCAGCGGTTCCTTTCATGTTGAAACCATAGATTGCAGTGGCTTCAGCACGCAAAAAAGCAACTTCTGCCGCATTCATCCAAAGCACGGGATCAGAAGAGGAAATCTTCACACGTGAATAATTGATGAAATACTCCTTCATCTTACTGAGGTTGATACCGCGACGTAATCCTACATAAGTCTCTCCAGGCCATTTTGATTCCTCAAAATAGCTGGCACGACGATTGTCGTTGTAACCGTTCATGTAGCAGATGATGTCGGCAGCAGGATGGGTATCACCACCTGAAGCTTCTTCATTGTAACGTACTGCCACAAACAACGGATTGCTAATTGTACCGAAATACTTCCATGTAGCATTGTCTGCATTTGTTTCAATCAGACCCAACTCGTGATTCACTGCACTTTCAGCCATTTCTTTAGCCTTAGCAGGGCTTACATTGGCAATACGGATAGCCAAACGCAGTTTCAATGAATTGGCAAACTTCACCCACTTCTGTACATTACCACTGTACACGAAATCTGCAGAAGCAACCAACGCCGCATTTCTGTTTTCAGTCAGCACCTCGATGGATTCGTCCAGTTCCTTGAAGAATGCGTTATATACTTCTTCCTGCGTATCATAAGGAATGGTAATCTTGCCATCCTGACCGATTTTAGAATAAGGAATAGGACCATACGCATCAGTCACGCGACTCATGGCAGCAACCTTTATGATTTGAGCAATGGCATAAGGAACCGGATTATTGGTATTCTCCGATACTTGTTTCACTGTGCTCAAGTTACCGTAAAGTGTTGAAATGATACGGTCACTTATCAAGAACACACGCGTCCAGTCATTTGTAGCATTAAAATTGGATATTGTATTGGACCAGCCGGCATTTGAATCGGCAAAATAACCTCCCAACGGTCCACCCAACAAACAATCAGTAAACTGTGCCGTATTGACATCTGATGAGATAACCGTACTTGCCAAGTTACTCATGGCAGAACCCAGTGCATAATCATCCGGAGTCAAATCACCCGGTTGATAAGGATTGGAGTTGATATCCATATAATTGCCGGTACAGGACATAAAGCCCATAACCAACGGAGCAACAATCAATTTATTTATAATATTTTTCTTTTTCATATCGTTTGGTATTAAAATTTAAAGCTCAAGCTAAAGCCGATGTTACGCAAAGCCGGCATCATGAAATAGTCTATTCCCTGATAAAAGTTATCGGTAGAAGCTACACTTTCGGGATCGAAAGGAGCCTTGCTGTAAATCATCCACAAGTTGCGGCCTACCAACGAAACCTTGATATCGCACACATCATTCAACAACTTTCTGGGGATGGTGTAACCCAAAGATACTTCCTGCAGACGAACATTGGTAGCAGAATAAGTGTAGTATTGGGGAACAGACGTGCCGCTACCTACTACACCGTACCATGTTTCGGGGTTTACCTTATCTCTACCATTCACCAACACGTAACCTAAATCACGTGCATCGGCAGAAGCCTCGGACACACCGTAATAGTCCAACATAGCTTGTGTACGTGAGTAAACCACACCACCCAAACGGGCTGAAATCAAGAAACCTGCTGTGAAATTCTTCCAAATGAAGTTATTACGCCAAGCCAAATTACCTTTAGGAAGTACGCTTCCCAACTTGATGTATTTATCCGGGTCCGTTATGGCTTCCGTAGCAACCGTTCCATTTTGGTCCACAAAAATCTGTCCATTGGCATCACGTTTCATATCTCGCAGTGAGTAAAGGTCACCCATGCTCCCACCTTCTTTCAGCAAGAAGCGGGCATCACCTAAGCCACCCATATTCAACGTGCTCAAAGAGAACAGCTCACCGGTAACGGGATTGATGGCATTGTCTGCCAAAGTCAGGATTTTATTCTTGTTACTGGAGAAGGTTATACCGGTATCCCATGTAAAATCTTTCCAGGTATTCTTGTAATTCAGCGACAACTCAATACCGGAGTTACGTACGGCACCAGTCTGGATATACATAGCCGACCAACCGCTGACAGGCAACTGCGGGTTGAATGTCTGGTTCATAGTCTTGGCATTGTAATATGTCACGTCCAATTCAAAGTTCTTGAGGAAACGCATGTTCAAACCGATTTCCCAAGAATTGGTACGTTCAGGTTTCAAATTGTACAACGGATATTGGGTCGTGATACTCCACTGGCCGGAACTTGAATTCCATTCATAGTGAGGATTAGCCAAATATCTGGAGAAAGCACTACCAACAGATGCCCATGAACCACGAACCTTTATAAAAGAAAGATAATCTTTGTTCAAGTTAGGCATTAGCTCAGACAGTACAACAGAACCACCGACTGAAGGATAGAAGAATGATTTGCTGTTGGAGTTGGGACCTGCCAGCTGTGAAGGCCAGTCGTTACGTCCGGTCAGCGTCAAGAAGTAAGTGTTCTTGTAACCAAGCTCAGCCGAAGCGAAGAGAGACTGGGTCTGTTCACGCCATCCTTCCTGCAAACGCTGTGTCTTGCTGGCACTCAGGTTCTGGATGGCAAAGTAGTTGGTCAAACCTACCGGTTCGCCGCTGAAGGCATCGCCACCATCAGCAATCGGACCACGTGTTTTCATTGCATCCGAACGTATATCGGAGAATGAACCACCAACGTTGGCCTGGAGTGACCAATCTTCACCGAAATATTTGTTGATACTCACCAGGAAGTCTGCATACAACTGTTTGTCCTGCATCTTGGTAATACCATAAAGACCTCGTGAAGAGCTCTCGGTGAGCTGTGTATTGGTAGAAGCATAGAACTTTTCTGTATAATCATTGTTGGAGTTATCCAAACGTACACGTCCTGAAACAGTCAGCCAGTCCAGAATCTTATAGCTCAAACCGGCATTCAGCATATAGCGGTCCTTCTTGTTCTGGCGCAGATTGCGGTAGTTAATCCAATAAGGATTCTGCATTACCATACCTTCGTCACCTACCGGCCAGTATTGCGTATAAATCTTACGGGCAGCGTCATAGCGCTCATACATGCTGATATCAGACCAGTCGTTGCTGCGCGGGAACAAATAAGCACCCACCAACGGGTTGTTGTAAGTACCCTGGTTCGTCATGTTCTGGTCATTCTGCAGAATATAGCTTGCACCGAAGTCCAGAGTCATCTTGTCGTCCAGGAAAGTAGTGGTGTTACGTACCGTGAAGTTGTAACGGTTGTATTTGTTGTTGGGAACAATCCCCTTGGAGTTTACTGCAGCAGCCGATGCATACGTCTGATTTTTCTCTGTACCGGTTGACAAAGAAATACTTTCCGTACCTATAATACCCGTCTGGAAATAATCATCTTTCGGGCTGTAATTGTAATTATTGGCAGCAGACAAAGGTGCTCCCCAGCTCATGGCTCCTGAAGTGCTCATCACACCACCGGTTCCCGTACCGTAACGGTTTTGGAAGCTCGGCATCACAAACGGATTGGTGAATTCGGTATTGCTGCTGACAGTAAGGCTCACCTTACCTTCTTTACCTTTCTTTGTAGTAATGACAATGGCACCGTTGGCAGCTTCCGAACCATACAAGGCGGCAGCGGCAGCCACCGGTCAAGACTGACATAGACTCGATGTCTTCCGGGTTGATGTCGGCAATCGGTTCTGAAGAACCCTGAGAGTCGAACTCCTTACCTCCGGCAGTACCACGTCCGGAGAAAATAGGCACACCGTCAATAACATAAAGTGCATTGGAAGACTGCATGATGGATTTCGTACCACGCATCACTACCTTTGATACGCCACCCACACCGGATGAAGAAGCATTGATATTCACACCCGCTACCTTGCCACTCAATGAATTTACAAAGTTGGCGTCTTTATTGGAAGTAATGGCATCCGTATTCACCTGCTGTACATTGTAGGACAATGCCTTTTCCGATCGCTTGATACCGAGGGCAGTGACCACCACTTCTTCAATCATCTGCGTGTCATTCTGCATCAGTACATTAATGGAAGCTGAACCGGTCGCCGAAATTTCCTGCGACTTATAACCGATATAAGAGAATACAAGTACCGGATTCGCTTCTGTAGTGGTCAACGTAAAGTTACCGTCCAGGTCTGTAATACAACCATTGCTGGTACCTTTTACCAATACGTTCACACCAATCAGAGGCCCCATATCATCTGATACGACTCCGGTAATAGTCCGCTCTTTCCCCTGTTGCTTACCTTCTTGTGAAGTAGCGGTCTTTTCTGAAAGATAAACGATGTTGTCCTCCACTTTATACGAAATGTTCTTCCCCTTGAGAATAACATTCAAAGCATCTTCAATGGATACATTGTTCACTTTAACGTTTTCTACTGACAGCGCAGCCAGCTTGTCGTCATAAAAAAATTGATACTTGGATTGAGACTTGATTTGTTCAATGACTGTCCCCAATGTACCGCGAGACACATTCAGGTTTAACTGGGCAAAGCCCCACTGGATAGAAACTGCCATGAACAACAAAACTAATAAAGCCCGCATGAACGTCGAACTCCGAAAAGCATAATTGTCTTTCATAAACACAATTTATAGGTTATACAATAAATTACTTCGAGAGATTCATTCTCTCGCATTCCTATATAAAACAACAGACAATGAAAATACACTTACTGAAAAAGTATCTTTTTTATCATTAATCCTAAAAAAAAGAGTTACCCCGAAAACAAGTTGATATATCATTTTGCTCAATATTACTAACGAAGTAAATAATTATTTCCACCTGATTCAAGAAAAACACCTATAATACAGATAGTAAATAACAAAATGATATATCAACTTATTTTCGAGGCAACCCTTTTCTTACTATATTATTACTATTCTTTACTTCTTCAGTTCATTCGAGAAAGAATAAGGATAATCTTCCGGCTGCGTACCTCTCTTCATATTAGGCTGGCTGCCCATATCAAACCTCAAGGTACCGCCATTCAGCAAATCGCCATGCGTCAGATAATTCCTGGAATAATCCACGCCGTTCACCTTGAGAGACTCGATATACATGTTCTCCGGTGAGTTATCCGGAGCGTCAATTGTCAGGGACTTACCGTTCTCGAAATGGAGGGTAGCCTTACGGAACAGAGGGGCGCCCAATACATACTCGTCCGTACCAGGGCAAACCGGATAGAAACCAAGTGCAGAGAAGACATACCACGCGGAAGTCTGACCGTTGTCCTCGTCACCGCAATAACCGTCGGGACCGGCAGTATACATGCGGTTCATTACCTGACGAAGCCAATATTGGGCCTTCCAAGGTTCCCCGGCGTAGTTATAAAGGTAAATCATGTGCTGGATGGGCTGGTTGCCATGGGCATAGTTACCCATATTCATCACTGTCATCTCACGGATTTCATGGATTACCTGGCCGTAGTAGCTGTCATCGAACAAGGGCGGGACAATAAATACAGAGTCAAGCATCTCTACGAAAGACTCTTTTCCACCCATCAGGTCTATCAGACCTTGAGGGTCGTGGAATACAGACCAGGAATAGTGCCAGCTGTTACCTTCAGTAAAGGCGTCACCCCACTTCAAAGGAGAGAAAGGAGACTGGAACTGGCCGTCTTGATTACGACCACGCATCAGCTTGCTTTCCTTATCAAATACATTCCTATAGTTCATGGCACGTTCCGCAAAGAGTTTCTGCTCCTTCTTCGGACGGTTCAGTTCTTTTGCCATGCGGTAGATGCACCAGTCATTATAAGCATACTCCAAAGTACGGGCAGTGTTCTCGTTGATTTTCACATCGTAGGGAACATAACCAAGCTTGTTGTAATACTCATAGCCGAGGCGACCCGTAGAAGAGACCTCGGGATGGACATTCTTTGTACCGTTGATGAGACCTTCGTACAACGTCTGCACATCCTCCACCTTCACACCTTTCAGATAGGCATCTGCCAGTACGGAAGCAGAGTTGTTGCCAATCATACAGCCACGGTGACCCGGACTTGCCCATTCGGGGAAGAAACCGCTTTCCTTATAGGTGTTGACAAGACCTTCCTGAATCTGCCTGTTCACCGACGGATACATCAGGTTGAGGAATGGGAAAAGACAGCGGAAAGTGTCCCAGAAACCGGTATCCGTATACATATAGCCGGGCAACACTTGCCCATTGTAGGGACTGTAATGAATCGGATTTCCCGCCTCATCCAGTTCATAGAATGCACGCGGGAACAACAAGGAACGATACAAACATGAGTAGAAAGTACGGTACTGGTCAAGGGTTCCGCCTTCCACATCAATACGGCCCAGCACCTTGTTCCAGGCATCCTGACCTTTCTGAACCAGTGTTTCCAAATTGTCATTGCCAAGCTCCTTCAAGTTACGGTCAGCCTGCTCAAAACCGATGAAAGAAGAGGCTACACGGGCATGTACCACTTCACCCTTACGGGTTTTGAAACCGATAACAGCACCGGCATGTCCGGCTTCCTGCTCAACCTTATTCTCGGTCAAGACGCCATCGGCTACAGACGCCTTATAAGTAAAAGGCTTGTCGAACTCTATCACGAAATAGTTCTTGAAGTTCTCGGGAACACCGCCGCTGTTACGGGTAGTATAACCGATAATACGATTCTGTTCCGGAAGTATCTTCACATAAGAGCCCTTGTCAAAGGCATCGACAACAATGTATGAATGATCATTTTCAGGGAAAGTGAAACGGAACAATACGGCACGGTCGGTAGGGGTGAACTCGGTAACCACATCGTGTTCGGCAAGATATACCTTATAATAATGAGGAAGTGCTACTTCGCCCTTGTGGGAGAACCAGCTTGCACGCTTCTCTTCATCAAACTCGGGTTTGCCAACCACCGGCATAATGGAGAACTGCCCGTAGTCGTTAATCCAGGGACTGGGCTGGTGTGTCTGCTTGAAACCACGGATCTTGTTCGCGGTATAGACGTATTGCCAGCCGTCACCCATCTTACCTGTCTGAGGAGTCCAGAAGTTCATACCCCAGGGACGTGCGATCGCAGGATAGGTATTACCGGTGGAAAGCTCGAAAGTAGACTGCGTGCCGACAAGAGGACTGACATACCGGGTAAAGTCTTTGGCATGCAGCCATAAAGCACTGCTCACAAAAAAAAACAATAGGATTAATTTTCGCATAATATTAGAAAGTTGTTAGTATTAAATAAATTCTTCTCGTCATATCTCGAATTTGTGCGGCCTTCCTACTTCATTGAGGAGAGGAAAACACTGTTCCCCACAATTTTATACTCCAATGGAATGGCATTCTTTATCAGATTCAGCACAGCCCCTACACTCTCTTTTTTCTTCAGTGTACCCGAGTAAGTCTTGCTTACATCTATGTTCGGTGCCAGAATTACCCTCACCCCATACGAATTCTCCAATGTACGCGCAATGGTGTATAGGTCAGCCTTCTCAAAGACAAACTCATTATTGTGCCAGTTTTCGATTCCCGTATCCACCTGCTTCACCACCAGACGCCTAGTCATTCCGTTCAGCTCGGCTTTCTGTCCGGGGGCAAGGATAATCATACCCTCGCCATGATTACCTTTCACCTCTACTTCGCCTTTCAAAAGGGTAGCTACTGCAGACATCTTAGCCTTGTCAGACTTGAGGTTGAAAACAGTTCCCAATACTCTGACCTGCATGACCTCACTCTGTACGACAAACGGTTTTTCCGGATTCCTCATCACCTCAAAATATCCTTCTCCTTCCAGATAAACCTTTCTTCCCTTCCCTGCAAACTCATGTGGATATTTCAGGGTAGTGTTTTTATTCAGCCAGACTTTGGTTCCATCCGGCAGTTTCAGTTCCTTAATCTTATCATGAGTGGTGACAGCCAGTAATGTTTCCGGCTGGCTATAAGTCTGATAAAAAAGATAGCCGAAAGTACCCAAAAGGAAGAAGCCCACAAATACGGCCGCATACCGTATCCACCCAACCATCCTCCGTACCTTGTATTGTTTCGTCTTCTCTTGTTCCAGCCTTTTAAACAATCGCTTTTCGGCCTTTTCTATGTCTTGTGTATTCGAAGTATCCCCCAGTCTCCCCAAGTGGTAAATCTCCTCCAGCCTGAACAATTCGCGTGCATTCTCACCCGACTCTTCCAGCCAGGCGTTCACCTCACGAAGTTCATCTTCCGTACATTCACCCATAAGGAACTTGGCCAATATCTCCTCATTCAACTTATTCATTCTTTCCTTCATTATGATAATAAAACAACGCTGCTCGCAAAAACACTTACTTTCCCGATGAAAAACAGAGCCAACATCAGGTTCAGATACCCCAGTTTATCACGCAGCAACTTCAAAGCTTTGTACATGTGGGCCTCCACCGTACGCAATGACACTCCCATTGTATCAGCTATCTCCTTATTCTTCATATCATGCAGATAGCTGAGTTTGAATACCATCCGGCACTTGTCCGGCAATTCATTGATGGCATCGGACAGCTTCCTCCTGAGTTCGGCATCCTCTATCCGTTTCACCACATCATTGCTGTCAGGTTGATAGAACTCAACCCTCTTTTTATGGATTTCGAGCATGACAGCCTCATAGCCACTCACAATGTCCCGATGCTTCAGAACGTTCAAGGCACGGGTATACACCGCCCTATACAGAAAAGCCTGAATCTGCTCTCCCACCTTCATGGTATCTTTCCGCTTCCACAGCTCCACGAAAACATCCTGTACCACATCTTCCGCATCTTCTTCCCCCACAATGCGTGTGGCATAGAACAGCAGGTTGGTATAATACCTGCGGAAAAGGGATTTATATGTCAAGTCGAAATGTTCATTCATATGTTAGCCGGTTATCGGGGACTGTACCATGCCTGACCTGGCTTATCCCCCATTTCAAATTCGAAAACACTTCCATCCATTATCTGTTCATGCGTAATATAACTTTTGTCATAGTTCTTACCGTTGAGTTTGACAGATTGAATGTAGCAATTTTCCTTGCTCACCGCCGGCGCCAGTACCGTAAAGGTCTTTCCACCGGGCAGGTGCATCTTCATTTCCGGATATAGGGGGGTACCGATTTCATATTTTCCACCAACCGGGTCTACCGGATAAAAGCCCATCGCACTGAACACATACCAGGCGGACATCTGTCCGCAATCCTCGTTGCCGCACAAACCGGCAGGAGTGTTCAGGTAGAGTTCACGCATCACCCGGGCTGCATATTTCTGGGTTTTCCAAGGTTGATCCACAGCATTGAACAGATAGATGACGTGATGGCTAGGCTCATTTCCATGCGCATACTGGCCAATCATCCCGGTGCTGAAAATAGGCAACTCATCATCTGCAGAAGGATTGTAAGTAAACATACTGTCCAGCTTCTGGGCAAACCGTTCCTTACCTCCGGTCAAAACTATCAAACCGTCAATATCCTGCTGCACAGACCAGAAGTATTGCCAGCCGTTGCTCTCGCAGATGTGCGGAGTATAGTCGTCCGGCGAGAAGTTCCGGATAAACTCTCCCTTGTCATCACGGGGCTGCATGAAAGAACTTACCGGATTGTAGACATTCCGGTAATTACGGGAACGCTTATAAAACTCGTCCGCAACCTCCTTATCGCCCAGCTTCTCTGCCATACGGGCTATACAATAGTCATCATATGCATATTCCAGTGTTTTAGAAAGTGACCAGTTTTCCGAATTATACTGATCTGTCACATTATAAGGAACATAGCCATATTTCTTATATAACCCAATGCCACGATAGGAATCGATATTGGCAGTAGCTACACAAGCCTCCAAGGCCTTTTTCGCATCGAAGTCCCCAATACCTTTCAGATAGGCATCTACAATAACCGGCACAGAGTGGTAACCTATCATCATATCTGTCTCGCCCCCCTGAAAATTCCATACGGGAAGGCGGCCGTTCTGTTCGAAGAAGGCGAGGAAGGACTTCACCATATCATTCACTCGTTCCGGCTCAATAAAAGTATAGAGAGGATGAGCCGCACGGTAAGTGTCCCACAAGGAGAAAGTACTGTAATTTGTCCAGCCCTCTACCCGGTGCACTTGCTTGTCGGGACCGTAATAGGCGCCGTCCACATCACTGTAAATGGTAGGAGCAATCATCGAATGATATAAAGCTGTATAGAACTTGACTTTCTCATCGCGGTCATCGCATTTTATTTCTATCCGGGACAATTGTTCGTTCCAATCATCCTGCACAGCAGCCAGGTATTTGTCGAAATCATCATCAGGTACTTCTGCTGCTAGATTACGTGCCGCCCCTTCCATACTTACACCGGAGATGGCAGTACTGACAAGAATCTGTTCTCCTTCCTTAGTCTGAAAGTCGAATCGTGCAATGACAGATGTTCCTATCCGCTTGCCTTCTTTCTCTATGGCAGCTGTATCGAGCTGCATCGCAGCAAACGGTTTGGAGAAACGTGTACGGAAGTAGAGGCGCTGGTCGCGTGCCCAACCGTCAGAGTAACGGTAACCTTGCACCGTTACCGAATCGACGGCTTCTATGTGAGAATCATTGGTAAAATCCCAATTCATGGCTTTCCGCAAATTCAGGAAAACGGCAGCATCGGCTTTTGGGAAAGTATACCGCTGAATGCCACAACGCTCGGTGGCCGTCAACTCTACATTTATATTATAATCTTTCAGACGCACCTGATAATATCCAGCGCTTGCCGACTCTTCCGAATGAGAGAACAAAGAGTGAATGCCGAGCGGAGCTTCCGCCTCCTTATAAGGCAATGTCACCGGCATAAAAGAGATGTCATACAAGTCACCAGCGCCGGTTCCGGAGAGATGGGTATGGCTGAAGCCTGTAATGGTACTGTCCGGATAAAAATATCCGGAAATACGGTCCCAGCCCGGCAGTCCGTTGTCAGGACTGAGCTGCACCATGCCAAACGGCGCCTGGGCACCCGGATAGGTGTTTCCAGTAAAATCTGTACCGATAAAGGGATTCACAAACTCTGTATAAGACACACTCTTCACATCCGACACCTGCGAGGTGCATGCCAGAAAGGATGAAAAGACCACAAACAAACAACAAGATTTTATCAAATTCATAACATTATAGGGTTAACGTGTATAGTATAACAACCTAACCGGATAAAACACTTATACATCTTGTCACTTTTCTACAGAATTCATGCAAACAAAAGTAATACAAAATTCCGATTAATCCTCTTTTTTATTTTGTAAAAATATACTTTACACTATCTTTGTCACAAAAAGTCACAATGAATTACACGACCTATCTTTTCGACTTTGATTATACGCTTGCTGATTCTTCCCGCGGAATCGTCACTTGTTTCCGCAACGTACTGACCCGTCACGGATATACAGAGGTGACGGATGACGACATCAAACGTACTATCGGCAAGACTCTGGAAGACTCTTTTTCCATCCTCACCGGCGTGACAGATGCCGGACAACTGGCAGGATTCAAGGCAGAATACCGAAAAGAGGCCGATACGCATATGACTGTCAACACGGTGCTTTTCCTGGAAACCAAGTCCGTACTGACTGCACTGAAGGACTCCGGCGCCCGCATCGGAATCATCTCGACCAAATACCGATTCCGCATCAAGGAACTCCTCGACCAGCATTTTCCTGAAGATTTTATGGACATCATCGTGGGTGGTGAAGACGTGAAAGCCGCCAAGCCATCTCCCGAAGGGCTACTCCTTGCCATTAAGCGGCTACATGTCAGCAAAGCCGAGACCCTCTATATAGGCGACAGCACGGTAGATGCGGAAACAGCCCAAGCGGCCGGAGTAGACTTTGCTGGAGTCACCCACGGAGTAACCACTGCCAAAGAATTGGAGAAGTACCCACACCGGAAAATAATGAACACCTTGGAAGAACTGCTGGCAGTTCAGGAGGAGTATCCTTCCATATTCAAGATTGAAAATCCCATCCGGCCGGAAAACGCGCATGCCACTTCTCCCCGGAAACAGAAAAGGATAAGCGTCTGGCAAATCCTCCTTCTAGTGACACTCTTCTGGCTGGCTATTGAAGAGCTGGACATGACCGACGACAGCAACTTCTTCCCCCGGTTGTTTTCATACTGACATTGTGGGGTATCCTCCAAAAAAGAAGGATACTACCCAACAAAGCAAAAACTTTCATCGACTCATGGTGGCACCCCTGCGCAGTACGCTTACGCGCATTTCACATCAAGCTGATACAAGGGAGAAAAACTCCTCCCGCTGGCAACGAAACCTGCACCTGCCTGAATTGTGGCACCACCTATACCGGCAACTACTGTAACCGTTGCGGACAAAGCCGTAACACTCCACGCTATCGGTTGAGCAACGCGCTTAAAAACATTGCCGGAGGCTTCTTCAATATAGATAATGGCTTTGGACGTACCCTTCTGGAACTCCTCTACCGTCCGGGATACATGATTAGAGACTTCATCGGCGGTAAGCGTGTAGAGTATTTTCGCCCGTTCCCAGACACTCTTCATTCTTGCAGCCCTTTATATCATGGCTGTACAACTGGTAGACCCGGAAGCTCTGAGCAAAAAAGAAAAGACGGAAAAGACAGAGCAGACAGACAAAGAAGAAATCATTGCCGCTAAAGAGAAGCTTACCAAAAAGATGGAGAAAACCTATAGCAAAGAGGAAAAGCGAGCCCTCGCCATCACTATAAAAAGCCTGGAGAAAAGCTTGAACAAACTGGAAGAGAAGAACGACTCCACTTCTGCCACACAGGTATCCGAACAGAACAGCGATGATGGCGACCTCATCGATGAATTTGTAAACGACACCTCGGAAGTGGGAGACAGACTGGAAAAAGTCTTCCAGAACTCTCCTTTCCTAATGAAAGTATGGAATCTGATGAAGAGCTGGGGACACGGAAACAAGGCATTCCGCATCATTGCCACACTGCCTTTGTTTGCACTTGCCACCCAACTTGCCTTCCGACGCCGGAAATATAAGTTAAACTACAATACCACGGAGCATGTGTTCATACAAGCCTACATAGCTTGCCAGATACTCCTGCTGAGCATCATCGTGCTGCCTTTCAACGGGTACGCAAAGGTAGACGATTTGTATGAGCTGCCTTTATGGCTTATTTTCGTCCTATTCTGTTGGGATTACAAACAATTGTACCGCTGCACCTGGTGGAGAAGCTTTTGGCGCACTATCCTCATGCTGACTTACAGTCTTGTGCTACTCGTCATATTCGCGTGTCTTGTAATGGCGCTGATGCTGGCCGGTATCTATGTTCTGAAATTCATTTTGTAACAGAAACCATCCCTACACGGACTGTTTCTCCTTGATGAAACAGTTTTTCTCCAATAATCTAAAAGTACAATCTGCATTAAAAGAACAAAAAAGCAAAAGAACATTTGTCTATTTAGAATAAAAAGAGTACTTTTGTGCCCGATTATTCCGCACCGGGTTCGACCAAGTGCTTTCTAAGTGATTAGAGACCACCCGACGGAGCTAACTTATACATTATATATAAGAAATGTACGCAATTGTAGAAATCAACGGTCAGCAATTCAAAGCAGAAGCTGGCAAAAAGCTGTTTGTACACCACATCCAGAATGCAGAAAACGGTGCAACAGTAGAGTTTGACAAGGTTCTTTTGGTAGACAAAGACGGCAACATCACCGTAGGTGCTCCCACAGTAGAGGGTGCAAAGGTTGTTTGCCAGGTCGTATCAAACATGGTAAAAGGCGATAAAGTTCTTGTTTTCCACAAGAAAAGAAGAAAAGGTTATCGTAAGTTGAACGGTCACCGTCAACAATTCACAGAGTTAACAATTACAGAAGTAGTAGCTTAATCAATTAAAACAGTAAGAAGAAATGGCACATAAAAAAGGTGTCGGTAGTTCTAAGAACGGCCGCGAATCACAGAGCAAGAGATTAGGCGTTAAGATATTTGGTGGCGAAGCTTGCAAAGCAGGTAACATCATCGTTCGTCAAAGAGGTACTGAATTCCACCCGGGTAATAACATCGGTATGGGAAAAGACCACACTCTTTTCGCTTTAGTAGACGGAACTGTACAATTCAAAGTGGGCAAGGAAGACAGACGTTCAGTTTCTGTTATCCCTGCAGAAAATGCAGAAGCATAAGTTTCCGAACAAGAAATAAGGAAAAGGGATGCAATCCGAATAGGTTGCATCCCTTTCTTTTATGTCAAAAGCAACACTTTATTTGTTTTTTCCATATCTTTGCACTCACAAAACCGAATAACATAAAAACAAGTATAAGATATGCTTACCATCAAACAAATTACAGAAAACACCGACGCGGTTCTCCGCGGACTGGAAAAGAAGCACTTCAAGAATGCAGAAACCATTGCACAAGTGCTGGACTTCAATGACAAAAGAAAAGCCAATCAAACCATCCTAGATAAAAACCTGGCAGAAGCCAACTCACTCTCCAAATCCATCGGACAACTGATGAAGGAGGGCAAGAAAGAAGAAGCAGAAGCCGCCAAAAGCCGCGTGGCCGAGCTGAAAGAAGTCAACAAGGACTTGCAAGCCAATATGGACCAGGCTGCCAACGATTTGCAGACTTTGCTTTATACCATCCCCAACGTTCCCTACGACAGCGTGCCTGAAGGCGTAGGTGCCGACGACAATGTAGTAGAGAAAATAGGTGGTATGGAAACCGAGCTGCCCAAAGACGCCCTGCCCCACTGGGAACTGGCCAAGAAATATGACTTGATAGACTTTGACCTGGGTGTCAAGATTACCGGTGCCGGCTTCCCCGTATACAAAGGCAAAGGCGCACAACTGCAACGCGCACTCATCAACTTCTTCCTGGACGAAGCACGCAAATCCGGCTATACGGAAATAATGCCGCCCACAGTGGTGAACGCCGCTTCCGGCTACGGCACGGGACAGCTGCCTGACAAGGAAGGGCAAATGTATCATTGCGAAGTGGACGACCTCTACTTGATTCCTACCGCCGAAGTCCCCGTAACCAACATCTACCGTGATGTGATTCTGGACGAAAAGCAGTTGCCCATCAAGAACTGTGCATACACACAATGTTTCCGCCGTGAAGCCGGTTCATACGGGAAAGACGTACGTGGCTTGAACCGCCTGCACGAATTCTCCAAAGTGGAACTGGTACGCATCGACAAACCGGAACACAGCAAACAATCCCACCAGGAGATGTTGGACCACGTGGAAGGTTTGCTTCAAAAGCTGGAACTCCCCTACCGCATCCTGCGCCTTTGCGGTGGCGATATGAGCTTCACGGCTGCCCTCTGTTTTGACTTTGAGGTGTATTCCGAAGCACAGAAACGCTGGCTGGAAGTAAGTTCCGTCTCTAATTTTGACACTTATCAAGCCAACCGTCTGAAATGCCGCTACCGTACGGCAGAAAAGAAAACAGAGCTTTGCCATACGCTGAACGGTTCCGCACTCGCTCTGCCACGCATTGTTGCCGCCTTGCTGGAAAACAACCAGACTCCAGAAGGAATCCGCATACCAAAGGCATTGGTTCCGTATACGGGATTTGAAATAATAGACTAAGGCCATAATAGTCACGTGCAGCAATACGCCTTTGACACTTTCTTTCGGGCACGAATTACATGAATTTCACAGTTGCGGTTAGCAAAAAACGTGAAATCCATGTAATTCGTGCCCGGAGTTTTATCATGACAAGCTTCTCCTGCGCAACTACAAAGTATTCTTCAAAATACGTGCAAACACCTCCTCGCGGAAATTACGTGCCACCGGAACAGTATGCCTCCCAACTATAATCCGATTGCCATCTATCATCTCAATCTTTTCCAAATTTATCAGATATGATTTATGGACTTGCTGAAATACTCCACCAGGAAGAGCCTCTATCATACGCTTCATGGTAGAACGTACAAGCAGCTTTGTGCTTTCCGTATAAATACAGACGTAATTTTCCAGCCCCTCCACCACCAGAATATCCTTAAACAACACCTTATGCATCTGACGGTCTGAACGGACAAATATAAAATTATTAGCTTCATCCGGCCATTTCTCCTGCTGCAAAAGACCATGTACTTTATTCACCGCTTTCAGGAACCGGTCAAACGAAATCGGTTTCAACAGATAGTCCGTAACATCAAGTTCATAACCTTTCAATGCATACTGCTCATAAGCGGAAGTGATAATCACATGAGGCGGATGGGCAAGAGATGCCAAGAGTTCAAGCCCCGAAAGATAAGGCATTTCAATATCCAGAAACAACAAGTCCGGCTGCTCAGTCTGCAAAAGAGTGTTCAACTGCATAGTATCTTCACATACACCCATTAAAGAAAGGAAATCCACCTTTTCCACATAGCGTTGCAATCCTTCACATGCAGTAGGCTCGTCATCGGTTATTACACATTTTACCTGTTTCATCCTATAATTCTATCACAAGTTTTACTCTAAACAAAGTATCTCCTCTATTTATGTCCAGCGTATGACGCTCCGGATATAGCAGCTCCAGCCTGCGCCTCAGATTTTCTATGCCGATTCCATGTTTTCCTTTCTGGTGCACTAATGGTTCCGGTATAGAATTTTCAATACTAAAACACAACTTGCCTTCTTTCAGACACATATCCATAGCTATAAAATAGTTCCCTCCCACATATTTGAAAGCATTCTCCACCAACGGTACAAACAACAATGGATAAATCTCAACCTGCGCCTCCATTTCATCGAAATGCACCTGCAACTGCAGCCGCTTCGTAGCACGAAGTTTACATAGGCTGATGTATTGTTTCAGATATTCCACTTCCACACGGACTTGCACTTTCTCCCCATCATTGTATAATTGGTAACGAAGCAAATCGGACAATTGCTCAAGAGTATGCCGCGGAGCCTCATTATTCTCATCTATCTGAAAATAAACCGTATTGAGTACATTAAAAAGAAAGTGTGGATGATATTGCGCTTTAAGGAATTTCAGTTCTGTCTGGAGCTGGTCATTTTTTATCTTCTCCAACTGCAGGCGTTGAGCTTCATTTTCCTTCTGTATCATCTGATTACGCAAGAATATATAAAAGAAGCCGCCAAGCAACATACTGACTATGGCCGGAACAGGCACATCGTATAAATCAAGACTTACCCCCATCAAAAAGCGGATGACCCACATCGTCAGAAGACACCAGACGGGAACCGTCAGGACAACTACCCCGTATTCCTGCCACCATACCAACTTCCGCTTCCGGCACAAACGAAGCCAATACTTCAATAGAAAAAAGATAGGATAAGACATGAAGAGTACCACAAGCATATCCTTCAGCATGAAATTCCACTCATTACTTTCCCAATAGTATTCATGTTTCGGAATATCATTCGCCACACGAATACACAGAAAAAGAATCACGGCAAATAATGCCGGCACCAGCCACTTGTTCCACAGTCTGCCCATAACAGTTACAAATTTACTCTTTTTGTTTCATCTATTTCTTTTTTCCTTCTGCTTTCTTTTGTCTCGCTGCCTTTTTGAAAACGCCAGGCGAAAGCAATACCCAGCACACGTTTGTTGTGCCGTTCGTCAACAAACGCCTGCACACCGGGAGATTGAATATCTACTTTTTGATAATTGGTGTTGAATACATCCTTGGCAAACAAGGTAACGGTGCATCTGTTACGGAACATCTTCTTTTGGATGCCGACATTCACTTCCAGCGCCGGATGTACTGTGGCTTGTCCGTAGGCCATTCGTCCATTATAATTTGCCGAAAGTTCGGCCGACCATACGGAAGTGAAAGCAAACTGGTTCATGCAGCCGAATATCGGGGTAAACATACGGTTTTTCATTTTCTGCCCTTGCTCCGTCCAACCATAATTATTATAAATACCGATAGCGGTCAGATTCACCTTCCAAAAAGAAACAGGTGAGAGGTTGGCGGCATGTACACGCATACCCGTCTGTACATAGGAAGACAGATTCTGGGGCATTACATAGATACGCCGCCCCTCCTGTTCGCGATAGCTCTTCATGATAGCATCATCTGTATGCGAGAAAAAGAGCACTGTCTGAAACCAGTCACGATACACATACCCCAACTCTATATTATCAGAGAAAGAAGGATGCAGCTTCGTATTTCCCCCTTCATGGGTATAGTCATCAAATATATAGGTAAAAGGATTCAAATCACCATAATTGGGGCGGGTAATACGCCTGCCATACGAAAGCTGAAACAGATGTTCCGAAGTCAAACCGTATTGCAAAGCAATAGTAGGAAACAATTGGAAGTAATTCGTTGTAAACGAAGAGTCTTTCTGTTGTGTATTTCCTCCAAAATCCCCGTGTACATGGGTATGTTCCAACCTTAGACCCGCTGAGATTTTCAAGCGGTCTTTCTCATAGCCGACTTGTAGATAAGAGGCATTGATATTCTCATCATATACGAATCGGGAACCAAGTGCCCCATCCGGCAGCCAGCCGGAAACCGACGGACGCATATAACCTGCCGTATTGTCTATCGTAACAAATGAGGTTTTGACTCCGGCCTGTAACTTCCAAACCTCACTCAATGGATAAACCGCATCTATCTGTCCGACATATAAGTCGGTATTTCCCTTCATATCCCCTTTCAATGTATCGGGCTTAAAACTATCCATCAACTGGTTTCCAACACGGTAGTAATGGAAATAATCAAAAGAAGCGCTGAGTTCTCCCCCTTCTCTTTTCAGCTTGTGCACCATACTGGTTCCGGCAGAAACATTATTCCGGTTTTGCTCCGCATGGCTGTAAGTATTTCCCGCAACTCCGGTTTCTCGGATTTCCGTAAACATGCCTGCATTTTCCCTTTGCCGGGAAAAGTTTCCACCCAATGAGACTCCCCAAACTGTCCGCTCATTGAGATAATAATCACATCCGGTACGAAAATAGTGCGAATAATTCCTACGCTTCCGGTAAGAGTCCTGCATCATCCTTCCTCCATCCCGTTCGAACGCACGGTCGATAAACAAGTCTATGACATCCTTCCCCTGATAATACGAATAGTTCAAATAAAGATTGAACTTATTCTCCCGGATATTCATGGAGGCACCTCCATAACCGCTACCCGTCCGTCCAAGACTGCCATTGCCGTTCAAGGCCAGATTCACACCGCGCAGTCTGATTTTTCTTGTACGGATATCAATCAACCCGGAGCTTCCCGCCGCATCGTGGCGTGCGGAAGGCTGGGTTATCAAGTCTATCTTATCAGCATTAGTTGCAGGAGTAGATTTCAACAGACTCATCAATTCATCTCCCGAAAGATAAGTAGGCTTGCCATCCATCAGAATCGTCGCACCGCTTTGTCCGTTCAGCAAGATATTACCATTGGAATCTATCACGACTCCCGGCAGGGAAGCAAGAACATCATAAAGACTTCCCGTACTTTGAGTGACTGACGCATCCATCCGGTAACTTGTTTTACCGGCAGATATTTCTACCAACGGGAGTTTAGCAGTTACCATAATTTCTTCCAAACGCTGGTCGGCAATCGTATCCTGCTGCGACCAAACCACCAAAGGCATACTCAATAAAATTGCCCCTAAAAAAACATTTCGATACATACTCTTCCTCATTTTTTATTTCAAAAGTAGGCAGGCTGTAGAAAGTGAACAAATTATAGTGACAAAGGAATGTTATCCAGTGACAACATGCAGTTTTACCCTATTCTTCTTTTGATATTACCAAATAACCCCTATCTTTGCAAAATCTATCAATCTGACAGTAATTGCGTAATTACACCAACAAAATTATTAGATAATGAATAAAATCATTAGCAAAGAACACTTTTCTGAAAAGGTCTTTAAGTTAGTCATTGAAGCACCATTGATTGCCAAATCACGTAAGGCAGGGCACTTTGTCATTGTACGTGTGGGCGAAAAAGGCGAACGTATGCCGCTTACCATTGCGGAAGCCGACCCGGTAAAGGGAACCATCACACTGGTGGTTCAGGAAGTCGGGCTCTCCTCTACCCGTCTTTGCGAACTGAACGAAGGCGATTACATTACGGATGTTGTCGGCCCGTTGGGACAAGCCACGCACATTGACAACTTCGGTACTGTGGTCTGTGCCGGAGGTGGTGTAGGCGTAGCTCCCATGCTCCCTATCGTGCAAGCGCTGAAAGCTGCCGGTAACCGCGTCATCACCGTGCTGGCTGGACGCACCAAGGAACTCATTATCCTTGAAAAGGAGATGCGCGAAAGCTCCGACGAAGTCATTATCATGACCGACGACGGCTCCTACGGACGAAAAGGTCTGGTGACGGAAGGCGTAGAAGAAGTCATCAAGCGCGAGAAGGTAGACAAATGTTTCTGTATCGGCCCCGCCATCATGATGAAATTTGTTTGTTTGCTGACAAAGAAATACGAAATCCCCACGGATGTATCCCTGAATACGATTATGGTTGACGGTACCGGCATGTGTGGCGCCTGCCGAATCACCATCGGAGGAAAGACCAAATTCGTATGCGTGGATGGTCCTGAGTTTGATGGGCACCAAGTGGACTTCGACGAAATGCTGAAACGCATGGGTGCCTTCAAGAGCATCGAACGCGAAGAGATGCACAAACTGGAAGAACCTCAGACCTGCCAAGCCACCCATGAGAACGTGCAGGAAGCGGACGAGAAAAGCCGCAATGCCGCCTGGCGCCAAGAACTACGCAAGTCCATGAAAGCCAAAGAGCGTACCGCCATTCCACGTGTAGAGATGAACGAACTCGATGCGGAATATCGTTCGCACAGCCGCAAGGAGGAAGTCAATCAAGGCTTGACGGAAGAGCAGGCACTGACCGAAGCCAAGCGTTGCCTGGACTGTGCTAATCCGGGCTGCACGGAAGGCTGTCCCGTAGGTATCGACATCCCCCGCTTCATCAAGAACATTGAGCGCGGAGAATTCCTCGAAGCGGCCAAGACACTGAAAGAAACCAGTGCACTGCCTGCCGTCTGCGGTCGCGTCTGTCCGCAGGAAAAGCAGTGTGAATCCAAATGTATACACCTGAAGATGAACGAGAAGCCGGTAGCTATCGGTTATCTGGAACGCTTTGCCGCCGATTACGAACGGGAGAGCGGGCAAATCTCCGTACCGGAAATCAAGGAAAAGAACGGCATCAAAGTTGCCGTCATCGGTTCGGGTCCCGCCGGTCTGTCGTTTGCCGGAGATATGGCAAAGTATGGCTATGACGTTACCGTTTTCGAAGCACTGCATGAGATTGGCGGTGTATTGAAATACGGCATTCCGGAGTTCCGCCTGCCCAACAAAGTGGTGGATGTGGAGATTGACAACCTTGCCAAAATGGGAGTGGAATTCGTCAAGGACTGCATTATCGGTAAGACGCTCAGCGTGGAACAACTGGAAGAGGAAGGATTCAAGGGCATATTCGTAGCTTCCGGAGCAGGACTGCCCAACTTTATGAATATCCCCGGCGAGAACTCCATCAATATCCTCTCGTCCAATGAATACCTGACCCGTGTCAATCTGATGGATGCCGCCAGTGAAGACTCCGATACTCCGGTTCCTTTCGGCAAATGCGTAGCCGTGATAGGTGGTGGAAATACAGCTATGGACTCCGTACGTACCGCACGCCGTCTCGGTGCAGAGCGTGCCATGATTATCTACCGTCGTTCGGAAGAAGAAATGCCGGCACGTATCGAGGAGGTGAAACATGCCAAGGAAGAAGGTGTAGAATTCCTGACCCTCCACAACCCAATCGAATACATTGCCGACGAACAAGGAAAAGTAAAACAAGTGGTGCTTCAGAAAATGGAATTGGGTGAACCGGATGCCAGCGGACGCCGCAGTCCCGTACCCATCCCCGGAGCCACAGAAACCATCGACATCGACCTTGCCATCGTCAGCGTAGGTGTATCTCCCAACCCGATTGTCCCAAGCTCCATCAAGGGATTGGAATTAGGCCGGAAGGGAACGATTGCCGTCAATGATAACATGCAGTCGTCCATCCCGACCATCTTTGCCGGAGGCGACATTGTCCGCGGAGGTGCCACCGTAATCCTTGCCATGGGAGACGGACGAAAGGCAGCAGCAGCGATGAACGAGCAGCTAAATAAGAATCTGTCATGAAAGGTGGAGACATACGAACTCCACCTTTTTTATTCTACTACAACCTCTCCCTCTACTTGCCCCTTCTAGCATACAATTTAAATATTTCAAGAATATGAAACGTATTTATCTATCCCTCCTTCTCTGTTTGGCTTACCTATTGGCAAGCGCCCAAGAGCCCCTAAACGGGGATTCCCTTGCCTCAGACTTTCGGTATCTGGTAAAAGAACTGGCAGCAACCCATCCCGACCCTTACAGCGGCTTCGGAGGAAAAGTATTCTTCTACGAACAAGCTTTCCATCTGGAGAACGAGTTACGCCGGACTCCCGGTACGAAACAGACCTTTTTTGACAAGGTAAGCATTTTCCTATCCAATCTGCAAGACGGACATACCTACCTTTTACCTCCCACAGCCAATCAACAAGCAAATCAGCGTTACCTGGCACTGGAAGTACGCACCATCCCCGACGGCATTATACTTCAAGGAATCCCTGAAACGTACAAAGACTTGTTAGGTAGCCGTATCACAACCATCAACGGAGATTCTTTAGAAGAGGTACTGGCCCGCACTGCCGCTATCCAAGCCAGTGAAAACCTATATGACCGTTATGCCAATCTATGCAGGTCCATGCCTACGGAACATTTCTTGAGACAGCTTTTCCCTGAAATGAAAGACAACCTTCACCTCTCACTTCTTACTCCCGACGGCAAATCAAGAGGATTAACCCTTCCCTTATTGTCAAGGCAGGAAGTGCAAAACACACCCATGCAACACAATAACAGTTGGAAAGCTTATACAGACAAACAACTGGCCTATCAGTTCATAGACAACGACAAGCAAATAATGCTCATCAATATCAACAGTATCATGGCACGGGATAATTTTGAGTATATGCAAAAACAAGGGCTGAAAGATTTATACCGGCAAATAGGATTCTATTATCGGGATATCCTGAAACAAGATATGCCCGCCGATACCCTGCAAGCCATTCGGCAACTCCCGTCCCTTTCCGAAGTTTTCGCCCATATGCTGAAAGAGATGAAGAAGGAAGCCTCCTCCACCCTCATCATAGATTTGCGCAACAATAGCGGCGGCTGGACTCCAATTGTCCTACCCACACTTTACCAACTGTTCGGCGACCACTTCCTGCAAACGGATATGGATATAGAATTCTATCGTATCATCTCTCCCCTCTACATGCAAAAACTACAGACAAACTTACAGGATTTCAACCAAGCATACGGAACAGACTATGCCTACGGTGACTACACTTTTAGTACGGACGAAGCAGACACCACAAACATAGAACAGCGACGGACCGACTTCATCGAGAACTGCATGTCCAGTGTGCCGGAAGAACTGAGAAAGCAACAAGGAAAGGCGCTCTATACTCCGGAACACATTTACGTCATTACCAACGAACGTACCTTCAGTGCAGCTTTCCACTACACTTTCTATCTGTGGAAAATGGGTGCTACCCTTGTAGGAATACCCAGCGGACAAGCCCCCAATACCTACATGGAACAAACCTTATTCCGGCTACCCTATACCGGTATGCAAGGCTCTATCTCCAACTCCATACAAATATGCTTTCCGGGCAAAGACCGGTGTGCCCACACACTTTATCCAGACTTGATACCCACCTATCAAGATTACCAAAGATATAATTTTGATGTCCAAACTGAGATTCTGTATTTACTCGACAAGATTAAATCGGCTCCTCATTCTCATACGAACCCTGCGGAGAAGAATCAGAAGTAAAAACAAAGCCCCGTTTACAGATAAATTGCAAACGGGGCTTTATTTCCATATTTCAATAAAGAGACTACTTCACCACCTTGTTCGTTGCCGGGTCGGGGAAAATCACCGTCGGCTTGAACGACTTGGCTTCTTCAAAGTCCATCAGCGCGTAGGACATGATAATAACGATGTCATCAGGTTGCACCTTACGGGCTGCCGCACCGTTCAGGCAAATTTTGCCAGAGCCACGCTCGCCCTTAATAATGTAGGTTTCAAAACGTTCACCGTTATTATTGTCGGCTATATACACCTTCTCGCCGGCAATCATGTTGGCGGCATCCATCAAATCTTCATCAATCGTAATGCTTCCCATATAGTTCAGGTTCGCTTCCGTGACGCGGGCACAATGGATTTTCGACTTCAACACTTCAATCATCATATCTTTATAAATTACGAATTACTAATTATAAATTACAAGGCAGCAGGCTCTTTGTACTTGATATTGTCAATCAGACGGACTTCCCCACAGAATACTGTGATGCAACCCACAGCATAAGAAGTTTCCTCCCAATCGGTAATCTTCTGTAAGGTATTGCCATCCACCAGCTCAAAGTATTCCAAACGCAATCCGGGGGCGGCTGCGATGGTGTCTTCCACAAACTTCTGTGTCTCAGCTACCGTATGTGAGGCTCCAAAGGTACGACTTTCAAATAAAGTCTGCGAAATTCTCAGTGCATTTTTGCGTTCTTCGGCAGATAAACGGGCATTGCGGCTGCTCAGAGCCAACCCGTCTTCCTCACGGACAATGGGACAGCCTACAATTTCCAAAGGATACTTCATCTGGCGGACCATCTCGCGAATAATTGCCAGCTGCTGGAAATCTTTCTCGCCAAAGTAGGCACGATCCGGCTGCACAGCATCAAACAGTTTGCTCACAATCTGGCAAACACCATTAAAATGTCCCGGACGGAATGCCCCTTCCATCACTGTGTCCAGCGGCGCATAGCTGAAACGGCGGGTATCCGGTTCCGGATACATCTCCTCCACCGAAGGAGCAAAGACAAATGCCGCTCCACACTCCTCCAGCAAACGGCAATCAGCCTCCGGTGTACGGGGATATTTCACTAAATCATTCTTGTCATTAAACTGGGTCGGATTTACAAAAACGCTTACTACGGCAGCGTCATTTTCTGCCACACAACGTTTCACCAATGAGGCATGACCGGCATGCAAGGCACCCATCGTAGGTACCAGACCTACCTTCTTTCCTTGGGCTCTCAAAGCCGAAAGTCCGGCCTGCAAGTCCTTGATAGTATGTACTATTTCCATTTTAATTGGTTATATAATAACTTGGTTGTTCGCAAAAGCGGTGCAAAATAAACCATTATTTAGCATATAAAGAAGAAATATCGCAAATTAATGCAAAACTCAGTACACTTTCCGGCAATTCCAGAAGCAGCTGTTTCGCTGAATAACAAGCAGTTAACAATTCATAAGGAATTATAGACGGGCTCCGTTTGCTTTATTGCCCGATTTTTTTTATATCTTTGCAGAATAATTGAGAACATTGTTATTATGACAAAGGCGAACAAGGTTTTATTTATAACCCAAGAAATTACCCCTTACGTTTCAGAATCCGAAATGTCCCTCGTAGGCAGAAACCTACCTCAGGCTATTCAAGAAAAAGGCAGAGAAATCAGAACGTTTATGCCCAAATGGGGAAATATCAACGAACGCAGAAACCAGCTGCATGAGGTGATACGACTCTCCGGCATGAACCTCATCATTGACGATACCGATCACCCGCTCATCATCAAGGTTGCCTCTATCCAGTCTGCACGTATGCAAGTATACTTCATCGACAACGATGACTACTTCCAGAACCGCTTGCAGGTAACAGACGAAAATGGTGAAGAGTATGAAGACAATGATGCCCGTGCCATCTTCTATGCCCGTGGCGTACTGGAAACGGTGAAGAAACTGCGTTGGTGTCCCGACATCATCCACTGCCACGGCTGGATGACCGCTTTAGCGCCTCTGTACATCAAGAAAGCCTATAAAGACGAACCTTCCTTCAGAGATGCCAAAGTCATATTTTCCCTTTATGAAGATGACTTCAAACAACCTTTCCACGCAGACTTCTCTAACAAGCTATTGTTGAAAGGCATCGCCAAGAAAGATATTGCAGGATTGAAGGAACCCATTGACTACACAGCACTTTGCAAACTGGCTGCTGACTTCTCCGACGGCATTATCCAGCAAAGCGAACACGTCAATGAGGAAGTACTGAACTATGCCCGCGAATCCGGAAAACCGGTATTGGAATATCAATCTCCCGAGAACTTTGCTGAAGCCTGCAATGACTTCTACGACAAGGTATGGGAAACAGAACAAAAATAAAATCGATTTAGACAGTTAAAACTATGAAAGTAAGATACCTGGGAACATTGCTTTTGGCAGTCCTGACTTTCTTTGGATGCGATGACAACACCGGTACATTAGGTCTGGGTATGTTGCCCGATTCTGACGGCATGTCAGCGCATACTACTACTTTTAATGTAACAACACGTTCATTTGCCGTTGATTCCGTATTTGCCAAAACGAGTACCGGCTATATAGGCAAGTTTTCCGACCCGGAATTCGGTTATTACGAAACAAGTTTCCTTACGGAGCTGAACTGTACGGAAAACTTCTCCCTTCCGGAAGTGTATAAAGAAACCGAATGGGACAGCGAAGGAAATCCGACAAAGCTACTGGTATAATGGCAGGTGACTCGGTAGTCTCAGTACAACTGGCTGTCTATTATTCCAGTTGGTTCGGTGACTCCTTGAACGCATGCCGGATGAGTATTTATGAATTGGACAAAAAGCTGGATAAAAATCGCTATACCAACATCAATCCAGAAGAATACTACAATAAATACGACCCTAAATCCCTACTCGGGCGTAAGGCCTATTCAGCTTTCGACACGTCTGTTCCAGACTCTGTGAGATTTGAAAAGGACAATAACGGTTATTACACTTTCTATCCCAATGTAACATTCCCGCTGGATAGGAAGACTTTTGGTGAAGACAGAATATTAAAGGTATATCGGGAACATCCTGAATACTTCAAGAATTCAGACACCTTCATAGACAAGGTCTTTAAAGGAGTATACGTAAAGAGCGATTTGGGAGATGGAACTATCCTTTACGTGGACTACGTAGCTTTGGAAATGGAGCTTTGTACACACTACACAAACGACACAACCGGTGTAGCACTAAAAAAGAAAGACGGAACTGACTCCTTGAGATATATAACAAATACTATATTTGCTTCTACCAAAGAGGTTATCCAGGCAAACCAGTTCCTGAATTCAGATTTGATAAAGGAAAAGGCTGCCGAACCTCAGCACACTTACATTAAATCTCCTGCCGGTATCTTCACCGAAGCTATCATGCCATACGATTCAATATACAACAAACTGACCAATGACACCCTGAATGCCGTGAAACTGACTTTCACGAATTACAATATAAACAGTGACTACGAATATAGCATGAGTGCTCCTAATGACGTGCTGTTGATACGTAAGCAGGAGTTGAAGAGCTTCTTTGAAGAGAACAAAGTCAGGGATAATATTACCTCATTTACAACCACCCACAATGCATTTGCTACCAATCAATATGTATTCAGCAACATAGCCCGGTTGGTTACCACTTGCATCAACGAAAAACAAGCTGCCAAGAAAGCCGCCAAAGAAAAGGCCGGCAGTTCTTGGAATGAGACAGAGTGGGAAAAAACTTGGAACAAAGAAAATGAAGACTGGGATAAGGTATTGCTGATTCCGGTTTCCATTACCTATGACAGCAGTACAAGCAGCAGCGGCAACAAAACCATAACCGGTATCCAAAACGACCTCAAGCCGGGATATGCCAAACTAAAAGGCGGCCCGAAAGAGAATGCAAAAGGCGAAGTGGAATCTCCGCTGAAAATAGAAGTTACATACACCAGTTTCAACAAGTAACTGACAGATATTCCATAAAAAAGCCTTCCGCTCATTGTAGAGCGGAAGGCTTTTTTGATTGATGGGACAAGCTGCCGATATTATTCAGCAGCCTTTTTAGTTGTTTTCTTTGCGGCAGGCTTTTTGGCAGGAGCCTTGGCCTTTGCCGGTTTTTCTGCGGCAGATTTAGCTGTAGCCTTGCTCTCTTTCTTTTCTGCAGCCTTTATCTTCTCCAACTTGGCCTGTGCTTTCTCCAATTCCTTATGCAGTTCCTCTATCTCGGCACCTTGGTTCTGGATAGTGGTCAGCAATGCATTCAGTTCTTCGTTATCTATATCCACCGGATAGAGAGAATCGACACGTTTGATAAAGTCACCAAGAATATTCATATAATTGGTAAAAGCATCAAAAGGAGATTCATAAATGCCACGGTTCAAACCGACACCGCTTTGCTTGGTAGTCATGAAACGGAAGTTGTTACTTGCCTGCAGATAATCCCAGTCTTGCTTGATACGGCGGTCATCGCAAAGATGGACACGCTCGGCAACACTATACAGCTTGTTGAATGCTTCACGCTGCATCACATTACCCAGCCAACAGCTGGTATCTCTTTCTTCGTCCACCCAAGACATCGGGTATGGAACATCCAACTGGGAAACAGATTTCAGTTTGGTAACGATTTCCGTCGGTGTGGAGAAAGTAATCCCCTTTTCTTTGGCACAGTATGGAAGTGCCTTCAGGAATTCCAGAATATTGGAAGACAACGGCTGTGCCATGCCCAGAGCAGAGAGCTCCATAAAGACATTGATAACCTGCTCTTCCTGCGGCAGAGCATCAATCCAGTTGATGTACTTGTCGGCAAACAAAGGATACTCGTTCCACTCGGAGTTGGAGAAGCGCAGGCTGATGTCGTCAGACAGCTTAAAATCACGCAACAGTAACTTCAAGTTAGGATTCATAGAGCAATGGTATACATAGTGCGGACTCTTCCAACCCAGAACATGCTTGGCTCCTTCCGTCAGCATACCCTTGAATCCCAAAGCTGCCACCATCGCACCAATCTCATCATTATAAATCAGGCTGGAATTACGGAACACCTTCGGCGCCTTACCGAACATTTGCTTCATCTTAGCGCTCTGACGCATCACCTCTTCCTTGAAGCAATCCTCGTTGGCCAGAGAAGAAAGGCCATGGGAATAAGGCTCGGCAAGGAACTCACAGCAACCGGTATCATTTAGCTGGTGCAACAAGTCGATGACAGCCGGCGCATATATTTCCAACTGCTCCAGCGCAACCCCCGAGATGGAGAAAGCCACTTTAAACGCACCTCCGGAATTCTTCACCATTTCAATCAAGGTGTTCAATGCCGGGATATAAGAGCGTTCGGCTACATCATTGATACTGGTTTCATTGGCATAATCATCGTAGTAATAATGATCGGTACCTATATCAAAGAAACGGTAACGTTTCAGATGAATGATTTGATGTATTTCAAAATAAAGACAGATAGTTCTCATTTCTATTATTGTTTTTGTTATTTACCATAGTTTCTTAACACATCCTCGTAGAGGGCGCGGATTCTCAAACCTACTTTTTCCCACGTGATTCCATCCACTTCCTTCCTGCCTTCCTCCTGCAGATATTGGAAGAGAGCGGGATTGGTGCAGAGAGAATAAATGGCATCGGCCATTGCATGAATGTCCCAATAATCGGTCTTAATGACCTTATCAAGAATTTCACCGCATCCCGACTGCTTGGAAATGATGGAAGGAGTCCCACACTGCATGGCTTCCAGCGGAGCGATACCGAAAGGCTCGGAAACGGAAGGCATAACGAATACATCACTGTTCTTGTAAACCTCATATACCTGCTTCCCCTTCATGAAGCCCGGGAAGTGGAACCGGTCGGCGATGCCCCGCTCGGCTGCCAGATTAATCATGGCATCCATCATATCTCCCGAACCGGCCATAACAAAGCGGATGTTGCGGGCACGCTGCAATACCAGCGAAGCTGCTTCCACAAAGTATTCCGGCCCCTTCTGCATGGTGATACGGCCCAGGAATGTCACAATCTTTTCTTTGGAATGGTCGGGACGCGGAATGTCCTGGTATTCCTGCGAGAGAGGATAGACGGCATTGTGCATGGCAAACACCTTCTTGGGGTTCTGATGGTACTGCTCAATAACCGTGCGGCGGGTCAGTTCGGACACGCACATGATGCAGTCGGCATAATCCATACCGTTCTTCTCCATAGAATAGACGGTAGGATTGACTTTTCCGCGCGAACGGTCAAAGTCCGTAGCATGGACATGGATACAGAGCGGCTTTCCGCTCACCATCTTGGCATGCACTCCGGCAGGATACGTCAGCCAGTCGTGGGCATGAATAATATCAAATTCCTGCTGGCGAGCCACTACTCCGGCAATCACCGAGAAGTTGTTTATCTCTTCGTGCAGGTTGCCGGGATAACCGCCGGCAAAGTCCATGCAGCCTATGTCATTGACGTGCATATAAGAGAAATCCGAATAAATATGGTCGCGGAAAGAATAATAATCTTCCGGCGTCATGTTGCGCGTCAGCCTCGACTTCAAATAATTGTAATCGACATCACGCCACACGATAGGCACCTGGTTCATGCCCACTATCTTCAAGAAGTCCTCTTCTTCGCCCGTCGGCTTGGGCATGCAGAAAGTAGTTTCCACATCACCCTGCAAACTTAATCCCTTAGTTATTCCATAAGAAGCAACCGCAAGACCACCATATATTTTGGGAGGAAATTCCCATCCAAACATTAAAACTTTCATCTTCGTTCCTCCTATTATAAATTATACTTAGACAATAACTTCAAGATACGCAGGATTTCCGCCGTATTCATGGCAAATGACACCGCCCCTCTTCCAACAAACGGAGGATTACCATCGAAGAGTTCGGGCAATGCGCCAATACAGTGGGAAGTCATTTCATCTTCCATACCGATGAGGTATCTCTCTACAAACGACACGCCACTCACTTTATAGATACGCAGATATGCTTCCATGTAGAAACCCATCAGCCACGGCCATGCCGTACCCTGATGATAGGCATAATCTCTTTGAATCTGAGGACCTACATAATTCGGATTGTATCCGCCACTCTTGGGGCTCAGTGTACGCAAGCCCTTCGGAGTCAACAGTTCTTTCGTCACAATATCAAGCACCTGTTTCTTCTGGGCCCTATCCAACGGAGAATAGTCAAAGGCAACGGTAAATATCATGTTGGGACGTACGCTCCAGTCCATCATATAACCATCCACATAGTCGAACAGATAGCCATACTCATTGCGGAAGACGTCTACGAAAGACTTTCCGGTGATTTCTGCCTGAGCGTCCAGTGTATCGGCAAGAATTTCATTGCCCCCCTCCCGAACCATATCGGCTACAAAACGCAGGGCATTGTACCACAGTGCATTCACTTCTACAATGTAGCCCGTACGTGGAATAACCGGGCGGCCATTGGCGGTAGAGTTCATCCAGGTAACCGCTTTCTCGGTGCCATTGGTATACAACAGTCCGTTTTCGTGCAGGAAGAGATTGTCATGCCTGCGTTCATGGATATAGTCAACAATCTCCTCGAGAAGATTACCGTACATCTGCCGGCAATTTTCACGCGAAGTCTCCTTGGCATACTGCTGTAAAGCCCAGACAGCCCACAGCAGCACATCCGGATGCTCCATCTCGTATATCTTATAGGAGGAAGGTTCTCCATTGATAAACTCACGGATAGCCTTTTCGGCTGTTTTCATCACGTCTTCAAATTCATCTTGCTCGCCTAAGGCCAAAGTAAGACCCGGCAGGGAGATGAACAAGTCACGGGCGCGACACTTGAACCAAGGATAGCCTGCAAGCACATAATGCTCCTCCCCCTGCTTGTTGTGAAACTGGTGCGCCGAGTTTTTCAGACAGTGGTAAAAACTGTCACGCGGAGTGCGGTCGGCCACCTCGGACTCAAAAGTCTGCTTCAGCTTGCGGGGAGAAATCTCGGAGATACCGGCGGAGAAGACAACGCTTTCCCCTTTCTTTATATCCACTTCAAAATATCCCGGCACATAAAGGTCTTCGTTGAAGTCATATCCGCGTTCCTGTTCTTTGGGATACTCGATACCACGATACCAGTCAGGCTGGAAGTGGAACTCATTCTTTTTGTTGAGCTGCATGAACAACTCCGGATAACCGGGATACATGCAGGTTTTAATGCCATTCTCTACCAACTGGTAGTCGCGGCTTGCCTGCGCATTTTCGTGCGTGTACTCGCGCACACTGCGGAATGCCAGGAAAGGGCGGAAACGAAGTGTGGTTGCCGAATGGGCATCGACCAAGGTATAACGAATCAGAATCCGATTTTCATGGTGTACGAAAATCTTTTCCTTACGAAGGATGACGCCTCCTACACGATAGGTAGTTGTGGGGATATTTTCACAGTCAAACTCTCGGATATACTTGTGCCCGTTAGGACTGAAGTGGTTTCCTTGATACTTATGCAACCCCAGGTTGAACTCCGCACCGTGCTGAATTACAGTTTCATCCAAAGAAGACAGCAGCACATGGTTTTCATCATCGAGGTTGGGGACCGGTATCACCAACAGACCGTGATATTTGCGTGTGTTACAATCTACAATTGTTGTACAATGATAGGCTCCCGACCTATTCGTCCGCAATATCTCCCTTGGCAAAGATTCTTGCAGATTAATCATCAGGGTCTTGTCAAATCGTAAATAACTCATAGTTGTGCATTATTTAAAGGTTAATTATTTCGGTATATGCGCTACAAGCCATGTAGCGATGCCCAAAAATACGAATTAAAGCTTATAGGCAAAATAAAAAGTCAGTTTTTTTTCGGTTTTCGTCAAATATTCCGTAGTATTGTACAAAAATAGCAATCACTGTACGAAATATGAAGCATGATATACGCAGAATGGCATTGGCGGCGGTTATACCCCTATTCCTGCTATTCATTTTATACATTTTAAAGTTTTTGGAGACAGGCATGGATTGGAACTTCACACGACTGGGAGTATATCCGATGGAACAGCGGGGCGTGTTCGGAATTTTCGCACATCCACTGGTACACAGCAGTTTCAAGCATCTGTTCGCCAATACGATTCCACTCTTTTTCCTGATGTGGTGTCTGTTCTATTTCTACCGGCATATAGCCCCCTACATCTTCTTTGCCATTTGGATAGGATGCGGTGCGCTTACCTTTCTTATAGGGAAACCGGGATGGCATATCGGAGCCAGCGGCATCATATACGGACTGGCTTTTTTTCTGTTCTTCAGCGGCATTCTGCGCAAACATGTACCGCTTATCGCCATTTCACTGTTGATAACGTTCCTATATGGCGGCCTGGTATGGAATATGTTCCCACAATTTGCCAAAGCCACCACTTCCTGGGAAGGACACCTTAGCGGAGCCATAGCAGGCACGCTATGCGCCATAGGCTTTATGGAATACGGTCCCCAACGGCCCGATCCGTTTGCCGGAGAGGAAGACGAAGAGGAAGACGAAGATGAGGAAAACAATGAGGATGAGGACGATAAGAAGGAAGAGGAGAAGGATGAGGATTCGTCTACAAGGATTGAATAGCACGTTTAAGAAACAATAAAAAAAACAAAAAGAGGGGCAAAGAGTTTACAGTACACCTTGATAATATCTACTTTTGTTTCAAAACAAGAAGAAAAAGCATTATGAATACAATGTTTGATACATTACTGCAACTGCCACTCTTTCAAGGACTCGCACAAGAAGACTTTACCAATATCCTGGGGAAAGTCAAGCTGAGCTTTACAAAGCATAAAGCCGGCGAAGTTATCGTGAAAGCCGGTGACACATGCAGTCAACTGATATTCGTATTGAAAGGTGAAATCTCCTCATGTACTTCATCTGCGAATACATCATACAGCTCCACGGAATATTTTCAGGCACCTTATGTCATCGAGCCACAATCTCTGTTCGGGATGAGCACCTCCTACGTCTCGGCCTATACCGCCCAAACCGAGACCCACACAGTGAGCATCAGCAAGGCTTTCGTCATGAGCGAATTGTTCAAATATGACATATTCCGCCTGAATTACATGAATATCATCAGCAACCGCGCCCAAAGCCTAAACAGCCGTCTTTGGGCAGAAAGCACCGACAACCTTGAGAAACGTATCGGCAACTTTATCCTGACACATATCGAACGTCCGTCAGGCAGGAAAATACTGAAAATAAAAATGGAAGAATTGGCTCAGGTGGTCAATGATACCCGTATGGGAGTATCAAGAGCGTTGAACAGCATGCAGGAGAAAGGCCTGCTCGAACTGCACAGAGGCGAGATGATGATTCCCGACGCAGAAAAGCTCTTATAGGCCACCTGAACCGAGATTTCCTACAACACCTTGTCTATCGCTTTCTTTATCAAGGCTTCCATCACTTTATACCCTTCTAGAGTGGGGTGTACCCCATCCCGGGTATACGAGGAGTTCAGAGCCTTATTGTCGCCTTCCACCATCTCACTGTAATAGTCGACATAAGGAATCTTGTTTTCCTGGGCATACTTCCGGATTCTGGCATTCAGCTGCATTATCTTTTGCGGAGCATCCTTCACCGAAGGATTCCAGCCAAAGGCAGCGGCAGGCAACACAGACGTCAAAATCACCTTTATCTTATTGGCCCGTGCCAGCTCTACCATAGACACTATATTTCCAAAAGTGTATTCTTCATTATAAGCGCCTGCATTTTCCGCAATGTCATTGGTACCTGCATTTATCACGACCAGCGCCGGAGCAAGCTTGATGACATCTTCGCGAAAACGGAGCAGGAAATGGGAAGAAGTCTGCCCGCCTATACCACGACCCACATAACCGTTGTCTTCAAAGAAAGCGGCATCGTTTGCCACCCATCCTTCCGTGATGGAGTTGCCCATAAAAACCACCCGGTCCTTCTGTTTTCCCTTCCGTACCAGTTCCTTGTTTGCCTCTGCATAGCGTTTCAAATTTCCCCAGTCCTGCTTCTGTGCGTCAGAGGCTACCCAGGGGATGCACAAAAAGACAGCAATCATACATAAAAGTTTCATTGTTCTATTCTTTGTTGTTTTGTTATAAAAAAAACAGCCCCACCGTTTTTGAGGTGAGGCTATCATTATCATTGGTCAATCTCACTCCCACTCGATAGTCGCATTGGGTTTCGGAGACATATCATAACAAACGCGATTGACGGTTTTCACTTCCTTGAGAATACGGTCGGTAATCTTCATTAGGATGGGCCAGTCCACCGGCTCAATGGTAGCGGTCATGGCATCCACTGTGTTGACGGCACGGATAATGACGGGCCAGTCGAACGAACGTGCATTGTCGCGTACACCCACAGATTTGAAATCGGGCACCACAGTGAAATACTGCCATACCTTCTTATCCAGGCCTGCCAGTTGGAATTCCTCACGCAGAATGGCATCCGACTCGCGTACAGCCTCCAAGCGGTCACGGGTAATGGCTCCCAGACAACGTACTCCCAATCCGGGACCGGGGAACGGCTGACGGTAAACCATCTCGTACGGCAATCCAAGCTCTACACCGCATGCACGTACTTCGTCCTTGAACAGCTGGCGCAACGGCTCCACCAATTCAAACTGCAAATCCTCGGGCAGACCGCCTACGTTGTGATGAGACTTCACCATCTTGGCTGTTTTTGTGCCACTCTCTACAATATCGGGATAGATGGTACCTTGTCCCAGGAAGTCGATACCGTCCAGCTTGCGGGCTTCTTCCTCAAAGACACGGATAAACTCTCCGCCGATAATCTTGCGCTTTTCTTCCGGGTCAGCCACGTTTTCCAGCTTGGAGAGGAAACGGTCTGTAGCATCCACGTATATCAAGTTAGCTTTCAGCTCCTTGCCAAAGATTTCCACCACGGCTTCCGATTCGCCCTTACGCATCAGTCCGTGGTTCACGTGTACGCAAACCAGCTTGTCTCCGATGGCTTTCAGCAGCAAAGCGGCCACCACGGAGCTATCCACACCACCGGACAGTGCCAGCAGCACCTTACGGTCGCCCACCTGACGACGTATCAACTCCACCTGGTCGTTGACGAAATTCGTCATGTTCCAGTTCGCCTCAGCCTTGCAAGTATCGAATACGAAAGATTTCACAGCCTCCTTGATGGCTTCCACATCATCCGTAAACTGCGGCAGCTTCACTTCGCACAGCGCCTTGTCGTGTCCGGCAGCCATTACGGGGAATCCCGCTTCGTAAATCTCGGGCAACACGTCGATGGACACCCCGTCAACCACATTGTTGGGGCCGCCGTTGATGATGATGCCTTTCACATTCGGCAAGGCCTTCAGTTCGGCGGCAGTAATGTCGTGCGGGTAGATTTCGCTATATACTCCCAACGCACGAATCGCCCGGGCAAGCACTGTGTTCTCATGGCTTCCCAAATCCAGAATCACAATCATATCCTGCTTCATTCTTCTATATTGTTTTTAAGTTAATAATTTCAGTAGGTCTTATTCCCATTCTATTGTGCTGGGTGGTTTTGAAGAGATGTCATAGGTCACGCGGTTCACACCTTTCACCTTATTTATAATGTCGTTGGACACCTTACCCAGGAATTCGTAGGGCAGATGCGCCCAGTCGGCTGTCATGGCATCGGTGGAAGTGACGGCACGCAAGGCCACTGCACGTTCATAGGTGCGTTCGTCGCCCATCACGCCCACACTCTGTACGGGCAGAAGAATGACGCCCGCCTGCCAGACCTGATGGTAGAGCGATGTCTCGTTGCCGTCGGCATCCTGCACTTTCCAGTCACGCAAGCCCTGAATGAAAATATCGTCGGCTTCCTGCAAAGTATGCACCTTCTCCGGTGTTATATCCCCCAGGATGCGGACAGCCAGTCCCGGACCGGGGAAAGGATGACGGGTAATCAAATGTTCGGGCATTCCCAATTCGCGTCCCACGCGGCGTACTTCGTCCTTGAACAGCCACTGCAACGGTTCGCACAGACGGAGGTTCATCTCCTCGGGCAGACCGCCCACGTTGTGATGGCTCTTGATGGTCTTGCCCGTAATGTTTAGGCTCTCGATGCGGTCGGGATAAATGGTGCCTTGTGCCAACCAACGGGCATCGGTTATCTTGTGCGCTTCGGCATCGAAGACCTCGATAAAATCGCGGCCGATGATTTTACGCTTTTGCTCAGGCTCGGTCACTCCCTCCAAATCCTTGAAGAACTTCTCGCTGGCATCCACGCCAATCACGTTCAGTCCCAGGCATTCGTAGTCGTGCATCACATTCTTGAACTCATTCTTGCGAAGCAGTCCGTGGTCCACAAAGATACAGGTCAAGTTCTTGCCAATGGCACGATGCAGCAACACGGCGGCTACCGAAGAATCCACACCGCCACTCAGTCCCAGGATAACTCGGTCGTTGCCAAGCTGCTCCTTCAGTTCGGCCACAGTAGTATCTACAAACGATGCGGCGCTCCAGCTCTGGCTGCAACCGCATACGTCCACCACGAAGTTGCGCAGCATCTGCGTACCGTCCTCGCTATGAAATACTTCCGGATGGAACTGCACTCCCCACATCTCCTCGCCGGACACCTGGTAAGCAGCAATCGCTACCTTGTCCGTAGAAGCTATAATCTTGAAGTTGTCGGGAATGGCTGTAATCGTGTCTCCATGGCTCATCCATACTTGGGTATTCTTCCTTACCCCTTTGAAAAGGACATTCTCCGAATCGAAAGAACCGAGATGGGCACGTCCGTACTCGCGGGTTCCTGCCGGCTCCACCCGTCCACCGTTGCTGTAGGAGATAAACTGCGCACCGTAGCAGATACCCAGAATGGGGTATTTCCCACGAATCCCGCTCAAATCTACCTTGAATGCACTCTTATCATAAACAGAAAAGGGGCTACCCGAAAGGATAACTCCTTTTACACTCTCATCTCCGTATGGAAATTTGTTGTAAGGTACAATCTCGCAATAGACATTCAATTCGCGCAGCCGGCGGCCGATGAGCTGCGTGGTTTGCGAACCGAAATCAAGAATAATAATCTTCTCTTGCATATAAATCCGTATAGACTTTAATAAATGATTTGCAAAAGTAGAAAAAGTAAAGGAATTATCAGGGATAATGTGACAGAAAAACGTTTTTTTACTAAAAACAGCTTTAATTTCAGGCTAGAACTATCCACAAGGATACTAAAAGCTATTCTTACTACAACCGTGCTGTTTTCTTACCACAGCTATGCAACTTGCTTACCACAGCAATGTTATTTTCTTACCACGGCTGTGGTAAGATTACTGCTTAGTATAAAAAGGGACAGTTTCCGGCGGTACCGGGGAGAGTTAAATGCATTAGGGAATGTATCAAAAGCCATGAACGCTTTCATCATGTTATAATATTAGGCGCGGAATTCTAAGACCTACGCAAGTTTCCTGTGCAAAAACTTGTGTAGGTCTTAGAATTCCGCGCCTAAAAAAAGCGTCAAGAGGGTTTTGACATCCCTATGAAGTTCCGCTTCGATATTACTTTTCTTTCAGCAAATCACGGATTTCGGTCAGCAGCACCTCTTCCTTGCTCGGGGCAGGGGGAGCCGGAGGAGCGGCAGGTGCCTCTTCTTTCTTCTTTTCAGTCAGCTTGGTCAACAACTTTATGAACATGAAGATAGAGAATGCTATAATCAGGAAGTCGAAGGTGACCTGCAAGAAATTACCGTAATTCAGGGTCACGGCAGCAATTTCTTTTCCGTCCACCATTTCGGCAGGTTTCAGCACCCACTTCAAGTCTGTAAAGTTGACACCGCCCACCAGCAGCCCGATAGGAGGCATAATCACATCTGCCACAATGGAGGAGACGATTTTTCCGAATGCCCCACCGATAATCACACCGACGGCCATGTCTATCACATTGCCCTTCATGGCAAAAGCCTTAAATTCCTGTAAAAATGAACTTTTTCCCATCTTTTCAATTATTTAATTATGATTTTGGTTACGAATATAAAAACATTTTCTTACTTTTGCACCGCAAATCAGAAAGAATTGCAATTAGTAAGCGAAAGTTTATTTTTAAACATTATAAAACCCTTAAAAGTTTAAACAAAATGATTAAAGTAGGTATTAATGGATTCGGACGTATCGGACGTTTCGTATTCCGCGCTGCAATGAAGAGAAACGATATTCAGATCGTAGGTATCAACGACCTTTGCCCGGTAGATTACTTGGCTTACATGCTGAAGTATGACACTATGCACGGCCAGTTCGACGGTACTATCGAAGCTGATGTTGAAAACAGCAAGCTGATCGTTAACGGTCAGGCTATCCGCATCACTGCAGAAAGAAACCCGGCTGACTTGAAATGGAACGAAGTAGAGGCAGAATACGTTGTTGAATCTACTGGCTTGTTCTTGAGCAAAGACAAAGCTCAAGCTCACATCGAAGCCGGCGCAAAATATGTTGTAATGTCTGCTCCTTCTAAGGACGACACTCCGATGTTCGTTTGCGGTGTTAACGAAAAGACTTACGTTAAGGGTACTCAATTCGTATCTAACGCTTCTTGTACTACCAACTGCTTGGCTCCTATCGCTAAGGTATTGAACGACAAATGGGGTATCACTGACGGTTTGATGACTACTGTTCACTCTACAACTGCTACTCAGAAGACAGTTGACGGTCCTTCTATGAAAGACTGGAGAGGTGGTCGTGCTGCTTCCGGCAACATTATCCCGTCTTCTACCGGTGCTGCTAAGGCTGTAGGTAAAGTTATCCCGGCATTGAACGGCAAACTGACTGGTATGTCTATGCGTGTTCCGACTTTGGACGTATCTGTAGTTGACTTGACAGTTAACTTGGCTAAGCCCGCTACTTACGCTGAAATCTGCGCTGCCATGAAGGAAGCTTCTGAAGGCGAATTGAAGGGTGTTCTGGGTTACACTGAAGATGCAGTTGTTTCTTCTGATTTCTTGGGTGACACTCGCACTTCTATCTTCGATGCTAAGGCAGGTATCGCTTTGACTGATACTTTCGTTAAAGTTGTATCTTGGTACGACAACGAAATCGGTTATTCTAACAAGGTTCTTGACCTGATTGCTCACATGGCATCAGTTAACTGCTAATATACAGTTAGAAAATAATAAAAAATAGGTGACTTCTGCAGAAGTCGCCTATTTTTTTTGCAATTTTGCAGCTAGTTCGTTTTTTATCAGACCCTTTAAAAATGATGAAGATTATACTAACTCTAATATTGCTTTGCTTTATGAACACTATATCGTCTCAAAATCCTTTTTTTGAAACATACTCCACGCTGCACGGCACTGTCCCGTTCGACAAGATTAAGACCGGAGACTATGTACCCGCCATCCGCGAAGGCATCCGCCGCCAAAATGCGGAAATAGATGCCATCATCCGCAATCCGGAAGTCCCGACATTTGCCAACACAGTGTTGGCCTACGAGAAGTCCGGTGAGATGCTCCACCGTGTCAGCACTGTATTCGGCAATCTGCTCAGTGCCGAAACGGACGATGACCTACAGGAACTGGCCAAAGAAATCATGCCGATGATGAGCGAGCATGAAAACAACATCAGCCTGAACGAAGAGCTGTTTGCACGTATCAAAGCTGTTTACGAACAGCAAGACAAAGAAACATTGAGCCCGGAACAGCACAAACTGCTGGAAGACATTTATAACGGCTTTGTACGCAACGGTGCCAACCTCCTGGGAGAAGATAAGGAGAAATACCGGGCTTTATGCAAAGAGCTCAGCCTGCTGACGCTGCAGTTCAGCGAAAACAACCTGAAAGAAACGAACGACTACAAGCTTGTCATCACCGACAAGTCACAACTGGCCGGGCTGCCCGAGAGCGCGGTAGAAGCCGCTGCAGAGACAGCCGGGGAAAAAGGCGTCGAAGGCTGGGTATTCACCCTGCAGGCTCCCAGCTATGGCCCTTTTCTGACCTACGCAGACAGCCGTGACCTGCGCCGTGAGCTATATATGGCCTACAATACGAAGTGTACGCATGACAACGCCAGCAATAACCTGGAAATTGTAAAGAAACTGGCCAATGTCCGTATGGAGATTGCCCAACTCCTAGGCTATGACAACTTCGCCGAATACAACCTCCAGGAGCGCATGGCACAAAACAGTGAGTCCGTGTATAAGCTGCTGGACCAACTGCTGGAGGCTTACACGCCCACCGCCAAACAAGAATATGCAGAAGTGCAAGCCCTGGCACGCCAAGCGGAAGGAGAAGACTTCGTCCTGATGCCGTGGGACTGGGCGTACTATTCCCATAAACTGAAAGACCGGAAGTTCAATATCGACGATGAGCTGCTCCGCCCTTACTTTGAGCTGAACAACGTGAAGCAAGGCGTATTCGGCCTGGCAACCAGGCTGTATGGCATCACCTTCAAGAAGAATCCGGATATTCCCGTTTATCATAAGGATGTGGATGCCTACGAAGTCTTCGACAAAGACGGGAAATTCCTTGCCGTGTTCTATACCGACTTCCACCCCAGAGCAGGCAAGCGCTCGGGAGCCTGGATGACCAGCTACAAGGAACAGTGGATTGACGAAAAGACCGGTGAGAACAGCCGTCCCCACATATCCATTGTGATGAACTTCACCAAACCGACACAGGACAAACCTGCTTTGTTGACCTTCGGCGAGGTAGAAACCTTCCTGCACGAATTCGGCCACAGCCTGCATGGTATGTTTGCCAATACCACCTACGGGAGCCTGAGCGGGACCAACGTGTATTGGGACTTTGTGGAACTCCCCTCCCAATTCATGGAGAACTTCGCCATCGAAAAGGAATTCCTGCATACGTTTGCCCGCCATTACCAGACCGGAGAGCTGATACCGGGCGAACTGGTGCAGCGCATTGTGGATTCCTCCAACTTCAACGCGGCATACGCCTGCCTCCGCCAGGTTAGCTTCGGCCTGCTCGATATGGCTTGGTACACACGTAACACCCCGTTTGAAGGTGACGTGAAAGCCTATGAAAAGAAGGCTTGGGAAAAAGCACAGATTCTGCCTTCTGTGGCAGAAGCCTGTATGAGTACACAGTTCTCCCATATCTTTGCCGGAGGATATTCTGCCGGATATTACAGTTATAAATGGGCAGAGGTACTGGATGCGGATGCTTTCTCGCTATTCAAACAGACGGGCATCTTCAATCCGGAGACAGCCGCCTCCTTCCGCGAGAACATTCTTTCCAAAGGTGGAACGGAGCATCCGATGACGCTCTATAAACGTTTCCGCGGACAAGAGCCTACAATCGACGCATTATTAATCAGAAATGGAATAAAGAAATGAAGAGACTTATAAGGAACATCTTTTGCATGTTGCTCATGTTTTCGCTGCTCCCCCTGCTAAGCGGTTGCGACAACGAGGACGATGTTATCGGAATATTCACCGGGAAGACATGGAAGCTCAGCCGACTCACCAATAAAGGCAGCAATGCCCAATTCTATCCAAACCTTTGGAACAACAATGAGGAAGAGATGAAGAAGAGTCTGGACAAGCTATATAATCAGAAAAACACCTTCACCCTCAATTTTGAAGGTACTGAACTGGATGGAGAACTGATGGGCACCACCGTCAACGGACAAGGCATCAACTCAAGCGTCAACGGCACTTGGAAAGCCAACGGAGCTTCAGGCTCGCTCAGCATCAGTGTGAAGGTTACGGGGGCTGCAGAAAGCGATGCACTGGCCAAGGCATTCATCTCCGGATTGCAAAACGTGTACAAGTATGAAGGGGATGCCAATTCACTGACCCTCTATTTTAAAGACGGACCGACAACCAGAGTCATGGGATTCACCCCGCAACGATAAAGCATAAATATGATGGACGATTCTACAAAAGACAAACAAGAAGCATTGGATAGGCGTTATATACGTATGGCAAGCATTTGGGCCGAAAATTCGTATTGCCAACGCCGCCAGGTCGGTGCACTGATTGTAAAAGACAAGATGATTATCTCTGACGGCTACAACGGTACCCCTTCCGGTTTTGAGAATGTATGCGAAGATGAGAATAACGTCACCAAACCATACGTGCTCCATGCCGAAGCAAACGCCATTACCAAAATAGCCCGTTCAAACAACAGCAGTAACGGTGCCACCATGTACGTCACTGCCTCCCCCTGCATAGAATGCTCCAAACTGATTATCCAGGCAGGCATCAAACGGGTAGTCTACTCCGAGAAATACCGCCTGGAAGATGGTATCGAACTTTTGAAACGGGCAGGCATCGAGGTAGTGTTTATTTCAATGGATAATGAAAAGTTGAAAATGGAAAGTTGAAAGTTGCATGCGCAGCCAAATAGTAAATTGTAAATAGTCTAATAGTAAATAAACATCATGAGTACAAAAAATACTTCCCGCTTTATGCCGCTCATCATCGCAATCAGCGTAGTCGCGGGAATCCTTATCGGAACGTTTTATGCCAGGCATTTTGCCGGTAATAAACTGGGAATCATCAATAGCTCGTCCAACAAGCTGAATGCCTTGCTGCGTGTTATTGACGACCAGTATGTGGATACCGTCAACATGACCGATTTGGTAGAGAAAGCCATGCCGCAGATATTGGCAGAACTCGACCCCCACTCCACCTACATCCCCGCACAGAAACTGGAGGAGGTTAATTCCGAACTTGAAGGCAGCTTCAGCGGTATAGGTATCCAGTTCACCATTCAAGAAGATACGATACACGTAAACAGCGTGATTCCCGGTGGACCGTCCGAGAAAGTGGGCCTGATGGCAGGCGACCGCATTGTGATGGTCAACGACAGTCTTTTTGCAGGCAAAGGCCTGACAAACGAAAAGGCCATGCGCAACCTGAAAGGTCCGAAAGGAAGCCAAGTGAAGTTAGGCGTCAAGCGTGCCACGGAAAAGGAGTTGCTCGACTTCACCATCACACGCGGTGACATCCCACAAAACACCATTGATGCAGCCTATATGCTCGACGATGACTACGGATATATACAAATCAGCAAATTCGGACGTACCACACACGTGGAGCTGCTGAATGCGATTGCCCAACTGAGCCACGAGAAGTGCAAAGGCCTGATTATCGACCTGCGCGACAATACCGGAGGATACATGGAAGCCGCCACACGCATGGTGAACGAATTCCTGCCGGAAGGGAAGTTGATTGTATATACCCACGGCCGCAAATATCCCCGCATGGAGGAATATGCCAACGGTACCGGCAGTTGCCAGAAGCTGCCGCTAGTGGTATTGGTAAACGAGAGTTCCGCTTCGGCCAGCGAAATCTTTGCGGGCGCCATTCAGGACAATGACCGCGGAACCATTGTAGGACGCCGTTCCTTCGGCAAGGGACTCGTACAGCAACCCATCGACTTCAGTGACGGTTCCGCCATCCGCCTGACCATTGCCCGTTATTACACCCCATCGGGCCGTTGCATCCAGCGCCCCTACGAGAACGGCAAGGACAGCAAATACGAAATGGACTGGATTACCCGTTACGAACACGGCGAGTTCTTCTCCAAAGACAGCATCAAACTGGACGAAAACCTGCGTTACTCTACCGGTTTGGGCAGACCCGTATACGGCGGCGGTGGCATTATGCCGGACGTATTCGTTCCGCAAGACACAACCGGAGTATCTTCTTACCTGATAGAAGTAAGCAACAAGGGACTGATTCTGCAATTCAGCTTCCAGTATACCGACCGCAACCGTGCGAAATTGAGTGAATACGACAATGAAGAAGATTTGTTGAAGTACCTTCGCCACCAAGGTATCGTGGAGCAGTTTGTACGTTTTGCAGACTCCAAGGGAGTAAACGGCGCAACCTGCTTATCCACAAGTCCTACAAGCTACTGGAAAGAAGTCTTTACGGCAACATTATCTATAACATACTGGGAAGGGAGCAATACATCCGCTACATCAACCAGAGCGATGCTACCGTCAAGAAGGCATTGGATATTCTGGAACGTGGCGAGGCATTCCCAAAAGCCCCGGAAGCGACACCAATCATAGAGGATACAAAAGATGATGGAAAGGAAAAAAGAACTGCGCAGGCAGGTAGCTTTGTTGAAGACCCGACACAGCTCTTCCACTACGCGTCAGTCTGCTGAAATACTTGCCGCCCTCGAGGCACATCCTGCTTTCAGGGCGGCAACCACCGTACTGCTTTACCACTCTCTCAAAGACGAAGTGGACACACACGAATTTATCCGGAAGTGGAGCCGCGAAAAGCGGATACTGCTTCCGGTAGTTGTAGGTGACGACCTGGAACTGCGGCTGTACACCAGACCCGAAGACTTGAAACCTGGCGCATACGGCATCGAAGAACCAACCGGCGAGCTATTTACCGACTATGCAGACATAGACTTCATAGTGGTTCCCGGCGTGGCATTCGACCGTAACGGCAACCGCCTGGGGCGCGGTAAAGGTTACTATGACCGGCTTCTGCCCCGCATCCCATCAGCCTACAAAGCCGGCATCTGCTTCCCGTTTCAACTCGTAGAAAAAGTTCCTGCGGAACCGTTTGATATACGCATGGATGAAATCATTACGCAATGAAAACTAATTATCATACACACACCACACGCTGCATGCATGCCACCGGAGATGACGAAGACTATGTGCTCAGTGCCATCAAAGGCGGTTACCGGATACTCGGGTTTTCAGACCATACTCCCTGGAAATACCGTACCGACTACGTAGCCGACATGCGGATGCTCCCCGAGGAGCTCCCCGGCTACGTGGAGAGTCTCAAGACGCTCCGTGAGAAATACCACGACCGGATAGACATCAGAATAGGACTTGAATGTGAATACTTCCCCCAATATATCCATTGGCTGAAAGAGCAAACCAAGAAGTACCAACTGGACTATATCATCTTCGGAAACCATCACTACCACACCGATGAAAAGTTCCCCTACTTCGGCCATCATACAGACAGCCGCGACATGCTCGAACTTTACGAAGAGAGCGCCATCGAAGGTATGGAAAGCGGATTATTCTCCTGCCTTGCCCATCCGGACTTGTTCATGCGCTCCTATCCGAAGTTCGACCACCATTGCACTACCATCAGCCGGCACATCTGCCGTACTGCTGCACGCCTGAATGTCCCGTTGGAATACAATATAGGCTATGTAGCCTACAATGAAGCGCACGGCTTATCCACCTACCCGTGCCCGGAGTTCTGGCGAATCGCTGCCAATGAAGGCTGTACAGCTATCATCGGACTGGATGCGCATGACAACAAGGATTTGGAAACTCCGATGTATTATGACCGGGCAGTCCGGGAATTGAAGGAACTGAAGATTGAAAGAATAGATGAGCTGAGGATGCTCATCTGAATATGATATTCGTGATGACCTGAGCCCCCACATGACGGTTCAAGTTGCGCACCAGCAACTCGCGCCCCATCATCAGTTCCTGGCGCAAAGCAGCAGAAGTGAGATGCACATAAAGCACCTGGTTCTTTATATAAAGTTCACGGGTGTAGGAGGCAATGGTAGGCCCCAGCACTTCGGGCCACGCACTGATAAGCCGCCGTTCATTCAGCGGAGACTCCAGACTTTCCTGCCTGAGGTAATGACGGATAAGTTCACCTATCTGTTCGGCATTATTGCGCTTCATGCCTCTTCCTCCTTCATTTCGGCAACCGTTCCCTGCTCCACACGGAACATCTTATAATCACTGCCCACTTTATGCAGAATACGGTCCAGGTGTTCGCGGTTGGTATCGGTTATAAAAATCTGTCCAAAACTGTCGCCTGCCACCAACTTGATGATTTGCTCCACACGCGAAGCATCCAGCTTGTCAAAGATATCGTCCAGCAACAACAAGGGAACAGTGGTCCCGGTACGTTTCAGGAAATCAAACTGTGCCAGCTTCAACGCTACCAGATAAGTCTTGTTCTGTCCCTGCGACCCTTCACGCTTGATGGGGAAATCTCCCAAAAGCATATTCAGCTCGTCCTTGTGCACACCGCGCAATGAATAGCCCATAATCTGGTCGCGTACACGGCTTTCCTTCAGCACTTCCAGCAAAGAGGCATCGCGGGCATGGGAATCATAGCTTAATCCCACCTTCTCCCTATCTTGCGAAATGAATGAATAGAAAGACTGGAAAATAGGAATAAACTCACGGATAAAGGCCTCACGTTTGCGGAACACCACTTCGCCGGCTTGCGCCATCATCTCCTCCCAAACCAGAAAGAGCTCTTCCTCCACCGGCTGTTCACTCTTCAGTAAGGTATTCCGCTGCACCAAAGCTTTATTGTACCGTATCAAAGCATCCAGATACTCTTTGTCGTACTGCGAGATAACCACATCCATAAAACGTCGGCGTTCATCACTGCCTCCTGCTATCAACTCCGAATCGGCAGGCGAGACCATGACCAAAGGCAGGAAGCCGATATGATCCGACAAACGCGTATACTCCTTCTTGTTTCGCTTAAACTGTTTCTTCTGGCGCCTCTTCATACCACAGTAGATTTCCTCAGGAGTCCCATCGGCAGCCTCATAAAACCCTTGAATAACAAAGAAGTCGGCATCATGGCAGATATTCTGGGAATCAATGGGATTACCGGCACTTTTACAGAAAGACAAGAAATACACCGCATCCAGCAGGTTCGTTTTCCCCATGCCGTTCTGTCCGAAAAAGCAGTTCAACTTGGGCGAGAATGAAAGCTCCACCTGCTCCAAGTTCTTATAATTGAGTATAGATATACGTTTCAGTATCATTATAGTAACGATGAGTTCGGTTACAAAGATAATGCAAAACCGAAAGCAGTACAAAATAAGCCTGCTTATTTTTAATATAGAGGTGAAGCCCGGCTTATTGAAAAGTAGAAATAATTTCGGTGTTTTCTGATACAAAACAAAAAAAGATGCCGCTAAATTTCGTTGATAGCTATAAAAAACTTACTTTTGCGGGTCGAAATAGATAAATAAGAATAATAACAAAAGATTATATAAAAATGGCAGAACAAAAAAAGACGAATGAAGCCTTAAACGTGGAGGATGCACTGACACAATCGGAGGCCTTTTTCATTAAGAACAAAAAAAGCAATCATCGGCACTGTAGTAGCAGTAATCATCATCATTGCCGGTGTAGTGATGTACAAGAACCTTTATGCAGACCCCCGTGAAGAAAAAGCACAAGCTGCCTTATTCAAAGGACAAGAATACTTCGAAGCAGACGCTTATGCACAAGCACTGAACGGTGATAGCATCGGTTTTGCCGGATTTGTAAAAGTGGCAGACGAATACAGCGGCACAAAAGCAGCCAATCTTGCAAAAGCTTATATGGGTCTCTGCTATGCACACCTCGGCAAATATGACGAAGCAGTGAAAGCATTGGACAGCTTTGACGGAGACGACCAAATGGTAGCTCCTGCCATGAAAGGTGCTATGGGTAACTGCTATGCGCAGCTCGGCCAACTGGACAAAGCCGCTTCCATGCTGCTGAAAGCCGCCAACGCAGCCGACAACAACTCCCTCAGCCCCATCTACCTGCTGCAAGCCGGAGAAATCCTGGTAAAGCAAGGTAAGTATGACGATGCAATTCAGGCGTATACCACTATCAAGGATAAATACTTCCGTTCATACCAGGCAATGGATATCGACAAGTATATCGAACAAGCCAAACTGTTGAAGAAGTAATATACCTTATTATAAAGACATCTCAGGCACGGATTACACGGAAAACACGGAAAGACACAATAGCCGTGAATCCATGTAGTCCGTGCCTCTTTTATCTCCCCTCTCCCTTTAATTTTCAATTATTAATTTTTAATTCTTAATTCCTTATTTATGGCAACAGCTTATCACAATCTTTCAGACTACGATTTCAGTTCTGTACCCAGCGCGGAAAAAATGAAATTCGGCATCGTTGTATCTGAGTGGAATTATAATATTACCGGTGCTCTCCTAAAAGGTGCCATAGACACCTTAAAAAAACATGGAGCCAAAGATGAAAATATTCTGGTAAAAACAGTACCCGGCAGTTTTGAACTGACTTTCGGCGCCAACCAACTTATCGAATACAGCGAAGTCGATGCAGTTATTGCAATTGGTTGTGTAGTCAGAGGAGATACTCCACATTTTGACTATGTTTGCATGGGTGCTACCCAAGGAATTACCCAATTAAACGCAAGTGGCGATGTACCAGTAATTTACGGATTAATTACTACCAATACTATGGAGCAAGCAGAAGACCGCGCCGGTGGCAAGCTGGGTAATAAAGGAGACGAATGTGCAATTACTGCAATAAAAATGATAGATTTTGCTTGGAGTTTACAAAAATAGTCGTATCTTTGCACCGCAATTGAGAAACAAAGCTACTCAATGAGAGAATTGAGATAGAATCTTAAGTGCAAAAGGGCAAATACCAGAGTGGCCAAATGGGGCAGACTGTAAATCTGCTGGCTTACGCCTTCGGTGGTTCGAATCCATCTTTGCCCACAAAAAATTGCGGAAGTAGCTCAGTTGATAGAGCATTAGCCTTCCAAGCTGAGGGTCGCGGGTTTGAGCCCCGTCTTCCGCTCTTCTGAAAATCAGATAGTTATCGTAAGATTTCTATCTGATTTTTGTTTTTAAAAGGTGCTGAATTTAGCGTGGTTTAACCGAGTGAGTTAAACCGAGAGTTAAACCAAAAATCAGTATGAACGCTACAATTTCAGTGGTATGTTACAAGTCAAAGACACTATCAAACGGTGAACACCCTTTAATGCTACGCATCTGTAAAGACGGCAAGAAAAAGTATCAGAGTTTAGGTCTATCCATCAAAGCTACCCTTTGGGACTTCATTAAAGAAAAGCCTAAGCCTAACTGCCCTAACAAAGAGTATATTCAAAAAATTATCTTGGATAAACAACGAGAACTTCAACAGCGAATGTTAGAGTTGAATGTCGAACAGAAAGAATATACCACTACTACCCTACTCAATAATGAGAATACCAAGTTTGAACTGAAAACCGTTAGTGAGTTCTACCACGAATTGATAGAGCAGTACACACGTGAAGACAAATGCGGCAACCGCCTTATCTATAAAAGTTCTTTCAATTCTCTTAAAGTGTTCACAAAAGGTAGGTTAGATATACCTTTCAGTGATATAGATACTTCTTGGCTTAACAAATATGAGAAGTGGCTACGTTCCAAAGACAACAAAGAAACTACTATAAGCCTAATGTTTCGCACGCTCCGGAGTACATATAATAAAGCCATCAAAGCTAAGTGCGCCCGGAAGTCCGATTATCCGTTTGACGAATATAAAATCAACAAGTTCGACACCACTACTCAAAAGAGAGCCATTGCCAAAGCAGACGTACTGAAATTCACAACAGAGGTGCAGCCTATTGGAAAGCAACAGTATATGGAGTTGAGCAAAGACATATTCGTGTTCAGTTATCTATGCGGTGGAATCAATTTCACAGACATAGCCAATCTAACAAACGAGAATATTCAAAATGGCAGGTTACACTACATTCGTCAAAAGACAAAAAAGCAAATCAAAATAGGAATACCGCAAGAAGCCATACCGATAATCGAAAAATATTCAAAAGAGAGTAAAGGCTATCTGTTTCCGATTTTAGACAGTAAGATACATAAGACCGCCCTACAAAAACAAAATAGAATACATAAGATATTAGGAAAGGTCAATAAGAATCTAAAACTACTTGCCGCACAGCTTGGAGTTGAAGCCAACTTGACAACCTATGTCGCCCGGCACTCATTCGCAAGCGTCCTAAAGAAATCGGGGGTAAACATCGCATTGATAAGTGAAGCATTGGGACATTCAGACTTAGCCACCACTCAAATATACTTAGATAGTTTCGATAATGAGCAAGTGGATGAAGCTATGAAGAATCTTCTTTAAATTAAATAATCCCACTCATAATAATTATGAGTGGGATTATTTTTATACCTTTATGGAAAATTTAAGAACTAATATATGGACACATCTAATCAAATATCTTATTTCAGTCTAATGGTAATAATTATCATTGGACTTCTTTTCTTATATTTAAAAACATATATAAGTCAAAAAGCCAAAAACAAAGCTTTAAGGAATGAGAACCTTACATTAACACAACAAATAGAAGATATAAAAAAGAGACACGAATTAGATATAGCAAAAAGAAAATACCAATACGAAAGCAAGAAAGAACAATACTTAAAGTTCTTTCAATTAATTGATTCCTTTACAGGAAAACAAAACCTTTCATGTATCAACAAAATGACTCCAATAATAACAGAGTTTTATGCTGGGTTTCTTGCTACAATAGATGATAAGACTGAACAAAATAAAGTATGTACAGTATATATGGAAAAAATACAAAATCTAATGAATGAGAATAATACAGAGCTAATGAAGGTAAAACAGGAAACCAATACTATAAGGTTAATCGCAAGTCAAGAGGTTATTGAATTGTTAAACTTAATGGAAAGGACTTACGATTATATGTTTGATACTTCCGCCCAAATTATAAACATGCTACCCAATAATATAATGAAAAACAATCAAATAGTTCTACAAAAGCATGTGGAAATTCTTACTGAAATATCACATTCTGCACTCAATATTAAAGAACATTTAATTGAGCAAATGCGCAACGACTTAAATAAAATATAGCATGGAAGAATATAAGTTTGAATCAATATACCAATTCATTAACATTGTTTATAAATCAGTAAAAAACGAAGTGGAATTATGGGGATATGATAAGGAGGAATTTATAAATAGTGTAAGCAAGTTTTCCAAAAAATCTCTATTACATATTTATGCAGAATGCACATTATTTTATTATTACATGGAATATTTCAAGAAAAATGGAGATTGTATAGAAGAAGATTATATGCAAGACTGGTTACATTTATTTAAATGCTACAATGTTTATTGTAAAAATGAAAAATACAATTTAGATGATGATGACTCTGCTTATAAATGGTTCGAATCCAATAAAGAATGCCTATGGGAATTATTTAGTGTAATTGCCAATGAAATAGTACACATTCTTTTTACTAATAAGAATTTTTTAATTGATTTCAATAAACTTGTCGTTAAGACTCTCGAAGAGACAGAAATCCCAAAACAGTACTTAACCCCGAAGAAAACAATTAAGAGACAGAATATTCCACAATGGGTAAAACGAGCTGTTTTTCATAGAGACAAAGGAAGATGTGTATTTTGTAATAAAGACTTAACAGGCATTATCACCACTTTAAATAGCTCAAACTTTGACCATATATTACCTTTGGATAAAATGGGAGCAAATGACCCATGCAATATACAACTTTCTTGCGAAACATGCAATAAAAGTAAAGGTGCTAATGAACACACCCCTATTTATAAATACGAAGAATTATGGTAAAGTCAAATATATATATGGAATTACATATTTTAAGAATATCTTATTTATGAAAATATGCTTAGAATCATCTTTCTATTGTTGCGACAACTATAAATAAGAACCAATGGAAATAAAGGAACTGCCCGATTTAAAAGTGGCTTGGCATGAAAGCTACAAATGTCTAAATGAACCACTTTTAGAATACGTGTGGGAAGTAACCAACCACTTCCTGCCCGATTATGCGGAAACAGATACGGGAATGATACCCGTAGAATCTTCCGCGCCTGCCATATTCGCCAACAGATATTTTGAGAGAAACTTATCCGTTGAAGAAAGATACGAGAGAAGCAAAGAAATGAAAACTTTCAAAGGAACTTTGGAAGAATACAAGAAACGAGAATACAGAAAGCTGGATGATTCTTTCAAAGAGAAGTTCCTGACTAATGAAGATTTACAGAATACCATTGAAGCGTATAAGTTGGATGTTAGCAAGTTTTGGTATCTACTTCTGTTCGTATATGACTTTATAGAAGATATTGGTACAAACGCACCTACATTGAACAAGTCCGTATTGGAGGACTTTAGCTATTTTCATGCTAATCTATTGGAAGCTACAAGTATCACCTTAAGGAAGAGCAACAAGAAAAGCTATGTTGTTGAAAGAGAGGACACAATCAGAATCATTCAAGCAGCCTTGCAGCATTTTGTCAATACATACAGCGATATTATACATAGTGAGCAAGATAGAGAAACTATAATTAAACAATTAAAGGGCATAGGCTTGGAGGGCTTTATCAGAAATGACTTATCGTCAAAAATCAGCTTTACAGACAAGTCCAGTCTTGACATATCCTATAAGAAGTGGAAGTTTACGGATATGTTTCTGTTCTTCATTGAGAGAAGAAAGGCTACCACCATACCCAATAAAAAGGTAAAGGTATCTAAAGACAAGATGATGCTTGTTTCAAGGCTTATCTATACAGTGGGCTATGATGGCAAGAGATATAATGAAGAATACGATTCGGAGGGCAACAAGAACAGAATGTTATCCAATCTCCTTAGGAGATACAAGAACGAGAAATTTCCGTCTGTTATAGCTAATAACTACATGGTAGTTTCATAAACGACATACATAAAAACAATAGCAGAAATGCGTACTGAAAGGCTTATTCTTTTCGGTACGCATTTTTTTTGCGTACTGGAATGGGCACGTTTTCTACACACATGGGCATTCGGTAGATTCCTTTGCCACCCCTAAATTCCTGCCTAATTTTGCATCATCAAAAGGACGAGAGGACATTGAAAAGTTAAACGGAAATGATTCATTCCATTCAGCATATTAAGGAAGTTCACTCCGAAGAATAGTAAGGGAGAATTAAGGTCATTACCGATAACCAAGTAAACAAATCTCTGAATTTTGAAAACAACAATCAAAGACAGTAAGGCGCCAAAGTCAATGATTGCATTAATCAACATGTTTTATATTTAAAGTATTAATTTTTATGGCTAATTTTAATTATTCCATTAATGCTGAAAGTGCAGTAAAAGAGTATGATAACCAAGGCGCATACAACACCTTGCAGGAAATGATGAAGCGTAAGGAACAACTGACAGTGAAGTTCTACGGTGGCAAAGACAATATACCTTGCGCATGGATAGAATCCGCTCACGTGGCAGGATTCAAATACCAACTGAAAAGCGCATCCTATCAAGGTTTATTGGACTACTTGTTCAAAGGCAAAGAGATAGACTTCGATACAAACCCGAAAGAAGCGGACGTTTTGAATGAGAACGAGGACTTTCAGTTTAAAATACTGACAATGATGGTTGAAACAGGCAAGACAATCCAATATGTCCCGTTGTTCAGAGAACATCCCGACTATATCAGTGCGATTCTTCCTTGCTTCAAAGGAAAGATAATGTTCAGAATCAAACGGACAGAGGAAACTTTGAACTATTTACGTGAGCAGAAACAAATTATCTAACCAACTAATTACAAGGGGGAAACTCCCCCTTGTTTTCAAACCATTCAATATAAAAAAGATGAAGAACAAAGAAATAACAGCCAGCAAGAAAGCAAACGGCAAAATCCAATACTTGACAGAGATACTGCCCGAAATACCCACCAACACCATATTATATAAGAAACTTACGGGACTTGGTGCTACTTATGGAGAACTGAAAGCAAACCGCAATTCAATCATTATCGAACCGAATAAGCCTGTTATCAGTGGAAAATGCAAAGACCCGAAACACAAAGACGATAACTTGTTCGGAGTTTATGAAGGTGTATATGCTGACAATATAATGGCATATATAGAACGAAGCATTAAACAGAACAAACATTTTAAGATTCTAACTACTCCCGAAAGTTTCCACAAGGTGCAGGAAGCGTTTGAAGAAATGGATATGGATATACGCTATAACGGCTTTCTATTATTCGATGAGTGCCATAAGATAGTCAAAGATTCAGGTTTCCGTCCCGACATAGCACTGCCTATGGACTTGTTTTTTGAATGTGAAAACAAGGCATTGGTATCTGCCACTCCCATAGAGTTTACAGACCCACGTTTTGAACAGCAGAAATTTCAGACCATTACCATCAAACCCACATTCGACTATGTAAAAGACATGAATCTACATGCGACTAACAATCTGTTGCAGGCAGTAAAAGAAGTGTTCGCAGGTCTGAAAGGCAATTGCTTCATATTCTGTAATTCTACAGACACCATCCATTCACTGATGCAGCAACTTGGCTTGTTGGACGAATCCGCAGTATTCTGTTCCGAAAAGAGTGTGGAAAAGTTGAAAGGCTTGAAGTTTGACAATGTTTCCGATATATGGAACAAGGACATAATGAAGCGTTACAACTGGCTCACCTCACGTTTTTATAATGCGGTGGATATTGAACTTGAAGAAAAGCCTACCATATTATTACTGACAGACTGTTATTTTGCGGACTATACCGCATTCGACCCGAATACGGACACGATTCAATGCGTGGGAAGATTCAGAAACGGTGTGTCCTCCATTCACCATATCAGTAATACCAACCGCAATTTCATGGTGAGAAGCAAGGAGGAACTGAAAGGACGCATCTCATGTTGGAAAGACGTGTACGATATGTTACAGAACCATTACGACTATGCGACCACCGTTTCTGCAAAAGACGCATACAGTGCTGTTCTTGTCAGTCTGCCCTATGCGGAGATGCTGGACGAGAAAGGAAGAACCAGATACTTCAAGATAGACAACTACATCAATACTGAATTGGTGAAAGGATATTATAATTGTCCCGATAATCTGTATGAAGCATACAAGGATTGCGACGCTTTTACAATCAATCATTATAGTTTCTTGGATTATAAGCTCGGTGATTATGAAAAATTGCAGCGTACCAATAAATCAATCTCAATTAAAGAGAAACGCAAAATAATGGTGCAACAGCTTGAATTGCTTGGTGAGTGCCAAACGGAAATGGAATACCAGTTCAAAAGGGACTTGGAGAAAGCGGACAGTTTTATTGTGGAAGCATACGATAAAATTGGAAAAGACAAAATAGAACATTTGAAATACAACCGCAAGAAAATTAAAGAAGCTATGGTTCTTACTGACTACCACAAGAAAGCAACCGGAACAGAGGTACTTAAACTTATAGCTAATTCGTTTGAGGCAGGACAGTGGTATTCTGCCAAATATATAAAAGAAGAATTAACCCGAATATTTAATCTTGTTGGCTTACAACCCAAAGAGGCGGTAACATCGCATACTATCAATAAGTTTTCATGCGGTGCAAAGTCAGAGAAAAAAAGCCAAAGGCTATCAACTCATTAAGTCGAGAAGTATATGAACGGCGACTTTTTTATAGGAGTAATTTCTTTATATACCCTGTTCAAAAAAGGTCGCCACACCTATCTAATTGAATCGTATTTCTCACTAATACAAAATTATAGGAGATTCTCAATTCGTGTTTCTCCTATAATATTGAAAAACAGTTTCTTTTCTTTCTGACTAATGATTGAGCTTATTTCATTTGGAACTTTCTGAAAATCTGAATAGAATAGTATATCACAAAATACTCAATCCCAAACTCAAAAAGAGAGAATCTCGAAAATCAGATTCTAATTCTCAAAAAGACAGTGTTCATTTTAGGGGGTGCGGAGTGTTCATCTTAGGTGGGTCACTTATAAATACCTAATATATAAACACCTACCTACCCGATTTTTCAAATCGGGACAGATTGGTTAATTCTCAAAATCTTATATTTAATAACTATGATTATCTATTTACCTACAAAAAAGACATTCACGAATCAGAAAGAAGCGAAAAGCTACTTCGGAAACCACCATTACAGAAGATTGGTAAGGAAAGGAGATATTTATTTTACTAACTATAATAAATCGGTTGCTAATGACCTCATACAGAAAGATAACATCTAATATCGCAGGAAAACTTAGTCTGCTGGAAACATATCTGTTCTATTGCTTGGCTCTATGTTCCGATTGCTATACGATGGAATCATATATCAAACAAGATAACTTGACTAATATCTACGGAATTAAAAAGACAGACCAGATAAGGGAATGGCTGCACAAGTTTGAATCCCTCGGATTGATAAGCATAGACAAGTCCGATATTTACGGACAATATGGAAAATTTAACAGATGCAGTTACCAATTAGATACAGAACATTATGTTCTCATAACTAATAAGCTATATGACGAACCGATAAGCAAGGAACTGAAAGGCTTTCTTATCCTGCTGAAATGCAAATGCTTGAACGGAACTAACACTACTCTTTACAGCCAAAACAGATTAGCGGAAGAACTTGGCTTAGCCAAAGGAACAGTATCGAAATACATTAATGAAGCCGAAGAGAAAGGCTATGTAAAGAGAAATAAGAAAGGAATACACCTGCTTAGAGAGGATATATTTCTGAAAACTTCTGAAAGCCAATTAGCTATAATCAAAAATGTATATCCCGAAATAATTACCGATGAAGACCTTGAAAGAGGTTACGTTGTTTAATATATCGCCAAGCCGTAAGTGACCCTTGCGGCTTTTATTTTGGCGCAGAACCACAACCGTACATTTTCCCCAATTCCGATTTTCCGAATATTTCCACGTTAGGAAGAGTTATATAGCACCTACTTTATAATATGCCACATACAGCTAATGACATTAAAAAGACTACCTGACTAAAGAATCACCTATATACAGTTTGGCTAAAAGTCAAGAAAACAGACATATAAGGTACTTCATATAAGAATCCCCCTCCCCATTCAGCCAGTAACCTTAAATATACAAGAGTGTCTGCCCTTACAGTGTACTACCCCCTTAGTCCCCCTCTGTATATTGATATAAAAAAAAAGAATTATTAATCATTTAAACTTTTATCAATATGAATAATTTAGTTATCATGCCAACGGAGAAAAAAACTTTGAATTTAGGTGAGTTTGCAGAAGAAGCTACTATAATTGTGGAAGAAACTGCAAAGCCAAGTATTACTTTCTTGGAAGCCAATACGGATTCTATCACACTGGAAGAACTTGCAAACAAATGTGTTGTGCCTACTTGGGCTAACTTGGAATCAACCATTTCACACCAAGACTTCGTTTCATGTGTGCATGAGGCTGCAAACTCATTCTATGCAGGTGAAAAGGTGAGCTTTCCGGAAATAAGAGTTTCGCATATTGTACGGGGTAGAACTCCGTCCGCGCTTGGTAAGAAAGCAAGTGAACTGTTAGAATGTGAAAAGACACAATTCTATCAAAGACTTGCATTTGCTTTTACTGTTCCCACCATTTTTGAAACAATAAGAGGGCAAAAACTTGAATTGTGCATAGGTGGGGTAAGAAATTACAGTGACTTGAATCTATACCGTTCTTCCAAAGGCTTAGAAAAGTTTTCCGTCTTTATTGGCTGGAGAATGAAAATTTGTTCCAATCAGATTCTTACCGGTGAGGGTGTGAGGTTCAACATGGAAGTAACCAATATCAATGAACTTTATAGAAATGTACTGGAATTGCTTAACGGCTTCAATGCAGCCAAAGAAATACATTTGATGCAGACATTATCAGATACTTATCTATCTGAAACACAGTTTGCACAAGTGGTAGGCAGAATGAGAATGTACCAGGCACTTTCACCAGCAAGACAGAAAGCAATACCAAGACTTCTAATCACTGACAGCCAAATAAATAGTGTGTGTCGTGATTATTACACCAATGAAGTTTTTGGAATGAAAGACAATGCCATATCTCTTTTTGATTTTCACAATTTGCTCACACAATCAAACAAAAACAGCTACATAGACAGCTATTTACAACGTGGGGTAAATGCTACAGAGGTAAGTGTTGGACTGAACAATGTATTACAAGGACTGGATAATAAATATTCTTGGTTCTTGGGCTAAACTAATCAATGAGAGGACATCTATTTATTAGGTGTCCTTTCTTATTTTTTATAAAACTATGGATAAACAGACAGAAAAAGTAATAAAGCACATTAAAGACTTGGAAAACAGATTGGGTTATGTGGATAACAACCTACGCTATATCAAAGTTATACAAGCCTTGAAATATTGGTTGGAAAAGTTTGCAGAACTGCTTAGTAACAACCAAGCATTACAAAGAGAGTACCAAGCAAGCTATTTAAGCTACTTTTATACGGGTTGTGGCTTTTCTTTTTATGATAGGGTATGCAATTCCATATTAGAATATAAATATGGGAACAGACCTTTTTAATAACTTAAAAATGCTACAAAATGGAAGATAATGGAAAAATGATTTTATGGGGTACATTGGTAGTTATACTACTGATAATGATTGGTATTATCAATCCTTTTTTGCTGATACTGATTTTATCAATCTTTATTTATGTGCAATCTTAGTTACACTTTCTAATAGAAGTGAAAGCAATTTGAGAATCAGACTATTACAAAATGATTTCCGAATTTACTTTCACTTTTATAGTTAAACCTACAAAATTGAAACAACATGAGTTTGAAGAACAGTTATACAACAAGTGACTGCCTACAGTGGGACAGTGCTACAAACTTGGTGAGAAAATTATATCGAGATAAGAACTATAGGATAAGCCTGCTTGTTGGGTGTGGCATATTTTTTGGTTTACGCATTTCTGACCTATTGCAACTTACTTGGGCAATGCTTCTAAGCAAAGATGCAAAGTTTACCATTACCGAAAAGAAAACCTGCAAACGTAGGGAAGTGAGAATTAATAAGGAGTTTCAGAAGCACATTAAAGACTGTTATACTGCTTTGGATATTCAGAACTTGAATGAACTTTGCTTTTTATCGGGAAAAGGCAGGAACAAGGTCTATTCTATCCAATGGATAAACATTGTACTTAAAGAGCTGAAAAGCAAGTACAATTTAAAGATAGACCATTTCTCTACCCATTCCCCTAGAAAGACTTTTGGCAGGAAAGTGTTTGAATCCTCTGAAAATGCTGAATTGGCTTTAGTTAAACTGATGGAATTATTTAATCATTCAAGTGTAACCATTACTAAAAGGTACTTGGGACTTAGACAAGAAGAACTATTAAATACTTATGACTATTTAAGTTTCTAATTAGTGGGACAAAGTTTGAAATTTCTGTTGTTATCATACCATTTTCAGAAATAGAGAATTTTGTCCCGTTCTCTAATATACAGTAACTTTCAAAAACTGCAATGTAAGAGAAACTGTAAATAATGGTTATATATAAATATGATAGAACATACTTCCAAGCCAAACAGATTGCGGTAACGTAGCTAATTTCGCACTGGCGCAAGCGTAAGAAAATTATCTTTTAAAAAAGGTATGATGCGGCTTGTAGCTTATAGTATGTGTGATTTTGGAGCAAATTTACCCTCACATATACCGCTATAATTTCAAATGAATCATTAATTTTGTGGACTAATTAACTAAAAACGTAATAGATATGGAAGATACATTCTCTTTAGGTAACGTATTATTATACGGTGAATTTCCAAGTAAAGGCAAAGAAAACAGTCTTACGGGAGAAATGGCAGAGTTGTTTATCTCAAAGATTTTCGGAGTTACAGTCCTCAAGTTGAAATATGAAGATGTCTTATATCCAGTTTTAACCACAAAAGACTGCTACATTTATAGGGCACAAACCATAAAAGGAGAAAAATATTTCAAGCATGAAGACCTTGATGAATTGATACAAGCCATTAAAAAGGCAAAGTAGTAAACTGATTATTAAAGGATTCGTAGTATTTACGAACTCTTTTTTTATGTCTGCTATGAAGATTAGATACTTCTTTCATTCATTACTTAGTTAGACTGCAAACCTAAGTACCTTATTATATATAATAGAGATTCATTTTTCAATCTGTAGAAACTACGGGTACTTTTTTCGGGAAGAAATCTTCTTATAGTCCCCGTTCAAAAAAAGTACCTGCTTATGCAATTACAAAGAAAAGAAGCTGATACTACCTAATTACTTACTACAGATATGTTTTGAAACACTTGGAACTGCATTTATCAGCGTTTTATCTTTAGCTATTCAAAACCTTTCGCTAACTTTGCAGCAATTTCAGTAGGCTTAATGCGTTAAGACACTGAAAGGACATATTTAACGAAAGGTGTTATTGAGATTATCTTCTAAAGTCAAACTTCGCAACTTTGATATTGGAATGAAGATGATAGCAATAGCACCCACACATTTGATATATAATCATCTATTAGGTGAACTATATACTTTTTGGTGTGGGGCTATTGTTTTATCCATTCCAAAGGTATTGCGAAGACCTGACTTTAGGGTAAGACAAATATAGTTCCCACACCTTATTTTTTATCCGCTTTCTTCGGGGAATTGGGAAGTACATTACTATTAATATGACTGATGACAATATTTTAACGTGTTACTCTTGCTTCTTAGTTAGCATTCTATCCAAATGCCCTAATCAATCCCTTTCCGCAACAAAGACTAACATCAAGAATGCCTTTATAACGTACATGGAAATGGGGAAAAGTTGTGCAATTGATAGAAACTTTCAATACGAAAATTTTATTAATGAAGCAAGAAATATTATTTCAGAAGTTGGAGGTATAGAACAAATAATTCAAGCATTTAAGTCCTTGGCGACTAATGAAGATATAACAGAATGCAAAACTTATTTAATGAATTTCGGGCATCAATGCCGTAGAATTTCAAATAGTGAAGCACCAATGCAAGAAGCCATATACATATCTAAACAATTTTAAGTTCTATATTATGAGACTTGCAAAATGGTTTAGATGGGTATTTCCTGCAAAGAACAAAACTAATGAATCTATTAATATAGTAAATAGTATAGCAAAAGCAAAGAAATTACATAAAGAGCTAATACTATATGCTCATCCTGATAGGCATCCCAACAATCAAGAACTGGCAACCAGATTATCAGAGCGTATAAATGAGAATAGGTTTAATTACAGTGAGTTATTAAAATTGCAGGACATAATAAACAAGGAATTATATATAAAGGAATGAACATCGTAGATTTATTTAAAAACTTATTAAATTCACTGCTTGATGGTTCTTTTGAAAAAATGAAAATCATATCTACTATGAATCAAGCATTTAAAGAATACTATTATTCGGGTGAATTAAACAGATTGTGTAAAGTATCTATAACAATGGGAAACGATAGTTATAGACACGAAATGAGTGCTATCTTTTTTAGAAGTGGATTTAAAATCTCCATTGAGAATGATTCTGATTTACAGAATTCTGAAATAAGAGATATATCTCAATATATATTATCAAATAAGGCTTTTGTCAGACAACTCATGTCATTGGGATTTGATACCTTAATAATAATGGGTAAAACCACTAAAAAAGCAATGCAATATAGCCTAAGAATATGCCCAATTAAGAGGATTTTCTTTAGAATAAACAACTAATTAGTAATCACGAATATGAGTTATGTCAGTAGTACCTATAGGAAAAAAGAATTTATTCAAATTGTTATAGAACAAACTTTTATTTTAAAGAAAGATTATATTAGTAAATGGTTTTCTGTAAAAGAGGTATATACCGAAGTTTTACAAGAAGAAGAAAAGATTATATTCAGTAATGGAGAAGTTGTTACGAAAGAGCGTAAATTATACGTGAATTGTGACCCTACCCATTTTATACATTGGGTAACTGACTATAAAAATAATATTAGTATGACATATTTCTCTACTGGGCAAGAAGAGAAAGGAGAGCCACCTTTAAAACCGAAAAATGATAAAATTGTTCGCAAGTGGGCAAATGGGGAAACTTGTCACGAATATTACGATAGTAATAGAGAACTGTCATATAGGGCAATCTATGATGCAAATAACAGATTAAAGGCTGATACAAATTACATATATGACAATAGTAATCTTCTTGTTAAGATTCGCTACATGAAAGACTACGGAAAGTCAAAGTCGGAAATAATACAACAATATAATGCGCAAGGTAAACTTATTTTCACACAAGAAGTAGATGGTGATAATAAAATAATAAGTAGAACAACGTACTACTATAATAGTCAAGGAAAAGAGACTCGTATATGTGAACATATTAGAGGAAGAGAGTATAATTCTAAGTTTAACTATGACAATAATGGAAACCTTATATCATCCGATTTTTATGATGATAGCCATATATTAAGGCATGGTACATATCGTTATAATCAATATGGCGATACTACTTATTTTGATACATGGAGAAATGGGAAGAGGATAAAAGAAGAATATGAGTATGATAAGTACGACAAATATGGTAATTGGCTTGAATGTCGTGAGTTAAAAGAAGGAGAAACTGCGAAATTTATCAGAAGACAGTTTAAATATATAAATTAGCATATTTATGAGAAATACTATTATCCTTTTAATTAGCATAGCTACATTCATAGCTTGCACTAAACAAAAAGTAAAACAGGTTTCTACCATAGACAGCACTTTACAAGTAAGAGTTGATTCTATTTTACAAAACAAGCTATCCGAACTTGATGCTACAGTAGGGCAAGTTATTGTAATGGAAGCACAGACGGGAGAAATTAAGGCTTCTGTTGGTTCTGATTCCATTCTTCAAGAATCGGGATTAGTGCGTACCGCTTCACTTTTGGCAGCATTGGAAACAAAGGCAGTCAAACTATCCGATACGATAGATGTTGGTAATGGCATTTTAGCCATTGGTAAAGATACATTGTGCGACCATAATTGGCATAGGGGTGGATATGGGAAAATCACAGTGGAGCAAGGTTTCGGACTTGCATCCAACATCGCCAACTATAAGATAGTAAAAAAGGCATTTGAGAATGAACAAGCCTTTACGGAAGCACTTGTAAAATATGGCTATCAAGTGAAAGACACAAGTCTTGTTTATAATCCTTTGGGATATGGCATTCTCGCCACTCCATTACAGAACTTGACTATCTTTAATAGCATAGCTAAAAGTAACACTGCCATTAAACGAGCATTGAAAAACTCTGTTTCTGATGGATTAGCCAAGCCTGCCCAATCAGATAAAGTAAAAGTAGCCGGAGCAACGGGAACAATTCAACTTTCAAATGGTGAATATGCCGTAGAATTTTGTGGTTACTTTCCTGCCGATAATCCGAAATACAGTATTATCGTTACCATTAATAAGAAAGGATTACCTGCAAGTGGTGGATTGATGGCTGGTGATGTGTTTAGACAAATAGCCAACATCTTAATGACAGAAAAATCATCCGATGTGGAAGGACTACTTGGATTTTGGGCTACTGGCACCATACTAAAGACAAATTATAAACTTGTCATGTTAATGGACACTCTATACAGATATGTGCACACAACCCAATTCTCATCATCCGCGCTTGAAGATAATACAGAATGGATGAATAAATACCGCAATCAATTATGCAGATATTATAAGGTCAATCAATTAGGGACAGATACAATATCCAATTACGCCAAAGCAGATACAGTAATTGAAGCAAGCCGGAAATTGTGGAAGTTGGATTCAGACGGCTCTACTGCGGGGCTGACTATAAGCAACGGTATAGAACGTACACGACTGATATTCCAACAATATAATGAGTATGTACGATTATTGGAGCTATGTGAAACAGACGGACAAAAAGGATTACTAAAGGATGAATTTAAAGCGTGGATTGATTTGAATACTCTGATGTCAGAAATTTATAGTGACTGCGTTTATTTAAGATATTGGGGCGGCTCTATTACCGGACCAGTTCGTTCAGCAGGAATACTTCAGATTTTAGAATCTCACATTTCAATGTACAAAAAAGGATAGAAGTCTGTTAAACGATAATTTTTATCTTTATAAAGACAATGGTGTTTTCATGGAATGTGCCAAAAATCTGTTACTGGATTGCTGTCAGTCTGCACTAAAAGAATATGTTTATGAAGATGAGAAAAGTGAGAGCTACAAAGAACTAACAACAGTTGCCAAACAAAAGGTTTCTACACTTCCAATAGTAATCGGCAAGTGGATTAAAGCACGTGAATCATGGGCTAATGAAACAAACGAACTTGAAGAGAGACATGAAAAAAATACCAGTGAAGTGCTTGTTAGGCTGTCAATCCTAATTAGTTCTTTACGATAAATGGTGAGTAATGTGTTTAGGCAGAATATTGAAATAGAGATACTACCTTTTAGCACATGGCATTGAGAAACGGTTTAGTCCTGCAGAATATAGAGTAGTAACAACCAAAAGCCAACCTACTCTATTACGAATAAGTTGGCTTTTCAGTTCTGAACAATATCTATTAACAATAAAACTATGTGTTATACAACTGTATTCATGATTACAGAGAATACCAAGTAATCAAAGCATATTTTCAGCAGGTAGATTTTTAAGAAGATATAGCTTTATATACCCACTACTGATTTTACTACCGCTACTATATTATATAATGGAAATACAGTATATGAATACTTTTTAAGTAAAGAGAAAGCTACATTCTACCATTATATACCATATCATTAGATATATAAAAAACTGATAGTCAAAAGCAAAACTATAAGAAAGAATCATTGCATAACAGCGTAATATTGACTAACTTTGTGGTGCAGTTCAATGCTGCAAAGAGATTATTAATTTAATGTTGAATATTTCTTGTTTAACCATCAAGTTAAACCATGAGTTAAACCAGCCTAAAGAAGCGAGACAAAGGTTTTCGATAAACGGAAGTAGCTCAGTTGGTTGCCTTTAATCCGCAGGATTAAAGGACATTAGCCTTCCAAGCTGAGGGTCGCGGGTTTGAGCCCCGTCTTCCGCTCTTAGAGAGGATTGATAATCAAAAGGTTATCAATCCTTTTCTTTTATATGAATTCTTTGCCCCCCTTTCATTATACTATAAATTATGTAATTGTTGGTCTATTGTTGTTCCCCCCAAAAACAATAGATATGATAACAATCAAAGCCGAAGTATTAAAAGGCAAACAAAAGAGTGATGGTACGTATAATGTCAAAATCAGAATGACTTATAAGAGAGAAGTCAAAAGACTGCCTACTTCTATCTATGTAAGGAAGGAAGACCTCACCAAGGCATTCAAAATAAAGAATCCCAAGTTTATTAAGGAAGCAAATAATATTGTTAGGCAATATCAAGAATTATGTGCTTCCCTCCCATTGGAAACAGCTAATTACAGCTTAAATGATATAATAGAGTGCATCAAGGTTAAAAATGAAAGAAAGACTACCATAGATTTCATTCAGTTCTCAAAAGAGTGGTTGAAGACTACTCAATTAAAAGGAAAAGCCAACTACCAGACATCCATTAATGCTTTCATCACTTATCTTGGAAAAGAACACTTGAATACAGACCAAATAACTAAAAAGCTATTAAAAGATTTCATGAACTACCTACAATTAAAAAGAGCCCAAAGAATTGAGGAATTAAAGAAACATGGAAAACGAATACCTTCCAACAGAATGCTCTCTTTATATATTGGATGCCTCAGACATCTATACAATGAAGTCAAAAAAAGATATAATGACTATGATAGAAATATCATCTTAGTGCCCAATTCACCTTTTGATAACTTAGAAATACCTAAGCAAGAGGCTACAAGAAAGAGAGCCATACCAGCAGAAGCCATCAAAAAGATATGGGAATTACCTTATCAATACAACAACACAGGAAAAGAGAAGAAATGCCCATATAATTTAGCCAAAGATTGCTTCATTATATCTTTCTGCCTAATGGGAATGAACTCAATAGACTTATACAGTTGCTCTACACTGGAAGGAAAAGCAATCACCTACTACAGAAGTAAAACCAAAGACAGAAGGTTAGATAAAGCCAAAATGAAAGTTATGGTTCCCCCTATTCTTCAACCACTAATGGAAAAATACCAAGACCAAACAAAAAATAGAATATTTAATTTCTATCATACTTATTCAACTGCTGGCAACTTCAATAAGGCTATAAATATAGGACTCAAAGAGATTGGAAAACTTTTGAAAATAGATGATTTAGAGTACTATGCAGCAAGACACTCATGGGCTACTTTAGCAGTTAACAAAGTAGGCATAGACAAATACACTGTCCATTCAGCCCTCAACCATATAGATGAAGCAATGAAAGTCACAGATATATACATTGAAAGAGACTTTAAGATTGAGAATGAAGCTAATTCTAAAGTTCTTAAATATGTGTTTGACAGTGGTCTCCAGAAGTAAGTAGGTTTAAAAGAATCTCTATGGTTTATTGGATTATGGAGATTCTTTACTATTTTTGTTATATCAATAATTTCCTAACATAATGGATATGGATTGTAAGGTAGATTTTATAGAAAAGAAGTGGTTACAGAGAAAATATCAACTTCAAAATTATTTTGCTTCTTTGGAACCTATACATACTATTGTTAGCTCTTTAGGTATTCAACTCAAATATTCTGGTTATTTTGCTATGATACCAAGCAACTTTGATATTGATGCTCATTTAGCAAATTATCCTCTGGCAGACTACAAATTTATTGTAGATAATGCAGGACATATAAAGTCAGTCAATTTGAATGGAACTGCTGGTGCAGTATTTGATAAAGATAGACTTATCTATATCATGAGTCTTGTTAGTTCTATACCTGCAAAAAATAAAGATTCAATAACAGAGGATGGCTATGTTTTTATCAATTCCACCCTTATCAGGAGTTTTTTCAAAGACTATCTATCCTATCTTAACTACCTTGTATCAACTGATGTATTATGTACTGATGGACAATATATTAAAGGAAAAAAGTCTATAGGGTATAAGTTCACTGAAAGATATGAAAATGCATCATTGGTGAGATATGATTATCCAGCCTTTCAAGGAGAAGTAAAAACTATTCCATCAGAAGTATTTAGTGAAGAAGATGGCAAATTTATACCTAACACAGTGATGAGTTACCCTTATTTAACATATTGGTATGGCACAAAAGAATTACATATAGATGAACAAGCTGCTGTAAATTATGCTCACACTATCATGCAAGATAAGTTTAATAAAGGTATAGAGTATTGGGATATAAATAGGGACAAAAGTCATGGAAACTTTGTTAAAAGGAAATATCCTCTTACTCAGTATCATGCAGCACTATATAATATCAATAGTATTGCTCTTGGAGATTACAAGGTTTCCATTGATACTAATGTTCATAGATTACATTCAGTAATAACCAATTTGCAAAAGATATACCGTAGATTTTTAAATTACAATGGTGCTCCATTAGTTAATATTGATATTTCTAATAGTCAGCCTTATTTATTTTGCTTATTATTAAATCCCAGATTTTGGGATAAAAATTCTGATATACCTCTTAATATAGGTACACTCCCTCAAAATGTGCAAGATAAATTTAGTGAAGAACAATTAGAGGAAATCAAAACTTATGTTTCACTTTTAGATTGGAATGACTCTACTTTAAGTGAATACATACAGAAAGCATCTCATGGACAGATTTATGAATATATGATTCAAATAATTAACCATGCTCAAAGAGTTAATCTGAGTAGGGATGATATTAAAGTTATGATACTTACTACTCTATTCTCAAAAAATAGATATATGCCAACATACAAGAGATATTTCAAAATGAATTTCCTTCCTATTTATGAACTAATAGAACTTACCAAAAAAGATGACCACACAGCCTTATCTTGTCTTTTACAGAGTATAGAAAGTGAAATAATTCTACATAGATGTTGTAAAAGGATTTGGGAGGAAGGTAATCAACAAGTCCCTATTTTTACCATTCATGATTCAATTTGTACAGTAATGGAGTATGAAAGTTTTGTGAAAGAAATAATGATTCAAGAACTTTCCGATTCAATAGGATATGTTCCATTTATAAAAATAGAGAGATGGGGAGAATATACAAATGAGCAAGACAATTAATTTAGATGAAAAATTAGAATGCAAAGGTTACTGGTGGCTGCCTAATAACCCCAATGAGACTGTTGCAGGTGTTTTAACTTACATTCCTGATGAAAAAATATTATTAGAATTGATAGGAGCTTTTGATTCTAAGAAAGACTTTATCGACACACTTCTTAATGAAAACTCTGAAGATATTATTCATGGATTAACTTCTGATTCAAAAGAACTTACATTAGTAAATTGTCATTCCTCTGGAAGCTTGAATTTTAGTTGCCCTTTTCCAATTATGAAATATAGTTGTCAATTTCTTATTATAGGAAAACATCTTAATGAATTCAAACAAAAATGTTTTTATAAAGCATATATAACCATTCCAGAATTGAGCTATTGGTGTTCTCCATGTGCTTTAAAAACAACAATATCTATTGATAAAGATGATAATGATATTTCAACAACAACAATATCATTTAAGTCAAAAAGTGTGCTTATTAATAGTGTGCCAATAGATGATAATACAACAATAAAGATAGAAGGAGGAGTAAATTATGTTGGTGACTATTTTTCACCTAATATAAACCAACATACTTATATTGAGATATTAAAACAGGATAATAGTTCTATAGAAGATTTTTATGCAAATATATTTATGTTTGAGCAATTTCTTTCATTGGCGACGTTGCATACTGTAAACTGTTCCAAAATATTGCTATATGACAAAACTGTATTTCAAGAATATAATAATGGACAAAGATTTTATCATCCAATACAATTTTTTTATATTCAAAGAAAGGTGAATATGTGCATGGAAATTAAAAAGCATGACTTCTTGTTTGATTACAATCTAATTTCTGAGCAATATCCGAAAATAATTCATAAATGGTATAATGACAAAGAGGATATAGCACCAATAAGAGCACATCTTATTGATAGCATTCAAAATACAAAAATATTTTCAAGTATAGATTTCCTTATTGTAGTACAAGCTCTTGAGGGATTTTGTACTCGATTTAGAACAGAAGCAAGTCTTACAAAAATGCTTGAAGCAATTATATCCGAATTTTCAGATATTGATAAATTGAAGGATGATAATATAAAAATCAAACAAGTTGTAGATTCAAGGCATTACTACTCTCATTTTATGAATAAATCAAAGAAACCTAATACCCTTGATGGATGGAAATTATATAATTTAACCTTTAAGCTAAGAAAACTCTTAATTTGCTGTATTCTTAAATTTATAGGTTTCAATAATATACAAATCAATCAGATTTTAAATAATAGCCATAGTAATTTGTTACATAAATAGAAATAGAAGGTTGGTGAAAATAGCAAAAAAATAGAGCCTTTCCCATTATTTATTTTTGAATTATATATGTAATAGTATAACTGTTTTTACTGACTTGAAAGAACTATCCAAAATTATTTTTTTATTTTTTTCCCTTCTGGAGCCATGAGTGTTATGCACTCCAACCAATCACCTACCCCATCACTCAGGGTGGGGATGGTTCCCCCTGCAACAATAATAAATTTACAATTATGGAAAGAAACTTGAAGTTCTTAAAGACAATGAGTGTGGCTGAATTTAAAGCACAGCACAATGTGGAAAAGATTGAAGTGAAAAGAAATGAACACACTGGCAAATGTTTCTTTGTCTATGGCTTTGAAACTGGTGCTTGTTCAAGGAAGGTGGAGACTGGAGAGCTGACAATACCAGTCATTTCAGAAGTATGCTCTGCTGAAACTGGAGATATATTCCTTCTGTTACATCAGAAAGGGGAAGGAGGGGCTACTACATTGGCAACTCTATAGGAACTAATGAAAATGCTCCAGAAGGGCAGTTGGATTAATAGTCTGACTGCCTTTTTTATTTTCTAAGTAGTTAATCATTAATAGAATATAGTCATGTTAAATTTAAGAGTATCATCAAAGAAGCAGGCTAAAATAAAACTTGCTCTACAAGGCTGTGCAGGCTCAGGGAAGACCTATTCTGCACTATTATTAGCCTATGGTCTGACTAATGACTGGACTAAAATAGCCATCATTGATAGTGAAAATGGAAGTGCTGATTTATATGCCAGTTTAGGCAACTACAATGTATTACCCCTTCAAGACAACTTTACACCTGAAACCTATATTGAAGCTGTAAAAGTGTGTGAGGATGCTAAAATGGAGGTGATAATCATTGATAGTATCTCTCAATGTTGGGATAACCTTCTGGAGTATCATGCTAATCTACAAGGCAATTCATTCACTAACTGGCAGAAGATTACACCAAGAATTAATTCCTTCATGCAGAAGATTCTACAATCCCCAAGCCATATTGTTTGCACAATGAGGTGTAAGCAGGATTATGTACTTAGTGAGAAAAATGGTAAGATGATTCCTGAGAAAGTGGGGTTAAAAGCAGTCATGAGAGATGGAATAGACTATGAATTTACTATAGTCCTTGATATTAACATGAAGCATCAAGCCATTGCATCAAAGGATAGAACAAGTCTATTCATGGGTAAGCCAGACTTTACTATTACACCCACTACTGGGCAAATAATACTGGATTGGTGCAATAATGGAGTAAACTTGGATATGATAAAGCAGAAGATAAATCAGGCTAAAACCATTGAAGAGCTTACCTCCATTTATCACCAATACCCAGAATGGTATCAACAACTTACATCAGATTTCATGCAGAAGAAGATGCAGTTACAAGAAGAGAGCAATAAACCTATTATCAACTATAATCCTAATTTTATACATTATGGAAGCAATGCAGTTAATGCCAGTACACAGAACTAATATGTTGGTGCAAACCTTCAATCAGCCAAAGTTTGAGGTTGAAACCCCAGTTGAAACTATAGAGACTGAAATTATCAGCTCCAGAAGGGAAAACAAAAGATTGCCTTTTATAGAAGCCAACACCAAAGAAGTCACTATACAGCATCTAAGGGAAGAATGTGTAGTGCCAGTATTCAGCAAGGATAATGAGATAACTATCAGTCACCCTTCATTTATTGAAATTGTTTGGGAAGCTGCCAATCAGATATTTCCCAATGAGAGGATTGAAGAACCAGCTATCAGAGTAAGCCATGTCATTAAAGGCAGAACACCCGAAGCTATTCATAAACCAGTGAAGGATTTACTTGAATCAGACAAGACTATTTACTATGAAAGAATGATGTTCTGTTTTGAAATTCCCACTATCCATGAAGATATAATGGGCAATAGATTGAATCTTACTATTGGTGGAGTAAGGGCATATAATCATGAGAATCTATATAGTAAGAAAGGTGCAGAAAAGTTCAAAGTATTCATTGGCTTTAAAAATTTGGTTTGCTGTAATATGTGTGTATCTACTGATGGTTACAAGTCAGAATTAAAGGTGATGAGCACTGCTGATTTATTTAGTTCAGTGATGAGGCTATTTCAAGAATACAACATAGCCAAACACCTCTACTACATGAGTGCTTATAAGGATAGTTATATGACTGAAAGCCAATTTGCACAGTTCTTGGGAAAGAGCAGATTATACCAATATCTTCCAGTTGAACAGAAGAAAAGGCTTCCTCAAATGCTGATGACTGATACACAGATAGGGCTTGTAGCCAAGGCATATTACAATGATGATAACTTTGCTCTTCCTGAGAATCAGAATGCTATTTCCATGTGGAATGTATATAATCTACTCACTGGAGCCAATAAAAGCAGCTATATAGATAATTTCTTGGATAGGTCACTGAATGCCACACAGCTGACAGAAGGGCTAAATAAGGCTCTGTATGGAGAAAATGAATATTCTTGGTTTATACAATAATCTTATATTTCCTATTTCCTTCTGGAGTATTTGCTCTTATTTATCCATTATGTTAGGAAATTCTGTAGTGTCGAAAAAACTTGTAATGTACCTTATAGGAATAAAAATAAAAATTCGACACTTACTTGGTTATATCTATATAGGAAGTAAGTGAGCAAGGGGTATTTTCTGTGGTGGCTGGATGGAGAGCTGGAAAATAAGCTCCAGAAGGTGGTTTGGAAGAAAGATTGGATATGAAATGTCCTCCATCTTTTTCTTGTTATTCCTTCTGGAGTAGCTGGCTGTAGTTGGGTATTAAGGTATTTGAACTGATTATAACATGGAGATAATGATAAAAGGCATTTTGAATATCACTATTGGATTGATATTCATGTGTATAATGGCTAAAGAGAGATAAAGGTGAGTAGCCTTTGTATTGTGTTTATTATTGTTGTAAGCCTCGGTTCCTGCATGGAATTGGGGCTTTTATTTTGAAAAGATATGAGAATCAGAGATATGTAATAGAATAAATGGTACATTTGCCACCGGTGGATATGAAGGTTATTATTACTTTTCCACTTCAAGAGCCTTAATGATAGATAAGAGAATAAGCTCATGCCTATGGTACTAATATGGTCTGAAAACCTATTAAAAGTAGCCTTCGGATGATTGTTTATATGTGGAAAGTCTTAACTTTGCAACAGAAACAATCAAATGATTGCTAATGAAATAGAAGTTTAACAAGACATATTAGAAAAAGAAGTGTTTGCTTCTTACTTGTGAAGTCCTAAAATCACCACTTTGAAGACTAACAATCACAGCAGTAAGGGAGTGAATGCTCATACCATCAGGTGTGGGCTTTCCTTGTTTGTGATTGTAGGTGTTGTGGTGATACCTTGGACTCAGCAGGAAAGTACCACACTTTCTTTTTTGTAGTATGGCTACAAAAAGAGCAAAATGAGTGACCTTATTGTCTTTCAAAAGAACAATCTATTTGGTGCAAAATATCCATCTGGGAGAATTGCTATCACTCCTAAATATAAGGAAATGTACCCTTTTAGTTGCGGCTTGTCATTAGTCAGAAATGAAAAATATCAATATGCTTATATTAATATCACAGAAAAGCAGATAGTTTCATTTGGAACATACATTTGGTGTGACCCTCAATTTATTTGTGGCTATGCCCGAGTTAAATTGATGGATAATATTCATTGGGGAGTAATTGATACCTTGGGTAAAATAGCCATTTATCCTAATCTTGACTATATTTTGCCACTTGAATCTTTTAAAATATGGGGTAATAATAATGCTGTAAAAATTGCAGGAAGATATAAAGGAACAGAAGTAGCATATATAATTGACCCAATGAGTAGAATAAACCTACCTATTGATTTTGAGTTTATGCCTAATTTTGATTTAGAAGAGTATTCATTTCCTCAAAAAGCTACTTCCACTAAAAGAAATAACTTATTTACTAATGATAATAGCAATAAATTTTCTTCATTAGATAGCAGAGAGGAGTGGGAAGACCAAACTCTTGATGCTTTTGAAGGAGATGAAAGTAATTATTGGAATATAGAATAAACAAAATAAGCATGGAATTTCCACTAACATTTGGTCTGCAAAAAGCAGGTTTACCACTGATACTGACATCAGGAAAAACAAATAACCTTTGTTTCTTGATTGATACTGGTGCTACTCATAACACCCTATTTGACTTTGTATATGAACATTTTAAGAGTGAGTTTAAGCTACTTGAAGGGGCATATAGAACAATGGGGATAGAGGGACACTACAAAGAAACTCCTATCATTGAAGCTACATTCAATTTTGAAGGGAGGGATTATACTTCCACCTTTTCTGTATTGGATGCTTCTGAGGCTATAAAGCAAGTGCAGGATGAAACTGGAATACAGATTCATGGAGTACTTGGTGTGCAATTCCTTATAGAGAATAAATGGATTATAGATTTTGAACAAATGAGAGTTACAAATGAAGAAAAATAACTATTTTATACTTTTATTGTCTGTTTGCATGATAGGATGCTCTGTTCAGACTAAACAAAATAAAGAGCAGGAAAATATAGTGAAAAGAGATACAGCATGTGTGATAGAGCCTTTTTTGAGGGATGGTATTACATATATTTGTAAAGATGAAATAATGAAACCATATCTTGTTGATTATAATTATTCACCTCCACAGAAATATGAAATAGACCAAATTACAGCCAAAAAACAAGGCAACAAAATCATAGTGGGAACTGACTGCTATATTACTCACAAAATATTGTCTGGTACATATTGGAATATTGAGAAGATGGGAGATTCTTATTCACTTCCTAAAACAAAGTTAGCCATCCTAAAAACAGATAAAGGAGAGGTTAGAATTGCAGAAGTAGATGGAGTTTTAGAGGATTTCTGTGTACTTGAAATCAAATATGATAATTATAAGGCAAGTACAGGATATCCATCTAATTATTATAAACTTCCACAAGAAATATTTGCTCAATAATGAGAAATAAGGCAAAGATACTTATTCAAGTAAAAGGTTTAGGCTTTACATTCCTTCTTGACAAAAGGATGAAGCACAATCTCATCAGTCCTACTTTCTTGGCTTTCTTCAAAACAGATAAGCAGAGGGATTTACTTTGGAATAATGATATAGAAGCAGTAAGTACGAAACCTGAATATAATAACTCCCTTCCTTTTCTTCCTTCTTATGTAAATAGTATTTCACTGGAAGATACATTCCATTATGTTGGGAAGAAAGTTGTTTGGTGCAGTGATAATCAGTTTAGGGAGTGTAAGGCAGTCAAACTCAATTTTAAATATGAGGGACACCCTTACTCTGAACTATTCTTTATTGATAAGAGTGTTGAAGAGGACTATGCTATTTTAGGCTCTACCTTCTGGAGCAAATGTGATATTTTAAAATAATAGAAATTGTTATGAGAAAGAAACAAGAAACTTAGCATTACCAAATACTGCTATTGGTATTGTATAAACCTTACCATTGTTGGTCAATAGTTGTTCTATTGACTTTTACAGAATTAATTAACAGACTAACAATCAAATAATTGAATAGTATTATCAAAGAGCCTTCCAAGCTGAGGGTCGCGGGTTTGAGCCCCGTCTTCCGCTCTTCTGAAAATCAGATAGTTATCGCAAGATTTCTATCTGATTTTTGTTTTTAGAGAATGCTGAATTTAGTGTGGTTTAACCGAGTGAGTTAAACCAGGAAGTCAACCGAATGACGCAAAGCACAAATTCATGGTTATTTAAATAAGATATTTCTGAGAATATCATCTAACCACGGCTCTTTCATCTTTTCCACAAAAACATCATTCTTTAGTTGAAAAGCCTTTTTGTAAACACTCTGCATTTTCAAATTATAGCGCACCGTATCATAGCGGACTACTGACTGGTAAAATCCGGTATCAACAGCGACAATTTCATTTTCTATTCTCAATGTATCCTCAGCTGTATCGGAAACTCTTCCAGTCTCCATCTGTGCGAATGAAATGCAGCTGCCTCCGATTAGAGCCAATAATGTTACCAATATTTTATTCATAGGCTACCGTTTTCTACAAAGATACAATATTCAAAGAACAAACATCTCTTTTACAAGAAAAATTCCATTATACCATAAACGCTTATAAGGCAACGCACACATTTGTATATCAAAGTTCAGTTTTAGTTAATAAAATTATGTAAGTTTGTAAACGAATAAAAAGCTCCCCTCCAATGAACAACATCATTCATAAAATCAGGCAGATTTATCCGGTTTCCGAAGAAGCTCTTCAGGCATTGCTGATGAATATGCAGGTAAGACACTACCCTAAAGGAACTTATATAGTACAAGCAGGAGTGACAGACCGTTTGGTTTATTTCATTGAGGAAGGGGTCACCCGTTCCGTATTTCATCACGACGGACAAGATACCACCACTTGGTTCAGCCAGGAAGGTGATGTAACCTTCGGAATGGATTCACTGTACTATCAGCAGCCGTCAGTAGAAAGCATTGAAACTCTTTCGGACTGCAAAATCTACGTCATCCACATAGACAAGTTAAATGCTCTCTACGAAACATATATTGATATAGCCAACTGGGGCAGAATACTGCATCAGAACGTAAACAAAGAGCTCAGTCATATGTTTGTGGAAAGGCTCCAACTGCCTCCCAAAGAGCGGTATGAACAATTTAACCGCCGTTACCCCAGACTGATAAATCGGGTGAAGCTAAAATATGTGGCAGCCTTCCTGGGTATTTCCATCTATACTCTCAGCCGGGTACGCGCAAAAAAATAGAAGATTGCCGTTCTTTTTTGCTTTTAAGCAAAAGAACTTCGCTTCGCATGGCGTATCTTTGAGATCCGAAAACATTAACCAAACAACAGAAAAAAAACAGATGTCGCACATTTCATCTTCTGCCTTTTCAGACACCAAAGCACATTATGACCTTCTCGACGGGCTCCGTGGCGTAGCAGCCTTGATGGTTATATGGTATCATATATTCGAAGGCTATGCTTTTGCCGGTGGTAGCATTATCGAAACCTTCAACCACGGCTATTTAGCTGTAGATTTCTTCTTTATACTATCGGGATTCGTTATCGGGTATGCTTATGACGACCGTTGGGGCAGGAACCTCACAATGAAAAACTTCTTTAAACGGCGCCTGATACGTCTCCATCCGATGGTCATTATGGGAGCTGTCCTGGGTGCCATTACTTTCTGTCTTCAAGGATGCGTACAATGGGACGGAACACATATTGCCCTCTCCATGATTATGCTGTCCCTTCTTTGCACTATATTTTTTATTCCCGCAATGCCAGGTGCAGGTTATGAAGTCCGTGGTAATGGCGAAATGTTTCCTTTGAATGGTCCATGCTGGTCCTTGTTTTTTGAATATTTAGGCAACATCCTTTATGCCTTGTTTATCCACCGCTTATCAAACAAAGCCCTTGCCGTACTGACAATATTGCTGGGAGTGGCATTGGCATCATTCGCCATTTTCGACATCTCCGGATACGGAAATATGGGGGTAGGCTGGACACTGGACGGAATAAACTTTGGCGGCGGATTGCTGAGGATGCTTTTTCCTTTCTCCATGGGCATGCTTTTGTCGCGCAACTTCAAGCCTATCAAGGTGAAAGGTGCTTTCTGGATATGTGCCATTGCATTGGTTACCTTGTTTTCAGTGCCCTACTTGGAAGGTGCAACACCGGTCTGTACAAATGGCATTTATGAAGCGTTCTGTGTAATCATCGCTTTTCCGGTTCTCGTCTGGTTAGGAGCTTCCGGTACCACAACGGATAAAAAATCGACCCAGATATGCAAGTTCCTGGGAGATATATCCTATCCAGTCTATGTGATACATTATCCATTTATGTACTTGTTCTATGCATGGCTCATCAAGAACCAGCTCTTCACGTTGGAGCAGACTTGGCAGGTTGCCTTGTGTGTTTACGCATGGAACATATTATTGGCTTATCTATGCTTAAAATTCTATGATGAACCGGTACGGAAATATCTGGCCAGACGCTTCTTGAGCAAAAAACAATAAACAGTCCGTCACGGAGATTATGCTGATTCGCACAGATACAAATTCCCGATATAAATTCAATCTGCGCAAATCAGTATGATCTTTGTGGCGAACTGTTATTCCAGATAAAGCGGTTCCACTACTTCCATCACATTCTCATGGAACCACTCATCCAATTTTGCCTCTACCTTATCCTTTATCTGTGGAGTGATGTATTTCTTCATTTTCTTATAAGCATAGATTGCAGCAAATCCCTTCCCTACCATAAAGACTTGTCCCAAGAGGTCTTCTATACCGGCAGGAAACACAATGGCCACCAAAGCAATCATGATATTTGTCCTTTCACTCTCTGGAGTAGAATCAGCAGTCAGGACATAATAAGCTGTCAGTACGGGACGACCAGCTGCCCGACTACCTTTCTTTATATACTCCTCTACTTTAAGACGAATCTCGTCCATAGAAAAATTCATTTTCATATTCATAATCTCCTCTTTTTATTTATTAGACGCAGAAAGATGAAGTTTGGTTGCAAAAATCTGCAAATAACATAAAAATAGTTCTGTGGAACAATCACAGCCCCACAGAACTCTCATAAAACCATCTAATCTATACATGTAAATCTTACAATACTACAAATTTCACAATTTGTATATAATCAAGAACCTTATCCAAACTATAATTGAATTTCCTTACCGGAAACGATACATTTCTGTACATCTATTACCCCATATTTCACATCTATAAACGGCTTTCCTTCCTTAAGTCCAACATTACCAAAACCCGTTTCCGTAGACAAGAATGAAGTGAAATCATCTCCAATCCGCGAATCTATATACAAAATTTTGTCTACTGCATCATAGCGTATTCCCGTAAGGCCTTCTAGCATAGCATAACTGGCCATTGCACGAGCATACCATGCTCCACACTCATATTCATTAAACGGATTACGAACACGACCATTATAACGATCACGGCAAGTTCTCACTATTTCAAGCCCTTTTTCCACTTCTCCTTCAAACATAAGATGAGCAGCCACTTGATATTCAATTCCAGTCCACACTTCGTTACTGTATACAAAAGGCAATTTTTAGCTTACCACCTTTCGGCCAGGTACAAAGTAATAATCCCCCATCCTCTCCCAATGCAAAGGTGGAACGTTGAGGGTTGACATGGTTACTTAAGCTCTTTTTAAAGTTATACTTATGGACAGAAATCAAATGACTTTTTACTTTCAGACGATCGACCACCTCCGGCATTCCACATACCAATGTCATCCAAGAGCCCAATATTCCGTCAGACAAACAACCTTTACCATACTGATATTTCGGACCTTCTTCTTGTAGGATTTTTAAAGCTTCTGGCGTATAATGGGTCACAAACGATTGGGCATCAACTGGGTCTGGAGCGTCCAATCCAGTCCATTGAATGTTCTGAATAAAATACTCTCCATCAAAAAGTTTGCTCTCCAAATATGCTTTACTATTCATCAATTCTTCATAACGGGAAATATCATCGCCTACCGTTTTACCCATCAAGCAAATAGCTTGTAATGCTCCTACATAAAAACTGGTAATCATCCCATTCGCGCCCCAAAACTCTATATCATACGTATTATGGTGAGGTTCTTCAACAGCTCCAACCTCTCTCGGATCCCAAGTACGGATACAATAATCCATACTTTTCTTCACAGCTGGATACATCATCTTCAGCCAATTTATATCACCCATAATTCTCCATTCACGATATACCTTCATTATACCTCCTAATTGCCCATCTGCCGCCGAATGAAAATCATGGACAGTAGGACTGATAGGCAGATTCGTACGGAACACTTGATGTCCCCTTTTATCCTGGCTCACAAAAAATTCTGTTTCACGTAATGTACGTTCTAATTTTGGGAAAAGATGAGATACAGCTTGCGCATAATTCCAAACATGCGTGCATGAACCATGACAAGAGCCCCAATTATCATGACTTCCCTCCCAATTCCACATACGCCCATCGTATTGGCGAAGTACTGTAGTAGATTTCAATATACTCAAATTAGCAGCAACAGCCTCCTTAACTTCAGGTGGAAGAGTAGAATCATAGAAAGCATCAGTGAACAACTGAGTATTCTTTTTCAATGCATCATAATTATCCAACCAGTAGTTTGCAACATCTTGTATACTGCCAAACCTACTGCTATACCAAGGGCGGTAATTCCCTTCAAAATTATTCTCATAAGTATAACAGTTACTCAATTCATCTGGACAAACTGGTGCATCAGGGATATCAGTATCTGTACGTGGGATTCCACCTATTCGTTCTTGTGAATAAGGGACATGCCAAGCCATGTACAACCTTATATTACGAGTCTCACCAGGTGCTAAAGTAAACGGCACATATAACGAAGCTCCCACTGCTCCTTCCAAGCCTGCTGGATTCTCTTCCATTCTGCCCTCTTCCAAGTTATCCCAACAAATGCTCAATGGGTCGAACCAACCTCCACGAAACCAGTTATGATTAACTACCGTCTGGGGATTGTCAGTATAAATCATAAAATCACCTTGACAGAAAGGTTCATTCTCTGTGCCTGTCTGTCTTAGAATGAATCCATTCTTTGCTGCATCTATATACGCTTTACCTCTACCCGGAGTTTGCATAAAATTCATACTATTATATGAAAAGACGGCTTGTACTTCCTCATTACTGGTATTATGAAACTCATATTCAAACCCAGCAACCGGTAGACTTGAATTATCTTCATCCGTTGGTATAAATGGATTCCAGGCAACCAGTTTCACATCTATAGGGACATTCTGATCTGCCAACTCTACCTCCGCAAAAGGGAAACGTGACTGGAAACTATACTCCTTAAACCGGGGCATTCCCCATGAGCCGCCGTCTCCACGGCTGGAATTAGGAGCACCAAATTTTTTCCATTCTGGAACCGGCCCTTCCAGAATGCGTGTACCATACTCATAACCTTTCACATGAATTGCAGCAAACATCGTTGGTTCATTGAAAACATTCGGTCTATGACGTATAGACATATTACTCAATGCTCCTGTTCCTTCAATACAGAACATGCCCGTGCCTATACCTCCTATAGGGAAAGCTATTTTACGCGTATATTCACCTATATACTTCTCATTATAGCCACGTTCAACCGCACTCTCATGATGCCAGCACCCTTGAAAAATCAGTGCACAAACTACCAGACATATTAATAAATATTTCGTCATAAATACTGTATTTATTATCATTTTTTTATTTTGTATCAGGAGCTACAACTGTATAAACAGCACTACTTCTACCGGAAGAAAGGCGGAGATAACATTTTATATTTACTCCACTGAAAGATAAAGGTAACTGCAATGTATCCGTATAGAGTTTTCCATATAAACGAGGATCGGTACCATCTGTGGTATAATATATATCAGCACCCTCTACTGACGGCTTCAAATCCACTATCGCGTTACCGCCTCTAACAATAGCTTTATCCCAACCAATCGGTTCGGGAATACGGAAAGTAACCCCTTGTCTATCCAGTTCAGCCAAACATCCCGCTAATCTTTCACGGAAATCTGCATAATTCTTCTTTTCCGCAGGTGACCAACCTATTTCTGAAAGGGCCATAGCCCGAGGATATGCCATATAGTTCACTTTATCAGGATGATGTATAAATTCTCCCCAAACATTAGCTTGTACCCCCATTATATAACCGCATTGCTCTTTTGTAAGCTTAGGCGTATAAGGTTCATAGCTGTAGATATGTTCCAACGTAACCAGTCCTCCTATATTTAAAGGCTCATTAGTATAATCCTCACTCTGATAATAATCAATATACATATAGTTATTGGGAGCCATCACCACTTTATGCCCCATTCCCGCTGCAGCAATTCCACCGTTTTCTCCTCTCCAGCTCATTACAGCAGCATTCGGTGCCAGACCACCTTCTAAGATTTCATCCCAACCAATGATTTTTCGCCCCTTCCCCGTTACAAATTCATCCAAATGATGGATGAAGTAACTTTGCAATTCATGTTCATCTTTCAATTTATTTTCCTTAATGCGTCGTTGACACTTCGGACATTCTTTCCAACGTCTTTTAGGTGCCTCATCACCGCCTATATGAATATACTCACCGGGAAACAAATCTATCACCTCAGATAAAACATCTTCTACAAACCGATAGGTTTTATCATTACCGAGACAAAGAACTTCCTCCTTAATACCCCAAGTTTCCGGTATCCGAAATGGTCCGCCCGTGCAAGACAGCTCCGGATATGTAGCTAAAACAGACATTGTATGTCCTGGTAAATCGATCTCCGGAACAATAGTGATGTACCTATCTGCCGCATATTGGATAATCTCCTTAATCTGCTCCTGAGTATAGAATCCTCCATGTGGAATACGATCTTGTTCTGTCGGATTATGCCCCCACTGAGTACTATTACGCCATGCCCCAATTTTGGTCAATTCTGGATACTTTTTTATTTCAATACGCCACCCGGCATCTTCTGTCAAATGCCAATGGAATCTATTTATTTTATAACGAGCCATTAAATCTATATACTCTTTTACATATTCCACTGAGTAAAAATAACGTGCAACATCCAACATCAAACCACGATAACCAAAACGGGGTTCATCATTTATCATAATATACGGAAGCTGTATGCATCCATTTCCCTTATCAACAAGTAACTGCTGCAATGTCTGAATTCCATAAAATATTCCAGCTTCACTTCCCTTGATTGTTACTCCCTTATCATCCACAACTAATGAATATGCCTCTAAAGGCATTTTCTTGTCTATCTGCAAATGAATGGCATTCTTTCCTTTCGATCCTTTCTTCAAAGTCACCCCAAACCGTCCATCTAAATAATTATTAAAGAGACTGACTGTTTTGGTAAGCGCATCATTACTGTAATTTATACGTGTATCGGCAGATACATCCCAAGAACCTTCTCCCATCACCATTTCTTTTGGCATAGGAATTACTGACTGTGCATTACAAGGTAACGTACCGAGAATAATACATATTACCAATATGTATTCCCATCTGATTTCGTGTTTAATCATGACTGTAATTCAATTTTATATCTATATCCTTTTGTTTATTCACCTTGATATTTACTGTCTCGAATCCTTTGGCAGAAACCGTTAGCACATCGTTTTCTACAGTCAGAATGGAATATCTTCCGCCTTCCTTACTTATAACCGTTCTACCAGAATAATTAGATTTGATTTCAATTCCACTTATAGGGGTTGCTTGTACATCTCTGACACAACCAGCAACCTTTATCTTTCTTCCTGGATTCTTCACAATTTCATCCATGCAGAAGTCGTTATGACCAAGACTATTACTAGTCACCGGCTGTCTGCCAACAAAGATTGTCCTTCGTAATCTGATATCATCTGAGGCTGTTCCTATCTGTATTTCATACTCCCCTTCTTCTACTACTTTTTTCATGCTCAAATCATATAAGGCCAATTCTTGTATTGGTAGCTTCAAAACAACTGTCTGCATTTCGCCTGGTTGTAAGAATGGTTTTGAGAATGCCTTCAGTTGCTTGACCGGAGTCACAACCGAACTGACCACATCTCGAACATAAAGCTGTACTACCTCCTTTCCCGCTACACTACCCGTATTCTTCAAAGATACACTGACAATCAAGGTATCAGATGGATGTAATAACTCTGCAGAATAATGAGCATTCAAATACTCAAATGTAGTATAACTCAATCCATGCCCAAAAGACCATAACGGAGCTGGTGAAGAAAAAACATAATCACGTCCAGGTTCATTTGGTCTACCAGGACGACGATAGAATCCTTTGTCCGTTGGCAAATGATTATAAAAAACCGGTAAATGTCCTACGCTCTGCGGAAACGAGAATGGAAGTTTGGCTGAAGGATTAATATTTCCCAATAACATATCAGCTATTGCATCTCCAGCTTTCTCACCACCGTACCATTGTACAACTATGGCTGGAATATGTTCTTTTATCCAAGAAATAGAAAAAGGCTTACCTGTAACCAATACAACTATAACAGGTTTTCCTATTGCATAGATTTCTTCCACCAATTCTTCTTGTACACCTGTCAGATCCAGAGAAGAGAGGTCAAACCCCTCCCCACATGTAGCATCTGAATAGTCACGTGCCAGTGAAGCACTAGAAGAACCAACAAATACAACAGCCATGTCACTCGCTTTTACAGCAGCTACAGCTTCATCAAATCCGGATTTATTATCTGTAATAAGATCACATCCTGCCGCATAATTTATTTTTATCTTATTTCCAACCCGTTTCTTTAGGCCTTCAAGTGGAGTAACCCCATCTTTATTACTCCGGCTCCATGTATAATCCCCGAACTGTACTTGATTAGCATTCGGCCCAATCACTGCTAATGATTTTATTTTATTCAAATTTAAGGGTAAAAGAGTATTTTCATTCTTCAATAAAACAATCGATTCATCAGCCACTCTGCGCGATAGCTCCACCGCTTCTTTAGTACGCATGGCTACTCCCGGCATGTCAGCGCCCTGATATGGATTCTCGAACAATCCTAATTCAAATTTAACACGTAAGATACGTCCAACAGCCAAATCCACATATTTTTCATCAAACCTGCCTTGCTCTATCAATTGCTCCAAAGCCCAATAGCAATTACTGGAAGCTTCCAAGTCCACCCCCGCAGTCAAGGCTTGGATAGCCGCTTCACTATCATCCTTAGCTGTATGCTGAAAATCCTTCAACATAGCCACTGCCCCCCAATCGGAATATACATATCCTTTGAATCCCCATTCATTGCGTAAAATATTCGTCAGTAAATAAGAAGAAGCAGAATTAGGGATGCCATTCCAAGAATTATAGGAGGTCATCACCGCCTTCACTTCCGTATTCCGAACAGCCATCTCATACGGCTTGATATGGATATTACGTATATCCCGTTCTCCACTCTCAACTGAAGCCAAGTTCAGCCCTCCCAAAGGAGCTCCTCCCGGTCCAAAAGGTTTCAACATTGGAGATATTCCTCCGTCAATATAACCTTTCACTTGTGCAATCCCCATCTGTCCCACTAGCCAAGGATCTTCACCAAACGATTCCTCAACACGCCCCCATCGCAAATCCCGAACAACATCCAATCCTGGTGAAAGAGTCTGAATTACCCCTTGGGACCTTAATTCTGTAGCAATTGCTTTAGTCATCTGATAAGCCAAATCTAAATTAAAAGTACTACCAACGGCTACAGATTGAGGAAAAATGGTAGAACCATCATGTACCGAGCCATGTAAAGACTCAGTTACTGTAAAAACTGGGATTCCCAAGCGTGTCTCTTCAACCATATATTTCTGAATTGCATGAAATGCTTTCCGCACATTTTCACCAGTAAGATTGAATCCCTCAATACAGCCGTAACTAATATCACCAGCTGCATCTCTTAATTTTTGGTAATCCACCTCTTGACCATTGTATAATTGATAACCATGCAAATGACTTAATTGTGCTATTTTTTCTCGTAATGTCATTCTGCCCAATAAATCTGTAACCCGTCGTTCAACAGACATACTAGAATCCTTGTACACCGGAATGCATTGAGCCATGGAATCTACGGCAATAAGAACCGACAATATAAAAGGTAATAACCATTTTTTCAAAATCCTATCTTCAAGTAACATATTTCAGTAATTCAAAAAGTAAATATAAATATCAATCTTATGGTATAGCTTGATGGTCTGTATCACGCATTCTATACCAATCAACCAACTTTTCTTTCTCTGGTAATTTGAACGCCAGAGGTACAGCTTTGTCTTGATACCAGAAAGCCGCCGAAGAGAATTTAAAGGGCCGGGTCTGCTCCGGTTTACGGGGATTTATAAAATCAAAAATAAAACTTTCATTGAAACAGATTGCATCTTGCTCATGATAACGATACATACTCACCATCGAACGGAGCGGATCCTTTATAGGAACTCCATGCAACTCTCCACAGAATTCACCTTCCCTAAAATACCAGCCACCATTAAAATAATCTTCAAGTCCAGAACCAACTATAGTCGGTACACTTTGTCTTCCGTATCGATATAAATAAACTCGGGTGCTTCCAAATATCCCAAGTAGTTTGGAAGCCAACTCTGCATGGACAAGGAACAGCCAATAAAATGTCCATGTCCTTTAGTCTGCAATATGGTTAATGGTTCATAACCAGGATTGGTACCAGCATTATATAAACAATGGAATCGTCCCATACCCTCAGGTAAACTCTCCAATTGATCATAATTGGCATTTAAGAAAACGCTTGTAGTCAAACGGTGATGAAGATTTTCCACTTCTATCCTTACCTTTTTAAATGGCATCGGAAAATAACAATAGAAACCTCCACTGGACATACCTATATATTTGGACATATAATGCTTATATTCACAATGCCCTATACCAAAGAAGTCACCAATCGGACATTCTACAGAAGGATAGTCCTCACCATCCCAATAAATACGCAAAATCAGCATTTTCAAAATAGTAGGATCAGGCCACCGCTCCTTACTTAAATCCCAATTTTCCCAAAACCAACCATTAATAGTAAACCACATACGGGTAATTACACCAGGAGAAGTGTGATCTACCAGTACAGATTTCTCACCCGGTCCAACCAAATGGGCTTTAATCTTAGTATTCAAGTCAAAAGTCGTAAACTGACGAGATACAGCGTTACGCATAGTATGGATAGATGTAAAAGCAGAGGTTTGAATGTCTCTCCGTTCTTTCTTGATGGGATTCAATGCATGCCCTACACCAGGTAATGCTGCCAATCCTACGGCACCTGCCATAGTAGCCAATGCTTTACGACGAGACATCTTTTGAGGGCTGGAATCCATATTGCCCGGAATTTGTTTTCTCTTCATCATATTATGTATTAACAATTATCCTTGCGGTTCAATCTCTAAAATAGAGCCTTGTATATGTCTAGTACCTTTGGCTCTGTCAAAGTTTATATAGTATACCACCAATACCCTCTTCTCATCCAGCTGTACAGCCCATGTATATCCGACATCTCCATCATCCGCATCATCTCTTATGATAATCTCAGGAGCCGTGGCATAATCTGTACATTCTGCATTAAGAATTCTGGCTCTAACTCCACAAGGTTCATGACGATAACCATATGTCAACAAAACTCTATTGTCTGGCAGCCTCATTGCCTGGAGAGGATGTCCTTTGAACCCCATACTTTTCCATTCACCAAATGTTTTCCCACCATCTATGGACCGTGCAATACAAGCTTGGTCACCAAACGCTTCCGAACGCATAAAAGCAATCAAATCCCCATTAGGCGTTTCATACATGGAAGTCTCATTAAACGAGACCTTTTTATCTTTAGCAATTTTCGTACCGTATTCCCATGTTTTTCCTTTATCTTTGGATATAAGCAAATAGACCGACGTATTTCTTAAAGCTTCTGTATCAGAAGCTACTACTGCCCAAAAAATACGTCCATCTTTTCCTTCATACAAAGCGCCACGATTATAAGCCGGCAATTTACCTCCCAATCCACTATAATTTATTTCAGACGGAACGCTACAAGGTATAATCAAATCATTCCAAGTTCTACCATCATCATAAGAACGGAGCAAATATCCTCCTGCAAAAACAGCGTCTGTATTCTGTACGAACGGTTTCTTAAGAACAGCTAAACCATCCGGACGAATAAATGTCCACAAATAACTAGCACATAGCAGTGTTCCATCTTTCAACTTCAACAAACATGGATCTTGTGAGCCTCCAAACGGATGGGCATAAAGCAGTTCCGGTTCCTTGGTCCAATGTTCGCCATCTTTGGATCTCACTACTACCAGATAACTATTCGGGTCCAAATGATTATTCTTCTTCTCCTTAAAGACTTTACGGTCTGGAGCTCTTCTAAACGATACCAGTATCTCTCCATTCGATAATTTTACAGCTGAAGGAAAAGCGGAGTAAAACATGGTATCCTTATATATTATTACATCCTTTATTTTCTTGACACCTGGTATCAAAACGTCATTCTGTTGAGCAAACAATGTTGTTGCAGAACACAAGTGGACAAGCAGACAATAAAAGAGAAATATAGACTTTTTCATATATAATTTTATTATGTTCGTTTATCAATCTTTCCAATATGCTGTAAAGTTACAACATATTGGAAAGATTTCAATAATATACTTTATTTATCCCAACCAGGATTTTGAGTAACTTTCGGCTCCACGCTTATTGTTGACAAAGGAATGGGGAACAGCATCATATAATCTTCCCCCTTATGCTCTCTCAAAGAAGGAACCAAATCAAAGGCTTTGTCAAAACGTACCAAATCCCACCACCTTTTACCTTCAAAAGCCAATTCTAAAAGTCTTTCTTTCAAGATAGCTGCATCATTCGCCTCTTTTGTGCTATTCACATAAATATGCTCTTCATACTTGTCTTTATATGCACGTTTCCTGACCTCATTAATTTCTGCAGAAGGATCTTGTCCCAAAGCATTTTTAGCCTCAGCCTTCATTAATAAAATATCAGCATAACGGTACAATATGATATCATCTGCAAAAATACGATCACCATCTCGCACCAAGCCTTTACCTTTTAATACTACACTAACATAAAATTTATTTTCTCCAGTTTCCTGATCTTTAGAATAAATCTCAAGAAAAGAAGCATTTTTTCGAGTATCATCTTCTGTATATTGCTTTCTATACTCGTCCGAAGCTACTATAATACCTTGTCCCGGCCCTATCGGATAAACTATATCCTTTACCTCTTGAGGAGCATCTCCAGGAACAGCACTCGCATGTATCCACATATATCTGAAATAGTTAATACCAGATTCCAAATCCTGAAATCTAACACTCATCAAGATTTCATCATTACCCTTATTATCATAAGCAAATACATCAGCAAAATCCGGCTGTAAACGAAGCTTATCCGTTTTAATTGAATTCAAAGCATTTAATGCAGTTTCAATATCACTGCTTCCACCATTCATTTTTTTTCCACTCCAAAGATATACTTCAGCTTTCAAAGCCAATGTTGCCGGTTTTGACCACATAGCTCTTTGATCACCGAAATTGTCATCCGGATATAAAGACAAAGCTTTCTCCAAATCATCTTTTATCAGTTGGAAAACTTCCGTTTGGGGTCTTCTTTCTTTATAAAGGACTTCTGAATTTGTGTTTTCAATAGGATCTGTATGGATTATCAAATCCCCCCATGTACGAGTCATCACAAAATACATGAAAGCCCTCATTGTATAAGCTTGAGCCAACATTTTATTGCGGGAAGTCTCGTTATTAAAAGTCACATTGGGAGCATACTTTAAAAGAAGATTGCATGAATTGACTATCTGATAATAACGTATCCAGGATATAGGCATATTAGCTTGTGTCAACGTATTATAATAATAAATATCATATCCGCCATATCCACCGATACCTACAGTCAGTATTTCGCTACGCGCTTCCCCCAATATATACAAATCATGTTCAGCAGCTCCTCGTAACTGGACATAAATACCATTTAACGCACCCTTCACGTCATCTTCTGTCTGCCAGAAAGATTCATTCGTTATAAAGCTTATTGGCTTAAGGTCTAGTGCATCACAAGAAGCAAATGTCAGGACCATAAACAAAGCTATTGTACTATTTATTATATTTCTAATTTTCATAACTTTACTTTATTAAAATGATACATTTGCACTAAAAATAATATTTCTCGGCATAGCATATCTACCATTATCCTGTCCACCTTCTTCTGGATTAAGACCAGAATATTTAGTAAAATAGTGCAGATTATTTCCCGTAACCGTAAACCGAAGTCCGCTTAAACGAATCTTTTGTATGATATTTGCAGGAACTGTATAACTTAAAGAAACTTCTCTAATGGCTAGAAAATCTCCTGATTCATGATACAAAGAGCTACCTCGGATAGCATTCTGCTGTCCACGATCACCATGCCAATAGAATCTCGGCATGTCCGCTTTGTCACCTTGTTCTTTCCAGGAGCGATTTACGACATCTTTCGTCATATTATTATCACCCTGCCAATTATAATCCAAAAAGCCTTTGGCAAAATTATATATGGTATGACCCAATGTAAAATCAAGTCTGCAATACAAATCGAACCCTTTATAAGATAGAGAAGTATTAATACCCCCAGTCCAATCCGGATAAATATTACCAACATATACACGGTCTTTACTGTCAATCACACCATTACCATCAGTATCTTGCCACTTTGCATCACCACCATATTTGGTTTTATCAGGGACTGTAATAACATTATCTATCGGCTCATTAGCATTCTGTGCTTCCTCATCAGTAGAATATACACCTATCATCTTATAGGCAAACAAATCTCCAATTCGTCCTCCTTCCTGTAAACCACCTTGCCAAGTATGTTTACCCAGTTTAGCATCCCAAATGTACTCACCACCAATCCGATTATTTTCAACCCCATTATCTGGCAGCTTCAATATTTTATTGGTCACCTTCGAGGCATTAAAACCTAATGACCATTGAATAGAACTGGATACCGGTAATATTCTTGCATTCATTTCCAACTCAATACCTCTATTTTGTAAACGCCCTAAATTAGTGAAAATAGAGCCAAAGCCTGTAGAATGAGGTAAAGTGCGATTTGTCAGCAAATTATCTGTGGTACGATTGAAATAATCAAAGATAAAGTTTAACCGATTATTAAAAAAGGAAATATCAGTACCGATATCAAATGTCTTAGACTCCTCCCAACTCAAGTCTTGATTTGCCATAGTTCCCATAGTGATACCTGCATTACCTAAATATTTAGATCCTACACTATAACTACCTTGAGCCGTATAATCCCCCAAGCCTGAAATATTACCATTTACTCCATAGCTGGCACGCAATTTCAGACGCATTAGATTCTCAGGCATAAATGACCAGAACTTTTCTTTATCCACATGCCACCCTAATGACACGCCAGGAAAAAATCCCCATTTGTTGTTCGTACCCAAATTGGAAGCACCGTCATATCTTGCAGATACAGAAATCAAATATTTATCCTTATAATCATACCCTATACGAGCAAAAATACCTTGCATAGATCGCTCTGTAATAGAACTACTCACACTTACAGGAACACTTGAGGCATTCAAAGTAGGAATCAAATCAGTAGAAGCACCTCTACCAGCAGCTGCTAAACGGGCCTCTTTCCTAAAATAATAAGCATAACCAGCTGTTACATTCAAATTGTGTTTTTCATTGAAAGATTTAACATAGTTGAATACAGCATCTGCCTGATATTGCCGCCATTTGTAAGTATCAGCATTTGCATTTCTTGTAGTTATATAATCTCTCGGTCCATTCCAAAAAGCATCCCAAAAAGTATAGTTATTACTGTTCACTTCAAATAAAGAAAGAGCTGGTTTGAAAGACAATCCTGGCAATATAGTCCAATCTGCATCTACTCCTATTGATAAATTCTGATAGTCATACTCTCTTTGTGCCTTGTTCATATGATATACAGCATTTCCCAGATACTGGGCAGCTCCTGGAGCCAGACTACCATCTTCAAATCTGAATTTAGTGGTAGGTGAGGCAGCCGGTGAACGATAGAATGTTGCATCTGCAGCTAATGGAGAACCATACGTAAACGAGTTTGAATAAGTAGTTCTAGCTGAAATTTTCAAATTATCCCGTGCTTGCAAAGAACCATTCAAACTAAAATTATACCGTTTATATGAAGTTGTAATAACAGTTCCTTCATTAGTCATATACCCTAATCCCATATTAAAGGTAGCCTTTTCCGTTCCACCTGAAACTTCAATATGGTGATTATGAGAAAAACCAGTACGATAAATTTTATCCTGAAAATCAGTATCTGAGTATAACAATGTCTTACTCGGATCTACTGGATCTGGCATTGATTTCCACCCTTGATCTAATTTATAGCGATTCTCATCAGTCAAGTATTGAGTAGAGAAGGCAGTATTATTAGTCAGATCATTTCCTGTTCCATAACCTAAATGTCCTATCAATCTTTGTTCGGTAGCTTTTCCAAATTTCGCTGGTGAAATCATACCTTTCCTCATAAGGGTCAAAAATTCTTCAGCATTGGCAAATTCATATTTTTTACCAATATCAGAAATTGTCAGATTATATCTATATTCAACTCTGGTTTTACCGGCCTTCCCCTTTTTAGTAGTAACAATTACAACACCATTTGAACCTTGGGCTCCATAAATAGAAGTAGCAGCAGCATCTTTCAGAATTTGGATGGATTCAATATCTTCCGAAGCTATATGAACCATATTCGCCCTCATAACACCATCAATAATATATAGTGGAGTAGCACCATTAGGATTATTAATGGAAGTACCACCACGGACTATAATACGAGGTTCTGCACCTGGTTGCCCTGAAATACTTTGCACACGTACACCAGACACTGTACCTTGTAAGGCTGAAGCTGCATTTGCATAGGGTACATTCTTCAAAGCCTCTTTATCAAGCTTGGTCACAGATGTCGTAATCTTCTCACGAGACTGAGAACCATACCCAATGACTACAACTTCCTCCATTTGGGTGGCATCCTCTACCATCACTATTTTATAGTTACTCTTATTGGCAGATACCTCTTGAGTTTTCATTCCCAAATAAGAAAATAACAAGGCACGACTATCAACTGGAATACTAAAACTAAAATTTCCATCCAAATCAGTAACAACACCTAATGAAGTTCCTTTAACTTGTACAGCTACCCCCACCAATGGTTGTCCATATTCATCCATCACATTTCCTTTTACTGTTTTCTTTTCTGATTGATTAGTGGATAATACAGACGGAGTATCTTCCGATGCATATACACTTCCCACACTCAAAACAGTAAAAAGGAAAATATAAAATGCCCAATGTAATATCCTGCTATTAGATTTAATGTCTATTGTTTTCATTTTTTTTGATTATTTGTGTTTCAAACTATTATTAGATTCACCACTGTATAATTACTTTCTTCTTATTTCCATTATTCCTCCTTTCTCTATCAATTAACAAAATCTGTTTCTATGTCAGAAACAAAGCACTTTTTCACATCAATCTTCCCATATTTCACCTCAATGAAAGGTTTACCATCTTTTAGACCAACATTACCAAAACCTGTTTCCGTCGACAAAAAAGACGTAAAATCATCACCTATCCTTGAATCAATATATAAAGTAGAATCCACTGCATCATACTGTATTCCAGTCAAAGCTTGGAGCATAGCATAACTAGACATTGCACGGGCATACCATGCCCCACATTCATATTCATTAAATGGGTTACGTACTCTTCCATCATACCGATCACGACAAGTACGGACAATATCAAGTCCTTTCTCAACCTCACCTTCAAACATCAAATGAGAAGCCACTTGATATTCAATACCTGTCCATACCTCATTGGAGTAAACAAAAGGAAGTTGTAACTTTCCTCCTTTGGGCCATGAACATAATAATAAGCCTCCTTCATCACCTAAAGCAAAAGTCGAGCGCTGAGGATTTACATGTTTTCTGAGATTCCTCTTTAAATTATATTTATGAACAGACAATAAATGACTTAATATTTTCTTTCTATCTATAGCCTCGTCCAGTCCACAGACCAAAGAAAGCCATGCTCCTACTACTCCATCAGATAAACAGCCTTTTCCGTATTGATATTTCGGCCCTTCCTTTTCCAATAAATCCAAACCCTCTTTCGAATAATTAGAATTGACAGACTGTACTTTCGTCGGATCAGAAGCCTGCAACTCCTTCCAACGAATATTTTGAATAAAATATTCACCGTCGTACAATTGATTTTCCATGTAGTCAATACTCTTATCTAGCAACTCTCTATATTCTGTCATATCTTTCTCCAAATGTTCACCCATAGCAACAAATGCTTGTAATGCGCCAGTATAGTAACTATTAATCATACCACTAGGCCCCCAAAATTCAATGTCATAAGTATTATGATGAGGTTCCTCTATAACACCTTTCCTTTTAGGATCCCACGTATTAATGCAATAATCAAGACTATTCTGTACGTATGAATAAATCAACTTCAACCATTCGTCATTACCATATATATGCCAATCACGGTATACTTTCATAATACCACCTAACTGCCCATCAGCTGCTGCATGAAAATTATGTCTGATGGGTCGGATAGGAAGTGCAGAGCGAAATGCTTGGTGCCCATTCTTAGCTTGACTAACAAAAAATTCCGTTTCCCTCAGTGTTCTTTCCATTTTAGGAAACAAATGAGGTATAGCTTGAGCATAATTCCAAACATGTGTACAAGAACCATAGCAAGAGCCATATTCATTACCGCAACCTTCCCAATTCCACATCCGACCATCGTATTGCCGAAAAATCGTAGGTGATTTTAATATAGTAAGATTAGCAGCAACAGCTTCAACAACTTCAGCAGGCAAAGTTGTAGCATAAAATGCATCAGTAAACAGCTCTGTTTTTTCTTTCAACGTATTATAATTTTTCATCCAATAGTCTGCGACTTCCTCTATATTTGCAAATCTACTGCTATACCAGGGACGGTATTTATCGGACAACTGAATGGAAGTATCAATATAGCCTGCGGGCTCTCCTCTTTCATTAACTACAGGTACGATAGGTACATCTACATCATCAATCGGTTCCAATCCCTCACGAACTAATGAGAAAGGAACGTACCATGCCATATATAAACGGATTGTCTTTGACTCTCCCGGTTGCAATCTAAACGGTACATACAAGGAAGCTCCGGGAGCATCCGCCATATTAGCAGGATTTTCTTTAATTACCCCACTGCTCATCTCATTCCAGCACATCGTGAATGAGTCAAAAGACCATCCTCTAAACCAACAATAATTAACCTTAGTTTCCGGTTCATCTGTAAAGATTGCAAAATCAGCCTGATGAAACGGCTGCGTTTCTGTTCCTTTCTGTGATATTATAAAACCATTTTCAATTGGCCTAATAGATGCTCCTCCATTACGAATATCTACAAAGTTCTTTGAATTATAAGAAAATATGGCTTCTACTTCTTTAGCATATTTATTTTTAAACGTATATTCAAAACCAGCAACTGGAAGCCCTGAGTTATTTTCATCTGTAGGAATAAATGGATTCCAAACCTTCATTGTCACGTCCATCTTCAGTTCATCGTCACTCATTCTCAATTTGGCAAAAGGGAATTTTACTTCAAAATCACAATCTTTAAATCGAGGTAATCCCCACGTGCCGCCGTATCCTTTTGTTGACTGTGGTTGGCCAAATTTTTTCCAATCCGGTACTTGTCCTTCCACAACAATACTACCATTATCTACCCCTTTCAAATATAATCCGGCAAACATTGTCGGTTCATTCAACATCTCAGTTTTATGCCTAATATTCATATTAGAAATTGCACCACTACCTTCTACACAAAACATTCCCGTCCCCAATCCCCCAATAGGGAAAGCAATCCTGCTCGTATACTCTCCCGTATATTTTTCATTATAATCACGTACTTCTTCCATACTGGAGCAAGAAGCCCATAAACACAAGCAGATACATAGACCTATAAAATCCATTTTTCATATATCATTTTTTTAATGATTTATTCCTTCAACATTCTCTATTTTTTCTCCATTTCTGTTCAATCTCCTCCAATGATAACCCTTTTGTCTCCGGCAAGAATAAATACCCCCATACCAAACCCAACACGGCAATAAATCCATAAAGAAAAAATGCACCTGCCGGATTCTCAGAAGTCGTTTGTCCAACAACAATTTCGGTACCTGGTATAGAAAAAAAATCTATAATCTTAAAGAAAGTAAAGGAGACAATGCAATTAAATATCCATACAGCCAATGAACCTATCGAAGTCCCCAATCCCCGTACTTTCTGCGGAAATATCTCGGAAATGACCAACCATCCCAAAGGTCCAATACTAATTGCAAAAAATGCAACATATCCAAACATAAAAATGACCATTAACCACCTTCCGATTTCGCCCAACTGATTAGCATAAATAAAACAAGCACTAAGGCACAAAACAGAAAAGGCAATTCCTGACAGACCAATAAAATACAACTTTCGTCGTCCGATTCTATCCACTAAATAAAGAGAAATCACTGTAAATACAACATTTACAATTCCAATACCTACAGAAGCCCAAATAGCAGAGAGTGTACTTTCAAATCCTGCCATCAGGAAAATCTTCGGACTATAATAAATAACTGTGTTAATACCTACAAACTGTTGAAAAAACATAATACAAACAGCAATCATTAGAGGAGTTCTCAACCAAGGCTGCATCAAATATCGCCATCCTACCGCACTATTCCTATCTTTCTCTATTTCCACCTCCATTTGTCCAATTAAATCATTTACTGTATTTTCCGGTACTATTTTCTGCAACACTTTCCTACATTCTTTCAACCGTCCTTTACTCAACAGCCACCGAGGTGTTTCAGCCACAAAACACATACCTACCAGTAATACCAAAGCCGGTACGACACCTGCCCAAAACATCCATCTCCAACAATCCAACTTGTTTTCATCAGCCCAAAAGGTATCTGACATGTATGAAAGTAAAATACCTATTGTAACCATTAACTGAAACATTGAAACCAGACGTCCCCTGGATTTAGCTGGAGCAATTTCTGCTATATACAATGGAACAGTAAATGATGCCACACCTATAGCTATACCAAGAAACAGACGAGAAAAAACCAAGCTCTTCAAATCCGTTGCCAGTCCTGACCATAACGCTCCCACTGCAAATATCACAGCAGAAACCAATATGATTTTTCTTCTTCCAAATATATCAGATAAACGCCCACAACATACAGCCCCCAACATAGCTCCCAACAAACCAGCTGCCGTAATCCATTCAACATCATTATTATCTATTCCCCAATCTGACTGAAGAAATGGAATCGCTCCTGAAATTACCCCAGTATCAAAGCCGAAAAGCAATCCTCCTGTTGCTACAACTGTAGCTATTAAAAATATTATATGTCTGTTTTTCATATTAAACTTATATTTTAGGGTTCAAAACTTATCCAAACTTCCTTTTTCACTGACGGATTCGGAACATATAAGAAAGTATCCGGAGCATCTTCAAAAATTTTATAAATGGATTTACCTTTCCCAATACCTAAATCATGATACTCTCTTGGAGCCTTTCTTACCAGTTCCGAAAAATGATAGTTTGTATTTCTGATCCACTTCAATCCATCACCCTCAAAAACAGGATACCATGCAATACCTTTATGACGACGAATCTCAGCATATTCAAAACCATATTCACGGTCACACCATGCACCAAACACAAGAGATTCATCTGCATTCGTACTAATGGTAGCATGTACCCAATATGGAGGGACCACCACCACATCGCCAGGCTGTGCATAAACAGCATAACACCTCCCCGGTTCATCTGTAGCCGACTCTTGCATGTAAATGACCGCCTCTCCATTCCATATCTCATAAACCTCTGGAGTGGACCATTGACTAAAAGGTGAGACCTTATGAATATGTCCCTGACTGCGAATGGGTTCCATTCCCAAACTTCCTTTGGCATAAGCCACTACTCCAAAAAGCAAATGCTGTTTTTGCAAAAGCGCTTTATGAACAGTCTTACCCACATCCATAGCTATAGAATAGACAATATCCGGTCCTTCACATTTCGGATCCAACAAACTAGACCGGATATCATCCAACCACCGGTTTTCTACTGTCGGGCCAAAAACGTCCTTACCATAAATAAAACCTAACGGATTTTCTGTTATCCCTATATCAATCCCCTTATCAAAATTATCTTTATGCATGATGTCTTACAAAAGCTTTAATTGTTCCACATTCCATTCCTTCAGACTCCCCATAAGGTTTTATTGTATATTCCTTTATGGCAGCAGGAATAATAAAAGTTTCCGCATAATGGACAACAAACGGAGAAAATTGTCCTATAGGACTTTCCACTATCACCGAACGTCCCTCAATCAGATTCAGAACATTAACACCCGACTCATTCTTATGCAAAACTTTGTCCGTGAACCAATGTCTTCTTGTTTCTATAAATTCCCATTCATGAAGTCCCGTCTTTTCTTCACGCCAAGAATCTCCTTCACCAATAACAGAGACCTTGTTTATCAGTTCTTCTTTCACCCAAGACTCCGTTCTATTCCATTGTATCACATTAGCCCCATGAGCTATATTAATCGGACGCGGTCTGCCATCCAGTCCCATCCGTCCCCAATCCCACAACTTAAATGTAAAGATGTATGGGGTTGCACTAATCTCAAGTACCATGCTATTCCTTCCCGAACAATGTACCGTACCAGCCGGAATTAAAAAATGATCATGCTTCTTTGCCGGATAAATACCTACATACTTCTCCACTTCAAATTCACCAGTCCTTTGCGATTTTTCCAATTCATCAAGCATCTCCTCCGGTTTAATATTATCCTTCAAACCCAAATATACAGTTGCCCCCTCCTTAGCATCCAAAATATAGTAGCTCTCATCCTGCGTATAATGCATCCCAAATTTCTGTTGTATATATTCAGTCAAAGGATGAACTTGTAAGCTTAGATTGCCGCCTTCTATCGTATCAAGAAAGTCAAACCGTATTGGAAACTCATCACCAAACCTGCCATACACAGCATCACCCAATAACTGTCGGGGATAAGCAAAAATCAAATCAATTGACGGTATTTCCACTTTCTCATCCCCAAAGGCCAACAACAGACTGTTTTCTTCAGGTACACAGTCAAAACACCAAGCATAATTAGGCATCGTCCGTTCTAAATCGCAAACATCTTTCATCCACTGTCCTCCCCAAGGCCCCGGATCAAAAAAGGGAACTACACGAAACGGACCATTTACCGCTTTCTCCAATCCCTCAAACATCGCTTTGCCTGTAATCATCTTAGGATGATTGCGCCGGTTCGTATCCAAAACATAATCCACCTTTGCCATCAGCATCTTTTTGTGCCTATCGCATATTCTCCAATCTACGAAAAAAGCTCTTTTATACTGCAAGGAGGTTCGTTCTTCTTTATTGTTGACACCTATATTTGATATTTCATTTTTACGGAATCTGGACTGTATCTCCCATCTTGCCATATCGGCATAAATCAACAAATCAGGATGTTCACAAAGATAGGCCGCACCAACCCCATAGACTATTACAATACCAGACTGCAAATCTTCTATCTGTTGCCGGATACCAGTAACTTTATCGAAATCAAAAAAACATTCCATTGTATACCGGGTCAGATAGCCGAATAATTCATCATCGGTAATATCAGGATAGAAAAAATCATTGATTTTCTCTTCCGGCAACATCGCACTATCCGTATGAACAAATAAAGCATTATTGAACCTACCGGCAAAAGCATTACGTATATCATTCTCAAACACTCCTTGATAGCACTCAATCGCAACCACTTTCAACGGCTTCTCCAGTACCTTCAAACGTTCACTGATACTATCGGTAATGGCAAACCAACCGGAAATACAGTCATCCGAATTATAGGACACCTGCACAAAAGGATATTTATCGTAATTAGCAGAATACTTCATCTTTTATCTTTTTTCTTAAACAATATTCCAAACCATACAAAGCTGCATAATCTCCCAAGCTAGAAACTACCACAGATACTTTTGCACTCGGAGTCCAGGCAAACTTTGACACCCGTTCCTCGATATAAGGCACTATCACTTTATGGCTATTCATGATTCCCCCTCCAAGTATCACCACTTCAGGATCATAAGCATGAATAAAATTTATAACAGCAGCTCCCCATATTTCAATGCATTCATTTCGTACCAATAACGCGTCTCTATTTCCTTGTTCCGCCAATTGGAAGATTTCTTTAAAATCATAATTCTGAGATGACATTTTAAACGAAGGAGACAGGCAAGCATGATCCTTTATAATTTTATGAAGGAAGAATGAAGAGGACAAAGCCTCCACACACCCCTTGTTTCCACAAGAGCATAACCTTCCTTTGTAATCTACTACAAAATGGCCACCCAACGAACCTGCTTGAAAGTGCTTTCCATACATTACCTCACCATTCATAATGACTCCCGATCCTATGCCCGTACCAATAGTCATCATAACAACGCTATCATATCCTCTGCCGCTCCCATATTGCCATTCTCCAATTGCTGCAAGCCGTGCGTCATTATCAATGTAAAAGGGGGGCTCCCCAATGTTCATCCGCCCATCTATCCAAATCAAGCTCCACTCCATCATCATATTTTTCATTCGTAGATATAATAATGCTTTTTTTATTATTTACTAGCCCTGGAAAAGCTATACCCACTCCAAAGAGGCGCTTCACACCATTTGAATTTAGCAGGAAATCAATTGCATTTTCAATCTCCGGCAAACTTGCTGTCATATCCAAATCTTGACGAGAAGGCATTTTTACATAGTCTACCAGTTCTCCATTGCGTAAGAGACCGACTTTTGTAATGGTTCCTCCCAAATCTACAGCTATGATATACTTCATATTCATATTTCTATCAATTGGGGATTGCCATTCACACACTGTAAAGATGCAGAAAACCCGTTCTCCAAAATCACTTGATAATCATGTCCTGCGTCCGAAGGCCAACAAGCAGCGAATGACAGAACAGAATATCCTATATTTGCCACACGATGGGCCACCCCTCCAGGTATATAATGAAGACTACCCGGAAACATCCGCTCACTCCAAACCCTTCGGTTCTGATCCATCATAATCAATCTGCCTTCACCTTCCACTCCCCAATAGTACTCCCCACGATTCATATTGGCATGAAAATGTCCTTTGGTCATGAAATACTCATCACCAACCTTACCTGGATAAATTCTCGTGATTCCGAAATAGAGTCCCCCTGGCGTTCCTTCTTCAACCGGCAGATGACAAGTCACCTCATACAATAAAGTATCAGGAGACATCTGTTCATAAGCCTCACAATTATGAAAAACACCTCGTAAATCAGCCAAAGTCTTCAAACTCCTCTTCACATTTTCACCGATCAAAGAATCCTTTATAAAGAGCAAAGGCGACTCATTTGTTCTCTTATCATTCATCAGCATCATACTTTTAAAATCTTATATTGCAAAAGTACGCTGATATGGAACTCGCTCTTTCCTCTATATTTTCCGATAATTATGGTATTTTACCATTATTCGCAGCAAATGGATAAAACCTTGCAAAAAAAGTAGAAAACCAAGGCTCTAACCACCAAATATTCAATGATAAAATAGTAGAATCAAATGGCTTGTTTAGCCTTTACTCCAAACTGCTTTTGGAACTGCGACGGGGACATTCCTGTCACTTTTTTAAATTGGGATATAAAATTAGATAAGTTAGGGAATCCGACTTCCCCACTGATAGTAGAAATCTTCATTTTGTTTTCCAGTAATAGTTTTTTCGAATAACCGATACGCATTTCGTTCAGATATTCTACAAAGGTTTTCTTGGTCCTCTCCTTGAAATAACGGCAAAAAGCTGTCGGGGTCAATCCAACCAAAGTCGAAACTTCTTCCAACCTAATGGAAGTCGCAAAGTTCTTGACGAGAAACTTGTATACCTTATTAAATCTCTCAAAATCTTCTGAATTTACAGAATTCGTAAATCCCACTGAGGCCAGTAACTCATACTCAGTCGATGTGGCCATCAGCTCAAGAAGTGTTAAAAGATTCGTTACCTTCCGAACCCCTACATCATTCACCGAACTCCTTATAAACCGGGTTATCTCTAATTTCGATTTTCCGGTAAACTTCAGTCCACGCCGTGATCTCTCTATCAAATCACGAATATTATTCATTTCTGGTAATCTGATAAAATTCGGATCAAATATCTCACGTTTAAAGAACAGACAGATACACGTAGCACGCAAACCAGACTCCTTATCAAAATAAGCATCATCATTACGCCATTCATGAGGGAGATTAGGGCCAATCATACATACATCCCCCTCCTCATACTGTTCTATGCAATCCCCAACAAAACGGGTTCCTATACCTCTAGTTATATACATTATCTCTATGGCCGGATGATAATGCCAAGGTACAATGAAGTGCGGCAAGTCTTCTATATAATAATGTATATGACTGTCTATTGGGAATGGCAGATCTTGGTAAAGTGGTTTCATAGTCATCTAAGTCAATAATCACCGTTAATTATAAAAGCGAATATAGATAATTATTTTATCAAAGCAAGCTATTGTATGTTAAAACTCATAGTAACATCAAAATATAAATATCAATCTTATACTCAAACAAACAAATGATATCTTTTGTATCTTTGTCCCCGCATTTTCACAACCACATAAAATTATAATGAAAACAATAGTAAATGTTCCCTCCCGACAGAACACCATGCGCGAACTGCGGGATTATCTGATGATTGCCCTGGGTATGGTCTTATATGGTATCGGCTGGACAGTCTTCCTGCTTCCCAACGATATTACTACCGGTGGCGTACCGGGCATTGCATCCATCGTATATTTTGCCACTGGATTTCCCGTCCAATATACGTACTTCGCCATCAATTTTCTGCTTCTATTGCTTGCCCTACGTGTGTTGGGATGGAAGTTCAGCGTAAAGACAATCTTTGCCGTATTCACCCTGACCTTTTTCCTTTCCATTATCCAGAAACTGACCGAGGGTGTTGTCCTCCTGCACGACCAGCCTTTCATGGCTTGTGTCATCGGTGCCTCCTTCTGCGGTAGCGGCATCGGCATCGCCTTTTCCAACAACGGCAGTACTGGCGGCACGGACATCATTGCCGCCGTAATCAACAAGTACCGCGACATCACGCTGGGCAGAGTCATGTTGATATGTGACCTTATCATCATCTCGTCCAGTTACTTTGTTCTAAAAGATTGGGAAAAGGTGGTGTATGGCTACGTTACTCTATACATATGCAGCTTCGTGCTCGACCAAGTGGTGAACAGTGCCCGCCAGTCCGTACAATTCTTTATTATCAGCGATAAATATGAGGAGATAGCCAAGCACATCCAGGTATATCCTCACAGAGGTGCAACGGTCATCAACGCCTCGGGCTTCTATACGGGAAAAGAGATAAAAATGCTGTTCGTGCTGGCCAAGAAGCGGGAGTCCACCATCATTTTCCGGCTCATAAAAGACATAGACCCCAATGCCTTTGTATCACAAAGTGCAGTCATCGGAGTCTATGGAGAGGGATTCGACAGAATCAAAGTGAAGTAGAGGATTTCTCGAACTTCCCTTGATTCCAAGTATAAACAATAGGACGGCGGACAAACGGTTTCAGTTTCTCCGCCGCTTCTTTACCCATGTAATCGGTCGTGGTAAAAGTGAATGCCAACGTGGCATCCTTCGCAGAAAGGTCCGCTTTCATCAGCAGCATGTCGGCCTGGCGACGGGCATCCTGATACTCATAGACATCCACCGTATCCGCGGCCTCAGCGATAAAATCATCCAGAACGGGCAATGCCGGCAGGTAGGACGAAGCAACCAGCTCCTTCCAGTCTGTCGTATAGAACTTGACATGGCTGTCGCAAGCCGGAGCACAAACCGTAGCAACCACACAAATCACCTTCGTACTGTCGTTAATAGACAAGAGCTTCATCTGCCATGAACTCTGGGGCGTCATCTTCACATGTATATAGTCTGGAGAAAGTTCCGTCATTTCCGATTTACCACCAAAGCTGTTGGTCACCTCAGCTTTCATCTTACTTTCCAGAAAGTCTATAAAATCCGCACGGTTCACGGCGCTAAGCAACGGACATATAGAATCCGGCATATTCTTAAAACACGTCTTGGCTTCCTGGGCCTGCAAATACCCCCATCCGATGAAAGCCAAAATCAAAAAAGCACTCAGTTTTCTTATCATAACATTTTAATCATTTCTTCAAGGAAACGGGCATCTGTTTCATCAAAACCGCCCAAATCGTCACTGTCAATATCCAATACTCCCCACACTTCACCGTCCTCACGCTTCAGCGGAACCACGATCTCCGAACGCGACAGCGAGCTGCAGGCTATATGTCCGGGAAATGCATCCACATCGGGCACAACCAACGTCTCGGCTCTATCCCATGCCGTGCCGCAAACACCACGGCCTTTCCTGATGCGCGTACAAGCTATCGGTCCCTGGAAAGGTCCTAACACCAATTCTTCACCCTTCACCAAATAGAAGCCTACCCAAAAGAAATGGAAAGTCTCTTTCAGCGCCGCCGAAACATTCGCCAGATTGGCTATCAAGTCATCTTCACCTGCCAGCAGATTTTTCAGTTGAGGAAGCAAAGCGCGATATTTCTCTGTCTTGCTACCAGCATTTATATATAGGTCTTCTGCCATATATCTCTTGTTTATTTACTCCCCAAATATAGGAAGAACATTCCAATCAACACCAAAATGAGGTCGACAGCCTTGCTTTTTAAATTCTTTTCACGGAAGAAAAGCGCACCGAAAAGGAAGGAAACAACAACGCTTCCACGACGCACCATCGAAACGATGGAAATCATAGAGTCCTCATAGCTCAGGGCATAAAAATAGACAAAGTCTGCCGCACAAAGGAAAATGGAGATACAGATAATGGTCCAGTCCCAACGAAACGGGGTACTTTCTTTTCGCTTGGGGTACCACAACAGCAGGATGATGGGGCACATGATAAAGACTTGGTAGACATTATACCACGACTGCACCAGCATCGGGTTGAGCTGCTTCATCAGATATTTGTCATACAGCCCGCTGACAGCTCCGGCAACGGCAGCCAGCACGATGAAAAGAATCCATTTGTTATGCTTGAAGTCGATTCCCTCTTTCTTGCCCGAACGGCTCAGCATGAAGAAGGACACTATGGCAAGCAGCACGCCAATCCATTGATAAAGGTTCAAGCGTTCGCCAAACACAACCATGGCACCTACAAGCACCATTACGGGACGCGTCGCATTAATCGGTCCCACGATGGTCAGCGGCAGATGCTTCATCCCGAAATAACCGAATATCCAGGAAGAGAGCACGATAAACGACTTGACAATAATGAACTTATGCACCTCCCACCCCACCACGGGAACATCAAACATCGTACCTCCCAACACCGACGGCGCAAAGGCAGATACCAGAATGAAAGGAAGAAATATCAGGCTCGAGAACAGCGTGTTCAGGAAAAGCACCGGCAGTACGGCATTGTCACGAAGCGACTTCTTCTTGAAGACATCGTAAAATCCCAATAAGGCAGCAGAGAGGAAAGCAAGTAATAACCACATAGAGTCAATTAAAAATTAAGAATTAAAAATTAAAGGGAGGGGCCTACGTTTTTGTAGTACATCCCTCTTTTATTCTAAAAAAGTAGTTTCCGGATAGGCTACGTCCACCAGAAACAATGCATTTCCGGGAACGGAAGTTCCTGCCTGGCAACGGTCCTTCTGTTCGACGACGCGTCGGAAACCTTCAACAGAAAGTTTTCCGCGACCCACTTCGAGCAGAGTGCCGACAATGGCACGTACCATGTTCCGCAGGAACCGGTCGGCCTGGATGGTGAATACCCAAGTCACATCGTCTACCCGGGTCCAGGCGGCATGCATAATCTTGCAATTATTGGTTTTGACATCCGTATGGAGTTTGCTGAAGCTGGTAAAGTCCGTATAGTCAAACAAGGTTTGGGCAGCCTCATTCATCCGCTCAAAGTCCGGCGTTTGGAACAGACGGCAGCGATATTGGCGGTTGAAAGGAGACTTGGCGGTAGTGACATAATATTTATACATACGCGCCGTAGCATCAAAGCGGGCATGTGCATCGGACTTCACGGCCCGCAAGCGGTATACGGAAATATCGGGAGGAAGCAGACGATTCAGCTTATCCGTCATAAAAACAGTGTCCAGAGGAGAATCACTGTCAAAGTGAGCTACCATCAGTGAGGCATGCACCCCGGCATCGGTACGCCCCGCTCCCACGACTTCCACCTCACGACGCAGCAAGGTACTCAGCGCCTTCATCAAACACTCCTGCACACTCACTCCATTCGGCTGGATTTGCCAGCCGTGATAAGCGGTGCCATCATAAGCCAGGTATATAAAATATCGTTGCACGGTCTTTTGTGTGCAAAGATAGTGCAAACCGAATACAGAACTTTCATGCTCGCATGAAAAAGTTATGTTAAGGTGCAGCCTATATTCGCTTTTTCAGCACAGATAGTGCTAATTTAAGAAGGTTTGAATTATCTTTGCAAGGTTTTTCACCACAGATTACACAGATTAACGCAGATTTTTCACAGACATCATGAAATATTCTTCCAAAATCCTACCTATACTGATAATTGTCGCAGCTGCCGCAACATTCACCTTTGCCGGCTGCAAGAAGAAAGACATGTCGCTCAAGTTGAACGAACCGCGCAACATTCGGGGTGTTGTCAGCTACAAGCGCTCGTTCGGAGACTTGAATGAGAAACATCTCAATGTAGCCCAAGCCATCGGCATACGTGTACTTTCATCCCGCGAGGAAGCAGAAAAGATGAGAGAGCAACTGCAACCTATCACGACAAACGAGCTCTATGCCGTGGATTCACTGACGCATTCCATCCCTTATCTCATTCCGGGCGCCGCCAGCCTGCTGGACACCATCGGACACAACTTCCTTGATTCACTGACCGCCAAGGGGCTGAATCCAAACAAGATAATTGTGACTTCCGTACTCCGCACCCAAGACGACGTAAAACGCCTGCGCCGCCGTAACGGCAATGCTTCTCCAAACTCGGCACATTTTTACGGAACGACATTCGATGTCAGTTGGAAGCGCTTTCAGAAAATAGAAGACGAGGATGGACGTCCTTTGCAGGATGTCAGCGCAGATACCTTAAAACTGGTTCTTTCGGAAGTGCTCCGTGACCTGCGGAAAGCCGATAAATGCTACATCAAGTACGAGTTGAAGCAAGGATGCTTCCACATTACGACAAGAGAGAAATAAGCGGAAAAGAATTAGCGTTAATAGTATTTTTCAATCCCGCCAAACCCTATTATTATTTTGTTCTCTTTCGTTTTACAGATAAAGTTATTTAATCGCCTTTCAAATTCTTCCGGTCGTTTCCTCGCCGCTTCAATGTATGCGATTCGGATACGTTTATAGGGGTCAGAGAAACTCTGATAATTCTTCCATATTCTTTCATCCTCTTTCAATCTGTCGATTATATCATTTGGAAAAACAAAAGGAACCGACAAGACAGTTCGTATTTTATCCTCAAATTCAAGATGTATCATTTTATGCTCCAGCAACCATTTCAACCTTTCTTTGTTGGCTTGCGAATAGGTACTTTTAGGATTCCTGGGCGTGAAACGCTGAATTTTATGTTCTTTGTCAAGTGACTTTATCGTGCTGTCAATCCACCCGAAACAAAGGGCCTCTTCAACAGCGTCATTATATACAATACTTTTCTCGCTTGAAGATTTAGTAGGAAACACAAACCAGACTCCATCGGCAGTATCGAAATTGTCAGCCAGCCACTTCCGCCAATCTTTTCTGTTTTCAAAATATCTTATTTCTGTTGACATGACAAGCCATCCAAATTACACTTCTCTCCTTATTCTTCCAGCATCTTCCACGCTAGCGGCAGGCAGGCAACTATATCCCCCACCGTCATCCCCACTGCCCCCTGCTTCTTGCAGGCAACATCTCCCGCCAGTCCGTGCACATACGTGGCCAGGCAGGCAGCCTTCTCCGGCTCATAGCCTTGGGCAAGCAAGGCAAGCACCACTCCGGTCAGCACATCACCGCTGCCTCCCGTTGCCATACCCGGATTGCCGGTAGGGTTGAAAAAACATTTCCCGGCAGGAGTGACAATGGCAGAATAAGCGCCTTTCAAGATGATGTGCACTCCGGCGCTCTTCGCCAGCTCACGAGCCTTCATCAGGCGCTCGTACGAATTCTGGCATTTGCCTACAAGACGCTCCAGCTCCTTGGGGTGCGGAGTCAGAATACTCCCTTTGGGCAGACGCCCTATATAGTTACGCTTCTCGCCCAGCAAGTTCAGGGCATCAGCATCCACCACCATCGGAGTCTGGCATGTCTCTATCTGCTCCAGCAGAGCCGCCTCGGTCTCCGCCGCCTTTCCCAGTCCCGGGCCTATCGCCACGGCCTGGTAATCGTCCGTATCGGTAGCGGCGGCAAAGCAGGTGTCGCTGATATCCAGCTCCGTCATGGCTTCGGGCACGGAAGTCTGCACAATGAAGTTGTTGCAGAACGGCACATGTACCGTCAGCAGCCCCACACCTGAACGCAGACACGCACGCGCAGCCAGCACCGAGGCCCCCGCCATCCCCTGCGAACCGGCTATCAGCAGTGCGCGGCCGAAGTTCCCCTTATGGGCAAACCGGCTGCGCGGCTTCAGCAGGGCAGACACGTCTTCATGCTCCAGCAAGCGGAAGTCCGTTTCCATGTCATGGATGGCATCCTCGCTGAGCCCGATGTCCAGCAACTGCCATTCGCCCACATACGGCTCGTTCTCGGCAAAGAGAAATGCCAGTTTCGGCAGTTGCAGGCTCAGCGTCAGATGGGCACGGACGATATTCGTATGTACGTTGTAGGTGTTGTCCTCACCCATCAGTCCCGACGGGATGTCGATGGACACCACCGTGGCGGGCGAGGCATTGATGTACTTCACTACGGCTGCAAAACCGCCGCTCAGAGCCTTGTTCAGACCGCTGCCGAAGAGGCCGTCTATCACCACATGGTCTGCCGTCAGCACGGGAGGCACAAACTGAGTGGTCACTTCGTGGAAGTCCACGCCCGGCACGTCGGCCAGCCGCTCCTTGTTCGTCTCGCAGTCCGGCGAAAGCGTCCCTTTCGTATTGAAGAGATACACCTCGAGCCGGTAGCCCTTCCCGGCCAGCAGTCGCGCCAGGGCAAGCGCATCGCCACCGTTGTTCCCCGGTCCGGCAAAAACGGTGAGCGGCGTGTCCGGCTCCCAACGCTCGGCAATGGCACGGGCCAATGCGCGTGAGGCACGTTCCATCAGGTCGATGGAGGCAATCGGTTCATTCTTTATGGTATCTGCATCCAGTTGCTTGATGCTTGTAGTAGGAAATATCTTCATAATAGGATTATCTTAAAATCGTAGAGCAAAGATAGGGCTTTGATTTCAACTGTACAAAGAGAAGACGTTTTTTATCAAGTTGCTTTGCCCCCCGGGAAAAAATATCTGCTCCGTAAGGAAAAGTTGTCTTCAATGCAAAGGATTCTTAGAACAAAGCCTTTATTCTTAGAAACAAAAGCTCTATTTCTATAAACAAAAGCTTTATTTACAGAAACAGAAATTCTGTTTTAAGTTTGCGTAGGCTTACGGACAAGTTTGCACAAGCTTGTCGGCAAGTTCCCGCAGGCTTGTCGGCAAGTTTCTAATTATACCCATTAACTTACGCAAAATAATGACTAATTTTGTACCCTCGACATCTAATAAAAGCCAAAACAATAAAAGCATATTCAATGAGTACATCACGACACCCGAAAGGTCTTTACCTTATCTTCGCTACCAGCACGGCAGAGCGTTTCAGCTACTACGGCATGCGTGCCATCTTCATTCTGTTCCTCACCCAGGCACTCCTTTTCGACAAGGAGCACGCCGCCTCCATCTACGGCAGCTACACCGGACTGGTGTACCTGACGCCCTTAATCGGAGGCTACATCGCCGACAAATACTGGGGCATCCGCCGTTCCGTCTTCTGGGGGGCCATGATGATGGCAGTCGGCCAGTTCCTGATGTTTGCCAGCGCCTCGATGCTGGAGGCGCGTGAGCTTTCGCATTGGCTGATGTACGGCGGACTGACTTTCCTTATATTGGGCAACGGCTGCTTCAAGCCCACCGTCTCCTCCCTGGTGGGGCAGCTCTACGAGCCGGGTGACAAACGGCTGGATTCCGCCTACACTATCTTCTATATGGGTGTCAACGTGGGTTCCTTCCTCGCCCCGCTGGTCTGCGGCTATTTTGGCGAGACGGGCAACCCTCACGACTTCCGATGGGGCTTCCTCATTGCCGCCATCGTCACCGTGCTGACGGTCGTCCTCTTCGAAACCCAGAAGAACAAGTACCTCATCGGCCCCGACGGCAAGCCCCTCGGCATCATCCCCGACGCCCGCAAGGAACGGCCCCAGGCAGACAACACCGCCCGGAAGAGTGCCCATGCCAACGGACGGACCATGCGCAACTACCTGCTGCTCGCCCTGCTCGCCATCGCGCTTGCCGGTTTCTTCTACTGGTGCTTCGGGGACGATTGGATAAGCATCGGCATCTTCACCGCCTGCATCGTGTTTCCCGTCAGCATCCTGCTGGAAGGCTCGCTCACCAAGACGGAGCGCGACCGCATCTTCGTCATCTACATCATCGCCTTCTTCGTCATTTTCTTCTGGGCGGCCTACGAGCAGGCAGGCGCCTCGCTCACGCTTTTCGCCTCCGAGCAGACCGACCGCGTCATCCTGGGGTGGGAAATGCCCGCCTCCTGGATTCAGTCCTTCAACCCCTTCTTTGTGGTGATACTTGCCGCCATCATGCCGGGCGTATGGGGCGCCCTGGGCAAGCGGGGCATGGAGCCCGCCTCGCCCACCAAGCAAGCCATCGGCCTGCTACTGCTTTCACTGGGCTATCTCGTCATCTGCCTTGGGGTGAAAGATGTTCAGCCGGGCATCAAGGTGAGTCTCATTTGGCTGACGGGGCTCTACTTCATCCATACCATGGGCGAAATCTGCCTCTCGCCCATCGGACTCTCCATGGTGAACAAGCTCACGCCCATCCGCTTCGCCTCGCTGATGATGGGGATATGGTACCTCTCCACCGCCACTGCTAATAAGTTTGCAGGCACGCTGAGCGGGCTCTACCCCGAAGCCGGAAAGGTAAAGACGCTACTGGGCTATCGCATTGAGACGATGTACGATTTCTTCATGGTGTTCGTCGTCATGTCTGCCACGGCATCGCTTATCCTCTTCCTGCTTTCAAAGAAATTACAGAAGATGATGCATGGAGTGGAATAAAAATCGTATTTTTGCGGCAACTTTCTAAAAACATCCCATCTATGGATACCATACAAATAAAAGACAAGATGTTCACAGTCTCCATCAAGGAGCAGGACATACTGAAAGAAGTAACCCGTGTAGCGAACGAAATCAACCGCGACCTGGCAGGAAAGAATCCTCTATTCCTCAGCGTACTGAACGGTTCGTTCATGTTTACCGCCGATTTGCTGAAACGAATCACGATTCCCTGCGAAATTTCGTTTGTCAAATTGGCATCTTATCAAGGAGTATCCTCTACCGGGGTAATTAAGGAAGTAATAGGCATCAATGAAGACCTCACAGACCGTACAGTGGTCATTGTAGAGGACATAGTAGATACGGGACTCACCATGCAACGCTTACTGGACACCCTCGGCACTCGCGGTCCCAGGGAGATTCATATTGCCTCCCTACTGGTGAAACCTGATAAGCTGAAAGTTGATTTAAACATAGAATATGTGGCCATGAATATTCCGAACGACTTCATCGTGGGCTACGGGTTGGATTATGACGGCTTCGGGCGCAACTATCCCGACATTTATACTGTAGTAGACTGATACAGACATAATATAGTAAATCATTAAATAATAACTAAGCAAATGTTGAACATTGTAATTTTTGGTGCTCCCGGTTCAGGTAAGGGAACACAAAGTGAAAAGATTGTAGAAAAGTATGGCATCAACCACATCTCTACCGGAGACGTGCTCCGTGCTGAAATGAAAAACGGTACAGAACTGGGCAAGACTGCTAAAGGTTATATTGACCAGGGCCAGTTGATCCCCGATGAGTTGATGATTGATATTCTGGCAAGCGTATTCGACAGCTTCAAGGATAGCAAAGGCGTGATTTTCGACGGCTTCCCCAGAACAATCGCCCAGGCTGAAGCATTAAAGAAGATGCTCGCCGAACGCGGACAGGAAGTCAGCGTGATGCTCGACCTCGACGTGCCCGAAGAAGAACTGATGAAGCGCCTCATCAAGCGCGGACAAGAATCAGGACGTGCAGACGACAATGAAGAGACAATCAAGAAGCGTCTGGTGGTTTACCACTCACAGACAGCTCCGCTGATTGACTGGTACAAGCAGGACGGCAAATACCAACACATCCAGGGCTTCGGCGTATTGGAAGAAATCTTTGCCGATGTTTGCAAGGCTATTGACGCAGTGAAATAACAATAAAACAGAATATGGCTGAATCGAATTTTGTTGACTACGTAAAAATATATTGCCGCTCCGGAAAGGGCGGACGAGGTTCTACGCATATGCGGCGTGAGAAATACATACCCAACGGAGGCCCCGACGGAGGTGACGGAGGACGAGGAGGCCATGTCATCCTGCGGGGTAACCGCAACTACTGGACGCTACTCCATCTGAAGTACGATCGCCACATCCTGGCAGGTCACGGAGAATCCGGTTCCAAAAACCGCAGTTTCGGAAAAGACGGAGCGGACAAGGTGATTGAAGTGCCCTGCGGCACGGTGGTGTACAACGCCGAAACGGGTGAATATATCTGCGACGTCACCGAGCACGAACAAGAAGTCATCTTGCTGAAAGGCGGACGCGGAGGTCTGGGTAACTGGCACTTCAAAACCGCCACACGCCAGGCTCCCCGCTTTGCACAACCGGGCGAACCGATGCAGGAGTTGACGGTAATCATGGAACTGAAGCTGCTGGCAGACGTCGGTCTGGTAGGTTTCCCCAATGCAGGAAAATCCACTTTACTGGCATCCGTTTCTGCGGCGAAGCCCAAAATCGCCAATTATCCGTTTACAACGCTGGAACCCAATCTGGGCATCGTGTCCTATCGCGACAGCAAATCGTTTGTGATGGCGGACATTCCCGGCATCATCGAAGGAGCCAGTGCCGGCAAAGGCTTAGGATTGCGTTTCCTGCGCCACATCGAGCGCAACTCATTGTTGCTGTTCATGGTGCCTGCCGACAGTGACGACATCCGTAAGGAATACGAAATCCTGTTGAACGAGCTTCGCACTTTCAACCCCGAAATGCTGGACAAACAGAGAGTGCTTGCCGTCACCAAATGCGACATGCTCGACCAGGAACTGATGGACGAGATAGAGCCGACACTGCCCGAAGGGATTCCGCATATATTCATCTCTGCTGTCTCCGGCATGGGCATCTCTACGCTGAAAGACATCCTTTGGGAAGAGCTGAACAAGGAAAGTAATAAGATAGAAGGCAAAGTGGACAGCATTGCCCATCGCGCCAAAGACCTCAGCCACCTGCAGGAAGAATTGAAAGAAGAGGGTGAGGACGAGGACCTCAGCTATGAATACGTCAATGACGACGAGGACATAGAGGACCTCGAGGACTTTGAATACGAAGAAGATTGGGAGGAAGATAAAAAATGATTCCTCTTACAGAAGATAGGAAAATGTTGGGATATGAGCTGCTTGCCTCATATCCCGGCATTTCTTGTTTTGTAACCACCCGCCACGGTGGATGCAGCCAAGGTAACTATGCCTCCCTCAACTGTACACCTTACACGGGAGACGAAGCCGAAGCTGTACGCCGCAACCAGGAAATAGTATGTTCTTCCCTGCCCCAACGCCCCCAAGAACTGGTCATCCCGTTTCAGACCCACGGGACAAAGGCACTTGTCATTAACGGAACTTATCTGCATGCAACAGCAGAAGAACGCCACTCCATGTTGCAGGGCATTGATGCACTGATAACCCGTGAACCGGGCTGCTGCATCTGCATCTCTACGGCAGACTGCATTCCCATCCTGCTCTACGACCGGAAGAATGCCGTGATAGCCGCTGTTCATGCCGGATGGCGCGGCACTGTGAATTACATCCTCGGCCACACACTCGACAAGATGCGTGCCCGCTATGGCACAGAGGGCAAAGAAGTGATAGCCTGCATCGGCCCCGGCATCTCCCTTTCCGCCTTCGAGGTAGGCGACGAAGTCTATGAAGCATTCCGCAAGAACGGTTTCCAGATGGATTACATCTCCGAATGGAAACCCGCCACCCACAAATACCATATCGACCTATGGGCTGCCAACCGACTGCAACTACTGGACTTCGGAGTACCTTCCGCACAAGTGGAGACAGCCAATATATGTACTTTTACCCAATATGAAGAGTTTTTCTCGGCACGCCGGATGGGTATCAAATCCGGAAGGATATTGTCGGGAATCATGTTAACCCATTCAAACGGATTGCATTAATGTATCATATCACACTTTCTAAAGAAATCAAGCAGAATTGCCCCGAATTCCGCGGTGCAGCCGTATTTGCCGAAGTGACAAATACCCCATATTGCGAAGGGTTGTGGCAAGAAATCGCAACTTTCACCCAAGAGCTAAGAGCCCGTGAAACCACGGACAGCATCAAGTACCAACCCGTCATTGCCGCCACCCGCGAAGCCTACAAACGTTGCGGCAAGGACCCCAGCCGCTACCGTCCCTCGGCCGAAGCACTGAGACGGCGACTGCTGCGCGGATTGGAACTCTATCAGATAGATACGTTGGTAGACCTTATCAACCTTGTCTCCCTACGTACGGGCCACTCTATCGGCGGATTTGATGCCGACGAGATACAAGGGACCGACCTTGAGCTGGGCATAGGACGTGCCGAGGAATTGTTCGAGGGTATAGGCCGCGGCATGCTGAACATAGAAGGGCTGCCCGTCTACCGCGACCGTATAGGCGGTATCGGTACCCCGACCAGCGACCACGAACGCACCAAGATGAAACTTGAAACCCGCCATATCCTTGCCATTGTCAACGGCTACAACGGGCAGGAAGGTCTGAAAGAAGCAGCCGAAATGATATTGGAACTGTTGGAGAAATATGCTTCCTCTACCAGTGGGACTATACAATATTTTGAATAAATGAGAATCCGTATTCTTGTCCCTCTCCTGCTCATAGCCCTTGGTGCCACGGCACAAGGGAAGAAAACGGTCTTTTCCACCATGGAAACCAACCATATCCGCGTTGCCACTCCGGGACTGTTTTCGCAAAGAGAACTGATAGAGCTACCTTTGGAGGACATTCCGGACACGGAATACTCCTTTCCCCTGCCTGGAGGAAAAGTCATCTCCCCTTACGGACGGGGGGCGGGGACGCCACAGTGGCATAGACATCAAGACCTACGCCAAAGACACCATACGGAGTGCCTTCAACGGCGTAGTACGGATGTCCAAGCCTTATAGCGCCTACGGCAATGTCGTCGTCGTACGCCATGACTTCGGACTGGAAACGATATACAGCCACAACTTCAAAAACCTTGTACATTGTGGCGACACAGTCAAAGCCGGACAGCCCATCGCACTGACCGGACGCACCGGACGCGCCTCTACTGAGCATCTGCACTTCGAGACACGCGTCAACGGGCAGCACTTCGACCCCAATATTATCTTCAACATGAAGGAACAGACGCTGAACCGACAACGTATCGGATGCTCAAAAAAAGGAAACGGCATCGTCGTGCAACAATTACCGACAATCTACCCGAAGCCACTGCAAAAAAAATACCCAATGGAACTGTTTAAGTATCCAAACGTTTCACTACATTTGCAGAACGTTTCACTAAAAGAACGAATTGAACTTTAAAACATATCAATGATAGAAAAACTGATTGTTCTTGAAGATATTGACCCGGTAATATTTTATGGCGTAAACAACGCCAACATGCAGCTGATAAAGGCCTTGTATCCCAAGCTTCGCATCGTTGCCCGCGGCAATGTCATCAAAGTATTGGGTGATGAGGAGGAAATGTGTGCATTCGAGGAGAACATTACCAAGCTGGAGAAATACTGTGCCGAATACAACTCTTTGAAAGAAGAGGTCATTATAGACATCATCAAAGGCAATGCCCCGCAAGCGGAAAAATCGGGCAATGTCATTGTATTCAGCGTAACCGGAAAGCCGATTATCCCGCGCAGCGAGAACCAGCTGAAGCTGGTAGAGGCATTTGCCAAGAATGACATGCTGTTTGCCATCGGTCCCGCCGGTTCAGGAAAGACCTATACAGCCATCGCGCTTGCCGTGCGGGCACTAAAGAATAAGGAGATAAAGAAAATCATCCTCAGCCGCCCTGCCGTAGAAGCCGGAGAAAAGCTCGGTTTCCTGCCCGGCGACATGAAGGACAAGATAGACCCGTATCTGCAACCACTCTATGACGCCCTGCAGGACATGATACCTGCCGCCAAGCTGAAAGAGTATATGGAGCTGAACATCATCCAGATTGCCCCCCTCGCCTTTATGCGCGGACGCACACTGAACGATGCCGTCGTCATTCTGGATGAAGCGCAGAACACGACCACCCAGCAAATCAAGATGTTCCTCACCCGCATGGGAATGAACACCAAGATGATTGTCACGGGAGACATGACGCAGATTGACTTGCCTTCTTCCCAGACTTCCGGTCTGGTGCAGGCACTGAAGATTCTGAAAGGCGTAAAAGGCATCAGTTTCGTGGAGCTGAACAAGAAAGACATCGTACGCCATAAGTTGGTAACTCAGATTGTGGAGGCCTACGAGAAGTTCGACAAGGAAGCGAAAGCGGAACGTGAACGACGCAAAGCCGAACAAGCCGATAGTAAGATTGAACAGAAACAGTAAATTCTCAAAATCGTAAATATTACAAAGATGAAAGCATTAACAGCAACTGAATTTAACTTTCCCGGACAGAAAAGCGTGTACCACGGAAAAGTTCGTGATGTGTACAACATCAATGGTGAAAAGTTGGTCATGGTAGCTACCGACCGCATCTCAGCCTTTGACGTAGTATTGCCGAAAGGTATTCCCTTCAAAGGACAAATGTTGAACCAGATTGCAGCAAAATTCCTGGATGCCACAACCGACATCTGCCCCAACTGGAAAATGGCTACACCCGATCCGATGGTGACGGTAGGTGTGATGTGTGAAGGATTCCCCGTAGAAATGATTGTACGCGGTTACCTCTGTGGCAGCGCATGGCGTGCCTACAAGAGCGGTGTACGTGAAATCTGCGGCGTGAAGTTGCCCGAAGGGATGAAGGAAAACCAGAAATTCCCTGAACCCATCATCACCCCGACCACTAAAGCCGAGATTGGCGAACACGATGCCGACATCTCCAAAGAAGAAATCCTGGCACAAGGTCTTGCCACACCCGAAGAATATGCCGTATTGGAGCAATACACCATGGCCCTCTTCAAACGCGGTACCGAGATTGCAGCGGAACGCGGATTGATTCTGGTAGACACCAAATACGAATTCGGCAAGCACGACGGCAAGATTTACCTGATGGACGAAATCCATACGCCCGACTCCAGCCGCTACTTCTACTCCGAAGGCTACGAAGAACGTTTTGCCAACGGCGAACCGCAAAAGCAACTCTCCAAGGAGTTTGTACGAGAATGGCTGATGGACAACGGCTTCCAAGGCAAGGAAGGACAGCAAGTACCGGAAATGACCGACGAAATCGTTACTTCAATCAGCGAACGTTACATCGAACTGTACGAACACATCACCGGCGAGAAGTTTGTAAAGGAAGATACCAGCAACATTGCCGAACGCATTGAAAAGAATGTAACCGAATATTTAAAGTAAATGGACTATCCCCAAGAACACATCAAGCCCTACGGTAATGACGGCAAGAAGAGCGAACAAGTGGAAGAAATGTTCGACAACATCGCTCCTGCCTACGACAAGCTGAATCACACCCTATCCATGGGCATCGACCGCAGCTGGCGTAGGAAAGCAATCAAGTACCTACGTCCTTTCCGCCCCCGGCGTATTATGGACGTAGCTACCGGCACCGGCGATTTCGCCATCCTTGCATGCCGCGAACTGCAACCCGATAGCCTGATTGGCACCGACATCTCGGAAGGCATGATGAACGTGGGACGTGAAGTAAAGCAGGCGCACCTCTCGAACAAGATTTCATTTGTCCGGGAGGACTGCACCTCCCTCTCGTTTGCCGACGAAAGCTTCGACGCCGTGACCGTAGCGTTCGGCATCCGCAACTTCGAAGGGCTGGACAAGGGACTGTCCGAGATGTGCCGCGTACTAAAGACCGGCGGACATCTCGTCATACTGGAGCTCTCCACACCAGACCGCTTCCCGATGAAACAGTTGTTCACCATCTACTCCAAAGTTGTCATCCCCCTGCTCGGTAAATGTATTTCGAAAGACAACAGCGCCTACACCTATCTACCGGAAAGTATTCGCGCCTTCCCGCAGGGAGAAGTGATGCAGGAGGTAATCCGCAAGGCAGGCTTCAGCGAAGTGCACTTCAAGCGGCTGACTTTCGGGATATGTACACTTTATGTGGCAACTAAATAAAAAGAAGAAACTTATATAAAAAAGAGACCTTATGAAAGCTACACACACCCTCTATTTATTATTTATTACCCTCCTTTGCGTTGCCGGTTTCACAGCTTGCGATGATTCGGGAAGTGATGATATGATATGGGATTTTGCTCCTATCAAACTGCATATCGCAGTACAAGATGCTCAAGGTAATGATTTGTTGAATCCTGAAACTCCCGGCAACATTGCCAAGCAAGGAATCAAGGCAATCTATAATGGAAAAATATATGAAAAGGACGTTCCAATAAGCCAAACCAAAGCTTACCTTGCACACTTCAACGGTCTGCAAACAATGAAATTTGAAACTGGCAAATACTTTCTCACTTTTGGAGAATTCAATGGCGACGATACATTCGATAACGAAAAAGTGATAATAGACTGGAACGATGGTACTCAAGACGTCATCACCTTCTCTAGCAAACTGATCTGGAAATCAAAAAATAAACCCGTATTCGACAGAAAGTTCTGTTTGAACGGAAAAGACAACGGATTGCAATTCGGAGGTTTTGTTATCATCAAAGAACCGGTAATCACCTCCTCAACTACTTCCGACCAATAATGTACTCCATAAACAAACGAATATAGTTCAATCAATAACTAAAATATTATGCAGAAATACGGTTTAATAGGTTACCCGTTGAAACATTCCTTTTCTATCGGATATTTCAATGAGAAATTCAAGGCAGAAAATATTGATGCAGAATATGTAAATTTCGAAATTCCACGTATCGAGGATTTCATGGAAGTTATCGAGGAAAATCCCAACCTCTGTGGACTGAATGTGACTATCCCTTACAAGGAGCAAGTCATCCCCTACCTGGACGAACTGGACAAAGACACAGCCAAGATAGGCGCCGTCAATGTCATTAAGATTATCCGCCTTCCCAAAGGCAAAGTGAAACTGGTTGGCTACAACTCCGACATCATAGGATTTACACAATCCATAGAACCACTTTTGCAACCACAACACAAGAAAGCCCTGATTTTGGGTACCGGCGGTGCATCGAAAGCCGTATATCGCGGGCTGGAGAACCTGGGTATAAAAAGTTCCTTCGTATCACGCGCCAAGAAAGAGGATAAATACCTCACATACGAAGAACTGACACCGGAAATCATGCAAGAGTACACAGTGATTGTCAACTGTACCCCAGTAGGCATGTATCCCAAAGTGGATTTCTGTCCCAATATTCCTTACGAACTACTGACTCCCAACCATTTGCTCTATGATTTGTTATATAATCCAAACGAAACCCTTTTCATGAAGAAAGGCCAGGCACAAGGAGCCGTCACTAAGAACGGTCTGGAAATGTTACTGCTGCAAGCCTTTGCTGCATGGGAAATTTGGAATAAATAATGAAGAAAACCATAAAATATTCGATTCTCGGTCTGGCTGCCCTCTGCACCGTAGTACTGTGCGGAGGGTACTATATGCTGGGGCATGCTCTGAAACCCGAAGGCCTTATCACACGCAGTCGCAACATTGCCGAATCCTACAACTTCATGTTCGAGCAATATCCCGAACTGCAACCGTGGGTAGACAGTTTGGTGACTGTAGGAGCATTGAAGGACTTCTACATTGAGAACGACCATGGAGAGACGCTACACGCACTCTACGTTGCCGCCACCCACCCCACCCCAAAAACAGCAGTCATCGTACACGGATATACAGATAATGCCGTGCGCATGCTGATGATAGGCTATCTGTACAACAAGGAGATGGACTTCAACATCTTGCTGCCCGACCTCTACGGGCACGGGATGAGCGAGGGAAACCATGCACAGATGGGCTGGAAAGACCGGCTTGACGTACTGCAATGGACCGAAACCGCCGACGAACTCTTCGGGCGCCGCCATACAGACAGCGTAGCATCCCGCAGCACAGAGATGGTAGTGCACGGTATCTCCATGGGAGCCGCCACCACCATGATGGTATCCGGCGAAGTGGAGCATGGTCAATACCAACAGCCTTTCATCAAGTGTTTCGTAGAAGACTGCGGCTACACAAGCGTATGGGACGAGTTTCGCGGAGAACTGAAAGCACAGTTCAACCTGCCCGCCTTCCCTCTTCTGCATACAGCAAACTGGCTCTGCCGGCAAGAGTACGGATGGGACTTCCTGGAAGCCTCTGCTTTGGAGCAAGTAAAGAAATGTACTTTGCCGATGCTCTTCATCCACGGCGATGCCGACACCTTTGTGCCGACGTGGATGGTCTATCCCCTCTACGAAGCCAAGCCCGAACCCAAAGAATTATGGATTGTGCCCGGTGCCACGCATGCTATGTCTTACAAGGATTATCCGCAGGAATACACCGAACATGTAAAGAAATTCGTAGGAAAATACATACATTGATGTGATTTTACCTATCTTCGCCGCAACAAATATTGGTAGTATGAGACGATTTATTTCCATAACATTCTTCTTATGCCTGCTCTTATCCTTGCAGGCACAAGAAGTCTACACCACTAAGAATATTCCTAAAGTACACCTTCAGGACAAGACACGCTATGTGTGCAACCCAGCCGGAATCCTATCCACGGAGGCATGTGACAATATAGACCGTATGCTCTATGCATTGGAGCAGCAAACTGGCATTGAAACGGTAGTTGCCGTTGTCCCGTCCATCGGACAAGAAGACTGTTTTGATTTCTCACACCAGCTGCTCAATGAATGGGGAGTAGGGAAAAAAGAAAAAAACAACGGTTTGGTCATTCTGCTGGTAACCGATCAACGCTGCATCCAGTTTTATACGGGATACGGTTTGGAAGGGGACCTTCCTGATGCCATCTGCAAACGCATACAGACCAAATACATGATTCCCTATCTGAAAGACGGTAATTGGGATGCCGGAATGGTAGCGGGTGTAAAGGCAGTCTGTTCACGTCTTGACGGCACTATGGTGAATGACACGGAAGAGGAGGATGACCTCTCCGTAGGAGGTATCCTACTGGGGCTTATCGGTTTCCTCGCAGTGGCATCTATTATAGGCATCCTTGCCCAACGCGCTGCCAACAAATGCCCCAACTGCGGACAACATAAATTGCAACGTAGCAGCAGCATACTCATCTCACGCCGCAATGGAGTGAAAACGGAAGATGTGACCTACACCTGCCGCAATTGCGGACATAAAGTAGTGCGCCGCCAGCAGTCATACGATGAAAACTACCGGGGAGGAGGCGGAGGTGGTCCGGTCATCTTCGGTGGTGGAGGTCTCTTCGGCGGAGGTGGCGGAGGAGGCTTCAGCGGTGGTAGCTTCGGAGGCGGTATGAGGTGGCGGTGGAGCCGGTTCCCGGTTCTAACGCCGAGGATGTGTCATCTGTGTGCCATCAACCGTTTTGACACACCTTCGAGGATACTGGAAGAATATAAAACGTTTACATAGAATATAATTAAATGATTAATAACTGCCTTCCCCTCCTCCCCTCTCTCTATCGGAGAGAAATTGGAGGTGAGGCCTAAAAATGAAAAGTATGAAGAAATCAACCATTATCATTATCGTTGTTATAGCTCTTCTCGCCATTTGGGGTGTAACCGGCTATAACGGACTCGTAACCATGGACGAAAATGTCAGCGGACAATGGTCGAACGTAGAAACCCAATACCAACGCCGTGCCGACCTGATTCCGAACTTGGTGAATACCGTGAAAGGATATGCCACGCACGAGAAGGAAACACTGGAAGGTGTAGTAGAAGCCCGCAGCAAAGCCACTCAAATCAAAGTGGATGCGGCAGACCTTACTCCGGAAAAGCTGGCTGAATATCAGAAAGCACAAGGTGCGGTGACTTCTGCCCTCGGTAAATTGCTTGCCATCACAGAAAACTATCCGGACTTGAAAGCAAATCAGAATTTCTTGGAACTGCAGGCACAGCTGGAAGGTACGGAAAACCGTATCAACGTAGCACGGACCAACTTCAACAATGCAGCCAAGAACTTCAATACAGCCATTCGCCGTTTCCAAAAATATCCTTGCCGGTCTCTTCGGTTTTGAGAAACGAGCTTATTTCGAAGCGGCAGAAGGAGCGGAACAAGCTCCCCAGGTACAATTCTGATAAATACACAACTCTATAGCGAGGCACAAAGGCGAGAAACTTTGTGCCTCGCTTTGTGTTGTAGAAGATTAGATGTATCTTTGCACATTCAATTGAACAAACCTATTATCTCATGAGTAATCAACGATACATGATGCGAGGCGTCAGCGCATCTAAGGAAGATGTGCACAACGCCATCAAGAACATCGACAAAGGTATTTTCCCGCAGGCTTTCTGCAAAATTATCCCCGACATTTTGGGCGGTAACCCGGAGTATTGCAACATTATGCATGCCGATGGAGCAGGCACCAAATCCAGTCTTGCCTATATGTACTGGAAGGAAACCGGCGACCTGGGTGTGTGGAAAGGCATTGCACAAGATGCACTGATTATGAACATCGACGACCTGCTTTGTGTGGGTGCGGTAGACAACATTCTGGTATCCTCTACCATCGGACGTAATAAACTTCTCATCCCCGGCGAAGTAATTTCAGCCATCATCAACGGTACGGACGAACTGCTTGCCGAACTCCGCGAGATGGGCGTAGGCGTTTATGCCACCGGTGGCGAAACAGCCGACGTGGGCGACCTTGTACGTACCATTATCGTAGACTCGACAGTGACCTGCCGCATGAAGCGCTCAGATGTTATAGACAATGCCAATATCCGTCCGGGCGATGTGATTGTTGGTCTGGCATCTTACGGAAAGGCTACTTATGAGAAAGAATACAATGGCGGTATGGGCAGTAACGGACTGACCAGCGCACGCCACGATGTATTCTCCAAATACCTGGCAGAGAAATACCCTGAAAGCTATGACAAGGCTGTACCCGAAGAGCTGGTATACAGTGGCAAGCTAAAACTGACAGACAGTGTCGAAGACAGTCCGCTGGATGCAGGAAAGCTGGTACTTTCCCCTACCCGCACCTACGCACCGGTAGTAAAGAAACTGCTCGATGCGCTCCGTCCCCAAATCCACGGTATGGTACACTGCTCGGGCGGCGCACAAACCAAGGTACTGCACTTTGTGGGAGACAACTGCCGTGTCATCAAAGACAATCTCTTCCCCGTTCCACCGTTGTTCAAGACCATCAAGGAGCAGAGCGATACGGACTGGAGCGAAATGTACAAGGTGTTCAATATGGGACATCGCCTGGAAGTGTACCTCTCTCCCGAACATGCAGAAGAGGTGATTGCTATTTCGAAGAGTTTCAACATCGATGCACAGATTGTAGGCCGCGTGGAAGAAAGCAACAAGAAAGAACTGATTATCAAGAGTGAATTCGGAGAGTTCAAGTATTAAATATATGGCAGACAACAATACCATACTCGAAAAGCTGGAAGGGCTTGTCGCCCGCTTCGAAGAAGTGTCGACCTTGATTACAGACCCGGCAGTGATTGCGGACCAGAAGCGTTACGTCAAGCTCACCAAAGAATATAAAGAACTGGGCGACCTGATGAATGCCCGCAAAGAGTACATGCAAGTACTGGGCGGCATAGAAGAAGCCAAAGAAATTATCGCCAACGAAACAGACCAGGAGATGCGGGAAATGGCACGCGAAGAGCTGGATGCCTGCCAAGCCCGCCAACCGGAACTGGAAGAGCAGATAAAGCTGCTGCTCGTCCCCGCCGACCCGCAGGATGGCCGTAATGCCATCCTCGAAATTCGTGGCGGCACGGGTGGTGACGAAGCGGCAATCTTTGCCGGCGACCTCTTCCGCATGTACACCAAGTATTGCGAATCCAAGGGATGGAGAATGGAGATATCCAGCGCCAACGAAGGTGCAGCCGGCGGTTTCAAGGAAATTGTCTGCTCCGTGACGGGCGACAATGTATATGGCACCCTGAAATATGAATCGGGCGTGCACCGCGTGCAGCGCGTACCGGCCACAGAAACGCAAGGACGCGTACACACCTCAGCCGCTAGCGTAGCCGTGCTTCCCGAAGCCGAAGAGTTCGACGTAGTTATCAACGAAGGTGAAATCAAGTGGGACACCTTCCGAAGCGGTGGTGCCGGCGGTCAGAACGTGAACAAGGTGGAATCCGGCGTGCGCCTGCGCTACAACTGGAAGAACCCCAACACAGGCATAGTCGAGGAAATCCTCATCGAATGTACCGAGACGCGCGACCAGCCCAAGAACAAGGAACGCGCCCTCTCGCGCCTACGTACCTTCATCTACGACAAGGAACACCAGAAGTACATCGACGATATCGCCTCCAAGCGTAAGACGATGGTCAGTACTGGCGACCGCTCCGCCAAGATACGCACCTACAACTATCCGCAAGGACGCATCACCGACCACCGCATCAACTACACCATTTATAATCTCGCCGCCTTTATGGACGGAGACATCCAAGACTGCATCGACCACCTGATTGTGGCGGAAAATGCAGAAAGGCTGAAAGAGAGCGAGCTGTAAGATAGTTACAAGAAACAAGTGACAAGTAGCTCGTAACTCATAACTAAAAAACAACCAGCTGCCAGCCCACACGCTATCTCTCGTAGCTCGTAGCTTGTAGCCCGTAACTAAAAAATAATATGAACAAACAGCAATTATTCGAGAACATCAAGCGCAAGAAGTCATTTCTTTGCGTAGGTCTTGACACCGACATCAAGAAAATACCCGAACATCTTCTGAAAGAGGAAGACCCTATATTCGCTTTCAACAAAGCTATCATCGACGCTACTGCCGACCTCTGCATCGCCTACAAGCCCAATCTGGCATTTTATGAGAGCATGGGCGTGAAAGGCTGGATAGCTTTCGAGAAAACCGTAAACTACATCAAGCAGAACTATCCCGACCAATTCATCATCGCCGACGCCAAACGCGGTGATATCGGGAACACCTCTGCCATGTATGCCCGTACCTTCTTCGAAGAGCTGGATATAGATTCCGTAACCGTAGCTCCCTACATGGGCGAAGACAGTGTGACCCCGTTCCTTACGTACGAAGGCAAATGGGTAATCCTGCTTGCGTTGACCAGCAACAAAGGCTCGCACGACTTCCAGCTGACGGAAGACACCAACGGCGAACGCCTCTTCGAAAAAGTGCTCCGCAAATCCCAGGAGTGGGCCAGTGACGAACAGATGATGTACGTAGTAGGCGCCACACAAGGCCGCGCCTTCGAAGATATCCGCAAGATTGTTCCCGAACACTTCCTATTGGTTCCCGGCGTAGGCGCACAAGGCGGCTCCCTGGAAGAAGTCTGCAAGTATGGCATGAACAAGACTTGCGGCCTGATTGTCAACTCCAGCCGTGGCATCATCTACGTGGACAAGACAGAGAACTTCGCCGCCGCCAGCCGAAAAGCAGCCCAAAAAGTGCAGGCACAGATGGCGGAAGAGTTGAAAAAAGTGATTAACGACTAACGCTTAATGTTCGAAAGAAAGATTATCAACGACCCTGTCTTCGGGTTCATCAACATACCAAAGGGGTTGTTGTACGATGTTGTACGACATCCTCTTTTGCAACGTCTAAACCGTATCAAGCAACTGGGGTTGTCCTCTGTCGTATATCCCGGTGCGTAGCATACACGGTTCCAACACTCTTTGGGAGCCTTCTACCTGATGAGTGAGGCCATCCAGCAACTTGCCACCAAAGGAAACTTTATCTTCGACAGCGAAGCCGAAGCTGTGGAAGCTGCTATCCTGATGCACGACATCGGCCACGGCCCCTTCTCCCACGTACTGGAAAATACCATCGTGCAGGGCGTCTCCCACGAAGACATCTCCTTGATGCTGATGGAACGTATCAACAAGGAAATGAACGGACAGTTGACACTCGCCATTCAAATTTTCAAGGATGAATACCCCAAGCGCTTCCTGCACCAACTGGTAAGCGGGCAACTGGATATGGACCGCCTGGACTACCTGCGCCGCGACAGCTTCTATACCGGAGTGACCGAAGGCAACATTGGCTCCGCCCGCATTATCAAGATGCTGGATGTAGGATGACCACCTGGTAGTAGAGTCCAAAGGCATCTATTCTATTGAGAACTTCCTCACCGCCCGCCGCCTGATGTACTGGCAAGTCTATCTGCACAAAACCTCCGTTGCCTACGAGAAAATGCTGATTAGCACCCTGCTCCGCGCCAAGGGAACTGGCAAGCCGCGGCATAGACCTCTTTGCCTCACCCGCCTTGAAATTCTTTCTATACAACGACATCAGCCGGGAGGCATTCTACAACAATCCCGAATGTTTGGAGAATTTCATTCAGTTGGACGATAATGACATCTGGACTGCCCTCAAGGTATGGAGCCGCCATTCGGACAAGGTTTTGTCCACCCTGAGCGCCGGCATGATTAACCGAAACATCTTCAAAGTCGAGATTTCTACCGAACCTATTAGTGAGGAACGGAAAGAACTAACTTTGCAAATCAGTGAACAACTGAACATCCCTCTCTCCGAAGCGAGATATTTCATCTCTACCCCCAGCATCGAGAAGAATATGTACGACGAGGCAGATGACAGTATTGACATCCTCTACAACGACGGCAGCATCAAGAATATTGCCGAAGCATCGGATATGCTCAATATCTCTCTTCTGTCCAAGAAAGTAAAAAAGTACTACTTATGCTACCAACGTTTGCATAGATAAGTATAAAATATTCACCTCAGGACAAGGAAATATAAAAAAAAAGTCCGTTATTTGCGTTTTGAAACCATCTAACAAGAATAAGACATGGAGTTCTCTGCTAAACAAATTGCAACATTTATCCAAGGAGAAATTGTTGGAGACGAGAATGCTACCGTTCACACCTTTGCGAAAATCGAAGAGGGAATACCGGGAGCCATCTCCTTTCTATCCAACCCCAAATATACCCCCTACATATACGAAACCCAATCAAGCATTGTTCTGGTAAACAAGGACTTTGTTCCGGAACAAGAAGTGAAAGCCACCCTGATTAAAGTGGACAATGCGTATGAAAGTCTTGCTAAATTGCTAAATCTTTATGAGCAAAGCAAGCCAAAGCGGGTGGGAATTGACTCTCTGGCCTTTGTTGCCGAGACAGCTAAAATTGGCAAGGATGTTTACATTGCGCCTTTTGCCTGCATTGGCGAGCATGCAGAGGTGGGAGACAATACGGTCATTCATCCGCACGTCACGATTGGCAGCGGTGCCAAAGTGGGCAATGACTGTATTATTTACGCCAATTCAACCATCTACCACGATTGCCGGGTAGGAAACCACTGCATCCTGCACTCCGGTTGCGTTATCGGTGCAGACGGTTTCGGCTTCGCCCCCACTTCCGAGGGCTATGAAAAAATACCGCAAATAGGCATTACTATTCTGGAAGACCATGTGGAAATCGGTGCCAACACGTGTGTGGACCGTGCTACTATGGGAGCTACCATCGTACATAGCGGCGTGAAACTGGATAATTTAATTCAGGTGGCACACAACGATGAAATAGGCTCCCACACCGTAATGGCGGCGCAAGTAGGTATAGCAGGTTCTACCAAGATAGGAGAATGGTGCATGTTCGGCGGTCAGGTAGGCATTGCAGGCCATATTCATATTGGCAATAAAGTAAACCTTGGCGCACAGTCTGGTGTTCCCAGTAGCATAAAAAACGGCAGCCAGCTTATCGGCACCCCTCCTATGGAGCTGAAACAATATTTCAAGGCATCCATCGTACAAAGAAGTTTGCCGGAAATGCAAGTGGAGCTACGCCAGCTCCGCAAAGAATTGAATGAACTTAAACAACAATTAAATAAGTAACCAATGTTAAAACAAAAGACTCTGAAAGATAGCTTTTCGCTTAGTGGAAAAGGTCTTCATACGGGACTTGACCTAACCGTTACTTTCAATCCTGCTCCGGATAACCATGGATACAAAATCCAACGTATCGACCTGGAAGGACAGCCAACCTTCGATGCCGTTGCAGACAACGTATCCGAAACTACCCGTGGAACTGTAATCTCCAAAAACGGAGTAAAGGTGAGCACAGTGGAGCATGGTATGGCAGCCCTCTATGCATTGGGTATCGATAACTGCCTGATACAGGTAAACGGACCGGAATTTCCCATTCTGGACGGAAGCGCCCAATATTATGTCAACGAAATAGAGCGCGTAGGCACTGTAGAACAAAATGCCGTAAAAGATTTCTATATCATCAAGTCCAAAATTGAATTCCGTGACGAAACAACCGGCTCTTCCATCATCGTATTGCCGGACGAGAACTTCAGTTTGAATGTATTGGTATCATACGACTCCAACATCCTCCCCAACCAGTTTGCAACGCTGGAAGACATGACGAAGTTCAAGGATGAAATCGCCGCAAGCCGTACTTTCGTGTTTGTACGCGAAATTGAGCCGTTGCTGCAAGCCGGTCTTATCAAGGGCGGCGACCTTGACAATGCGATTGTTATTTACGAACGCGAAATGTCCCAGGAGAACTATGACAAGCTGGCCGATGTGATGGGTGTTCCTCACATGGACGCCAAACAATTGGGATATATCAACCACAAACCTTTGGTGTGGCCCAATGAATGCGCCCGCCACAAGTTGCTCGACGTCATCGGTGACCTGGCTTTGATAGGCAAGCCCATCAAGGGCCGTATCATCGCTACCCGCCCGGGACACACCATCAACAATAAGTTCGCTCGCCAGATGCGCAAGGAAATCCGCCTGCACGAAATACAGGCTCCTACCTACGACTGCAACCGCGAACCGATTATGGATGTAAACCGCATCCGCGAACTTCTGCCTCACCGTTACCCGATGCAATTGGTGGACAAAGTCATAGAAATAGGTGCCAACTACATTGTAGGTGTCAAGAACGTAACTTCCAACGAACCTTTCTTCCAGGGACACTTCCCGCAGGAACCCGTAATGCCCGGTGTATTGCAGATAGAGGCAATGGCACAGACGGGAGGTTTGCTTGTTCTGAATTCAGTGGATGAACCGGAACGTTACTCCACCTACTTCATGAAGATTGACGGTGTGAAATTCCGCCAGAAAGTGGTACCGGGAGACACGCTCATCTTCCGTGTAGAGCTGATGGCCCCCATACGCCGCGGCATCTCCACCATGAAAGGCTATGTGTTCGTAGGCGAAAAGGTGGTCTGCGAAGCAGAGTTTATGGCACAAATAGTTAAGAACAAATAAATAGATTCACGATTAGAAGATTTACGATTTACGATTCATATTACCCATAAGAATTATCACCTTCGGGTAAAATCGTATATACAGTAAATCGCAAGTAATCTCAATCGTAAATTGTAAATAGCTAAATCGTAAATAATATGATAAGTCCCTTAGCGTATATTCATCCCGAAGCTAAAATCGGGGAAAACGTAGAGATTGCTCCTTTTGTTTTCATTGACAAGAATGTGGTAATCGGTGATAACAACAAGATTATGGCAAACGCCAACATTCTGTACGGTGCACGCATCGGCAATGGAAACACCATTTTCCCGGGAGCCGTTATCGGTGCCATTCCCCAGGATTTAAAGTTCAGAGGGGAGGAAAGCACTGCTGAAATCGGAGACAACAATATCATACGTGAAAACGTAACTGTCAACCGCGGTACAGCTGCCAAAGGCAGAACCATCGTCGGCAACAACAATCTCTTGATGGAAAGTGTACACGTGGCGCATGATGCCCTAATAGGCAACGGCTGTATCATTGGCAACTCTACAAAAATGGCGGGTGAAATTGTCATCGACGATTATTCCATCATCAGCGCCAATGTACTGATGCACCAATTCTGCCATGTAGGTGGTTACGGCATGATACAGGGCGGCTGCCGTTTCAGCAAGGACATCCCACCGTACATCATTGCCGGACGCGAGCCTATCTGCTATGCGGGAATCAATGTGGTAGGGTTACGCCGCCGCGGCTTCTCCAACGAGACCATCGAGAAAATCCATGATGCCTATCGCATCATCTACCAAGGCGGCCTGAACAATACGGATGCCTTGAAGAAAATCGAGGATGAAATGGAAATGACACCGGAAATAAGCTATATCGTAAACTTTATACGTGAATCAGCCCGCGGCATTATCCCCGCAGGAAAATGAAAAGACGTATGATTTACACAAAGTCAGAAATCATAAATTATAAATCATCATGATCTACAGATTTACAATCATCTCTGATGAGGTGGACGATTTTGTCAGAGAAATACAGATAGACCCGGAAGCTACCTTTTATGACTTCCATGAAGCGATTCTAAAGTCGGCAGGCTACACTAACGACCAAATGACGTCTTTCTTCATTTGCGATGATGACTGGGAGAAAGAGAAAGAAATTACGCTGGAAGAAATGGATGACAATCCGGAAATGGACAGTTGGGTGATGAAAGAGACCCAGCTGAGCGAACTGGTTGAAGACGAGAAGCAGAAACTTCTCTATGTATTCGATTATATGACTGAGCGCTGCTTCTTCATCGAGCTTTCTGAAATCATTACCGGAAAGGAAATGAAAGGAGCCAAATGCACCAAGAAAGCAGGTGAAGCTCCCAAGCAGACCATTGATTTTGAAGAGATGGCAGCTGCTGGCGGTTCCCTTGATTTGGACGAAAACTTTTACGGCGACCAGGACTTCGATATGGAAGATTTCGACAAAGAGGGTTTCGGCGGTTTGGACGAAGCCGGAAACTCCTTTGAAGAAGAGAAATATTAAACAGACATACCATACAGATTTCTTTTAGGCACGGATTACACGGAAACACACGGTTGTTATTGAATATTCCGTGTAATCCGCGTAATCCGTGCCTATTTTTTTACCCGCATGCACACCCTAATCGTACTTATCGGTCCCACCGGAGTAGGCAAAACAGAGCTCAGCCTCCGATTGGCAGAACATTTCCATACTTGTATCGTCTCGGCCGATTCGAGACAACTCTATGCAGATTTAAAGATAGGCACGGCTGCCCCTACACCGGAGCAACTGCAACGGGTACAGCATCACTTCGTCGGTACCCTGAAGCTGACAGACTATTACAGTGCCGCCCAATACGAAGCGGAAGTGATGAAGCTGCTGGAAGACCTGTTTACAAAGCATAACACCGTACTGCTGACCGGAGGCTCAATGATGTATGTAGATGCAGTCTGTAAAGGAATTGACGACATTCCGACCGTAGATGCCGATACACGCCAGCTCATGCTGCACAAATACGAAACAGAAGGTCTGGAAAGACTTTGTGCGGAACTTAAGCTGTTGGATCCGGAATATTACAAAATAGTAGATTTGAAGAATCCCAAACGCGTAGTCCATGCTTTGGAAATCTGCTACATGACGGGAAAGGCCTACACTTCCTTCCGCACTCAACAAAAGAAAGAACGCCCCTTCCGTATCATCAAAATAGGATTAACACGTAACCGGGAAGAGCTTTATGAACGCATCAACTGCCGGGTGGACCAAATGGTGGAAGAGGGTTTAGTGGAAGAAGCGCGCATGGTCTACCCGCATAAAAGTCTAAATTCCCTAAATACAGTAGGCTACAAAGAAATATTCAAGTACCTGGATGGTGAATGGACATTACCCTTTGCCATCGAAAAGATAAAGCAGAACTCACGCATCTATTCCCGTAAGCAAATGACCTGGTTCAAACGAGACGAGGAAATCCACTGGTTCCACCCGGAGCAGGAAGGGGAAATACTGGAATACTGTCATTGTTCCATCAAAGGCGTATAAGCCTTTCGGACAAGTGCTTCCACATCTTGATAAAGCTTCTGCATTTCTTGAGAATCAATGCTTCCTTGCTGTCTCCAGCTGTCCAACAATAGGCATGTACGGCGAAACACCTCTGCCTCTACCGTAACAAGCTGCTGCATATAGCCATTATTCTCCATATTGTACAGTTTTTCCCAATTCAGATAACGATTGGTTCCCATCCCCTGATTATAACAAAAGACATTGTTGGAAAGCCGGAGTGACCAATCACTGAGCGGAGCGGCGGCACACGCCTTGTCCCAACATACCATCGGAGGCAGAAGTCTATCCGCATCCTTCACCCAAAGCGGCACGGCAATACCCGTAGGAGGATATCCCAGCATTGTCCACATCGTAGTAAGTTCCACCTTCTCACCCGGTTTTACGCCCTGCACCACAATGGAACAAGAAGTACTGTTACGGGGAATAAAATCCTGGTCGACAAACCAACCGGAACCTTGCGGGCGATTAAATTTCCCGTTCTTCAAATCAATATCAAGCATGCCATTGCGAAACGAACGTGAAAGATCATTGAATATACCCTGCGGTGTGATCCCTCCCGTTGCAGAAGCCCTCATCAGTACCCTGTCTGCCTCCATATAGCGTACATAACCTGCCCCCCGATTTGCTTCACCGGCAAAAGAGAAGTTGGTACGGGCAATGTAGCCGTAAGGAGCATCTTTGGGATTATTGGCATCATACATCGTATATTTATAATAATCCACCTCAAACATGGCGGCAGCGCCTTGAGCGTCGATTACGCCAAAATTGGCCTCTATCAAGCTGGGCTTGGAAATGGTATCGAGGAAATGGCAGAAATCCTCCACCGTGGCACAAACCTCCAAGGCACGGTAGATAATCCTCCCGTTGGCTGCCCCCCGTTCTTCCCCATCTTTCACTTCCACCAGATTGTAGGATTGGGTGTTCATCAAGGCAAAACCAACGGAGTTTGTACCCATCCATGCCTCTTTCAAGGCAGGAAAGTTAGCACTATTCACATCGGCAATGAAGTTATACTTCTCCCCTTTTATATAAGCAACATGATTTCGCAGATAGTCCGTATCACGGTTTTTCCATAGCAACGGACGGCCGTCAGGAGTAACCTTTCCAGAAACGACGGCAGATGTACAAGCCAGAACCGGCTCAGCAGTGAGTGCCGCAAGCAGTCCCCATATTAAAAAAAAGATGTTTTATCATAACCTTGCCTTCCTTAGATTTATATTCGCAAAGGTATGATAATCTGTGAAAGGGCAAAAGAAATCCTCTGAAATCCTTATCCCCTATTCATCAGGAAAGAATTATTCGCTGACAAGTTTCTGCAACTTATCCTGCATATACCGAAGTTTCGCAGTTCCAGTACCTTGTTCTATATGACGGATAATGCCTTTCTTATCCACCAGTATAGTGACCGGCATACCACTCACATGAAAGGTCTCGAAGAAAAACAAGTCATCGGCTATCTGGGTAAAGAGGAAAGGACGGCTCTCTACAATTTTCTTTATTTGTGCAGCACTGTCAAAAGTCGTAGCAAGATAGGTTACATCAGGATAGACTTCTATCCATTTGTTCAGCTCCGGCATTTCACGGATACAAGGACCACAGCCGGTATACCAGAAGTTCAAGACCATAGGACGTCCCGTCACATCGGCCTTGCTCCACTCCTGTCCTTCTATGTCTTTCACTTTGAATTCCGGAAAAGCCTTTCCTATCCATTCTTCCTTCTTCAAAGTCTGTACGGCACCGCCTATCGGCAACTTCTTCCCCGTTCCTCCACGGTAACTCATCAAGAAAGCTTCCGCACCAGGCACCTCGTCGGCAGGAGTAGCATATTCTCTCACCTCCTCAGACAGCACAATGCCCTTGCGCAAGCGGAGTTCCGTAACCTCGTGTCTCGCGCCGTCCTCATGTATTATGAAAGCCGCCACGTTGTCCGAACCCACACCAGGCGGCATGCCTTCGAAGAAAAGCCCGCCCACCAAATAATATTTCTTACCGGCTGTCTGGGCAGAGCAAAGCCCTGCCCCCACAGCTACCAGAATCAGAAACAAAGAGAGAATTTTCCTTATCATAATTGTTAGAGACTATTCACTTTTCAGCGTAATCGTAAGCTTGGGCTGCACCTTCACTTTGCCGGTAGCCATACCTATATACGAAACAACCAATACAGCATCCTTAGAAGGTACAGAAAGGACAAAATTGCCATTGACATCGGTAACGCTTCCCGTAGTGGTACCTTCTATCAGAACAGCCGCACCGATAACAGGCTCACCCTGCTCATCCACCACTTTGCCTTCCACTTTCATATTGCCTTTGGCAATGGTCTTTTCTACAGCTTTAGTTTTTAGTAGTGATGTAAATCTCACCTTTTCCCACCTGCCTCTTTCTTCACCTCAATACCCTCAATATTCTCGGCAGGTATTAAATCATCGATAGTTTTAGTACCCAAGTCAACCTTTTCTCCATCAATATAGACAGTCTTTATTAAATCAAGACTACTCTTATGCTGTACTTTAGCATTCTCTGCCACCTCATTACCCCGGCGGATAACCATACCCGGAGTTCCTTGTTTCAGGGTTATCAGAACAACGCCATTCTGTCCCTCTTCTCCATATAAATCCGTGGCAGATTTATCTTTCAAAACCGTTACACGTTCTATCTTATCAGGATTCAATGCACTCATGACAGATGGCGTCACCTCTTTTCCATCCACAATATACAATGGCTCTTTCCCATTACCTGCATATCCTTCAACTGTAATACCATTGGCAGAAGAAGTTTTTTCAAGTTTGTCGTCGTCCAGCCTGAACATCACCGGCACCGTAAATTTCACAGCCACCGGCTGCCCCTTCTGTCTCCCCGGCTTCCACTTCGGCATAGTGTTTATCAATCGCAGCGCCTCGGCATCCATATCCTTATCCACAGAACGGAGCACCTTGGAGTCCTTGATGCTTCCATCTTCATCCACCACAAACTGGACAGTGACCCGTCCCTGCGTACCGTTCTCTTTGGCAGATGCCGGATAACGCATATTCGTCTTGATATAATCCATGAAAGCACTCATTCCGCCGCCGGGAAATTCCGGCATCTCCTCTGCCACCTCGAAGACCAGAGTTCCCTTCAACCGCTTGCGGACTTCCGCCGGTACATACTTCACATCGGCAGGCTTCGTAGTGTCACCTGCACTTTCCGCCACTTTTGTTTCTACAATTGCAGCCAAATCGTTAACTTTGACGCTTGAAATCTTCTCCACTTTATCGGAGACTTCGGGACGGGCAAAAGCTGTCACTGCAATGGCAGCTACCGGAAGTACATAAAGATACTTCAAACGTGCCCACGGGCTTGATTTTTCTTTTAACATCATAGTGATACGTTTTTTAAGTTTACTGTGATTAAAGCTGTTGGCCATAGAGTAGAGCCTTGTGCCGACAGCTTTTTTTATTAATAATAGTTGATACTGTTTTGCATCCACACCCTCCTTTATCACCGTTTCATCCGCTTCAAACTCATGGATATTCTGCAATTCCTGCTTCAGGAGCCATGATGCCGGATTGAACCACTGAAAGAAAATGCAGACATCAGCCACCAGCAAGTCCCAGGAATGGCGGTTATGGATATGGGCAAGCTCGTGGATAAGGATTTCCCGTCCGTTCTCCTCCAAGTCTTTCCGTGAAATGACAATATATCCCATCCAACTGAACGGAGCGATGTCACAGTTGTGTACAATCAAAGTAACGCGCTCTTTCCTGCCCGGTAAGTAGCTGCCAATATCCTCTTTTTTACCCGATTTCAGCAACATCAGTAACCGTACCAACGAATATACGTTGCGGAAGGCAAAGAAAACGATTCCTGCCAGATAGACAAGCAGCGCCACTTGTATCCAGGTGACTGTTGCCGTTTCAGCCCTTGCTCCGGCCTCAGTGGCATTCACTGCATCTGCCATCATCAGCAACTGCTCCAATGTCAGCATCGTCTGGTGCACTTCCGTCTCCTGCTTCACACTTACCTCTACCAAAGGCAATAGGCAGGACAACAGCAAAATGCCCAACAATGAAAAACGGTTGAAACGATGAAACGTCTCGCGTGCCAGCAACAAGCGATAAAACAAATAGAATATCGCCAGGCAAACAGAAGATTTGAGTATATAAACAAAAAACAGACCCATGGAATTATTTACTATTTAGGGATTTACGATTTACTATTTACTATTTACAGTTACTTGGTCAGTTCATTCCGTAGCATCTCCACTCCGGGAAATCCGGTTGCTTTGTAGGAAATATCTCCTTCACGGTTCACGACGAAATAGGTCGGGATACCCGGATATTCGTACAGCTTTGCCAATGCCGTACTTTGCTCATTGCTAATGCGACAGTGAATACCGGGTATATCCGGTATCATTACTTTCCATTTTCCTTCAGGAGATGTTTCGTCGACAATATATAGATAAACCACCTCTTTCAGCTCCTCTTTCAACGGTTTCAGGCTTTTCATGGCCCGCATACAAGGACCACACCAGGTGTTCCACATATCCACCAGTACCATCTTGCCACGATAAGGACGAGTAATGACCTGCAACAAACTGTCTGCCGCTACCTCCTTTTCCACCTCAACAATCTTATATCCGGTCTTTCCCTTAGTAGCTTCCAACTCTGATTTCAGTTCGGCTTCAATCCTCCCGTTTCTCATCAGGAACAATTGCCTGAGGTCGGGAGAAGCGATGCTGTCCACCGTCCGACGCTCTTCCTCAGTCAAAGGCATGTACTTGCTCAGATTACGGGAAGCACGCCCGGCAAGAAGCATGTCCGGCCAAAGAGGGTCTTGCACAAACTTATCCCGGAAATTTCCGGTAGCGGTCTTCACAAAGTCCGTATAATAATTGTAATATTTCTGTTCGGGGGTATGCAGAATATCCAGTTGCAGTATTTCCTTGAAGTATGAGGTACTGTCCACCGTCATGTCCGCCCTTTTCACCCCCTTCCTGCCCGAAAGCATCGGGGCATAACTAAGGTTACTCTTGTAATTATAGATAAGGCTGAACAGATTCATATCCAGATTTGCCCGGATATAAGTACGGCAAGCCTGGCTCATATCCTTGTTTTTTACAAGTTTCTTTTGCATATCTTCATAATGCCTGAACAGATACTTTTTATATGCCTGCGGAGTCATCCCACAAATATCTGCATAAAAATCATCAGCTCCCGATAAGCTTTTCATTTCACCGAACCGCAGCAACTCGGTATTCAGACCGGCATAGTCTCCTTCAAACCAAACACAGTTGTCCGTTACACCATCCCTTTTCCGGCTTAAAAGACGGCTTTGCGAATAGAATATTTCAGGCAGATTGATTGTGACATCCAGTTCTCCACCCGGAACGAGAAACAATTCTATTTTCGAACGGGATATCCACAGCGTAGCACCGCTCGGCAACAGCACCTCTGTCTCATAACGGAACGTGCCATCCTCCGCTATCTTCAAGTCCTTACCGGTGAAATACATGAAGAACCAAGGCGAGTCATAGTAGCGTAACGTCACTCCATACTCCGGTTTATACCCCAATATCTGCCCCTTTATGACAGTCTTTCCCATATTCAATTCCGGTCCGGGCAATGGCAAAACCTCATCCGGTTTCTTATTCCGCAAACGTTCGGAAATATCCACCCGAGGTTTCTCTCCGTTGAGCTGTATACCATAAATTACCCATCCTTCATCACTGTCCGGTGTCTCTACAAAATCAAAGCTCTCAGTATCCATCGGAAGCGGACTAAACTTCAAAACAGCAGTCATTTCACCGGAAGCGGGAATATGCGTCCATTCATCCCTGGCAAAACCGGTATTTCCCAAATATCCGTAATCCTTTCCGGATGCCCGCAACACAGCTGTCGAATCAATCCTGACCCTATCGCCCTGCATGCCATAAAGCCTCACCGCCAGCCAGGTCGTATCTTTTCCAAGCGTCACTTGCTCCACTTCAATGCTACGCGTATTGCATGCCATGAAATAGGGTACCTTTACGATTTTCTTTGCCTGCAATCCGCAGCAAATACTTACCAGCAGCAAACAAACCAATCCGATGTTTTTCATAAGCCAGAGTTATTAGAGCCTCAACAATCTCAGTCCCTTCCCTTTTCCACGTCTTGTATCAACTGCTTCAGTTCTTCCAGGGATATATCCTCTTCCTTCACCAGAGACGACACTGCGCTGAGATAGGAATTATTGAAATATTTGCTGATAACGTTCTTCAGTGTCCGCTTGCGGAAATCCTCCTCGCTGACCACCGCATAATACTGATACGTGTTGCCGTACGTATGATGGCTCAGGAATCCCTTATCCTCCAATCCTCTCACAATGGTGGACAAAGTATTGAAATGTGGTTTCGGCTCTTCATAGAATGCCAGCATTTCCTTCACAAACAAGGGTCCCTTTTCCCAGAAAAAGCCCATGATTTCTTCTTCTTTTGCAGTCAATCCTTTCATAACATTCTTTGTTTTCCGCAAATAACTAAATTATTTAGTTCAAAAACTAATTTCTCTCGTTAAATAAAACTAAAGCTTTTAGTTTATTCGGCAAACACCAGTCTCCAACCGTCTCCCGACAAGCAAAATACCTACTAATAGTGATTGCAGTTCTCGGATAAAAGCCGTTACTTTGCGCACGAATCAGAGAATTAAAAACAATAACATACAATGAATGAGCAACATAAGTACCGCTCCACGGACAAGATGAGCGACCTCATCTGTGACAATTACTCCTTATTAATGGTGATGAGCCGCTTCGGACTGTCATTAGGATTCGGAGACAAGAGCGTGAAGGACGTCTGCGAAGCACAAGGCGTCGATTGCCCTACATTCCTCGCCGTAGCCAACTTTATCAGCGAAGAACAATACTCTTACAGCGGCAATGAAAGTGATTTTTCCATTCCCGCCCTTATGGATTATCTGAAGCGTGCCCACACATATTTCCTCGACTTCAACCTGCCGGCCATCCGCCGCAAACTCATCGAAGCCATCGATTGTTCCAGTACAAACGATGTAGCCTACCTCATCCTGAAGTTCTTCGATGAATATGCCAAGGAGGTACGCCGCCACATGGAATATGAAAACCAGGCCGTATTCACCTATGTAGAGCAATTACTCCAAGGCAACCTATCGGATGAATACAACATTGCCACTTTTGCCAGCAAACATAATCAGATAGATACCAAACTGAAAGAGCTGAAGAACATCATCATCAAATACTACCCGGAAAAGGAGAACAACAATCTCCTGAATGCGGTCTTGTTCGATATATTCAACTGCGAACAAGACCTTGCCACCCACTGCCAGGTAGAAGATTATATGTTTGTTCCCGCCGTAGCGCAAATAGAAAGGAAACTGAAAAATGAACAATAATACTTCTTTGAAGATTGTCATTGCAGAAACTTCGGTCATCATCCGGAGTGGCCTGACGGCTGTTTTGAAGCGTATTCCCAACTTGAATGCACACCCTATTGAGGTTTCTTCTCCGGAATCGCTGCAGAACTACATTCACATGCATCCGGCAGACATTATCATCATCAACCCCACTTTCGGTGGCTGGTTCGACCTGCCCGCCTTCAAGGCAGAACACGGAAAATCCGGTATCAAGTACATTGCTATGGTATGCTCCGTCATCGACAACAACATATTGAAGGAATATGACGAGAACTTCGCCATGTGCGATGACGTAGATGTCATCGCCTCCAAAATCAACCACTTGCTACACACCGAGGAGGAAGAGGAAAAAGACAGCGAACAAGAAACCCTGAGCCAGCGCGAAAAGGAAATCATCACCTGCGTTGTGAAGGGCATGACCAACAAAGCCATCGCCGACAAACTCTACCTCTCCATCCATACCGTCATTACCCATCGCCGTAACATTGCACGCAAACTGCAGATACATTCTCCGGCAGGGCTCACCATCTACGCTATTGTCAACAAGCTGGTAGAATTGAGCGACATCAAGGACTCTCTATAAGATTCTTCCGGCAACCGTTTCCCTACCCGCTGCGGCCTATAGGGAAAAACCGGATGAATCCCTTGCAAAAGTATGCTCCTCCATACGGGAAAAGCCCTCTGCCTATTGATTAAGGTTTATCTTGTGCTTGAAGACAAAGCTCATCCCCTATGTCATCCCTCCCCATCCTATGACTCTTTATGCCCCACAAGTATCCTTATCCAACCTTACCCACAGTATCCGTCACGCCATACACAAATCCCCGCTTCACGATATCACATCGGGAAGCGGGGATCCTTTTATCTTCATAAAAGTGGTTACGTAATTATGACTAACTAATTCATTCAAATCTGATGTTGCAAAGATAAGGCATCGGCAGACAGTACGCAATCACTTAAATTAGGTATAATAAAACAAGTCTGTCATCATAAATAGGTAGAACCACCCACAAATCAGGCATTGGCATAGCTGTGCATTCCTCCAAGGATGTAGTTCACCCCGAAATAGGTCATCAGGACTGTCAGAAAGGCAACAATCATATAGATATGGAAGAATAACGGACTGCGGAAAATGCGCAGGCTGCGCGCATGGAACGCCGCTCCATAAACCATAAAGGTAATCAGCGCCCATACTTCCTTCGGGTCCCAAGCCCAATAACGCCCCCAAGAAGCATTGGCCCAAACCGCACCCAGAAAAATGCCGGCTCCCAAAAAGAAAACGGCGGGATAAAGCAGCAATCGGCTGAGCAGCATCAACATCCGGGCTGAACGGCGAAGACACAATGCCAGTATGCCGTTCAGCATCATAAAGGCAAACAAAGCATAAGACATCATTATCAACGACACATGCGTACTGAGCCACGGAGAAACGAGCACGGGCATCAAGGGAGTGATTTGGGGATTCATCTGTCCCAAATAGGACACCAGTAAGGCAAAACCGGACAGCAAAAAACCGAAAGGCACCATAAACGGGAAGCGCCGCCGAAACAGACAAGCCAGGAACAGCGCACACAATGCCATGAACTGCATCGTTTCGTATCCATTACCCAACGGGATACGCCCGCCGATGTACCACCTCAGACCATACCCGAAGAGCTGAAAGAGAAACGCCGCATAAAGAGAAAACGGGAAAAAAGTATCTGCCAAACGCGAAGAGAAAGAGAGCGCTACAATCCTACCGGAAGAGTCTGACAATGCCGACGAACGGCGCAGGCCGCGATACAGCAGACGGAAGAAAGCCAGCATCCCCACCGTAAGGTTGAACATGAACAGCAATTTGCTGAAAGGAATACGGTTATACAGCAATTCGGCTTGTATTTTAGTATCGGAAACAGGCTCCACACTCCCGTCTTCCGGCAAAGGACGAATCAATGTACCATTTTGGAGCATCAAAATCAGTCCCACCTTTTCATCCGCCTCTACAATGGCCTTTTCCAGAGAAGTCATTTTCTGATGATGGTCTTGCTTCCCCTTCCAGAACTTCTGCAAGCGATACTTCTCACCGTCGAACAAATCAGCCAGACATGCATAGGGTGTCTCCAAATGAAGCAGGCGACGGAGTGCCTCGTTTTTGATATAAATCATCGGCTCATTCTGCCAAACCTCCGGACGCAGAAGCCATCCGCCAATCACCTGCTCCGGCGTCATGCCTCCATAAGACGATTTTCCCGTCAGTTTCAGTACAAAATCGCGCGCAAGGGTATTGAAAGGAACCACACGGTCATTATAAATCACCTGCTTACGGGCAAGACTATCCGCCTGCTTGCGTGCCAGTGCCGGAAGGCTTCTCTTCTGCGCATGTACCCCACTTCCCAGACACAGCAACAATAGAACAAACATTCCTCCCTTCTTCAACAACGGATGCCTCAGCAGCCTGCGGAACTCTCCGCCCCGGCTGACCAGCATCCAGAGCATGGAGACACCTAACAAGAGGTATCCACTATAGGTAATCCCTATCCCCCACGGGTCATAATTCACTGTCAGCCAGCTCCCCTGCATATCCTCATCAAAGGAAGACTGATAAAAGCGGAACCCCTGCCGTGAAAGAATACGGTTCATGGAGACGGGCGTCTCACCGTGAATATAGCTGATATAATCTGCAGGAGCATCCGTACCCGGATAGTACTCAATCCGGAAACTGTCCAGACGTAAGGTGAACGGTAACTCTACAACCTGCCTGCCGTCTTGTTCCAAAAAGCAGTTCACCTCACTGCCGACAGTAAGATGCACATATCCTTTTCGGCCACAAAGAAACGTAGTCATGGCTCCCGCCAAAATCACGAGGAAGGAGCCATGCAACAACAACGTCGGGAGACGCCGCCACAACCGCTGTCTTACAAGCACAACAACAGTCATCGCAGCAAGGGCTCCCCACAAACAACAGAACCAAATCGTATGATAAACATGCTTTTCTACAAAATCCGTACTGCACGTCTGCTCTACAAACGTAGTTGCAGCAAGTAAGAGCAGCAAACAACCATAAACAGCTATGAGAAACTTTTTCAATTAAGAGCTATCAATTAAAAGTAAAAAATCAATATGGAGCAAACTCCTTGTTTTCTAAAGACTTGACTCCCATACATTCCATCTCTATCAGCCAACCCGGACGACATACGGGAGCATATACAAACACTCTCGGAGTATCCGGAAAACGCTCGTCATACATTCCTTTGACCACGGTATAGTCAGCAACATCCCGCAGATAAACAATCATCTGTCCTAAATCATCAAACGTACAGCCAGCCTCTTTCAACAAAGCCTCCACATTCTCCCACATACGTTCCGTCTGCTTGCGAATGTCCCCGGGATATACCACCTCACCTTTATTATTGATGCTCGCAGTACCCGAAATAAACACCTGGCGACGGTCGCCATAATCCACATACGTACCTCGCTCGAAACTCACACCGTATTCGTATGTGGGATTCAGATGTGTCGGTGCGTAAAGGTAGTGAATTTGTTCAGATTTCAAACCATCTACAGCATAAGTATCCATCTGAACCGTCACTTTTGGGTCGGCATGACGGCCACCGATACCGGTACTGGAAATATAATGAGTCTTCTCCGTCAAGTCCTGGGTAACAAACACCTCATTACGCGCCTTCACCACTCCGGTATAATTCACATCCACGTTCTGTACAAAGAACCAGGTACGTATGCAATTATCAGCCAGCTTGCAGCCCTGTTCCATCAGCTGCATCACATAGTCATTCAACAGCAGACGGGTCTGGTATTCCGAATTGGCGGCACGATTGAAAGAGCCGCCTCCCCAAAGGTGACGGTAGGCGCCATGTCTCACTTCGAACAATCCGTTATGAAGTACCTGTGTTTCCACACCTTTCTGCAGATAGACCCACAGTGCAATCTTTGTACCGTTCAACGGCGGCTGCTCTACCACGGAGAGTGCACAATCCGAACATTCTGCCGAAAGCGCCAGTAGCATATCTGCCTGATTGGCGGCGTCACTTAGAAAGTAGCGTTTAAAGATGGCAACAGCACCTTGTAGCTCACTTTCACGTAGTTGGCAGTAAGTGTCGACCACCGCATTCAGCTGTTCTTCATAAGTCGCTTCCGGTCTGGTGGCATGAATCATTACATGATATTCCGAAACACCCGCTTCTACCTCATATTTAAAGATTTCGGTTAAGGTATTCTCCGATTGATTAGTTTGTTGTTGTTTATTTTTCATATTAAATATCAATTAGTCGTTGTTGTTCAAAAAAGTACCGGTATTACCAGTAAGGCCCATCATTATTACGGCTGTGCACCATCGTCAATCCAGTTGCCAATCAAAGACTGCATATCAGATGAGGTTATCATCTGAGAATGGTCTATACGCCAATCCGAGCTGATGTCCGTACCCAATATGAGATGCAAGACACTTTCTGACGCATTACCGGGCATAACCCTCATTTTACCGTCCACCGTCGTTGAAGCCCGGTTGACCAGATCAGCATGGCTATGTCCTTCCAGCAGATTCAAGCCACCACCCGGAGTGGTGCTAAGACCATGGCAAGCCGTACAAGTGGCATTGAATATTTTTTGTTGAATGGCATTGTACATACTTGCATCAACTGTTCCTGCATCCATAAGTATAGTATCAGCGATTTCAGTACATTCCATTGCCACCAAACTGACAATGCGCTTTCTCAACTTATTGATTACACATAGCTCGACAGTTGTCACCTCATCCGTTATGCCGGACATTGTCAACTGGATTTCATCATTATCCGATTCGGATGCCGGAACAACCTTTGAAACAATGGCATAATCGCTTTCATCATCAAATCCTGCCACTACCACACTATAGTCGCCCGACCACTTATCCACACCACTAATCCGGCCTGTCATCTTCACTGTGCGTCCTTCACCCGTGGCCACTACGGCATTCTCATAAATTCTCCCCTCATCGCATGCATGCAGACCTATAAGAAGCACGGGCAGAAAAAAGAAAAGAATGTATTTTTTCATAGACGAATCCTTTCCTGACTTCATTTAGAATGTATATTGAAGCATCACCGTGGCAGAGTGAGTGGCCAGACCTAAATTATCATTATCACGGTCGAGCTGCGTGTCGTGTCCCCAACGGGCTACATACTGATACATTGCCTGCAATTTCAGGTTGCATCCTCTGAAAAAGTAATTCATACCTACAGCAGGCATATTCAGGAAACCGTCGTCATCCGTACCGTTACGATTGAAGATATCGTAGCGTGCGGCAAGCTGTAGGCGGGGAGCGACAAAGTAACCACCTTGCACATAACCGCCTAAAAAGCTATACGATTCATTTATCTTTTGCCGTTTGGTGAAACCTACATTCATATAATAAGCTTCAGCCGCCAGATAGAGCTTGTTCTTCAACATGGCAAATTCCAACCCCACACGGGTATCATTGGTACTCTCATTTTCACTCTCCACATTGATAGAACCCGAAAGACCGAATAATATCTTATCCTCGTTCAAACGGTTAGGATTACCTTGTGTGGAAGGCATCACCCCCTTGGGCATATAAGTCAGACGTCCGGCATACAGCAATGAAGGGATATGCCAGTCATCACTCATCGTCTTTGAAGCTGTATTCACGGAAGCTCCGGTTCCATTGAACAAGCCGACTTCATAACCGAACTTATCTGCCACCAGACCGTGAATTTCAACACCCAGGTCAAATCCCGTACCGATATTAGGCGTCACGGCATTCAACGAATAAGGCAAAATTACAGAAGACGTCAGAGAAACCGGCAACTGGGGAAGCAGTGTTTCGCCAAGAGTTGTCAGATAGGCATGCGAAAATGGAGTCTTGAACTTTCCGACACGAATCGCAAATTGTTTTTTCAGCTGTACATCAAACCACGCCTGCTGTAACAGCGCTCCTCCACTTGCAGCAGCATTGATGGACAGATTGAAAGCTACTTTTCCAAAAGCCTTGCCAGTAAAGCCAAGTACGGCATAAGGAATGGAAAAACCCGAATTGGCAATATTATCTTGGTTATAAGCCTTATCCAAGCCTTCATCATCATACCAATTGAAATTAGCACTCGTTTGTACCAACAGATAAGGCTTGAAAACAAAATCACCTTTCTTTGTTTCAATGGTAAAACCTTCTCTTCCGGCCAATGACACTACACCATTCTCCGTATCTTCCTCATGTTGCGCCATAGCGGTCAAAGGCAAAACAGCCAGCATGGCGACATATAAAAATTTCTTCATAATTACTTTTTATATAAAGCTTATTAGTTCTAAAGTGAATTTAAAAATACAATCAGGGCATCACGGTCATCCTTACTCATGTTCTTAAAGAGATTTTTCGATGCTTCTCCCTCTCCCCCATGCCACATTATGGCTTCAACAAGATTGCGAGCACGACCATCGTGCAAGAAGTAGGTATGTCCGTTTACCTTTTCCTGAAGCCCGATACCCCAAAGCGGAGTAGTGCGCCATTCATTGCCACGCGCCAACCCACTTACATAGTTGTCATTCAGACCGACTCCCATAATTTCGGAGCCCATATCATGCAGCAAAAAATCCGAATAGGGGTGAATTGTCTGACTTCCCAACCATGGCAAACGGGTACCGTTCAACAGCACGGAGCCCCGAGGCTTGGTATGCAACGTGGTGACATGGCAAAGATGGCACTTGGCTTTATAGAAATTCTGTTCTCCCCTTATCACCTGCGGGTCATTCACATTACGCCGTGCAGGAACACCAAGACTCTGCATATACAAGTCAACATCTTCCATATCTTCTGTAGAAACATCCAACTGGGCATAAGAAAGCCCCATCATGCTGCCTTGATTCACCTGGGACTGCCCCTCGCATATCTCTTCCGGATAGCGGCTATTGGTAACACCCATATCACTTGAAAAACCAAGTTCAACAGTCAAATCCGCATGTTGAGCCTTATTTCCCGACAGCCCCAAGCTTCTCACACCACGTTCGGTAATGTAATTGCAACGGCCACTTATACCATACTCCGGATAATTACTTTTTGCAGCAAGCGCTTCAATCTCCGTAGGTTCCAAAGCCATCATTTGCCCCATACCGACATGTCTCAACGGGATACGCACCGTACAGAACATATCTTCAGGCTTTATACTGTCAGCATACCATTCGGATATGGAATAAGCCGGTCTGCAAAGTTCATACTTCTCTCCGTCGGGAAAGGTAAAAGTCTCATAAGTATACTCCACAGAAAGCTTCCCCTCCGGTTTCACTCCATAAATTGCCTGGTCATGGAGGACACGACCATAATCCTGAAAAAACGCACCATTCTTGCGGCTTATATAAACCAGCATCGAGGAAAACCCGTAACTACCCGATCCACCTTCACTCCACAGCGTCGGTTTGGTACGGCCGGCATTACGATGACAACTGCCACAAGAATACCCCGCATAGACTGGGCCAAGACCACCTCCCATGCCATTGCTACTCGTACGCACATCATCGTAAAGCCCGTCACCATCATTAAAGCGACTGTTGTAAACACCCGACACCCAGTCTGCCGGTGAATCATAGGCCTTAGATGAATTCATGAAGATTGTGGACGTTCCGGCAGACAGAGCGTATCCTTCAGGAATCTCTATATCCAACACGTCAATCCCATCATCATCACAAGCAGTCAAACCTGCCGACAAACAAAGGAGAAGACATGAATATCTCATTAAACGATTCATCATCTTTATCTACTTTTTAATAATGGCATATCCAAACATGCCAAAGAAGTAAAGGCAGGATTCTCCAAATCCTCCCCTTTACTTCTTGAGTATTGTTTATAAATAATTCTTATTTAACTGTACGAGGCTTGCCATCCTTGAAAAGCAGGAATTCCAAAGTATGGAATCCGCGTACATTTTGAGCAGATTCAACTTTTGCATCATCATCACCCTCGCTCCATTCCAAATCGCCCCATTTCTGGGAATTCAGAATCTGGACAATGGCGTTCTGGTCCAAAGGCCAACTATCCATATTCGGGTCAAGTCCCAGCTCATCCACCGGCCCAAATAGGAACGCCTCACTTTCCTCCCAAGGTTCACGGGCTGTTATCCAAGCATTGCATGCCGTCTCAAAAGCACTGTTAGAGGGATTGTTGGCAAGAGCCACCACAGCGTCATACAGCGTACTATTCTTCTCCTTCAAATCCTTATAGGTAGGCAAAACCACAACATTGACATAATTTTCAACAATCGGGTCAAGTGCTTCATTGCTGTTAATGGTGCTATTGTCCCTGATATAAGGTTTCAACTCCTTATCCAATACACTTTCCAGTTCTTCACAAGCCTTGATAGCCGCTACCGTTTCCTGACTGTTGATATTATTACGGAAAGGTTGGGGAATAGCCTGAATAGCCGATGCTGCCGTAGTGATAGCTGCCGACACTTTCATATCCAACTCCGCATTGACTCCAGCCACCAATTTTGAAATTGACTTGTCGCTCACCTTACCGTCCAAAGAGCCGTAATAGGCATTGCGGATTGAGTAAATATTATTGGTATAATCATCACGGGAATGCCAGCTATACCATGACTCAACAGCATAGAGGGCCTCTGTAACATTGTTTGCCATATATTTATTATATGGATCACCAATCTTCGTCTCACCTACCTCATTGGAGATTTCAACACAACCGTCGATAACCTGCTCTATACAGTTCCAGGCACTTGAAAAGTTATAGGCACCATTATGAGCTTTGAAGGAAGTTGCAAAACTTGCCCCACCCTTATAACTCGTATTCCAAGAATCATAAAGATTGGTGGCATCTGCCTTCAACAAAGCCGCCACATTTCTCATGTAGTTGTGCCAACTTGCCGCATTCTCCGAGTTATACTCAATGTCAGCAGGATTAACTGTACTGTTGTCATCATCATCGCTACAAGCAGTAGCCGTAAATGCCAGCCCTAATACCAAAGCTGCCGCATAAAAGAAATTTTTCCTCATCTGTATAAAATTAATTGATTACTATTCATCTACTTCTTGACAAACCAACCGATATAGGCAATACCAATCGAAAACTCATTTTCACTATTATACTTGCCAGTTCCAAAAACCTTGTTTGTTCCGATTTGGCGGGTAGTGTAATCAGCCTTTACCACCAGATTAGGCAAGGCATACCAATTCAATCCAGCAGTCCACATGCTTACCTGACAACGTTTCTCCATTATCTGGCTGGCCTCTCCCTTTTCTTGCGGATTATAATATTCATAACGTGCAAAGGGGTAGATAACCGGAACTTTCCTGTTTCCTTTGAAGAAAGCGCTGATATTCAAACCGGCCTCGGCTGCATAACTGACTACATTCTTTGCAATGGGGGTTATACGGCTGTAAGGAGATTTATTCGACAATTTGGTATTTGCCTCACTAAGCTTCGCTGAATTACCCAAATTTCCGTATACCATATTGGCACGGGCAACCACATATTTATTACGGTATTGGGCATCTGCCGTATAAATTCTTACCGGAATCTTACCGGTAGACGAATAAGTATCCGCTTTGTCAGAATTGGAACCGGCATCAGCGCAGTAATAGAACGAAGCACCTATACGCAACCCCGGAACCCCCTTATAGTCCAGACGAGCCACATAGCCCGGTGAAGTAAAGTTGTCTTCTTCAAAGATGCCTTGTTTGCCACTTGCTATCCAGGTGTTACGGTCAAAGCCATTGGCATTCAGACCGGCCACTATCATGGCCTGATAATCAAAGCTGGCATATCCTTTTCCAAAAGAACCAAAAAACTCGAGTCCGTTTTCATGCCACGTAGAAGGAAGGATGGTTGTCTCTCCTTCCGGCCGATAAGTTCCAAAGAAATTGATTGGTTCATGATGGGCGTTGGTCAATCCTACCGGGACAATGATGTGACCGGCACGTATGTTGAATTGTGGAACAATTAAACGGGTAATGTGGAATTGCTCGATAGCCACTTCGCCACCCTTTTCCACCTCCGTTTCATACTCACCGTTTTCCGTATTCTCAAGTTCATAAGCAGTACCCGTACCACCGGATTCAAACTCGATTTCAGCACCGAGTATCCATTTGGAATTGAACTTGTAATCCAGAGCCAACACGAAACGGGGTATAGAAATTGTATTCCTATGTTTGTCTGGATTGCCTTCAGGCGCACCATAGAAACGGTTAATACCATAATCCTTAAAACTTGCAACCATTTCTCCGTATCCACCGAAACGGAATTTCTTGTAGTTGTCGCCATCATTCGCTACTTTTTCCTTTTTCTCTTTGTCTGTTGAAATCTCCGTACTCTCTGCTGCAGAAGTAACTTTTTCAGGTTCAGCAGCCTGCAAAGCATTGGCAGAAAGCAAAAAACATAAAACGAATAAGCCAGTTAATTTTCTCATCTTTTATCTTAATTTTTGTTGGGAGCAAAGGTAGAGGTAGTTAAAAAGGAGAACAATACCTAAAAATTGCGAAAAGAAGAGAAAGAGTAACCATTAGTAGGTAATGGCAGATTTATAACAACAAATAAAGATGAAAAAGGAGGATAAATGGTAAAAGAACTATTAAAATGCTAATTCACGTAACGAGCACGATAAGCAGGGCCGTACCTTCCAGAATACGGTCAAGCACAGTGGGTTGGAAACGGACATTAGGGCAATTCTTGCCGGAATAAGGACCAAGATTAATCATATTATCTACGATTTAGAATCTGTTATTACTAATCCTCCTTTGCTCTCTTCAGACGGAGGAGGATTCTTGGACTTCTTCATCCGCCCACTCTTCCGCAATGCTTCAGCGATAATCCACTGAAGCTGTCCATTGGTACTACGGAACTCGTCGGCTGCCCATTTTTCAATGGCATCCATCGTTGCAGCATCCACACGGAGGACAAAGCTTTTGGTTGAAGTTTCTTTTTTAGCCACTATTTATTTTACTATTTAACAATTTACGATTTATGATTGAAGTTACTTTGATATAACCAAGTACCAATCAAAGAGTATTCTGCTTGCCCCGCACGAAGGAGGCAATGTCATCCATAACATATGCCGGGACGGGCGAAGCATGGCTATACTCAAACGGAGTCGCCTTGCCGCTGCCTTCCTGCAACAAGTGATTCAATTTCGGATAAGATTTGAAGTACGCATTCTTACAATGCAACAGACCGGAACGCCATAAACCGAAGTCTTCCATAGTCACTTGATAATCTCTCTCCCCTTGAAGAACAAATATGGGCAGCTTTAGTTTAGCGGCAACCTCCACTGGTTTGTAAGCGTTGGCAAACAGCCAATAGGAGCGGGGCTGCCCCAACGGTAAGGGAATTGCCTCATCGAACTCTTCGGTACCAAGCTTTTTGACATTCACCAACTGTTGTTTCAGTTCATCAAGTTGAGCCTTTACATTGACTGAAGAATCCGTCAAAGAAGAGGTATAATAAAACTGTTCCTCAAGAGCATCTTCAAGCGGTCTTGCCAGTCCGGCAAGGATAATGATACCTGCCAAACCTTTCGAACGCCCGGCAATACGGGGAGCCAATGTACCTCCCAGGCTGTGCCCCAACACATACACACTGTCAGGAGCCAGCTCGGGCAAAGCCCTTACCTGCTCCACTATGGCAACGGCATCGTCCACGGCCTCAGTATCATAATCGAGTTCGCGACCGGCAGGAACGCAAGCCGCACCATATGCTTTTGTCCGTTTTTCATAGCGGACGACGGCAATGCCGCGTTCCGCCAATCCCCAGGCCAGGTCACGGAAAGGCTTGTTGGGACCTATCGTCTCGTCACGGTCGTGAGGACCGGAACCATGTACCAGAATAACACAAGGAACCCTGCATACATCCGAACCGACTGCCCTCTTGGGCAAAGTCAACGTTCCGGGAAGCTTGTAGCCGTCGGCTCCCAGCGTAATATCCCTTTCATCCATTTTTGTCTTATCATAGGCTACCGGTTGGGCAGTGCTAACAGCAGGTGCAGGGACTAGCCGGATTGTATTCAGTGCCCCGTCAGCATCAAAAGCCACTAGAAAGCGGAGATTATAACGTTCAAATTCCACATCGGAATAATAGATAGTAATTCCCTGGGCAGAATCGGTCTTCCATTCTCCTTTTGATATGGATTTACCAAACATTTTCTCTGCTTGCCGGAAAGAATCATTGAAGAGTGCCGGAGCCAGTTTCTCCTGCAACTCCCGGTTCAATGCCGCATGGATGCTGTCACCTTGCCCTGCCACAAACAATTCATAAATGTGCTGCGCGCGCGCAGTATTCGCATCTTGTGCAAAGCCCCCATATACATTGCCCAGCAAGAGCAGTATAAGAGCCCACCGTCCTATGCCTCCCATCTCTTTCATCCGTATCCTTTATCAATGGTTCAACGTTCCCGTATTGACTACCGGTTGTGCAGCCTCGTCCGCACAAAGCACTACCAACAGATTGCTGACCATTGCTGCTTTCTTGTCTTCGTCCAGTTCAACAATTTCTTCTTCAGAAAGTTTATGGAGCGCCATTTTTACCATAGAGACTGCCCCTTCCACAATCTTCTCGCGTGCCGTAATGATGGCGGATGCTTGCTGGCGACGCAGCATCACAGCAGCAATTTCGGGTGCATACGCCAGATAGTTGATGCGGGCTTCCACCACTTCCATACCCGCCATGGCCAGACGCTCGTTCAACTTCTGTTCCAACTGCTCATTGATTTCCTCGCCACCGGAGCGAAGCGTCAGTTCCTCCGTATCAGCCTCATTATCATCATAGGCATACTGACCGGCAACTTGACGAAGGGCGGCATCACTCTGTATCTTCACAAAGTTCTCGAACGCATTCATACGGTTGGCCACCGCATTACCAAGGCTCACCTGGTTGGCATTGCCTGCTGTGGGAGTGGATGCAGCCATCGTCTGCGAGTCAATCTCAAACATGGCTTTATAAGTATCTTTCAACTTCCACACCAATACCAATCCTATAAGTATGGGATTGCCAATCTTATCATTCACCTTTATCGGCTCCACATCCAGATTGCGTGCACGAAGCGAAAGCTTCTTCTTATTAAGAAAAGGGTTTACCCAGAAAAAGCCGGTCTCCTTGAACGTCCCTTTATATTTGCCAAAGAACACCATGGCACGCGCCTCGTTCGGCTCCAGCTCCATATAGCCGGCAAACAGAATGAACCATACCAAACACAAACACACCGAAAGGATCAAGGTAGGCACAGGAATGAGAAATCCAAAGATTATCACCGCCGTAAGCACTACCAAATGAAGGAACAAGGCCAGAAAGCCATTCATCTTGAAACCACTGAAACCACACTCTTTTGTTTCCATATTCTATAAATTTAATTGATATCATAATGATATCACAAATATATCAATTAAAATTAGAGAAGTACAAAGAAACAAGGGAGTTAACATATAGTATTAAGGATTATTAAGAACATGTATTCCAGTATATAAAAATTCCGCTTGAGGGTCATAACTCACCCTCAAGCGGAAAAACTTCTTTTTTGACTCTGTCAGTGATGTATCAAGGCTGAATGACAAAAGACCGGCGCAGCAAATCAGCAGTTTGCGAGCTACCGCCCACCATCAGTTCATAACTGCCTTCGGAAACGCACATGGTATTGCTTTGCGGATTCCACCACACCAACTCTTTATCGCCCAAATCAAACTCTACATCGACCGTCTTTCCTGCCGGGATATGTACCCGCTTGAAAGCACGCAATGCCTTGCTCGGTCCTTCTACATCATCGTTTTTCTTCAAATAGACCTGCACAACCTCTTCACCGTCACATTTGCCGGTATTGGTTACGGGGACACTCAATCTCAATTTCTCACCGGACTTTATATTATCCGAACCAAGCACCACAGCACCATAGCTGAAAGAGGTATAGCTCAATCCATGACCGAAGGGAAAAAGCGGTTCTTGGGTCATGTAACGGTAAGTCCGGCCGGTCATGTTATAATCCTCAAAATCCGGGAGCTGAGACACATTGCGGTAGAAGGTCACTGGCAAGCGTCCTGCCGGATTGTAATCGCCGAACAATACTTCGGCTACAGCCGTACCGCCTGCCTGACCGGGATACCATGCCTGCAGGATGGCTCCACACCTCCCGGTTTCCGGCTCCAGACCGATAGGAGAACCTGAACAGTTCACCAACACCACCTTTTTGCCGGCACGGTGCAAGGCGGCAATCAGTTCCCGTTGGACAGCAGGCAACTCGATATCGGTACGGTCACCTCCTCTGAATCCGGGAAGCTCAACACCCATCTCCTCGCCTTCGAGGTTCGGAGAGACTCCTCCCACAAAGACCACGATATCAGCATCCTTTACACGCTCCACAGATTTCCTCACATCCACTTCATTCTTAAATCCAAGGTCGAAGTTCAGCAGTGCATCGCTACGGAAATATTCAAAATCCAATTCAACGTCATACATTTTTCCTGCTTGTACCTGCAAAGTATAAGCACTCTTCTGCCCACCGTGCTGATTGGAGAATCCTCTCACTTCCTCCCCATTTATCCGCAATCTCCCTGAGCCATAAGCATAGATGTCAAAGACCACCTCTCCCGACTGGTCGGGAGTGAATACGCTGTTGTAGGTAGCCGAGAAGTCGGTAAGGTTCACACCCGGAGCAAAAACCGTGGCACCGGATGTACAGAAATGGAAAGGAGTGGTCACTTGGGCAGTAGTGACTGGCTCACCGTCACGAGTCACGTTATTCCAGTAGCGTGCACTGAATCCGGGTTTCCCGTCGGCAGTCTTGCAACGGTTGAAGACGCTCTGTATCTGAGCTCTCTCCACCCATCCGCAGCCTTGTTCATAAATAAGCCGGTCATCAGTCCCCAAGGCTTTTCTAATTCCGTCCAGAATGGTGACAGTGTGCGGAGGCATACCGTTATAATTTCCCCACTGCATCACAGAATCATTGGCGTTCGGACCCATCACGGCTACAGTCAGCCCTCCACGCTTCAACGGCAAGGTATTATCCTTGTTCATAAGCAGTGTCATTGACTTGCGAGCCATGTCGAGCGCCAGAGAGTCGTGTCCGGCAGAAGCCACCACAGAAAAAGGAATGCCGGTCCAGGACACCTTCTCCGGCTCGTCCATTTCACCCAAGGCAAAGCGAGCCGTCAAAAGACGCTTGACTGCTACATCCACTGCTTTTTCATCAATCTTTCCCTGCTTCACCGCTTCTACCAGGGCCTCGTAACTCGAACCGCACTCCAAGTCAGTTCCACTCAGCACCGCAACTGCCGAAGCGGACTCTGCATCAGGATGCGTCTTATGACCATAGTCTCTGTAAAAATCGGCAATAGCTCCACAGTCCGAAAGGACAATACCGTCAAAATCCCCACTCATCGCGCAAAATCTGCATCAGTAGGCGGTCGCTACCGCAGCAAGGATCGCCCTCAAAACGGTTGTAGGCACACATCACCTCCTTCACTTTTCCTTCTTTCACCAAAGCCTCGAAAGGAGGAAGATAAGTTTCATACAAATCACGGGGCTTGATATTTTCCGCATTAAACTCATGGCGGTTCCATTCCGGACCGGAGTGTACGGCAAAGTGCTTGGCACAAGCATGCAGCTTGTCATATTTTCCATCGTTCGTACCCTGCAAACCTTTTACAACCATCACACCCATACGGCTGGTCAGATAAGGGTCTTCCCCATAAGTCTCTATACCCCTTCCCCAGCGGGGGTCGCGATAGATATTCACTGTAGGCGTCCACATCGTCAATCCTTGATAGCGTTCATGGCTTTCCTGGGATGTATAGTAGGCATTCTTGGCACGGGCCTCATCAGAAACAGCAGTAAATACCTCGTATACAGTCTCCGGCGAGAAGGATGCCGCCATACCAATCGGTTGGGGAAACACTGTGGCCAGCCCGGCACGCGCCACTCCATGCAACGCTTCATTCCACCAGTTATAGGGCTTGATGCCCAGACGTTCCACTGGTTTGGAGCTGTCCATCATCAAGGACACCTTCTCTTCGAGCGTCAGTTCCTTCAGCAAAAGTCCGGCACGCTCTTCTGCCGGCAGAGATGCATTCTTGTAAGTAGCCTGTCCACATCCCGACAATAGGAAGAATGGCAAAAGGCAAAGAAGTTTCTGTTTCATCATGGTTTTATATTAGCAATTATCTATCCAAATATACAAAGATAATGGATATTGATTAAATTTCAAGCTTCAAAAGAATGATTCATTATGCAACGTACTGCCTAAAAGGCAGTACGTTTTCTTCACATATATGTTTAATTGCCATTGAATTATTACGTCAATCACATATATATTTAAAGGAGTGCATGCAACGAATATCTGCAGATGAAGTCCCGACATACACATTGAACACTCCCGATTCAGCTACCCATCGATGGCTTGCCTCATCAAAAAACTTCAAATCATCAGGAGTGATAACAAATTCCACTTGAACAGTTTCATCAGGTTCGACCTCTACTTTTGTAAAATGCTTCAACTCTTTCAATGGACGGATAACGCTACACACCGGATCTCCAAGATAAAGTTGTACCACTTCTTTACCAATCCTCGTACCCGTATTAGTCAAGGGTACTGTCACCTTGATACTTCCTTTTTCATCCATCGTCTTCGATGACAGCCGAGACTTGCCGTATTTGAAAGAAGTATAACTCAATCCATGCCCAAAACTAAAAAGAGCCGGAATCTTCTTTGTATCGTGCCAACGATAACCTACTAAAATATCATCTTTATACTCTTCTTTAGGGTTGACACCGACATTGCGCTGATAATCCGTCAAAGACACATCTTCCTTGCCAGTATCGATACCCGGATAAGCCCCTTCACCAAAAGAGTGCGCCGAACAATCGCTTAACTTCACCGGGAAAGAATAAGGCAGTTTACCCGATGGATTCACTTTACCACTGATAACATCTGCAATCGACGCTCCTCCCATGGTCCCCAAATAAGAAATATGCAGGATTGCAGGCACTTTCTTCAACCACGGCATAGCATAAGCATTGCCACTGATATTGGCTATCACAAGATTTGGATTGACAGCAACAAGCTCTTCTATCAATTCATTTTGAGAAAAAGGTAAATTATACGACTTACGGTCAGTAGATTCACAATCCTGAAAAGCATTTTTATTCAAACCTCCCACATAGATAACAACATCTGCCTGCCGTGCCTTTGCCACAGCCTCAGCACGCAAAGAGTCTATCACCGTCTGTTGCATTTCCTCCTCATGTCCAAAAAAGGGACGGCCGCATGCATAACCCTGGGTGTATTCTATCTTATCACCATATAGGGCACGCAGTGCATCAAGTGGAGAAATCATATCTTTTGGTTTCAATTCCGACGAACCGCCACCATCCGTAAGTCTACGGACAGCATTGTCACCAACCACCAATATCCGGTTATACTTATCAGCTTGTAATGGAAGAATGCCATTGTTCCGCAACAGTACGATGGACTCGTCACCTATTACTTTAGCCACATCATAATGTTCTTTGGTACAGAGTGAGCCATACGGCTTATTCTGATTCAATGAAGTCCGGAAAATCAGACGCAGTATATTTCTCGCTTTCGCATCCACTGACGCCATCGGCAATTCCCCCTTCTTCAACATCTCCAGATAGGAATCTGCCAAATAATAGAGATTATACCCCAAGCTATTATCCGAAGTCAAACCGTTAGTATAAGACCCCATTTCGATGTCAAGACCATTAAAAGCAGCCTCTTTGGTGTCGTGAGCTCCTCCCCAATCCGTAATGACACAACCGTCAAAACCCCATTCATCACGTAGAATATCATTGAGCAGACGGGCATTATGGCAACAATGCTGGCCACGATACTTGTTATAAGCTCCCATGACGCTCCATGCCCCCCCTTCCACTATTGCCTGCTTGAAAGCAGGCAAATAGATTTCGTAAAGAGCACGGTCACTCACTTCAACGTCAACGGTACCACGCCACAGCTCCTGGTTGTTCAATGCAAAATGCTTCACACAAGCAGCAACACCGTTCTTTTGCAATTCCTTGACATAAGGAACCGCCATCACACCGGCAAGATAAGGGTCTTCACCCATATACTCAAAGTTACGCCCATTAAGGGGAGTACGGTAGATATTGACACCGGGACCTAACAATACGTCTTTCTTACGATAACGTGCCTCCTCGCCAATAGCCTTGCCATAGCGTGCAGCCATATCCGGATTCCAAGTGGCGGCAAGAGCCGTAAGAGCAGGAAAAGCCGTAATAGAGTCGTTGGTCCAACCCGCATAATTCCAAGTATTCCATTCAAACTCATGGCGAACTCCATGAGGTCCATCACTCATCCACAACTCTGGAATACCCAAACGGGGCACCCCTGCCGATGAGAACTTGCTCTGCGCATGGCAAAGTGCCACCTTTTCTTCAAGTGTCATACGGCTTAACGCATCCTCAACGCGCACTTCGATAGGCATATCAGGATGATATATGGGTATCTGTGCACTAAGATTTGTGGCAGATGCAGCAAACAGCAGAAAAAATCGTAAAATGTAAGTATGCATTTTTTCACTCTTTATTAGAAATTATTGAACTGTTACCAAGTCAACATAGTAACCGTGTCCCACACAAAGGAATCCGGCCTCAGCATTTATCTTGTCAATAACCTCTTGGGTGATAATCAGTTCGTAAACACCATCTTCACTGAATTCTATCTTATCCATCAGCCCTGTCCACCAACCGGTAGCAAGTTGCATCTGATGATATTCTGCTGTAGGCTCTATCGAATAATACACCCGCAAAATAGTTCCCGGCTTAAGGGCAGTCATCACTTCTTGAGGAATTAGGTTGAACGATTTGTTCGGATCACCGTCCGCTTTGTCCCAAGACACATAATGATGGCCTTCCCATAGGGCTTTCTCAGAAGAGATAGTAACTTTCTGTTCTGTAGTAACTTCACCATTGGCATAGAACTGTATACTCTCACCAGTCTTGGTCTTACCAGTCACTGTATATTCCCCTTCTGCCAGTTCCGGGCAAATCAGCGTGAGAGAAGTGGTAGTTTGCTCTGCAAATTCCACTACCTCCACATCAGCTACCGCAACCGAGGCAACAGCATCAAGATTAATACCGGTCATTATCCATGCCGTACCAACGGTAGCACGGTTGGCTCCCATTGTAATCATAGCCCCTTTAGTCACTTTCACTTTATTGGCGCCATATTCATTTCCTTCGGCATCGATAAAAATAGCCCGGTAGTCTCCCTCCGACAAGCCGGCAGGCACAGTATATTCCACATAATTGCCATCTTCCGACTCCACATAAGTAATATCCGTGGCAGCCATCCCACCAATAAGAATGCTTTCCACTTTATCCAGGTTATCGCCGTAAAGACAAGCTTTATTACCGGGAGCCACAATACGTTCGAATGCCACTTCAGTGGCACTGGGGTCATCCACTAAAGGATTTACCTGGATAAGCCCCTCACGGTAAGTGGATTTCCCAACAGTGGTGGTAGCTGTTATTTTAAGGTGATAAGTTCCTGCCATAAATTCCTTTTCTATTTCAGTACCGGTAGCCACTTCTTCTCCATCCACAAACCAGGTTACGGTAGTATAGTCCGCGGGAGTCACCGTGAGTTTCATCGAAAATTTGCCGTCACGACTGAAATTGGCAAATGTGGCCAAATTTCCATTGACCCGATCCGGAAAGGTAGGGTCGAGTATACGAGGCTCATCATTGGGCGTAGCCGTAGAGAACGGCTCTTCGTCGCTGCAGCTTGTCAAGAAGGCGTTGAATGCCAATATGGCAAACAGCATAACATATATCTTTTTCATATTGATAGTTAATTTGATGTTGAACAGAAATTATTGAACATTATTTTTATCCCACCACACAGGGGTATTCCAGCTATTATTACCTCCCATACGCTCCAGCGCTTCCTCATAGTTTTTCTTATTGTATGAAGATTCCAGCACAGGATAGCACAGACGGACCGGGATAGCTGCTCCCCCAGTAAGAACCTGGCTGAAGCCATACTCTGCAGGAGACTTTAGCTGTGGGTAGTTGGAACGGCGCAAATTAGCCCAACACTCCAACGGATTGGTGAAATGCAGAATCCATGCCTGCGTATTGATAGATGCCTTTTTCTGCTCTACCGTGTAACCAATGATGTTATTGGCCATATAGTTGTCGAACTCTTCATCAGTTACTTTATCACATCCGTAATTGTCCGTCAAGAAGTCCATAGCCGCACGTACACCTTTTCTATAATGCTCTTCTACGGAGCCAGCCACATTCCATCCTTTCAGAGCAGCTTCTGCCAGCAGGAAGTCCACTTCGGCCGAGGTTATAACCACTCCCGGGTTTTCACCCTCAAGAAAGTTACTTGCCAACTTGGGTTCCGTTTCTGTATCCATGGAAATCTTTTCAATGGCAGGATTGCTTTCCTGCAATTCTTTTATAAGGTCGCTCTCGTACGCTTCGGGCCAAGGTTCATAGAAGAATGCACCTGGATCGCGCGGATGCGCCATATTTTTAGCCAATACCTCTTCAGTGATATCAATGCGGCCTTCGGTACTGGTTGTGCTCATTATCTGGTCAAAGTAGAATCGTATGATAGCAAGGAAACGAGGGTCACCAGTATTGAACAGCTGATTATAAAAAGTAGAGCAGATAAAACTGGGGTTATTGCGAGGGTCATTACCATACAGACGTTGTGACAAAGCGTTGCGACGATAGTCGGAATAGCTTTCGCCACCAAAGTCAAAAGCAATATCCAAATAAGGAATCAGTGCGTCATCAGCACCAGAGACAATGATACCACCATCTGCAGCCAAAGCTTTTTCAAACTCTTCCTGGGCCTTCTGTGGGTTGGCATCCGAGATACGCATAGCATAACGCAGGCGGAGTGAATTGGCAAACTTCTTCCATTTGTTTATATCACCGTTATAAATGACATCTCCGGTGATGCGGTCCTTGGTACCATCAAAAGCTGTTACGGCAGCGTCGAGTTCCGCAAAAAAGTCATTGTATATCTCTTCTTGCGTGTCATATCTAGGCGTGAACTTACCATCAATAAAGCCTTTTCCCGCTTCAAAGTAAGGTACATCACCATAAATATCAGTAAGATGAGACATGAGATAGACACGATAGATGCGGACAGCCGCATTGATGTTCACCTTCTCGTCATCATCCGTAGTGCGTGCCTGCGCATCGGTAAGGTCCTTGATATTTTTCAAATAGTAGTTCTGCCAGATATGCCCCATCTCGTTAAGGTCAAGTGTATGGCGGCCACCATAATTCGTAGTATTCCAGCAGCCCATCAGTTGCTGATTAAAGGCATAAATGTAGCTACGGTAAGTTTCACTCACCTCCAGGTCACCATAAGTATGGAGTTGGGCAGTCGTGAGCTGTGCGTTGGGGTCAATGGTTGCAGCCTTTGAGGGATCGGTATTCATGTTCTCCATGTACTCATCGCTGCAAGAAGCAAAAGACAAAGTACATGCTGCCAACGCCATTGTGATATATGATTTATAGTGTCTCATTGTATATATCTTTTTTAATAATGTATTGGATAAATTGTATGGGGTCTCTTAGAATTTTACATTAATATTGAAGCCGTAGCTCTTGCGTGAAGGCAGTGAACCATACTCCATACCCATACCGGTGGTATTGTTGTAGTTGGAGTCCGGGTCAATGTTTGGAATATTTTTCCAGACAATGAACGGATTACGGGCTACAAACGATACTGTCAGTCCGTCTATTACATTCTTCAACCAGGTTTTAGGTAAGGTGTAGCTCAGCGTGATTTCGCGGCACTTTACATAAGAGTTATCATAGATGAACATAGAAGGCGCATTGCGGCAAACATTCATCCAGTACTTTTCTGGATTAATTATAATGTCGTTTTCACGATAGGTGCCGTCACCATTGTCAATCACACCCGGAGCAATGAAACCACCGGTCGGTATCCAGTCAGGAGAATCCTTGGCATAGCCTGCTGCCTGACGAGCCTCTTCGGACTTATACCATGCTTCGCGGCCTTCCAAAGTGGCCATGCTCTTGCCTGTTTCATGCGCGGCCCGAGCTGACATAGAATAAAGGTCAGCACCTACCTTCACATCAAACACGGCAGAAAGTGAAATATTCTTGTAGGAGAAGTTGGTATAAACACCGCCGGTCCAGTCCCAAGATGCATTTCCCAGCACATGGTTGCTCTTGTCGTACATAGGCAATCCGGTTGAGGGATCGATAAGAATATCACCATTTTCGTTACGCTGGAAGTCGGGACCTACGATAGAGCCGAAATTCTCACCTACCTTGGCAGCCACTTGTACGTCAAGCCATGTAGCCTTTTCCAGTTCAAACATATCCATGTCGTCCACCAGTTTCTTCACCTTATTACTATTCTTCGAGAAGTTGAAATTCAAATCCCAAGAGAAGTCTTTCGTTTGAATCGGACGAGTGTTCAAAGCTATTTCCACACCTTTATTCTCAATTTCACCCGCATTAATCAAACGATAGCCGTAGCCGGAAGTCGAGGAGCTGGCCATACCCATAATCTGATTCTTGCTAAGCTGGCTGTAATAAGTGAAGTCCAAGCCGATACGGTTCTTCAAGAATTTCAGTTCCAGACCCATTTCGAATGAATTGGTCTTGGTAGGTTTCAAATCCTTATTGGGGATAGTACCGTTACTGATATAACCAATAGTATAACCGGGATAAGCAAACTTAGACTTGGTATACACCAATCCGAGCTGATATGGATCGGTATCACTACCAACTTGCGCCCATGACATACGCACTTTACCATAAGGAAGTTTGTCACCCAACTTCAGCAACTCGGAGAATACAAAGCTACCGGAGAAAGAAGGATAGATATACATGTTATTACTGATGGGTAATGTGGAAGACTGGTCGCCACGAAGGGTTGCATCAAAGTAAAGCATGTGCTTCCAACCCAAGTTAACGGCACCATAAATAGAGTTAATCTGCTTACGATAACTGTAAGGCTCTACACTTACTTCATTGAAGCTCATCAAAGCCACCACATCGCGAATCTTCATGTCCTTGGCAGTAGTGACTATAGTCTGGTTATTCACTTTGTACAAGTTACCTCCCAATGTCGCATTAAAGTCGAAATTCCCCCAAGAGTTATTATAGAGGGCCAGAAGCTCGAAGTTATACATGCGATTACGGAAATTATTATTCTGCAAGTAACCGGATTCATATCCCGGCGTGGTAGGAGCCTTGTAGTCTTCAAAAGTAAACCAATTAAGCTCAGCTCCTGCTGTTCCTTGTACCTTCAGGTGTTGAGTGATGTTCCAGACAACCTTACCATTGAAACGGAATTGGTCTTTCTTAGAGCTGTTTGAGTTCTTGTAAACATCCCAATAAGGATTCACATTATAAGGGTCCATACCATTCCAGTTGGCATATTCACCACTGGCATCCTGATAAGACTTGAGCCATGCCTGGTCATAAGTGGTGGCCAAAGTCATTAAATTCTTTCCAATATTCGATTTGCTGTCTCCCAATGCAGGACGATTTTTCACATCTTCACGGGTATAGTTAACACTGAAATCCAAGTCAAACTTCCCGGCACTGGTATTGGCGCGCAAATTGAAGATGTCCCTGCTCATGTGAGTCTTTGGCACAATATCCTTATTGCGCATATCAGTATAGGTGAAACGAATACCGGTCTTGCCATTATTCACCCCGATGATAGCACTGTTAGTTGCAGTAAAGCCTGTGCGGAAGAACTGGGAAGTATTGTCAGGAACTATCAGGTAAGGACGTTCCACACCATCAAAATACTTAAGCATATTGGTACCGTCAGCTTTGGCACCCCAGCTCATGTTCGTATTAGACACCGCGTTAATGGGATAAGTTCCGTTGGCACCCATACCGTAGACCTGCTGAACATCATCCCATTTAGCCAACTGAGTATCAAAAGTCAGCGTTCCGTTGTATTCCACGCTAACCTTATCCTTATTGGCCTTTTTGGTCGTGATAAGAATCACACCGTGGCTGGCACGACTACCATAAAGAGCCGAGGCAGCAGGTCCTTTCAGCACCGACATGCTTTCAATGTCATCAGGATTGACACTGGAAATACCGTCACCAAGGTCAAAACCGCCGTAAGTACCGGCACTACCAAAATTGGTATTATCCAAAGGTACACCGTCTATCACATACAAAGGCTGATTATTACCAGTCATCTCTGTACTACCACGTAATATCACACGGGAAGAACCGGAAGCTCCACCTGCAGTCTGGGTCACTACCAAACCTGGAACACGGCCCGCCATTGAATTGATGACATTCGTTTCTTTGGCCTTGGTCAACGCTTCACCCTGCACTTCAGCCACACCATATCCCAGAGCCTTACGCTCGCGCTTAATACCTAAAGCAGTTACGACCACTTCACTCAGCATCTTGCTGTCTTCTTCAAGTACAATGTTCAATGGAGCATTACCAGCCTTTACTTCTTGCTGTTTGTATCCTACAAAACTGATGATTAATGTTGCTCCAGGTTTAACATTCAGACTGAATTTACCATCCAGGTCAGTAACTACACCATTGCTGGTTCCTTTTTCAACAACAGAGGCTCCTATCACCGGACCAAACTCATCATTCACAATACCTGTTACTTTGTTGCTTTGCTGTTCTATTGCAAAATTTTCAAATGAAGCAGCCCTCACTTGCGAAAAACCTCCCCACAAACAGAGAGTAAGTGTGCCGCAGAGTAACGTGTTTTTACATTTCTTTACTTTCATAATATTAATAATAAAATTTGTAAACCAGATTCTCGGTTAGGCCGCAAAGTTCATTAAAGTATCCATTCATCAGGTTTGAATCCCCACATATCAGGTTTGAATTCTTGCATTTTATCACAAGGCACTGATTTTCAATACAAATACTTTCAACAATTCGAACTTATTGGATTATTGTTTTGAACATTCACAGAGTTAATGTACTTTTGTACTCGTTAACCAACATTGCATAGCAAATGTATATCTGCACTAAACAAACTCTACAGACTCTGGTCTTGCTTTTCTTCATGCTGTTCTCAATCACAGCCCATGCAGACAAGCATATCCAGCGTTTTTCCAGCCTACAATTTGGTACAGAAGAGGGGTTGAACAGCCTACGGGTCTTTTCCATCGCAACAGACAAGTCAGGAGCTATATGGATGGGCACACTTGATGGAATCAACCGTTTCAACGGGCGCTCGATGAAAAGCTATAAATTAGGGACCAACCAAAGGTTTTCCGATGCCTCAGGAAGTACTACCATGTTAACCATAAGCCCCAACAATTCACTTTATGCTTATAATAACGTAGGACGGATTTACAGATATAACCTGCTTACCGATCAATTTGAGCTCTACCTTGATTTAGCCGAACATATTTATATGGGCCTGGTTCTCCATTACCTTTTTATTGACTCTCAGGAACAGTTGTGGATAGGGCTCAATAGCGGTCTCTACTGTTGTCTATTAGGTGAAACGCCCCAACTTATTGATTCCGACTGCCATGTGACCTATATCACAGAATTACCTCAAAGTATGGCCATAGGTACCACATGTGACTTACGTATCTATTCCAAGGATAGGAATTTATTACAAAAACTCTGCCCGGACACCTATGTACAAAGTCTCCTACCACTTCCAAACAAGGAGATATTATTAATAGGTACTTTCAACTGTGGAGTGAAAAGTATCAGTCTCAGTTCATGGCAAGAGCAGCCTGTCAAAAACGGTTCTCTCCCTCACACTCCTATCCGTTCCATGATAGAAATGACACCGTCCACCGTTTTATTGGGTTTTGATGGAGATGGAGTGTACACCTACAACTTATCCAGCGGCGAAGCGGAGCCACTCTTCACGCGCACCAACCGGATGCTTACTGCCATGGGAGTGTATTCCCTATGCCGAGATTGCGAAGACAATATATGGATAGGGACTTATACCGGCGGGGCATTTCTCATGATGCCCGAGGAAACCAGTACAACTTTACTGAGACATCGCAAAGGAGAAGAACCATCCTTAGCCGATGACAATGTAAATGCATTCTGCGAACAAAGCAACGGTGAATTGTGGATTGCCACCGATAATGGTATCAGCATATACAATCCCCCAAATAACCGATGCAGGCAGATACTTCCAGGCAATGTGGTATTAAGTATCTCCATCGATTCCCAGGATATCATCGCTGCAGGCACTTATGGCAATGGAGTCTTTCTTCTCAACAGCCAGGGAGAAATTTTACATCATTACTTAAGCACCAACAGCAGTTTGCCTTCCGACTACCTCTCTACAGTACAGTTTGATACAGACAGAGATTTATGGATAGGGACAATGGACAACCAGTTGTTGCAACTGGAGCACCCTACCCGGCAGTGGAAATCGTACAACGTAATTAAAGCACGTTGCATAGCACAAAAGGATGCACATACCATTGCTGTAGGCACAGTGGACGGGCTGGTACTGATAAACAAACAAACTGGGAAACAGGCACATATATTTAAGAGCACCGACAACAAAGGGGAGGATTTCAATGCTTTCATTCAATCCATAGCATTTATAGACGATGAACAAGCATGGCTGGGAAGTGATGGCGGAGGCCTTTATTTGTGCAATCTGCAAACTCTTGAAAAAAGGGCTTTCTCTACCGAGCAACGTCTGCCCTCCAATCGTGTAAGTGCCTTGCTCATCGACCACAGCAAGATGTTATGGATAACTACCGACCACGGACTGGCCTGCCTTCCCCCACAGCCGTCCATGCAGATATACAACCAAAACTTTGAGCATGTGATGTCGAGATTCTACAACCGTTCCGCCGCTATCCTATTGGCAGATGGACGTGTAGCACTGGGAAGCACCACCGGAGTACTGATTTTCAAACCCCACATTTCACTCACTTCCTATCAGGCCCCGTCTTTACAGCTCACCAACTTCCGGATAGACAATATAGACAGCAGAGAATCCACAGACATGCGTCCAGAGCTCATGCAAATGCTGGCAGATAGCACCATCACTTTATCATACCGACACAATTCATTCACAATAGGATTTGAATCAGTAAGTTTCCGTTATCAGGAAGACATTGCATACGAATACATGCTTGAAGGGTTTGACCGTGACTGGAACAAGTTGGAAAACAATGAGCAACTGCGCTACACGAATGTATCACCAGGCAAATACCAACTTTGCATACGGTCATACAGCCTCAACAGCGGGCTTATATTAAGCAACCGGACAACAAGCATCACCATCTGCCAGCCATGGTGGAACACTTGGTGGGCTTGGCTATTATATACCATAACCCTATGCGGTATTATAGGAGTGATTATCAAAAGCAAACAGCAACAGTTGGTGCGCCACTATATGAACGAAAAGATTGCCTTCTTCGTAAGCATAGCCCACGACATCCGTACCCCACTTACGCTTGTCAAAGCTCCTTTGGACGAATTGCGTCAGGATTCCACACTTCATGCAGACGCCATCCGGTCTATAGGGCTGGCACATTCCAATCTCAACAAGCTACTGGACATATTATCACAGCTACTTGATTTTGAACGAATAGACCATTCCACAGTATGAACCCCAAAATGGAGGCTGTGCCACTAAAACAGAATATCGACAACCTCTTCACTATCTTTCAACCGCTCTGCCAGCAGCAACAGAAAACATTGCAGGCAAGCAGCATTAACTGCCAGTTGGGGGTGTGGGCCGACAGTAAATTACTGGACCGGATACTTACCAACCTTCTATCCAACGCTCTTAAATACACTCCTGCTGGAGGGAAAATCAGCATCGACGTGAAAGCCGAAGCTGACAAAGTACAGATTATCGTCAGCGATACAGGTATCGGCATCTCCCCCAAAGAACAAGAAACTGTTTACAAGTTTTTTCCGTGCCAGCAATGCCATCAGTTCCCGGCACTCCGGGCATCGGCTTGGGACTATTACAAGCCAAGCGGTTTGCCACTTTACTGAAAGGGGACATCAAAGTCAACTCCATCGTAAACCAAGGTTCGGAGTTCATGCTCATACTCAACAAGGCTGCAGTCACAGCCTCTGCCGTGCCCACTACCACTCCAATCACGAAAGATTTCACTACCACCGAAAACACCACACTTTGTGACTCGGACAAGGATACATTGCTCATTGTAGAAGACAATGATGAACTCCGCCTCTATATGCGCCGTATATTTGAACCGGTTTACCGGGTCATAGACAAATCCAATGCGCAAGAAGCGCTGGAATATATGGAAACGCAATATCCCAGTTTAGTGTTATCTGATATAATGATGCCCGGTATGCCGGGTGACGAAATGTGCCACCGTATAAAAAGCACTCCTGCCACTTCAGGTATACCGGTCATACTACTTACCGCCAAGACCTTCAGGACATCCATCATAGAAGGATTGCAGAAAGGAGCCGATGACTACATAGCCAAACCTTTCGACATAGATATACTGAAAGCCAAAATTCAGGCACAAATAGAGAATCGCAGACGCCTACGGCAATACTATACACAGATTGCCCTGCAACATACCCTTTCGACAGACAAGACCATCAAAGAAATGCCTGTACAATCTGCCATGCCCAATAATGCGGACAGTGCCTTTGTGGAAAAAGCAACTCAAATCGTGAAAGATAACATAAGCGATTTTGAATTCGACATTGACCGGCTCTGCCGAAACATGGCCATGTGTCGAACTCTCTTCCACGAACGGCTGAAAGCTCTTACCGGGCATACTCCGCAAGACTTCATCCGTATTATCCGCCTTAAGCAAGCTGCCGCCCTACTGCAACAAGGAATACCGGTGACCGATGTTTCCATACAAACGGGATTTGTAAACTCCAAATATTTCAGCACCTTATTCAAGAAATATTTCGGTGTCCAACCCAGCCGATACACCGGACAAAGAATGAATATAAGCTGATTTGTAGGATTTCAAACCTCTATATGCAGGATTTCAAACTATACATAACCCCATTACCACTACCTTTGTCGCCATAAACCTATAAAACTGATTTTATGAGCACAAAATTCATCTGCTTGAAGAATGTAATGGCAATACTATTGTCCATAAACATTTTGTCCTGTTCCAGCTCCAATTCCTCCATAGAGGAGTTGCCCTATCTCACCGTGAAAAGTGTATCCCCTCAGAATTTCGCAGCTGCCGGTGGCGAAATAACCATCCGTGTTTCATCCTATCCCATCGCAACAGCCCAATCCAATGCCGGGTGGATGACACTGAAATCAAATACTTCTTCCGATAATCTTACGTCATTTGCATTTACAGCAGAAGCCAATAAAGGGAATGCCCGTGAAGCCGGCATAACTATCACGGCCGGTGAAAAAGAAACCATCATCATCATCACCCAGGCTGCAAATAATGAACAAGAGAGCAAACCTGCCATAGACGAGAATCTCCCTGCTGTAAAAGTGGCAAAGGAGTTGGGGCTCGGATGGAATCTGGGTAACCAGCTTGATGCCCATGTAAACGAAATAGCCGACGAAACCTCATGGGGCAACGGCAAAGTTACACAAGAAACACTCTTGAAAGTAAAACAAGCCGGATTTACATCAGTCCGCATCCCCGTTACCTGGTTTGGAAAAGTAGGCGAGGCCCCACACTATCACATCGACACGGACTGGATGAACCGCGTGGCAGAAGTAGTGGAATATGCCGAAAAAGCCGGACTGAAAGCCATTATCAACATCCATCATGACGGACACCGCCACATCCACGAAGACGGTTTTGACGAGCATCACTGGCTTGACATCGTAGGAGCAGCACAAAACAAGGACATGAATACCGCTATCAAAGAGCAACTCAAATCCATATGGACACAAATAGCCCAACGTTTCGAGAACAAAGGCGAGTTCCTCATTTTTGAAGGCCTCAATGAAATTCATGACGGAAGATGGGGCTCTGGCACCAATACCACCGACGGAGGCAAACAATATGCCATACTCAACGAATGGCAACAAGTTTTTGTAGATGCCGTCCGTGCCACCGGCGGCAACAATGCAACCCGCTACTTGGGTATCAGCGGCTATTGCACAAGCCCTAATCTTACTATAAAACACCTGCAGCTCCCGACAGACCCGGCACAAGACCGTCTGTTAATATCAGTACACTACTACGACCCTGCCACCTTCGCATTGGAAGATAAATTTACAGAGTGGACACACCGGCACCCCCAGCAAAAAAGAGAACTGGGGAGACGAAGAGCATCTTGAGAAAATCTTTGTAGCATTAAGAACCGCTTACGTAGAAAAAGGGATTCCCGTATACATTGGAGAAATGGGGTGCGTACACCGCAACAACAACCGTTCTGAAGCATTCCGCAAATACTACCTGGAATATGTATGCAAAGCTGCACGCACCAATGGCATGGCCGTATTCTATTGGGACAACGGCAATGCCGGCGCCGGACGGGAATGTTCCGGGCTGATGAATCACGCCACAGGAACTTATGTCAACAATGGAAAGGATGTGATAGATGTCATGACCAAAGGGTATTTCTCCAATGACCCTTCATATACATTAGAAAGCCTATACAATAACGCTCCACAATGAAAGTTCGACAATCTCTCACTTAGCAACAAAAGGGGGAAACCGAGTAGCACCCTTTCCGCGTTATAGCCTCCTCTGAATATCCTCGTTACTGTTCCGCTGACCCTTACTACGTATATCACCACCGAAAGTATAGGATACACCAATACGGAAACTGGTAAAGGAGAACTGGTTATCTGCAATTATCTTCAGCCCGTTGGACATGGTTTCCAATTTGGAATGGCTGACAAACAAATTGTTGACATTCAGGCTGAGGTTGAGCTTATTGTCCAACAACCGGTAAAGCATACCTGCACTGACGCTGTAAGTGGGACTCATCAGATAGATGCCCTGATACTGACGGGAAGAATAGGAACCGGACAACGTGGCCAGAAGAGTCTTCTTTTCATTGAAGAAGAAAGTGTTGCGCAGACTGGCGTCATAAGCCCATCCTTTCTCCTCGGGAGAGGTGGTGGCAGCGCTGGAGGTAGTCCGGCGATAGCTCACTCCATGCTGGGCGTAAGCTTGCAGCCATTTGGTACGGAAAGTGTACGAATTGTTAAGCCCGAAAGCATGCGTCTGCATGAAATTCTCCCAAAGGAAAGAAGTCACATTCGTTTCGGCATCCAAGTCCACAACCTGGAAGAATACATCGTCCGAATAAGAATAATAAGCGGAAACATTGAAGTTGTTCTTCAACGTATATCCCAGTTCTGCATTGTAAGTGTAGCTGGGTTTCAAGTCCTCACGTCCGCAGGCATACGTATATTTGTTCTGATAGAACGGAAAAGGATTGACCATATTCTGTGACGGACGGGAGATGCGGTTGGAGAAACTGAAGTTCAGCGCATGCCCGTCTGTAGGCGAATAAAGCAGATAGACAGTAGGGAACAAGCGCGTATAGTCGTGCTTGTCCTCCGTATCCTTCGCTTCGGAAATACCGGTAGTGCGGGTGTGCTCCATACGCAAGCCCAACTGCATGGAAAAACGTTCGGAAAATTCACGGCTATAATCAGCATATAAGGCATAGATTTGCTCCTTGTAACGGAAATAATCATCCTGCACCAGCGTAGGGTCCGATGTATCGTAATTGATACCGTTGCGAGTGTTGGTAAAGGAGACCTTGGCACCTGCCGTTATCTTGTACTTTTCAAAAGGAAGGATGAAATCAAGAGCGGAGGAGACTACATCTACCTTGCGATGTTGCAGATAGTTGTAATCGAAGTTTGTGCCCGGAATCTCCGTACCGTCAGGCAGGAGGGTTTTCGAGAGAAAGCCCATATTTTCGTCCCGGTTGTCACGCAGGTAATCCACATCCCAAGTCATTTTCTTGCCTTTGTCATCCCAGACCTTATCGGTATGAAAATTCAGATTGAGGCGGTCGGAACTGGTATCCTTGTCACTGTTGGAGTACAGCAAAGAATCCAATACGGCGGTAGAGGCATCGTAAACTTCCGTCCATGAAAGGGCGTTGCCCGGTTTGGGAGCACTGTGATTATAGATGGCCTGCATACCTACAGTCCAGTCCCGTTCCAACGATACGTCCACACCTCCCTGAAGGTAGAAGCTATTCATGTAATTGGTGTAGTCGGCACGGCTGTTCCAGGTGTTCTGCGGAAAATAGCGGTAATTCTTCTCACGCGTCTCATAGTTGCCCTGCGTAGTACCCCCGTTGAGGAAGGATGACACGCGCCCCTTGCTGAGGTTCAGGCTTACCCCGCCATATCCGTAATTGTCCTTTTCACCAGCGCTGTAGGAAGCGGAAGCCGTACCACCCACGTAATCTTTGGGACGTGACTTCAAGCGAATATTGATGATGCCTGCATTTCCGGCGGCATCATATTTGGACGGAGGCGTGGTAATCACCTCCACCTTCAGTATCTGGGAGGCGTCATAGGAACGGAGGTAATCTATCAGTTCATCTCCCGACAGCTTCGTCTCACGGTCGTTGATATAAACCTTGATACCCCCTTTACCTATAATACCAATACTGTTTTGTCCAACCTGCAGACCGGGCACTTCACGCAGAAGGTCGAGTGCACTGCCTCCGGCAGAGGCTATGGTATTATGTGCATCGAACACTACCCTATCCACCAGACGCTTGATAACGGGACGCGCGGCCGTAACGGTCACTTCGTCCAGCAAGGCGGAAGAAGATTTCAATGTCAATTCGCCAACGTTTTTGTTTCCTTGCAGCACAACGGGAACGTAGAGGTCTTCGCTGCCGATAAGGGTAATATGCAACAAGTATTCTCCCAGTGGCTGGTCAAAGGAAAAACAACCTTGTGTGTCGGTCAGCATACCGGTAATATAGGTACTGTCTTTTGCCTGCTTCAGCAGCACATTCGCCACCTCTACCGGTTGGCGGTTCTCGTCCTGCACACAACCGGAAAGCCGGTAAGTCTGAGCAGGAAGCAGAGTTGCCATACTTGCCAAGGCCACCCATACCATCACTCTTTTTCTAACGTTGTTCAGTAGTTTTTCTTTCATCATGCGTTTGATTTCAATATTTCACACCTTGTATTTCGCTGATACAAAGGTAGGGGTAAAACATGCCTCAAACGGTCTATATCGAGGAATAAAAAGTCTATATCCCAAAACTACAAATCACTACATATCAACACTTTAATTTTACAAAAGTCTATATTATGCCTTTTCCGGTCTATATGCTGCCTATAAACTCTACGATGCCTTCCTTCTCCCCCATCCCCAGTTTCTTGCGGATATTCGTCTTTCGCTGGTAAATGGTAGGAATGCTCTGTTGTGTCACCACACTAATCTCCTTCGTCGAGAAGTCCGCACAGAGCAGGCAGCAAAGCTGCTTTTCTTTGTCAATGAGCACATCGCCAAAACAGCTGTCCATCTTTGTGTAGAAGTTATCATAAATCCGGTCTATGATAGGATACAAGTCCTCCCATACCAGCAAACTCTCTACCGGCAGTTCATGGCTGGTAATACCCGAAATGCGGCGAAGCAGCTCCTGATTCTGTGAGGTAGGTTGTTTAGCCACCAGCCGTATCATGCCTAATTGCTGCAACAGTATTTTCCGAAAAAACTGCCCGTCTTCCCCTTTCGACTGGTTCCTGGTCGCATCTTCCAGCAACCGGGTCAGTGTTTCCGCCCGTTCTTCCGCTTCAATCAGCCGGTTGCGCCGGTTACGGATATAAAGGGACACACCACCACCTGCAAGCACCAGTACCAACAGTGCCAGCAACAAATTCAGTTGTGCCTGCTTCCGTTCCACCGTCAGAATCAAGTTGGCTTGCGAAAGCGTCTCCTTCGACTCGTCCTTACGCCGGACAGTACTCTGCAACGCAGTAAGAGCATTGGCTACAGAATCATTATAGCGCGCCACGTCCAGCACATCAAACGTACGGTGACGTGTATAATCTATCAATGCCCTATATACCGCCACCATATTCTCTTCCGTCAAAAACCGGTTCCGGCCCTCGCCACGTTTCCTCTCCTTATTCAAATAGTATTCCGCCGAATCAAGCAGCCCTTCTTTCAAGAACACTTCCACTTTCACCAGATCTCCCATACGCAACTGCACCGGGTCGATGACATACTGCTCCATACGACGAATAGTAGCTATTGCACCGGAAGGTTCATCAAAAGAGTAAGCCTGCATCTGGGCATAGTTACGCAAATAATGCACTATCTTACTGGTATCTTCTGCCTCCACTGCCAGTTCTATGCTGCGCTCCATGTAATAGGATGCAGAATCATTCTTGTTCAGCCCCATGGCAATTCCCATAGAGAAGAAGCTTCCGGCTCTTGCGTCCAAAGCTATGGCGGTACGGAAAGTTTCTATCGCTTTCTCATAATCTTTCCAGACATACACATACCAGTATGCCTTATCAATCAGCATATCAGCCATTCTTCCCGTGTCCTGCAGCGCCTTGGCCAAAGCTACGCCGCTGTCAATGGCAGCTATACACCGTTCGTGCTCTTTCAGCCAATACCAGTACCAGGCTTTCAACTGATAGGAAAACAGATTCTTCGCCGTGTCGTTGCGGAAGACATAATAATCGGAAGCAGGCAATATCAAGGAATCTTCCGCCATCGAGTTGTGCCGCTTATAGTGCACATAAGCATTCAGCCATCCATACAACAGCCTCTCCTCATCCGAAAGTTGCGATGGCCTCTCTATCTGTACCAGCAAGGCATACACGCTGTCCACATTCATATTCACCTGTTTTTCTGCTAGATGTAACAGATGTGCCTCATTCATCTGCCGGCAGGCAACAAGGCACAGCAACGCAAACAATAGTCCAAGGAAAGGTAATCTATTCATAATATAGGAGATATAGTTTTTTCTATCATTTGTCTGCAACCGCAGTTTCCAGTTGCTTCAGCGCCTGCTCCAACACCGAACGCGGGCAGCCGATATTCAGCCGCATAAATCCCTTACCCGGTTCACCGAACATGGTGCCGTCATTCAGTGCCAGGTGTGCCTTGTCCACAAATAGTCTCACCAGTTCCTCCTGAGTCAGCCCCAATCCCCGGCAGTCCAGATAAATCAGGTAAGAAGCCTGCGGACGTATCATGCCGATGCCCGGAATATGCTCGCGCAGGTAGTTCTCCGTGAAATCGATATTGCCCTTTATATAGTCCAGCAGCTGTTCCAACCATTCCTCACCATGCATATAGGCAGCAGCCGCACCGATATAGGCCAACATGTGCCCTTCGCTGAACTCGCCCGCTTCCATGAACTCCTGAAAACGGTGGCGGATGTCCTCATTGAGGATAATGGCGTACGAACTTCCCAATCCCGGCATATTGAATGTTTTGCTGGGTGCCATGAAGGTGAGGGAATTCTGCGCGGCAGCCCCCGAAACAGTAGCAAAAGGATGGTGTTTGTAAGGTGGCAGAGTCAAGTCGGCATGAATTTCATCGGAGATGACAAACGTATGGCTTTCCGTACAAATATCAGCAATCCGGCGTAATTCGTCCACCGTCCATACACGCCCGCCCGGGTTATGGGGATTGCAGAGAATCAATACTTTGCATCCTTGTATATCCTTACGGAAACGCTCAAAGTCAATCTGATACTGTCCATCTTTCAGGTCGAGCGGAGAGTAAACCACTTCGCGCTTCATGCGTTGCGTCACCAGGAAGAAGGGATGATAAACGGGAGTCATCACCATTACCCGGTCGCCGGGATTGGTGAAGCATTGCAATGCGAAGGCTTGACCGCGGACAATGCCGGGTACAAAAGTCAGCATCTCGCGAGTGACGTCCCAACCGTGGCGACGACTGAGCCAGCTACAAATGGAAGTATACCATTCCTCACACGCAGACGTATAGCCCAGCACTTCATGTTCAAGACGCTTCCGCAAGGCTTCCATCACAAACGGGGGCGTGCGGAAATCCATATCCGCCACCCACATGGGGAGGAGGTCATCGCGTCCCCATACACTCTTCACACCGTCCCATTTCACGGAGTCGGTACCACGGCGCTCTATTACTTCATCAAAATTGTAAGTCATTTGCTTGTCTTTTTATTGTAGTTTCACTAATTCAACGCATCAATTTGTCTTGTTTTTATACCGCCCGAAAGAGAATTTACAACTATCTGATTATCAACATGTATAAATACATCCTATTTCTGTCGTATACTGAGCCCTATTCAGTCGTATACTGAAATAGGTTCAGTATACGACTGAATAGGGCTCAGTATACAATCCATTACTGCCACCTTATTTTTGTAAATAATAATCATATCGGGAAAAATATAAATACCGCCACATCCCACACTGCATGAGACAAGATAATAGCGGCAAAGCGGTTCGGAAAGAAACGGTAAAGCGCGCCCCATGCCGCCCCCACCACCAGAGCCGCCATGACCAGCATGAAGTTGCAGGAACCGGCATGCACCAGTGCATAAATCAAAGTAGCCACCACAAAACCCGCATTCGGATTCCAGCGTTTGGAAAGCGTGCGTTGCACATAGCCGCGCCAGAAAATCTCTTCCGCCGGCCCTATCAGCAACAGTAGCAATGCCGCCAACAGCCAAGGAGACTCTCCCTCTTTCATCCCATAAATGGAGTCCACCTGCGGACGGGCAAAATCGAACATCCAAGATGACACCTTGTCTCCCAACCAGAAAACGCCCCACAAAGCAACAGCAATGCCAATTCCCAGCAAGACATTCGGCAAGCTCCACTTCACCTCCCGCCACCAGCCGGGATTGAACAAGGTGGCAAACACGGACAGCGTGAGCGCAGAACCGGTCATCATCCACCAGAAATTCACGAAAGGAGCCGTCCAAGGCGAAAACATGACCGTCCACAGCACGGCAGCCAGCAGAATGGTAAAAATCAGCTTCTTCATGACAGCAAACCGGCTACAACGAACGACAACGTGAACAGCAGACTGAACAACAACTGGAGTTTTGCCGTCATCTCATCCAGACCGGCTATGGCACTTTCTCCCTTTCCGGGAAAACGGGACACCACCCGTACATTGCCTATGGCAGGAACCAGTGCCGGCATCACCAGCAGGGTCCATAGAGGAAGAGTTCCCGCAGCTATCAAGCCGGCTATCCAGCCAAAAGGGAAAAGGACTTCGGCACAATAAACGTACATCGACGCCTTTCCTCCCAGCTTCATGGCCAGTGTCTGAATCTCGGCACGGGCATCGGTACGCATATCCCGTGTATTATTGGCATGCAGAATGGCCACCGTAATCAGTCCCACCGGCAGAGCTATCCACAAGACATTCCAGTCAACTACTCCCGTAGCCACATAGCAGGTACCCAACGTCGGCAGCAAGGCATACGCCAAAAAGATGACGACATCGCCCAACGCACGATACTTGAGCGGCGGATAAAGCAACGAGCAAGCCGCGCCGCCTATACCGATGTACAGCAACGGCAACCCCGTACGCCACAGCAGGCCGACACCCGCAACAAGGGCAACTGCCAGCAATGCCATCGACAAGCCATATATCTCGCGCGGAGCAAACATCCCGTCGGTCAAGGTCTTGGCGCCAAAGGTATCCCTTGCATCGACCTTATGCTTATAGTCAAAATAATCGCTCCAGGTATTCCCGGCAGCGTGAAACACGACGATGTTCAGCAATGCCCAGATGCCGTTCACCCAGTTTATGTCCTGCTGCATCCAATACAGATATGCCAACGTCACCACCACCGGCATCGAAGAGGCGGGGAATGACCACGGACGCACCGCTATCATCCAATCTTTCAAAGAATGTTTCTTCATTTGTTATTTATCATTTATTTGTGCGCAAAAGTACGAAATATCTTCGCTTTTTTAAGTAATTTCGCGCACAAGATAAAAGAACCCCTTATGATAAAAGCTCTGTTTTTTGACATCGACGGAACCTTGGTCAGCTTCAAGACCCACGAAATTCCCGTTTCCACTATTGAAGCGTTGACTGCCGCCAAGGCCAAAGGCATACATATCTTCATTTCTACCGGACGTCCGCGCGTCATCATCAACAACTTGTCCGCCTTGCAGGAACGGAATCTGATAGACGGCTACATCACGATGAACGGCGCCTATTGCTTTGTAGAAGACACCGTTATCTACAAAAGCCCCATACCGACAGCGGAAGTGGATGCCTTGACAGCTTTCTGCCACGAACGCAACATCCCATGCATCCTGGTGGGAGAGCACGACATCTGCGTGAACCAGCCCGGCGAAGTAGTGGAGGAAATCTTCCATCACCAATTGAAAGTGGACCCCATCGAAGCAAAGCCCTATACCGACAGCCATGCCGACAAAGCCTTCTTCCAGCTGACTCCCTTTATCAACGCCGAGGAAGAAGCAATCATCCTGCCCTCCGTCCCCCACTGCGAGATGGGCCGCTGGCATCCTGCCTTCGTAGACGTGACAGCCAAAGGAAACACCAAGCAAAACGGTATCGACCAGATTATCCGCCACTTCGGCATCAAGCTGGAAGAGACCATGGCCTTCGGCGACGGAGGAAATGACATCAGCATGTTGCGCCATGCCGGTATCGGTGTAGCCATGGGCAATGCCAATAACGACGTAAAAGCTGCCAGTAACTACACAACCACTTCTGTTGATGAAGACGGCATCGCCAACGCCCTGAAATATTTCGGCATAGTCGGGAATCCATCATAAATCTGAAATCTTTTGAGCTTCGTTCCCGATACACAAAACAAAGAGTTTCAAGATGCCTTGAACCTCATTCAGTATACCCGTCAGTCCGTATTCCTGACGGGCAAAGCAGGTACGGGCAAATCGACCTTCCTGAAATATATCTGCGCGAATACGAAGAAAAAGCATGTAGTGCTTGCCCCTACCGGAATAGCCGCCATCAATGCCGGAGGCAGTACCCTGCACAGCTTCTTCAAACTGCCCTTCTACCCCCTGCTGCCCGATGACCCGAACTTCAGTCTGCAACGGGGACGCATCCACGAATTTTTCAAATACACCAAACCCCACCGCAAACTACTGGAAGAACTGGAACTGGTCATCATCGACGAGATTTCCATGGTACGCGCCGACATCATCGACGCCGTAGACCGCATCCTGCGCGTCTATTCCCGCAACCTGCGCGAACCCTTCGGCGGCAAACAGATATTATTGGTGGGCGATGTGTTCCAGTTGGAACCCGTCGTCAAAGGAGATGAACGGGAGATACTGAACCGATTCTACCCTACCCCTTATTTCTTCTCTGCCAGGGTATTCGGCCAGATAGACCTTGTCTCCATCGAACTGCAGAAAGTATACCGGCAAACAGACAGCAAGTTCATCCATGTGCTGGACCACATCCGCAACAATACCGTCGGCTCTGCCGAACTTCAGCTGCTCAACACCCGCTATGGCACCCAAATAGAGCAATCGGAAGCCGACATGTACATCACCCTCGCCACCCGCCGTGACAATGTGGACTACATCAACGACAAAAAACTGGCGGAACTTCCCGGTGACCCGGTCACCTTCTACGGCGAAATCATGGGAGACTTTCCCGAAAGCAGCCTCCCCACCTCGCAGGAACTGGTACTGAAACCGGGCGCACAAATCATCTTCATCAAGAATGACTTCGACCGCCGCTGGGTGAACGGCACCATCGGCGTCATCAGCGGCTTCGACCCTATTGAAGAGACCCTCTACGTCATCACCGACGACGGCAAGGAATGTGACGTCAAACGAGAGTCGTGGCGAAACATCCGCTACAAATACAACGAAGAAAAGAAACAGATTGAAGAGGAAGAACTGGGAACCTTTACACAATATCCCGTGCGCCTGGCATGGGCCATCACCGTCCACAAGAGCCAAGGGCTGACCTTCAGCCGGGTAGTCATCGACTTTACCGGCGGCGTGTTTGCCGGTGGGCAGGCATACGTAGCCCTCAGCCGCTGCACCTCGCTGGAAGGCATCCAGCTGAAAAAGCCCATCAGCCGTGCCGATGTATTCGTGCGTCCGGAGATTGTCAGCTTCTCCGAACGCTTCAACAACCGCACCGCCATCGACCGTGCCTTGAAGCAAGCACAGGCAGACGTTCAATACGTTGCCGCCGCCAAAGCCTTCGACAAAGGGGACTTCGGCACTTTCCTGGATGAGTTTTTCAAAGCCATCCATTCCCGCTACGACATCGAGAAGCCCAACGTGCAGCGCCTCATCCGCCGGAAGCTGAACATCATCAACCGTCTGAAAGAGGAAAACCGTGCACTGAAGCAAGCAGCATTGGAGAAAGAGAAAGCCCTCGTGAAGTATGCCCGCGAATACATCCTTATGGGTGACGAATGCCTGAAGCATGACATGAAGGAGGCGGCCATGAAAAACTATGAGAAAGCCGTCACCCTCTGTCCCAAATTCAAAGAGGCCTGGAAGAAGATAAAGAAACTGGAGAAAGAGATGCTAAAAAGGTGAATTGCTTGTTTATAAGCCGATTATTATCTATTTTTGCATGTAATATAAAACTCAAATCCATTTCTGCCATGCTTCTGAAACTTTATGAAAAAAATAACAATCCCGCCGACCTGCAGCAGGTGGTCGACCTACTGAATGACGGAGGTATCCTTATCTACCCTACCGACACCATGTATGCCATCGGCTGCCACGGACTGAAGGAACGAGCCATCGAACGTATCTGCCGTCTTAAAAATATCGACCCCAAGAAGAACAATCTTTCCATCATCTGCTACGACTTGAGCAAGGTCAGCGAATACGCCAAAGTGGACAACAGCACCTTCAAGTTGATGAAGCGTAATCTGCCCGGAGCTTTCACCTTCATTCTGAACGGCACCACCCGCCTGCCCAAGATATTCCGTAACCGTAAGGAGGTCGGCATCCGTATGCCGGACAATTCCATCATTCAGGAAATAGCCCGCCTGCTGGATGCTCCCATCATGACAACTACATTGCCGCATGATGACAATGAGGACATTGAATACTGCACAGACCCGGAACTGATTGACGAGAAATTCGGTGATATTGTCGATTTGGTAATAGACGGCGGTATCGGCGGTACGGAAGGCTCTACCGTAGTGGATTGCACCAATGGGGAGCCGGAAATCATACGCCAGGGGTTAGGCTGGCTGGACGAAGGATAAATATTGAATTCCGGCCACAATTTCCAAACCTTTTCAACTTCTTTTATGTTTCTTTACTAAGAAATACAGGAACTTTATGAGCACAAAAGAACAATACTGGAAATATTCATTGATAGCCATCATTATCGGGCTGGGAATCATTCTTTTCAGACAAATAGCCCCATTCATGGGCGGTCTGCTGGGAGCCTTGACTATCTATATCCTGGTGAGAAAGCAGATGATGTACCTTTCCGACAAGCGGAAAATGAAGCGCAGCATAGCTGCCACCCTCATTACGGCAGAGGCAATTCTCTGCTTTCTGGTTCCACTTGGGCTGGTGGTATGGCTGGCTGTGGTCAATCTTCAAAACATCAATCTGGACCCGCAAGCCATTATAGCTCCTTTCGAAGAAGCGGCCAACATCATTAAAGCCAAAACCGGCTACTATATCTTGGGGAAAGACACGGTGGCATACGTCATTTCAATTCTTCCCCGCATCGGGCAAGCCATCATGGGAGGTATCAGCAGTTTTGCCGTCAACATCTTCGTACTGGTCTTTGTACTCTACTTCATGCTGATAGGGGGCAAAAAGATGGAACAGTACGTCAACGACCTACTGCCGTTCAACGATGACAATACACAAAACGTCATCCACGAAATCAACATGATTGTCCGCTCCAATGCCATCGGCATCCCCTTACTCGCCGTCATACAAGGAGGAGTAGCCATGATAGGCTACTGGATTTTCGGTGCTCCCAACATCTTGTTCGCCGGTTTCCTGACCTGCTTCGCCAGCATCATCCCAATGGTAGGAACAGCGCTGGTATGGTTTCCGATAGCTGTCTACATGGCATTGATAGGCAACTGGGTTCAAGCTATCGGCCTGGCCATCTATGGCGGTGCAGTCATTTCACAGCTCGACAACCTGATACGCTTCATCATCCAGAAGAAAATGGCAGACATTCATCCGCTTATCACTGTCTTCGGAGTTGTAATCGGCTTGTCCCTTTTCGGATTCATGGGTGTCATCTTCGGGCCACTGCTCTTGTCACTATTCTTTCTGTTCGTGGATATGTTTAAAAGAGGGTATTTGGATGCAAGGGGGAAGACGACGGAATAAGTACTTAATAAAGCATGACCATAATAGGGTTACCTTCCTCTTCTACTCCCATTCTCCGTTGATTATCATCACTGAGTTCATCCGGTTGTAACAAAGCAAAAAAATGTCCATCCGAAGTGACTCCCCTGATTTGGATATGCTGATTATTCATTTTATCAAATAAGCTATCACCCTTTTGGCAAACAACAGTTTTCTTTTCCTTATGGTAAAATCCACAATATGACTGACTTTCTTCTAAATATAAGCTTGTATGAAAATGGAAATAGATGTACTCTGCATTCTCCAGAATATAGTCTATGGCTATTTTTTTATCACATCCTTCTACATCCAATTGCTGCTGCTCATTCCAGTGCCACTCACCCAGTTCAAAAACCAGATATGGAGTAAGTCCCTGCTCTGAAATAGTATAGATAGTATCATTAAAAGCTTGTTTCACTCGGATGGCATCCTTAGATTTCCATAACGAAGGGCTATTGATTGCCGTATAATATTTCCGGTCACCAACAAATTCTGCCATTGCCAAGTCACCTCCATAAGCAACATTGCCCCCCAACAAATTTGAAACCGACAAAACCTCATCCATGGGAAGCAGGGCTGAATTCCATGTAGCAATACCGGTCAATGACATCGTATTTCTATCCATATAAAAGACTGATGGCGTCTCCGGAGAGAGTTTCATTTTATTATGTCCCCAAATTCTGTCCGCATCCATCAAATAGTAATTTTGGGACAGAATACAATTGACTGTATCTTGCAATCGAATTCTATCCTTATATTTCCCATCAAATCCATATAGTAGGAAATCATTATTCCATCCCAATAGATAAACGGTTCTCCGAACCGTATCAGCCCAAAAGCTCACTTTCCCCCATGAATCCTTTGCATATCCTTCCGGATCAGCACCTACGTGTCCAATATCCCGAATATACTTCCCGTTAGTACGGTCAAAAAGCTTCAGATTCTGATGGACAGAAGATACCAATATCGCACTATCCATAATTATGCACTCCGGATATTTTCCTATAATAGCCTGCTCATTAGTCTCCAAAGGAATATAACTTATGCTGGAAAACAAATTTTGTACAGATTGTCCTTCTGACAATCTACTCATTGCTTCCGCAACATTAATTACATTGCCATCAATCTGCTTTTCGGAACACGAAGTTACAACCAACATCAATAATAAAAAGAATTTCCACATATATCTCATACCATTTCTATTCATTACTCTGAAAGTAGTAAAATATCACTTATCATCATTAATTACATTATTTAATCGATTCCGGCTCCATCACAAGGCGAAAACCTCCATACTCGTCACTATAATTCTCAATGTCGTAATCAATGTACGACACCCGACACCCCTTTGCTGTTCCTCCCCAACTTCCACCTCGCAATATTCGGCGGAAAAAAAGATAAGTACCCTCAAAAGGCCATCCCGGATGGATAGACTTACCACCTTGCTTGTATTCTTTAGTGTACAAATCACCACACCACTCCCAAACATTGCCACTCATATCATACAATCCCAATTCATTGCTTTTTTTCAGACCTACCGGACGGGTAGTTCCAGCTTCTCCATATTGTCCGCCAGAGGAATTCCCAACATGCCAAGCCACCTCACTTACCTGATTGCTGCCACTGTATTTATAGTGCTTACTTTTGTGTCCACCACGCGCTGCGTATTCCCATTCGGCCTCAGTCGGAAGACGAAATGTTTTACCGGTCATAGCATTTAATCTACCGATAAACTCCTGCGCATTTTTCCAGCTTACATTTTCCATCGGGCAATCTTCGCATCCCCCATTAAACGGCAAAATGGAATCAGTATCCATAACCGCCCTCCACAGCCTTTGAGTAACTTCATATTTTCCTATGTAAAAATCAGATACCGACTCCTTACGTGCTGGTTTCTCGTTATCCTCACAGTCACATCCCTGCTCATCTGTACATCCCATCATAAATGTACCTCCTTTCACAAAAACCATCTCAATAGAATCCCCATTCACAACAACTATAAGTTGCTGAATAGGAGTTTCATCCGACTGACATCGAATAAAAACAGTTATAAGACATATTGCCAAAACAACAGTCAATGCTTTAACTCTTCTTTTCATACTTTCATTAAGAACATTCTCTTCCTTAGTATTTCATACTATATATACGAATAGCACAAACATACTAAAAACAAATGAATTACGAAATTTACATAGAACTATTTTTCATATTCCACCACTTTCCTCAACGGAGCCAACAACCTTTCCATACATTCTTGTCAGCAAGGATAATGTCTGCCGTACCTTTCAACTCACGCGAAACAGGTAGCTGTTTGCCGTAGTTGGTCTGCATGCCGTCAGGCAAAGTTATTTCTACTATATACATTCCCTCTTCCGTTGGAGCAGGAGAGATACTTGCAACCTGCCCTTTTACATAGCCAAACTCCTGGTCGGGATAATTATTCAGACGTATATGCACCCGCTGTCCCACATGTACCTTACCCGAACCCTGCAAAGGAAGTAGAGCCTTACCTAACACCCTTGAACTGTCGGATGGCTGAATCGTGAAAACCGTCTCACCGGCTTTCACATTCTGGTTACGACTCCAAACCGTCATAAAAGTAACCTTCCCCCTGACCGGACTTTTCAATAAATAAGAGTGCTCCCATGCACTCAATTGCGCGGCTAACTGCCCTATGGCATTCTTTAAATCAGTCCGACGACTCTGTTCCTCATCGTATGCTTGCTTACGTATATCCAACATATTCTCCTCATGTTGCACCAACTGCATTTCTGCCTGAAGCAAACTCATACGTACCTCTTCTTTAGAACGCAAACTTTGCAAATATCTGCTTCCAGACTCCTCAAATTCCGCAGCAATCATCGCCTTGCGCACATATAAAATAGAATCACGGATATACATACTCTCGGCAAGCTTTATATCCTTATCAATCAACTCATATTCCCGCTCTGCCAACCGAAGATAGGAGCGTTGTCCACCCAGTTGTTTTTCCTGAAAACGAAGTTTCCGAGCGTAATAGTCCAACTCCATAAAACGTGCATATTCTGTAAGTGAAGTAATGAAAGCTGCAAAAGCCGATTGCAGTTCCCCCAACTGCCAGCGCCTGCCGATAAAAAGCTCCACTCCTTTCTGCCAATCATAATCCTGCGTTTCCCATGCCTTCATCCATTTCTTAAGGAGACGTACATCTTCAGAACATGCCGCATTACCAATCACACCCAAATCCGTATCTGCCTCCACCGAACTCCCGTTCTTCACATAAAGCGTATCGAGTTTCCCAGTAGCATGTGACAGCACAAAGGCGGGAGGTTCCTCCGTGGCCAGAGTCACCTCTGCCGCCAAGGTGTCCGGATACCTGAATATCCAACAACCAACCAGTACCATCAACAGAATCACTGCCAAGACAGTAATCCCACACCTCACCACCCAAGGAGAAATGTGGTTCATCACCTCCTGCACTTCTTCACTGCGAAGTTCTATATCCTTATATATCTTCTCTTCCTCCATTCATTAGCTACCCAATTCCAGCTGATTCTTAACCAGCCGATAATACATTCCTTTCCGCTCCGTCAGTTCCCGATGGGTACCTTCTTCCGCAATGCATCCCCTATCCAGCACCACAATCTTGTCGGCATCCTTCACCGTACTGAGCCTATGCGCCACTACCACTACGGTTTTCCCTTTATAGAATTCATGCAGATGTTCCATAATCTCCTTTTCATTATTCGCATCCAAGGCATTGGTGGCTTCGTCGAAGAAAAGAAATTCCGGATTTTTATACACGGCACGCGCTATCAGCAAACGTTGTTTCTGCCCCTGACTGATACCGTTTCCCTCCATACCGATTTTGGTGTTATACCCCAATGGAAGCGAATCTATGAAATCACGGATATTGGCTACCGCCACGGCATGGCGCAGCCGCTCCACATCAATCTGCTCCTCTCCCACAGCAATATTCTGCGCAATGGTTTCCGAAAAGATAAAGCCGTCCTGCATCACGGCTCCCGTCTTGGCACGCCACAAGTGGGGATTTATGTTCTCTAACGAAGCATCACCCACCTTCACAGCCCCCTTATTGGGCGAATAGAAACCAAGCATCAGTTTCACCAGAGTAGTCTTTCCACTCCCGCTCGCACCTACAATAGCTGTCACTTTATGTTCGGGAATCACTAAAGAGACATTATCCAGCACATAGTCTCTATCCGCTCCATCGTAACTGAAGCACACATTTTCCATCTTTATATCCCGTCTCTCAGGCAAAACGGACAATTTGGAAGCAATATCCTGCTCCTCATCCGGTTTCCCATGTACCTCATTCAGCCGTTCCAGACTTATCTTGGCGTCCTGAAACTGCTGCGCAAATCCTATAAAAGAAGAGACCGGCGCACTGAGCTGACCGATGATATAAGTCAGAGACATCATCATACCCAGTGTCATCTCCCCTTCCACCACCGCCTTTGCCGCAATAAACGAGATTATAATATTCGTGGTCTGATTGAAAAATACAGAACCTACTTGTTGTACTTGCCCCAAAGCCAACCCTTTTACGCTGATTTTAAACAGTTTCACCTGAATACGCTCCCACTGCCAGCGCTTCTGTGTCTCGCAGTTATTCAACTTTATTTCCTGCATAGCGGTCACCATCTGCACAAGGTTACTCTGCTCTCCGGCTGCTTGTGCAAACCGACGGATATCCAATTCACGGCGATATTTCATAAAAGCAAGTATCCAGGCAATATACAAGCTGTTACCTAAAAGAAAGATTCCCAATACCACCAAATTGTAGTAAGCAAGTACAATAGCAAAGATGAAAAAACTGACAAAGGAAAAGAGCGTACTAATAGAAGAACCTGTCAGAAAATTCTTTATACGGTCATGGTCACCAATGCGCTGTATAATGTCTCCCACCATCTTCGTATCAAAAAAATGAAGCGGCAACTTCATCAACTTTGCCAAAAAGTCCGAAATAAGGGAGATGGATATACGCGTATTCACATGCAACAATATCCAGCTACGGATAAACTCTACCGATAGTTGTGATACCGAGATTATAATCTGCGCAACCAGCACTAAGGTAATAAAGCTCAAATTTCCGTCACTGATACCCACATCCACCAAGGCTTGCGTAAGAAAAGGTAGGATAAGCTGAAGTAAGCTCACCACCAACATGCCCAATATCAGCTGAAACAACTCTTTCCTATAGGGAGTCAGATAACGGAAGAAAAAACGCAACCCTCTTTCTTTCAGTTCCGGTTCTCCCTCACCATTATAAAAGTCAGGAGTGGGTTCCAGTGCAAGTGCAGTCCCCTTCTCTTCTCCGTCCGATTTGGTAGCTAACCAGCATCGCTTCAATTCCAGTTCATTATACGTAACCAACTGAGTTGCAGGGTCTGCTATTCTAAACGAGTATTGCCCTTCTTTTTCTTAACATCATAGCAAACCACAAAATGACTCTGATTCCAATGCAAAATGCAAGGCAGAGGAACATCTTCCGCCAATTGTTCAAAAGAGACACGAACTCCGGACGTTCTGAAACCAATAGACTCAGCGGCATCGCTGATGCCTAACATGGAAACACCATTGCGAGAAATAAAAGAACGGGCACGCAAAGTCTGCAAAGAATAGCTCTTACCATAAAACTTAGCTATCATACGTAGGCAAGTAGGACCACAATCCATGGCATCAAGCTGACGATAATATGGGAATACGTCCACTTATTCAATTGGTATATTACATAAATTGTTTTTTCCTATCACCAGCTCATAATTAGAGATAGAGGGACATAAATCCCTATTAACACATTGGTTACAAGGTTTTTCATTGCCTCTAATTCTAAGCCAAGCATTTCCTTCTGTTATTTCTTTATAGAGAAGTTCCTTTAAAGATGAATCTTGTATATTTCCTAATACACTGCAATTCACATTGGCATAGACTTCTCCCGAAGGATAAATTGTTAACTTACCGAAAAAATTATCATTCAAAGTCCGATGCCTAAATATCGTTTTTCTATCAATAGGGGCAGCCAATATATCTTGCATATCCAAGTAGACATACTCTCTAAAGAAATCTTTATTTTCCGCTGTATAAAAAGGTTTTATTTGAACTACCGTTTCTGCAGGTATCTCCATTTTTTCTATACGTTCCATATCAGATTCATTGGATACTATCAAATTCCACTTCACTCTATCGTACGGGAACTTCTGCATATCTTCAGTCAGCTGATTACCAAAACCTTCAGCATGGACTAAAACTTCTAAAACACATTTGGTCTGTTGCACCAATTCTTCATATTCACTACACAAGAATGTATTATCCAAATACAAATGCACATCTACCTTTGATTTTTCCATGTCAGGAAGCAATTGCCTAACATAGCTATTTTTATTCGGATTTCCTCCTGCAAATATATTAATCCGTTTAATGCCATTCATCAAGAATTGGCGTATTAATCGACGATAATCGTCTGTTTTCAGTCCATCACCGGAGTGAACAGTACAGTGATTTATTTGATGGAAGTAAGAAGTACAAGCCGGACACTCCAACTCACACGTTGCCGGTAAATACAGATTTACTTCATTAAGGTTTTCCATAACACGATTTCCCAAAGAGGCTTTTTTTTCCTCATCTTTGACACGTATATCTGAATTCAAGAACAAAGTTGGCTGAAAGATATAAGGCTTAGGAAATTTCCCGTCATATTCTATACAATCACCCGAAAACAATTCTCTTACAGCCTCAACAAAATGTCTTACAACTTCGTTTTCCATCATTTCCTTATCCAACAAAACACTATACCCATTCGTCGGATTTTGCCACTGTTCAATAATCAACTGTACAATCGGATAATCAGGACAAATCAAATAAGTTGCATTCAGAGTATTATAAACTACTGTTTTGTCATTACTACGCAACAAAAACGCATAAGGCTCCAAATAAAATAAATAATTCATTGCATTTACTCCTTTTTCAATTAATCGACTACAATAGAAGATAACAACTCCTCATAATGATTCGGATAATTCTCAGCATACGTTAAAAAAATCCCAAACTCCTCTTTCAACTTAGCATCCGTTTGTATGCCGGGACATATCAATTGCCCATTCTTTTCCTTCAACAAAAACAAGCACTGACCGCAGCTCCTTTTTAAATAACAGTGTCGACAGCTTTTTACTACCTTTTCGTACATCGAACTATAATATTTAGCTACAGCTGCACAGTCCAAATTCAGTTTTCCATCCTTCAGATATCCAATAGCATGTTCTTGTCCAATCTTTTCGCATGGAAGAATTTTTCCACGAACTGTCAAAAATAATTTGCGTTCAAAAGGGCGACAAGTGCCTGTGGGAATGTATCGGTCTTCCCACCCCGTATCAAACAAATCCAAATAAGTAGCATAACGATTACCACCATATCGCATCAACATCGAATGATAGCTCACGGAACGGCTGCCATCCTTAATGAAAGTATACTTCAAATCCTCGTGTTGCACTGCTTCATCAAAGCTCCTCACTCTATCATTAAACATTTTAGAAAACTCTTCAACACGTTCCGGAATAAGCCCAGTAGTATTTAGCTGCGCCATACGAGGATTCTTCCCAAACAGTTCTTTGATGGAATAATAACATTCTGCAACAGAATTCAAGTTATGCAATACAGAGTTGAAATTTACTTTCTTTTCAAAATAATCCGGATAGGTTTCTTGCAGTTTCTTTACGTTTCTGACTACACGTGAGAAAGACGAATTTCCATGCTTATCTACCCGATAAGCAGATTGCACCTCATTCCCGTCCAAACTAATCAGAATACTAAAATTCTTTTCCACCAAATAGTCCATATACCGGTCCAGTAGCATAGCATTCGTGGTTGTATTGTAATTAAAAATCAAAGAAGGCAAATTCAAACTCTCAATATAGGCAATTGTTTCCTTCACCAGTTTCATATTCAGCAGAGGTTCTCCGCCATAAAATCCAATTGTAATCTCATTTTTATGAGAAACATTATAATCAGAACACCATAGTTTAGTCAAATAATCTACCAATAGTTTTACGTTTTCAAAAGCCTGGTCACCTGTTTCTCGCCGGTCATAATTAGAATAAAATTCACCATAACCACAATACTTACATTCCAAATTACACCTATCAGTTACTTCAATCAATAATTGCCGCAACCCTGCAAGGTTTCGTTTTACCAATTCTTCACTATAATCTGTTTGAAATGTTACCCCTCTCTTTTCAAAAAAACAATGTTCTTTCAGAAATTTCAGTTTACGTTCGTAATAATTTGTTCTATCAACAAGTGATGCATCCATATGTTCCATTACAGTTGCCATTTCTTCCGGCACATAAAGAAAATAGCACAAAGCATCCGAATATACATATTGATGCTGATTCCCAGTAGTTATCAAAAAAGACTTATCCATCATTTACTATTTTAATGTAGCAATTACCAATATCGGATTACTCTCTTCCTCTACATTCTCCAAAGTATGGATGAATTTTGCTTTTAGAGATTCATCCTTTACGTCAGAAGTTCTCATCTCGTCTATATCTATCCAGTTGTCTTCACTGTTCGGAATAAGTACATCTATCCAATACTTTCCTTGTGAACGATAATCTACATGGAACGACCCTCCACACAAATCATTATCCAAGATAAAGTACTTAGCACCTTCCAGCCTACGAAGGGTGTGATTACCCAGCATTCGTTCCGTAATCTCGGATTTTCGCTCTTTTACTTTCACTTTTCCAGTCTGTTTGCCATAACAATAAGTATAAATGGTTTCCCCCTTACTGCACAACAGATAGATATTATCCTTACTCGGATAATAAGAATATATGGAAAAATAATCGAAAGCGCTTCTTTCCCTAAACCAAACATGAGTCGCCCCATAATCACCTTTTTCTTCATGGGTTGAAATGATATATTGAGGTACCAACTCATTCGCAGGGCTGTCATAACGATAAATCGTATCGGTATCCGGATATTTCAAGGTCAACTGATTGCCATAGGTATCTATACTGGTAAAAGGTTCTAACCAATAGTTAACAAACTGCTGGAAATTAATTCCGTTCTTCATAATTTCCTCTTCACGCCCGATATGTGCCGGATTTTTGAATATCTTTTTCTGGTAAGTACTATCAACCCATGCAAAAGACCATACCGAATCTTTTGGTGTCGGTTTATTGATAAATGCCAGATTTTGAGCTATAAAGAACTTGTTATCATACAATGCAAATTGGAAATACATTGTCATAAATACATCATCCGGAGATGTTTTTGCAGCTGTCCGCTTATAATTGCCTTCATAATCATAGACTTTAACTCCAACTATTGTCGTCTGGATATATACTTCTTTGGTGTTCTCGTCCACGAAGAAATCAGCCATTCTGATATATTCTTCCGGTCCTTGTCCAACTTTGCCTACCTTATTCAAGAACTTTCCGGAACGTGAAAATCGGAGGACATGATTGTCTTTATAATGTTTCACCCAGATGTCAGAATCAGTCACCTTCATTTTAGTAATTTCTCCTATTAGAGATTCGTCCGTCACCTCCAACGAAACAATCTCCACTTTCGCAGCAGCTTCGCTCAATGGTAGTAAAGCAACCTTAGACACATTGTCTGATGATAGATTAATAACTGGAGTACCCTCTTCATCTTGCAAAGTATTCTCCTTTTTATTGCCACTACATCCTAATAAGAATGAAGCAATAGCTATCAGTAAAAAACAATTTTTCATAAATACAATCATCAATATACCTCATTCTGAAAGTAGTAGAAAACACACATATCATGCACTTCCACTACTTCCAAAATAACGGTACAAATTACTTACTTCACAATTCAAACAGTTGCAAAATACAATTTTTATTCTCCTATAAACAAGGCAAGAATAAAAAACATCAAACTTGTATTATTTACTACTATTCCTACATGCTATGTGATCCATGAGTACCGCCAGTCCACGATGGAGAGTACAGACTACCTGCAACATTTGCATTAAAGTTGTCAACCGGTCCAGACGGTCCAGCGCAAGCACACAAACAACAGTTTTCTCCTCCCAAAAGGCGATTCAACTCCTTTTCACTGAGTTCAGCTTTATTAAGCTGATCCAATTTAATCTTACCTAACTTTTTCATTGTCATCAAAATTTTAATTAAACATTCAATTTATGTATAGCATAAAACTATCTCTATTATTTATCCACAAATATTATTTCACGATATTTCCAACGCAAAGTATTCTTTGGGAAATTACAATGTAACAAAAACTCCATTTCAGGTAAAGCATATAACTTAGCTAATACATTTTTTACCGACTCACATATACAAACTTTCTCCACACACAGTAACCATTCACCTAAATCTCGCCAAACATCAACTGGAAATAAAAACAATGGTTCAACATACCTCACTCTATACTCAAACTGACAGAAAAACCGTTCAACACCTAATACTATTTGCTCCAACATCCAAGAAGTCCGAGAGCGAAACAAAGAATTCTCGTCATAGAAACGAAATAGAAAATAATCTCCTACCCACAATAAGAACTGAAATGTACCCATATAAGGCACTTTCATCTCTTGCCACAAAGCTATCAAGAATTCATCCACATCTGTAAGTTGTTCATCCACATCCATCTCTATCAAAGACTTTTGAGCTAAACATTCTATCAAACATCCCCATTTGGCAAGCCTAATCCCATTTTGTTCTGTAAACACTTTTTGTTGTATTTGCTCCAGCAAATTAAAGTTCTCTCCCTCCATTTGCTTTTTGCCTCCCACATAAGTATCACTCAAAAATCCGGAAAGGCAAAGTGTAAATTGTTTATCCAGCAATAAATCTAAATCCGGATATTGTATCTTATACTGATTCCAGACCAAAGAATTGTTAGGATAAAAGCACCACAAATCTTCTCCGAAAGGGAACTGTTTAGGATGGACTGACGGATTTTGATTCAAGAAAAGTAAAAAATGAGTATCGACCCTTTCCTGTATTTCAACCATATTCTCAATATCAAACGAAAAAGTGACTTTGATATGTTCTCCTTGTTGTTCAGAGAAATAAGCCACAAAATAATGAAACAAACTTTGGAACTCACGATAGAATGAGACAACCTCAGTCAAGAGGCTTCCCCACGCTTTTCGAGAATAAAAAACAGAAAAACAACACCACGCTTTTCCTCCCATCAACGTATAATTCTGTTTCATATTATGCCAAGAGTATTTTATTAGTATAATCAAAATTCCGATATACAATCCCTTGTCCGAACCCATTCGGATTTACCGTTTTACAATCATTATCCATTTTTTTCATCTTCAGATAGTTTATAGCCTCTGTTACACCCATGACAATTACCACTATCAGATTCGCATCTTTAACTTTATAATATTGATGATTAAAATCATACAAACAATTAGATTTGTTTCTAAGTATCATTTCCTCATCTTTAAAATTCAGTCGAATTCCGTTCTCCATCTCATCCCATATTCCTTCTTTCCATTCTCCTTTTATCACAAGTCGATATTTATCCCCTATACATTGTTTTAGCATGTCTGATTCATCCGGATGATTATAATTCATTGCAATATTGTTCTGTATCACTCCTATGCCAAAACGTTGTCCTTTATACAACATCAATACTCTCGTAGAGTAGGGATTTATATAATCCAGATAGACACTCTGCAACTTCTTCAACAAAAACTCTTGTGCTATCCGCTCTTCATCTGCATGCATCAAAACATTATAAAATTCCTTCTGATTAAAAATTTCCTGCACAAGCCCTCTACACAACAAACGATTGAAAAATTCAACATCTTCCAAACCATATCCTACAAACACTTCATTGTATCCTCTCGCCTCAACGAACTCCTTTCTTTCCAAGCAGACCCTTCCGAAAACATCACGATAACAAAGATTACTCGTATAAAATAGACGCTCTTTATTGTTAAATTCTTTTAACATAAACTCTGCAAACCCTCTACCTAAGTAATTATCTGCATCCAAATTGCATACTACTTCTCCTTCTGCCAATCTGAAAACCATATTCCTGCTATGGCTGCGTCGATAATAAGCTGGTTCAGTAGTCCTATAATAGACAAGAATACCCATCTCAATATATTTCATCATAGATTGAGCAATCCATTCTTCTAATCCATCTTGCGAATTATAATCCAGCACAACAAACTCGACCTCATCTACTAAGAAATTATCAAGAATATTCTTCTCCAAAGTTTCTTGTAAATGTTTAAGCCGATTCATACAAGTGATGCAAAATGAGATTTGTTTCATAGTGCTATATAGCCATTATTAATGAATAGTAAATCTACCGAATGCATAAGCTCCATCCAAACCTTTTATCTCAAGTAAAAAATCACCAACTAAGCCTTTCTGTAATTGTACTTTTCTCAATATTGGAGAGTCAATATTCTCAGTAGAAGAGTAAACAACATCCCCATTCTGAGAAATTACAATTTCAATCTCACCTATAGATTGATAGAACTCCAAGTCAATGGAGTGGTCATCATTCAAAAATGCTAAAAAAGGAGTCACTGGAGGAATAGAACGGTGACCATTCCCCGGACCATCCGGTAAATCAAAATCCTCATCCATGATGATTTCTACTCTTGAAGGAAAAGTTACTGACTTTCCATTCACTACATTTACCACAAAGAAGCAGTATAAACTTAACAAAATAAAAAATGATTTCATAGTATCTTTAGTTTTGAATGTAACAAAGATAGCCATTTAATCACTTCTTAGGGAAAGTACAAGTGGACAACACAAAAGAGAATAACAAACTATATATCAAGAAAATACTAAAAAAAAAGCTACTAAGTTAATGGACGAAAAGCAAGAAGTTCTTCTAATAAAGAGTTATAAATTCTTCCAATTTATCAGTAGTATCCAAATTTAAGCTCTCCCTCAATCTCCGTTTTTTCGTAAAAATAGAATTCATCTCGCAGTCAAAAGTAAACATCAACTCAGTGGTAGTGAAACCAACTTTAAGCAAAGCTATCAATATCAGGTTACCACTCGTTAATTTAAAATCTTTCTTTAACCGAGAAATCAAATTACCATATATCAAATCCATGTATTCAAGGAGCTGTTCTTTCTCTTGTTTGGTCATATTCTTCACAATCAGCTTTTCCTTCTTCAATTGATCCAAGAGATAAACACCATTTACACATACATTTTCACGTATTTTTTTATTCTCACTCTCCAACAGCAAAATCTTTTGATTCAATTTACCAACCTTCTCTCTATTTGTTTCCGCTGTTTCACCTGCTTTTTGTTTCAACACATCAAGTTCATAAACATATCGTTTAATCATGCACTCATTCTCCTTTATTACTTGCATATTTTTCCGGAACATCTCTTTGTATCTTTTTCTTAAAAGAAAATACAAAACAAGACATAATAGGATAATAAATAAAACGATTACCATCCCAAAATAAAACTGTATTTTCTTTTCGTGTTCAACTTGTTGCTTTTCTAAAAGAAGCTTTCCTTTTTCATATTTACGTTGCAAAGTCAAAATTTGAGATGCTTGTTTAGCATCCAGGTCAACGGACAACAACGAATCAGACTTCTCTTTGAAATAGAGAGCCATTGCATACTTTTTCTGCCTCTTTTCCAACAGATACAAATAGTGGTATGCCCCTGCCAGAGTACGAGGCCTTTCTGATTTCAAAGCTAAAGTAAAATATCTTTTTGCCTCATCCAACTTATTTTGATTTAAATAAATGTTCCCCAATGACATTGAACAGTGATGCATAGAATGCCTATCTTGTTCAGTCTCTACCGCAGTTTTCAACAAGATTATTGCATTTTCCAAATCTCCCTCATTTCTTTTTGCAATTCCTTTTACTTGTAACAAAGAAGGAGTTACTCGTTCAAAATCGATACATCCTTTCTTTTCTTCACACAAGGACAAAGCCCTATTGATGTAGTTATAAACACTGTCATATTGTTGTTCTACATAATAAATACGAGCAATATCCCGATAAGCATATATAACCCCTAAAGTATCGGCTGCCTTTTGAAAACAATATACCGAACTTTGATAATTATCAAGAGCATCTTTGTGTAGCTTTCTATCTGCATTCAAAATACCGATATACTCATATGCCAAGCCTTGTAGCTTATACTCTTCCGTTTTCTCCAATTTAGCCAAAGCATTCAAATAGGCTTGCATAGCCAGCGTATCATTCCCCTGCAAATCCATCACTTTGCCATAATAAAACAATGCCTTCCCCGCTTTCACGTTATCACCCCCATTCTTATAATAATCTACCGCCAACTTTATCAACGAATCCGACTGCATGCTATCCAGATAGTTCTTATCACGGGCTTGTGTCAACAGCAGCACATAGTCTGCCCGCTGCTTTCCACGAAGCTTCTCCGGATGAGGAATTTGCTCCAACAGCAGCAATGCACTGTCAGAATATACATCCATATACCTCTCTACCTTATCAAAAGCATTGAATACGTTCTTCTCTACGCAAGAACCTAACAGTACGCAAACGGACAAAAGTCCAAGATATAGCAGTTTTTTCATATGAACATGTTCTTTACCAGATTATCATTACGTATAACTCCTATGCCCACAGAATCCTTTTGGAGATAAATATTCACACCAGCCAACGGCAATCCTTTTTCCCCATCAGTCACAATGCCATTTGTCTACGCATTAGAAACAACTGCACAGCAGAATGTTATGAACAGTACTATACATCGCTTCATAATCCATGTATATATAATTAAACTTTGGATGAGAATAAGCTTTTTTACGGCCTCTCCCTTCAAAGATACAAAAAACCGCTTCAACAATGTACAAAAACAAGATAAATGTGGCAAACAAAACAAATAGCTCAGAGCTTGTTTCCCCTTACATAGGCTTCCTTTCCATTTTCTGTACGGAGTTATCAGCGCCTATCGGCCGTGATGCGCTCTGCCAACGGCCGTCAACCACTCGACTAACGACCGTCAACAAGGTGCTTCATAACCGTTGAACACCTATTATACTCATAGTTTCCCCATACTGTGCACCTATCTTATTCCTATTATGAGCCCAGCTGCAGTCTATCGGTAAACGGTCTTTTACGAAGTTAATACCGTGTTTACACGAAACGCTTATCGTGTAAACAAGATATTTGCAAAATGCTGCACATTCTATTAATACACTAACAAACAAGATATTAACTTACTTTTCGGCGTATTTCCGCTGTGGAAGCAAAAGTTGCTTCCACCTTTTTGAGTTGCTTCCACAGCACTTGTAATGCCGATGAATAAAGGGATGCAGGAAGTAGGTGGAAGTGTGGAAGCAGAAATGATAAAACTAAGCAGAGATAATTTTCCCTTAAAAGCAATAAAACTCCAGAATCTGCTGGAGCAAAGCATCCTGCTTTCCCGGACCTTTTTCCAACTCCACACTTTTCAGGTTATAGAGTTGTGCCAGCAAAGCTGACGACTGCTTCTCGCAAAGACGGGAATCATGTACCTGCTCCATCCAGCAGACGGTCTCTCCCCAAACATCTACCGAAAGATGTGACAAGACTTCTGTCGGGGCTCCCCCCTTCTCCACCTTACGGAAGATTTCGACCAAAGCACACAACAAGCTGGACATTATCTGTTTACAACGGGAATGGGAACGGGATTCCCGGTTTCTGAAACGTAGCAGGAAATAGTACCCCAGCCACAAATAAACGGCGGTGACTTCTGCATGGATTTTCTCTATCCTCTTCCAATGCGCAACCAAGGCAGCATCAATTTCTTCCAGAATCGCATCCGTATCATCTTCTATGTAGTATTTCTGCGCAAGACACTCTATCACGCATCCCCATTTCGCCATATCCACACACTCTTGCGTACGACCCATCCATACATGGGCTTCCTCCAACATCCGGAATGCTTTTTCTCCACATTCCGGAGCATCATAAAACCGATACTGACGAAACAACAGAAGAGACTGACATAATAGCTCATCCAAAGAGTACTCCGCACTTTCCATATTTAAAATTCAAGTATCCATTCAGGTAACAAAATCGAGCAAAAGTAATCATTTCCTAAGAAAATTACGCCGTTTCAGCACAAAAACCGGCAGGAAAAAGAAGATACCGATGATGGACATCACCAATCCGCCAATGGTACCCGCCGCCAATGGAAACCAGAAAGCCTCCTTGTCCTCACCTACCATGAAAGGGATAAATCCCAGAATGGTAGAAACGACCGTGAGGAAAATAGGAACGACCTTCGCATTCCACGCCTTGACGTAGGCACGCAGGGTGGAAAGACGGGGAAACGGCGTCGGATGCTGTTGTACTCGTTCAGGACATAGATGCTGGCATTCACCGTGATGCCGCACAGCAGGACAAACGAGGCAAAACCGCCCTGGTCGAAGTTCAGCCGGAACCAATAGAAAGTAAGAAATACCCCGATATAAGAAACCGGAATCACAAAGATGATAGCAAGCGGCTGCTTCAGGGAGTTGAACAGAACGCTGGTCGTAAAGAAGATGATGGCTATCACCACCAGCAGAAGCAGGTATTGGCGGTTGTCCTTCTCGCCCCATGACCAACTGTTGCTGTCCGACTCGGCTGTATAACCCATCGGCAACAGTTTGTTGAACTCCTCCAGGACACGTTTCTGTATCTTGTTGCCCATCTCATTGGAGCCGATATATTCGTATTGCAGGCAGAGGCGGTACTGCTGGTTTTCTTTGGCAATCTCCTGCGGCATCTGTCCCTTTTCCACAGTAGTCAGTTCGGAAAGCTTGTAATGCTTGCCGTTTCCTACTCCATAGGGAAAGAACTGCATCGCCCAGATGTCATATTCGGCAGACTGGCGGGAAGAGAGCTTGATTTTCTCCGTTCCCTGCTCGGCCGCTACCGAGCCAATCTCCAGATTCTTGCCGAAGATGGGGCGCACCGCAGAGAAAAGCACTTGCGCGTCGATGCCCTCTTGCGCCATGCGCTCCTTGTTCAGGTTGAAGTAGAATTCCCGATAGTCATCCTTCCACCAGGAGAACTCCGAATTGATGAGCACTTCCTTGATACGCCGGTGCGTCAGCAGCTTGGCCTTCAGCTTCTCCGCCCACTCATAGAGTTCGTCGTAGTTGTAGCCGTACATCCTGATGCGGTAGGAGCCGGCACTCTCGCGGACGTCATTACTGAACCCCTGGTCCTGCAATCCGTAGATGCCCCAGCTGCCGCCTCCCAGTTCCAGTGCCTTGCTTATCATATTGGCTTTCAGTGTATAGGGAAAACCGCTGTTCCGGGCTTCCTTCTTGAAATAAATCTGCATACTGGCACGCCGGGGGCTGTAAATGGAAGTATGAAACTGCCTGATTTCCTTGAACCGGCTGAGGTAGGTCTCCATACGTTTCATCAAAGTGTTCATCTGCTCGAGGGTGCTGCCATTGGGAAGGTTGGCGTTGGCATAGAGCACCACCTCCTCATTACGGGTGAAGTAACTGCCTTCGTACACCTTCTGTATGAAAAGCCGCAAGCTGCCGCCCAGCGCCTTGTCCACAATGGGTTTCACCGACTCCTTATAGGTATCCGAACCGAATACCTTATTGTAAGCAGCTTTCCATTTTCCCCCTCCTTCCAGTTTGCCGGGCAACAGAAAAACGGGCAGACCGAAACCCAACAGTAACAGCAGGCATACAGCCCAGCGCCAACGGCACAGAAAACGGATGAGAGCAGAATAGCAGCAGGAGAAATAAACGGGGAAACGTCTGAAAATCCGTCCCAACCTTGTTTTGAATGTTTGCGTCAGCCCCGGCAAGACAAGACGCCTCTTCTTCCCCGTAATCCGCCTCACCAGTCCTATCTTCTCAATCATCGACGGAACAAAGAACAACGCCACCATCAAGGAAACAGCCAGATTGATGATCACTACCGCTGCAAAGTCCTGCAGGTTGAGCCGTATCTTCTCGTCAAGGAAGAAAATGATAACAAGCGCACCCATCGTAGTGAGGGTTGCCGCCAACACCGACAGGAAGGCCTTGAGATTACGCCGATGCAGAATGTGGTCGGTCATGACAATGGTGCTGTCTATCACCAGATTCAGCGAGACAGTGATACCCGCCAGCGAATAAAGCTGCATCTCAAGTCCGAAGAGGTAGTAGAAGATAAGTGCCACCGCTATATTTACAGCCAGGCTGGTAACTATCAGAAAAAGATATTTCAACTTACGAGTAATGAGCCATACGAATACAAGCAGGATGAGTACCGTCAAGCCGGTACGGAAGTAAATCTTGTCCAGTTCTTCCCGTATGTACTCGGTCGCATCATAGCTGGTATGCACTTCATATCCGACAGGAAGTACCTGCCGAACAGCTTCCATCTCGTCCATCACGGCACGGTTCAGTTGCAACTGGTTGGCAGTTTCTTCCGCAGTAATGGATAGATAGACGGAATTCAGCCCATTGATGCGGTAATAGCTTTGCGGCTCCTCCTCCATACGGACAGCCGACACCAGTTCGTCCAAGCGGAGCAGTTTCCCGTCGGTAGCCGTCACGGTGATGGCAGCAGGATTAAAACCAAGGGAGTTGCTCTCCGGCACCAGTGCCAGGCGTATCCATTCCCGGCTACCGTTACCTGTATCCACATTGTGCGTACCCAAAAATTCCTTCCGGTAATGCCGCTGTACTGCCTCGCTGATGTCCGATAGGGTCACACCCAGCAAGCGCAACTGTTCACTGTCATATTCCAGTCTCCACTCCATGGGCGTGGCACCGCTGAGTTCCACCTTATAGATACCCGGAATATTTGCCAGCCGCGGCTTGATATGCTCCTCGGCATACTGCTGAATCAATATCGGAGTGGAAGGGGCATTCAGTGTGAAGGACATGAAAGGGCGTGAGGCGTTCTCGTCGGGCACTTTCATGTGAATGGTGGGATAGCTGACACCTTCGGGCAATTGGGGCCACGTCTGCCGGATGATGGTGGAAGCTTCGAAGCGGACTGCCTCGACATCGGCATGCTTGTCCAGCTCCACAGTAATGTTGCCGTAGCCGTTGCCCGAAGTGGAGTTCAGCCGCTTCACTCCGCGGATACGCGCCAGCATGGATTCCAGCTTGCTGGTCACTTCCATCTCCACCACCCGCGACGAAGTGCCAGGCATGCTGAAACCCACCGTGAAGCCGGGCAGGCTGCGTGACGGATTCAGCTTGACGGGGAGCAGCGGTATCAACGCCACCCCTACCAAAGCAAGGCAGACAAACGCCACTATGACGGTGAAGGAAGAAACTCGTTTCATCAGTTATTATAATCAAATTTTTCCGACAGCGAAAATCCGCTGGCAAAGTCGTGCAACGTCAGTTTCCGTATCTTGTAATAATTCAGCCAGTAGTCCTGCAAGGCGGAGATGTAATTGCGTTGCGCTTCCTGCTGGCGGTTCAGCGAGAGGGTCAGGCTGTTGATGTCTGCCTTGCCGATAATGAAGCGCTGGCGGGTTTCGTTATACGCCAGGATGGCAAGGTCGAGGGCCTCTTCGGCACTGGCGACGAGGGCTTGCTGGACGTTGAAGTCACTGACGGTCATGATAACCTCCTCCTCAATGCTGATTTCACTCTGCCGGGCAGAAGTCTTCACCACGTTCAGATTGTTCCTCGCCATGTTGTATTTGCCTTTCCTCACGCCCCAGTCCACCAGTGGAATGGAGACACTGACCGACACCATCTCCTGCTGCATGGGATGCCTGTATGCTTCACCGAATTTCTCCGCCACCTGGTTGAAGCCGACGCTGGCGTTGATGCTGGCGTTGAAGCGCGATTCCTTCTTCGTCTTGTCTACTGTCTGCTCGGCTTCCAGCACTTCCTGACGAAGCCCCAGAAATTCCGGATTGTTGGCTTGAGCGGCCAGCAAAGCCTCATCAACCGGTATGGTCAGCGCCCTCGGACGTCCCGGAAGCGACACCCTGATATCCGTGTTCTTCTCCATATTCAGGAAAGATGCCAACGAAAACATGGCGCGCTTCAAGGCACTGGCGGCATTCTGCAAAGTATTGCGGGCGTTCACCACGTCGAGTTTCAGCGTCAGCAGGTCGGCACGGCTGATGGCGGCTATTTTCAAGCGCTGCATGCCGATGCGGTAGAGGGTATCGGTGGAGACGGCATTGTCCTTGGCCAAGTCATATTCCGCCTGTGCCATGGCAAGCGCAAAGAAATAGGTAGTGGCCTGCTCGGATACTCGCTCTGCATTGTAAATATACTCCTTCTTCACCTTTTCGTACTTCAGCGGCTCAATCCTGCGTTCCCAACGGAAAGGATTGTAACCGACCAGACTCTGCGAGTAGCCCAAACGAACCGGAACACTGGTGAACTGGGTATACTTGTTTCCACCGAAGCTCCGCATATAGCCCAGCTCCGTATCCAGATAGAACGTACCGCCCGTCAAGTCGAAATTCTGTCTGACGGCAAGATTGCCGTATGCATAGAAGGATTGCTGGCTGCGATAGATGTCAAGGTCCTGTTCGGAGTCGTAACGCTTGGTGATATCGCGGTTGTACTGTGCCGGAGTCATGTTCAGCGTCAAGCTGGGAAGGCGGTTTGCCTTATAGGTGCGGTATTCCCAATAACCGGCCAGATACATGTTCTTGGTGCGGAAGGCTTCCAGCGAACTGTCATTCGCCAGGGCAATGGTCTGCTGCAAATCGAGCGTTATCCGCTGCTGGGCAAAAGCGGAAAGGGCTCCCAGACTGAACAAAAGTATAAGACTTAATTTCTTCATGCTCTTTCTTTTCTATAAATAAACCAATATATCAACGGGATGATGAACAGACTGACCAGTGTCCCCACGAACATCGCCCCAATCATCGCTATGGAAAGCGGCTTCTGCAACTCCGAGCCCATGTCGAACGAGAACAGCAGCGGAACCATAGCGAAAATGGTGGTGAGCGATGTCATGATGATGGGCCGGAGCCTTCTGCGCCCCGCCTCGTGGATGGCCTCGAGCAACGGCATACCAGCCCTCCGTAATTCATTAATGGCATCCAGCTTCAAGATGGAGTCGTTGATGATGATACCGCACGTCACAATCAGTCCGATGGCGGACATCAGGTTCAGGGTATGCCCGCATATCCACAACAGAAGCAGGGCAAACGCCACATCTATCGGAATTTCCAGCAGCACGATGAGCGGCTGCACGAAGCTTTCGAACTGGGCGGCAAGAATGAAATACATCAGCAGGATAGAGATGAAAAGAATCACCACCAACTCGTCCAGCATCTGGCGGTTGGAGAAGAAACTGCCGGAGAAGGCCGTATCCCAGTCACCCGTGGCATCTGCCTCCCGCTTCACCTTTTCCATCAACTCCGGAGCATCGTCCACTTCATAGAAACGGAACGGTATATATTCACCGTTGCGTCCTGCCGTAATCGTTTTCAAATCCTCGGCCGGACGCACCTTTACCAGCTCCCGAAGCGGAATATGCTCCACTTCGCCCTTACTGTCCGGACGGGTCTGTATCAATGTCTGCTGCAGCACCTCGTTCACTGTCCGCTCCTCGCCCACAATGCTGATAGGCAGGTATTGCTGGTAGGAATGGAGCATAGCTACGCTGTTCTCCTTGAACGCTGTCCGCAGCGTACGGTAAAGCTCGTCATACGAAACGTCATAGAGCAACAGCTTTTCCTGCAGGATGCTTATGTCAAGCTGGTTCTCGAAAGCGATACCTACGGGCGCTGTCCCCGTAAGCTCCGCAAACTGTTGTTCCAGTCCGCGCAATTCTTCCGCCGCCGGCGCCTTCTCCTTGTTACGGGCATAAAGTTCCGCCACCACATCGGCCTCCCCGGTCACGAAAAGCTTCTCGAACACGGTTTCGGGTGGAGAAAAGGAGACTGTCGCCAACGGATATTCCCGCATCAACCACTCGCCCGCCTGCTTCTGCAAGGGAGCAATCCCGTCAGGCGAGGAAGTCTTGAAATACAATTCTGCCTCCGAAGAAGAGAGAGCCTGCTCACGGTTCAGCAGATAGTCCTGCTGGCCTATGGCAGCCGTCTGTTCCACAGTCTTGTCCAACAACTGTCCGAACAGCACATTCACACGATGCCGGTTCTCGTCCACATGTATATTTTCGTTCCATTCCACGTGGACTATCAGTTCATTCTGGTCTATCTGCGGCATACGCTCCTTGGCTATGGAATAAAACAGAAAGACACAAAGAGGAATAGAAACCACACAGAATATGATACTTACCGTCTTGTGGGAAAATACCCAGTCGATGCCCACATCATAAAAACGGTCCAGCGTATGTTCCTTCAACGGATTGTTGATGCGGATGCGGGAGAACCACGACCTGCCGCGCAACCCCGTCCGGTAGACCAGCATATAGAGGACCGGCAGCAGCATGATACCCGTGAAGTAGGAAACCAGCAGCCCCACCGTAACAGAGAATGCCTGGTCATAGAAAAGCGCTCCCGCAATGCCGCTCATAAATATCAGCGGCACAAACACGGCAACCGTGGTCAGGGATGAGCTCAGCATCGGCGTCACCACCTCACTCGTTCCCGTCACGCAAGCCCGCCTCAACGAATAACCCCGTTCGCGGTACTGCGAAATGTTTTCCGTCACAATGATGCTGCTGTCAATCATCATACCCAACGCCAGAATCAATCCGGACAGAGAAATTATATTGAGCGACATCCTGAACAGATAGAAGAACAAGAAACAGATTACAATGGACACCACCATGCTCAGGCCGATGATGAACGGCGACTTGACATCCCCCAAGAAGAGTACCGCCACAATGCAGATGAACAAGAAACCCAACGACAAGTTCTGCTGCAGATTGGAGATGGTATAGTCCAGCAACTCCGTCTGGTTACGGCTGATGCTAAAATCAATGTCGGGATATACTTTCTTGAAGTAGTCCATCGTGCTGTTGATGGCAAGCTTCATGTCTTCCATATTCTCGTCCGCCTGCTTGATGACGGCAAGGGTAACGGCACGCTTGCCATTGCTCATGGAGACACCTTTCTCCTTGGCAGGAACAATCTCTACCCGGCAGAAGTCTCCCAAGCGGATGATACGTCCTTCCTTTCGCAGCAGGATGCCCTTCACGTCCTCCTCTGTCCGCAGCAGGGTGGAGAACTTAATGTTGTATTCGTAGTAGCCGTCGCGCACGGTCATGCTGCCCGGCTCCACGTTGTTTTGCGCCAGCACGTTTTCTATGTCTTCAATGGAGAACCCCAACACAGCAAGCTTATCCGGGTCGGGCACAATCTGTAACTGGCGTTCGACCAAACCCGTGACATCCACCATTGCCACTTCTGCCAACTGCTCGATGCGACGCTTTATGACATTTTCGGCAAACTCGCACAAATCAAGAAACGCACGTTCGTCCGTCTTGCCGTATGCACTGTCGTTTTTTAGGGTCAGGTTGAGGTAGAAGACAGGAATGTCCGTCGCACTTGCCTTTATCACCTTCGGGCGTTCGGCATCCTTGGGCAGATAGTTCATGGCGGCGTCAATCTTCTCGTTCACTTCTATGAAGGCAAGGTCGGTATTCGTACCGAAGTCGAAGCCCAGGCGGATGATGCCTGCACCATCGCGCGTCTCGCTGTCCATGTCCTTCAGTTTCGCCACCTGGATGAGCTGCTGCCGCAGAGGTTTCACCACCGTATTCTCTAATTCACGCGCCGAGGTATTCTGCGCCGACACCTGCACTGTAATTTCCGGGATGGCAATATCGGGCAGCAAGGATACCGGCAGGGTGAAGTAAGTCACCAGCCCGACAATGAAGCATGCTGTAAATGCCATCAGTACGGCAATAGGCCGCTGTATCAAAAACTTTATCAATTGAACTATGAATTTTGAATTACCACTTATCACTCATTATCTATCAACCACCTTCACCGATGCTTCATGTGCCAGATTCACATTTCCCGTCACAATGACCGTATCGCCTTCTTTCAGGGCATCGTCGGCCATACTATAGCTTTCCGCATTCTCCAGACCGGTCTGCACATAGTTCCACTGCGCCTTTCCGTCTTTCAGGGTAAACACCACCTGCTTGCCCGAACGCAACACCACGGCACTCTTCGGGATTACAAGCTGTCCGCCCAGAGAGCGGTGCACGTTCACCCTCACGTTCATCCCACTGAACAGCCGTCCCTTGCCATTGACGGCAGCCTTCACCTTAACCATCCCCTTGTCATCCACCAGAGGATTGATTTGGGTGATGCGCCCCTCCTGCCTAAAGCCGGCATCCGAATAAGGGGTAACAATCACCTTGTCGCCACTCTTTATCAACGGCAGTTCGCTTTCCAGCACCGTGAAGTCCACCTCCATACCTTGAGTGCCGATAATGGAGCAGAAGGCTTCCGAGGTACTTGCCTCGTTGAACGGTTTGGAGAACAGGTTCGCCACTACCCCGTCAAAAGGCGCAACCAGCGTGGCGTGTTCCTCTTCATACGCGGCAAGCTCATACTGGGCGAGGCTCTGGTCGTAACCGCTCCTCACGCGGGCCAGCTTCATGATGTCAGCAGGTACTTTGGAGGCATCCCCCACCGGATAGCCTTGCCCTATCAATACATCCTGCAACTCAAGTTCCGCTTTTTCCAAGGCATCCTTGGCCTGCGCGGTCTTGTTCTTCAGGCGGAACTTATCCAGTTCGGCAAGTTTCTGCCCTTTGCGCACCGGGTCACCGTTCTTCACGTAGATGTGTGCCACTACACCGGTAGTCTCAAAACGCAAATCCGCCATGGCACCGGCGGTTACTTTTCCGTTGCTCACCAGTTCATGCTCAAAGGTCGCCCGCTTCAGGACTTTCACGGTCACTTCATTGCTTTCACTTGGCAGGACGGTTGCCACCCCTTCCTCGGACTCTTTTCCCTTTCCGGCATCGGAGCAGGCGGCAAGCAGGGCAACGGCCATGCATAGCAGGTATCGATAGTTCTGTGTCTTCATATTCATACTCAATTATAAATTGATAAAATTAATCGTTTCAAAAAAACGAACCGATATTTGCATGTGGACACTTTTTTCATAGCACTTTAGTAATTAGTTCGCTCATTATTAACGCTTTACGTTTTTATTCATCTTTTTTAATATGGACAAAAATAAGCTGAATCTTTTTTATTTCCTCCCTCATCTGTCGTATTGCCGTAGAATGCACTTTCGGCTCTTTCGTCAATACCATCCACTTCATTTTTTCAAACTTGTCCGGTTGCCTGAAGCTTGGTTCCGCATAAAGCTTCGCAAGCAGATAATAGGGATAAATACGTCCCGGCAAACGATGGGTGGAACGGATAAACCAGTCTTCCGCTGACAAGCAATCACCCATCTGCTGATAGTTTTTGCCTATCACATTCAGTATCATGGGGTCACAACTACGCTGTAAAGCTTCTTTCAAAATACGGTTGGATTTACTGAACTGCTGCTGCTTGTGCAATCCATGCCCATATTCGAACAAGAAAGATGCCCGGTCCCTCAACAGAGGATAAAGGCGCCCGTACTCTTTCTCTGCCGATTGATACGCACCTGCATTATACAGCACCCGCGCATTCATCCACTCCCGGCAAGCCTGCTCCACTTGCAAGTCATTCTTCAGGCGAAAACCGCCAATGATGCCTACTGATACAGCCAGCCCCAACCATTGCCAACGGTCGGCACCGGACAAGCACGCTACAAGCAATCCTCCAAATGTAACGATAAATACCGGAAGTTGTAGCGGATAGGAGGAAAAAGAGAATATCATCAAGGAAAGAATAGCCCCACAGATACCATAACGTCCTTTACGGACTCCCCTATACAAACACAGCACGACCACAACCAATAGACATACAGCCAAAGGAATGCCCAGTTCGACCGCAGCCTGCAGATATTCATTGAATGCATATTCCGGACTTCCCGCCACACGTTCCTCCCACGGTTCATAATCACCTGCTGCAAAATAAGTTTCCTGCGCATTTCCATAGGCTGCTGCGAAATTATGAATCCCATATCCGGTCAACGGCTTTTCTGCAATGGCACGACAAGTTATCTTCCACATGAAAAGACGGCCACGTGCAGAATCGGGTTTCAAGACAAACAGTAAATAGCCTGCCAATAGCAAGACACAGAATCCACCGACCACTACCATCACCACACGCTGCCTTTGCTGCTGCCATAATAATCTGAACTTATCCGTCCAATCCATATGCCAAGCATATACACACAGACAGGAAACTCCTGCCGCCAACCATGCCGAACGGCTCATTCCTGCCGGAAGCACACAAAGGATAAGCAGCATCACACCACCAGCGACCATAGTTCCAACTTTATCCATCACCTTTTTCCATCCTTTCCCGTCATTCCGGTCAGAGCAGAGAATCTCCCCCCTCTTGGTCAGCCATTGATGCAGACAGACCGGAAGTATCATGGCCAAATAGCCGGAATAAGGCCCCGGATTGAAGAAAGAACCTGTCAATACATACAAGGAATGGTTGGACACAGCATAACCATAAAGCTGCCTCAATCCCCAAACAGCCTCAATGCCCCCCAGCATTACCAATACCCACGAAACCGGTATAAAAAGAAAATACCTTTTTTCCATCATCAATCCAGCCATCAACAGACATCCTGCAACTACCAATGCACTTTTATCGAAATAGAGCCATTGCCCTATAACATCAGCTACAGGAAGTCCGGAAGAAACGTTACATGCCAAAGACAATAAAACTATACAAGCAATGTAGACCAAACTTCCAGCCAATAGATTACGTACATTATTCATTCTATCTATCAAATATTCAATAGTATTCTATAATTCACCAAAAGATTTGTTTCCCGTCTTTATATTCAAAAATCCGTTCATCTTTACCGGCTGTGTGATTCTTCAGATAAAATAAAGCACCTTGAAACCCTGAATAGACAATAGAATCTGACACAGCCATTTGCCGCCCGACAGAATTCCATTTTCCTCCACCCCAATAAAACAATTCATACAAATTACCTTTATAAATAAAATTCACCTCATTACGAGGAGTATACACCACCTTCTCCACACGATGGGGACTTCCAAAGTCCATCCCGGTCCATCCTCCATCCGGATGTATATAATCAAATGAAGTATCCGGATTACCGTCAAATGCGTTCAAATATTCATGTGTATTGTCTTCAAAACTTCCCGGAGTACCTATGATTTCCCCATATAGAGGTATGGTATCTTCCGTATTCTCATAAAAAGCCAGTTCCGAGATATTACAGAAACATCCGTCAGCACCCTTATAGCGCATATACCGATACGGTTTATCAGACTTCAACCGGGCCACAGTATATAGCCGATACGGAGCCTCCTTTATCAAAAGTAGAGTATCCTTCCACCCAAAGTCTGCCCGGTCGCTTCCTTCCACTACTCCCCCAATCATCCGGTCATTGAAAAGAACACTCAAAGTAAGATGGCACTTCCTATACAAGACCAATTCCTGCTTTTCAGCTTCCGGAACAATGAACCGTATCTTTCCGGTTTCACGCTCCAGAAGAAAAGGAGAAGATACTGCAGCGTATTCCTTTCCGTTCCAGGCAGCCAGCGTAAAGACCGCCCCGCCTCCCACATCCTCAAAACGAGCCTCCCCCTTCTTAAAGAAAGTATATCCTATAGGTTGCCATTGTAGTCTGTTGGCAAGGCACAAATACACCATATCCCCCTCACGAAACTGTCCGGAAAGCAAAGAATCCGGAAGAGCTACAGTCCAATTCCTGTTACCGGTATAAAGTGCAGTGACATCGCGGAAGAACGGACGTCGGAATGCCGGGTAAACATCGGAATATTTCCCCAGTTTCCGTACCGCCTCCTTATCAATACTATAGGTTGCCCGGTACATTTTTCCCCTCGAAATGCTATATTCTTCCGCTTTGCTCCATACTTCTTCATAAGGAAGATTTGCAATGTATGTCTTTCCTTCCTTATCCAAAACAAAATTCCAGAAATGAGAGGCATTGTTGTCTCCCAATACCATCACCCTATCTACTCCGCACGGAATGCCCAATGCCCGCAACACATATATCATGGCATCCGTAAACTCTCGGCAACTGCCCGTATGCCATTTCAGTACATCCGGTCCCAAATGAGGTCCCACCGGAAAAAGAGCCGTATTCCGGTAGTTCGCTTTCCGCAACGTATCCATCAACAACTGGGCGGCAACCTTAGGATTATCAGCCTCATCTGTCTTCCTGAATTCATCCAAAATCGGGCTATAGCACTCATAAATTTCTTTGCGCCAGAGAGAAAGCGGCTCATCCCCTATTCTATAAGGCAATATATATTCGCAGAAAGTATCAAAATCAACATGCTTTCCCCAAGGTTGCTCCCGCCAGACTTTGAATGCCCATTCTATATGATTGACCAAAAAAGCGGAATCCACCGTCATAATGTCCCTCTTATAAGTCAATTGATTTATAGAAAATTCTCCATCTGCTCTTTTCAAGGAATCAATCAACTCTTGCACATGCCTGGAATAAGGAAATGAAACGTATTCACTGAAATACTTCCTGTAATTCTCCAAGGCCTTTCCCTCGTAAGCACCATGAAAAGGCATATTCTCTATCAGAAAACAAGCAGCACGATATTTGTCACCGTCCTCTTCCTTGTAACGGTCCAGTACCTTTTGCAACTCCGCACGGTTATCACCGGCAAGATTCAAAGCTGTGTCCAACCACTGATTTTCCGAAGAACAAGCCATAAACAGACCTGCTGTAAACCATACCCATACACACCAATGTTTCATATCACTATTCCATTTTTTTCTATTCCAATCTGAAAGACAATCCAATCAATCCTTACAATCCGATACAAATACCTGCTTACCATCTTCCATATGAAATATCAGTTCTTCTTCTCCACGGGTACTGTCATGCAAATAGAGCAAAGCTCCCGATGGTATCCCGTCATATGGCAGAAAAGGTTTTTCTGCCATTTTCTTCCCCAATGAGTTCCAACAGCCCTCTCCCCAATAGAAGAGTTCATAACAATCCCCTATCCTGACAAAGTTATCATCGTTACGGGGCATATACATAAAATTGTCTATAGTAACAACCTTTCCAAAATCCACCGTTACACTTGCACCGGGTTTTGATGAAATGAAATACGACAACGGCTCATTATCATAGACCTGATGGGCAAAAGTACCCACTGTAGCCGGAGCATCTCCCCAACTGTCTATAGGGACAATTTCTTCCTCTCCTTTATAAAAATGCATTTCGGCAACTTCCGCATATCCCTCTGCCGAAGAACAAAAACGGGCATAGCGACCCCTTACCGGTTTCTCAAGAATAACGTGATTATAATTGATACCGGGCGTATCTTTCACAGTACACAACAACTCCGCATTTTTAAAATCCTTATCACAAGCCGCCTCAAAATGCCCGTCTTTTATCCCTCCCATATAATTCCTGATACGTTCCGAAAGAGGGTATTTCCGATACAATTCAGCAGAATAGCACTTGGAGGTATCTGCAACATAAGGATGTATATCCTTGCCATCAAAATAAAAAGGATTTCCAATAGGGCGATACTGCCCGTTTGCGAATGCCAACAATATATAAACCTGCCTCGAAGCCAAATTCCTGAAAAGCGCTTTTCCACTTTCTACCTTAGTAAAATCTATTCCCCGCCACCCATAAGCACTGAACAACCCCACATAAACATAATTCCCGTCCATCCCTTCTACCGGCAGTTCCAGATTCGAATCAAAATAATTATCCGACACTTTTCTTGCAAACACATCCTTAAAAGCAGCCGGTACGGACCGGTTCCGCATAAAATCGCCATCCATGTCCCATTGTCTGCCAAAACACCGGCGGTAAACCACGCTCGGGCGCCGACTGTCAATATAGAAACTTCCCCGTTCCGGCTTCCGGGAAGGGAAAGTAAAAGGAAGGCAGACACCCGTTACATCCCTCACCACATTCCACACATGCCCTTTCCGTGTTTCCGCATTGAAAGTATAGAAATCATAGGCTACCGGGACGCCGATGGCCCGCATCACATAAATCATAAAATCACAAGCATCCTGACACTTGCCGATACGATTATGCAGCAGGTACTCTCCTCCCAAATGCGGATAGTTAAAGACCCATGTAAACCGGTAAGGGTCTTCCTTCTGCAAATACCCCCAAACTACGCTAATCGCCTCCACTACATCGATACCCGTATAAACCTCGTCCAGCAAAAAGGAATAACGGTCATGGTATATCTGCCGCCAGTTGTCCGGAGTCTCATTTCCGATACGATAGGGAAGCAGCCATTCACAGAAATCTGCAAAAGAAAGGGAAGCATTCCACGGACGCTTTTTCCAACCATCAAAAGCCAAATCAATGTTATTTATCAAGAATTCAGCCCTTATATTCAGTACATCCGGTTTTCTCTGCAATCCGGAAGGGGTATAATAATCCCAATCCGGTACGGCAGTATCCTTCAGCATCACCCCATAAGCATCTGCCGAAGCCAGCACTGTTTTCAAAGAATCCAGTTCTTCACCTTCAAGGGCATAGTGATAAGGCATATTTTCTATCAAGAAACAAGCGGCTTTATATTTTTCAGGCTCATCTTTATAATATTCCAGTACCTTTTCCAGTTCGCCTTTGTTGGTTGCAGCACACTCCAGTGCGTACTCCAATCTGCCGGAAGCATTGCAAGCCTCCAATATCCCGGCAATCAATAATATCCAGAGCAATTTAAACAGAACTTTCATCTTAGTCTATTCTTTAAAGATACGTTTCCATCTCATTTTTCCAGTATTCGGGCTGACGGACTTCCATACCAGCCATGCCCTTCCCACTATAAATGGTTCCGGCAGTAATCCCCAGTAGCGGGAATCTTTTGAATTCACCATCTTGTCACCCGAAACGAAATAATAGTTCTCACAGAAGCGGTAATTGTGTATCACACTGTCCCCCAGCAGAACCGAATCTCCATGCAATGTCAGTTTCTTTTTCTGTTCCCACTCTATCACGTTCCGATACAGCAACCGTGTTTCCGGATTCATTCCTACCACGCTGCCTTTGGCCGGTATATAAAGAGGCCCAAACTCGCTGATAGTCCACCCATTACAGCCACCATCGGGAAAGCTCTTAAGAACAAGGCCCCGCTCCTCCGTCATTCCCGAAGATATCAATTCATCCAATTCCTCCTGCGCCTGCACATTTCCTGCGATACCATCAAATCCGGACACACGATAATGCGTATTCCTTATCTCCAACGTATCCCCCGGCATGGCGATACAGCGCTTCACGTAATACAACATCACGTCCAGCGCAATGCTGTCCCACCTGCCCGGATAAGGAAAATTGAACACCAACACATCATTCCGCTGATAATTTCTCCATCCGGACATACGTTGTATCTTCACCTCCTTTTTCTCCACGGCATCAAGCACATTGAATAGGCGTGCTCCACCCGAACATTTATCCACCAGAATACAATCACCCGCCAGCAACGACGGTTCCATCGAGTCCGACGGTATCTTGAAGGAGGTCACCACAAACACCTGCAATACTATCAGTATCACAACAAGCAGGCACAGACAGAATAATACGTTTGTTATTCCATTCAACCATTTTTTCAATTGCAGCCGCTCCTTCATCCCATCAATCAGTTATTTTGCATCCCCACTAATCTTCAAAACCAACGGAGAATTTTCTGTATTGCAATATACCGTTATCGTCTTGTCGAAGTGCTCCGGATGTTCGGCTTTATAAACCACTTCCAAAGCTATTTCCTTACCCGGTAATGCCGGTTCCTTTGAATAAGCTACGGTAGTACAACCACAAGAAGTGGCAACATCTTGTATAACCAATGGTTTGTCACCCACATTCTTCAATATAAAAGTTGCTTTTTGTTCCTCCTGCCAATCAAAACGACCCAGCGAAACAGATATATTGCTGGCATCCACTTCTGTTTTTATCACTTTACTTTCATCTCTTCGTTCTATCTTCTCACCTTTAATAATCTTCAGATAGAGTTCTTTCACTTTAGGATTATAAATTGGATTACCAATAGCAATAACCCTATTATTTCTATCTAACAAAAAAGTTTGAAAATTCATATTAGAAGGAAATTTATTCAATTTATTAAACTTATTATTTTTATCTATATATACCGAATGATTAAACCGTTCTCTCTTTAACAAAAGCCGTATTTCATTAAGCTTATATGGCTGAAAAACAAACTGAAAATGCACAGTATTCGGAAATATAGAATCAACATTTACTGCAAAATCTTGCCATTGTGATAAACCCAATTTACAACTCATACAACCTATCGAATCTATATAGGTTATTATCTTATACATACATATGGAATCTGCATTCAAAGTATCTCGACCTTGCATAAAAAAATGCATATCATTAGGATACAATATTTCACGTCCTTTCCACTCTTGCATTAACTTTACGAGTATTTCTCGATCCTTATTTCCACAAGAAATAAATAGTATAACTGACAGAGAAATATATAAAATACGATTCATAACTACAAATTCAACGAATATTTAACCAATTCTACTTCCTCTTTATCCATTAAAGCATATATTGTATCATCTGAATCTGATACACAAAAATTCATAATTGGAAAATCTAAGACAAACTTACATATAGGAGTGGCATCCCAAGCTAGCTGATAAATAATTTTTCCATTAAAAGCCTTTACACCAACTTCCTTATAACTATTTCCTGAATACAGTAGATAAACATACTTCTCTGTAGCATAAGCTTTAATAAAAGCCATTTTATTAGCTACACTCATTGGGGCCGACCTAGTTGTACCTGTATCTTCTGTTTTATATTCAGGGTATCCTCCTACAAATTCAAATGATTTATCTATATTATCTTTATTTACAGAATACAATGAAAATATAGGTGCTGACCCTATAGCAAAGACAAATCGATTCAATGATTTATTAGAAGATAACGTTCCTTGATAAGCCATTCCTCTTAAACGATTTTTAACTTCTTTTTCTTGTTTATCACGATAAGGATACTCGTAGTAATACCTACTTCCAATATGCTTACCAGTAAGACTAAACATATTATTTTCATAAAACCCTAATCCTAAATATGTATCATATTGAGTTGGGCATATATTTAAGCTCATCAGACTATCCTGCATCAACACTGGAAATTGAATGTTTCCTTGTTTAATTTGCCGTAGATTCATTTCCACTAGGTTCCGCTTATAAACATCATATACCCCAATTAACGAATCTCCATACAAAGAGCACAAAGAAAAAACCTGAAGGAATTCATTATTACCTTCCCCTCTTTTTCCAAAATGATATACAGAATTATTATCTCTTAAATCTATTAATGTAAATATACTATCATTTATATCATCATAGATAACAACCGATGAATCAGCATAATGAATAATATATGGTCTCCCTAAAATTAATTCATGATTTAAGACATTCGCAGAAGTAATTTTACGCATCTTTGTAAATGAAGCATCAAATTTTCTCATTTTTTCATCATAATTTGTACATGATGAAAATGAAACTACTAAAATTAGAACCAATAAATATTTCATAATAAAGAATAAAAAAATATTAGTATATTAACATATAATCAAGAGAATTCTCTTCTTCGTTGTCTTTTATTTTGAATAACAAAGAAGAGTTCTCCTGAATTACTTTCTGTATTTATCCAATAAAATGAATTACTAGAAATACTGACGATACCCTCTTACAAAAAAGCCATCATAATCTACAAAACATGTACGATCTGTTTGAATACAAAATGGACCTATTATAATCTCTGCACCAGACGCCATAGCATCTACATTCTTTAACAGCAACTCACATATCTGCTCAGTATCTTCTACAGTATGCAATCTTTCTACACTGATTAAAGAAAACAGAACAACAAACAATATTAATATTTTTTTCATACTATTTCTTGATTTATATTCACTACTGTCCCGTAAAAGTGGATAAATAGTTCTTTGAAATTATTGAAATATAGTCAATTACACGGTTTTTTGAAATGAAACGGACTTGATTTTGCAACTTTGCAGTCTAATACAAATGGCTGCTATGTTCCAAGACAAATACGTATTCTCTCAATTAACCGCTTTTCTGAACAGGACTCAGTTTAACAACTATGTTCGCAAGTATGGTGGCAACCGATATGTGAAAACATTTCACTTGCTGGAATCAGATGCTCGCGATGATGTTTGGACAACTGAGTAACCGTGAGAGCCTGCGAGACTTAATCGTTGCTTTCGAGGCGCATAGGGCCAAGCAATATCATCTTGGGTTAGGTCGTGAACCGATAGCCAAGACAACTCTTGCGACAGCCAACCGGAACCGTGATTATAGAATTTTTGAAGAATTTGCATTCTATATGATGAAGGAAGCCTGCGAGAAGCGGACGACCAACATCCTTGACATTTCCGGAAAGAAATATGCGTTTGATTCAACAACGATTCCGTTATGTCTTGCAACATTCCCATGGGCAAAGTTCCGAAACAAGAAAGGAGGAGTTAAGGCTCATGTCTTATATGACATTGAAGCACAAGTTCCTGCCTTCTATACCGTAACCACTGCATCAAAGCATGATTCTACATTACTGTCTTCAATCCATTATGAACCAAATGCTTATTATATCTTCGACAGGGCTTATGATTCCTTTAAAGAACTCTATAAGATACATCTTACAGACTCTTTCTTTGTTGTCAGAGCCAAGACGAATTTAAAGTATAAGACAGTCCAATGGAAGCGAAGAATGCCAAAGAATATAATGACAGATGCGGAAGTGAAACTGACCGGCTATCTCTCCGAGAAGAAATATCCTGAGTCATTCAGACTCGTCCGATATTACGATGAAGAAGATGACCGTGAGTTCACTTTTTTGACAAATGCAAAACAACTTTCTGCACTGGATATCGCCAATCTTTATAAGAAAAGATGGTTAATCGAGCTGTTCTTCAAATGGCTCAAGCAGCATCTCAAGATAAAGAAATTTTGGGGCACAACAGAGAACGCTGTTCGCATACAAATCAGTGTGGCTATTATCACATACTGCCTTGTGGCTATTGTCCAACATGATATGAAGTTGAAACGCTCAACCTATGAAGTTTTGCAAATTCTCAGCATATCATTGACTGACAAAACCCACTTGCGTGACCTGTTCGATAAGACTAATTTCAATGATGTCAAAGATCTAAATAATCCCCTTATTCCGGGGCTATTTGATTAATTGTTTAACTCGTCCCATTTTAACGGGACACTAATGATTTATATTTATTAATTAAACATAGTGTATAAGCGATTGTCCTTTACATCCACCCCATCCCCAATCTTTACAGATACCAATTGCATATATAGCACAACCATAACAATCACCAGAACCTTCACCACCATCTGCTAATGCTTCTATATTAGCCAATGCCAAATCAGACATAACATCTGTTTTCTGATTTGCATAAACTCCATATCCTGCAATCGCTGCAAATGCTGCAACAAAAGCTATCTTAATCATTTTCTTCATACTACTCTTCAGTTTTATTAGTATAAGATTATTCTTTTTTTATCATTTACCACAAGCATAATGCTTGCGTACCAGAATCAAGATATAAAAATCTTGGAGAACTCTTTTCTTGCCATACCTATCGAAATGGCAGAAAACACACTCTGTTTTCAATTCAAATTACTATCTTTGCCTCGACCTCCTTTCTTGGTGGGTTATGGAACGGACGGTACGAGATGCACCAACCAAACGTGAACCGTCCGTTCCTCTCCATCCATATTATAGTTTACTTTATTTCATACTATACTCTATTATCGGATCATCTTTATTCACATCCGTTGCCAAGATTATTCCTTTTTGTTCATCTACCGATATGCCATAAACATAATGATCTAACACATACCTGCAGAGAGGTTCGCCGGTCAGACTAAAAACATAGATATACCGTCCTCCATCCGGCAAATAGACACCTTGCTGTACATTTTGCGCAATTTCCTTAAAAGAGCGCCCATGAAAAACCGCATAGATAGCACTGTCTGCCACTTGGACATCGCTAAATCCCATGATACCCGTAGGAATACCATAACCCTGAGAAATCTTAAACTCCGGTTCACCGTGCGGACCAATGCGTACCACATGCGTACTATCTTTCAAATTAAAGACTTCAAGTACTTCGCCCAACTGGGTAACTGCTGCCAGCACTCCATTTCGGGGATTATAGTCGATGAAGCTACGCCATGCCTGAGCCAATGCAGGACGGGCATTCTGTAAAGCCTCCGCGTTGGCTGACGGTATTTGACCGGTTCTGCGCAATAATTTCCCTTGATAGTTTACCCAGCAAAAGCGGCTACTGCCAGATCCGTCCGGAACAATGAAGGTAAAGTCGTCAACCATCACAAAGTCTAAAACGCGAAGCATGTCAGCATCCATATTTATCACTTTCTGAGGAACGATTGAGCAACCCGACGAAGTAAAATCATACTTGGTCAATACGGACTTACCAGCATCAAGTCCCCACAGAGATTGACCATGCCATCGGATATTTTCAGCAGAAAGCATCTCTTCGGGAGCCTCGCCCCGCTTGCCGAACGAAGCAAAATAGCGGAAACCCGGATAGTGGAAAACATGGCAAAAGTAGTCCGTGCCATGCAAATCCATTACCACAGCCTTATCACCCTGCACCCGAACGCGGAACGGATAACGGAACAAAGCGGTGTCCAATGGCTGCACCCTCGCTTTCAGCTCGATTGTTTGCGGAAAATCCATGTAGGCAACAGAAGTTGCTACTTTTTTCTGCGTACAAGAGGAAAGGGATAGTGCGGACAAGCTAATGAGGCATGCTATAATAAATGTGCACATGTTCGACTCCTTCCTTGGTAAGCGGACAAACAACTGAACCTCTTCCGACACACGCACCACCAGATCCTGTCTCACCGGCCGCCAATGCCTCTATATTCTCCAACAATAAATTATCCAAGCTTTCTGAATGAGTAGTTTCAGCATAACCTAAAATCGCGATGGCACTAACAACCAAAATTCCCAATAACTTCATTTTGCGTTTCATAGCATTTTTGTTTTTTGTTATGCCAATAAAGGTAAAAGGAAAAATTGGAAAACAGCAACTAAATAATAAACAAACATACCAAAAAGGGGCGTGAAAAAAATTTCACGCCCCTTAACACCTATTTGGTTAACATTTCAGCTACTTAGAGATAACAATTTGATACCCCTGCTTTTCTGATACAGCGAGTATTTTGACAGATTTATCCGTTTCAAATAGTTTGCGCAATGAGTTAATTGCTTTTCTGCGACGTTCTTTCAATCCCGTATCAGATAAGGTCCAACAGCAAACTACAGCTATTTCATCGTACGTCAGGAAATAATCGGATGTAGCTATAAAAGCAAGCAATAGTTTTGCGGCTTGGGGAGGGCAAAATTTCACTTCTTCTTTATTGGTTAGAGTATGGTTTATGGCATCGAAACTGGATTCTCCGATTAGGTAGATGTTCTTCTCCGATACATCGGTTGCCTTTTCCTTTTTATGTAGTTGAATCCTTACATAAAAAAACAATCCGAACAGTAAAATACACAAAAAGCAGGATAGTATCAGCAGTACATTATCTTTCCAATCAATGCAATACAAAAAAACGGGTTGCATGTATGCAGTCAGACTCATCGTATACATGTTGTCCAGATAGTAGGTACCCAAATTGTTTTGTGAAGTACAAATTGTTTCATTTCCAGCAAATGTTTCTTGAAAAACATCTTTCCCCAATGGGGTAATCTTCAAAGAAAGCACACACACTGTGCCACGGTACCGCGCATCCATTTCCTCTTGCCATTCAGACCTAATCTTTTCCAATGGAAATTTCCCATAGCAATTCAGAATATCGGCTTTATATCCTACAACTTCCAACAAATATAACCCTTGTGCCTCTTTCAGCGAATCTATCGTCACTTCAAATTCGCCTTCTTCTGTTATTACTTGTCTCTTGGTCTGTTTTGTTCCATTATTATCCCAAGAGACATGATACACCCTCAGCTTATCAAACTCCCGATTCACCACCTGCTCCGCAACCTTCTGCAGAGTTTGCAACGCGACCTCTTTGACCACAGTTTGTCCCTTCCGGGCATTATTATACAATGCCACTCCCCAAAACAGTGCCACTACTACAATGGCACATGTCCATATTACAGTAATCTTATTACAACGTTTCATCTTCTTTTTCACTTCTGTATCTTATTCATTTCTGCCCATGCACTCGAAAAGGCATCTGCTTAATAGCGCCAAAGTTAAAACAATAATATAAAACCTGTTGGCGGAATTAATTTAGTGCATACTTAATTCTGCCAATGGGCTTGTCGTTAATGAAGTTTACGTATTGCAGAATGGTAAGTGCACTAATTTTGCCAATGATTCTGGCAAACAAACCATTCGTTATTTTCGCGTAGTTCCTGATGACCAAGAACTGGTCTGTAAGTTGTGAGAATATTGTCTCAATCCTCTTTCTTGCCTTTGCAAACGGAATGAATGTCGGTTTCCAATCCTTTTGGTTGAGCCGATACGGACACTCCAGTCTTATGTGTGCGGTTTCGAACAAGTCAAGCTGTACGTCAGCTCCAATATACCCTTTGTCACCATAGATGCTACAGTCGTGATAAGTATGTTTTACATCCTTCATATAATGGAGGTCAGCCACACTTGCCTTTGACAGATCATAGGAATGGATAACTCCACTTAACCCACAGAGAGCGTGTAACTTATAACCAAAATAATACGTGTTCTGCGAAGCACAGAAGCCGAAGTCGGGAGCTTGCGAGAAATTGCCGGCACGCCCCATCTTGCAACGTTTTCCTCTTGCAACCCTACAGACCTCTATCGGCTTGGAGTCAACAAAGAATTGTTCCTCTCCGCCATCCATTTCCATGGCAATCCGCTTGCGCAGTTCCTCACACAGGCCTGACGTTTTCTTCCTGCGGTCATTGAACTGTCTCCTTGATATGAGATTGGGAATGCTGTCCTTGTATTCTTGCAATTTATAGTCGAACAACCACTTCTCACTATCAATGCTCTCGGTCTCTGCCGTCAGGGATAGCGCCACCACTTCCAAATCCGAAAACTTGGGAACAGGACCACGACGTGGAACATTACCCGAATCATTGACGAGATTTTCAGAGAATTGCTTGCATATCTCAAGTATTTTGACGAATTTTGCATAAAGGTTGTACATACGATGGTTTGAACTTAATGTTTTAATCACCACTAAGTTACTAAAAATCAGCGACATGTACAACTTTTTACTCATATTTATCAACTTAAATTAATTCCGCCAACGGGTATATAAAGAAAAAAGGAAAATGACTTGAGAAAGAAGGATATAAAATCAAAACAGTTTCTTCTTCTAATCTGCTTTAGCTATTTTCCACCCGCCAATCGTCCGCGTGGCACTGTCAAAATTCACACCAATCTTGACCACACGCCTGCCGTCTGCCCGGTAAGGGATGGCATACTGCTTGCTGTCAATCTGAGCCAACGCCTCTTCCGGGGTACCGTCGTATTTGAACTCGAAGACATAAACGACATCCTGCAACTGCACCACCACATCCGCACGGCCTACGGAACTCTTCACTTCCGACTCCACATATTGTCCCATCAACCGGAACAGCAAATAGAAAATGGTCTGATAATGCTTTTCGGTCTTGTTCTCCAAATCATTGGGAATGGAGGCAAAGAAGGAACGGGTACGCTCCAGGCAGCTCTCCACATCACCCTTCATCAAGTCGCGAAGGAAAGAGACGACGTAGAAGGTGTTGTTCTGGGCAGGCAAGTGCACGTAAGAGGGAAGCAGGGATTCAATGAACCCTTTACGGACCTCACCGTTGGGATAGGCCAAACGATAGATTTGGAAATTACGGTCATAGCCCTTAATGGTCAGATAACCGCTCTGGTAGAGCACCGGGATGGGACTCGTTATCTGTTCCGTAGGCGCATCAAACTGCTCATCGGTAGCCTCAACACCTTCCAGCGCACGCACATCGAAGTCTGCATGGCGCAGAATATCTATCAGGAAAGTAGGCGTGCCCGTGGAGAACCAATAGTTCTTGTATTCTTTGGAATTGAAAGCATTGAACAGGCTGAACGGGTTGTAAATATCCGCACAAGCCTTACTGAAATGATAACCGTCATATTGCCGCTTCAAATGCAAGCATGCCTCCTCGTAAGTCTCATCATTAGCCTCGGCCATCCGCTCAATATCGGGTTTCAACTGCGTCAGCAGTTCCTCCTCGGTGATGCCGCAGAGGGCACTGAAGTCATCGCGCATACTGATATTTTGCAAATTGTTCAGTTCGCTGAAGATGCTCAGCTGGCTGAACTTGCTGATACCCGTGATAAAAAGAAAACGGAGATATTGCCCCAGCCCCTTGAGAGGACTGAAGAACTTGCGCATCTCGTTGCGAAGCTGTTGTTGCAAAAGGGCATCGGAATTACTGTCAAGCAGAGGAGCATCGTACTCGTCAATCAGCACTACAACCGGCTTTCCGGTCTTGGCGTAGGCACGCAGGATGATGCCTTGCAGACGCTCTGCCGCCCCCTCTTCCTCTTCCTTTTTTCCGTAAATTTCTTCCCAACGAGATAAAAACAAATTCAATTGCCCCGTCAAGTCACGCAGCTCAGTATATTTCGTCAAGCTGAAATCAACGTGCAGCACCGGGCAAACCTCCCATTCCTGCTCCAGACGTTCCATAGCCAGCCCTTCGAAAAGTTCCTTTTTCCCCTGGAAATAGGCCTCCAGCGTAGACACGAGCAAGCTTTGCCAAACCGACGGGGGCGGCTGAAGAAATAAATTTGGTCTGTATTCACCAATTTGTACACCAGCTCCGTCTTATCCACATACACACAATTCCGCGTACGCAGTTGCTCAAAATTCTGTATCCCTATCGGATAGCGTCTGCCACTCAATTCCATAGCTGCTACTGTTTAAATTACAAGTATGACAAAGATAGCACATATTCCGCAAAAAAGAAAGCACGCCCATGGCTTTTTCATCACAAGCCCTCACTGCAAACCTACTGCACATCTTTTGCAGTAACACTGCAAAGGCGTTGCAGTAGCACTGCAAAACAGTTGCAGTGGCACTGCATCTATGTTGCAGCGGCACTGCAAAAACGATGCACTGGTTTTGCAGTGAGTATTTGGTATCTTTAACATTGGCACCCAAAGCCTTACAGCGGAGCAGAGCCCGTTTTCATCACATAACGCCCTGTCCTGAAAACAGTCAACCAAAATCAGGAGAACAAAAAGGGTGAGGGCAAAATTTGCCCTCACCCTTTTAAATTGCTCTCACTCACCCCTGAAACACCGATGAACAAGCAGATGCAGACAAGCGGTGAGGGTGGTGAGGGTGGAATTGCAAAACTTTTATTAGTTTGCTTATTTCAGCAAGCTTTCCGCATCCAGGTGCTCTGCCTCAATATCCTTGAAGTAGCGGTAAGTACCCACCTTCAATTCTTCGGTGGCCGCATCGTCACAAACGATGATACCCTTTTCGTGCATCTGCAAGGCGCTGATAGTCCACATCTGCATCACGGGACCCTCGACTGCATGATAGAGGGCACGTGCCTTGTTGTGTCCGTTTACGATAATCATTACCTCGCGGGCGCTAAGCACAGTACCGACACCGACGGTCAGGGCAGTCTTGGGCACCTTGTTCACGTCGTTGTCAAAGAAACGGGAGTTGGCAATGATGGTATCGGTAGTCAATGTCTTCTGGCGGGTGCGTGACGAAAGGGAAGAACCCGGCTCGTTGAAAGCGATATGTCCGTCGGGACCGATACCGCCCATGAAGAGGTCGATGCCGCCGTAGGACTTGATTTTTTCTTCATAGCGTGCACACTCGGCATCCAGGTCGGCAGCGTTGCCGTTCAGGATATTGGTGTTCTCCGGCTTGATGTCTATATGGCTGAAGAAGTTGTTCCACATAAAGGAATAGTAGCTTTCGGGATGTTCCTTGGGCAAACCTACATACTCGTCCATATTGAAAGTCACTACGTTCTGAAAAGACACGATGCCTTTCTTGTTCAGGTCGATAAGTTCCTTGTACATGCCCAACGGAGAAGAACCGGTGGGGCATCCCAATACAAAAGGTTTTTCAGGTGTCGGATTAGCGGCCTTGATCTTGGCAGCCACATAATGTGCAGCCCACTTTGACACGGATTGATAATCCGGTTGAATGATTAGTCTCATTGTGATTGTTTTATTAGGTTAATAAATTAGGGGTAATTTTCAACTACTTCCTATCCTTCTTCAAACGCTCTGCCATGGCACGTGCCAGGTTTTCGCATTGTTCGTAAGTAATGTCCTTCATGGCCTGCTTCATCTCTACCGGGTCGCCCACAATCTCGAACTTGCTCTTTTCGGCAAACTCGCCCATGCGCTTCACGGCGGCACCCGCCCAGCAGAAGGAGCCGAAGTATCCCAGATAGCGTCCCTTCACTTCGCGTACCAGAATCTTGGAGAGCAAGGATTCTATCTCAGGATAAATCTGGTTGCTGTAGGTGGGGCTGCCGATGATAAGTCCGCGATACTTGAATATGTCGGCAATGATATAAGAAGGATTGCTCTTGCTCACATTGTGCATCACGATGTTCCTGATGCCCTGTGCAGAAAGTTCCGCCGCAATGGCTTCCGCCATCTGCTCCGTGTTGCCGTACATGGAACCGTATGCAATGACCACGCCCTCGTCGGCGGCATAACGGCTCAGCTTGTCGTAGATGCCGATAACCTTGGCTATATTCTCCGTCCACACCGGCCCGTGCGTGGAGCAGATGGTGGAAATGGGCAGACCGCCCAGCTTGGCAAGTGCCTTCTGCACCGGAGAGCCGTACTTGCCCACGATGTTGGAATAGTAACGCACCATCTCGTCCCAGTATCTGTCCAGATTGATGCGCGTATCCAGGAACCCGCCGTCCAACGTACCGAAACAGCCGAAGCCGTCACCGGCGAAAAGGACTCCTTCCGTTTCGTCAAAAGTCATCATCGTCTCGGGCCAGTGCACCATCGGGGTCATATAGAAGCGGAGCTTATGATGCCCCAAAGCCAGAAAATCCTCGTCCTTCACCATGTACTGTTCGCCCGTCACGCCATAAAAGCCCTCTATCATGCCGAAGGTCTGCTTGTTGCCCACGATGATGATGTCGGGATAATGCTGCTTTATCAGGCGAATAGAACCCGAATGGTCCGGTTCCATATGGTTGATGATGAGATATTGGATGGGGCGCTCGCCGATGATATTCTTTATCTTGCGCAGATACACCTCGAAATAGCAGATGTCTACCGTATCGACCAAAGCGACCATTTCGTCGTCTATCAGGTAAGAGTTGTAGGAAACCCCATACGGCAACGGCCACATACCTTCAAACAAATGCTTATTGCGGTCATTCACTCCCACGTAGTGGATTTCCTTTTATCACTGTTTTTGGGTTCATAATTATTCTTTATTTAGATTGATTCCATATTTAAAGTTGCGGCAAAAATAATTCTTTTTTCTCACATTTCATACTTCTTTCCCTGATATGCACCGAGTTCTTTCATTCTTTTTTGAACCCGATGATTAAATTCATAATTTTTCAGTCCCCAGTCGGGTGCAATGAGCAGTTCCTTAGGAGACTGGGAGACAAAACGCTCCAGCACCAAATCCGGCCGCAGATGCTCGATATAGTCTATCACGAGGTCAATATATTCCTCCACACCGAACAGATGGAAATCTTCGGGATGCTGCCGGTACTCCAGAGCCATACGGGTGCCCCTTATCAGTTGCAACTGGTGCATCTTCAAGGTAGTGAGCGGCAGACGGGACAGTACGCCGGCTTGTGCCACGATGCTTTCGTGCGTCTCGCCCGGCAGTCCGAGTATGACATGCCCACCGGTCAGGATTCCGCGTGAAGCGGTTCTTTCCACCGCATCGGCGGCGGCATGGAAAGTATGCCCGCGGTTGATGCGGCAAAGTGTCTTGTCGTCGGTACTCTCTATGCCGTACTCCACTAAAAGGAAGGTATGCCGGTTCATCTCCTCCAGATAGTCCAGCAGGCTGTCGGGCATACAGTCAGGACGGGTGCCGATGACCAGGCCCACCACCCCGTCTGCCGACAAGGCTTCCTCGTATTTCCGCTTCAGGTCTTCCAGTTCGCCATACGTATTGGTATAGGCCTGGAAATAGGCGAGATACTTCATCTCCGGATATTTGTGTGCAAAGAACTGCTTGCCCTCTTCCAGCTGGCGGGTAATGGATTTCTCCGTACGGCAATAATCGGGGTTGAAGGTCTGGTTGCAATAGGTGCAACCGCCGACTCCTTTGTTTCCATCCCGGTTGGGGCACGTAAAACCGGCATTCAGCGATATCTTCTGTACCTTATAGGGAAAATATCGCTTCAGAAAAAGAGGGAACTCATTATAGAGCGTAGATTTGGTTTCCATACATATTCCTTATGTAAGTGGCAAATATAGGATTTTTCCGTGGGATGAACCTGCAAAAACAAGAATACTTTCCACCCGATTTGTTAACGAACATAAAACAAAGAAATTCCACCTGCACTAAAAAATGTTTCATCCACTGATATACAGCTAATTAATTGAGAAAGAGTACATCCAAGCGCAATTACATTAAACACAATTTAGTGATTAGACACTCTTTTTACACACAATTTCCTCAGTTTATACACCTCAAGAATGAAATAAATTCATAGCTTTGCATACAACCTTAATGAATCAACCTATAAATACTATAACACCATGGCAACAATCGCATTGGACATAGGCGGCACCAAAATAGCCAGCGCCATTTTCTTTCCGGACGGAAGCATGATGTTTAACCGCAAACGGCTCCTGAAAGGAAGAACCGGTCACGAAGTGGGCAAGCTCGCCGCGGATATCCTCGCCAAACTTCTTACCGTAGCACGCAGAAGCCGTATACACGTCGACGGAATAGGTGTCTGCATCCCCGGTATCGTTTACTCCCAAACCAACCGGGTATGGGCCCCCAACATACCGGGCTGGGACAACTACCCCCTCTATGAGGAGCTGCGCAGTGTAACGCCTCCGGGCATCGAGATATACATCGACAGCGACCGTACCTGCTATATGTATGGAGAGATGTGGCAAGGTGCCGCCAAAGAATGTCACAGTGCCATATTCATTGCCGTGGGAACCGGTATCGGTGCCGGCATCATCATCGACGGGCACGTGTTGCACGGAGCCAACGACATTATCGGCGCCACCGGCTGGATGGCCCTGCAACCTCCCTACCGGGAAGAGTATGACGCATGCGGATGTTTCGAATATTACGCTTCCGGCAATGGTATCGGGGCACGGGTACGCGATGCCGTACGCGCCAACAAGGCATACAAAGGAAAACTGCGCCAGAAACCCATCTGCCGCATATCGGCCTATGATGTGTTCAGTGCCTATAATGAAAAAGACCCTATTGCCATCTCCGTATTGCACAAAGCCGTCGAGATGTGGGGCATGGCTTCCGCAAATCTGGTCAGCCTGCTCAACCCGCAGAAGATAATTTGGGGCGGAGGCGTATTCGGCCCTGCCGGTATCTTTATAGATGACATTTACAAGGAAGCCTGCAAATGGGCGCAACCGCTCAGCATCAAGCAGGTGGAATTTGTACCTTCTCAGTTGTCCGGTAATGCCGGACTGATAGGAGCAGCGTTTCTTGCCATCAAAAATCACTTGTATGAGTAACAGTTATCACAAGAATCTCGTATTCACGGCAGCGTGCATCGGGATGTGTTTCTTCGGAGTCTCCATGATTACATTGGGAGCAGTGTTGCCATCCCTCATAGCCAAGCTGAATCTGAGCGGGTTGCAGACAACCTCACTGGTCACTTTCCTGCCTCTGGGCATGCTGGCCGGTTCCCTGATTTTCGGTCCCATCGTAGACCGGTTCGGACATAAAGCCCTGCTGGTGCCCAGCTGCATCATCGTACTGCTGGGGATGGAAGGGCTTGCCTTCTTTGAAAGCGTGCCACTGCTGCAAGCTTCCATCGTCGGCATCGGCCTGGGCGGAGGCATCCTCAACGGAGAAACCAATGCATTGGTATCCGACATCTCAGGAGAATCCGAAAAAGGCTCACGCCTCAGTTTTCTGGGCATGTTCTACGGACTGGGCGCATTGGGCATACCGATGTTGCTGGGCTCCCTTTCCAGGCATTATTCATTCGAAACCATCTTGCTGGGAATTGGCGTAGTGATGCTTGCGGGCATTATATTCTGCATCCCCGTACGCTTCCCCGCCCCTAAGCAGGCGCAAGGTTTCCCGGTAAAAGAGGGATTGGGACTGCTGAAAGAAAGCAGCTTACTGCTACTCAGCTTCATTCTTTTTTTCCAAAGCGGCATCGAGGGTGTCTGCAACAACTGGTCCACGAGTTACTTTGGGCAGATGACGGATATTCCGGCCAATCAGGCATTGATTGCACTGACCTGCATGGTAGCGGGACTGACCGTGGCACGTATGGTGCAAGTTGCGATATTCAAGAAGATAAAACCGGAAACCGTGCTGCCCTACAGCCTTACGCTCACTGCCATAGGATTCTGTTTCCTTATGTTCTCGCCGGGTTTTGCACGTGCGGCAGTCGGCATGGTGCTGGTAGGTATGGGGCTGTCGGCCACGTATCCCGTGATACTCAGCATTCTTGGAAGCCGGTACCCGTCCTTATCGGGAACAGCATTCAGCGTGGCGCTTGCCATAGCCCTCATTGGCCAGACTGCAATGAACGGCCTGATGGGAATGGTTTCCCAATACACCAATGGCATCGGACTTTATCCTTATCTGATGATTGCCTCACTTGCCGTCATGTTCCTTTTGTATAAACGCTCACTCAAATAAATTTATTAACTTCTTAAAAAACAAAAAAGTTATGTTAGCACTCGAATGGTTAAAGAATGCCCATGGCATTATGGAAAAACTGGAGGCTACCCAGTTGGAAAACATCAAAAAAGCAGCCACTGTTATGGCAGATTCCATCGAAGCCGGTCGTTGGGTCCACACGTTTGGTTGCGGCCACGCAACAATTCCCGTAGAAGAAATGTATCCGCGTATCGGCAGCTTTGTAGGATTCCACCCACTTTGCGAATTGCCTCTGACATTCTTCACGCAAATTATCGGCCAGATGGGTATTCATCAGTTCCTCTTCCTGGAACGGGCAGAAGGCTATGGCCAGGAAATCATGAAGAATTATGATTTTGATTCCAAAGACTGTATGTGGATTTTCTCACATACCGGTATCAATGCCGTCAATATAGACATGGCATTGGAAGCCAAGAAGCGCGGCATGAAAGTTATCGTATACGGTTCAGCCAGCGAAACGGGCGACAAGGCCAGCCGCCACTCCAGCGGAAAGAACCTCTTCCAGTTGGCAGATATCGTAGTGGATTCCTGCGTTCCCCTGGTAGACGCCTCCGTACCTTTGAAGAACCACTTCGACAAGGTAGGTCCGTTGTCTACATTGAGTTTCGTCACCATGGTATGGATGACCATCACTACCGTTGCCGAAATCCTTGCCGACCGTGGCGTACACTTGTACATCCATCCGTCGCACAACGTTCCGGGTGACACAACCGCCCACGAACGACTGGATGCAGCCATTGCAGAATATCAAAGAAAAGTCAAGTGCTTGTAACGAAAGATATTCCAATCATCATCTCATCCAATCATCATCCATGAGTGACGGAGGCCCGTCCCTGCTTCGCCCCCAAGAAGCAGGACGGGCTTTTTCTGTTCAAAAAGAATAAAATCGGCCCACTGCTTCGATAAATCTTCCCTTTGTTGTATATTTGTTCCCCAGAAAAAATAGGGAAACAGATAAGCATAAAAGATAGATATGAAACAGATAAGCATCGCACTTCTCCTCTGCCTCTGTACGCTGGCAGGTTTCGCCCAAAATGGCAAGGCGCTCGATTTGAAAGAAATCGTATCGGGCAAGTTCACTCCGAAGAACATTTCCGGCGTTATCCCCATCCCGGGAGACGGGGAACATTATTCGCAAATGAATGCGGACAGGACACAAATCATCAAATACTCCTTCAAAACGGGAAAACCCGTGGAAGTGCTGTTTGATGCCGCTACCGCACGCGAATGCACGTTCAAGACATTCGACAGCTACAGCTTTGCTCCGGACGGCAGCAAGCTGCTCATTGCCACCGAAACAACTCCCATCTACCGCCATTCCTATACGGCTGTGCATTACATCTACAGCCTGAAGCGCAATCTGGACGGTAAAATCAACAATATTGTGGAAAAGCTTTCGGACGGCGGCCCGCAGCAGGTGCCCGTATTTTCACCGGACGGCAATCAAGTGGCTTTCGTACGCGACAACAACATCTTCCTTGTAAAACTGCTCTATGGCAACAGCGAAAGCCAGGTGACGGAAGACGGAAAACAGAACGAGGTGCTGAACGGCATCCCCGACTGGGTTTACGAAGAGGAGTTCTCCTTCAACCGTGCGCTGGAATTCAGTGCCGACAGCCAGATGCTGGCTTTCATCCGCTTTGACGAGAAAGATGTTCCCTCCTACTCTTTCCCTCTTTTTGCCGGACAAGCCCCCCACTTCACCCCTTTCGAGAAGTATCCGGGAGAGTATACTTACAAATATCCTAAAACGGGAGAAGTAAATTCCAAAGTGTCCGTACACACCTTCGATATCAAGTCGAAAGTGACCCGCAAGATAAACGTGCCGGTAGATGCAGACGGCTATATTCCCCGCATCCGCTTTACCCAAGACCCCAACAAGCTTGCCGTCATGACACTGAACCGCCATCAGAACCGGTTCGACCTATACTTTGCCGACCCTCGCAGCACGGTAGCCAAACTGGCTCTGCGTGATGAAAGCGATACCTATATCCGCGAGAATGTATTCGACAACATCGTCTTCTATCCGGAAAATTTCAGTTTTGTCAGCGAAAAGAGCGGATACAACCATCTGTACTGGTATAGCATAGGTGGCAATCTGCTGAAACAAGTGACAGCCGGACCATATGAAGTGCAGGAGTTCCTGGGTTATGACCCCGAAGAAGGAAGCTTCTACTTCAGCAGCAACGAGGAAAGCCCCATGCGCAGTGCCATCTACAAGATTGACCGGAAAGGTAAAAAGACCAGACTATCGTCACAAGCCGGAACAAACAGTGCGCAGTTCAGTGCGAACATGAAGTACTATATGAACCGTTATTCCAATCTGGACACTCCGACCGTCATTACGCTGAACGACAATACCGGCAAGACTCTTGCCACCCTGATGGACAATGCGGCATTGAAGCAGGAAATCAGCGGCTATGACATGCCACGGAAGGAATTCTTCACTTTCCAGACTTCCGACGGAACCACATTGAATGGCTGGATGATGAAACCTGCCGACTTCTCTGCCGGCAAGAAATACCCGGTACTGATGTACCAGTACAGCGGCCCCGGTTCACAGCAAGTGCTTGACAAGTTCAGTGTAAGCTGGGAAACCTACATGGCATCACAAGGCTATATCGTGGTTTGCGTAGACGGGCGTGGCACCGGAGGACGTGGTGCCGAATTCGCCAAATGCACCTATCTGAACCTGGGTATCAAGGAAGCCAAAGACCAGGTGGAAACCGCCCTCTACATGGGCAACCAGCCTTATGTGGACAAAAACCGCATCGGAATCTGGGGATGGAGTTACGGTGGATACATGACCATTATGAGTATGAGTGAAGGAACACCGGTATTCAAGGCCGGAGTAGCCGTAGCTGCCGTTACCGACTGGAACTACTACGACACCGTTTATGGCGAACGCTTTATGCGCACACCGAAAGAAAACGCCGAAGGCTATAAGGCCAGTTCCACCTTTACCCGTGCCGACAAGCTTCACGGCAACCTGCTGCTGGTACACGGCATGGCAGACGACAATGTACACTTCCAGAACTGTGCCGAATATGCCGAACAACTGGTACAACTCGGCAAACAGTTCGATATGCAGGTTTACACCAACCGCAACCACAGTATCTACGGAGGAAATACCCGGTTACACCTATACACGCGGTTGACCAACTTCTTCAACAAAGAATTGAAATAATGCCCGAAAGAGTACGTAAGCCTGAGTGGCTCAAAATAAGCATCGGTGCCAACGAGCGCTATACCGAGACCAAACGCATTGTCGAATCGCATTGCCTACATACCATCTGTAGCAGCGGCCGTTGCCCCAATATGGGGGAATGTTGGGGGAAAGGCACCGCAACCTTCATGATTGGGGGAAATATCTGCACCCGGTGCTGTAAGTTCTGCAACACGGCAAGCGGGAAGCCCTTGCCACTGGATGCCGATGAGCCTACACATGTGGCAGAGTCCATTGCCTTGATGAAACTCTCCCATGCAGTCGTCACCTCCGTAGACCGTGACGACCTGCCCGACTTAGGCGCGTCGCACTGGGTACGTACCATCCGGGAAATCAAGCGGCTCAACCCTGACACCACCGTCGAAGTGCTGATTCCCGACTTCCAGGGAAGAAAGGAACTCGTGGCACAAGTCATCGATGCACAACCGGAAATCATTTCGCACAACATGGAGACTGTCCGTCGTATCAGCCCCCTCGTACGCAGTGCCGCCAAGTATGAGACAAGCCTGGAAGTGTTGCGGCAAATTGCAGAAAGCAATACTACCACCAAGTCCGGCATTATGGTGGGATTGGGCGAGACTCCGGAAGAAGTGGAAGAACTGATGGACGACCTCCGCCGGGTGGACTGCCACATACTGACCATAGGCCAATACCTTCAACCCACACACAAGCATTATCCGGTAGCAGCATATATTACTCCTGAACAATTTGCCCTCTACAAAGAGAAAGGATTGGAAAAAGGGTTTCAGCAAGTGGAAAGCGCTCCATTGGTACGCTCCTCTTATCATGCGGAAAAACAGATCCATTTTATACAAAAAAGAAGTAAAATAGGAAACATTTAAATTTCCCAGTTGTTATGATGTAAACGACAAAATCATAATACGGATAATGAGCCATCAAAGAATTTTATCATCAAGATTCAATATGTCGCTGGGATTCACCCCCGTTATAATATCCATCATATTATGCGAGTTTATAACGCAGGACATGTCCATCTACATCGGTGCAGGTGTAGGACTCTTGTTTAGCATCTATTCGGTGAGGCATAGAGGAACGCATGTTCCGCAAATCATACTTTACTGTACTACCGGAATGTTACTGCTATTATCGGTAACAACCCTATTCCTCGTAAACTACTGTCCCCGTTTCATGCTTCCGTTCACGCTGGAAATCAGCGCCATCATCCCCCCGTTCATCATCTACCTCAATAGGAGAAGGTTTCTGGACTACCACATGTCTCAGACACAGAAATGCTGCAAGCAACTTTTTGCACAAGGGGCAGAAGCCGCCATCGTATCCGCACGCGTAATCCTTATCATAAGCCTGCTGCATTTTCTGATTATCTTCTTGGCGGTTCTGGTCAGTTACCCTTTGGGAGACACTACCCGCCACATTCTGTTTTATGTGGCGCCTCCCCTCGTCTTTATATCAGGCATTCTGTTCAATCAGTTCGGCATTTTCTATTTCAATATAGTGATGAACCACACGGTTTTCGTACCGATAGTCAACACCAAAGGAGATGTCATGGGGAAAGCCATCGCCTCAGAGGCCATCAACCGGAAAAACGACTATATCAATCCGGTCATCCGGATTGCCGTTGCCTCACACAGCATGCTGTTTCTCCTCCCCCGCCCCAAATGCAACGTTTTCGAGAAAGATAAAATCGACTTGCTGATGGAGGGTTACCTGATATATGGAGAAACATTGGAACAAGGCGCACACAGAATTTTACGACAAACGCTTCCCACCGCCCCATTAGACCATTTGCACTTCAACTTCATGTATCATTTTGAGAATGAAGCCACCAACCGCCTGGTCTATCTCTTCACGCTAGACCTGGACGATGACTCCATCCTATGCAATAAGAATTTCAAGGGGGGAAAGCTATGGACATTCCAGCAAATGGAACACAACCTGGGACGGAACTTCTTCAGCAGTTGCCTGGAATATGAATTCGAGCACCTGGAAGCTATTATTTATACAAGAGAAAAATACAAGGAATCTTAGAAAGGTCGGGAGTCTTGCCCTGCCACTCCCTCACGGTCTTGGTTTTGATATACTCCCCTTCACAAGTAATGTTCGCCGCAATGCAGAGCTTGGTCTGCGGACGGCAGTTATGAAGAATATCCTCTATCATCTTATTATTGCGATAAGGCGTTTCAATGAAAAGCTGAGTCTGATGTTCATTATAGACGCGTTGTTCCAGCATTTTCAGCTTTTTGGCACGCTCTGCCGGTTCAATGGGAAGATAACCATGGAAGGCAAAGCTCTGACCGTTGAAGCCGGAACCCATGACGGAGAGGATAATGGAAGAGGGCCCCACCAAGGGGACCACTCTCAAGTTTTTCCGTTGTGCAATAGCCACTACGTCCGCTCCCGGGTCGGCCACAGCCGGACAACCGGCTTCGGAGATTACGCCCATCGGATGCCCCTCCACCAGCGGCTTCAGATAGCCGGAGATGTCTTCGGGCGACGTATGCTTGTTCAACGTATAGAATGTCAGCGCATCAATATCTATTCCCTTGTCCACCTTCTTCAGAAACCGGCGTGCCGAACGCACATCCTCCACGATGAAATGGCGGATTCCCAGTATTATCTCCTTATTATAAGGCGGCAACACCGTTTCAATGGGCGTATCGCCCAAGGTGACCGGCAAAAGATAAAGTGCGAGTTCCATTAGCCGTAGATGATATTTCCGTTTTCGTCCTTATACTCATCCAGTCCCTTCTCGTAAGTAGCCATGGCGCGAAGGCTCATACCTACGCTGGAGAAACCTCCATCGTGGAACAAGTTCTGCATAGTGACCTTGCGGGTGAGGTCGGAAAACATCACGATACAGTAGTCTGCACACTCGTCGGCAGAAGCATTGCCCAGAGGAGACATGCGGTTGGCGAAGTCGAACAGCTTGTCCATACCCTTCACACCGGAACCGGCAGTGGTCATCGTAGGAGACTGGGAAATGGTGTTGACACGTACATGGTGTTCGCGTCCGTAGATGTAACCGAAACTGCGGGCAATGGATTCCAGCAGTGCCTTGGCATCTGCCATATCGTTGTAACCGTAGAACGTACGTTGCGCAGCCACATAACTCAAAGCCAGAATTGAACCGTAGTCGGCAATGGCGTTGAGTTTCTTGGCAGCTTGTATCATCTTGTGGAAAGAGACAGCGGAGATGTCCAGCGTCTTTTCCAACATATCGTAATCCAAATCATCATATGTACGTTTCTTACGCACATTGGGAGACATACCAATGGAGTGCAGCACGAAGTCGACCGGGCCACCCAATACTTCCATAGAGCGTTTGAATACATTTTCCAAATCTTCTACACTTGTAGCATCTGCAGGAATCACCTCGCAGTTCAGTTTCTCCGAAAGAGCGGACACTTCGCCCATACGGACGGCAACCGGCGTATTCGACAAAGTGATGGCTGCACCTTCTTCTACTGCTTTTTCTGCTACTTTCCAGGCAATGGACTGCTCATTCAGAGCACCGAAAATAATGCCTCTTTTTCCTTTCAACAAATTGTAACTCATACCTATTTTTAGTAAAATTCGGCTGCAAAGATAGGAAGTTTTTGCATAAAAAGCCCGAAAGTGTGCAAAGAAAAGGGAAGAACGGCAAAAAATACACCGATCACCCACTGCAAAACTACTGCAACGCTTGTGCAGTGCCACTGCAATACAGTTGCAGTATCACTGCAAACATATTTGCAGTAACGCTGCACTCCATCTGCAGTACTACTGCAAAACGCATGCAGCAGGAATGCAGTAATAATGCACTGATTATCAGCCCAGGGCTTCCTATTCTGCAAATACCTGATGAAACCCGAGACAGCATTTGAACATGAGCGCAAAAAGCCCTATATTTGCAGCAAACTAAAAAATAGAGAAAGCAATGAAGAAGTTGATTATATTTGACCTGGACGGAACTTTACTGAATACAATAGCCGATTTGGCACAAAGTACAAACCATGCCCTGCAAGCGCTCGGCTATCCCACTCACCCGGAATCGGACTATAACTTCATGGTTGGCAACGGAATCAACAAACTGTTCGAGCGCGCCCTCCCGGAAGGGGAAAAGAGCGAAGAAAACGTCCTGCGCGTCCGCAAGGAGTTTGTGCCTTATTATGACGTGCACAATGCTGATAAAAGCCGCCCTTACCCCGGCATCCCCGAACTACTGGAACAGTTGCAGGAGAAAGGGATGATATTGGCAGTGGCTTCCAACAAATATCAATCGGCTACCGTGAAACTGATTTCACACTATTTCCCCCACATACGTTTTACCGCCGTCTTCGGGCAACGGGAAGGGGTCAACGTGAAGCCCGACCCGACAGTGGTGCATGACATTCTGGACATCACCCGGATATCCCGTGAAGACGTGCTATATGTGGGAGACTCCGGAGTGGATATGCAGACGGCCGCCAATGCCGGAGTCACTGCCTGCGGAGTCACCTGGGGATTCCGTCCCCGCACAGAACTGGAAGAGTTTCATCCGGCACATATCGTAGACAATGCTACGGACATTGCCGTTATCGCCGCTCTTTGAGAGGACACTCCCTCCCGGCTATCCGAGAGCGCATATTTACATTATGATATTTTTTAGGCGCGGATTACGCGAAAAACGCGGAGTTTTTCTTTGTCTCTCCGTGAAATCCACGTACTTCCACGCCTAAAAAATAATCAGAAAGAAAACAGCCTCAGAACAATTTCCGCATCGTTCCTTTATCTCCCACCACAAGATAGGTATTCCCGTCAATCAGTAAAGCGCGCCCACGTTTCTTCTTTCGGTTTTCCTCGTTATCCACATTCACTCCAATCACCCGTCCATCATAGAAAGTGGAAATGTCCTTAAAGATGGTATGCCCCACAATGATATGTTCGACGTCATAACGTTTCAACATCAGTTGCAGGGAGTCTTGTGCCAATGGATGGTATTTTGCATCTGTCCGTACCAATCCACGATACCAGATAGGGCCGCTATTACCATATAGGAAAGCCGTGAGAGGCGATAGAGCCTTACGTTCCTTCTTGCTCATGAACAATGCACGGCTCATTTCCTCATTCACTGTGGGAATATTCAAGTCACGGTCATAAAACTCCTTTCCCAAACCTGCATGCACATACAGATTAGGTCCGATGGTCTGCATCGTATTACGGGTACCAAGCCATTTGCCAAGTTCTGTGTCCGGACCGAACAATGCCGGATAATCCATACCCAGTTTTCGGGCCAATGTCTTGTACTTTTCTTTGGTATAACGCAAATCATTTGCCGTCACAAGCGGTTCATGGTTACCCAACAGAAACGAAACATGACCACCTGCATCTGCCGCCTCCTTCTCCAATTTATAGAACAGCCAAAATATCTGCGGCACATCTTTGCCACGGTCAAATATATCACCGATAACCACCAGATGGTTGGTTCCAAAACTCCAATGGTAGTCTTTATCAATGACATTGTTGCCTCGCAGCAAGCTCATCACGCAATTCAACTTGCCATGGGGGTCAGACATCACAAACACTTTATCCGGTTGTCTGTATTGCCATTCCGGACGTTTGACCGGATGCAGCTTCACATCAAACGGATAACGCCCTTTGTGGTCCGTGACATGAAGGGTGAAATCCTGAGGAAGCACCGTATAAGTCGTATCTTCTATCTGCCCTTGGGCTGTAACGCTTATGACGCGCACCTTGCCGTCCGGTTCATAAATCACATAAGGTCCGTCTGCCGACAATTCCTCCTTCTTCTCCTTATCCTTCTTCTTACCGTCTAAACCAAGAGTTCCGGCACTTAGGCCGGAACTGATGAAGGTTAGAATAAATACAGTAAAGAAAGACTTTACAATAGTAGTCTGATACTTCATATTCTCGCTTTTTTGGAATTAATCACCATAAGTCGGATTCTGCTGCATATTCGGATTGGAATTCATCTCCGCCTTAGGAATGGGCAATACTACACGATAATAGTTCCAATCAAAAGATACGCTCTCATCCACCATCTTCAGATGTGAAGTCTCGGCTATTTCCGGGAATTCCTTGGTCGACTCCTTGCGCACGATAGTCTGATGATTACGAAGGGCGTCGAAGAAACGGTGTCCTTCACCGAACAACTCTTTACGGCGTTCCAACAGAACATCATCCAACGTCACCGTCTTACCCTGCACGGTCTTTTCCGGATTGGCACGGCTGACAATAGCATCTAGATACTTTACAGCCTTGTCATTGTTATTGAGCTTTACAGCCGCTTCGGCAGCAATCAGATAAAGTTCGGACAGACGAAGTACTGGAATATTGGAATCTTCCACAGCCTTGCCGCTCTGCGGCTGATACTTGGCTATGTAAGCTCTCTTTGTCTTAGGAACAACCGTATATGCCTGATTTCTGACATCATCCGGATCTTCCTGCATCAGTTCATAGAAAGAACTGGTCAGGCAATAATCATCATAACCCGCCTGCCAGCAAAGGTAAGCCACACTTTCTTTGCCAACGCCGTCCACTGTCAGATTCACCAACTCAAACAAGACTTCTCCCGGATCGGAAGAGGCAAAATCAGTTCCCCATATCGTGCCATACTCATCATTGGTCCACAAACGGTACTTATTCTTTTCCGCTCCCGCAATGGCAGCTTCAGCCGTAATCAAGGCATTCTGATTATCTTCCATATACAAATAGGCTCTACTCAGCAACAGCATTGCCGCCCACTTATTAATCTTACCCTTGTTGAATTCTTCATCCAGCAGGTCAGCACCTTCCTTCAAATCCTTGATGATTGCCTCATAACACTGGGCAACGGTATTGCGCGACGGCTTGTTTTCCGTATTGGATACTTCGGTCACAATAGGCACTCCCAAAGAAGCTCCTCCATCCTTGGCATACGGATAGCCGAAGAAACGGGTCAGGTCGAACAAGGCAAATCCACGGAGAGCCAAGGTCTGGCCTTTCAGGTCGTTGAAGTATTCCGTATCATCCTCACTGACATCCAATCCGTCTATTTGAGACAAAATGATATTACAATTCTGGATAATCTTATAGGCATAAGACCAGTGGGAAGACGGACCGGAATCCTTTGTATAGTCCAGCATATAGTAGCTGGTGGTACGCTTTCCGGTCTTTATGGACTGCGTATCGTCACCCGTCACGTCTCCGTAATAAATCATACGGCCCGAGTAATAGTTGGTACTGCGCATCACGTCGTAGATACCGTTCAAGCTATATTCCACATCATCCAGATTCTGTATGGCGGTTTCAGTCGGAATCTTTGTACTGGATTCAACATCAAGCCAGTCATTGCCACAGGAGGCGGTCAGGCTGACCAACATCCCCATCATCATATATTTTAATGCTTTCATTGTGTTTCTTTATTATGAGGTTAGAAATTCAAATTAAGACCGAAAGTTACTGTTTTCAAAGGAGGTGTTCCCCAGCCGGCTGTACCTGCACTGACTGATTCCGGATCATAGAAATCGTAAGCGGCCCAAGTCCACAAGTTGTTGGCAGATGCGTAAAGGCGCAGGCTGTTTACGCCGATTTTCCGGGTCCATGTTTTAGGAACGGTCACACCGAAAGTCAACGTTTTCAGACGGATAAAGTCCGTGCTGTGCAAGCGGCGGGTAGTGGTAACGCCATTCATGGCTACCGCCGGCTTCTCTATAAACACTTCATATTTACTGATATCTCCCGGTTGCTTCCAATTGTCACGATAATAGGCCGGAATATTAAGAGTAAAGTCCTTGCCGCCATGTTCTGTTTTCTGTGCCCAGTTATCATATCCATAAGCACCGAACTGATAAGAGAACATGAAGCTCAAATCGAACCACTTGTAACGCAAAGTATTAGAGAGACCACCGGTCACATTGGGCTCGGCATGTTTCTTCAGAGGAATGGCTTTGGCATCCTTGTTATTCTCTGTGATTTCCTTGATATAGTTTCCATTCTCGTCCACGTCGTTGGTATAGAACTGAGGTGCACCGGTCTCGGGGTTGATTCCGGCAAATTCTATCATGTAGAATGTACGGTAGGACTTGCCAATCATGTGAATCTGCGAGCCGCTGATAATCTGGGTCTGTTCGCCGTCCAGTTTCACAATCTTATTCTTGTTGTGCGAAAGGGTGAAAGAGGTAGACCAGTCAAAGTCTTTGGACACAATGTTCTTGGAATTGATTTCCAATTCCACACCCTGGTTCTTCACCTCACCGATATTCATCAGATAGGAACTGAAACCGGTAGTCATAGATACGGGACAGTCCATCAAAAGGTTCTTAGTAGTACGGGTATAGTACTCCAAAGTGAAGTTCAAACGGTTGAAGAAGCCGAAGTCCAGACCGATATTCAAGTTGTAATTCGTTTCCCATTCCAAATCCCTATTTTCAATCTGCGACTGAATCAATGCAGGATTCTCCATATAGCCGCCACTAAGGCTCGTCAAGCCCATATAGCCGTATAAGTCGGAGGGCAACGTACCATTCACACCGTAGGATGCACGGAGTTTCAAATCGGTCAGCCATTTGGACGTGGGTTTCATGAAATCCTCTTCGATAATACGCCATGCTCCTGAAACAGACCAGAAACTTCCCCAGCGATTATCTCTGTGCAAACGTGAACTGCCATCCATACGATAGCTCCCACCCAGATAATACTTGTTCTTGTAGTCATAGTTGAGACGGGTGATGTAAGAAACCATTCTTGACCTCTTGGAAGAACCATCTATGCTCTCTAAAGTCTGCCCGTTGGCAATGTCATTCTTTATCGGAGTCAGGAAGTTAGTAGCATATCCCGACAAGAAATCATTGTACTTGGAATCGATTTCATATCCGACAAGGGCATCCAAATTGTGGTCCTTTTGGATAGTAGTCTTGTAAGTCAACTGGTTTGACCACACCAACTTGTTATATTCACTATATGCCTTTTCGGCTCCACCATTATTCTTCTCACCGTCGGAGGTACGGGAGTCTTTCCATTCTTTACCCTTACTGATGTTATAGTCATAGCTCAAAATAGACTTTAACTTCAAGTCCTTGATAAATTCATATTCGGCATTAATCGTATTGAACATACGGGTAACATACTCACGCTGGTAATTGTACTCCTGGGCAAGAACGGGATTTCTTCTTGACAACGAAATCAAGTCCTGGTTATAGCTTCCATCTTCATTGTAAACCGGATCTGAAGGCGTCAATTTGCTTACGCTGGAGTAGAAAGGAGCAGTATAACCGGTTCCTTCACTATATACATCCTGATTCAGATTGGTAAACATGATGTTGGCACCGAATTTCAATTTATCCGTAGCCTGAAAATCAACATTCAAACGTCCGGTAATTCTTTCCAGCCCCGATGTTTTTACAATACCTTCTTGGTTGAGATAGGACAATGAAGAATAGTATTTGAATTTGTCAGTTCCTCCGGATATGGAAGCCTCATAACTGGAATGGCTTCCTTTCTTGAACAGATAATCTCCCCAATCCGTATAGCCGCACCAGGGAACCGGAGCATATTTGTCGATATTCTTATCAGCATAAGCTATGGCATCCGCATCCGATTTGCCGCTGCGCTGTTGTCCAAGCACCATACCATTGTATATGTATTCGCGACGTTCTGCTCCGCTCAAAGTAGGACGATAATCCATAGCAAAGTCACTGAATCCCCAATCGGCTTTCAAACTGATAGAAGCCTTACCGGTTTTACCTTTCTTCGTCGTAATCAGAACCACACCATTCGCAGCGCGCGAACCGTAGAGTGATGCAGCAGCGGCATCCTTGATAATCGTAATATTCTCAATATCCGAAGTGTTGACGGTTGACATGGCATCCAGACCACCATCCGAACTGATGGAGTTTATCGAACCGGAAGTAACGGGCACTCCATCAATAACATACAGCGGAGAGTTGGAGGCATTGAAAGAGCCCATACCACGAATACTCAAAGAAGCTGAAGAACCCGGCTGGCCGGAAGCAGAAGTAAACTGTACACCCGTAGCATTTCCCTGCAACAAATCCTGGAAAGAAACGGAAGGCACATCGGCAATCTTTTCATTCTTCACACTGGCAGCCGAACCCGCATAAGCAGATTTCTTGAATGTACCGTAACCAGTTACAACCACCTCTTCCATCATATTTGCATCCGGCACCAATACAATCTTCAATATCTTACCCGAAGTAGCTTTCACTTCCTGACGAACATAGCCGACATAAGAGACAAGCAAGGTAGCCGATGCATGCTCCACCTTGATAGAGAAACCTCCATTCAAATCGGTAATCTGACCGTTTGTAGTACCTTTGACCAAAACATTGGCTCCAATGACGGGCTCACCGGTCTCATCCACCACTGTTCCGGAAATAACATTAGCTTGTTCTACTGCCTTCACAGCATTCACTTCATTGGCTGGACGGATAGCAATGGCCCCGTCTTTTACGACATAAGCCAATCCGCTATTCTTAAGACATTCATCCAGCACTGCTGCGATTTTTCCATTCGTGACCCTCAAATTACGTACCTTGACATTCTTTACGTCATTTGTACTATAAATGAAAGTAAAATCCGTCTGGCGTTGAATTTCCCATAACACGTCACTTAAAGTGGCGTCCTGCACATTTACAGTAACTGTTGTCTGGGCAAACGCCGTATTGGCAGCCTGCACAAAGCCAATCATAATAAAACTGAAAAACAGGAATGTAATCCACATACGTTTACTACCTTCCCAAAACCTGGTGTAGCTCTGTTCCTTAGTCATAATTAAATTATTAAATGGTTATTTATAGAATATAATAGTTTTACCGTTGATTTTGACATGTATGTTTTCCGTCGCTTCCAGTAGCTCAAGGAAAGGAGCTATTTCCTCATAACGGTTCACATAGCAACCGAAACGCAGGTTCTTTAACGCTTCGTCTGAATAGTCCACTTCAATATTATACCACCTTGAAAGGATTCTCATAATATCTTCCAGCCGTTGATCTTTAAAATTGATTTTTCCCTTCACCCATGATGTATAGAAGGCAGTATCTACTGTACGCACTTGTATATTCCCGCTCCCGGGAATTAATGATGCCTGCTGTGAAGGTTTTAAGACAAGACTCTGTCCCTCCCCGGTGTCCACCTTAACAGAACCACTGACAAGAGTCGCCTGATATTCTTCACCCGGATAGGCCGAAATATTGAAAGTTGTTCCCAACACCTCAATCTGCATACCTTGAGTCGATACAGTGAAGGGATGACCGGTCTTATTTACTTCAAAATAAGCTTCTCCCGCCAATTCCACTTCCCGCTTCCCAGCTTCGAAAGTAAGCGGAAAACGTAGACTGCTCATTGAATTCAGATGTACTTTTGTACCATCATTCAGAACAAGTGTATACTCACCGCCTTGAGGCACTTCAACTTTATTATATACCAAAGCTGACTGCACAACCTGCCCGTCTGCAGCGCTGTAGTTCAAGGTCGTTGAATCTATCTGTATTTGTTTACCAGCCAACTGCAACTGCCGCCCATCGGCATTCTCATCCAGATAAACCGTTTCCCCATTATCCAATGTAAGAATAGCTTTGGCTCCACCCGGCAGTATTTGCTGGGCAGCCAATAATTGATTGCCATCCATGACATGGGGTACAGAAATATCCTGAAGTGCAAAAACCAATATCAGCACTGGTGCAATAAAAAGAGCAACGTACCGTAACAGTTTCAAATGTCTCCTTCTGAGCTCCATCCTCTTGATACGTGTTTCGACACCTTTCCATCCAGCCTGCGAATCAAACTCCATTTTACGAATTTCGTGCTGTGCATAATGTTCATCACTACAAATCTTTTGGAAAAGCTGCTCATGGCTTTTGCTCTCTTTGCGCCATTTATCCAAAAAACGGCTTTCTTCCGGTGTTACTTCACCGGATAGGTGCCTGGAAATAAGATGAGCTATATGAAAGTACTCTTTTATCATAATTTGGCATGTTTTAGTCTATCTTTAATGATAATACAAGCCAAAATGAAAACATGGTGAATCGATAAAGACTTTTTTTTGAAAAAATAGAAAAAAATGTGCTTTTAGATAAATAACAGAAGGCAATAATAATAATCGGTAAGGAATGCACGAAGCTTTTTATAAGCCACTTTTTTAAGAGTATGTACCGTTTCGGGAGAGACATTGAGACGCTCTGCTATTTCTGCATTCTTTTTGCCTTCCAAAGCCAACTGCATGATGGCTCTCATTTGGGTAGGAAGTTTCTCTATAGCTTCTGACAGAATCCGGAAAGTCTCTTCTTCCACAATCGCATCACGAAAAAAAGCATCTGCTTTTTTGGCTATAATCTTTTGCTCGTATTCATGAGCTACCTTCGAATGCTCAAGTTCGTTCAAGGCATGGTTACGTACGGCCGTATAAAGAAAAGCTTTCACCTGATGAAGATAAAAGAAATCGTCTCTTATCTGCCACAACTTGGCAAATACGTCTTGTACTATATCTGCTGACATATCCGCATCCTCCATGTATTGGAACGCGAAAGAACAAAGCGCCGCATAATATTCCTTAAAAATATTATGAAACTCTTGCTCATCCAGCTTAATGCTTACAACAGAGTGGGATTTATCCTTTTTTATCAGATTTAGCGCCATATTTATGCTTTTCGGGCGCTAATATAGTTAAATTTTCAGAATATAACCAATATAACTATCAATCCTCTAAATCTTTTCCCCATAAATCAATATCGGATGGAGCTTTCCATAAGCTCCATCCGACCAATAGTCCTATTGCCAATAAAAAAATCAAATATATCATTATAGTCCGGTTTGTTTCAATGTCTTATAATAACACAGTAAACTGGATTAAAGTTCACTCCACCCAAAATTGTTGTTTTTCCTATGTATACTTTTCAATGCAGAGAGTGTATTATTTGGTTTTCGTGTACGAAAACGAGCAATTTTGTGCACGATAACGACCAATTTCGTCCAAAATTGTCCCATTTACTAAATAATTATGCTTTTCGAGTTTGATTAATTGAGAAAAGGTCTTATTTTTGACCCGGTTTTTAATTCATACTATTGCAAAAACAAACTCAATTACCTAATTAAATCACAAGAGAATGGAACAAGTTTTCGGCTATATCATCGGCTTAGGAGCAGCAGTGATGATGCCTATAATCTTTACAATTTTGGGAGTATGCATCGGCATCAAATTCAGTAAGGCGCTAAAGAGTGGTCTGCTGGTAGGTGTCGGTTTCGTAGGTCTGTCAGTTGTCACTGCGCTGTTGACCAGCAGCCTCGGTCCTGCTCTGAGCCAAGTCGTTGAAATTTACGGTCTTCAGTTGAAAGTATTCGATATGGGATGGCCTGCAGCTGCGGCTGTAGCCTATAACACATCGGTGGGTGCATTCATCATTCCGGTATGTTTGGGAGTAAATCTTCTGATGTTATTAACGAAAACGACCCGTACGGTCAATATCGACCTTTGGAACTACTGGCATTTCGCATTTATCGGCGCAGTCGTTTATTTTGCCAGCGACAATATCTGGTGGGGTTTCTTCGCCGCTATTATCTGCTACATCATTACCCTGATTATGGCCGACTATACCGCCGACAAATTCCAGGGATTCTACGACAAGATGGAGGGTATCTCCATTCCCCAGCCTTTCTGCGCAGGTTTCGTTCCATTTGCCGTAGTCATCAATAAAGCATTGGACAAAATCCCCGGTTTTGACAAATTGAACATTGATGCGGAAGGCATGAAGAAGAAATTCGGTTTGCTGGGTGAGCCTCTGTTCCTGGGTATTCTGGTCGGTTGCGGTATCGGTGCTTTGTCTTGCAAGAACGGTCAGGAACTGGTAGACAAGATACCTTATATATTAGGTTTGGGTATCAAGATGGGCGCCGTAATGGAGCTGATTCCGCGTATCACCGCTTTGTTCATCGAAGGCTTGAAGCCTATTTCTGATGCTACCCGCGAGCTGATTGCCAAGAAGTTCAAAGGTGCTGTCGGCCTGAACATCGGTATGAGCCCCGCATTGGTTATCGGCCATCCTGCAACGCTGGTGGTTTCCCTGCTGCTGATTCCCGTAACCATACTGCTGGCTGTCATCCTGCCGGGTAACCAGTTCCTGCCTCTGGCATCGCTGGCCGGAATGTTCTACCTCTTCCCACTGGTACTGCCCATCACGAAAGGAAATGTAGTAAAGACGTTCATCATCGGACTCGTTGTACTGACCATCGGTCTTTATTTCGTAACAGACCTCGCCCCCTATTTCACACAAGCAGCCCACGATGTATACGAGAAGACACAAGATGCTGCCGTGAATATCCCCGCCGGCTTTGAAGGCGGCGCACTGGATTTTGCATCCAGCCCCTTTGCTTGGGTCATTTTCCACCTGACCTACTCGTTGAAATGGATAGGCTCCGGTATCCTTGTATTATGCACATTGTTCCTGATGATTATGAACCGTCGTGCTATCATCAAATACCAGAAATCAATCAAAAATTAAAAGTTAAAAATTAAATAGTAACGGATTATGAAAAAGTTAGTACTTGCATTTATGATGGGAGCAGCTGCCATGGCAGCCAATGCCCAAGTGAATTACAAAGTGCAGACCGCCTGCCATCCGCAGGACGTGAAGCATTATGACACGGAACTTCTGCGCAGCAGATTCATGATGGACAAAGTGATGGCTCCGGATGAAATCAACGTAACCTACACCCTCTACGACCGATTGATTTACGGTGGCGCCATGCCGGTGAACAAGACATTGAAGTTGGAAGTGTTCCGTGAACTGGGTCCGGAAATCACTTACTTCCTCGAACGCCGCGAACTGGGTGTCATCAATACCGGCGGTGACGGAGTGGTTACTGTAGACGGTAAGGAATACCCCATGAAGTATAAGGAAGCCCTTTACGTAGGCTGCGGAAATAAGGAAGTAACCTTCAAGAGCAACGACGCTACCAATCCCGCCAAGTTCTACATCAACTCGGCCCCGGCCTACAAACCCTATGTTACTCAGCTGATTACCACCGATGCCAAGCTTCAGAAAGCCAACCCCAAGAAATATGCACTGGGCATCTCCGACCATTATGGAAAAATGGAAGACAGCAACGACCGTATCGTAAACCAGCTGATTGTGAAAGATGTACTGGAAAGAGTGAAAGACGGCGGTACCAACCAGTTGCAGATGGGACTCACGGAACTGGCTCCCGGCTCTGTATGGAATACCATGCCTGCCCACACGCACACACGCCGCATGGAAGCTTACTACTACTTCAACCTGAAACCCGGCAACGCTATCTGTCACCTGATGGGCGAACCGCAGGAAGAACGTTTGATATGGCTGCACAACGAACAAGCCATCACTTCTCCCGAATGGTCCATCCACGCTGCTGCCGGAACCAGCAACTATACTTTCATCTGGGGTATGGGCGGTGAAAACCTGAAATACAGCGACAAAGACGAAATCAAATACATCGATATGAAATAAAGTTGCCCTGCAACGTCCGATAGGCATGGACTTAAATAATCCATGCCTATTTTTGTCATTTTCTACATCCTTTTTACTCAATATTACACCTCGAACAACACACAAACCCCTACATTTGCATCAAAATATAAATCTATTATCATGAGTACATTTCAAAACACCGCAGGGCGGATGACCAATTACCGTTGGATTATCTGCGCCATGCTATTCTTCGCGACAACCGTCAATTACCTCGACCGCCAGGTTCTCATTGACCTGGAAAGATTTCATCTCCCCCGAATTCCACTGGACCGATACACACTACGGCTACATCACAGCTATCTTTTCCATCGTCTATGCCTTAGGCAATCTGTTTGCCGGACGTTTCATCGACTGGATGGGAACGAAAAAAGGGTATTTATGGGCCATTGCCGTATGGTCTATCGGTGCTTGTATGCACGCCCTCTGCGGACTTGCCACAGAAATGACCCTCGGCATTGAAAATGCCGCCAACATGATTAGCGCTACCGGTGCATTGGCCTCTACCATAGCCATCACCAGCGTTTACTACTTCATTGCCGCCCGTATCATACTGGGCATCGGTGAAGCAGGAAACTTTCCTGCCGCCATCAAGGTGACTGCCGAATATTTTCCAAAGAAAGACCGTGCCTTCTCCACTTCCATATTCAATGCCGGCTCTACCATCGGAGCACTGATAGCCCCATTGTGTATCCCTACCCTGGCCCGCTACTTCCAACGCATGGGCGTGGGCAACGGCTGGGAAATGGCTTTTATCGTTATCGGCGGATTGGGTTTCATCTGGATGGGACTGTGGATATTCATGTACAAGAAACCTGATGAAAATCCACACGTAAACGCAGCTGAGCTGGCATATATAGAACAAGACAAAGACAATGAGAAGGATAAAAAGGCGACTACTCCGACAACCAAGGATGAAAAGAGCATTTCTTTCCTGCAATGTTTCAAATATCCGCAAACCTGGGCTGTATTTTTCGGCAAATTCATGACTGACGGTGTATGGTGGTTCTTCCTCTTCTGGGCACCCGCATACATTTCGGACGTTTACGGATTCTCCTCAGATACTCCCACGGCACAGATGCTTATCTTTGTGCTCTATGCCATCACGATGTTGTCCGTCTATGGCGGGAAATTGCCCACCATCATTATCAACAAAACCGGTAAGAACCCCTACGCCGCACGCATGCAGGCCATGTTCATCTTTGCACTGTTCCCGCTATTGGCATTGTTTGCACAGCCATTGGGCAACAAGGAAGTATTTGGCGAACAAGCCTATTGGTTCCCGATTATCATCATAGGTATTGCAGGCGCTGCCCATCAGTCCTGGTCGGCCAACATCTATTCTGTGGTAGGTGATATGTTTCCCAAGAGCACCATTGCCACCATTGTGGGAATCGGAGGTATGGCGGGCGGTATCAGCTCATTCCTTATCAACATGAGTTCCGGTTTGCTGTTCGACTATGCCGACAAGACACAAATGGTATTTCTTGGATTCCAGGGCAAGCCTGCCGGATATTTCATCATCTTCTGTGTATGTGCAGTGTCCTACCTGATAGGCTGGTGCATCATGAAGGCACTGGTTCCGAAGTACAAACCGATTATAGTGGACTAATCAGAAGTCTCTATATAGATATTCAGAATCATGCGGAGTTTGCAAACTGCATTACATGCCTTGCAAACTCCGCACAAAAAAAGCCTTTTCTCACGAAATGGCTTTTCTTCGTTCAATTACAGTCAAAAACAAAAAACTGTAAATGGAACACAATTTAAGATGAAAAAAAAAGGGAAGTCTCACGACTTCCACAATTCTTCTAACCTTAAATCTAAATCTCTATGAAAAAAACGTGATGCAAAGATAATGGTTTATCTCACACAGCGTTATTAATAAACTCTATAAAGAAGCAGAAAATATTTAAGATTTACTAAATAAGACGGTTACGAATGGCAAACTACAGACAAGAGCTCGGCATAAATAGGATTAAGTTTCAATAGTTGCGGCACTCCTGTCATAAACATCTGCCTGCGGGCACGAGTAAGGGCAACATTCAATTTCCGGTCAATCCGAGTACCGTTTTCCTCCGTCATATTTGCCAGAAACTTCAACTGATAAGCCCGGTTCACACAGAAAGAGTAGATAATAACATCCCGTTCGCTACCTTGGAAGCGTTCCACGGTGTCTACCAATATATCCTCCAAAGGAGCAATACCCAAAGCAGCAATCTCTTTCTTAATCAAGGCTATCTGACTGCGATAAGGAGTGATGACACCTAAAGTGACAGCCGGGTTGAAACCGGAAACAGCTGCATACTGCCGATAGATAGCCGCTGCCAACCGTGCCACAATCCGCGCCTCCGAATGGTTCATCTTGGCCGACTGTGCCGGCGGTTCGACTGCGGCAGGCAGAAAAGCGACACGACGAGTCAGCAAGCCGGCAAACTCACAATCACACAGCTCAGGAGCAAGAATCAGCTCTCCCTGCTGGTGCGGCAGACCAACCGGTTCCAACAGACCACCGTAAAAAGCCCGGTTAGGAAACAAAGCTACCTCGATATTCATACGACCCTGACGGCAGAGCATGTCGTAGGAGGGATGAGGGATAAAAGATGAAGAATGAGAGGTTGATGCCTGGCGATTGGCACTTTCCTTGGAGAGATTCCTATAAAGGCGTTCGAAAAGGGAATCTTTCAAATTATACAATCCGATGGCCTGCAAAGCTTCGTCACACACTTCCGACTGCTCGGACGACTGCAAGACCACTGCGGGTAGCTGCTTATGGTCACCTATCAAAATAAATTTGCCGATGGCATCCGCGCCTGCGGGATTGCGGGTACAGAGTAATCCCAGCAGTTGTGGTTCCAAAATTTGGGTAGCCTCATCCACAATCGCTACATCAAAAGTCTTCAACCGGAAAAGTTCGGTCTTGGAAGAAAGCGTGGCAACCGTACCGACAAAAACACGGCAACGGGCAATGCGCTCCTGCACCTGCCGCCGAGTGGCACAAGATTCCAACACATTCTCAATCAGATACGGGCGGAATGAGTCATCGCAAGACAACTCACTGCCTAAACGGATAAAGTCTATTTCAGGCTCAATGGAAGCCAGCGCCTTACTGATTTCATCTACAGCACGATTGGTATACGAAAGCAGTAGAATCTGTTTCCCCTCCCGGTAAAAGGCTTCTACCATGCCCCGCAGCGCGCGAGAGGTCTTGCCGGTACCCGGCGGACCGATTAAAAGGAAATAGTCGCGGGCAGCCTGCGCTTTTAGAATAATCCGCGAAAAATCATCCGGAGCGGTCGCAATACCAGTATCCAAAGAAGCATCGAACTCGGGAGGGCGCTGCCCCAACAACAAATCACGCCGTCTTTGAGTGGCAGAAAGGAAAGCGGAAAGTCCCAGATACATGCTACGAAAGGAGGTGTCCATATAGTCGTGTTCTATGGCATAAAGGCTAGCAGCAGGCAATACACCCGCATTCTGCTGAGTGGCACGAAGACGGATACAGACCTCGTTATCGGATATGCGCTCTATATTACCTTTAAACACCATCTTGTTGGTAACGTTGTCGGTATCCGTATTCCGTTCGTAAAGAACCACCGCATCACCCTGACGGAAATTGGGCAGAACCCGCTCCTGCCGGGAAGCAACCATTTGCTTCGTTCTGAGTGACAAATACGGTTTATGCGCATCTGCCGCATGATTCTCGCAAATAGCCAAATCGTACAGAATTTCACCTGCCTCACATTTCTCAGCCAGTGTGGAAAGCCAGAGGGCGGCAGCACCGGTACGTCCTTCATAATCCACATCTCCAGATTTGGAGGTATAGAGTTCCTTGGTTATAAAGTTATAGAGCGTATAAAAATAGCTTTGTTCCAACGACGAAAGCGAACGGATGCGTTGCGCTACGGCATCGATGGAGGGGCAAAGGAAGCGTTTCCACAAGGTATTGTCCAAACCGCGCTCATTCAAGGTATCCGGATGGATGTCTTTCAGGCGCTCTGCCGTATACTGTGGGCTATTCCGTAACTGGATGCCATATTCATTGGCTACAATCCGGTTACGCACATCCATCACACGGCGCACCATTGCCCACGAAGGACGCGCCGGATAAAGCAACGGATAACGGGTATAGAGCAGATAAGCCTTTACACGTCGATGGTCCATTCCCATAGAATACTCCAACACAGCCTGATAGAGCAACATCTGCACCTTATTGTTTTCTTTAGGCTCCACCTTACCACGGATGGAATACTCGTCCGCCTTACCGGACTTCATTTCAATGAACGAGGTCATATCCCGCTGCATGTAGTCCAGACGCCCTTGCAAACCCAATGCTTCACAGATGTAAGAGGGTTCCAGCACGGCATCAGTCCTATCGAGCTCATAGCCGGATGCACGAAATGTTTCTGTCACCGTCCGGTGGATATTATCGAAATGGCGCTTGCAATCGGAAAAGAATTCAGCTTCCTTCTCCCGGTCGCGCAGGTCGGCACATGCTGCCAGCTCGATGGGATAAGAACGGAAGGCCTTCTTCATGCATGCCAAATAATCGGGTGCCTCCTTGGCATGAATCCATTCGTCCAGAAAGAGGTTGGCAATATTACCCAACAGTAACGGACGGGTATTGTCTGGCGACTGGAGCCGTGCCAGGATATAATTGGCAGGATGATGCCCGTAATCCTTGAAGCATTCGGCAAGCGAACTGATGTCTATCAAGTAATCGGGCTCAAGTATAATAAAGGAAGGGGTGAGTATGCCGACTTCGTCCACCGTAACATCCAGCAGATTGACCTGGGCATGCCGCCACAGAATCCGGCAGATTTCTGCAAACTCTTCATTAATCTGAGGTACATTATAACGGACACGCAACGGCTCATCGGCTACAGTGTCTACGGGCAGTACATATAAATAAGTATCATCGGCATACTGAAAACAGACGCGCATGCGCTTTATCCGTTCTTTGGCGGGCGGTGCCACTATATAGGTGGCATCCGCACGGGGTAGCAGGCGATAAAGTTCGGCAGGTATCTCCTCCCCCGTCAAGCGCTTGACAAAGAATGCCAGTGTCTTGGCATCACGCAACAACTGTTCACGTTGCGGTTCCGCCTGGCGGTTCAGAATAGCATTGGAGGTCAGCCGGAAGGTATGCAGACGGTTCTGTTCCACGGTGGAAAGTCCGGCCTTCGAAGCCACGAAACTGATACGTGCAGAAAGGTCCGTCATCTGCAAGCTGCCGTCGGGCATCTGTGTACGGCACAAACGCTCCAGCAACTCGCGCAATTGCCGATAGGCCACGTCCAAGGAGATTTCCTCAACGTGGCAGGCTTCCAGCAATATACTAAAATATTCCTTTACTTCACAATCCATCATTCCTCTGTCTCCACTTCTTCCGCTTCATCATCAGTCTTTTTATCCTTTATCATCAGGATACTCAACTCATAGAGCAGATAAAGCGGCACCGCCACTACTGTCAAGGTAAACGGGTCACCGGTCGGAGTAATGATGGCCGAGGCAATAACAATGATGACAACAGCATGACGGCGGTATTTCCGCAAAAAGGTCTTGTGCACCAGTCCCAGCAGGGAAAGCAGCCATGTCACCAGCGGCAGTTCGAATGCCAGTCCCATGCAAAGCACCAACATCATGAAATTGTCGATGTACGAGTTCAGGGAAATTTGATTCTCGATGGCTGCGCTCAATTGATAAGTGGAAAGGAAACGCAATGTCAGCGGATAGACCATAAAATACCCCAGCAACACACCGATGAAGAACATCACCGTACCTATACCCAGCGCTTTCCTCACCCCTTTACGCTCGTTTGGATAGAGTGCAGGGCTTACAAAGCGCCAGATTTCATAGAAAGTATAAGGAGCAGCCGTTACCACCGACATCCAGAAAGCGGTAGACATGTGGACAAAGAACGGTGCGGCAAGATTGATATTGACGAGCTTCACATGAAACTCCTGGGTAAAGAATTCATCCTGCAAATCCAGTCTCTGCCCTATCCAGCGCAGCAAGTCATAGAAAATGAAGTCGTTATGGCAAGGAGCCAATATCACATTGTCAAACAGATAAGGCATGGCAATAAAATAACCGATAGCCAATACAAACCACACACCGAGTACACGAAACAACACCCGGCGCAACTCGTCCAAGTGGTCCCAAAAGGTTAGTTCTTTTTCTGACATAAAGGGATTTACTATTTGACAATTTACTATTTACTATTTGGGCTGCGCTGCGGGGATTTACTATTTGACAATTTACTATTTACTATTTGGGCTGCGCTGTGGAAAAGGCAACAAGCCTACCCATACTCCTGAACTTCTCAGAGTATCAAATAGTAAATAGTAAATTGTCAAATAATAAATACCCTTGTTCCTTTATTTCTTTTCAGCCGGTTTATCCAAATCTTCCTGAGCCTTGTTTATCTCTTCTTTGGCTTCATTCACACCATCCTTGAAGCTCTTCACTCCTTTGCCCAAACCACGCATCAATTCGGGAATTTTCTTACCACCAAACAACAGCAAGATGACCAATGCAATAATTATCCATTCGGAACCGCTGGGCAGAAAGCCTAATAAAAGTAAGTTTGTCATAGTTATATCTGATTAATTATAGTGCAAAGATAGGAAAATTAAGGATTAGGGATTAAGGATTAAGGATTAATTTTATCGCAATCCCTAATCCCTAATCCCTGCCCCCTATCTTCAGTCTTGATAATAAATACGTTTTACCCGTGTAGAAACGCTTGTCAACACCTCATAAGGAATAGTTTCGAGTACATCGGAAAGAACGGTTATAGGCAGATGGTCACCAAAAATTTCCACACTGTCACCCTCCTTGCAATCGATGTCCGTCACGTCAATCATACAGACATCCATGCAGATATTCCCTACATAGGCTGCCCGTTGGCCGTTTACAAGACAATAGGCATGTCCATTTCCAAGATGGCGGTTCAGGCCGTCGGCGTAACCGATGGGAAGAGCCGCTATACGCGACGGACGGGTGAGATGCCCTTTCCGGCTATACCCCACCGTATCCTCTTCGGGAACATCACGTATCTGGAGGATGGTAGTCTTCAACGTGCTCACATTATTCATAATGGAATTGTCTATGGGATTGACACCATAGAGGCCGATACCCAGGCGCACCATATCGAATTGCGCCCCGGGGAAACGCTCGATACCTGCGGAATTGCAGATATGGCGAAGTATCTTATGCGGAAAAGCCTCCTGCAATTCCATGGACGCTTTCTCGAACATTTCTATCTGCCGGCGTGTAAAACTGTCGAATTGTTGCGAATCGCTCCCTACCAAATGCGAGAAGACGGAACGGGCAATCACAGCATTCTGTCCCTTCAGCCGTTCTATCAGCCGGGGCATATCCTCCGGAGCAAACCCCAGGCGGTGCATACCGGTATCCAGCTTTATGTGGATGGGGAAGTTTGTGATACCTTCCTTTTCCGCTTCTTTAATCAAAGCGTCCAGCAGATGGAAGCTATATACTTCGGGCTCCAGCTTGTAATCGAACATGGTCTTGAAAGCAGTCATCTCAGGATTCATGATAATGATGTTCGCAGTGATGCCCGCTTTGCGGAGTTCGGAGCCTTCGTCGGCAACCGCCACGGCAAGATAATCGACATGATGTTCCTGCAAAGTCTTGGCTATCTCATAAGAACCTGCACCGTAAGCGGAGGCTTTCACCATGCAGACCATCTTTGTTTCCGGCTTCAGCTTGCCACGATAATAGTTCAGATTGGCAATCATCGCTCCAAGATTAACCTCCAGAATGGTTTCGTGCACCTTCTTCTCCAATACTTCCGTCAAGGAGTCAAAACCGAACTTACGTGCACCCTTAATCAGAATTATTTCGTTTTCAAGGCGAAGTTCCCCACGCTGAATGGCACGTATCAAGGCCGCTGTATCCGGATAAAAGGTCTTCTCTATATTAAAGCGTGCAGCGCAGGAAGATATTTCATTTCCTACACCTATGATGCGTTCAATGCCACGGCTGTTTACCAGCTGTGCCACTTGTCGGTAAAGTGTCGGCGTGTTCTGACCGGTCTCCAATATATCCGAAAGAACCAAAGTCCGCCTCAATCCCTTACTTTGCGAACGGCGGTAAAGAAAATCGAGTGCAATATCCAATGAGCCAAGGTCAGAATTATAACTGTCGTTAATCAACAGACAGTTGTTTTTTCCCTCCTTGACTTCCAGCCGCATGGCGATGGGTTCCAGCCTTGCCATACGTTCTGTAATCTGTTCGGCAGGAAGCATCAGATAGAGGCATGCGGCCAGGCAGTTCAGCGAATTCTCGATGGAAGCATCATCTATGAACGGTAGAGTAAACGTATTGTCCATATCCAGATAGCGATAGGAAATGACAGTACAGTCATCCCGTTTCTCCACTTTACTTATATATAGAGGACGTTCCATATCTTTCCGGCTCCACGCAATCTCACGTGCAGACAGCATGGACTTCGCCACACAGTTGCTGACGAACTCATCGTCACCATTATAAATCACTACATCACAATTCTTGAAAAGCGTCAGCTTCTCCATGCATTTCTCCTGCAACGAGAAGAAATTTTCCTGGTGAGCCCCTCCTATATTGGTCAGGATGCCTATGGTAGGCTTGATGATGTTCTGCAAAGCGCGCATTTCCCCCGGCTCGGAAATACCGGCTTCAAAAATAGCAAGTTCGGACTGTTCGTTCATCTGCCACACAGACAAAGGCACTCCAATCTGGGAGTTATAACTGCGGGGAGAACGGATAATGGCACGTTCCGGACTGAGCAACTGGTGCAGCCATTCTTTCACAACGGTCTTGCCGTTGCTTCCCGTAATACCGATGACCGGTATCTGGAACTGGTTCCGATGCTGTTCCGCCAGTTTTTGCAGGGCTTTCAGCGGGTTGGGAACAATGAGATAATTGACAATTGACTGCGCATCATCACGCTGCATAGCATTGTCAATTGTCAATTGTCCATTGTCCATTAATCTAAAGCTTTCTTCGCTAAGCACAAAATTACGTACTCCACGGGCATATAAATCTGTAATATAGCGCGCACCGTCATTCCTCTTGGTGGTCAAGGCAAAGAATAATGTTTCCTCAGGAAAATTCAGGGAACGGCTGTCAGTGAGCAGCCAGTCTATGGTAGCCGGCGCGTTTCCCATACGCCGTGCGCCAATACTTTCGGTTATGCTTTCAATCGAATACGACATATTTCTCTCTCTTTTTGGAAATCTAAGTACGGGTATTTTCCGTTAAGTTGGTCTATTTTTAACACAATTTGTCCTAAAAAACGCTTATACTCTTCTGAAGCGGGATAAAATGGCTTATGTGACAACATCTTACGGATATTTTCACTTTCTTCCATAATCCGTAACGCATCGGCAGAGATGCACGACCGGGTAAACCGTTCCCAGACATAGCGAATGGCTGTTTCGGAAGGATGCACCATGTCTTCTGCATAGAAGCGATAGTCACGAAGCTCGTCGAGCAGCAGCTCATAAGCCGGAAAATAGAAAACATGTTCCGGGAAAGTGGCTTGCAACTGGTTCACGGCAAGTAGCAGGGTAGCTTTACTGAGCTGGTTGGCATGCATTCCGTCACGTACGTGGCGGATGGGGCTGACGGTGAACAATACTTTCAGCCGGGGAATCCGCGCCAGCAAGCCGGAAAGCAAAGAGGTGTAGTCAGATACTATTTCACAGACAGAAAGCATACGGCGGGTAAAGCAGGACTCAGGTTGCTTATGACAATTGGCAACTACAGTTCCCGTCTTTTTATTTTCATAAACCCAGGCAGATCCGAAAGTCAGCAGCAGACAATCCAACCGGTCCAGCCTTTCATGGGCGCTTTTCAAACGCCCGTTAATGCCTGCCAATGTTTCCTCTGCAGAGACTGAGGAAAAACTACCATGATGCATGGCACTATGCCAAAGTTCATGAAAGAGGAAAATATCGTTTTCATTGTAGCATCTGCCCGCAATGATTTCACGCAATGCCGCAGAAATGGAAAACGGATTATAAAGCACACCATAAGGATTGACGTCACAACGGAACTTGGCATCCGCCAGCCTTTGCCCCATCTCGGACGCAAAACAAGAACCCATCAGCAACAGATTATTCTCTTGCGAAAGAAGGGGCATACTGGAAACTACTTCTACAGGCGTATAAAGATTCATAAGTTCGAAATAAATAAACCATTCACTTTCTCTGAAAAAATGATGTACCAACTGCTTGCTACGCCACAAAGATAGTAAATTTCAATATAAAAAAGGCAGGTGATATAACCTCTCATTATATCATCTGCCTTAAATAAAAATACTATATATTCTATTAATACCAATTAGCCGTAGGATCAGCCACCCAATCTGCAAAACCTGGATATTTATCATTAATAGCCTGACGCTCAGTAGTCCATTCATATCTTGTCTCTACACGTATCTTCTGCGGAGCTTTGCCAATCTCTGCTTTCAGTGTATATACTTCAGCATTTTGGCCTTCCACTTTGATATTTACGGCACCGGTACCGTTAACTCTGTACATCACCGGAGCCTTAGTTGCCCCAGCATCCGTATTTACCATTGTAGTATTAGAAACACCAAAGAGTTCATGAACTTCACGGCTATCACCGCCTACCTCAATATACAAAGGCAAAGTACCACCCGCAGCCTGCAGGGTAATGATAGTTGCTCCCCCATTGGTCGCTACATCAAACACGACATCGTTGAAGTCAAAATCATCACTGTCTCCAAGGTCTTCTGCTATGATTCTGTACGCATTCGTATATACGGCCGGAGAGATTTTCACAATCCAATCACTATAATACCCATCTGCAGCCACTTGTTGATTTGGGTTCTGTCCGGTAGCTTCAAAGTCAAATCCCACATAATAAGCACCCCCAATATATTGTATAGTATAATTATAGTGCATTTTACCATCCAAAGAAACCCTATAGCCAAAAGAAGACGTTCCACTATTCTGCATTAGCATTATAGCCCCCTCAGTAGCATTAAAATTATTGATATGCTCATCTGATGCTGCAACCAAAAAATCCATATTAGAGTGTGAGCCACTTACATGTTGAACAAAAAAGTCGGTCCAATCCACACCAATGGATTGTGGATTCTGATGTGTTTTAAACCATTCCGTAACCACTTCTTTTTCTGTAGCCGTAATACCCTCGGGTACTTCCGTAAAATCTTTCCATTGATTGCTATTAGTGTTAGCAACACGCGTTGTCGGTGTTGCCCCAAATCCCCAATCCTGATCAACTGCAATTTCTCCATACTTCTGCACGAAAGCCGATGCATACTGTGCCTCTTTCTTAGCCGCCGCCTTTTCCGGGTCGAACAAATCGCTATCAGAACCGCAAGCGGAAAATACCACTACGCCCATAATAGCCAAAATTCCAAAGTTGAGCTTTTTCTTCATATCATTCATTGTTTATTCATTTAACAATTCGTGATTACACCCCATTCCGACACATATTACAACCAAGGATATCATTATATACAACTCAAAATTGTATAACATATTGATAAATAGGACATATTCTACTTCGCAAATATACATAATACTATATCAAATAACAACCAAAACCTCAAAAAGTTGCAATAAATAATTTATTAAGTTGTATTTTTCAATAAACATTAAATTTAAAGCATCTCTTATCATAGATGCACACATACGAGAGTACAAGTCAATTTTTGAAAGGACTAATATCTTTGCCTACCAAAATTAAATTATTCCTATATGGAGAAAAAATCGTTCCACCATGGTGGAACGATTTTTTCTCCAGGATGGAACAATATTTTCTCCATGGAGGAACGATTTACTATCAGGCATCTTTTCCCTTAACCATAGGCAGGCTGAACGAGAAATATGGCGTATGCAAAGAGAAAGTAAAAACAGAAGTGAACAAAAGAGGCTTTTTTTCCTTCTAAAACTTCCCGCCATCCGTTTTCTTTTGCTATTTTTGCATTTTGTAATCTTCAGATTAGAAATGAGAACAGAACCAACAACATATAACTTGCTTAACACCATTACATTTCCCGAGGATTTACGCCAACTCAGCGTAGAAGAGCTTCCTGAAGTCTGTAAAGAATTGAGGCAAGACATTATAAAGGAGGTTTCGTGTAACCCCGGACATTTCGCTGCCAGCCTGGGCACGGTAGAGCTGACCGTTGCCCTGCACTACGTATTCAATACTCCGTACGACCGCATAGTCTGGGATGTAGGCCATCAGGCGTACGGGCACAAGATACTGACCGGACGCCGTGAAGCATTCTCCACCAACCGTAAATTCAAGGGAGTTCGTCCTTTTCCCTCACCAGAGGAAAGCGATTATGACACATTCACCTGCGGACATGCGTCAAATTCAATCTCCGCCGCTCTTGGCATGGCTGTTGCCGCTGCCGAAAAAGGCGAGAAAGACCGCCATGTGGTCGCCGTCATCGGTGATGGAAGCATGAGCGGCGGCCTGGCTTTCGAAGGACTGAACAACGCTTCGTCTACCCCCAACAACCTTCTTATCATTCTCAACGACAATGACATGTCGATAGACAGAAGTGTAGGTGGCATGAAGCAGTACCTTTTCAACCTGACTACCAGCAACCGCTATAACCAGCTGCGCTTCAAGACATCCAGACTGCTGTTCAAAATGGGACTTTTGAACGAGGACCGCCGCAAAGCGCTGATTCGCTTCGCCAACAGCCTGAAATCAATGGCCGCCCAGCAGCAGAATATCTTTGAAGGGATGAACATCCGCTACTTCGGCCCTATCAATGGACACGATGTGAAAAACATAGCCCGTGTCCTGCGGGACATCAAAGATATGCAGGGACCGAAAATACTGCATCTGCACACTGTGAAAGGAAAAGGATTCGAACCTGCCGAGAAGAATCCCGATATCTGGCATGCACCGGGCAAGTTCGATCCGGAAACCGGAGAACGCCTCAAGGCGGATACCAGCAATTTGCCTCCGCTTTTCCAGGACGTGTTTGGGGAAACGCTGGTAGAACTGGCAAAGGAAAATCCGAAAATCGTCGGAGTAACCCCCGCCATGCCCACCGGCTGCTCTATGAACAAGCTGATGGACACCATGCCCGACCGTGCCTTCGATGTGGGTATTGCCGAAGGGCATGCAGCCACTTTCTCGGGCGGTATGGCTAAAGAAGGAATGCAGCCTTTCTGCAACATCTACTCCTCCTTCATGCAGCGGGCATACGATAATGTCATCCATGACATCGCCCTGCTCCGCCTCCCCGTCGTACTTTGCCTAGACCGCGCCGGACTGGTAGGAGAAGACGGACCGACACACCATGGAGTTTTCGACCTGGCCTATTTCCGTCCGATTCCCAACCTGACCATATCTTCACCGATGGACGAACATGAATTGCGCCGCCTGATGTACACGGCACAGTTGCCGGACCAAGGTCCGTTCGTCATCCGCTATCCCCGCGGACGCGGCGTATTGCTGGATTGGAAATGTCCGCTGGAAGAAATCCCCGTAGGCAAAGGGCGCAGACTGAAAGAAGGCAAAGACCTGGCAGTCATCACCCTCGGTCCCATAGGCAACGTGGCCGCACGTGCCATAGAGCGTGCGGAGAAGGACAAAGGAATCTCCATAGCCCACTACGACCTGCGTTTTCTCAAGCCGCTCGACGAAGCCCTGCTGCACGAGGTGGGACTCAACTTCCAGCATGTCGTCACCATAGAAGACGGTGTCAAAAAAGGAGGAATGGGCAGTGCCATACTGGAGTTCATGGCGGACAATGACTATATTCCCCATTTCAGACGTATCGGTGTACCCGATGCCTTCATAGAACACGGCACCATACAAGAGTTGCACCATCTTTGCGGAATGGACGAAGAAGGAATCTATAATCAATTGATAATTGATAGTTGAAAATTGACAGTTTGAGCATTTACCCCATAGGTCAACTATTAATTACCAACTATCAGCGAACTAAAAGTGAAAATAATTATTGCAGGTGCCGGCGCAGTAGGCACACACTTGGCCAAGTTGCTGTCCCGCGAGAAGCAGGACATCATTCTGATGGACGACAACGAAGAGAAGTTGAGCACACTGAACTCCAACTTTGACTTGATGACGGCTACAGCTTCCCCTACCTCCATAAAAGGCTTGAAAGAAGTGGGAGTGGGAGAAGCCGACTTGTTCATAGCCGTCACCCCCGATGAAAGCCGGAACATGACCGCATGCATGCTTGCCAACAATCTGGGAGCACAGAAGACCGTAGCCCGTATTGACAACTACGAATACCTGCTGCCCAAAAACAAGGAATTTTTCCAGAAGCTGGGCGTCGATTCACTCATCTACCCGGAAATGCTTGCCGCCAAGGAAATCGTGTCCTCCATCCGCATGAGCTGGGTACGCCAATGGTGGGAGTTCTGCGGAGGAGCCTTGATACTGATAGGCACCAAGATGCGCGAAAAAGCCGAGATACTGAACATCCCCCTCCATGAGTTGGGCGGACCGGAGCTGCCCTATCACGTGGTAGCCATCAAACGGGGAAGCGAAACACTGATTCCCCGTGGTGACGATACCATCAAGCTACATGACATCGTATACTTCACCACCACACGAAAATACGTCCCCTACATCCGCAAAATAGCCGGCAAGGAAGATTATGCCGATGTGCGCAACGTGATGATTATGGGTGGAAGCCGGATTGCCGTACGCACCGCCCAATACGTCCCGGACTACATGCAGGTGAAAATCGTGGACAACGACCTGAACCGCTGCAACCGCCTGACCGAGTTGCTTGACGACCGCACCATGATTATCAATGGCGACGGGCGGGATATGGACTTACTTGTGGAAGAGGGACTGAAGAACACGGAAGCCTTCGTAGCCTTGACCGGCAACTCGGAAACCAATATTCTGGCCTGCCTTGCCGCCAAACGCATGGGAGTCAGCAAAACCGTAGCGGAAGTGGAGAACATCGACTACATAGGCATGGCCGAAAGCCTTGACATCGGCACCGTCATCAACAAAAAGATGATTGCTGCCAGCCACATCTACCAGATGATGCTGGATGCGGACGTCAGCAACGTGAAATGCCTGACCTTTGCCAATGCCGATGTAGCAGAATTTACCGTTAAGGCCGGCTCGAAGATTACCAAACATCCGGTAAAAGACCTCGGCCTCCCGAAAGGAGCCACCATCGGCGGACTTATCCGCCAGGGGGAAGGCGTTGTGGTTATGGGTAACACCCTGATACAGCCGGGTGACCATGTAGTGGTATTCTGCCTGAACATGATGATTAAGAAAATCGAAAAATACTTTAACTAATTGAGAATGAGTAGTTGGTAAATGATTAACTTCAAGACAATCATACGGATTATCGGTATTCTGCTATTGCTGGAAACAGTCATGTTTCTGGTCTGTTCGGGCGTGTCCTTCTACTACAGAGAAAGCGATATGCTCGACTTCTGGAAAGCAGGAGGCATCACAGCAGGGGTAGGCTTATTGCTGGCGGCTCTCGGCAAGGGAGGTGAACGACAACTGACGCGCCGTGACGGATATGTACTGGTCAGCTTTGCCTGGGTGGCATTCTCTCTTTTCGGAATGCTGCCTTTCTATATAGGCGGATACATACCCGACATTGCCAATGCATTCTTCGAAACCATGTCCGGTTTCAGCAGTACGGGTGCCACCATCTTGGACGACATCGAGTCACTTCCTCATGGAATACTGTTCTGGCGCAGTATGACACAGTGGATTGGCGGCTTGGGAATCATCATGTTCACCATTGCAGTGCTTCCCATCTTCGGAGTCAGTGGCCTGCAGGTGTTCGCCGCCGAGGCAAGCGGCCCTACACATGACAAGGTTCATCCCCGTATCGGTATCACCGCCAAATGGATTTGGAGTATCTATGCCGGCATAACCGCTCTGCTTGTCGGTCTGCTGATGCTTGGAGGTATGGACTGGTTCGACAGTATCTGCCATGCATTTGCCACTACCGGTACCGGTGGCTTCTCCACCAAGCAGGCCAGCGTTGCCTACTACAAATCTCCTTATATAGAATATGTCATCTCCATTTTCATGTTTATCTCCGGCATCAACTTCACCTTGCTATTATTGTTCGTCAACCGGAAATTCAAGAAGTTCATCGGCAATGCCGAGCTGAAATTCTATTTCGGTTCAGTTGTGCTCTTCACTGCCGTCATAGCCATCGTGCTTTACTATACCAGTCCCATGGGGATGGAAGAATCCTTCCGCAAATCCTTGTTCCAGGTAATCTCCCTCCAGACCTCCACCGGTTTTGCGACAGATGACTATATGCAATGGACACCCGTCTTGTGGGGGCTGCTTACCATCATCATGCTGATGGGAGCGTGTGCAGGCAGTACCACCGGAGGCTTGAAGTGTATACGTATGGTAATTCTTACCAAAGTTTCACGAAACGAGTTCAAACACATCCTACATCCCAATGCCATACTTCCGGTACGGATAAACAAGCAGGTAATCTCTCCCTCCATTGTCTCCACCGTACTGGCCTTTTGTTTTATTTATATCGCCATTATAGTCATCAGCACACTGCTCATGATGGCTATGGAGGTCGGAGCTGAAGAATCAATGGGCTGCGTTATTTCCAGTATCGGTAATATGGGACCCGGATTGGGTAAAACCGGACCTGCCTATTCGTGGAATGCCCTGCCCGATGCAGCTAAATGGCTGTTATCCTTTTTAATGCTTCTGGGTCGTCTTGAGTTATTTACCGTACTGCTGCTTTTCACACCGGATTTCTGGAAACGGAATTGATTTAGGATAAAAAGTGTAAAAATAATCATTTTTTGTTATGCGGGGATAGCAAATTGAACAATACTTATTATATCTTTGCGTCCTTGAAAGAGAGAATTGTGGTATGAAGCAATGCATTAAATACTGTTTAATCATAATCTTTGCAGCCCTATTGCACGACAGTGCAACCGGAGCTGCAGATATTTTGTGCGTTCCTGCCACCCGACAAGCAGAATGCTGTACGCTGTCACAAGCTCCTACCACCCAACAAGCAGTCCAGAAGTTCTACGACTTGTTTTCACCAAACTCCCTCTGCATAGAACATGTGGACCATACGCAAGTACCAACCAACAAAAGCGTACTCCTGCGCATGTACATCTACAAGATGCAGCAGCATGCCTATGCACCGGAATGCGACCGTTTGTTGAATCTGTCTCCTCATCCCGTACCCGACGCGAATTATTACGTGTTCGGGCTAAGAAAGATTATCATTTAGAAGGCCTGCAAGCGCAGACGCTTGCCCCTGACCTCGCCGGACAACAAATCAGAGGTTTTGTCCTCCGGTGCGATGTATCTATTATTATATATCTAAAATCTTATCAGGTTTATGAACTTTACTTTGTTAGTGGTCGTCTTATTGACGGCAATCGCTTTCGTGGGTATCGTCATCGCGCTCTCCAATGCGATAGCACCCCGTTCGTACAATGCACAGAAGATGGAGCCGTACGAGTGTGGTATCCCTACCCGCGGTAAATCGTGGATGCAATTCCGGGTAGGTTACTATCTGTTTGCCATCTTGTTCCTGATGTTCGAAGTGGAAACGGTATTTCTGTTCCCTTGGGCAGTCATCACCCGCGAACTTGGCGTGGCAGGACTTTTCAGTGTTTTATTTTTCCTGATTATATTGATTCTGGGCCTTGCTTATGCCTGGAGGAAAGGAGCTTTGGAATGGAAGTAACAAAGAAACCGAAAATTAAATCTATCCCTTATGAGGAGTTTACAGACAACGAAACGTTGGAGAAACTGGTTCGGGAACTTAATGCCGGAGGCGCCAATGTCGCCCTTGGCGTACTGGACGATTTCGTCAACTGGGGACGCAGCAACTCACTGTGGCCTCTTACGTTTGCAACCAGCTGTTGCGGTATCGAATTCATGGCCCTCGGCGCAGCCCGCTACGATATGGCGCGCTTCGGGTTCGAGGTAGCCCGTGCCAGTCCGCGCCAGGCAGACATGATTATGGTTTGCGGAACAATAACCAACAAGATGGCTCCCGTTCTGAAACGTCTTTACGACCAGATGGCCGATCCGAAATATGTAGTAGCCGTAGGCGGCTGTGCCGTCAGCGGAGGCCCGTTCAAGAAATCCTATCACGTGGTGAACGGTGTGGACAAGATTCTGCCGGTGGATGTCTACATTCCCGGTTGCCCTCCGCGTCCGGAAGCATTCTACTACGGCATGATGCAATTGCAGCGTAAAGTGAAAATAGAGAAATACTTCGGTGGAGTAAACAGAAAAGAAGAGAACCACTAATCAGTACTTAAAAATATGGAAATAAAATACATAGAGCCCTCAGTCCTGCACGACGAAATGCTGCGTCTGCGGAAAGAGAAACAAATGGACTTCCTGGAATGCCTCAGCGGTATGGATTGGGGAATACCCGACGAGAAAGACGCACCGGACACCCCCCGCGGACTCGGTGTAGTCTATCTGTTGGAATCTACTGTTACCGGCGAACGGATAGCGGTACGCACCGCCACTCTAAACCGGGAACATCCCGAACTTCCTTCCGTCAGCGATATCTGGAAAGCTGCGGATTTCAACGAGCGCGAAGTCTACGACTTTTACGGCATCGTTTTCATCGGTCATCCAGATATGCGCCGACTCTATCTGCGCAATGACTGGGTAGGCTATCCCATGCGTAAAGACAATGAGCCGGAAAAAGATAATCCGTTGCGTATGGACAACGAAGAAACGGTGGACACTACCATGGAATTGGAGCTGAATCCCGACGGTAGCATCAAGAATAAGGAGATGCAACTTTTCGGTGATGAGGAATATGTGGTGAACATCGGTCCCCAACATCCGGCCACCCACGGCGTAATGCGCTTCCGTGTATCATTGGAGGGTGAAATCATCGACAAGATTGATGCCAACTGCGGCTACATCCACCGGGGTATCGAGAAGATGTGCGAAAGCCTGACCTATCCGCAGACCTTGGCTCTGACCGACCGTCTGGACTACCTGGGCGCACACCAGAACCGCCATGCCTTGTGCATGTGTATCGAAAAGGCAATGGGCGTGGAAGTAAGCGAACGCGTGCAGTACATACGTACCATCATGGACGAGTTGCAGCGAATAGACTCTCACCTGCTGTTCTATTCTTGTCTTGCTATGGACCTGGGTGCATTAACGGCCTTCTTCTACGGTTTCCGCGACCGCGAAAAGATACTCGACATCTTTGAGGAAACTTGCGGTGGACGCCTCATCATGAACTACAACACCATCGGTGGCGTGCAGGCAGACATTGCTCCCGGCTTCGTAAAGAAAGTGAAGGAGTTTATCCCCTACCTCCGCGGTATCCTACACGAATATCACGACGTATTCACCGGGAACATCATTGCCCAGCAACGTCTGAAAGGTGTGGGTATACTCTCACGGGAAGATGCCATCGCCTTTGGAGCTACCGGAGGCACCGGACGCGCCAGCGGATGGGCCTGCGACGTGCGTAAGCGTATGCCATATGCCGTATATGACAAGGTGGACTTTAAAGAAGTCATCCGCACCGAAGGCGATTCATGGGCACGCTACCTTATCCGTATGGATGAAATTCTGGAGAGCCTGAAGATTATCGAGCAACTGATAGACAACATCCCGGAAGGAGCCTACCAGGAAAAGATGAAACCTATTATCCGCGTACCGGAAGGCACTTATTATGCAGCCGTAGAAGGTAGCCGCGGTGAATTCGGCGTCTTCCTCGAAAGCCACGGCGACAAGACGCCTTACCGCCTGCATTTCCGCAGTACGGGCTTGCCATTGGTATCGACCGTAAATACGATTTGCCGCGGAGCTAAAATCGCCGACCTTATTGCCATTGGCGGAACATTAGATTATGTAGTACCAGATATTGATAGATAAAAGAATTTACGATTTGACAATTCACAATTTACCATGCGGAATTACAGCGCAGCCAAATTGTAAATTGTACATTGTAAATCAAAAAGCGCCTCGTAAATTGTACATTGTAAATAGTAAATAGTAAATGAACAACGTGTTTGACTTTAGTATAATAACCAACTGGATACACCAGATGCTGACTTCCCTGATGCCGGAAGGTCTGGCAATATTCCTCGAATGCGTGGTGATTGGCGTATGCATCATCTTGATGTATGCCGTGCTTGCCATCATCCTGATTTACATGGAGCGTAAAATATGCGCCTTCTTCCAATGCCGCCTCGGTCCGATGCGCGTGGGGAAATGGGGATTGCTCCAAGTGCCCTGCGACGTCATCAAGATGTTGACAAAGGAAATCATTGATTTGAAATTCTCTGACCGGTTCCTCTACAATCTGGCACCGTTCATGGTAATCATCGCTTCTTTCCTGACATTTGCCTGCCTGCCCATCAACAAGGGATTGGAGGTATTGGACTTCAATGTAGGAGTGTTCTTCCTGCTGGCTGCATCGAGTATCGGCGTAGTGGGTATCCTGCTGGCAGGCTGGAGTTCCAACAATAAATTCTCGCTGATTGGAGCCATGCGAAGCGGTGCGCAGATTATCAGCTACGAGTTGTCCTGCGGATTGAGCATACTGACAATGGTAGTGTTGATGGGAACCATGCAGTTCTCCGAAATAGTAGAAGGACAAGCTGACGGCTGGTTCATCTTCAAGGGACATATCCCTGCATTGATAGCCTTCATCATCTACCTCATTGCCGGAAATGCGGAAACCAACCGCGGTCCCTTCGACTTGCCCGAAGCCGAAAGCGAGTTGACTGCCGGATACCATACGGAATACAGCGGTATGGGCTTCGGATTCTTCTATCTGGCAGAATATTTGAATCTGTTTATCGTAGCCTCCGTGGCAGCCACCATCTTCCTGGGAGGCTGGATGCCGCTACACATCGTAGGCCTGGACGGCTTCAACGCAGTGATGGATTACATTCCGGGATTTGTATGGTTCTTCGGAAAGGCCTTCTTCGTAGTCTTCCTGCTGATGTGGATAAAGTGGACCTTCCCCCGCCTGCGTATTGACCAGATTCTGAATCTGGAGTGGAAGTACCTGGTACCCATCTCTATGGTGAACTTGATTTTGATGGTATTAATTGTAGTATTTAAATTGCATTTCTAACCGGCGTAGCGCCGGAGCAAGATTTCCTTGCGGATAATTTTAATAAAGGCAAAAGTAATGAAAGAAAAGAACTCTTATATCGGCGGACTCATACACGGCGTCACTTCTCTGCTGACAGGTATGAAGACAACCATGACCGTATTCTGCCGACGAAAGACTACCGAACAATATCCGGAAAACCGCTCGACATTGAAACTCTCCGACCGTTTCCGTGGCACGCTGACCATGCCCCATAATGATAAAAATGAACATCGGTGTGTAGCTTGCGGTTGTGCCAGATGGCTTGTCCCAACGACACCATCAAGGTGACCGGCGAGATGGTTGAAACGGAAGACGGTAAGAAAAAGAAGATATTGGTTAAGTACGAATACGACCTCGGTTCGTGCATGTTCTGCCAACTCTGTGTGAATGCCTGCCCTCACGATGCCATCACGTTCGACCAGGATTTTGAGCATGCAGTGTTCGACCGCACGAAACTGGTCATGACGCTGAACCGTCCAGGCAGCCATGTAGAAGAAAAAAAGAAACCCACTGCTCCCAAAGAAGAGACAACAAAGTAATTCGTTAATAGTAACTTGTAATTAAACAACATGGAAATAACTCTTGAAACAGTAGTATTCTACTTCCTTGCGGCCTTTATCACCGTATTTTCCATCTTGACGGTAACGACCCACCGCATGGTGCGCTCGGCCACCTACCTGCTGTTCGTGCTTTTCGGTACGGCAGGCATCTACTTTCTGCTGGGTTACACCTTCCTCGGTTCCGTGCAGATTATGGTCTATGCCGGCGGTATCGTAGTGCTCTACGTCTTCTCCATACTGCTTACCAGTGGCGAAGGCGATGTCATCGAGAAGTTAAAGCGTAGCAGGTTCCTTGCCGGACTGGGTGCCACCGTGGGCGGTGCCATCATCGTAGTATTCATCACCTTGAAGCATAAGTTCATTGCCACCACCGACGTGGAGCCTTTGGAAGTCAACATCAAGACCATCGGTCACCACATGCTGAGCGGTGACAAGTATGGTTATCTGCTTCCCTTCGAAGCTGTCAGCATCTTGTTATTGGCATGTATCGTAGGTGGATTATTAATAGCACGTAAAAGATAAGAATTATGATACACATGGAATATTATCTGATAGTTTCGGCTATCATGTTCTTCGCAGGCATCTACGGGTTCTTCACCCGCCGCAACACGCTGGCGATACTTATCAGCATCGAGCTGATACTGAATGCCACGGACATCAACTTTGCTGTATTCAACCGTTTCCTATTCCCCGGAGGACTGGAAGGATATTTCTTCTCTTTATTCTCCATCGCCATCTCGGCGGCCGAAACGGCTGTAGCCATTGCCATCATGATTAACATCTACCGCAACATCCGCAGCATCCAGGTGAACAAACTGGATGAGATGAAGTGGTAAGAGCAAGAATCGCCAAGCGATGTTTCTTGAATAGTAATAATTGATAAACATAGTATATATGGAATATACAATATTAATCCTTCTACTCCCTTTCCTCTCTTTCCTCGCTCTGGGACTTGGAGGTAAATGGATGTCACACCGCACTGCCGGCCTTATCGGAACTACGGCACTGGGTGTGGTCGCAGTGCTTTCCTATCTCACCGCAGGAATGTACTTCAGCGCTCCCCGCCTTGCCGATGGTACGTACGAGGCGCTGATGCCCTATAACTTCAAATGGCTGCCTTTCACAGAAAGCCTCAGTATCGACATGGGTATCCTACTCGACCCGATTTCGGTTATGATGCTCGTGGTCATCAGTACCGTTTCGCTGCTGGTACACATATACTCTTTCGGCTACATGAAGGGCGAACGCGGTTTCCAGCGTTACTACGCCTTCCTGTCGCTCTTCACCATGTCCATGCTCGGACTGGTAGTAGCAACGAATATCTTCCAGATGTATCTGTTCTGGGAGTTGGTGGGCGTGTCCTCCTATCTGCTGATTGGTTTCTATTATACGAAGCCGGCGGCTATTGCCGCTTCGAAGAAGGCTTTTATCGTGACCCGTTTTGCTGACCTGGGATTCCTTATAGGTATCCTCGTCTATGGGTATTATGCCGGTACATACACCTTCAGCCCTAATGAGATGGCGCTGGCAAAGGGCGGTGCGGCAATGATTCCGCTTGCCTTGGGACTGATGTTCATCGGTGGTGCCGGAAAGAGTGCCATGTTCCCGTTGCACATCTGGCTGCCCGATGCCATGGAAGGTCCTACGCCGGTCAGTGCACTGATTCATGCCGCCACAATGGTGGTTGCAGGTGTCTATCTGGTGGCACGCATGTTCCCGTTGTTCATAGAATATGCTCCCAGCGTGCTGCACATCGTGGCATACGTAGGAGCCTTCACGGCATTCTATGCCGCCAGTGTGGCATGTGTGCAGAGTGACATCAAGCGTGTACTGGCATTCTCCACCATCTCCCAAATCGGTTTCATGATGGTGGCGCTGGGTGTATGTACATCAGCCGACCCACACGAAGGGGGACTGGGCTACATGGCAGGCATGTTCCACTTGTTCACACACGCCATGTTCAAGGCATTGCTGTTCCTCGGAGCGGGTAGCATCATCCATGCCGTACACAGCAACGAGATGTCTGCCATGGGTGGACTGCGGAAGTATATGCCCATTACGCATATCACGTTCCTCATCGCTTGCCTTGCCATTGCAGGTATTCCTCCGTTCTCCGGATTCTTCTCCAAAGATGAAATCCTGACGGCATGCTTCCAGTTCAGCCCCATCATGGGATGGATTATGACAGTGATTGCAGGTATGACAGCATTCTATATGTTCCGTCTTTATTATGGTATCTTTTGGGCCGGCTCAGAGCCGGGGCAAAAGTCGGCAAGCGATGGGGGCGACAGCCACATGCCTCACCCCCACGAGAGTCCTCTGGCGATGACCCTGCCCCTGATGCTCCTTGCCGTGGTTACGATAGTTGCCGGTTTCATTCCTTTCGGACACTTCATCAGTTCCAACGGTGAAGCATATAGCATCCATCTGGATTGGAGTGTGGCAGGTACAAGTATCGCCGTAGCGGTGGTTTCCATAGCCATTGCCACCTACATCTATGCAGGTAGCCGGCAACCCGTTGCCGATACATTGGCACACCGTTTCAAAGGCTTGTGGACAGCAGCTTACCACCGCTTCTATCTGGACGAGGTCTACCAGTTCATCACCCACCGCATCATCTTCGGCTGCATCTGCCACCCCATTGCATGGTGGGACCGCCACGTGGTCGACGGTTTCTTCAACTTCCTTGCCTGGGGGGCTGAAGCTACCAGTGAAGAGATACGCGGCCTGCAAAGCGGACGCATCCAGCAATATACATTTGTATTCCTGCTGGGCACGCTGGCACTGATACTGCTACTATTGCTATAACCCGAGATTTTTCAATCGTAAATCGTAAATCGTTAAATCGTAAATATAAAGATGAACTTTTTATCATTATTCGTACTCATCCCCTTGCTGATGCTGCTGGGTCTTTGGCTCAGCCGCAACATCGCACAAATACGCGCGGTGATGGTGACCGGTGCATCGGCTCTGCTGGTTCTTTCTGCAGCATTGACCGTGATGTACCTCAATGCACGCCACGCTGGTGCCACGGATGAAATGCTGTTCCGTGCCGACATGGTCTGGTATCCTGCACTCAACATCCACTATTCGGTAGGAGTAGACGGTATTTCGGTAGCCATGCTGCTGCTTTCGGCCATCATTGTCTTTACCGGAACATTCGCCTCCTGGAGGCTGCAACCGCTGACTAAAGAATATTTCCTTTGGTTCACCTTCCTCTCCATCGGTGTGTTCGGGTTCTTCATCTCGATAGACCTGTTCACCATGTTCATGTTCTACGAGGTTGCCCTTATTCCCATGTATCTGCTTATCGGTGTATGGGGGTCGGGACGCAAGGAGTACTCCGCCATGAAGCTGACACTGATGCTGATGGGCGGCTCCGCCTTCCTGCTTATCGGTATCCTGGGTATCTACTACGGTGCCGGAGCCACCTCTATGAACCTATTGGAAATAGCACAGATGCACAATATTCCCATCGAACAGCAACGTATCTGGTTCCCGCTCACCTTCCTCGGTTTCGGTGTGCTGGGCGCTCTGTTCCCGTTCCACACATGGAGCCCCGACGGTCACGCCTCCGCACCGACTGCCGTATCCATGCTCCATGCCGGTGTATTGATGAAACTGGGAGGTTACGGATGTTTCCGCATAGCCATGTACCTGATGCCCGAAGCTGCACAAGAACTGGGATGGATATTCCTGATTCTTACCGGAATCTCCGTGGTATACGGTGCATTCTCCGCTTGTGTACAAACCGACTTGAAGTATATCAATGCCTACTCTTCCGTCAGCCATTGCGGCCTGGTGTTGTTCGCCATCCTGATGATGAACCAGACAGCTTGCACGGGTGCTGTTCTGCAGATGCTCTCTCACGGACTGATGACAGCCTTGTTCTTCGCCCTTATCGGTATGATATACGGACGTACCCATACGCGTGACGTCCGCGAACTCTCCGGTCTGATGAAGATTATGCCTTTTCTGGCTGTCTGCTATGTAATCGCCGGTCTTGCCAATCTGGGATTACCCGGACTCAGCGGTTTCATTGCCGAAATGACCATCTTCACCGGTTCGTTCCAGCATCCCGATACGTTCCACCGCGTGTGGACGGTCATTGCATGCAGCTCCATCGTGATTACGGCAGTCTATATCCTGCGACTGGTAGGAAAGATTCTCTACGGCACCTGCACCAACAAGCATCACCTCACCTTGAGCGACGCCACTTGGGACGAACGCACAGCGGTCATTATCCTCATCGCATGCGTTGCCGCCCTCGGTATGGCACCATGGTGGATTAGCGGCATGATTGGAGACAGCGTGCTGCCAATAACTGATTTATTTACGATTTGACGATTTACGATTGATAAATGACTTGTAAATCCCAAGAGTAACCTCAATCGTAAATCATAAAATCGTAAATCCCAAGAGTAATTTCAATCGTAAATCGTAAATCGTAAAATCGTAAATAGATATGGATTATTCCCAATTCCTCCTGCTCAAAGAAGAGCTTTCGCTGATATTGGTCATCGTCATCCTTTTTGTCGCCGACCTCTTCATGAGTCCGGATGCACACAAGAATGACGGCAAACCGGTGCTGAACACAATGCTGCCCGTTGTTCTGCTGACCATACACACACTTATCACCATCGTTCCCGGTCCTGTGGCCGATGCTTTCGGCGGCATGTATCACAATCAGCCGATACAGAGCATCGTGAAATCCATCCTCAGTATAGGTACACTGATTGTATTCCTGATGGCGCACGAATGGATGCGCCGTCCGGACACTGCCATCAAACAAGGTGAGTTCTACATTCTGACACTTTCCACCCTGCTGGGTATGTACTTCATGATTTCTGCCGGACACTTCCTGATGTTCTTCATCGGACTGGAGACGGCAAGCATCCCGATGGCAGCCCTGGTTGCCTTCGACAAATACCGCCACCATTCTGCCGAGGCAGGTGCCAAATATATTCTCACGGCACTGTTCTCCAGCGGATTGCTGCTATACGGATTATCTTTGATTTACGGTACGGTAGGCACTCTCTACTTTGCCGACATACCGGCACGCCTCACCGGCGACCCGTTGCAGATTATGGCATTCGTATTCTTCTTCTCCGGCATGGGATTCAAAATATCACTGGTGCCTTTCCATCTTTGGACAGCAGACGTTTACGAAGGTGCTCCAAGCACGGTGACAGCCTATCTGAGTGTCATCTCTAAAGGCTCTGCCGCTTTCGTGCTGATGGCTACTCTCATCAAGGTATTCGCTCCGATGGTGGAACAATGGCAGGAAGTGCTGTACTGGGTTATCATCGCCTCCATCACAATTGCCAACCTCTTCGCCCTACGCCAGCAGAACCTGAAGCGGTTGATGGCTTTCTCCAGTATCTCGCAAGCAGGTTACATCATGCTGGGTGTCATCAGCGGAAGCGCACAAGGTATGACGTCGCTGGTATACTACGTGCTGATATATATGTTTGCCAATCTTGCCGTATTTACCGTTATCACGATTGTGGCACTGCGAGCAGGCAAGTTCACACTTGAAGACTATAACGGGCTGTATACCACTAATCCGAAGTTGGCGTTCCTGATGACACTGGCACTGTTCTCTCTGGCAGGCATCCCGCCGTTTGCGGGCTTCTTCTCGAAGTTCTTCATCTTCGCGGCAGCTTTCGAAGGCGGCTTCCATCTGCTGGTATTCATTGCCCTTATCAATACAATCATCTCGCTTTATTACTATCTGAAGATTGTAAAGGCAATGTACATCAACAAGAGCGACGAGCCGATTGCAGCATTCCGCAGTGACAACTATACACGTGCCAGCCTGGCCATTTGCACGCTGGGTATTGTGGTACTGAGTATTGCAAGTGTGGTATATCAATCCATCGATAAGTTCTCATTCGGATTATAACCGGAGGGTATCATCACTTACCACAAATTACACAGATTGGCACAAATTATCTTTAGAAGTTCTGATAATCAAGAGCTTTGAGTTGTGTTAATCTGCATAATTTGTGGTGAGTGTGTATTTTAGCACATTTCCATACTATACAATCGGCAAAGCACAAACCAAAAGCATGAGCCTTTCCCCGGTTCACTGTCCACACCGATTGTGCCACCCAACTGCTCTATAATGCTCTTGCTGATAGAAAGCCCCAGGCCGGTGCCATGCACAAACGTATTCAGCTTTATAAAACGGTCGAATATCTGAGCCTGCATTTCCGGCTCAATGCCAAGGCCCGTATCGGCCACATAAAAACGCAAATGAGTTTCATCCACCTTATCATATCCTACACGTATACTTCCCGCAGTGGTGAACTTGATGGCATTGTTGACAAAGTTGGCTATGACCTGATTCAAACGGTTACGGTCACTGACAATCCGGCATTCCGGCAGATGACGGTCGAAGAGAACTTCCACACCCGGTTTGGCCTTCATCTTCATGAAGCGCACAATGTCCTCACATAGTACGTTCACGTCCAGCTCTTTTTCCACAAAGTCAAATGTCCCGGCCTCTATCTTGGACAAATCCAGTATGTCGGAAATCAGCTGCAACAGCAGGTCATTGTTTTCTTCGATAATCGCCATATACTGCCTTTTTTCCTCCATGTCCCCGGTCTCTCCCATCAGACTGGAGAAACCGACAATCGCATTCAGGGGCGTACGTATCTCATGACTCATATTGGCAAGGAAGGCACTCTTCAGACGGTCGGCGGTTTCTGCCTTCTCCTTGGCTTCAATCAGCATAGCCTCCGTCTCCTTCAATTCCGTAATGTCATAGTTGACGCCTATCAGCTCTATTTGTCCGTTCTCCGGTTCAAACAGATTGACAACCACATTGGTACGTACCCAGTTCCATTTTCCCTTTTCGCCCGGACGCTCAATGCGCATCTCTCCCTGGAAATGTTTGGCTTCGCCCACACGGGCCTTACTGAAGAAATCAAGCATCCTCCTGCGGTCACTGGGGTACATCTTGCTGTATATTCCCACGACATCTGCCAATTGGGTATTCTCGTCCTCTCCCATATTCTTATACCATTGCTTGATGGCATAGCCTTTCCGGTCGAGCAGGTTCAGCTTGGCATAACCTACCTTCGCATAATCCGATATAAGCAGGAAGAAATTCTCGAAATCACAGATACGGCTCATGGCATCAATCCGTTCCGTATTGTCGATGTTAATCATGGCATAGCCGGTAAAGTTACCTTTACTGTCATACACCTTGCTCACTTTCGTATAAAGATGTATCACATCCTTCGGCTGTTTGGAAGTGGAGTAATACCCTTCAGTCCGGTCGAAAGCATAATTCAGGCGAAAGTCGACCATATCCTCAGTCTGTATACGTTCTGCCAATTGGGCGGACACATTCGGGTTCTCGAATAAGTTCACTCCAATGACATCCTGTTTGTCACGGACCCCGAATATCTCCATATCCTTATTGTTGATGTCTACCAGGAATCCGTCTTTGTCATAGATTTCCACCCCGGCCGGTATATTGGCAAAGATATTCTTGAACAGTTTTTCGCTATGGTCCAAAGCCAGATGAGTCTGTACCGAGTCTGTCGTATCGAGGAATAACGCCACCACTTCATTCTTTTCCGGAGAGTATATCACCACGTGGCAGTGCTTGTTGGTAAGCTCAAAACACATGTCCATTTCCTTATGTGTCCCGGTGTTCACTATCTCAAGCAGATATTCCAGTCTGGGGGCCGCCTCCCTTGAAAAGGACGAGGCTGTCTTGCCGATAAACGTCGACGCAGGTTTTCCCAGAAAATCGGCAAAGATAGAATTCGCATCTGTCACATAATACCCGTAGGGATTGTCCTTTTCATCACAGACAATGGACATCCGCACATACCCCAAAGGCATATAGCGGAACAAGTTGCTGAGGAAAGTACGTTCGCGCACAGCCTCATCCTTCGTTTTGCGCAACTCTATGCAAATGCTGATGACATTTGCCAACGAACTAAACCATTGGTAATCCTCGTTAGTCCACATTCGGGTACGGTCCACCAAATCAATGCCCATATATCCCCACACCTGGTCATTGGCAACCAGCGGAGTTACCATCAAGGACTTTATATTCTGTCTCGCCAGAATTTCATATTCGGCGTAAGCGTGCTCCGGCAGTTGCCCCAGCGTTTCCAGCAGAACGGGCTTTTGTGCCATAATCTGTGACGTCCACCACGGCAGGCTGTCAGCCTGGACTCCTTGAAGCATTTCTTTCTCAGGAGCCACTCCCGGAGCCACCACCTCGTATGTGCAGCTCTGGTACCGGCACTTCTCATCGTATTGGAATATATAGACACGTCCGCCGCGAAAGAAATCAAGAATATCTTTCAGTATGTCGTAAATGCCCGCACTTATATCCTCGTCTTTCAGGAAGCGGAATAGGGAATGGGATATTGAGGTCTGCCGATAAAGTAAATCGTTCACTCTTTGCAAAGCCTGCTTCGCAGCCTCCTCCTTCGGCATCTCTACGCGCTGCAACACTCCGAAAGCCTTCAATGTACCATCCGGCAAATGCTCCTTATACCCCACGCGCGAATAGACCCAGACCACTCCTTCAGTAGAATAGATAGGAAACGTCTGTTCATAGACCTCCATATTCTGAATGGCAAGGAACTCCCGGCTGATACGCGTCCGATAGTCTTCGCGTATCATTTTACCGAAATCCTCAAAGCTCAGGTATTCCCCTTCCAAGCCTAACAACTTACAGACATATTCGGAGCAGAGATACTGCCTTGAAGAAAAATCAGCCTCCCACCAACCTATCCGGCCAAGAATGGAAAGGCGCCGGAAACGTTCACTATCGTCACGATGAACAGCCATATATTTATCAATATTGGTTTGAGATACAAAAATAGCCATAAAACTCTAATAAGCAACCATTAGAGACCTTTTTCGTCCCAAGCAGCCTATATATAAGGATAACAAACAATCCGGAAGAATGTGCGGTAACCAAATCGTAATAGATTTGAAAATGAAACGTATGTTCCATGTATCACCGGTGTAATGTCATTGCCTCATCTTTGCAGCGGATTAAAAAACGTACAAAGAAAAGAGATGAGCATGAAATTAGACTTGGGAAAGATTTTCTTCCTTATTTTATTCCTCACACTTTCCGTCATGGCTGCCACGGCGGGAACCATCAAAGGGACAATCACCGACCGACAAACCAAAGAACCGCTGACGGGAGCCACCGTGCAAGTGAGCGGAACGGCACAAGGCGCCGTCGCCGATTTGGATGGTAACTATACACTGGAGCTGAAAAACGGGACCTATACCCTCACCGTCCGTTACATCGGCTACAAAGACATGACGATAAATGCCGTAGAGATAAAGGGTGAAACCGTGCTGAACTTCGACATGGAGCCGGACACGCAAACCTTGGGCGAAGTGCAGGTCACCGCCAAGAAGAACCTCGAAGGCGAACGTGCCTTGCAAATGGAACGGCAAAAAGCGACCCTCGCCATCGAGAACCTCGGTTCCAAAGAGATGTCCCTCAAAGGCATCGGCAATGTGGAAGAAGGAGTAAAGAAAATAACGGGTATCTCCATCGCCAGCGCCGGACAACTTATCGTCCGCGGACTGGGCGACCGCTACAGCACCACCACGCTGAACGGACTGCCCATCGCCTCGCCCAACCCGGACAACAAGCTGGTGCCGCTCGACCTGTTCCCCTCGTCCACCGTACAGAACATCACCGTCAGCAAAGTGTATGACGCAGCCGCCTTTGCCGACTACAGCGGTGCGCACATCAACATCAGCACCAAAGAAAACATACCGGAAGATTTCTTCCAACTGAGCCTCAACACGGGCGGGAAGTTCAACACCTTAGGCAAAGACCGCTATCAGATGGACCGCAGCGGTTCGCTCTTGAAGACACCCGGCGTAGACGCGGCCGCCCTCGACATGCCCTTGATGGAGTTTGACAAATACGTGAAGACCCACAATATCTTCGATACCTCCTTTGCCGCCAGCAAGAAGAGCTCGTTGCCCGAACTGGGTGGAAACCTCGGTTTCGGCAAGAACTTCGGTATAAGCAACCAGACACTCAGCCTGCTTGCCTCCTTCAGCGCCAGCAACGGCTACCAAAACATGGAAGATGCCTTCTACAAGACACTCGAAGCCACTGGCACCGTGCAGGACGACTTCTCCTACGACAGCTTTGCGCAGGAACTGAAGCTCGCCGCCCTCGGCTACCTGGGCTACACCTTGCGCCGGAGCGACCGCATAGGCTACACTTTCTTCTACGCCCGCAATGCCATCGACACCTACCAACGCCGCGAAGGTACTGATGCCGAAGGACACGAGCTGACCGGCAGCAACAACATCATGCACATATACACCCTGCAAAACCATCAACTGAACGGAATCCATAACTTCGGCGAGGGCGACAGGTGGCAACTGACCTGGGGAGGCTCGTACAGCAAGACCGGCAGCGAAGAGCCCGACCGACGGCAAGTGATGTACGTCAAAGGCAACGACGGCAGTCTCAGGCTCTTCAAACTGAACCGCCAAGAGACTATGCGCTACTTCGGCAGCCTGGACGAAGAAGAGTGGAACGCCAACCTCGCCATGCGCTGGAAGTGGAACGACACCAGCCACCTCAAGCTCGGCTTCAACTACAAGGACAAGAACCGCGACTACAGCGCTACCCGCTTCTACTACAACCTGAACAAACTGAACCCCGTCATCACCGACATCTACAACACCGACGGCTTCCTCAACCAGCAGAACATTGCCGACGGACAAATCGTGGTACAGCGTGTGATGCAGCCCAAAGACAGCTACCGCGCCGGAAACGAAATCTACTCCGCCTACCTGCTGACCGACTTCTATCCCACCGAAGCTCTCTTGGTGAACCTCGGCCTGCGCTACGAAATGAGCAAGCAATGGGTGCGCTACGCCAGCGACGGCGGCGACTGGTACTCCCGTCGGCGCAATTTAGACAAGAACGACCTCTTCCCCGCCCTGAACCTGAAATATGCGGTGAACCCCACCAACAGCATCCGCTTCTCTGCCTCGCGCACCGTCACCCGTCCCTCGTTCATCGAGATGGCACCCTTCCTCTACCAAGAGTCCTACGGTTCGGCACAAATCCGCGGTAACGAAGAGTTGCAGAACGGTTACAACTACAACTTCGACCTACGTTACGAACGCTTCGGCAAGGACGGCGACATGCTCTCCGTGACCGGCTACTTCAAATACCTCGACAGCCCTATCGAACGCATCCAAGACCTGCAAGGCGGCGCCACGCTGCACAGCTTCAAGAATGCCGACAACGGCATGGCTGCCGGCGTGGAGCTGGAGATGCGCAAACGGCTCGTCAAAGACCTGCGCCTAGGTGCCAACATCAGTTACATGTACACCAACGTGAAGCTGCCCCAAAGCGGTGCCTACACCAACAAGGAACGTTCGCTGCAAGGCGCATCGCCCATCCTTGCCAATGCCGACCTCACCTACTCGCCACGCTTCGGCGAAGACAGGCAGCTCAACCTCGCCCTGCTCTACAACCTGCAAGGCAGCCGCATCCATGCGGTAGGCGTGTCGGGCCTGGGCGATGTCACGCAACAGACGCTGCACACGTTGAACTTCAGCGCCGGATATAGCCTGAACAAGCACTTCAACCTGAAGCTGCAAGTGAACGACCTGCTGAACCGCGATGTCATCTTCAAGCAAGATGTGCCCACCACGGGGCAGGAGATGGAAGTGGAACGCTACCACAAGGGAACGAACTTTGAGGTGGGAATAAGCTACAACCTATAAAGTCCCCCGCCCTCCCCCTGAAGGGGGACGGAGAACACTCTTTGACAAACAAGCAGATCTAAAAGAATCAATCTGAATGACAGACAGATAAATTGGATATAACAACTAAAACAATTGAATTATGAAAACAATGAAATGGAAATTCTACTCTCTGGCCTTTGTAGCCGGAATGTCTATCCTCACCGCTTGCAGCAGCGACGACAACAACGACAATGACGGCAACGGCGGCAACGGAAACGGCAATGAAATCGAAAACGGTACGATACTGAAAGGTACCATCACCTCCGACGTGACCCTGGCTGCCGGAAACACCTACAAGCTGAGCGGCGAATACATCGTAGAAGAAGGTGCCACGCTCCACATAGAGGAAGGCGTGAAGATTATCGCCGTCTACGATGACATCGCAGACTACATCCTCGTGAAGCAGGGCGGTAAAATCAACGCCGTAGGCACGCCGGACAAACCCATCGTAATGACCAGCGAAAAAGAAGAGCCGGGCGCATGGGGAGGCATCCACATCTGCGGACGCGCCCACACCAATGCCGAAGGCGGCAAGGGAAGTTCTGAAATAGGCGGTGCCGTTTACGGCGGCAACGATGATGCCGACAACTCGGGCACGCTGCAATACATTCGTCTGGAATACACCGGCTTTGCCTTCGATGAAGAGCACGAAGCCAACGGTATCTCTTTCTACGGCATAGGCAACGGTACCATCGTGGACCACTGCCAAGCCTACAAAGGTTCCGATGACGGCTTTGAGTTCTTCGGCGGCTCGGTAAACGTGAGCAACCTCGTAGCCGTAAGCTGTAGCGACGACTCCTTCGACTGGACCGAAGGCTGGAACGGCAAAGGCACCAACCTCGTGGCTTACCAAGAGGACAAATCCACACTGGGCTACGACTGCGACTGCCTGATGGAGTGCGACAACAACGGCAGCAACAACGCCGCCACTCCCGTTGCCCACCCCGTATTGAAGAACCTCATCCTCGTCGGCAACGGCGGCAGCAAGCAAGGCATCCGTCTGCGTGCCGGCACGGAAGTGGAAATAGACAACGCCAAGGTCTGCGGCAAAGGCCAGCCCCTGACCGTGGAAACCGCCCTTACCGAAAACGCCCTGAAGAACGGCACCTCCAAGCTGACCAACATCACCCTCACCTCCGAGCTGAGCAGCAAAGAAGGCATCTACACCCATGCCGACTTCATCGCCGTGACAAGCAACAAGGTGGACGCCAACCTGAGCTACAGCTCTTTCGAGGACATCAGGAAAGAATGCAGCTGGATGAACGGAAGCTGGGTGAAGTAAAAAAAAGAAGCACTCGCAAGGCTATAAAAAAACACACAACTTCTTCAACAGCGTGCCCCTCGAATGCCTTCCGGCTTCAAGGGGTACGCGCTGTTTCAAGAAAGAAACTAAAAGTACCGTTTACTTCTTCTTCAGCTCCTTCTTCAATTCCTGAACCTGAAAGCTGAACAAGTCCAGATGACGGCAAACGCGCTGCATGAAACTGCCTGCCGCCCTGAAGCAGATACGCGAAATGCGCACTTTATCTGCCGTACAGTCCTCTATCCGTTCCACCGGTTCGCTGGTGATGGAGGGGAAAAAGTTTCCAAGTCCCTTGATGTTCACCGTGCGTCCACTGGCCAGATAGTCCGCTATAATATCCGGCAGTTGCACCAGCACGGACTGGGCATCGCCCACCTGCAGGGAGCTGACAAAAGCCAGCCTCTTGGCCAGTTCGTCATTGCTCACCGGTTCCGGCTGAAGCACTTTTGACGCCGCGTAGTAGCGCACCACTTCCTTGTCTCCACTCTTGTCCACCTTCTTGCGGACCACATAATTCATTGACATACCAATCTTTCTTTATAATTAGGTTCGTAAAAAACGAAAGATATTCCCGCCCGACGCGAGGCACACCTACAACTTACATACACAAAGCCTATACCTTACGGTAAAGACTCCGTGACCGAATACCTTTCACTATATGACTGAATACCTAAAACACCCGGATGTATTGCCCCAAAACATGGGGATGTTTTCACCCAAAACACCCGGATGTAATACCCCAAAACATGGGGATGTTTTGGGAGAAAAGATGGGGATGTTCTGACCTTTCAGTATAGGGTTCAAAGGTAATGACTCCCTATGAGAAATACAATAGATATAGGCCTTTTTGATGGTCGGAATCAAGCTCCTTTTTCTTCGGAAGCAGCAGGCAGTACCCGCTGGAAATCTCTGCCGGACGGAGACTGGAATACCTGCAAATCGAATTCGGGGATGATTGCCAGCACATGGTCGAACACATCCGCCTGCACCCCTTCATAGGGCACCCAATCCTTCAGCGCACAGAAGAAATAAAGCTCTATCGGGATACCGCGGTCGGTAGGCTGGAGTTGGCGCACCATGCAGGTCAGTTCCTGATTTACGTCGGGAAGACTTTTCAAATAAGCCGTCAGATACGCCCGGAACACACCCAGATTGGTCTGGCGGCGTCCGTTGACGAGGATGGAGTTATCGATGCCGTTTTCCACATTGTACTTTTCAATCACTTCCTCCGTCTGCTCCACATAATCTTTCAGTAGCTGTATCTTGCGATATTTTGCCAGCATCTCCGGGGTGCAGAAACGGACGCTGGTCATGTCGATATTGATACTGCGCTTCACTCGCCGCCCACCGCTCTCGCGCATGCCGCGCCAGTTCTGGAAGGAGTCGCTGACAAGCAGGTAAGGAGGGATGGTGGTAATGGTATTGTCCCAGTTGCGCACTTTTACGGTGTTCAACGTTACCTCTATCACCGTACCGTTGGCACCGTACTTGGGCATCTCAATCCAGTCGCCCACCTTCAGCATGTCGTTGGCCGAAAGCTGCACACCGGAGACAAAGCCCATAATGGAATCCTTGAATACCAGCATCAGGATGGCTGCCGAAGCACCCAATCCGGCAAGCAGCGAAAGCGGGTCGCGGCCTATCAGTTCGCCCACGACCACAATGCCGCCCACCAGCCATAGGATGACTTGCATAGTTTGCAACATCCCCTTTAAAGGGCGGTCACGAAATTGCTCCTTCTCACTGTATACACTGTAAACAGCCTTCAGGAACGAGTTGACGAAACTCAGGAAAGTAATGATGATGTAAATAAGGCAGATACGCCGGATAAAATCCATTGCCGATGAACCGACTTCGACAAATGCCAATGGAACAAACAGATAGATGATAACGGGAGCCACCATGCGGCTGAGGTGCACCATCACTTTACGGTCGAATACGATGTCGTCCCACGTAGCCTTGGTCTTCTTCACCAGTTGTGCCACTACCTTCAGCAGGATTTTCCGGCATAGGGCATCCGCCAGGAAAGCAACGGCAAGTATCAGTGCGAAGGCAATGAATTGGTCGAGCATATCAGCCCGGGAAGGGGATATGCCCCACCCGATTAAAAGGTCGTCTATCTTCTTCAATATCTCCATAATCGTATGTTTATCATAACGGCAATCTTATCTACGCGACTGTTCCTCCCGCTCGAGGAACTCCATAATGTCTTCTTTCAACCACTGATAAAGATAAAGGTTCTTGTAGCCGCTGTTTTTTTTCAGCATCACGGATACATTGACCTGACTGTTCTCATACCCCGTCAGTTCGTTGCGGAACTGTTCGTTATGCTCTGCCAGGCGCTTTATCTCCTGCTCGCGTTCACGACGCAGCACCGTACATACCGGGATAAGGATTTTCAGCACTACACAATCCATGATATGGTGTCCTTGGATATAAAGATAGGTATTGTCCGGAGTCAGTCCCAAACGTTCCAACTCCGTGCCCAGCTGCTCCACCCGGTCGATGTAGCGGGGGAAACGGGCTTGCAGTTCGGACAGCTTTGCCGACACCGTCTTTTGCATCTCGTCCAGACTACGGTAAGGATGACGCAGGTTTATCTCTTGCAAACGCACGCAGGCGTTGAAGTCGTACATCGGGAAAGTGTGTGTGTCGTGCTGGCGGTAGAACCAGACATTCCACAGAAACAGCGGATAGGCAATCTGAGAATAACGCTTCAGAAAAGCGGGGAAGTCCAGGATATGCCGGTCGTTCAGCGTGGCCTGCACACAGACTTCATGCAGACTGTCGGCAAAGCAGTGGAAGTTCTCGATGGCATAGCCATAAGTCTGGAAGATATAGGGATTCTTGTTTATCTTATGCGACACCTTGGTGGCACCTTGCAGCAGGAAGTCGTAGTCGCTGTCTACACAAGCTATCAGGCTGCGGCCCAGCTCCGATGTGTTCAACGTATTCATCAGCACCATCTTCTTGCCCTTTGCCAGGGAGGTGGCAGACGGAAGCATCACCTGGAAATAACGCTCCTCATTCTCGAACTCGGACAGCAGCGTCCGCCAGAAAGCGATGTCGTCATAGCTCTCCACATACGCCACTATGCGCCTGCGTGCTCTCTTGGGAGACAACTTGCGGGCGGCATCCAGATAGGCGGAAGTAAGGTTATGTTTTAAAGAAGTGGACACTTGGGTAGGGATTAAGGATTAGGGATTAGGGAGGAGATTTCGCTGACTTCGGTGACGGCATCCAGCCAGCCTTCCATGATGACGGCGGGCGAATGGGTGGTGAGGATAAGCTGCACATTGGGATTCAGGCTGCGTATCATGCCGATGAGCTTCTGCTGCCATTCGATGTGCAGGGAGGCTTCCGGCTCGTCCATGAAGAGTACGCAGTGGTCATCGTCACGCACCAGCACGGTCAGCAGGATGACCAGCATCTGCTTCTCGCCCGAAGACAGTTTGTAGGGCAGCAGGCGCTCGCCGTTCTGATAGAAAACGATGTCGTTGCTTTTGCGGTCTATCGTCTTATGGGTATAGCTGAAAAGCTCGTCAATCATATCCTGGAACTTCCGCTTGGGGAGGGAAAGGGAGGGAGCCAGGCTGCGCTGCTCTTCGTCACCGCTGAGCAGTTCTATCATCTTGTTGCCGATGTTCACCTGATAGTCCAGATAACGGCGCTGGAGCAGATAGAGCTGCCAGTCCAGTTCCGACTTCACGTTGGCATCGGCCATGCGTGCCGTAAAGTCGCCCATGATAAGGGGACGGTCGTAGCTGCGGATTACATCATAGGGGATAAAGGTGGCTGCGGGGTTGTCGAAGTAGACGTGTACGCCGTTCTTCTCGTCACTCTTCACTTCACCCGATGTCTGTTCCAGATAGTTGACCGAACGGTTCAGGATAGTGGTTTTCCCCACTCCGTTGATGCCGGAAAGTATATTGACGTCAGGACGCAGGTCCCAGGCAATATCGTACCGATGCCACAATCCGTGTATTTCGATACGCTTGATGTAATTGGCTTGTACTTCCATGGTTTCTTGCTTTAATTAGAAGCAAATATACACGATAATCTCTTATTTCTACGCCCATGAACCAGAAAAATCATATAATGAAAGATTTTCTCTTCAGAAAATAGTTGTTCTTTTGCACCCGCAAAGAACAAAAGAGTATGGACAAGAACATTCAAGGGCATCTGTTCGCCCTTACCGCAAATATCTTATGGGGGCTGATGGCACCTATCGGCAAGTCGGCCTTAGCGGAGTTTTCCGCGTTGTCAGTAACCACATTCCGCATGGTAGGCGCAGCCGCCTGCTTCTGGCTCCTCTCCTTATTCTGCAAACGCGAACAGGTGGACCACCGGGACATGCTGAAGATATTCTTCGCCGCACTCTTCGCACTGGTATTCAATCAGGGTGTCTATATCTTCGGACTCTCCATGACTTCGCCCATAGACGCCTCCATCGTTACAACCACGCTGCCTATCGTCACCATGATAGTGGCTGCAATCTATCTGAAAGAACCGGTCACCAACAAGAAAGTGCTGGGCATCTTTGTAGGGGCTATGGGAGCATTTATACTCATCATGAGCAGCCAGACCACCGGTGCCGGCAATGGCAGCCTCATCGGAGACCTTCTCTGCCTGCTCGCCCAAATCAGCTTCTCCATTTATCTGACCGTATTCAAGGGGTTGTCGCAAAAATACTCTCCCATCACCCTGAACAAATGGATGTTTGTCTATGCCTCCATGTGCTACATCCCGTTCTCTTACCACGACGTGGCTGCCATACAGTGGAGCGAAATATCTACAGCCGCCCTGCTGCAAGCGGGATATGTGGTTGTGGGAGGAAGCTTCCTTGCCTATATCTTCATAATGAGTGCACAGAGGCTGTTGCGCCCCACTGTGGTGAGCATGTACAACTACATGCAGCCCATCGTGGCCTCAACCGTTGCCATCATCTTAGGATTGGGAGTGTTCAATTTGGAAAAGGGAATAGCCATAGCCTTGGTATTCCTGGGAGTGTACATCGTGACACAAAGCAAGTCACGCAAGGATTTCGAGAAAGAAGGGAAAGCCGTATAAAACAGCCGTTCCGCCGTCACAGTACTCCGGCACGTACCCGGCTCAGAGACTCGGGAGTCATTAACAGATAAGATGCTATGTGGTTGACTGAGGCACGCCGGGCTATCTCCGGATAATCCCTGACGAAGCGCGCATACCGCTCGCGTGAGGTTTCGAAACGCCAAGAGTCTGCTTTATATTGGGAAAGCATTAAAGACCCCTCCAATAAATGGCGAAGCAGACGGGCTATATGCAGATAACGCTCAGAGAGTTCGACCAGTCCTGCATACGAAATGCTCCAGATGACGCCTTCCTCCAGGGATTCCAGCTGAAGGCAATTACGGCGTCCGGTGAAAAGGCTGACGATACACATAGCGCCGTCACCGTCGCAGGCAAAGTTCTCTGTAATGTCCCGGCCTTCTTTGAAATAGAACTGGCGAAGCAGTCCTTTCTCTACGAAAACAATATCCCTGGCTATATCTTTCTCACTAATCAACAGTTCTCCTTTGTGCACCTCACGGCGTACAAACAAACCGGCAATGAGCTCCAGCTCCTCAGAAGGGAGTTCATGAAGGCGGCGGGTAAACCGCCGCGCCACTTCCATGTTGTTTTCCTTAGTCATCGATATAGGGAAAGGGATATGCCCTTATTTCTTCAGTTCTGCAAAATAGGTGTCCAGCAAGTTCTTGGCAGCCACAAAAGAAGTCAAGTTGCCCTGTAGCACTTGTTTTTCCTTGCCAGTCAGCATCGCTTCAATCTGCGGATTGTGGTAGAAGCTGTCGCGCAGCTGTTCGTTAATGGTCTCGTACATCCAGTATTTGCTTTGCTCATTGCGGCGGTATTCAAAGTAGCCGTTGTCTTTCACAAAGTTAATGTATTTGTAGACCATATCCCATACTTCTTTTACACCAAGATTATAGAAACCGGAATAAGTCAGCACTTGGGGTGTCCAACCGCTCTCCGGAGCCGGGAAGAGGTGCAGCGCATTACGGAACTGAGTTGCTGCCAGCCTGGCCCGCTCCAGATTGTCGCCATCAGCCTTATTAATGACAATGCCATCGGCCATTTCCATGATGCCGCGTTTGATGCCTTGCAACTCATCGCCCGTACCCGCCAGCTGTATCAGCAGGAAGAAGTCTACCATAGAATGTACGGCAGTCTCACTCTGCCCCACCCCTACTGTCTCTACAAATATCTTGTCGAAACCGGCAGCCTCACAAAGCACAATCGTTTCACGCGTCTTGCGTGCCACGCCACCCAGCGAACCGGCAGAGGGACTGGGACGTATAAAGGACTTGGGATGAACGGAGAGTTTCTCCATACGCGTCTTGTCACCGAGAATACTGCCTTTGCTGCGTTCGCTGCTCGGATCAATGGCAAGAACGGCCAACTTGCCGCCGTGTTCCTCCAGTACATGCAAGCCAAATACATCAATAGAGGTACTTTTACCGGCACCGGGCACACCACTGATACCCACACGGACGGAGTTGCCCGAATAGGGCAAACACTTCTCTATCACCTCCTGCGCCACAGCCTGGTGCTCCGGTTTCACACTTTCCACCAGTGTTACAGCCTGGCTGAGTACCGTAACATCACCTTTCACTATACCCTCCACATAGTCTGATACGGAAAGCTCGCGTTTCTTCCGCCTGGGACGGTTCTTCAAGTAAGGATTGACCGATGAAGGTTGCTCAATGCCTGCATTGACAACCAAGCCTTTATATGCTTCATTATTTTCGGGATGTTCCATGGCTATTTGTGAGTTATAAGTTATGAGTTATGAAGGACTTTACGACTTCTTATTGTTTTGCTTTAATGTTGATTTCAACTTTCGGCTGCATCGGGTCATTGGTAATCATCAGCAGACGCAGATGACGGCGCTTCTTGCCTATATTCTTCTTCACTACCGTTACCCGCAGGCGAGTGCTTTCACCGGGTTGCAATACACTCTTCTTGAGGTTAACTCCCACTGCCGGGTGGAATACCTGGAGCTTGTTTATCTGTAAAGGAGAACGCCCGGTATTGGTAATGGTAATATCCTGACGTGCTTTTGACTTCTTTGCCAATATCGCACTCATATCAACTTCTTTGGTAGAAAGGCTGATGGCAGGAGCATTTGCCTTCTCCACTTCCGTCATTCCGGAGAAATCCGGTAAAAGAATGGCAGAAACGGGAATCTCGTTTTCATCGCCCACCTTGTCACCGGAGAAGCGAGAAAGATAGACCGACGTTTGAGTCAGTCCGAGGCCAGTCAGTCTTTCCGAATTCAATGTAAGTGTAATCACTCCTTTTTCTCCCTTTTGCAAGACATTGGGCTCTACTTTTGTCTGCAAATAAGGAGGCAGATGCATCAGTACCGGTTCATAAGGACGGTCGGAAAGATTGACCACGCCGATATGAATCACCGGCTGCTCACCATGCTGAATATCGGGAAAGTCGAGGCTGTTCTTGTCAATACGTATCTGACCGATAAGATAGGGATGCGTCTTGGTAAAATCCTTGATTTCCTGTACTACTTCACCATTGAACTTCAAATAGACCAGATTGGGTTGCGCATTGCTGTAAATAGCCACGGATTTCTGGAAATGTCCCAATGCCTTGGCGTCAAAAGTCACATTTACTGTTCCTTTTGCCCCCGGAGCAATAGGCGTTTTTGTCCACTGGGCCACAGAGCAGGCGCAATCCGGCTCTACTTCTGTAAGCACTAAAGGCTGGTCACCCGTATTGGTGATGGTATATTGCACAGTCACGGGATGCTTCCATTCTATCTGGCCGAAACTGTACATCTCTGTATTCGAGGTAAAACGAGCTTGCGCTACAGCAGTCAATACCACACTTGCAAGCACATATAAAGTTATCAATATCCGCTTCATCTATTTTTCTTAATATCAAGATTTCCTAATTCTGCCACTCTCATTCAATATTAGTCGGACAAAAATAGGTGTTTTTAGCGAGAGTACCTAAAATAGCGGAGCGCAATTTGTACAAATTGCGCTCCGCTCCATACTCTATTGTTACTTTATTACAATTATCCCTCCCGCCGAATGCGAAGCATACTCCGGAGCATACGCACACTGTATCGTGGCCAGCCCCGTTTCGTATGTTCCGCCACGGGCTATGCGATAACTGTGCTCTAAGACATAAAAGCCTTTGCCCAAATGGTCGAAGAAGAAATTGGTTGCGGCATCTTCCACTTCTGCATAATAACCGAGGCCATTACTCCAACGATAACCGGAAAGCGAGCCTATAGGTTCAAAGCAGGCACCCCGCTGGTCTTTCAACTGAACAAAATCCATAGTACGGTCCAAGCGGATAGTCAAACGGGCCACTATTTTATCACCGACGGATAATACGGTCCCTTCCGTAACCGGTTGCAAGGACTTGCTACCACCGGCCGATATACGCTCTACATAAAGTTTCTTCTCTACATTCAATTCCCCCCCCTGCTGCTTTACATCAGATATGGGTGACAGATACTGGGCATAAACAGCTCCCCAGGCAATGCCTGCATCCCGTTTCTCTACGGTGACGGTTTTAGCTTTCAGCTCCGGACTTCCTTGAGCGAAGGTTTCCTTGACATAACCCAAACCCGGGATTATGGTCTTTGTAGGCGACAATGTTTCCAAAACTTTGTTACCTAACGTGATACGTACGTTTCCCCGACTTTCCAGCAGATTAGTACCTTGACAAAGCAATGCATAAACAGCATCAGCCGTTGCAACCGGAGAATTCCAACTGGTAGTCTGCTTCTGTTTCAGCAGCCAGAGTTTCATTTCCTCCACCAAAGCATCGTTGCCACCTGCCATACGCAGGGCTTCCATTACTTCCACATGGGCAGGGATGGGCAGCATACCCCAGTTATACGGATTTGCTTGGAAAGCAAAGTATGCACCCAGTTCATCCGTCTGTACCAGATGTTCCTTGAGGGAAGCGATGAATTCATTCGCCTCGGCTGTACGCCCTACTGCTTTCAGGATGATGGCAGACTGCGCCTTGCTGCTCATGGTTCCATCTTTAAGATTGGCACCTACTTTTGATAGGAAATAGCGGTAAGCCGCTTGATTGTCTGCCGGCACTTGTTCGCCGCTAAGGGCTATCAGATACAGATATGTCATTGCCGATTCGGAGTTGGCAGTAATTCTGGCGCCATTTTTTTCGGCTTTACGGATATTGCGATACTCTTCCAAAGCCTGCCGATTCAAATAGCCGAAAGCTTTCTGCCGCATGGCGGCAACTTCTTCAGGCAGTTCATTTTTCGTCAGCAGAGGAAGACGAACAAGTAATTCTGTAATATAGCCAGTTATATAGCGGCTACCGGACATTCCCTTATACCAGCTCCATCCACCGTCTTCACCCTGCAATTCTTTCAATTTGGTAAAAGCGGAAAGATTGCGGTTATTCAGTTGGTTGATATCAAACAGCGTGGCAATACGTGCCTGCTGTTCGGCTTCAGTAGTAGCTTCCAGTACCCACGGAGACTCGCTGAGCAGGATATTCTTCACATCCTGATTCTTCTCCAACTGGCTGAGGAAGGTTTCTTTCGTGCCACCGGCAGCCTTCCAACTGTCAAATACAGTCTTAATGCGGGGCTGGCTGTTGGCAATGAAGCCTGCCAGACTATTGGCATACCAAGCTGTAGCCCAAGAAATGGCATTATCATTGGCAGGCAGGCTCAATGCCGGCAACGCTTGTACAGCATACCAAGCCGGATTCCCGGTAAATTCTACAGTCAGACGACGGTCTGTCGCTGTACGGCTATTACGGTTGAAAAGGCTGTCTAATGAGAACGTACGGGTCTCCTCGCCACGGATAGGCATAGCAAGCGTTTCCGTAATATACTCCTTATTACTTAATACGGGCAACAGATGCTGCTCGCCATCGCTAAACGTACCTCCATCGGCAACCATACGAATACCAAGCAAATCATAGCGGTCGGACACTTCGAAATGGAAGTTGACAGCAGTATTTCTTCCTGCTTCTACCAAGAATTTCTGACGTTGAGTAGCAATAACTTTCTCCGTCATAGGGTCGAACAGTGTGAATACTGCTGTTCCTTTCACCGCTTTACCCGTCAGATTGGCTATTGTTCCGGCTATCTGCGTTTTATCTCCAACGCGGACAAACCGAGGCATATTCGGAGTCAGCATAAACTCCTTGGCAGTTACAACGGAAGCATCCAACATCCCAGTCAGCATATCCTTAGTATGTGAGTAACCACGGAAATTCCAACGAGTCAAGCTCTGCGGCATCGTAAAAGAAAACGCAAGCTCCCCTTGTTCGTTTGTACGAAGTTGAGGATAAAAAAAGGCTGTTTCGGCAAAGTTGGTGCGAAGCCCCTCAATAGGTTGCAAGGCCTCGCCAACCGGTATCGTTTCCGATTCAAAAACAACATCTTCCACCGCGTCTTCCGCTACTTGTGCAGGAACATATTTCACTTCAACGGCATTCCCGGATTCTGCTTTGGAAGCAAGCATCGGCTGGTTGGCACCACGTATTCTAAGATTACCGGTCAAAGAGCTATTCCGGGTAGTCCCATACCCCACAACACTTACTTCTTCCAAAAGCGCATTGTCTTCTACCATCACTATCCGCATCCTTCCATCCATATAAGGAGAACAGAAGTAGTCAAACGACCACACCGGAACCCTCCAAGCCTTCAACGGGAAATAAACGGAGAAGTAATTGCTATTATAACGGCTCGCACCACGGAATGCCCCATACAGATTATCCGGATAGAAAACCCGTAGTATCTGGTTACTCTTATAAATCTTATCCAGTGAAGCGTCGTACATCGTAGCCAACATCTCAGCCGCAGCAGGCATACCTTGAGGCGTCTTTATGACGAGCTTCCACTCTTCTTCCTGTCCGGGACGCAAACGGTCACGGAACACTTCCCATTTCATGTCGAGAGCACGTTCCGGCTCCCGCTTCTTCAGTTCAACCTGATGACTGTACATCTCGCCAGCTTTCACAAAACTGAAAAGAATGGTGATTCCCTTGCCATATGCTTCCTTATAAGGGAATTCCATACGAATAATAGTATCATTCAACTGCAACACACGGCTTTCAATGCGTTTTCTGTCACAAAAGACATCCATCAGCACATATGCATCCCGATAAGAAGTCCCCAAAAGAAAAGCGGCAGGGTACTGTACATCAAATTCCTCATTTTCTTTATAATAAAAGAAATCTGTAAACGCAGCCGGACGCTTGTCACTCTTTGAAAAGAGCATGAAACTGTCACTGCCATATGCCCCGTTATTCTCTTCACGTCCCAAACTATCACGTACAGAAAGTTTCAAGCGATAGTTACCTGAAGGAAGCTTGTTCCAAGCCGAAAAATCCTGGAGCCGATTGGCTGTGAAGGTACCCTCCAATACAACATCATCCAAGGGTTCAGAACCTGCAATATTCCTTGCCCCATTTTGTTCTGCAAATGGATAAAGGCAATAGGAACCTTCAATGTGCTGAGGAATATTCATTACATTATTCACTCCAAAAGTGAAAAGCATACTGTCTTCCTTACAAACATATTGAGGCAAGCGAATATCAAAGGAATAAGCCTTAGGACCTGCCAACAAGTTATACGAAGCGGATTGCGTTTCACCGGCCTCATCCGTCACCACCGCCTCCACATGATAAGTATACACACTCCCATACCCGTCTGTATCTACAGCCGGAGCTTCCAAAGTCAAGGGTATGGAAAAATCCCCGTTGGTATCCAATTGTATGGTGTCAGACAATAATGGTTTATCAGCATTGCTCCAATAACCAGGTCTCGGATTCCGGCGAGTCACCGTATATGCCAATGGCACATCCTGCACCATCATGCCATTGAAGGCCTTGACATTTCCTTTCAACACAACCTTGTCACCCAGCCGATAAGCTTCCGAAACCGGAGTGAAGGCAATCTCGAACGTAGGTCGCTTGTACTCCTCTACCCTAAAAGTGACGGTAGATTGAGGCTCTTTGGTTCGTATGCTGAACATGCCATTCAGGCAAGCTGCCGGAAGTACAAACTCCGTAGCAAAAGAGCCGAAATCATTGGTCCGCCCCTTCCTGGTGGCAAGTTCCTTGCGGTTGGCATCCAACAAGACAAGCTCATAATCAACTCCTTGTAGTACCTGGGCGCTATCACTATTCTGCTTGTAAGCTATCCCTTTTACATGAACGGTCTGCCCGGGACGATAAAGCGAACGGTCTGTCAGCAATGCCATCTGCCTCCAATCTGTATCCTTAATACCGTAATAAGGATGATTCATATAAACGTTCTGCGGCATCATGGCTGTGTCTCTGCCTTTACGCGCCACATAACTTCGGATTTCACTCTGCCAGGGTAATACAGCTTTCCCCCCCGGCATCAGTCAGTACCTCTGCCATCGCTTTTCTATTCTTCTCATCATAAAAAGAGTAGAAACTCACCTTGGCACCAGCAATCGGCTGTCCACTACGGGCATCCAATGTAGCCACTTCCATACGGTTGTCACCCAAATCCAATGTCAGCACCTTGAAGCGGGTAGATACCAGAAATTTATCATCTGTACGGGCCGTTTCAGTATCAGGTACTATTTGAAGAATATAGACTCCCGTTTCCCGAGGAATCATGAACTTAAATACAGTGTCCGAGGCAAGATAAGGGACATCTTCAGGCAATTTATCCTTGCCTGGCAACGGCTTTAAGCCAAAATGCGTGGAAGAAAACTTCCGGGCATACTTTCTATAAGTATCTTTATTTATACCATGGTCCATCCAAGGTACTTCACTTAAAGTAGTGGTATATAAGTTGAGAGTGAAGCCCTCGACATTACGATAATGCAGCCTCATATTCACCGAATCGCCGGGATAACCGCTTTCATTCATAGTCAGAATGAGTTCAGGCTGTAAAATCTGTTCACGGATATTTTTCAACTCATTGATACGCTTATACGCAGGATAGCGCTTCAAGCCTTCTTCACAGACTTTTAGAGCCTCATCAGCGCGTTTCGGTTCCAAACGGCGCAGGTGGTTGGCTTTATGAATGTAAACCTCGGCACAAACCTCTCGTGAACCGTATTCCTTTATCAATTTATTCAAAACCTCAAGATATTCCCGATTAGCCTTTTCCTGACGCATTCGGAAAGTAGGATAAGGCTGCTGGCTGATACCACCGGTCAACTTCCAGTTCCAATAATCAAGAGAACAGAGCAACATAGCATCTTCCGAACCGGCACGATGGCGATAAGCATTCATCATATCCAGATAAATCCTTTCGATACGGGTCTGTACCAAAGAATCCACGCTGAAACCATCCAGCTGCCGATAAGCATCAACAGCACGGCTCACCAATAGATGGTACATATCGTGCCCATAGAACCGGCTACCGTCTTCCAACACCACAAAAGGCACATATTGTTCTGCAGATGTATTGAGCAAGCGGATGGAATCCTGCAAGGATGCACGGTTACACCTATCTATTTTATCCACAAACTGGCTGATACTCCACTCACGGATATCTGCTGGAACCTCGTCAACAGTCAGTAAAGTACGTGACAGCAAGACACGGCGATTCTTCCGCATCAAGTCAGCATATTCATATGCCAACAAAGAGTGTAGAATAGCCTTGTTCACCGGATTCCTCTCCGATTGTGCCCAAGATTCCATATATTTCAGACTGGAGTAAAGGCTGTCCGGAGTCAGCCCCTCTTGATAAGTCTCCCTACAAATGTAGGCTTTCAACATTTGCGGAGCATTCTGCTCTTGCCGACCTTTCCGATAGATTTCATCAGCCAGTTTTATCACTGTTTGAGGCAGGCTTTTCTTTTGAGCCTGCTCCACCTGCTTCCACAACTTATCGTACGTCTGCGCATACAATGCCGAAGCCCCAAATGTAACCAGCAGTAACAATATGCTACAAATTCTTTGAATTACTCTCATAATTATTCGTTTGTTAGTCTTTGTATTAATAACAAAGGAAGTGAATAAAGTTCAAACAAATGTACTTTTGGACATAAAAAATCTTATTCTACTCCTACAAAAAAACAAGGGATATGTTTGCAAACATATCCCTTGTGCTATACTTAAATGTTAGTGTACTCACATTTGGAGGCTATAATATCTCATTGCCTCCATCCAATTCTTACCAGCTGCGGTAAGAATGTGCTTAAATGAATTTGCAATCTTCTTTTTCATAATCTTAAAAAATTAAACTAATACCTGAAAACTAAAATTCAATACTTCACGAAAGGGGGGGGAATGCTTAAAGCATTACGTAACCCCAAATGTTCTTATCGGCTTCGCCGACATGCTTAAAAACTCTTTAACATTTTCATTTTGTTATCCTCCTAAAATCAATCTTGTTATCCTTAAAAAATCTACTAGTTTTCTATTGTTTTCATGTTTTACAACACAAAAATAGAGCCTTTGTTCAAGATAACAAGCAAAAAACGGATAGAAAACATGTTTTATAACATATTTCTTGACTTAGGTCAATTTTTAGGGAGAAAGTGCAAGGATATTGACATACCATTGTAATAAGTCTGGGACATTCTGGCAGAAAGAGGACAAACTGTCACAGACAAAAAAGGCAGGATACTTAATAAAGCACCCTGCCCCTATTCATTACATAAAGTATTCTCTACTTTTCAGGAGTCTGCTCCAATGTAGCCACCAAGAAATCATAGAACTTGGAAACAGTAGGAATTAACGCACGCTCGTCCGGTGAATGCGGAGAACGCAAAGTGGGACCGAAAGAAATCATATCGAGTCCTGGACAATTGGCACCAATAATACCGCATTCCAGACCTGCGTGAATAACCTTCACGGCAGGTTCCACACCAAACTGCTGCTTATAGGACAGCTTCATGGCATGCAGTATAGGAGAATCCACATTAGGCTGCCATCCGGAATAGCCACCACTCAATTCCACCTTCATACCTGCCATAGCGAAACAAGCTGTCAGGCTGTCTGCCAGGAAATCCTTCATCGTATCGCAAGAACTACGCGCCAAAATACGAACTTCGGCCTTACCGTCTGCAATGATTACGATAGCCAAATTGGAGGAAGTTTCTACAGTATCGGGAACAGTAGGAATCATACGCATCACACCATTCTGGCAAGCCATCAACACGTTAATCATATTATCCTGAATTTCTGAAGGAACAACGGCAGTGGGTAGAGTTACCTCTTCTATACTCAGGGTAATACCACTTTCAATCGGAGCATATTCGTCATTCAGTTGTGCCTCGTATTCCTTCATATAATCTTCCAAACCGTCCATATCCTCAGGATTGAACACCAATACCGCATGTGCTTCGCGGGGGATAGCATTACGCATATTACCACCTTCAAAACTTGCCAGCTGGGAGTCAAACTCAATCAGCAAATCATGTACGATGCGTGCCAGCAATTTATTGGCATTACCGCGCCCTTCATTGATTTCCAAACCGGAGTGACCGCCACGCAAACCTTTCAGCGTAATCTTACGGGCAACGAAATCGGCCATAGGCGTCTCCTCCTTATATTCCAAAGTAGCAGTAATATCAAGACCACCGGCACAGCCGATATAGAGTTCGCCTTCGTCCTCAGAGTCAAGGTTCAGCAGAATTTCCCCTTGCATAGTTCCGGGTTTCAAACCGAATGCACCATACATTCCCGTTTCTTCATCCTTGGTAATCAGGGCTTCCAATGGGCCATGCTTCAAGTTATTATCTTCGAGCACCGCCATAATGGCAGCTACTCCCAAACCATTATCTGCTCCCAGCGTGGTACCTTTGGCTTTCACCCAATCACCGTCAACATAGGTTTCAATGGGATCTGTTGTAAAATCGTGAATAGTATCGTTGTTCTTCTGAGGCACCATGTCCATATGCGCCTGAAGGATGATGCCTTTGCGGTTTTCCATACCCGGAGTGGCAGGCTTACGAATAATAACATTGCCGACCTCGTCGACAAATGATTCCAACCCCAAGCCTTTTCCAAAATCAATAAGGAATTTGGTAATCTTCTCCATATGTCCTGACGGACGGGGAATCTGGGTCAGTGAATAAAAGTGCTTCCATACATTCTGTGGAGCTAACTGTAAGATTGTACTCATAATTCTAAAAAGTTAGTTTTCGCAAATATAACGGTTTATTCTCGGAAAGTACAATAAACCGGGATTTTTCTAAAGTACTAAATCATCAGCTATCTTAAACATGGCTTTTACATCTTCACATATTGCGATAGAACATCTGCACCTAATATAGCTACCATATTTAGGAATTTCTCCCACTTCTATATCCAAGCAACAATATCGTTTAAAGAAACCAATCTTCCAACAACCTTTAGGCTTCAGTACTTATAAGGAAGTACTGAAGTACTTGCAAAGAAGTATTACAGTACTTAAAGGAGTACTCTCTATAAGTACTGTCTCTGTCCTCTAACACAAGAAGTGACAATATAGGAACCCACCACAAGAAACGTCTATTTCTTTGCCCTATTCGCCAATGCCAGGTGTAACGACCCGTAGATGCCTAACACTATCACCAGCAACGTCTGTATGCCATGCACTATCAGAGCAAATATACCCGCATCCGTAGCATTTACCCCATAAAGCATCATCATAGTGATGACAGCAAAGTGCCAGGGTCCTGCCCCGTTGGGCGTGGGAACAATGACTGCAAACGTTCCGCCGACAAACATCACCAGCCCGGCAAGGAAACTAAGGTGCTCCGTAAACTGGAAGCAATAGAAAGTTATATAGAAATGATAGAAATAGCATAGCCAAATAAGTAAAGTGTAAAGAACAAACAAAGGCACATTCTTCACATTCTTAAGCGACATCACACCTTCCCATATATTCAAGACTACTCCCTTTACCTTTTCAAAGAAAGCATACGCAACAGAAAATAGAGGAAGTACCAAAACACCAATAATAGAAAAAAAAGCCACATAAAACCAAGGGGAAGTCACAAGATGCACCAGCGAAGGAATCTTGGTGCCCGTCTCCTCGAAAAAACGGAAAAAAACGGGCATCTGCACCAAAAAAGTAATCCCCGTAATCAGCAGAATGCAAAGCGTATCTACCAACCGCTCTGTCACCACCGTCCCCAAGGACTTCGCAAAGGAAACATTATCATATTTGGCAAGTACTCCACAACGTGAAACCTCTCCCACACGGGGCAGTACCAGATTGGTGGCATAAGATACGAAAATGGCATCGACGCAATCGCTTGTTTTGGGATGAGCATCCAGTGGCTCCAAAGTCTGCTTCCAACGCCAGCCTCGTAACACATGGCTCATCACACCGAAGAACAAGGACAACAACATCCACCACCAGTTCGTCTGATGAAGGAGAACTTCTTCTGCCTTTGAAAAGTCAAAATCACGATATACCCAATAGAGGATAAAACCACCCAATAAAATGGGTAAGATGATTTTCAACGTCTTTTTTAGCAGCTTATTCATACGATATTCCCAAATTCTTCATTCTTCATTCTTCATTCTTCATTGAAAAGAACTACCTTTGCTCCGTGTAAAGATAGGTTGTTGTTCACACTACAGCCTACGTTTACGGAGCAAAAGTAATGATTTAGTTGATACATGAGAGTAGTTAAACCTAAAAAGTTTCTCGGGCAACACTTCCTGAAAGACCTGAAAGTGGCACAAGACATCGCCGACACGGTAGATGTCTGTCCCGAAATTCCCATCCTCGAAGTTGGTCCGGGAATGGGAGTACTGACCCAGTTTCTTCTGCCCAAAGAGCGCAACGTCAAAGTAGTAGAACTGGACTACGAGTCAGTGGCCTACCTACGGGAAGCCTATCCGCAACTGGAAGACAACATCATTGAGGACGACTTCCTCAAAATGAACCTGCAACGGTTGTTTGGCGGACAAGCTTTTGTATTGACGGGAAACTATCCTTATAATATCTCCAGCCAGATATTCTTCAAAATGCTGGAATATAAGGACCTGATTCCCTGCTGTACGGGTATGATACAAAAGGAAGTAGCCGAGCGCATAGCAGCCGGACCGGGCAGCAAGACATACGGAATCCTAAGCGTACTGATACAAGCATGGTACAAAGTGGAGTACTTGTTTACGGTACACGAACATGTCTTCAACCCACCCCCAAAAGTTAAAAGTGCCGTCATCCGCATGATGCGCAATGAAACGCACGATTTAGGATGCGATGAGAAATTGTTCAAGCAAGTAGTGAAAACCACGTTCAATCAACGACGCAAGACTCTACGGAACTCCATAAAGCCGATACTCGGCAAAGACTGTCCACTGACGGAGGACGTATTATTTAATAAACGCCCGGAACAACTGTCCGTAAAGGAATTTATTCAGCTGACCAACCAAGTGGAGCAGGCATTGAAAACGATTAATGATTAGTGATCAAACACGAACAATCATGGAAATAGACGAAGAATACATAGACAAAGTCAAAAGCCTGATAGAACAGAAAGACGCGGAAAACGTCAAAACACTTTTGACAGACCTTCACCCGGCGGATATTGCAGAACTGTGTAATGACCTCGGCTTGGAGGAAGCCCGCTTCGTTTACCGCCTCCTTGACAACGAAACGGCAGCGGACGTACTGGTTGAAATGGACGAAGACATCCGGAAAGAATTCCTGGAACTTCTTCCTTCGGAGACCATTGCCAAGCGTTTCGTGGATTATATGGACACGGACGATGCCGTAGACCTGATGCGCGAACTTGATGAAGACAAGCAGGAGGAAGTACTTTCGCACATCGAAGATATAGAACAAGCCGGTGACATCGTTGACCTGCTGAAATATGATGAAGACACTGCCGGTGGTTTGATGGGTACGGAAATGGTGACTGTCAATGAAAACTGGAGTATGCCGGAGTGCCTGAAGGAAATGCGCCTGCAAGCTGAAAAGCTGGATGAAATTTACTACGTATACGTCATCGACGACGAAGACCGTCTGCAAGGGGTATTCCCATTGAAGAAAATGATAACTTCCCCTTCTGTCTCCAAGGTAAAGCATGTGATGCGGAAAGATCCTATCTCCGTCCATGTAGATACCCCCATTGACGAAGTGGTACAAATCATCGAAAAGTATGACTTGGTGGCAGCTCCTGTTGTAGACAGTATCGGGCGTCTGGTAGGCCAGATTACCGTAGACGACGTTATGGACGAAGTCCGCGAACAGTCGGAACGTGATTACCAGCTGGCATCCGGTTTGTCCCAAGATGTAGAAACGGACGATAATGTCATGCGCCAAACTTCTGCTCGCCTTCCATGGTTACTTATCGGTATGTTAGGCGGTATAGGCAACTCCATGATATTGGGTAACTTCGACACGACTTTCGCCGCCCATCCGGAAATGGCCCTTTATATTCCGTTGATTGGTGGTACGGGGGGAAACGTGGGAACCCAGTCGTCTGCCATCATCGTGCAAGGCCTTGCCAACAGCTCACTGGATGCCAAAGACACCTTCAAGCAGGTAGCCAAGGAAGCAGTAGTGGCGGTCATCAATGCCACCATCATCTCCCTGCTGGTATACATCTATAATTTTATCCGGTTCGGAGCTACGGCTACGGTCACTTATTCCGTCTCCATCAGCCTCTTTGCAGTCGTCATGTTCGCCTCCATCTTCGGAACGCTAGTCCCCATGACTTTAGAGAAACTGAAGGTTGACCCGGCCATTGCCACCGGCCCGTTTATCTCCATTACCAATGACATTATAGGCATGATGCTGTACATGGGTATCACTGTCTTACTGTCATAAAAACAAGAAAATAGAAAAAAATCAAGGCAAATTGTATGAAGTAATCATTTTATTTCATTAATTTGTAGCCTAATGTAACCCGAACGGGAGGAACCCGTTTCTAAAAAAGTAAATACAATGACGGACACTCATGACACTAATCTCCCCGAAAAGCCGGTGGAATTAGAAGAAGAAAAGAAGACAGCAGAGGTTTCTGAACCGGCAACAACAGAAACTCCCGCTGAAGAAATCGTTTCGGAAAAGCCGGTAGAGCCAGTTCAGAAGCTCACGAAAGAGGAAATACTTGCCAAACTCAAAGAGGTGGTTGCAGACGTGGAGAACGTGGCAAAACCTGAAATAGACGGTTTGAAGCAATCTTTCTACAAGCTGCACAATGCTGAGCAGGATGCGGCCAGAAAACTGTTCATTGAAAACGGAGGCGCCGCGGAGAACTTTGTTCCACAAACAGACAGTGTGGAAGAAGAGTTCAAGAATATCATGTCCGTCATCAAAGAAAAAAGAAGTGCACTCACAGCCGAACTGGAGAAGCAAAAGGAAATGAACCTGCAGGTAAAGCTTTCCATCATCGAAGAGCTGAAGGAGCTGGTTGAATCTCCAGATGACGCCAACAAGAGCTATACGGAGTTCAAGAAACTACAGCAGCAATGGAACGAAGTTAAACTCGTTCCGCAAGCTAAGGTCAACGAGCTTTGGAAAAACTACCAATTGTATGTTGAGAAATTCTATGACCTTCTGAAACTGAACAATGAATTCCGCGAATACGATTTCAAGAAGAATTTGGAAATCAAGACACATCTCTGTGAAGCTGCCGAAAAGCTGGCAGATGAAGCGGATGTAGTTTCAGCTTTCCATCAGTTACAGAAGCTACATCAAGAATTTCGTGATACAGGGCCGGTAGCCAAGGAACTACGCGACGAAATCTGGGCACGTTTCAAAGCTGCCTCTACAACCGTAAATCGACGTCACCAGCAACATTTCGAAGCATTGAAGGAAGTGGAACAACACAATCTTGACCAAAAGACCGTAATTTGCGAAATCATAGAAGCCATCGACTACAAAGAACTGACAAACTTTGCTTCTTGGGAGAGCAAAACGCAAGAAGTCATCGCACTTCAAAACAAATGGAAGACCATCGGTTTCGCTCCGCAAAAAATGAACGTGAAGATTTTCGAACGTTTCCGCAAAGCGTGCGACGAGTTCTTCCGTAAAAAGGGAGAGTTCTTCAAGACCCTGAAGGAAGGTATGAACGAAAACCTGGAAAAGAAGCGTGCCTTGTGCGAAAAAGCAGAAGCTCTTAAGGACAGTACCGACTGGAAAGTAACTGCCGATGAACTGACCAAACTTCAGAAAGAATGGAAAACCATCGGTCCGGTAGCAAAGAAATATTCGGATGCCGTATGGAAACGTTTCATCTCCGCTTGTGACTACTTCTTCGAACAAAAGAACAAAGCCACTTCTTCACAGCGCAGCGTAGAGCAGGAAAATCTGGAAAAGAAAAAAAACATCATCGAGAAACTGAATGCTATTGATGACCAAATGGATACGGAGGGAGCTACCCAATTGGTACGCGACCTCATGAAAGAGTGGAACGGCGTAGGACATGTACCTTTCAAAGAGAAAGACCGAATCTATAAGCAATACCATAGTCAGATAGACAAATTGTTTGAACGCTTCAACATCAGTGCCTCCAACAAGAAGCTAAGCAATTTCAAGTCGACTATCAGCTCCATTCAGGAAGGTAGTCCACAAGCCCTTTACCGGGAACGTGAGAAGCTGGTACGTGCCTTCGACAATATGAAGAACGAGCTCCAGACATATGAAAACAATCTCGGCTTCCTGACCACTTCTTCCAAGAAGGGAAATAGTCTGCTGACAGAAATCAACCGCAAGGTGGAAAAGCTGAAAGCAGACATCGAGCTTGTGAAAGAAAAGATAAAAGTGGTGGACGAGAACATCAAAAACCAAGGATAACGTAACAAGATAAGACTTAATAAAAAAGGAACCCGCCCCTACAGCTATGCAGCCGTGGGGGCGGGCCTACTTTTATACCCCTTATCAATGATGGAACAGACGGATACCCGTGAACGACATGGCAATGCCATATTTATCGCAAGTTTCAATCACATGGTCATCGCGTACAGAACCACCCGCTTGGGCAATGTAATCTACTCCACTCTTATGGGCACGCTCAATATTGTCTCCAAAAGGGAAGAATGCATCCGAACCCAAAGAAACACCTTTCAATGTATCCAACCAAGCCCGTTTTTCTTCACGGGTCAGCACTTCAGGTTTCTCCGTAAAGAACTGCTGCCAAACACCGTTAGCCAGCACATCGTCATGGTCTTCACTGATATAGACATCAATCGTATTATCACGGTCGGCACGGCGGATTTTCTCTACCCATGGCAAATTCAACACCTTCGGATGCTGGCGTAAATACCAAATGTCGGCCTTGTTGCCCGCCAAGCGAGTACAGTGGATACGGCTCTGCTGGCCGGCACCAATACCGATAGCCTGACCGTCCTTCACATAGCATACAGAATTCGACTGCGTATATTTCAAAGTGATAAGGGCTATCATCAAATCACGTTTCGCTGCTTCCGGGAAATTCTTATTCCGAGTAGGAATATTCGCAAAGAGTTCATCTCCATTCAGCTTTATCTCATTACGTCCCTGCTCAAACGTGATACCAAAGACATCCTTATGTTCAATCGGGGCAGGCTTATAGCCGGGACTTATCTGAATCACATTGTAAGTTCCTTTACGCTTTTCCCTCAAGATAGCCAGTGCTTCGTCCGTATACCCCGGAGCAATAACGCCATCCGAGACCTCGCGGTTAATAAAACGTGCAGTAGCCTCGTCGCACACATCACTCAAAGCGATAAAGTCACCATAGGAAGACATACGGTCGGCACCGCGGGCACGCACATATGCGCAAGCAAGCGGAGAGAGCGGAAGATTATCCACAAAATAAATCTTCTTCATTGTCTCGTTGAGTTCCAAGCCGATGGCGGCACCCGCCGGACTGACGTGCTTGAATGAAGTTGCAGCAGGCATACCGGTCGCCTCTTTCAGTTCCTTTACCAACTGCCATCCATTCAAGGCATCCATAAAATTAATATACCCCGGACGTCCATTCAAAACCTCAATAGGTAACTCCCCCTCCTGCATGAAAATGCGAGCCGGCTTCTGGTTAGGGTTACAGCCGTACTTCAGTGCTAATTCTTTTGCCATAAAATTCTGCTTTAATGTTGAAATGCTACAAATTTACAGAATATTTCCGGCTTACAGAAGCCTTGTCACTGAATTTGCCACCGAATACCTACACTGAAATTTTCGTACATGGTCGAAAAGCAACAAAAAACCACTAAAACTTGCGATTTTAGTGGTTTTTTGACTTAAATAAGGTAAGTTCGTTGGGCTACCTGGATTCGAACCAGGAATGACAGGACCAGAATCTGTAGTGTTACCATTACACCATAGCCCAATTGTTATTATTTCCGTTTTGCGGTTGCAAAGATACAAAGATTTCTATAAATCAAAACAAAAACGAGTATTTTTTTCGCAAAAAACTGATAAGATACCGTAATCCAAAGGATTATATACTAAAAAAAATCAAAAATTGAAAGAGTTTTCCTCTTTTGCGTGTTTGATATGAGAAATCAACGTATATTTGTCAACTGTTTTAATATAATAATGTATAATGAACGAAACGAAGAAACTGATTCAACAGATAACAGAAGGTATTCAAGATAAAAAAGGAAAAAAAATCGTCATCGCAGATCTGACAAAAATCGACGATACAATATGCAATTATTTCGTCATCTGCCAAGGAAACTCTCCCAGCCAAGTGACAGCCATTGTAGAATCCATCAGGGACTTCACACGCAAGGGTGCCGATACCAAGCCCTTTGCCGTAGACGGGCTGCGCAATGCCGAATGGGTAGCTATGGACTACTCGGACATATTGGTGCATGTCTTCCTGCCTGAAACAAGGGAATTCTACAATCTGGAGCACCTATGGGCAGACGCCAAATTAACTCAAATTCCTGACCTCGATTAATCAAAACGTATGGACAATAATACCAACAAGAAACCCAATAAAGTGAATATGCCCAAGTTCAACCTGAACTGGCTGTATATGATTATAGCGATGATGTTGCTGGGGTTGTACCTGACCAATGAAAGTGGTACGGCAACTAAAAACATCTCTTATGATGAATTCCAGCAATATGTACGAGACGGTTATATAAGCAAAGTCATCGGCTACGACGACAATTCCGTCGAAGCATACGTCAAACCCCAGCACGTAGGAAACGTATTTCGCCAGGACTCCAGCCGCGTAGGCAAGAATCCGCTTATTACGACCGAGGCCCCCCTCACGCGAGAGCCTAGGTAATTTCCTGCAAAAGGAAAGAGACGACGCCCACTTTGACGGCTCCATTAACTACGAAAAAAAGCGGAACTACTTCGGTGCCATTTTGTGGCAGATTCTCCCCTTTGCATTCCTTATCGGTTTCTGGATTTTCATGTCCCGCCGCATGAGCGGTGGTGGAGGCATGGGCGGAGGTGGAGGCATCTTCAGCGTAGGAAAGTCCAAGGCCCAATTGTTTGAAAAAGGTTCCCCCATCAAGATTACATTCAAGGATGTGGCAGGACTTGCTGAAGCCAAGCAAGAGGTAGAAGAAATTGTCGAGTTCTTGAAAGAGCCCCAGAAATATACCGATTTGGGAGGTAAGATACCCAAGGGCGCCTTGCTGGTAGGCCCTCCGGGAACCGGAAAGACCCTGCTTGCAAAGGCCGTGGCCGGAGAAGCCAACGTACCTTTCTTCTCTTTGGCAGGTTCCGACTTTGTGGAAATGTTTGTCGGCGTGGGAGCTTCCCGTGTCCGCGATTTGTTCCGCCAAGCAAAGGAAAAAGCGCCTTGTATCGTGTTCATCGACGAGATTGACGCTGTAGGGCGTGCCCGTGCCAAAGCAGCCGCTATGGGTGGCAACGACGAGCGCGAGAACACATTGAACCAGTTACTGACCGAGATGGACGGTTTCGGCTCCAATAGTGGTGTTATCATCTTAGCCGCCACCAACCGTGTGGACGTTTTGGATAAGGCATTGCTGCGCGCCGGACGTTTTGACCGCCAGATACATGTAGACCTACCCGACCTTAATGAGCGTAAGGAAGTATTCGGTGTACACCTGCGCCCCATCAAGATAGACAATAGTGTGGATGTAGACCTTCTGGCACGCCAGACTCCCGGATTCTCGGGGGCAGACATTGCCAATGTATGTAACGAAGCAGCTTTGATAGCCGCCCGCCACGGCAAGAAGTTCGTCGGAAAGCAAGACTTCCTGGATGCCGTAGACCGTATTGTGGGGGGATTAGAAGAAAACCAAAATCACTACCGAAGCCGAACGCCGTTCCATTGCTATACACGAAGCCGGCCATGCCAGCATCTCCTGGTTACTGGAATACGCCAATCCGCTGATTAAAGTAACCATTGTACCCCGTGGACGCGCTTTGGGCGCGGCTTGGTATCTGCCGGAAGAACGGCAAATCACCACTAAGGAACAGATGCTCGATGAGATGTGTGCCACCTTGGGAGGACGTGCCGCCGAAGACCTATTCTTAGGTAGAATATCCACCGGAGCCATGAATGACTTGGAACGCGTGACAAAGCAGGCGTACGGTATGATTGCCTATCTGGGTATGAGCGAAAAACTCCCCAACCTCTGCTACTATAATAATGAGGAATATTCCTTCAACCGCCCGTATAGCGAAAAGACTGCGGAACTGATTGACGAAGAAGTGAAGCAGATGGTTAATGAACAGTACGAACGTGCCAAGAAAATATTGTCCGAAAACCAAGAAGGGCACAACCGGCTGGCACAACTGCTGATTGACAAAGAAGTAATCTTTGCCGAAGACGTTGAACACATCTTTGGGAAACGTCCATGGGCTTCCCGTTCGGAAGAAATCAGTGCAAACAAGACTGCTGCCGAACTGAAAAAAGCGGAGCAAGAAGAAGAGCAAAAAGCCATAGAAGCAGAAAAGGAAGTCAAGGAAGAAGAAAAGCATGAAAAATAACTTTATCCAACGTGCCGTTACCGGCGTGTTATTCGTCATAGTATTGGTGGGCTGTATTCTTTACAGCCCCCTTTCGTTCGGTATACTGTTCACCATTATCAACGCACTGAGCGTACATGAGTTTGCCCAATTAGTCAGCAAGAGCGGCGAAGTAAGCATAAACAAGACCATCACTGCATTGGGGGGAGCCTACCTTTTCCTTGCATTGATGAGTTTCTGTACCCAGCAGTCTGTAGGAGCACGAGTATTCCTTCCTTATTTGGGACTATTGCTCTACATGATGATTACGGAACTTTACCTCAAGAAAAAGAATCCGACGGGTAACTGGGCCTACTCCATGCTAAGCCAATTGTACGTGGCACTCCCCTTTGCCCTGCTGAACGTACTTGCTTTTCAGAATTCCCCGGAAACGAGCAGTGTGACCTACAACCCTATTCTACCGCTTTCCATTTTCGTATTTATCTGGTTGAGCGATACAGGTGCCTATTGCGTAGGTTCGCTGATAGGCAAACACCGTCTGTTCGAACGTATCTCACCTAAAAAATCCTGGGAGGGCAGCATCGGCGGCGGAATATTCTCCATCGCTTCCTCTCTTGGCTTTGCACATTTCTTTCCTTTTATGCCAGGATGGCAATGGGTAGGTCTGGCAATCGTTGTCGTCATTTTCGGCACTTGGGGCGATCTGACCGAATCACTCATGAAACGCCAATTGGGCATCAAGGATTCCGGTAACATTCTGCCGGGGCATGGAGGGATGCTCGACCGTTTCGACAGTGCCCTGATGGCAATTCCTGCAGCAGTTGTTTATCTATATGCCTTGACGATGTTCTAACGACGGCTCACATGACCAAACTTACATAAAACAGATATAAAAAGAGCACCCGGGCAAGATGAATGACATCAAAATCACGGGTGCTCTTTCTAACTATATACTCTCGCAAACTCTTTCTTACTTCAACTGCATATTGGACAAATCCACATTAGTAGTCAGCTTTTCATTACTCCCCGCAGTTTTCAAATCAAAGGTTACTTCCACCTCTCCATTCTCTTCTGAATTGAGTTTCAACTTGATGCCTTTGGTTTCAGAGGGGATGTCCAGACTGTTCAAGTTATAGGAGACAGCACCAGGACTACGACGTCCCGTCAGGTCATCATAGTCGTTATAGCGGAGTTCCAAATGGACGTATCCATCTTCGCCATACAAAGTATCATCTTCTTGCGGACGCACCAGGCTGATACGGTGTTTATTATCAGTCGAAGATGGCAGGTTCTGCATGAAAAAATGTTCATATAGCCACCACTGATGGTAATATCACCTTTATATATACGCACGGGGTCATTACCGAATTCCTCTTCGGTTTCGGGAGTCAGCGTCTCCACCTCTTTCGTCAAGACGTTCTGCAGACGCAGCAGCTTCACAGCATGGTCATATCCTGCATAGTCGTCCCACAAAGGATTGAACACGGTAATCACACGCTGCCCATCCACGGCATCATACCACCCTATGTCCGTATTCACCGGCCAGAGCGTCCCCCAAACATCGCAGTTTAAATAAAAGGCATTTCCCGTAACACGCACAGTGGCCCACAAAGGCGGGGTAAAATCACCCAAAGAATATCCGTCGTTATCATCACATGATTGCAAAGCGGGCATCACTGCCAAACATATTGCCATAAATAACCAATGTAGCTTTTTCATAATCAAAGTCCTTTTCATTTGTTTCTGTATAGAAAATACAAAAGCCGGGCATTTACTGCACCGGCTTTTCCCATTTTAACAAATTCTTAATTTTTCGATTATTCTTCCCTCCTCCTCAGTAATGCCACCATCTCGCGGGCAGCATGTTTGGGTGCCCCTGCCTCTCCCAGACAGGATGCCATATACTCATATCCCTCGAGCATCTGACGGCGGTATTCCTTATCGTACAAAATGCGGTTCAGCTCCGAGCGTACCTGCTCTACCGTCATGGTATCTGCAACCAGCTCTTTCACCACCTCCCGGTTGGCTATGAGATTAACCAGGGAAATGTACTTCACTTTCAGTATATGCCGTTTCAGGAAAGCGATAACCTTCCCTATCGGAGTATGGTAACATACCGCTTGCGGCACACGAAACAGAGCTGTTTCCAGCGTTGCCGTCCCCGAAGTGACCAGTGCAGCCTCTGCCTGCCTCAACAAAGGGAATGTCTTGTTGAAGATAATCTTCACGTCCACCCCACCCACATAACGTTTGTAATACTCGGGGGAAATACCCGGAGCACCGGCCAGCACCAGTTGATAATCGGGAAAAGAAGCTGCCGCACGAAGCATGTCGGGCAGATTGTCCTTGATTTCCTGCTTGCGGCTACCAGCCAGCAGAGCAATAACGGGTTTGGCCGAAAGTCCGTTTGCCCGGACAAAGTCGTCGAATGTCTCTGAGCTGGAAGCAAGAAAAGCCGTCACTTCATCCACTGTCGGATTGCCGACATAATGTATCGGATACCCGTGCTTCCCTTCAAAAAACTCCACCTCGAACGGTAGGATGGAGAACAGCTCATCCACATCCCGTTTAATATTCTTGATGCGGTATTCCTTCCATGCCCAAATCTTGGGAGAAATATAATAAAAGACAGGAATCCTTGTGTTGGCATGGACAAACTTGGCTATATCCAGATTAAAGCCCGGATAGTCCACCAAAATCAGCACATCCGGCTGCCACGTAACAATGTCCTCCTTGCAGCGCTTCATATTGGCAAAGATGGTGCGCAGATGCAGCAATACGGGAATGAACCCCATATACGCCAACTCTTTGTAATGCTTCACCATCACACCGCCCACTGCAGCCATGAGGTCGCCTCCGAAGAAACGGAACTCCGCTTGCGAGTCCTCCTCCTTCAATGCAGCCATCAGATGGGAGGCATGCAGGTCGCCGGAAGCTTCACCGACAATCAAGTAATACTTCATATCAATTGATAATTGTCAATTAATTCAGAACCATGCTTTCAGTTCATCAATCAAGCCGTATGCCGTTGCATCCACCGTGGTCGGGGTGATTGCCACATAACCGTTATCAAGCGCCCAATGGTCATTCTTCTCATTTTCGGCATCGTTGTTCTCAAACTCGCCGGTCAGCCCAGTAGTAATGGGCATCTCCTCTATGGGCAAAGTTTTTCCCATTCATTGGTCCATTGCCCCTTGGTTTGTTCGCAAATCTTCACACCCTTCAATTCTTTGGTATCGGGGAAGTTGACATTGAGGCATGTCAACGGAGGGAGTCCTTTCTCCAATACCAGCCGGGCTATCTCGCGGATGTAAGGACCTGCAGGCTCAAAATCAGCGTTCGGCTCATGGTTGCAAAGGGAGAATCCGATGGAAGGCACTCCTTTCAGGCATCCCTCTATCACAACGCCCATCGTACCGGAATAATGCAGGTTTACAGAAGAATTGTCGCCGTGGTTGATGCCGCCTACCACCAAGTCGGGCTTGCGGTCGAGCACCGTATGAAAAGCCAGCTTCACACAATCGGTCGGCGTACCGGAACACTTGTATACCGTCAGCCCAACATCCTTACGAACCAACTGGTAGTGGATAGGTTCCGTTACAGTCAGCGCACACGCACTTCCAGAGCGGGGTGCATCCGGCGCCATTACCACAATCTCGCCCAGCGGACGGAGGAATTTGATTAACTCGCTAATACCTTTCGCAATGATGCCGTCATCATTGGAAATCAATATCAAAGGTCTCTGATTTTCCATAACTTTCTTTTTTATTATCGTGCAAAAGTAGCTAAAAAGGCTTTAAACAGAATACTACAAAGATAATAATTCTTTTGTATTCAAAGATATTTTCAGAAAAGGCTAACTTTGTACCGACAATAATTGGAATATAATCATTCATAAAATCCATGCTATAATGAACACTTTTTGCCATTCTACCATTGCTGCACGCATCGAGACGGCAGCTGCCGCAATTATTCTGTTTCTAACAACCCTGACAAGCTGTGGCAGGAGCAGTTCTCCCGAGCCACTTGACCAATGGAATGACGGGACATCTACGCTTCACACGGCAGACCCGGTCATTGCAGAAGGCCGGAAGTTCTTCAACGACAAAGAATACCAAAATTTCCGACTCACCGGAGAAGCCCTCACACAACCCGGCTCCGAAGCAGGCCTCCTCTTTCATACGGACGGCGAGTCCGGTTATGAAGTGATATTCCGTAACGGAGACATCGACGGCACACGCAAGAGCGGCTCACTCGCCTCGGTGCGCAACCTCTATCGCTCACTCGCAAAAAAGATGGAGAATGGTTTGACTTCGAGATAACCGTACGCGGACAAAACATCATTGTCTGCATTAACGGAACCGAAGTTGTTTGTTATACCGAACCCGGACACCCATATCGCACAGAGGAGCACGCCCGGCAACTGCTGAGTCAAGGTTCCATTGCCCTGCAAGGCATACACGGCGAAGTGTCATTCCGGAATCTCGCCATCGAACGGCTTGCCAAGGAGGCACGCAACGAAGCCGACACGCTTGCTCCGGTAGACGAGCGCACGGATGAGATAATCAGGCTACAGCAGCACGATTTCCCAGTTATAGACTATCACGTTCACTTGAAAGGAGGGCTGACGAAGGAAATGGCACACGCCATGTCCATGAATTACGGTATCAACTATGGTGTCGCCCCCAATGCTGGAGAAGGAGGCGTAGGACGTATGCTGGCCGATGACAGAAGTGTACGACTATTTTAATGAAGTAAAAGGGATGCCATTCCTGTGCGGTGTACAAGGTGAGGGACGCAAATGGACGGCAACTTTCTCGCAGGAAGCCTTGGGGATTTTCGATTACCTGTTTACCGACGCCATGACCATCATAGACCACAAGGGACGTAATTCGCGCATCTACCGGGCCGAAGAAGCACTCTTTGATGACATTACGCTTGAACAGTATATGGACCACCTTGTCGACCAAACAGTCCTGATTCTGACCAACGAGCCTGCCGACATTTATGCCAACCCTACCTTCTTGCCCGATACTATGGCGCATGATTACGACAAGTACTGGACGGACGGACGCATTGAACGCGTATTGGATGTATTGCAACAACATGGAATCGCTCTGGAAATCAATGCACGCTACCGGATTCCCAGTTTCGAGATTATCCGTCGCGCCAAAGCACGTGGAATCAAACTCACATTCGGTACAAACAATGTCGATGCCGACTTCGGATGACTGGAATACTGCGCCGAAGCCATCAAGCAATGCGGCCTCACAGCCGACGATATATGGTTCCCGTCGATGAGCACACGCCGCTCCCGCCCCATTGTCATATACAACCGATTCGAGTAGCAGGGAACAACCGCTGTCATCTTCACCAACAGAAACGATACACCTATGGACATTCTTCTCATCATCTTGGGCATCCTCTGCCTGATTGTCGGATTGGCAGGCTGCATCCTGCCTATGATTCCGGGACCGCCCGTAGCCTATGCAGGCTTGTTGCTTCTACATTTCACGGACAAGGCGCAGTTTTCCACCACGCAGTTACTTTTATGGCTGGCAGCAGTCGTCCTTGTACAGATCTTTGGATTATTTCGTCCCGATGCTGGGCAGCAAATACAGCGGAGGCAGTCGGTGGGGAACGCGCGGCTGCCTCATAGGCACCATCGTAGGGTTGTTCTTCATGCCTTGGGGCATCATCCTCGGCCCCTTTCTCGGAGCCTTTGCCGGCGAACTGATGGGAGGCAGCAAGACAGACCAGGCCTTGAAATCGGGGCTGGGCTCGCTGCTTGGATTCTTGCTGGGCACAGTAGTGAAATGTGTGATGTGTGCGTACTTCTGCTGGGAGTTCGTCAAAGCCTTGGTCTGACACCAGCCCCTCTCCTTCCGCCCGGGAACAACTTATCCCCCGACCATCTTCCACACGGTAGTCCATCTGCATGAGATGCACATCTCAAGCAACATGAGATGCACGTTTCAAACAACACGAGATGTACATCTCATGCAAGTAGAGAGAATAGTCCAAGCCAATGTCTTCCATTGGTTTACAAATCTTAATCTTCTGCAAGCGAGACAAAAAAATCAGCTTCATTTCAAGATAAATACGTATATTTGCCCACTAAACAGAGAAAGAACGCTTTACGCGCGATTTACAAGAAGAAAAACAGCGGTAAACGTCTGTGAGTTATTAACAATCTCCAAATTTGTAGGCGCTATCCGGAATTATCACTTATTTCGCTGCCAATAAATATTGAGATTATGGGAAAAATAATTGCTATGGCTAACCAAAAGGGTGGTGTAGGCAAGACTACGACGACAATCAACCTCGCAGCCTCACTCGCCACGCTTGAAAAGAAAGTGCTCGTTGTAGATGCCGACCGCAGGCCAATGCCTCCTCAGGATTGGGTGTGGACATCAAGCAGTCGGAATGTACTATCTACGAGTGCATTATTGACCGTGCAGACGTACGCGAGGCCCTTCATGACACGGAGATAGACACACTGAAGGTAATCTCCTCCCACATCAATCTGGTAGGTGCCGAAATAGAGATGCTCAATCTGAAAAACCGGCTGAACCCTGCCCTCGAAATCGAGGGATTCCTGCTGACGATGTACGATTCGCGCCTTCGCCTGGCCAACCAGATTTACGATGAAGTGAAACGCCACTTCCAGGAATTGGTATTCAACACCGTCATCCAGCGCAATGTGAAACTGAGCGAAGCTCCCAGCTACGGCCTGCCCACCATTCTCTATGACGCAGACTCAACCGGAGCCAAAAACCACAACTTTGCCAAGGAATTGATAAGCAGAAACGAAAAAAAGTGATTATAGTGGTTAGTGATTAATGATTAGTGATAACCGCCCATATTTACAATGCACAAACAAATCATCCCGTATGGTTAAATTGTAAATCGAAAAATAATAAATAAACAGAAAAGAAATGCATTAGGACGTGGGCTAGACGCCCTCTTCTCCATGGATGAAGTAAAGACCGAAGGCTCCTCCTCTATCAATGAAATAGAGCTGTCGAAGATTACATGGTCAACCCCAATCAGCCCCGCCATGAGTTCGACCAGACAGCGTTGCAGGAGCTTGCCGATTCCATCTCAGAAATTGGCATCATACAGCCCATCACCCTGCGTAAGCTTAGCGACGATGAATACCAGATTATCGCCGGCGAACGCCGTTTCCGCGCCTCGCAAATGGCCGGACTGACAAGCATCCCCGCCTATATCCGCACGGCAGATGACGAGAACGTCATGGAAATGGCGCTCATCGAAAACATACAGCGCGAGGACCTGAACTCCGTGGAAATAGCCCTCGCTTACCAGCATCTGTTGGAACAATACGGACTGACGCAGGAACGCCTCAGCGAACGCGTAGGTAAGAAGCGTACCACCATTGCCAACTACCTGCGCCTGCTCAAACTGCCCGCCCCCGTCCAGATGGGACTGCAGAACAAGCAGATAGACATGGGACATGCCCGCGCTTTGGTAACGCTTGGCGATCCCAAACTGCAAGTGAAGATTTTCGAAGAAATCCTCGAGCACGGGTATTCCGTACGCAAAGCGGTGGTCGTAAGATTGCCCCCAAGCGCGCCAAACTGCCCGAAGAATTCAATATGCTGAAACAACAGCTCTCCGGGCTTTTTCAGTACCAAAGGTGCAGTTAACCTGCTCGGAGAAAGGAAAAGATAAAAATCAGTATCCCGTTCAATAACGAAGAAGAATTGGAACGTATCATCGGCATTCTTGATACGCTGAAGAAATAAATGAGGAAAAAAAAGGAAGAATATATCAGTTAGCCATTGCCCCTGCTTTTGCTGCTCTGTTTTTTTACAGATGGCAGGGATTGCCCGGTGCCAGGGACCGTCCACGTGCCGCTTCCAAGCGTGCGCAGGCATCAGACCGATACACTGCACCGATGGGTGAACCGGGACAGCCTCACTGTTGCCGACAGTCTTGCAGCCGAAAACAAGCGGAAGATGCTGGAAATGACTTCCGCTCCCGACCTGAAGGAACAGGAAGTGCCGGCAGACAGCCTCAAAAAAAAATCGACCCCAAAAATATGGGTTCCCAACCCTACAAAAAGCCACCTGGCTGGCCCTCGTCATTCCCGGCGGCGGACAAATTTACAACCGGAAATATTGAAATTGCCCATCTTCTACGGGGCTTTGCCGGATGTGCCTATGCCCTTGACGTGGAACAGCAAAATGTACAAGGACTATTCCACCGCATATAAAGATGCGATGAACGGCAATTGCAGTCCAGCAGCATCACCGACCTGCTTCCGCCCGGATATAACTATTTCCGAAACCCAGTTGAAGAGCTGCTGCGGAAGCGCAAGGACACCTATCGCAGATACCGCGATTTAAGTATCTTCGCCTTCATCGGAGTATACCTGCTGTCCGTCATCGATGCCTATGTGGATGCCGAACTGTCCAATTTCGACATCACCCCCCGACCTCAGCATGAAAGTGGAGCCGGCTGTCATCGACAGCCGGATGACTGGTTTCCTCCAATAAGAACGTCGGGGTTGCAATGCAGTTTCCGATTTTAAAAACGAAAATAAACATAAATTATGACAAATAAACCTACATATATGAAAAAAGAATAATCGCGGGTTCCTCACTTCTGTTTTGCATACTGCTGGCAACTCCGCAAGCATACGCCCAAGAAAGCGTGGACGTGCTTATCCGCGAAAACGGAACGGAACGGCAGGAATCCATCGAGCTGCCCAAAGCATGACCTATCCCTGTAGACAGCCTGCTCAGCGACTGGAAAGCCAAGAATTACATAGACTTGGGGAAGGACTGCAGCACCTCTACCGTCAATCCTGATGTTCAGTGATTCCGTATACATCGACCGGTTCTCGCGCATGCCGACCATTATGGAAATGCCCTACAACGAGATTGTACGCAAATTCATCGACATGTATGCCGGACGCCTCCCGCAACCAGGTTGCCTTCATGCTGAGCGCCTGCAACTTCTACATGCCCATTTTCGAAGAGGCGCTCGACACCTACGGGCTGCCGCTGGAACTGAAATATCTGCCGATTATCGAGTCTGCGCTTAACCCCTCGGCCGTAGCCCGCGCCGGAGCCTCCGGCCTGTGGCAGTTCATGCTGAACACCGGCAAGATATACGGTCTGGAAAGCAACAGCCTTGTGGACGAACGCCGCGACCCGATTAAAGGCTACCTGGGCCGCCGCACGCTACCTGAAAGATATGTATGCCATCTACCAGGACTGGAACCTGGTAATCGCCGCCTACAACTGCGGTCCCGGCACCATCAACAAAGCCATCCGGCGCGCAGGCGGCAAAACGGATTATTGGGAAATATACAACTATCTGCCCAAAGAAACACGCGGATACGTACCCGCTTTTATAGCCGCCAACTACGTAATGACGTACTACTGCAAGCACAACATCTGCCCGATGGAAACCAATATTCCGGACGCCACGGATACCATACAGGTGAACCGCAACCTGCATTTCGAACAAATCACGGATGTCTGCGGCATCGGAATGGATGAGGTCAAAAGCCTGAATCCCCAGTACAAAAAGAATATCATTCCGGGGGAGACAGTAAGCCTCAGACACTCCGCCTGCCTATAAACTACATCAGCACTTTCATCGACAGCCAAGACACGATTTACGCCCACCGCAGTGCGGAACTGTTTAAAAACCGCAGAACTGTTTCCGTGGCCAATACCCGCAACACAGCACGCAGCAGCAAAGGGAAAAGTTCTTCACAGGGCAACGTCACCTACCACAGAATACGCAAGTGGGGAAACCCTGTCGACCATCGCCCGCAAATACGGCGTCACCGTCAGCCAGATAAAAAGCTGGAACGGATTGAGAAGCACCAGAATCAATGCGGGAAAGAGGCTGAAGATTTACAAATAAAAACATAAATGCTTGTCCGGTGTTGAAAATTGCTTATTTTTGCAAAAAAGTGAAGAAGAAAGGAGAAACAGTATATGGAAGAGAGCGTAAGCCAGAAGGAGAAAAGAGAGAGCCGAAGAAGCAATGATTGAACAGGCATTCCAGGAGCTGTTGAACGATTATTTGGCAACCAAACACCGCAAGCGTGTCGAAATAATAACCAAGGCATTCAATTTTGCCAACCAGGCACATAAGGGAATCAAACGCCGCTCGGGCGAACCGTATATCATGCACGCCGTAGCGAAGATTGTGTGCAATGAGATAGGGCTGGGGTCTACGTCCATCTGCGCCGCCCTGCTGCACGATGTGGTGGAAGACACCGATTACACCGTTGAGGATATCGAAAACATCTTCGGCCCCAAAATCGCCCAAATCGTTGACGGACTGACCAAAATCTCAGGCGGCATCTTCGGCGACCGCGCCTCGGCGCAGGCAGAGAACTTCAAGAAACTGCTGCTTACCATGTCCGACGACATCCGCGTTATCCTCATAAAGATAGCCGACCGGCTGCACAATATGCGCACACTCGGTTCCATGCTGCCCAACAAGCAGTTCAAGATAGCCGGTGAAACATTGTATATCTATGCGCCGCTTGCCAACCGGCTGGGGCTGTACAAGATAAAGACGGAACTGGAAAACCTGAGCTTCCGTTACGAGCATCCGGAAGAATACCGCGAGATAGAAAAAGAAACTTGAAGCGACAGCCGTAGAACGCGACAAGGTTTTCAAAGAGTTCACCGCCCCGATACGTGCCCAACTGGATAAAATGGGATTGAAATACCGTATCCCTTGCCCGCATCAAATCCATCTATTCCATTTGGAACAAGATGCAGACAAAGCATGTGCCGTTCGAGGAAATTTACGACCTGCTTGCCGTACGTATCATCTTCGAGCCCCGTAACATGGAAGAAGAGCTGAATGACTGCTTCAACATATACGTATCCATATCCAAAATATACAAACCGCATCCCGACCGCCTGCGCGACTGGGTGAGCCACCCGAAAGCCAACGGCTATCAGGCCCTGCACGTCACCCTCATGGGCAATAACGGACAATGGATCGAAGTTCAGATTCGCAGTGAACGCATGAACGACGTTGCCGAACAGGGATTCGCCGCACATTGGAAGTATAAGGAAGGCGGCGGCAGCGAGGATGAGGGCGAGCTGGACAAATGGTTGCGTACCATCAAGGAGATACTCGATGACCCCCAACCGGATGCCATTGATTTTCTGGATACAATCAAGCTGAACCTGTTTGCTTCGGAAATCTTTGTGTTTACTCCGAAAGGCGAAATCAAGACCATGCCGCAGAACTCCACAGCACTGGACTTTGCCTTCTCCCTGCACACCGACATCGGCAGCCATTGCATCGGCGCCAAAGTAAACCACAAGCTTGTTCCCCTCAGCCATAAGTTGCAGAGCGGCGACCAGGTAGAGGTTCTTACATCCAAATCGCAACGCGTGCAACCGGAATGGGAAGCTTATGCCACTACCGCCCGTGCCCGTGCCAAAATCGCATCCATCCTGCGCAAAGAAGCGAAAGCGCATCAGAAAGAGGGCGAGGCAATCCTTGCAGACTTTCTCAGGAACGAGGATATACGCATGGATGACTCCGCAATAGACAAGCTCACCCGCCTGCACAATTTCCATACCCGCGACGAGCTGTTCGTTGCCGTGGGCAGCAAGAAACTCGTATTGGGCGACGCAGACCGGAACGCCTTCAAGGAAAAACAAAGTACCAACTGGAAGAAGTTCCTGACTTTCTCGTTCGGCAATAAAGACAACAAAGACACGAAGGAGCAGTCCGAAGAGAAAGTTCCGCAAGAAAAAATCAATACCAAGCAGATATTGAAACTGACGGAAGAGACCATCCAGAAGAATTATATCATGGCCGACTGCTGCCACCCCATCCCCGGCGACGATGTATTGGGATATATAGACGAGCAGAACCGGATAATCATACACAAACGCCAATGTCCGGTAGCCGCACGCCTCAAGAGCAGCTATGGCAACCGTATCATCGCCACCGAATGGGACACCCACAAGGAGTTGTCATTCCTCGTGACGATTTATCTGAAAGGTATCGACAGTATGGGATTGCTGAACGAAGTAACGCAGGTCATCTCCCGCCAGCTGAATGTCAATATCCGCAAGCTGACGATTGACACCACCGACGGTATTTTTTGAAGGTAAGATACAACTTTACGTACACGATGTGGACGATGTACGCAGCATCTGCGACAACCTGAAACAGATACAGAACATCAAACAGGTGACAAGAATAGAAGGATAACCCCTATCCGGGCTGTTCCTTCATAAGATTCTCTTTCAATGCCTCTACATCCTCATAAGTAAAGGCATCGAGGGATTCTTTCATACCGATAAGTTCTTCACGGATACTTTTCAGCCGCTCTACGATTTCAAAATTCCGGAGAGTGGCTTCCTTATTGTCTTTCATGCGCTGGCGTGCGCCGGGCAGCGTCATGCCGCGCTCCTTGACCAGATGATAAATCAACTTCACCGTTTCAATATCTTCCTTACGGTATTGGCGTATCCCCCGCCCGCCTTTCTTCGGTCTGAGCTGTGGAAACTCCTTCTCCCAGAAACGCAGCAGCGATTCGTTGACATCGAACATTCTGGCAACCTCGCTGATGGAGTAATATAGTTTCAGTTCTTTATCGGTATTCAGCATAACAGCCTGTCAGTTAAACATTTCATAATCCGCTAATCCATCATTTTTCCATGATTTGCCGCAATCTGTATCATACGGTCGTAGTCTTCGGCACTTAAATCCATAAAGTAATAATTCACGGGATTTTACGACCTGCCCTTTCACATGCACTTCGTAGTGCAGGTGGGGTCCTGTACTTTTGCCGGTACTTCCAACCGCACCGATAACCTCGCCCCGCACCACCCGTTTGCCGAGTTTGGTACGGAATCCCTGCAAGTGGGCATACCACGTCTGGTAACCGAAGCCATGATCCACGATGATAAGATTTCCGTAACCGGTTTCCCATCCCATTTTAACAACAGTGCCGTCACCGGTTGCATATACATCCGTTCCCGGATGGGCCGAAAAGTCCATGCCGGCATGAAAACGGGTAGTTCCGTAAATAGGGTCGATGCGCGTTCCATAACCGGAAGCGGTCTTGCGCAAATCCTTATTGGAAATGGGCTGAATGGCAGGGATGCAACGCAGCATCTCATCATGGTTCTTGCACATCTCCACCACATCGTCAAACGAACGTGACTGAATATAAAGCTGTTTCGTAAGCATATCCATTTTCTGCGTAGTATTCACTACCAAATCGGAATTCGCCATATCCATTAAATGCTCATAACGGTTTGTGCCGCCATATCCCGCCTTACGAATAGCCGAGGGAATAGGGTCGGCCTGGAATATTACGCGATACAGATTATCATCGCGTTGCTGCACATCCTGCAATACTCCCATAGCCTCGTCCATTCTCCGCGAAAGGACGTTATACTGCGCCTGAAGCCGGCTGTTTTCTTTCCGCAGTTCCTTCTCGGACGGCGAACCGAAAATCAGCAACAGTACGATAAAGCTGCCGGCTCCCAACCCCATACCGAAAAACAACCGGCGCAATATGCTCAACGCCCGTTGCCGGACGGTAGGATAAATTCGGTCGTAAGTCTGTGTCCGCGGATTATAAATGTAGTAAACTTTGCGCATTGGGAGTAAATATTTCATTATCAATGCGGCAAAATACGAAAAACAAGCTATCTTTGCACAGTTTTTTTCAAGAATTATAAGATTTATGATTTATGATTTATGATTTCATAGAAAGATGGGTCATAGAATGCGTAAGTCATAAATCGCAAGCTGTAAATCGGAAATCATAAATCATAAATAAGAAGTATGTTGACTGCAAATGAAATCAGAGACTCGTTCAAGAGTTTCTTCGAAAGTAAAGGTCACCAGATTGTGCCTTCGGCTCCTATGGTGATTAAGGACGACCCCACGCTGATGTTTACCAACGCGGGTATGAACCAGTTTAAAGATATTATTTTGGGGAATCACCCGGCGAAATATAAAAGAGTGGCAGACTCACAGAAGTGCCTGCGCGTCAGCGGAAAGCACAATGACCTGGAAGAAGTGGGGCACGATACGTACCACCACACCATGTTCGAGATGCTGGGCAACTGGTCGTTTGGCGACTACTTCAAGAAAGAAGCCATCTCCTGGGCATGGGAATATCTGGTCGATGTGCTGAAGCTCAACCCGAAAGACCTATACGCCACCGTATTCGAAGGCAGCCCCGAAGAAGGCCTGGAACGCGACAACGAAGCCGCTTCCTATTGGGAACAGTTCCTGCCGAAAGACCATATCCTTAACGGAAACAAACACGATAACTTCTGGGAATGGGTGATACCGGCCCTTGTGGCCCGTGCTCCGAAATTCACGTGGATTCACGTTCGGAAGAAGAAAAGGCCAAAGTACCCGGTTCGCAACTGGTGAACAAAGACCATCCGCAGGTTATCGAGATATGGAATCTTGTATTCATGCAGTTCAACCGCAAGGCAGACGGCAGCCTCGAAGGACTTCCCGCCAAAGTAATCGACACCGGTATGGGCTTTGAACGCCTGGTACGTACACTGCAAGGCAAGACTTCCAACTACGACACCGATGTTTTCCAACCGATACTGAAAGCCATCGGTGACATGACGGGAGCCACATACGGCAAAAACGAACAGCAGGACATCGCCATGCGCGTAATTGCCGACCACATCCGTACAATCGCCTTCTCCATCACCGACGGGCAACTTCCGAGCAATGCCAAGGCAGGTTACGTAATCCGCCGTATCCTCCGCCGTGCAGTGCGCTACGGCTACACGTTCCTCGGACAGAAGCAGGCTTTCATGTACAAGCTGTTGCCCGTACTCATCGAGAACATGGGCGGCGCATACCCCGAATTGAATGCACAGAAAGAGCTGATAGCCAAAGTCATTAAAGAAGAAGAAGATTCTTTCCTCCGTACTTTGGAGACCGGTATCCGTCTGCTGGATAAGACCATGGCGGATGCCAAGGCAGCCGGCAAGACCGAAATCAGCGGTAAAGACGCCTTTACGCTCTATGATACGTTCGGCTTTCCGCTCGACCTCACCGAACTTATCCTCCGCGAAAACGGCATGACCGCCGACATCAAAGAGTTCGATGCCGAAATGCAGCAGCAAAAACAGCGCGCACGCAACGCCGCCGCTGTTGAAACCGGCGACTGGATTACGCTGCAAGAAGGCACTACCGAATTTGTAGGCTACGATTATACAGAATATGAGACATCCATTCTGCGCTACCGCCAGATAAAGCAAAAAGAACCAGACACTGTTCCAGATTGTACTGGACAAGACTCCGCTCTATGCCGAAAGCGGCGGTCAGGTAGGCGATACCGGCGTGCTGGTCAATGAGTTCGAAACGATTGAAGTCATCGACACCAAAAAAAGGAGAACAACCTTCCTATCCATATCACCAAGAAGCTGCCCGAACACCTGGAAGCACCGTTCATGGCATGTGTAGATACGGACAAACGTGCCGCCTGCGCCGCCAACCACTCTGCTACCCACCTGCTGGATGCCGCATTGCGCGAGGTATTGGGCGATCACGTAGAGAGCAAAAGGGTTCTTTGGTGACTCCGGACTCATTGCGTTTCGACTTCTCGCACTTCCAAAAAGTGACGGACGAGGAAATCCGCCAGGTGGAATCGTGAATGCCAAGATACGTGCCAACATCCCTCTGAAAGAGTACCGCAACATACCTATCGAAGAAGCCAAGGAACTGGGCGCCATCGCTGTTTTTCGGCGAGAAGTATGGTGACCACGTACGTGTTATCCAGTTCGGTTCCTCCATTGAATTCTGCGGTGGCACACACGTAGCCGCTACCGGAAACATCGGGATGATGAAAATTGTATCCGAAAGTTCCGTTGCCGCCGGTGTCCGCCGTATCGAAGCCTATACCGGAGCCCGCGTAGAAGAAATGCTTGATACATTCCAGGATACAATGCGCGATTTGAAAGCACTCTTCAACAACGCCCCCGACCTGTCAGGCGCCATCCGCAAATATATCGAAGAGAACGCCGGTCTGCGCCGACACGGTTAAGAACATCGCATTCCAACTGCGCGGAAAATTACGGAAAACCTCTTCTTCGTTGCAGGAACGGTATTCGAAGGCAAACCGATGCTGACAGT